>Ga0326727_10000348_pt1 | contig 192831 bp, 211 predicted proteins | sample MB2enrmetagenome_FD_207643 | JGI IMG/M metagenome (GOLD analysis project Ga0326727, IMG submission 207643) | Lab enriched peat soil microbial communities from McLean, Ithaca, NY, United States - MB29MY | ecosystem: Environmental > Terrestrial > Soil > Wetlands > Peat | place: USA: New York... | reverse complement strand
GCGGCGGTTCCGTGAAGAAGGCTCTGCCGTTGTCGGTGCCGCGAGGCCATCAAGGCGGGCCGCGGCACCCGTCGTGGCTTCAGGAAAAACGGCTGAAGCGTCGCCGCCACGCGCGTTCGTGCGGCGGTTCCGTGAAAAAGGCTCTGCCGTTGTCGGTGCCGCGAGGCCATCAAGGCGGGCCGCGGCACCCGTCGTGGCTTCAGGAAAAACGGCTGAAGCGTCGCCGCCCGCGCTTATATCCGCCCTCTCGTCAGAGGGAGGGACGTCCTCCGTCGGCACGACAACCGAAGAACCAGCGCCGCTACGCGCCAAGGATAACGAAAAATATTGCCAGAACTGCGGGGCGAAGAACCGACCGTACGCTGCATTTTGTAACGATTGCGGGAAGCCTTTTAACGAAAAATATTGCCAGAACTGCGGGGCGAAGAACCGACCGTACGCTGCATTTTGTAACGATTGCGGGAAGCCTTTTAACGAAAAATATTGCCAGAACTGCGGAGCGAAGAACCGACCGCACGCTGCATTTTGTGACGATTGCGGGAAGACGTTCATCGCGCCTGCTGCACCGGTCACTGAATCGGGACGCGACCGCTCAGCCGAAGACGCAGGAGACGCGACCGCTCAAAAAAAAAGCGCGCGAACAATTGGAACAAGGAAACGGCCGGCAGGCGATCGCGGGAAATGATTCAGTGAGCACGTACGTCTTAACGGTGCAGCACCTGACGAAAAGGATCGAGAACCTCCTCATCGTCGATGACCTCAACTTAGAAATAAAGCGGCGCGAGGTGTTCGGCTTCCTCGGACCCAACGGCGCAGGCAAGACTACCTCCATCAAAATGATGGTCGGCCTCTTAGAACCCACAAGCGGGCGGGTGCTCTTCAATGGGACAGAGACGCGAGCCCTGCAAAAAGGCAAGATTGGCGTCTGCCCGCAAGACCTCGTGCTCTGGAACGTGCTGACGTGCAGGGAGAACCTCACTTTTATGGGAAATATGTATGGGATTCCACAGCCCACATTACAAGAACGAGTGGACAAGTTACTCGCCCTCCTCTCCCTCTCCGACAAGGCCGACCAGGTGGTCTCAAAGCTCTCCGGCGGCATGAAGCGTAGGCTTAACATCGCTCTCTCACTCGTGCACGATCCCGAGATCGTCTTCCTCGATGAGCCCTCGGCAGGCCTCGACCCCCAATCACGGCAGCACTTATGGGACTTCATCCGCTCCCTGCGAGACGAGGAAGGCAAAACTATCGTGTTAACCACCCACGTCATGGAAGAGGCTGACGCCCTAAGCGATCGCATCGCCATCATCGATCGTGGGAAACTCCTCCTCGTCGACACGCCCGACGACCTAAAGAGGACGATCGGGAAGGGGGACATCGTCGATATGCAGCTCGCAAACATGGCGATGAACGCCGAGGCACTCTCGCTCGTGAAATCCTTAGAGGGCATCGAAGAGGCCAGCGAGTTCAAAGGGAGAATCATCGTCAGGGCGCTCGACGCAGCCAACAAGCTCCCCGGGATCGTGAACTGCATCGAGAGCGTCGGTGGAAATATCTCGGACATCTCCATCCGAGGAAACACGCTTGAAGATGTGTTCATCTACTTAACGGGAAGGGCGTTGAGGGAGTGAACTTAAAGTTTATTCATACCTCGTATAAAGGAATAATAGAGAACATCAGGGATAAAAAGGGCTTCGCGCTCTTGCTCGGTTTTCCTGTGCTATTTATTATAATCTTTGCATTTGCATTTGGCAGCGGTTCATTTCTTTCCGGAGGCAGCATTCTCTATGAGGTCGTCGTCATCAACAACGACGCAGGAGTAATGGTGGCCGGCACCGACAACACCACGCGATACGTCAACTACGGTAGCAATTTCACTCAAGTGCTCATGAACACGACTGCTGAGAACAGCAGCACGCATTTGTTCCACCTCAGCAATGCCAGCCATGGCGAGGCAGAGAACTTGTTGAAGAGCAGAAGCATCGACGCGCTCATCATCAGAAATTAGCTCTTTTGCGAGGTATTCACGGCCGCGCGTGTTCTCGTCCAAACCGCGATAGTAGTGGACGTAGCCGCCGCCGAGGTCAACCACGTAGTCGTCTGACTGTTCTTCCGGTTCCTCGTCGCCGTCATCTTTCTAGCGGCCGATTGTAAAAAGAACGATGGGCTCGGCCGTATTCGAAGCGGCGACCTCCGCCGTGTGAAGGCTGGCGATTTGGGGCGCTCAGAGGCATTTTCTAATGCTGCATCGGTAGATGCGATGGCCACGAGAAAGGCAAGCGCTCCCTCATGGATGGTCTGATAGATTCGTGTGGGCAGCCCGGCAAGCTTTGTCAGTGTATGTGGTAAGCGTATTGCCGGGTAATCGCTCCTTCTTTAGCGTGGTGGACTGAGATCGTGCTGTGGCGGGTCATAAATAGCGCCGTTACCGGGTCGGCGGTGAAGATCACGCCAGCGCAGCGGGCGTCGACCATGCGTTGTACGACGACGCTCATCGTCGCGCCGTCGCTTCCCGTGTGCATCTTCCGATAGGCCTGCGCACGCTCCGAAAATAGTGAGTCAAGGCAGTGCACGACCGCGTCGCGCAGTGCGGGCACGCCCTCAACGTCGAGCACCGTCGCGTGCTGACCCGCGAACGACGCGGCCTTGCCGTCCTCGTCTGAGGCGGACGAGCGTACCGCGACGCGTCCGCGTCCGATGCGGTCGTAGGCGAGCTCGAGATCGTCGGGAAGCGACTCGGGCGTGGGGTCGAGGATGACGAAGCCGTCCGGCACGGGAAGTCCGAGCGCCGAGAGACTGGCGAGGCCCTCAGCCTTGCCCCCCGCATTGACGCCGTGCGCGTCCGCGATCGGGATGCAGCGGGGGGCGGTGCTCACGGGAACCCCGCGTCGGAGAGGGAGGACGGGAAGCGGATGATCTCGAACCGGCCGACGAGGGGCTCCGAGCTGTTGTCGAGATGTGCCTGCACGAGCGCCCGCACGGCTTCAGATTGTGGCGTGATCAGCATAAGACTACCTTTTTTGGTCGCTTATCCACTTACTGTGATATAACAACATCGGTTTATTTTGTTGCAGTGCTGGAACGAAGCTTGTCACTATACGTAAACGCGGGAAGCGATTACGCTTAATGTCGAAGCAGGCATCGCAACAAGGTTTATTGGCAGCGATCGTATAGCTATACGTTTGACAATGGTGGTCGCTGATGCCAATATGGACGTTGTCGCTATACGCAAGTGAACATTTTAAAAGGTTACTGCTTAACAAAATTCTCTTGAATTATTCAGCGATTTAGTTAAATGTTGGAAAAAACAGCGGAGATAAAAAGATGGGTAGATTAGAAAACAAGGTTGCGCTGGTTACCGGCGCAAGCGCTGGAATGGGGTATGAAATTGCTCGACTTTTTGCAAAGGAAGGTGCAAAGGTAGTGGCACTTGCACGAAGGAAAGAAAGATTGGATGGCCTTGTAGCTCAAATAGAGAGTGACGGTGGACGGGCCGTTGCCTTTGTTGGAGATGTTACCAGTGACCAACAGGTTCGGAATGCCGTCAAGACGGCAGTACAAGAATTCGGAAAACTGGACATAGTCGTCAACAATGCGGGTTTACTGGATAAAATGAAGCCAGTTACTGAGCTGGATGATGATCTATGGAATGCCGTTCTCGATGTCAACCTAACTGGGCCGATGCGCTTGTTCAGAGCCGCTATTCCGGAGATGGAAAAGACCGGCGGGGGTGTGTTCGTAACCATATCGTCTCTTGCTGGTCTACACGGAGCACGGGCTGGAGCAGCTTATACAGCATCAAAACACGGAGATCTGGGCTTGGCGAAAAATGTCGCCTTCATGTACGCGAACAAGAATATTCGATCCAACATTATTGCCCCGGGTGGTGTTACAACCGAAATGGGCACTGCGACTGAAGGATTCAGTGAAATGGGGTCGGAGCGATGCATGATGGGTTTGGCTACAAATCCACGATTTGGCACGCCTCAAGAGATCGCCCAACTAGCCCTGTTCCTCGCTTCTGATGAGGCTAGCCTGGTGAACGGGGCGGTTGTTACAGCTGATGCTGGCTGGGGTGCTTATTAATTAAGCAGCACATTGGTGATACAGAATACGGCATCTAAGTTTTTTGCTCAGATGTATCCCCTGGTACCCTATTAATTTCAGTTTTAGTGCGTAAGGCTTCTGTGGATAACTCAACAGCAACCACGTTGAAAGTGAAAAGAAAAATGAAGAAGTGAAGAAGATAACAAAAACCCTTTCACGAGTCCTGCAGCGCCTTCAACTCCTGAGTTAGGTTCTGCACCTCCGAACAGAGTTGACACTGCACATAACTCGTCCGCACCCAGTCGTCGCTGTCCGGCTTTCCGGTCGTGACACAGCCATAAGTTCGTGGCACTTATCTGATATCTACTGGTTTTGGTCGTAGACGTCATATTTATAGAAAAAATCTTCGCAACTCTTGCGCGACGAGTTCCGGCGTGCCGCTGTCTACTGCCGCTCCATGACCAAGGCCAGCTAATTCAACGCGCTCTACGTTCGGCAAGATGTTACTCAATGCGTCGACAGTATATTTCAAAAGGGAGAGCTTTTGCTGTCGCCGAGCAATAACACTTCTGCGCGCACTGCCTTGAAGTTTTTAAGGGTTCCTTTCGTTTCAACGACGAGGTGATTATCAATACGGTGAACGCATCGGAGAGTGCAGCACCGAGCTTCATAAAGTGCTGAGAGGCATTCACGGCTGCGTGAACGAGAATGATGCCCGAGCCACTGACCAACGGCCGATAACCGATGATGGTCTCGTCTTTAGACGTTACTGAATCGTGGCAAAAAATAGTATAAAAACGGTAGGCGAGGAGCGAGAATGAACGGAAAAGTTAGCACTCAATACGTCGGCGAGGCGGGAGCGCACGGGGTCGCTAGCGAGTTGCTCTTTAGGGGCTATAATGCGAGCATCACGAGCGTAGACGAGGGGCTAGATATTGTGGCAACGCGGGGGCCTCACTTGTATAATACCCAGGTCAAAACCGCGAACGTGAGTGAATGCTACTACTACTTCGCATTTAATTTAAGCTCCTTTGAAAAGAGCAACCAAAGTAATACGTTTTACGTGGTTATATTGCGAGACTGGCAACAGCACTCATCTTGTAGTGCTTCCCTATATTGAGGTTCAACGGAACATAGACGAAGGGAGCATTTATATTGACAAAAACGGCATTTATGGCTCTCAGTTCATACTCAGCGACGGCAAGCTGTCTTCGGTAAGTTAAGCCATGAAGTTTCGTATTTTTTGGATAATTGGGGGGTTATCAAGTGAGCGAGGTGGGCGGCAAAGAAAGAGGCTCTCGAATTATGGCATAAGATAAGGAACCCCCGTTACCGGTGTAAAGCCCCAAGAGAGATTGATGCGTCATCTGCCAAACGTTTGAAGCAGAACGCGCAGGCAGTGCTGAGCGAAGATCGTAGTTTTCAAAAGTGAGAGATAACCCGCTTAGCTCGGTGTTAGCCTAGCGTTTTGATTCCGTTTATGTGGCTATCTATCTGCAGATTTTGCTGCATCTGAAAAAAGAAGGACTTTTGAGCTTCTAGGGCCGAAATGAGTATGTCTGTGCTGCGCTGTCGAAATAATTAAAAGAAACACGCTGTGCTTATTATAGGTTTATCACAGCTTCGCTTCCAAACCCATCGTTATAGGTCATCGCTTTCGCGCACTCACTATGCTAGGTCAAGGTATCACAAAATTACGACGGCCTCGACGGCCTCCTGAGTACGAGATCGCCCTGAGTGACAAATCGTATCCAGGAGAAAAGCGCTATAATGAGTGCGACGCCAATCGCTGCGTCCGTAATGTTGACAAGTATCGCGAGGTAGGTGCTAGTGAGTGCGTCGCCGATCAAAACTGAGATAAGCTAGCGCCGCTTTAGATAGCTTCAGAAGAAGCGCCTTAGGAGTCTTGAACGTGCACACATTAGAACTGCACAACGTGAACTCAGGATACAACAAGAAGACCGTCTTGCACGATGTAAGTCTCACGATACAAGAGCCGTCGATATACGTAGTATTAGGGCCGAACGGCGCAGGGAAGACGACACTGTTTAGGACCATCGCAGGCATTTTAGAGCCATATTCAGGCGAAGTCGTGTTTGACGGCGAAAACGTCACATCATCTCGTGACGTCAGAAAGCGGATTAACTACCTATCGCATTACAATGCTATCCCTGAAGAGATGACGGTGTACAACGCTCTCAGTTTTTACGCGAACATGCAGGGAGGAAGCGCTGACGAGGTCGTCGCGCTGCTACACCTTCAGGAGCTTAGAGATAAGAAGATCTCTGATCTCTCGCAGGGACAGAAGAAAAGAGTCTCAGTTGCAAAGGTGTTCCTACAGGAGCGGGACCTCTACTTGATAGATGAGCCCACATCAAACATCGACCCAGGCTACTCTAAGGAGATCAGAGACATTCTGCTGAAGCTGAGCAAGGACAGAATCGTACTGTACTCCACGCATAACCTCTACGAGGCGAACGACATCGGCACAGACCTCATATTGATTAAGAATGGAACCATTGCGCTAGCTGAAAAGATCTCAAATATCAAACCGAGGGAATACAGGATTGGGATTAGGACTTCAACTGACATTTCAAAGATCGTTGACGCCAAGAGGGGAGAGCAGGGCTACTATGTCCTGAGCGTTTCGAGCCCCGAAGAGGCAGGACGGATCCTGAAGAAGCTAATCGAAAAGGGGGTACTGGTGACGGAAATGCGGCAGCTCGAAAACCCGCTACAAGAGCTGTTCGAACCGGCGTAACCTGTGAACACGTGAAGAACGACTTTGTCCGCCAATTGGGGCGCAAACCTGCAATAATCACCGTTAAGAGGGGACTCGCTCTGAGTAAATCGTACGTCGTATTAGCGCTATTCTTCACGTTGCTGGCTATCCTCTTTGCAAATTTTGGCAACGCATTCCTAAGAGACGTGCCCGGGAATAGCGGCATCCGCGTCGGGACGTCACTCTCGCTTTTCTCCATCGCGCTGACCGTCATTGCCGCCGTGATGCTTACGACATCCGTCATCTTGCTCTACGTCTACGACAAGAATAACGGCGTGCTCGAGTATTTCCTCTCGCTCGGGATGAATCAAGGAGACATCTACAAGCGCTACCTGAAAGCGGGCGTCATTCTCGTCTCAATCCTTATGATAGCGGTGGCCGTCGCAAACGTTACGGTAGGATTGGTTCTGAAAGGAGACGTAACAGTCCCGCTCGTGGCCACGGGCATTGCAGCCGCATTGTCCCTCTCCGTCGTTTCTCTCGGTACGATGGCCATGATGACGTTCAGTTCATTGCAGAAGACGTTGGCGGGGGCAAATCAGCCGTTAGGCATCGCCTTGGAAGGATTGCTGGTGGTGCCTGCGTACGTAACCCCGTTGATTTTGCCTTTTGTCGGGGCGGTCGTGGTAGATCTTGCCGAAACCGTCTTCATTGCCGCTCTGTCAATCGCGCTGTTCCTCCTTTCAAGCAGACTCATCAGCAGGGAGAAGCTTCTTCCATAACAATTCACGCGTGCAAGAACAACTAGTACAGATTTTCAGTAAAAAAGCAAGCACTTCAGCTTGAAGTTAATCACCGCTAACCTCAAGGATACAGAACGATATTCGCCGGCCTTGTTTTTTAGCCGCAAGCGGTTAGCAGATTCCCGTTTTGTCTACTGTTTTCTTCACCTTGGCAAGCCTCTCTTTCAACTCGACCGCAAACGTTCGCAAATGCGATCTGCACCGGGCCGACAGGTAATAATCCCGCGGCGAGATCGTGCTGAGTAACACACACGACCATCTTTATATTTCCATCCGACAGCACAAATTTACGCCGGTTATTTTTCGATTTAGGCAGTTCTAAAGCCCCGTTCAGGAGCTGACGTATACGCATCCCACTTGTTCCAGAGCTAGATTAACGCACACACAATTTGCAGAAGCGCCTTTTCCACGACGCAGATAATTTCTCGTCATAAATCGGCATGCTTAAGCACGTATTCCAACTTTGATCATGCTCTATCTTCATTAACTCTCACTTTTGCTTGTGCTCAGATCCCGTGTGAGCAGAGGATTGCCACGTAGAAGCATGGTGGATTTTTTCCCCCGTCCACTGTTCGATTAATATACAAATTAATTTTATAAAAAATGCTGAATTATAAAAAAGTGCTCCAGAAACGGAGAGAATTTGCCTCTTTGTATAAACTTCTGGCTTTGGCCCTAAAAAAAGAGCAAAATGGCAATCTTTAAGATACAAAACCTATCTTTTGTATCATCATGACCAAAATACCCGATTATCTCGAAATCGAGCAGGTCGATGAGATACTACGGGCAGCTGAAACGTCCAGCCTACGGGATTATTTACTCTTGCGTTTTATGTGGCGAACCGGCGTCCGCGTAAGTGAGGTACTAAACGTCACGCCGAAAGACGTCGAATTTAAGAACCGTGTCGTTAACATCCGAAAAGCTAAGGGAGGGCGACAGCGGAGGGTACCTCTCGATCAAGATTCCCTCGAAATGCTCTCGGAATATATTTCAGCACTAAATATCCCAGAGGATCGGCCTGTTTTTCCTATCAAACGAGATCGAGTATTCAAGATCGTAAAAAAATATGGGAATATTGCAGGAGTAAAAATACATCCCCATACTCTACGGCATAGCTTTGCCGTACATATGGTTAGGTCGGGAACGGATTTACGGCGTTTGCAGCTCATGCTAGGCCATACAAGCCTCAGCACAACCCAAGTCTACCTTCAATTCAATGATGATGATCTCCGAGAAGCGTACGAAAAAGTAGCTTTTTGAGTTTCTTTTTTCTACCCGATTTTTATAAAAGTGAGGGTTAAAGCGGGTATAACAGTGTTATAACTCATTGCAAAGGCCTTCTTCTCTTTTTGTATAATTTGTCAAAAAAGCAGCAAATCAGGCTTATAATCGGCTTGGCGGTTACACGAAACATATCTAAAGTTTTGCTTTGATATCTCAGAATTTCTGACGGCTATTTTAGGTATCTCACCAACAGTCTTGACGAACTAGGGTGCGCCAGAATACAAATCCCTATGAGATATCTCATCACAATTTCGTTAACAGATCACTGCAATTTTTTTTCTCATACCACATCTGCAAAAAGCTCCGAGCCTAAGAAAAACAATAATTTCTCAACAAAAACCTGCAATTTCTCTTGCTAGTTGTCTTCAAATGCAATAATAATAACCAATTCCGGTACAGTCATCTCTAGCGCAAACCCAGATTATTTGCCAATTTTTATAAATACGAGTGCTAACTTCACTTTTTTGACCAATGATCCAGAGTCTGCGTAGGGTCAAATCAGATTCTTAAATAGTTAATATATGTAATATAGAATTTATTATAATCTTTAGAAATATATTATAGAATCATTACTTTTATAACTAATTTAATTAAGTATACATATATCGACCTGGCATTGCAACTTCGCTTGCCGACCATCAAACTACTATTTTCACAAAAACCTCGAACTTTTGCAAGCAACAAAATAGACAAAAGTGAGAGCTAACGCCTTTTCCCAAAACTCTAAACTGGCACAGCAGACCTATACAGAGTTAAGTTAAACCCGGCTCAAAAAACGGTTTTTTCGTCGAATATGCTAAAAATACTTTCTAACTCTGCTTGGCTGACATCATCTCTTGACTGAAATCTAATACCACGATCTCCGTCGTGTCGTTTTCTATGATCATATCTGCCAGTGAGAATAGCCTGAGGTATTCGCGTCGGAAAAGCTTCACATCGCTGAGCTTTTCGATAATGTTTGCAAACCAAACACATGGAGACTGGGTAAGCAGGCAAAACAAACTCCTTTGTTGATTTTTTTACACGCTCTTTTTCTTTAACACGGTTCGAAAGAATATTATATTATCAAAATTTAGGAGAAAAGTGAGTGTTGCTGGTGATCTTGAGCTTGGCACAAGTCTACGTATGCCGTTCAGAAGACTAATCGGATACGATCCGTACCGTGGCCTTAAACATAAATGCAGCACGCCACATCGGATACTTCAATCAGCTCATCGATTGCGTCTATTTGCTCCAAGGGATCGTTATTTCGAGGTGGAATGCTTGAAGCCATTCTCCAAAAGTCACGTCTGCGATGATGCCCAGGTCAATGCCATCCCTAGACGAGACCGGCCTGTTTAGAACTTTTTTGCCACATGATTTGACCTCACAACCGTTACCTGTCAATTACCATATGCTTTTTTGTCTTTAAAGGATTTGAAAGGATTAGCACAAGACTTTCCTGCGGAGGTCTAGAAGCTAGGGAAGCAAATTCGCTGAAATGATGTAGTGGTAGGGTCCTGAATCTTTTACTGAGAGGACTCTAAATCCTGCTCTTTCGATGAGAGAGACGGCTTCGCCCTGACTGAACCGTATTTCAAGCGGGGGGCCGAAAGGCGTTTGCTCTTTCTTCCAGTCTAGGTTTACCAATCTGCCGTCCGTTTTGAGCGCTCTCTTCGCGTTCTGCAAAACCTTGAGTGGATCTTTGAAATCGTGGAGCGCTATCCCAACAAATACTATGTCAGCGCACTGCTCGCATAAGACGACATCTTCTGCCGCGGCGAGTTTTAACCGCAGATTTCGCAGGCCGACAAGCGCAGCTTGTTCACGTAGTTCATCCAACGCTTCTTTGTCAACGTCAACGCCGCAAATGACACCTTGTGAGCCAACTATTTTCGCTGCCGGAATGGCAAAAAAACCAAACCCGCAGGCCAAGTCTATGAGCACATCGCCGGCCTTGACCCCCGCTTCCGCGAGAATTGCTTTAGGGTTCTGCCACGTTCGCCTTTCGGCTTCGTTACGATATGTGTGATGCATCGGATCACGACGTGATGCTCATAAAGCAGACAACATACTTATATTCGTTGCGACGCGATGCACAGGTCTGCAAGCACTCCTAAACGTTGCAGAAGAGAAGTGGTCTTAGACCAGTGATAGTTTCCACTTATGAGTGTCAGTCAAACGCGCGAGCAAGATGGCTTGAGAGGTGCGTCGCGAGCAACGCTGCTACCGAACAACTAGCCTTAGAACACCTTGAGCACGAGCAGCAGGCCAAACGAGACCATGAGGAGCCCGGCCACAAGCCGCATATATCGCGCTGATTTCATTCTCCATTCTTCTGCTCTGTCCGTCCCCACCTTGATGGCATATATGGCGACGAAAACAATAGTCATTGGTATGATGAATGCAAGTGCGAAGAGGGCCGTGTAGAGATTGTAGTCCATCGTGGTCATGCTGGTGAGATAGTTTGCGGAGAAGAAGGTGAACGGACCTAACGTGCACGGCAAAGCGGCAATCGTCGCAATGAAACCGAGCCCGATAATAGCAAGAAAAGAACCGGTTTTCCCGAGGGTGCTGATGCTGTGTTTCGTGAACGTGGGAATCTTAAAACTGAACCAGCGGTTGTACCAAAAGAAATCCTTTATCGATACGATACCAACGATGAGGAGGAAGACGCCAATCACGGTCTTAGTCAGATCTAAGTTCTGTGCACCTATGATTCGAACGAACTGGACGAGCGCAAGTGCTGAAAGGAAGAAGACGAAAAACACCGTTGCAATGTAGGTCACCCCAATGGCGAGGGCTCGCCGGCGCGACGCTGTGAGGGCGATCGTCCCCATCAAGAAGATAAGCACTGAGAAGACACACGGATTTAGCCCGCTGATTATGCCGGTTGTGATGAACAGCGGCAATGGCAGACTCCCTTGGCTAGTCACCAACGTCCCATTCTGAGAGGAGGTCGAATTCTTGGTCCCTGGTGTAGGCGTCGGCGTTGGCACAGCGTGGCCAGTTAATGTGTCACCCGGGCCTGTCGCTCCGTGTTGAATTGCTTGCGCAACAGCTGCGTCGATCTGTGGTTCTGCAGTGTCCGATATGAAAGACTGGTTCCCGACAAAAACGGTCGGGACGGTGTCTAATAACTTCATCCCGTACGCGCTCTCGAACGTCTCAAAAAGGGTAAAATTCGTAGCGTTTGAAATTTCGTACTGATACACATGCAATGTTGGATACTCGGCTGCCAGCGCAGCAATGTGCGGCGCGAGCGCCAGGCAATGCGGGCAAGTTGAGCTGTAAAACTCGTAAAGGTTCACAGGCCACGGCTGGTATTGCGCACTCGCAGCCGTGGTTGAACTAGACGGCGATGATGTCTGCGCTGCCGCGGGGCTTATCACTGAGCAGCATATCAAGAATATAAGCGTCAGCGAGAGACCAATGAGTGCTTTTCTGTGTGCCGGTCCGTGTCTTTTCAACATTGCGATAATTGTATCTTACCCGAACGGATTATCAATCTTTCCAGTCCCGATGGCACAGTCACTTTAGCAACTGTCGATGCAAACAATATCTTTATAATTATCGTTATATTTTTATGTGCGGCTTTTGTTTAATAATCCTTCCGCTTTTTTAGCGGGTCGCACGGGTGGCAAACTGTGCCGCGGACTTGCTTTAGAATCTTTTTTCCACACAAAGCTTTCGAAATTCTAGCTGTTTCCAAGACGATGTACACGACTGCAAAAACCGCTCAGAGCTTGTGCACCACATGGCTCGGGCGTCGTAATTTCCGCAAAAAAGTTGGGCTCGGGACGAGCTTTTCAATAGGTCTGCAGTCTGATTCGCTGACCCAATATGCACTTGCCGCCTCTAAGTCCTCCAAACGGATTCTTGGGCGTGCCAAGCGAATTCATGCATCGTGCCATGATGGCGGCTCCTCGCGCTAGGCCATCATCAACAAACACGACATACTCTTCGGGCTTGCTATAAATGCCCATTTCTTTGATGACCTTTAAGATATGACTTGGCTTGTTTCCGGTTATGCCTGCGCGCCCGGTTATCCCGATGCTCACCTTGTCATTGATCAAACCTTTCGTAAATGCTGTATTAATGATCCGTTCGGCTATGCCGGTTGAAACCCAATCAATCACGCTATAGAGCATTCCGAGCCCGTAATCTTCGTAGATCTCCCCACCGACTTTCGAAATGCTGTGAAGGTCACTGCCGTTTTCACCGGAATCAACGCCGATGAGAGTCAACCCGATTTGCGCAGCCGCGTGAGGATTCACGGGGACGCTGCCAAAGCGCTTGGACGTTTTTGGGACTTCCTCGATTCGAATATGTTCGTGGATCTCGTTTGCGAGAGCTCTTACGTCCCGTTCTCTCGCAACGCTCACCTTAAGTCGGCTCAGCTTTGGGAGGTCAAACGTCGTGCCACTCGTTTCGTCAACCAGCCCGGTGCCGCGGCCTACGGAATCGACGATTTCCCCAGAAATCCCACAGAAGTTCGCGATCGTGTTCGCGTAAGGAAGTACGTCGTTAGTGATGCGCCCTTTGAAGGTTGTCCCGAAATCCATAGAAAGGCACGGATTTCTGAAGTCTACGTCTGCCCATTTCGCGCCTTCCTTGATTCCAGCCGTCGCGAGTTCACCCTCCATTTCATTTGCGACAACTTCAACACCTGTCGAGCCTATCGGAGGGAGCACGCCGCTTACCGAACCATCAAAAGCGACTTTATCGAGAAGACTGTACTCGCGGAACTTCTTAGGGAGGTGGTGAATGCTCATCGCTGGCGTCATTTTACGTGCCGTCACTCCGGCCATTAAGCAGCCGTCGGCAAGTGCCTTTATAAACTCACCAATATCCTCGGGCTGATCGAAACCAGCGACAACGCCGGTGGAACGCACGACAAAATGGAGGTCATCGGCAAGTTCGAGATTTGCGTTTCGCACGGACTGGACGAGAGTGCGCTTCACCATCTCAGCAATGCTGTTTCGCGTAAGCGGCTTGTAGGTTAGGGTCCGACCGAAGATTTCTTCGCCTGGCTTCGGGTCGCGCACGTCGCGCGTCATGTTGACGACCTTGTTGATGACGTATGCCTTGCCCTCCAGCATGTTCGTCGCGGTGAGGATACACTTCGTCGTCGTGTTGCCTACTTCTACGGACGCCACAACGTAGAATGGGCCCTTCTTGATGTCAAGCAGGGACACCTGTTGATTCTTTGCAACCTTCGGTTTCGCTCCCAAAAGACCTAAAGCCACGATGCTTTCCTTTCCTTAACCCTTACCTGCACTGCTACCGACTTCTTCCCGCTGTTTCACACGCGTGTCTATGTCTTTGAATCTGTTGCTGAAAAAGCCGGTTTCTCTAGATATTAATATATAATTATTGATATTTATTTATGGTAGGGCCGATGAGCCCGAAGAGCATCTTGCGCCCCTCAGACGATTTAAAAATGGGAAGGTCCCAGTTTTGCACAATTTTTGATCGGTATGTAGTGCTCGGGCGGCCGGCCATAGGATCAAAGCCCTCCTTTTCATAGCATTGCTTATGGACGAGGATTCCCCTCCTCTGCCACGCGGGAGCCTTCGCCAGATTGACTCCGCGGCTAAACATCAGCTCGTGCATCTCGCTCGAGGTCATCCCAAGCAGTGTCGTGTGAGCTTCTCGTCCTTTTAGACCGCTTTGTCGCAAGTAATAGTAGCAGTACGCGTGCACGTGATTTCGCCACGTTTCATTTTGCCTCGATTCAAGGTAGATCAGAATATCCATTGCGCTCACAGGAATAACGCGTGCATCAAACGCTAAAGGGACGTCCGACGAGAGGTTAAGTGTCACTGCGCTGGCGAAGAAGCTAGCGACGACGGAGTCAAGCTTCTCGATCCTGCCATCAAATGGAGCCTCACAAAAGAGGACATTTGCTTCGTCAGAGAATGCGAAAACGAGTTGCACGGGCAGTCCGCTGCGTCGCATGAGCGCTTCCGATGCGGCGCCCATTGACTCGGCAAATGCGAGATCGTACGGTTGTTCACGCTTGAGCAACGAAAGCGCGTGCCGGAAATTGCGTCCGTCAACACGCACAAAAAAGGGGGCGACTGCGCGCAAGGCTGCGTAGATCTCGCGCTCTTTCATTACGCTTCTTCTTTTGGCTTAGCTCGGCCGATGAGCGTTTTCACGACGCTACTTACAAGAATTATGTCGGCTATCGATTTTGCAAACCTGTAGGGTATCACTACGAATCGGTACTTTATATCGAAGATATTATGGTTAATGTCGCCTATAACGAGGCCCGTTACCCTTTTATCGTTCGTGTCGATCTTGATATCCTCAACTTTTCCTACGTAATCCCCCTTGTCAGTATACACGTTGAGGTCCATGATTTGTGTCAGCTCGATTCGCATTTCAACCTCCCTTTTGAATTTCGTGCACAAACTCCGCCATACACTATCGACTAAAGTAATATATAGTTTGCCAAATAAAGGCTAGCTTAGGATTATTTTATGGCTTGGTCTTTTCGAATCGCTACCGTTCGCGGAATTCCGATTCTAGTCAATATTACGCTCATCCTTATTATCCCCCTCTTCGCCTTCGCATTTGCCATCTCCCCCCCACCTATAGGGTTTGCAACTGTTCCCAACGCATACGTTTACGGGACGATTGCAGGCATTATGATCTTTGTTTTCGTGCTGCTGCACGAACTTGGCCATTCTCTTCTGGCGCTGCGCTACGGCATCGAAGTAAAAAGCATAACGCTTTACCTCATCGGAGGGGTTTCCGCAATCGAAATCCCGACAGATCCCAAGCTCGAGTTCAGAACTGCGCTAATCGGACCACTGGTCAGCTTAGGCCTCGGCGCGGTCTTTTTCGCACTGAGCCTTGGGGTGACCGCAACCGTGCCAAATCTGTTTTTGGAGAATTTTGCGTATATCAACCTTGTTCTCGGCGGGTTCAATATTCTTCCAGCGTTTCCTATGGACGGTGGACGCGTGTTCCGGGCTTGGCTTGCCAGTCGGCAGCCTTACTTGCAAGCGACGCATACCGCCGTCCAAATCGGCAAGATATTCGCGATTGCGATGGGCATCATCGGACTATTCTTTAGCCCAATTTTGATCATCATAGCCTTCTTCATCTACATCGCCGCGTCTGATGAGGAGCGACAGACCACGATTACACAGACGCTTGTAGGCATTAAGGTGCGCGACGTCATGACGGCTGACGTAGCGACCGTGCCTCCATCGATGACGATCACCCAACTGATTGAGGTGATGTTTCAAAGCAAACACACAACCTATCCGGTCGTTGACAACGGCAATCTCGTAGGCGTTATAGCGTTCACTAACGTACATCAGGTGCCTCCGAACCGTCGAAATGACATCATGGTAGGCAACGTGATGATGCGCAACGTTGAGCCCGTAACGCCCGATGATGAGGCCTCTGAGGTCTTCGTCAAGCTCGCCCAACGGCGGCTGGAGTCGATTCCAGTTGTTCGGGGAGGCGGCGTGGTCGGGATCGTCACACAGAAAGACGTCACGAGCGCGATGACCCTGCTAGGGGAGGCGCGAGAACAGATCGTCGGCCCCGACGGCACTGTGATCAAAGCATAGGCGCAATGAACGAGAACCCCGATCAACCGGCGGAGATCATCGTTGTCGGAACCGCACACATCTCCGAAGAGAGCATACAAGAGGTGCGGCGCACTATCGAAGCCGAAAGACCTGATGTCGTGGCGGTAGAGCTAGACCTCGGTCGGTACGAAGGGTTGACGCACCCCGAACAGCAAAGTGCATCGATCAAGGATATCCTCTCAAGCGGCAGGTTGTATCAGTTCTTAGTTCATTGGCTGCTTGCGCGCGTACAGAATAAGCTGGGCTCAGAAGTCGGAGTGAAGCCTGGAAGCGAGATGCTCTCCGCTATCGACGTGGCAGGGAGCGTCGGAGCGAGCATAGCACTCGTCGACCGAGATATCAACGTGACCATTGCTCGATTCTGGGCAAAGATGCGTCTCATCGAGAAGCTGAAGATGTTCATCGCGCTTCTCGGGATTACCACGAGCGACGAGGAGATAGACCTCGAAGACATCACAAACGATGACGTTATTTCGCAGCTGGTCAGTGAATTACGGCAGTTCTCACCAAACGCTGCGCTGGTGCTTGTTGACGAACGGGACGCATATCTAGCGGGAAATTTACTAACGCTACGTGGAAAGGTCGTCGCTGTCGTCGGTGCCGGCCACAAAGAGGGGATAAAGCGCTATCTTGATCATCCGGAGCTTATTCCGCCGCTTGAAGAGCTTAACGTTGTCCCAAAAAGACGCGTGACGCTGCGCTCTCACACGTTATAGGGGTTTTGCATAGGACACATGATACGACATTCAACAAGCAGCAAAGAACTCGTCGATCTCTTCGTAGCGTGGTTGGGCGTTTCATTCGCCTTCTATCTTGTATTTGGCGCAGTTTTGCCGAACGCATCATTTGAGCTCACGCTCGCGCTGCCGCTTCTGGTCGTAGGCTCAAGTTTTGTCTTGCACGAGCTCTTGCACAAGTTCACGGCCCAGCGTTTTGGATTCTGGTCTGAATTCAGAGCGAACTATGTTACCCTAGGGCTTTCTATACTGTTTGCCTACGTGGTTCACATCGTGTTCGCAGCTCCTGGAGCCACCATGATTTACGGTCCAAATATCACCAAGCGCCAAAATGGGATCATATCAGCCGCCGGGCCGCTTCTTAATCTGGCGTTAGGCGGGCTGTACCTGCTCCTGTACCTGCTGGCGCCCCTGGGGGGCTTGCTTAGCTACGTTGGAATATATGGCTTTGTAATCAACATATGGCTATCCGCCTTCAACCTGCTCCCTATAGGGCCCCTCGATGGGAGGAAAATACTGGACTGGGGCGTCCTGCAATACGTGGCGATAGCGATTGTGCCTTTCGTGGCCGCTGTTTACATCATCTTATTCATTTTTAACCTATAGTAAACGCCAGTCTCGCCTCTACTCTGGCATAGCTCGTGAAGAAGACGCAAAAGCTTCTGAGTTGCGTCCCACACACGAAACGATGATCAGCGATGCGTCCACGTGCGCAAAAAAACCTGCCAGATGATTAGGACAGCAACCGCGCAGGCCAAGCTGCTCTCATACTGAGCGCATTGCGTCGCGAATCAATGAACGTTACCAGGGCCAAGACGATTGAGAGAATGGAGCCTTCGAGCAAAAAAAGAGTCTGGCAAAAATACCGGGAGCTCAGGCAGCGACACGCTTAGCAGTACCGGTTTCAGGCCATTTCTGCTGCTAAAGTCTTTTTGTCATATCCACGAGGCTCTGGTATCCTGTCAGAAGGCTTTAATACAAGCAAACAGGATAATTTAGCTTAAAACGCGGCCTATAAGGTTCAGATAAAATGAGATACGTGATGAAATTTGGCGGCACCTCGGTCGGCGACGGCGCAAGAATAAAGCAGGTCGGAGAGCTCGTGCGACGCTATTATGATGAAGGAAACGAGATTGTTGTTGTCGTTTCTGCGATGTCTGGCTTAACGGATGAGCTTCAGACCACAGCGGAGCGGTTGAGCAGTGAATATGCCGAGATTACCGAGGTTGCAGAATTCGTTCACCTGATCGGTAAGAGGCATTTCGACGCCACCTACGCAGCAATCGAAGATGAGATGATCATTACAGAAGTCATATCAGAGATAGAGACACGGCTAGAAGAGCTCAAAAACGCGCTTACGGGTATATACCACCTTGGTGAGCTCACTGACCGATCGTACGATTACGTCTCGTCTTTCGGTGAACGGCTTTCTGCTCCGATCGTCTCTGGCGCATTGAAATCGCTCAAAGTCCAGTCAGTCTTTTTAACGGGTGGAGAAGCGGGTATCATAACCGATAGTACGCACCGTGGCGCGCGCCCTACGGAAATCACTGAACGACGAGTCCACGAGCGGCTTGTGCCTCTCCTCAAGGTGAACATCGTGCCGGTCATCACCGGTTTCATTGCGTACAACATTCACAACATCATCACAACCCTAGGTCGAGGCGGGTCTGACTATACAGCGTCAATCATCGGAGGCGCCGTCGACGCTGACGAAATATGGATTTGGACCGACGTTGACGGTATCATGACCGCAGATCCTAAGCTCGTTTCTAACGCCCGCACGCTGCCACAGGTGTCTTATGCCGAGGCGATGGAAATCTCTTATTTTGGAGCGAAGGTCATACACCCGAAAACAATCGAACCCGCCGTAACTAAGGGTATCCCCGTGCGCGTTAAGAACACATTCAACCCTAACGGCGCGAGCACGACTATCGTTCATACGGTCGCCAATGATCAAAGCCTCGTTAAAGCAGTAACGGCGGTTAACAACGTCGCTCTTATTACCCTCTCAGGGGCCGGAATGGCGGGAACGATTGGCGTTGCGGCCCACGTGTTCACGAAACTTGCCGACGCAGGCGTCAATATCATTATGATAAGTCAGGGATCGAGTGAAGCGAACATATCAGTGCTTATCGAGGAGGGACATTTGAGCAGCGCCTTGAATGCTCTGCACGGGCTAAAGAATGAGTTCAACAGCAACGTCATCAAAGAGATTTCGTGCAACGAGGACGTGAGTGCGATAGCCGTCGTCGGCTCTCGAATGGCAGGAGCGCCCGGCATAGTGGGCAGGATTTTCAGCCGTATGGGAAGTATCAACGTCAACGTGATCATGATCAGCCAAGGATCCACGGAGTATAACGTCTCTTTTGTTTTGAGACGAGATTCAGTACGTCGCGCTGTGCAGAGTCTTCACGACGAGTTCTCGCTTTCGGGACCGCAATAGTTTCTATCCAGATGAGCAGAATATTATTATCACTAAGCCGGTTTTTGCTGAGCTGCAAACGATCTTTTTTTAAGGTACAAACCCTAACTGCTTTTCGCCGAGCGCAGATGGTTCGAAAAAACGAACATCGATCGCTCGACGCTTATGAACGGTTGGGCCCGCGAGGTAGTGCACTTTCACCTCAACTAGCTATTTCCTAACGCGCAGGTTTCATTATGAATTCGCAGCACCCCCGCACATACGCAGAATCAGGAGTAGACATCAGCGCTGAAGAAGAGGCAATAAGAGCTCTTCGGAGGCATTTCAAGACCAAGAAGAAGGGACGAGGAAGCCCGATCAACATCGAAGGCGCCTACGCCGGACTTTTGGACATGGGCGATTTCATTATTGGTATCACCACAGACGGCGTGGGATCGAAGGTTCTCGTCGCAACAGAAATGGGAAACTGGAAGACTATCGGAATAGATTGCATGGCAATGAACGTGAACGACCTTTACGCAATGGGCTTGGAGCCTATGGCTTTTGTCGATTACCTCGCAATGGAGAGCATTGAGCCTTCTATTGCCGATCAAATCGGGCAAGGGCTCGCAAAAGGAGCAAAGATAGCTAACGTGTCCATAGTAGGCGGCGAAACCGCGAGCCTCCCCGAGATCGTGAGAGGGTTCGACTTGGCGGGCAGCTGCATAGGAATTGCTGCAAAAGAAGACCTTGTTACCGGCCACAAGATCGAGAACGGAGACGCCGTTGTCGGCATTCCGAGCAGCGGAGTTCATAGTAACGGTCTGACGCTCGCTCGCAAATTGCTGGCCAAATACAGTCTTTACACGCGTTACGGAAGTATGGAGCGCACGCTTGGCGAAGAGTTGCTTTTGCCTACGCGGATCTACTCAGAGGTGCTCGACATTAATAAGAATTGCGAGGTGCACGGCTTGGCGCATATCACTGGAGGTGGCCTTCTGAACCTCAAGAGACTTACCCGGCTGGGCTTCAGCTTGTCCGATCCTCTCGAGCCTCAAGAGATATTCAGCGTGATTCAAGCGGAAGGCGTTGAGGTACGAGAGATGTACAAAACCTTTAATATGGGGATGGGTTTTGCTATTGTTGCGCCTCAGAGCGAGGTAAGACGAATCGCACGCCTCAGCGATGGTGCCAGGCAAGTCGGTACTATTTCAGGCCGTGGGATACGAGTCCGACAAGATGAAGAGCTAGTCGAAATTGCAAAATAGCAGCTTCACCAAGCCGCGACTGCTTATGATTCGGTAGAACCCCCTGACGAACTGAGGGCGCAGCGTCGAAAGAGTATCAGTCTAGAAGGACCGGCTGCCTAGGTTTGCTAGCCCTCGCAGGTGCACCATCATTTTGCAAAGTTTTGGTTCAAGCCACGAACCTGAGACGGAAGGCGTCCGTGATGATGAAAGAAGAAATGTTGAAAGAGATGGGTGTCGCGCTAGAGGATATGATCGAAACGGCTATGCTGTTATGGGTTCCACATCCAGGGGTTGAAACAGAAGCGCGTGCCAGAGAAGTTTTCTCGAGCGAGCTTCGGCGAGCTCTCGCCGATCCCAACTTGTGGGTCCTTCTGTATGCCGGAGTGGCGTTAGAAAGAGACGCACGGCAAGGCCGTATCCCGAACCTTGATCCTGCCTCCTACGAAAAGGATTTGACTTGTTTGATCGCTGACGAAGTATTGGGAATGGCAATCTCAATGTACGTTGGGGGTTACAAGGGACACTTCGATTATGCCCGATTCGACAAGCTTAAACCTGGAATTCTCAAATCGCTGGGACCATTCTTGGATGATATCGTCGCCGGCCTGATAGGCGGCGTTTCGGCTAACATGTACGACAGAGGAGCAGCCGATGCCGCAACGCGTCCTTGATTCCATTCGGTCTGGCTTCGGGTTCTTAACGACGATTCCGGTGGGATTCAATGAAGTAGCGCTCGACAGCCTGGCCGCGCGCATGTGGATTTTTATCCTAGTCGGAGCTGCGATCGGACTGTTGGTTGGGGGAATAAGCTCTGCGCTCGCATTCATGCCGCACATGAGCGACTTTGTCCACGCCGCCCTGACGCTCGTAGCCCTATATGCGCTAACAGGTTTTATCCATCTTGATGGATTAGCTGACGTGGGCGACGGACTGCTCAAGCACGGAACAATGCAAGAACGGCTTCGAGTCATCAAAGACCCATACATCGGTGTCGGAGGGATCGCATTTTGTGTCCTCTCGTTTCTGCTGCTTTTCGCTGCAGTGGCATCTATCAGGTCAACGGCGCTCCTGCCCGCGTTGATCACAGCTGAAGTCGCAGCAAAGCTTTCGATGGTCGAAGTCGCCTCCCTTGGAAAAGCGACGCACCAGGGACTTGGATCCCATTTTGCAGAAAAAAGTGGGCTGTTGACCTTCATAGTAGCACTGCTTCTCGCAGCACTAGTCGCGGTTCTCTGTTTTGGCGCGAGGGGCCTCCTCGTGTTGTTGCCACCTCTAGCCTTATCGTTTGGACTAGTGAAACTCGCCAATATGGCTTTCGGCGGAATAAATGGCGACGTTATAGGATCTTCAAATGAGCTAGGGCGTTTGATCACTCTTGTTGTAATCAGTTTTTTGTAGGTGATTGCACGTTCGCACTCCTCATGGCCGGCGGTAAAGGAGAGCGGCTTGGTTCAGGCGGCGTCGAAAAACCGCTGCTGGAGTTCAGAGGCAGGCCACTCATTGAACACGTATTGGCCGCTTTGAACAAATCGCAAATTGAACGCGTGGTGACGGTAACCTCTCCCAGAACTCCTTGCACGACGCGCTGGGCAAGAGAAGCAAGTGTTCAGGTAGTAAAGGCGCCAGGGCAAGGATATATCCAAGACTACAGGTGGGCGAGCAAGCGATTGGGCCTTAAAGGTCCCGTTCTCATCATAGCAGCTGATCTTCCTCTTATCGACTATCGACTCATCGACCGGATTATCGAGCGTCGCGCTAAAGCAGAGACTTCTGCACTTGGGGTCTACCTCCCCTACGAGTTTTGCGATGAGGTTAATGTACCCCCTGACCTCACGTTAGCAGCAGACGCTAAGGTGCTTGTGCCTACCGGCATTAACATCGTCGATGCAAGCCACCTCGATCAATTACAACAAGAAACGATGTTTATCATTCGCGACGAGTCACTGCTGTACAACATCAATAGGAGAAGTGACCTAAGGCGCCTCGTTCGAAGAGCGAGCGCGGTCGGCGAGCGAGAGCTCGAATGACGTAACTACAGCTTGAGGCTCTTGCGTTCAACAAGATCCACCAAATCTGGGGCATTAAGAAGCGCGTTTATCACCGGTACGCCCTTATAGCTCGAGAGGTGCGCAGACACTAATCCTGAAATGCAAAAGACCTCGCTCTGCAATTCATCTCCCACGTGCTCTTCGTCTGTTGCGCACAGTATCTTCGGCAGACTCGCGCCTCTAAATCCTTCAAGAACCAAGTAATCACTGCTGATGTGTCGTATCAGCTCATCAAGCATCACTGGTCGCTTTATCATAAGAATGCTTTCGTCTGGCGCCCGCAGGCCAACTACTTCGGCTCCAGCTTTCCATTGGCGCCACGTATCTTTTCCAGCAACATCGAAGACGAAGTTTTCCACGTGGACGTCCTTTATCGCGGATACTGAATAACCACGCAATCGCAGCTCCTTTAAGATCTCAACGACGGTAGTCGTCTTCCCCGATTTAGAGAATCCATACACTGCGCATATCTTCATTGGCATTAATGAAACCTCAAAAGTTAAATTGTGATCGCTTGACGCGAGATGCACGTGAAGGGCACGCGGACGTATACGGAACCAGCTTATTGGCTGAAATCAAAATTGCTTTGTTCACGTGCAATCGTGCTGCTCGAGCAGCGACGAGGCGTTACGCACCTTGTTCCTACTTGCCTATTTTTCTGGACTTCCAATAGCGGGGATAGGTACCGGGCTCCATCATTACTCTTTTGACTTCGGCGATGACTCCACCTTCGAGTACAGAGATGCCTAGGGCGACAACCTCGTCTCGCGCCGTATAAATACCAACCAACTGTTTCCTGTCAACGTCAGGTAACGAGATAACGCCGGGTTCTGCGAGTCGAGCCCCGTGGCAAATAGCATCTACAGCAGTATCTCTAATGATAATTTTTGGAACGTGGCTAAGTGCGCGCTCGACTGGCCATACGATGTCTCGCAGCGGACCTTCATCGTTATCTTCGATCCAAAAATGATAAGCGTCTGTCAAATCGTGCAATGTGCTCAGCTTCGATTCATCAAACGGACCTGCCTTGGTTCTGCGGAGCTCCTGCATGTGCGCCCCCACCCCTAGCGCTTCGCCGACGTCGTGGCACAGCTTGCGAATATATGTTCCAGCCTCACATCCCACTTTGAAGAGGACATCGTTCCCCTGCCGTTCTAGCATGTCGATGTAATAAATCTCGCGTTTGCGAATTTGACGCCTTACCGCCGATTTAAGAGGTGGGCGCTGATATAGCACGCCCGTAAACTCCCTTAGTATGTCTCGCACCAATGGTTCGGGAGCCGCCTTATGCAGGTGCATTACACACACGTATTCCTTGGGCAAGTTCGCGAGCGCCCCCACTGCCCTTGTCGCATCTTGCAACAATATCGGGAGCACACCCGTAACCTTGGGATCTAGCGTTCCGATGTGGCCCGCTTTCTTAATATGCAAAATTCGCTTCACCCACGCGGCTACTTCGTGACTCGTAGGTCCGGCTGGCTTATCGAGATTTATGACGCCTTTTTGAAGCAACTCGTCTATGGTCCGTTGTTGCGCAACAGGATTCGTCATCGTTTGTCAACTTTCCGGTACGCTCTCACGGCCTGCGCGATGATAGCGATGACCACGTGTTGGTCCCAGTGCATCGTATCTATTACAAGATCGTAGACGTTAAGGTTCGTCACGTCGATATTATAAAGCGTGCGATATCTCACGGTCTCGCTGCCGTCACGCAGGCGTGTTTCGTGGAGAGCTGCAGCCCGCCGCTTGCCTTCTCTTCTCGCTATTCGCTGTGCTCGTATTTCTAGAGGCGCTTTAAGCCAAACGGCGATGTCGGCTTTGAGAATCCAGCCCGAAAGCCGCCCGTCGACGACCGCGTGTTCACGCGACCGCGCGAGCTCGGCTTGTCGTCGATCAACCATTTTGTCGATTTCCGGTTCTGTTTCCGCAAGCTTGCTCAACTGCTCGAGACTCATTGCGCGCTCGCGCGCAAGTTCTCTGAATACCTCTCCCGCTGAGATGTGTGCAAAGCCTAGTTTTCGCGATAAACCGGTTGCTACCGTCGTCTTGCCGCTGCCTGCAAATCCGCTAATAGTAAGCAACACGATGGCACACCCGTTAAGCGCTGGCGATGAACTCAGTCTTCCTGCAGCGTGGCCACCAGTTCAGCGACTGCCTCATCAAGCTTTCCGTCGGGATTTTGCAGTATCTTGACCGTTGCTCCCGTGTGTGCGGCGTACGCCATGCATATTGCTTTGTTAACCTCCTGGTGCTCCTGAACACCCGTCGCATCTTGCGCGTCGCGCTGTCGTGACTTGTCAGCATTTCTGCGCCGAATAATTTCGTTAGGTGCTGTTTCGACAATAAGTATGAGTTCGGGCCCAAGTTCGTCCAAAATCCACGTAGGCAAACCAGGAAGGTACCCGCCCGGCGTTCGTACCGTTGCGTGCGTGTCAACAACAAGAGGCGTCGTGGCCATTTTTGATATCGTGCGCGCGGCGGTCTTTTGGAGATCGCGTTGCCTAGCTGGATCTAGCTTTCGGATGTCGTCTCTTATCTTAACCCAGCGGCGCTGCAACGCCTCATCCAGCATCACGTCGCTGTAGGTGACCATTTTCAAAGGTTGGCCCTGCGCTTCCAGCCGTTCAATGGCTTTCTTTGTAACCGTCGTCCCGCCGCTTGCCGGAACTCCCGTTAGAATTACCACTTTCCGCATTTGCTGCCCCAATTTGTGTAGGGAACTATCCTAACCATGCTACTTTAACTTACGCAATCGTACAGGGCGCAGCTTCCTCCATCAGAGCCGCTCCTGCGATCCAAACGCCCTCTAATGCGCAAAAAAAATATCACCTTGGCTAGGACGTCACGAGAAGCGATCTGAGCGTTAGAGAAGTTACTGCCCCAAGAAGCCGCGCAGCATCGGGTGCATCTCCATGATCTCTTCATTGGCAAGCTGCTCGTAAAGCGTGTACGTGATACTCACCGCAAGGAGCAACGCCGTGCCGCCCACGTTTCCTATGGTTCCCAAAAAACCCGCAACGACGGCCAACAACCCTATGAAAGCGCCTCCGATCACGGTTACTTTCGGAATGTACCGCTTCATAACGCGTTCAATGATTTTGGGGTCGCGGCGGAAGCCTGGGATAGACATCCCAGAACTTTGAATTTGCTCTGAAACGGCCTTTGGGCCCATGCCAGTAGTCTCCACCCAGAAAAGGGCAAATATGACTCCTCCGATGACCATAAAGGAGATATCAATTCCTGACCGCAGTGCGATTTGCCACGCCGGATTCTGACCTACCCCAGGCAACCAGTTACTCGGCCCACTGATTGGTGCCAAATAGTACATCAGCCCGCTCGTCGGCGTATTGTTCACGAAGGTCCCAACCCAAGTGAACCCTGCGTTGTAAAGGAGGATGCCAATCATCTGAATGTTCGCCTGAAGCGCCCGAACTAGTATCAACGGCAACACGCTCGCGTAGACGAGTTTCACCGGGAATCTGCCTCGCGCGCCTCTTACGGAACTGTGCGCCAGAGGAATCTCTATGCGCGTGGTTTCAACGTAAACAACAACTGCGAATATACCTACCGTGCTTATTATGGCTAAAATTTGGCCCTGATTAAGCAGGAATATTAGTCCTTGGGCGGTAAGCAGTTGCTGGACGGTGAAGGTCTGGAAGATTTGAATCAAGCCTGGGATCCAACCCACCGGCAATCCGGTCGAAGGATTAGTTGTCCAGTTGATGGTTCCAGTTACCAAGCCTTGGGCAACTCCAGCCACGATAAACATGCCGACTCCCGAGCCAATTCCCCATTTACTCACAATTTCATCCAGGAATAGCACGAGCACGCCGCCTATGCAAACCTGGATAAATATAAGCAAGGAAATGCCGTGAAGCCCGATACCAGTTGAAGCAGCAATAGCCGGGGCGGGTTGGAGGAAACCTCCAAGCACTTGCGGCGCGGCTTCAACAACGATCATGACGAAGATCAGAAGCTTCTGCAGCTGCTGGTAGACTGATTGGTCTCGAGGGTCGCTCGTGTCAAGCTTTATGATGTCCGCGCCCTTGAAAAGCTGCAGTATGATCGACGCGGTCACGATTGGACCAATGCCGAGCTGAACGAGGGAGCCTTGGCTTCCGGCCATTATTGCGCGGTAGAAGCCGAAAAGGTCCTGTGATGCAGGTGAAAGTCCAAAAAGGCGGACGTTTGTTAAAACGAAATAGATGAGTAAAACACCAATCGTCCACGTGATCTTGCGTCTGAAGTGCACGTGCCCTTCGGGCTTAGAAACTGCAGGAAGTTTCTGCAAGAAGGGTTCAATTCTATCTATCGTTGGGTGCTCGCTCATGATTCACTGCGCTCAACTGATTACTAGTCGATCACTGGCCTAGATGGTCACGGCTCTGCGATTTTTGCTTTCCCGCCTGCCGATTCCAACTTCTCTTGCGCTCGTTTCGAAAAACTTCTTGCAGTTACGATAAGCGGCTTAGTTACACGGCCCTTTCCCAGCACTTTGTCGACATCGAGCGTGATGTAATACTTGCCGGTGCGCACCTTAGCCTGCTTCAGTTCCACAAGTCGCTCAGCAGTTTCGTCCAGAGCACCTATGTCAATCACGGTCGGGTACTTGAGCACCTTTTGTGGCCTTGCGAACCCATAACTACCATAACCCCGGCCAAGCAAAAGTTCCTTCAAAAAATGGTGCTTACAACCGCCTGCGTGGCCACGCCCTCCTCGACTTCCTGCTCCACGACGGTTCTTATGAGTGCCGCCGCCACACGTGCGACTTCCTCGAAACTTCTTCGCCTTGTTTTTGACACCCATTATCTACCTCATTTTGAGAAGCAATTCGTTGATTTCGACGCCGTGAAATCCAAGAGCACCTTCTGGAAACGGCTTTTTTATGCCACTGTGGCCTTTGCGCGGCGGATGGAGCCTGAGCACAGGTTTCAGGTCGGGCACATCCTGCAACGTCGCCGTTCCGCTGACAACGGCTGTCGCTAGCGAGTTTATGTCATCAAAATCGGTGCGGTCTTTCACGTACGCATTAGTGAGTCTCTTATGACCCGCTAGCGCGCCCCTTCTTTCAAGCAGCACACCGAGGGTTGCACCATCGATGGTGCCCCACGCCACATAATCTTTCACCTTTTGGAGCATGCCGTTATAATGCGCGTTGTCCTCGACGAGAACGCAGTGATTAGTCCTACTGAGATTTAATAACTCGAGCGTGCGCCGCACGTCGGGTTTTGTCTTTACCGTCCCACGCATCTTAACAACGGCGTACGTCATTGCGTTCCACCGCCGATTCGCACCGTTGTTGTTGCCTTGAGCGCTTCAAACGTAGCGCGAGCAAAGTTGATAGTCGTACGTGTTTGTCCTGACGATCGCGTCCATACGTCTTTTATGCCTGCAAGCTGAAGCACCTTCCGCGCCGTGCCGCCTGATGTTATGCCAAGGCCTCGTGGCGCTGGTTTCAGCGCAACGGTCACGGAGCCCGCCTTGCCTCGGACGGTGTAAGGAACGGTATGTGCTTCTCCGCAGCCACATTCCCACGAGCCACAGCCGCGATTTATCTTGATGAGATTCAGCTTAGCAGTTTCAATTGCTTTCCGTATGGCGGGTCCCGCTTGCAGATCCTTGGTTTCAGCGAAGCCTATGTATCCGTCGCGATTGCCGATTGCCACCGCGGCTCGAAACTTCACGCGCCGACCGGAATCCGTCATTCGCTGCACCATGTTGATATCTAAGACCTCGTCTGACAGCTCAGGCAAGAGGATATCAATGATTTCGGGTTCCTTTACCGGATGCCCAGTGGCTACCGCATCGTCGAACATCGTTATTTTTCCCTCATAAACAAGGCGTCCTAATCTCGTCTTCGGTGTCCATCCCTCTATCCTTTCAGCCATTATGTGCCCCTGTATCCTCTGTTAGTTCCTGCGCAGCGTGCTCGATTATATGTTGCTTCACCGCGTCAACATGATTAGGAAGGTCTTTGGGATCTAAGCCATAACGCGTGAACCGCGTTGGGTTATCGGTCGCATAAGCGACAATATGTTCTCCGTGCAGCCTAGCAGGCACAGGAAGCGGCTCACGACTATGCGGAATGTCGAGCCCCACTTCAACGGCGCCCTGCAAGGCGGCGTAAGTGCGCGATCCTCGCGAATTTGCATTAAGTCCCAAATCGAGCACCCCTTTCGAATGACCTGCTGCAAGCGCTCGACTCGCAAAAAGCAGCCCGGTCAGGTACGCAGCAGGTATATTCCCGGTAGCGCCCTTATAGCCGAGCTTTTTTAGCTCCAGCGCGTTTGCAGATATCAACGTCCAATCCCCCGCAGTTCCGTGTTCGACAAGCTGCACGATCAAATTGCGTCCGGTTTTTCGCACGACGACGCGCGGCCATTCTGAAAGCATCAAACCTAACCGCTTATGGTAGTTCGTCTTTCCGTCTCGCCTACGTCGAAAAGGAACCTGATATCGCGGACCGATCGCCATTATTTCTGCCTCCGCGTGGCCATGGCGATTTCAGCTTGAGTGGTCAGTACACTTACTGTTCGATACTCGCCACCTTTCGCCTTCCTATACATGCGACGATACGTGGTTCGATCGAGCGTGTTGTTGTCCCTCAAGACGCGCAGAGTCCTTCTCTGCGCTCGAATCCTGCGCATCCACAACTGCTTCCTAGGGCTTCGGGCATTTTTTGCTCCTTTACGAGTCCCTTGCCCGGTTTTATGGCCCTTCTTGCGCTTAGCATCGTTCCTGCGTGCCCGTCCGCGGCTGATGCCCTGCGCTTGCTTAAATTTCACGGTACCGTCATTTATAAGCCCGCGCACATCTTCTCGGGTGATCGCGTTTGCGACGTCCGTGAGCTTGTCCGGATCGAGCCATATTCTGCTTTCCCCAACACCAAGCACCTCAGCAGCGAGTCGCTTTTGGTTCGATAGGCTGGTCACTGCTTCTCCTCCGTTGCAGCCGTCGTTCCATCGTCTTGGTCCGCGACCTGAGCTTTCAGCCCGGGATTGAGCACCTTTAAGCCCTTGGCAAACGCCCGCTCGAGAATGACTTGCTTCTTGCGGGCGCCGACCGTACGACCTATTCTGACGGCTTGCTGAAGCGTCGCCTCGTCCAGATCAGCTAGGGTGTTGACCAGCACTTCTTCGAATCCTGAGGGATGAAAACCCCTTATCGCGCTTGGTGCGCCGTATCCCACTTGCACGACCGGGCCCTTATCAGGAAACCCCCGGCGCATCTTGTTGAACAATCCGCGTGGTTTTCTCCAGCTCGGGCTTAGCTTCTTTTTCTTCTCGTAGTCGTCGCGCTTGAACCAGGGTTTGTCGTGCCGCTTGCGAACGAGGAGTAAATGCTTGTGTTTGCCGCTGAATTCCTTACGCTTGAATGAAATTGACTCTTGTGCGACTCGTTGTGCAAGGTCAGCATCGAGGCCTGCGCTTGTAAGTTCGTCCGCTGTTACGCCCTTAAGATCGTCCACCGTTCGGTACCCTGCCTCTATCAGCGCTTTAATTTGAGTGTCATCCATTTCATTCAAAGCCTTCATGTGCGTGCCTCTAGGCCCTTTTCAATGAGGTAGATGCCGTCTTGAAACACGCGCGGGTCACGCCCCTTGATCCGAGTCGCTTGCTCGATGTTCGCAGCGGTTTGTCCCACGTGTTCCTTATCGATGCCTGTAACGATTAGCTCGTCGCCCTGAATAGCAACAAGAGAGCCCCCCATGACTCTAGCGGTTCGGGGCTTTCGTTCACCCAGAAAGTTTTCGATCGATACGACTTTTCCTTCTACCTTGACTTGGATGGGAAAATGCGAGTATACCAGTTTCAACTTGTATTGAAATCCTTCGGTGACCCCTCTGACCATGTTAGTGATGTGAGAAGCGTAAGTGCCTACGATCGATTTTTGAGTCTTCTTGTCCAAGGTGGTCCCGACATAGACCATACCTAGCTCGACGCGTATGTCGATGTTTGGGTACCACAGGTCGCGTTCGAGTGTTCCGCGCGGACCCTCTACCCTCACAATTCCGTTGTGAACTTCGACCCGGACGGCGTCGGCGATCGGAACCTCTTTTTCTATGACTTGGACCACAGGTCACCACCTAATAGCAGTACGCTATTAGCTTCCCTCCGATACCCCGTTCTCGCGCTTCGATGTGAGTCAGTATCCCGGCAGACGTGGTCAGTATCAGGAAACCGAAGTTGCGCGCCGGCAAATACCGCTGTTCCCATCTCTCAAGATCAGTTGTGTGAACAGAACTTCGCGGTTTGATCGCGCCGCATCGGTTGATATTACCGAGCAGCTCGATCTTGAATACGCCTGTTTTCCCATCTTCGACAAGCTCAAAATCGCCTATGTAGTTCCCTTGCTGCATGACGCGAAGCACGTTACCGATAAGCTTTGATACGGGCTTGATGCAGCATTCTTTCTTACCGACGCCCTCGGCGTTTTTGACCGCTGAAAGAGCGTTTGCGAGCGGATCTAGTAGAACCATGTTGCACCACCTCAGTTATACTTCTCAAACTGCATGTCGCTGGCGATCTCTCGGAAGCATTGTCGACAGAGGTATATCTCGTACTTCGTGACAAGTCCTTGCTTGCGTCCACAGCGCCTGCATTCATGGGCCTCACGCCGTGTTTTTTCGACCATTATCCCAACACCACGTTATAATTGGTTTGAAGGAAAGAAATTGCCTGCTCACGCGTAACTCGATGTCCAATAGGAACGCGTCGTTGCGCCGCACGACGCCGAGCGACGCGATAGCCTGGCTTCTTAAGTGATACAATTACGTCCATGCCAAATATGCCTATTTGGGGGTCATAGGTCATTCCTGGGAAATCAGTGTGATCGACGATGCCAAATGACACGTTGCCGGTCTCATCAAACTGAAACTCGTGCACGAAATTCTGCCTAGTTTCAAGCGCGCTGTGAAGAAACGCGCTTGCTCGTTCTCTTCGCAGAGTCGTTTTGCATCCTATTGCCTGTCCCTTTCTTATTCCGAATACTGGTTGAGTTTTCTTTGCTGACGTTCGCACCGTGGCTTGCCCGGTAAGAGTTTTTACGATATTCTCCGCGTTGATCAGCTTTTGGCCCCCCTCACCGACACTTATATGAACGGTCACCTTGTCAAGCGTCGGCTTCGTCATAGGGTTATCAGTTTGTTCTTGTTCCGCACGGGCCTTAACCACGATCAGTCACCACCGCTGCCCGTCGCAAAGACGTAGTCGTCTATGGTCTCAAATTGTTTGCCGTCTCGCTCAATTCGTACCATATTCGGACGCGAGCTCGCCATCTTCCTTAGTTCTACTATCGTGCCGGTCTCACCAGAGTGTTTTCCTCCCACGATCACGGCTTTGCTGCCGGCTTTTCGCTCATACCGTTCAACAACGCGGTAATCAGGCAGTGAAAAGACGAGTGAGTCACCAATGCTGTATTTTTCTTTGAGGAGTACATTTGTCCCATCGTGCAAGTTGTACTGAAGCTTGCCGCCTCTCACGACCGTAATGTTGTCAATACGGACGAGCTTGCGCTTCGCTTCCTCATCGCCTATCTGAGTTAGCTCGTACTTGCCGCGGGGGTTGGGGAGCATGCGGTAGCTTTTGCCGGCAGTCGCAAACACGTCGAACAGGCCGACATGCGCTTTGTGCTTCTTCACCACGCGCCCGTTCACTGTCACGCTTCCGTTATGCAAAATCCGCTTCGCCTCTTTTGCGTTGTCGGCGAGGTGCAATATGTCTCTCAACACGAGTAATATTGGAACGGCTTCTCTCGAGTGTGCGCCGGGAGAAGGAGCGGTGACCCAGTGACTAGTCTTTTTTGCGATTGGCCAGCTTTTTGGTGCGGAGATTCTTTTTTGATGCACGCTATTCCTCCTCTAGTTTACTGGTCCTGAGTTTGTCTTTGAGCTCAAGCTTTGTAATTATCACGTTTGAAGGATGAACGGGTCGTGCCACCTCAGACCCATCGGCCTTGTGAACCGTTATGCCGTCAATTTCGATCGACTCCTCTTTGAGGTTAACCTTCGCCACCTTTCCTTCATGATCGCGGGAGTCCCCACGAAGCACCTTTACTGTGTCTCCTTTCCGTATTTGAACCCTTCGGCGCTTATATTTATCCGCAAGCTTCTTTTCGAGAGCCGCGTGCAGATACTTCTGACGCACGTGGAGAGGGGCATCAATTCGTGCTTTCCGCTGTTTCCGCGGTTGCTTAGACGTAACTCTATTTACCAATCTGAACCCTCACACTATCATTTGAGCGACCGAAGCAATCTTGCCGAAGCGTTCTGCGACTTCGCGGGCAATCGGCCCCTTGATCTCAGTTCCGCGGGGCTCCCCGTTGTCATCGGTGATGACGGCTGCGTTATCTTCAAACTTCACTCTGGTCCCGTCGGGCCTTCTGAATTCCTTTTTCTGCCGCACAATCACAGCCTTGAGAATCTGTCGGCGCATGTCAGGCGCCCCTTTTTTGACCGATACTATGACCATCTCGCCTAATCCCGCCTTGGGTTGTCGCTTCTTGACCCCCCGATACCGTTTGACCGCGATAATCTCAAGGGTTCTTGCCCCCGTGTTATCGACGCAGTCAATTTTCGAGCTCGTTGAGAGCGATCGAGGAATTTTCGCCTTTAGGCTCTTCATAGTACTTTAATCACCACGAACGACTTAGTCTTGGACAACGGCCGGCACTCTGCTAGGCTAACGCGGTCTCCCGTTTTTGCCGCGACGCAATCCGGATTATGAGCGTGTAGTTTCGACTTCCTTTTTTCGTACCTTTCGTACTTCGGAATGTATTTGAGGTACTCTCGCTGCACCACAACGGTTCGCGCAGTTTTGTCGCTCACCACCGTTCCGTCGATCACCTGCCCCCGCACAGAAAGCGTCCCGTGAAAGGGACAGTTGCTGTCCTTGCACTCCTCTGTGGGCGCAATTACGTCAAAGCCAATATTCGTTCGCATGTTGTCACCTGTTGTGCCGTTTTCGAATACTCTTTGCAGCGCGGTCTTCGGGGCGTCCCAGGACAAGATCTCCGGCTACTCGCACTTTGTCGCCTTCTGGCAGCGTGAATTCAAATGTATTGCGGTGCTTGGCAGCCGTTTTTTCCTGTCCGCAACATTCTAATTTGAAAATGTTTCTGCTTTCGTCAATGATCCGCCCACTCAAGCCTACGGCGTCCTTGTTAGTGCTCTTTACCAGCGTTACACGCAAACCAATGAGCTCGTGATTCACGAAGTTCTGAGGAGTAATTCCCATCTAACACCTACGTACCCGCTCGTCGCGTGTTCTTCTCTTCGTTCATAATTGTGCGGATTCGAGCGATGGTCCGTCGGAGCTCCTTTGGTCTTCCCGGATTCTCTGGAGCGCCGCCTGCAGACACAAGCGCTCTCTCTCTTAAGAGCTCCGCGATCAGATCGTCAAGCTGCTCGCTTCGTTCATCCGGTTTCATCTTGCGTATCTCTTGGCTCCTCAATATTGCCATTCGACTCCACCTCTTCGTCTGGTATTTGCTCGATCAGTCGTATGTCGTCAGGAAGTTTAACTCCAGGAGGCACGATGAAGACTTTGACCCCGATGATCCCAAGTTTCCGTTTCGCAACTGCATAGCCTTTCATTACCAGCTCTTCAGCAGGTTTTCCGCAGTGCTTTATGTATCCGGCGAGAAACTTCTCGGTTCGCGATCGCGGGCCGGTGATCTTTCCCGCTAGGATTACTTCGCATCCAAGCGCACCGGCGTCCATAACCCGCTGGAGCGTCGATTGTCCTGCCTTTCTGAAATACCAGCCCCGCTCAAGCGCATTAGCTAACCGGTGCGCCATTATTTGCGCGTTTAGCTCGGGAACTTCAATCTCCTGGACATCGAGCTGTGGGTTGTCGAGTTTGAAATTCGCATCGAGCTCTCTGGTGACTCGTCTGATCGTTTTGCCGCTTTTTCCGATGATCATTCCGGGTTTCTCTGCGTATAAAGTGATGTGCGTGCCGATAGGAGTGCGATTGATCTCCATGCCACCATAGCCTGCGCGCTCTAGCTCCTTGTTCAAGTACTCGTTCATCTGAGATCTCTTCAAGCCCTCCTCTATGAATTTTTTCTCAATCCCCATTTTTAAACTCCTGGAGCACGATTTCGACCGTTACCGTGGCCGTGTTCTTTGCGGTGGCGCGTCCCATCGCGCGAGGCATCCTGCCTTCAATGACGCGCCCCCTCCTCGCCAAACTGTGGACTATCTGCATTCGATCCGTATCGAGCCCTTTGTATTCAGCATTCGCTTCCGCGCCCTTTAAGACCGTAAGTATGTCCCGGGCCGCTTTCTGCGGAAATCGGCCTGCGTCCCAGCCGCTTAACCCCGCGCGATGTCCGACGCCTGAATTGTGGCGCTTGAACGGCACGGACTTCGTGAGCTTAGTAATCCCTTCCAAATGGGATTTGGCTTCTGCGAGCGACTTTCCCCGCAGCTCCCTGCATATCTCCACGCAGTGTCGCGGCGATACGTGAAGCTCATGGCCTTGCGAACGGGCCGTTTTCTCGTTGTCAAACTCGACTGAATACTTCGTGAACGCCATTAAATCACTTCAGTGGAACGTATCTACTGGATCGTGTCGCTCCCACGCCCGGACCGCCGTGTGATACCCGTCGCCTTGTGAGCGCATATTCCCCAAGGTAATGCCCTATCATCTCCGGCATAATCTCGACGATTGCGAACGTCTTTCCGTCGTGGACTCCGATCGAGGTACCGACCATCTCAGGGACAACGATCATGTCTCTCTGATGAGTGCGAATGGTTTTTCCCTCTCGCATCTTTTGCAAAAGCTTTTTTTGATCTTCCGTGAGTTCTCTCTTGAGCTTTCTGCGTTGACGCGCAGGAAACAGCTGAGCCAATGTATCAAGCTCCATGTCCTTGAGCTCCTCAATGGAGTGCCCCCTATACGAGAACTCTTCCTTTCGGCGTGGCGCTTCAACTTTTCTTCTCTTAGCCATACTATCACCAGCTCTTGGTTTGACTATCGTTTACCCGTGCGGCGAGCTGCAATGCTACCAACTTTCCGCCCCGGCGGAGCGTTGCGGCTGACTGTTTTTGGGCGGCCCGGATGTTGCCAACCGCCACCGCCGAATGGGTGGTCTACCACGTTCATGGCAACCCCGCGCACGCGAGGATATTTTGCTGCTCTTGAACGGATCTTGTGGAACTTCTTGCCTGCTTTGACGAAGGGCTTGTCAAGGCGTCCCCCACCTGCTACCATTCCTATCATTGCTCGACAATGCGGATGGAGCCATTTCATTTCGCCACTGGGCAGTTGCACGACAGTTTTTTGCACGTCGTGCGCGATCAGCATCCCATAGACGCCGGATGCCCGGGCGAAACACCCTCCATCGCCAGGCTGCGATTCAATACTGCAGATCGGCACCCCTTCCGGGATTTCAGCAAGCGGCAGGATATTGCCAGCTTTGACCTCTGCTGACGCTCCGCACGCGATTTCATCGCCCACGCAAAGGCCCTCTGGTACTAGTATCAAGCGCTCCGTTCCATCCGCCAACTCAACTCGCGCTATGGGGGCGCTGCGGGCAGGGTCGTGAAGGACCTCGACTACGCGCGCTTTCACATCCTCATCCTTGTCAGCTTTGATCAATTTCAAGGCTGCCTTATAGCGGTGAGACGGTGCCCGATAGGTCGGTGTTCCCTTGCCCCGATTTTGCGATATAATTCTCTTGCCCATATCCCGACTCCGTTAGAAGATTCCAAGTTTTGATGCGATCTCTTCAGCAGAATCGTCGCTTGAAAGCGTAATAGTAGCTTTTTTGAACCCTTTGGGTGTAACGAGCGTCTTCACGTCGACGACCGTGACGTTGTAGATTTCTTCCACTGCTTTTTTTATGTCGTCTTTTGTATCTTCGACGTCAGCGATGAACGTGAGCTTGTTCTCTCTGTCAAGCTGAGCTGTCGCCTTCTCGGTTACATACGCGTGTTTCAACATAACGCTACCCTTTTCCTAAGGCATTTATCGCGGACTGGGTCCATATTGTGAGTCTACCGGCGTGTGTACCCGGAGCTAGAAGCTCGACGTTTAACTGATCCACAGATACAACATCAACTCCGGGCAAATTGCGCGCTGCCAAAACGGGCCTCGTGCAGATGAGGAGGACGCTCTTTTTGTTCTTATAACGTCGGCCCCGCCGCTTGCCTTTCCCAGCACGCACACGTTTACCGCGTTTCGCTTTCTCTACGTCTTGCCAGACGTTTAGCGCGGTCATTACTTCTGCTATTTCGCTGGTCGTGGACAACTCTTCGAAGGCGTCCTCAAGGATGAGTGGAAGGGTTCCTTCAAACCGATGACCTCGCGCTTTGACTAGATCGGGTTTTGCGGTGGCTGCGATTGCAGATCGCATCGCTTTCTGCCTTTCTTTCCTGTTTATCTTGTCGAAAAATACCCTTTTCGAGCTTGGCGGATGTGCTTTTCTTCCGCCAACCGCTTGTGGCACCCTCGCGACCCTGCTTGAGTTCTTCAATCGCGGGACTTGCGCGACTCCGCGCCCCGAACCCCACGATTCCGCTGAAGTTTTAATGCCCGCCGTGGGCTCCGGTCCATATGCCTGCCTCCTATTTGCCTGCGAAACGACGACTGCCTTTTTTATGAGATCTGGGCGGTAGAGTTCGTCGAAAAGCTTCGGAAGATCGATTTTCTTCCTAGCTTTCCCCTTAAGACTCATTAGTCGCCCCTGCATCTTATCTCACCCCTTGCTTCGATCGAACGCTAACGTAGCTCAGATCAGGAACCATGTGTGCGGTTTTGTGTGGCCTGGTGGCCGCTCTCATTCTAATAAGCCTCTTTGCTGGTCCTGGAATCGATCCGTGGAGGAGAACGTACGCGCCTCGAACGAGCCCATATTTGACAAATCCGCCTGCGGGAGTCACTACAGCCCCGTCCGGCCCGATTTTAAGTATTCGCTTATTGTACTCAGTTCTTTGTTGATAGCCCATCTGACCAAGTTGAGGGACGGTCCACCTAACACGCGCTGGGTTCCACGGACCAAGATTCCCGATGTGGCGCCCCTTGCCACCCCTGAACGCTTTTCGATCCTGGATGGTGACGCCCCACCGCTTGACTGGCCCCTGAACCCCTTTGCCCTTTGTCACTGCGATTACGTCGACGAGCATACCTTCTTTGAAGACGTTCTCAGCCGCGATTTCTTTTCCCAAGATATTGTCCGCGTATGCATACGCAGCGCTTACATCGTCTCCGCCAACAGGCACTTCCATCAGTTCAGGCACCTTTTTTGGAATGCCACTGACCGCCGCTGGCGAGGTATAAACCAGCACGCGGATCTCGTCCGCACCGTCGAGACTCCCATCACGGCGTACTGCCTCCTTGGGAAGCGGCCTGCGCTTTGCAACATCGCCTGCGATATTGGGGGCCCAAGCTTCGAGCACAATGCGCTTTCCATAGGGCGTCTTACGATACGTCCGTACGGCCGCTACTTTCATCGCTGGAGTTTCGACGACCGTGGCGGGCGCGCTTATCTCTAAACCTTCAGTTGGGCTATTAGGGGAATCATCGACTAAGATCACGTGCGTCATCCCAGCTTTGTAGCCCGCGAATCCCAGTATTCGCGGCTCATCTTGCTCTGGCCAGGAGCGGATTCTCGGCACTTCGCTCTTTGCCCTCTTTCGGGGGCTGTAGGCGAGGGATCCGCGTCTCGGACGATGTCTTTTTGTCATTGTTTTACCTCATGTTGATTCGTGCAGCGCGATATTGAACACGCTCAACGTGGCCACGATAGCTTCTTCTGTGCGCACCGTCTCTGTCCCTTGCTGCGGAATCGTATTAACGACAAAGTCTGAGGCATCCTCCAGCGATAACCCGGCTTCCTGGAATAACGCTTCTACTCCGCGGTTGGGAGCCCCAAATACGAAAGTCATCAATTCGGCGCCTCTCCTTGCTATTTCATTGTGTATAGCGGGACTTATTGCCTGTCCGTGCCTCGAGGTGGCTATGACCAACCCCTCCAACGCGTCTGCGATGCTATCGACCACCCGGACCGAATACCCCCAATACCGCAGCGGCTTCGGAGTCAGTTCGACTTCAAGCGGATCTCCCGAAAAGATCTTAACTGTCACGCGCTCCCCTTTGCGCAACGTGGCTGTTCGCAAAAGGGCCGGGCAATCCAAACCGATTTCAACCCAAGCGCAGTCAGTTCCGACGTCTATCACAATTCCTTCTCGAATGCCATCACGCGGCCACGCGTGATGAGGGGTCTTCAACGGGGGAACCACCCCGACGGATCGCAACTCATTTGAGCGTGGGAAAAGCAGCTTTCGAAGGTACTGCGGCGCCTCCATGTACTGCAATATCGACGCGATGAATCGGCTGTCATCGTACGCAGCGTCACGGTAAATCGTAACGCGCTGCACCCTGAATATTGCCGCCGCCCGAGCGACTTGTCCGACCTTGTATGTCTTTATTTTCTGATCGGCAGTTTCGATGGTCAAGGACGAGGGCACTGCGAGCTGTATTTTGGGGTGCATCTTCGCACATTCTGCGTGATAACGCCTGACCCGTGTAGTTTTTAAAAGTGCAACAAAGCTACTTAAAGGTTTCTGACGCTGCTGCGGCTCGCGTCACGCGATTCCGATACTCCTAAATAAGGTAAAACCTATATGAACGGCCAAGAATGGACGACGCCAGCGGCGCAGCCCAAAAGCTCCACGCTGCAACTTTTTCAGTTTTCGTCAATGTGCTCCTGCTCTCCACGAAAATTATCGTGGGGGTTGCAAGTGGCAGTCTAGGAATGCTCGCCGAAGCGGCCCATTCGCTGCTCGACCTTCTTGCTTCAGGCTTTGCTTACACGGGCATCAGAAGCGCAAATAGGCCACTCGATGAAGAACATCCCTACGGGCACGAGAAGTTCGAAAACTTTTCAAGCCTCGTACAGACCGCACTTCTTGGCGTTACAAGCATATGGATCTTCTATGAGGCGGGCCTGCGACTTCTCACAGGATTTGCTATCCAGATAGACAATACACTTTATTACGCCATCGCCATTATGGTTTTTGCTATAATCGCAGATTTCAGCGTTTCAAGGTATCTGTTTCAAAACGCCCGAAAATACGGAAGTTCGGCCTTAGAGGCCGACGCTTATCACTTCTCAACGGACATCTATAGCTCCGCAGCTGTGCTTCTCGGCTTGGTGGCAGCCAAGTTTGGTTATGTCGTCGTCGACCCTTTGGCCGCGATCTTCGTCGCGATCATAATGCTTACAACGTCTATCCGGCTCGGGCGAAAAACGACTCGGGTCCTCGTCGACGCCGCCCCACCAAAGGAAATAACGTCAAAAATCAGAGACGTTATAACGGATAACCGCGACATAACTGCCTTCCATAGTCTCCGGGCCCGGCAAGCTGGCAGCAGCATATTCGTGGACGTAAGCATTCATGTCCGGCCGAACCTGAGTCTTGAAGACGCACACAACATCGCCAACAAACTGGAAAAAGACATACAAACGCGCGTTCCAAACGTTAAGGAGGCCATTATTCATATTGAACCGGATACATCGACGCGAGAAACGACATGATCGAAATAGTTACGCCATCGAGACTTCATATCACCCTCATTGACTTGAACGGCGCGCTTGGACGCATTGATGGTGGTGTCGGCCTCACTCTCGACTTTCCATCAGTGAAGATCAACGCGCGAGAAGATGCTCAGCTTGCGGTCTCGGGAAATACAGCGTTCGAAAACCGAATAAGAAGGGCGGCGTCAGCGATCATGGCGCAGCACGACGTCGGGGGCGTAGCGATCGAGGTCGTCGACGAATTTCCTGCTCACGTTGGACTAGGCTCAGGAACCCAAGTCGCGCTGGCGGTCGGAACGGCGATAAGCGAACTCTACGACCTGAGCTTGACCCCAACGGCCATCGCACGATTGACGGGGAGGGGGGGCACCTCTGGCATCGGCGTCGCGGCGTTCGAGCGAGGTGGCTTCATCATTGATGGGGGGCACAAAGGCAAGACGGCGTTCTTGCCATCATCGGCTTCTGAAAAATATGCCCCGGCCCCAATGATCGCCCGTCACGATTTTCCGGATTGGATGGTCGTTCTTGCCATACCAAATCTACGTGGCGCGAGCGACAAACGCGAGATCTCTATATTCAAACAAAACTGCCCACTGCCGCTCACCGAGATCCAGGAGCTGTGTCACGTTATTTTAATGGAAATGCTTCCGGCAGTCGTGGAACAAGATGTCGAAAGTTTCGGTCGATCGATCAATCGAGTTCAAACGCTAGGTTTCAAGCGCCGAGAACTTGAACTGCAACCGTTCTGCGCGCACCTAATCCGATTCATGAGAGAGAATGGGGCGTTGGGTGCTGGAATGAGCTCTTTTGGTCCGGTCGTTTACGGGATAACCGACAATAAGCGGCTGCAAGCGGCAGCTCAGCGTTACTTGAAGGAGACTGTTGGAGGCGAAGTCCACGCGGTAAAAGCCCAAAACAGCGGCGCCCACGTCCGCGAGATCTTGTTCGGCCAATAGGCCCCGATTCCTATATGCAGAAGGTCAAAAGATTCGTATGAAAGATCCGAACGTTCCGCTGTCAAAGGCGCAGCGACTGTTGCTGATGACGGACGGCTCAGTTACGACTCTGCTCGAAGTGTTGACCGGGAAACCTGTTGTCGTGAAGACGTTGCTTCAGCAGGTCGTCAGAGCGGATACCGAGAGAGCAGCGGCGTTGGACGTAGAGGAGGGCGACAACATAAACTATCGTGTCGTTGTTCTCAAAAACGACCATGATGAACGACCACTGATCTACGCCGAGTCCTACACGCCTATCGCACGCGTGCAAAAAGAGTTCAGACACGACCTCATGAAAGCTGACATACCGATAGGACGAATCTTGTCGCAGCGAAGAATTGAATCTCGGCGGGAGATCAGAAGTGTTGCTGCCATTTCGAACGATGAGCTCAGCGACTTGTTCGGCGTTCCTGATAACGTGCCGCTGCTGTCGCGGACGTACGATATCATTAGTCACGGGATGGTGCTAATGCGGATCATTGAGACGTTCCCTTCAACGAGTTTTGCACAAACAGCTGTGGAAGGCCCCTGACTATCACCAGACGAGAGCGCGACCCAAACTGAAGACTTAGCGTTGTGTTCCTCACCGGAGCGCCGCCCTCGACACCGTAACAGCTCCTAGTCACTGCACTCTCTTCAATACCACGGGTTACTGCCGCAAACGGCAACCCACACATCGCTGACACAGTTTCGAATCCAGGCAAAAGTGTTGGAGCGCGCTGACCTGCATTGCCTGTCGCTTTGGCGTATGTGGTTGAAGTGGTAGATGCCGCAGCAGACGGGGAAGCAGATGGCGTCGCAATAGGTTGAACCATACCATAGTTCTCAACAAGCTTGACAAGAGGATACTTGTCTCCGCCAAACGGGGTGTTTCTCCGATTCCGTTCCGGTCTGCATCAGATCCAACGCAATTTGAGTAGTAGTTACCGACGAATCCGCTAAACGAATTGCCGCTGAGGGTATAGTTGAGCGTCTTTGTGGAGTTGATGTTGTTGCCCTCTTGCGTGTAGGATTGCTTTTCTCGGCCAAGAAGTTGTTGAAATAGAACGTGTTAGCTTGCGAATCACCGATCAGCACACCGTTTTCAGCATTTGCCTCAAAGGTGTTGAACGAGAACTGGTTATTGTCGGCTCCGTCGCGAAGACGCACGCCAAATTGCGCGTTCTAGCGGAGCGTGCCGTTTGAAAATGCGTTATTCTTTAAGTTGAATAGAGGTACCCCAATGTTTGTTTGTTGCTCAATTCACAGTGCGTGACATAGTTGGCGTTCGAGCTAAACAAGCAAATGCCGTCGCCTAGTGACGCAGTTCCGCCACCGGCGTTTTTCATTCCAAGCGCTGTTATTCGAAAGTTTATTTCTGGATGACCATCTAAGCAGCTCCCAAAAACGTTGCTATTCAGGTTGTTGTTGCTTACCAGATTGCCCATGAGCGCCGGCTAAGTAGACCCCAAAACGTTGTCATTTACCACACACGCGATAAGTACGCAGTTGATGTGTGTCCAAACGCCACCCCCATCTTTCCCGCGGTTATGGTGAAACCGTGAGAGGTAATGTCGCTACCGCTCAGCAGGAAAACGTCTTTGCTCGTTCCAGCAGCCTTGACTACCGTTGCTGATGCTCCATTTGAAGAAATAACAGTGAGGGCTTTGTCGACCAAGTATTTTCGACATGCGTTGCAAGCTAAACGATTACAGTGTCGCCTAGCTGTGGAGTCTTAGAAGCTTCCGAGATCGTCCGATACTGTCCTCCCGGTCCTACCTAATCTCAGCTGCGTTTGTCCAAAGGATCGCTGCAGATGTGCACGCGGCAAAAACGAAGCACGCTGCAACTAACTGCATAACTTGTTCGCGTTCACAATTGCAGGAAAAAACAAAAATTCGGCGATTTGGGAGTCGAGTGAGCGCAATACTGCAACAGACTCTTGTATCTGCAGTTTGCCGAATATATAAAACACCAAAATGGGACAAAAACGCCCAAAACATCAAACGTGGAATTAGGAGCTGCGAGACGCACGCAGAACAAGATTCCTGTAGAAAACTAATCTGAACTGGCTGCGTGGGTAGAAATAGCTTAGCTATGAGGTTACAACTAAGTGCACAGGGGGAAGTTCAGAGGATTGATACGTGTTGTTACCCGCATAGCTAACCGTCAGCATGTGCGAGCCGCTTGTGGCCTTCCAATCAAAATTTGCGGTTGCAAAACACCTGCCTGCGGTCGGCGACTGCGGCTGCACCTGTCCCAGCGATTTACCGTCGATCAAAACTGTGACGGTGGCCCCGTTACCGCAAAGTATGTGCCCTTGTGCAATTACCTCAAATGCCCAACTCACCTTCGTTCCCTGCGTTATAGGGCTTTGTGTTTGCGAGAGGAAGGTAGGGTCGCCACTAATCGAGGTGGGAATTTTCCCCGATGTTGGAGGTGATGCCGTCGGAGTTGGCGACACGCTGGCGCTTGGTGACGGCGTGACGCTTGAGGTCTTTTTGACTGCTGACGACGCATTTGAGCTCGAGCTCGCGACTTGTGGGCTAGTTTGAGTTGGCGAAGAACAGCCAGCTACCAAGATAGTGGCAATCACTGTCGCGACCACTAACAAAGAGAGACGACTTTTCTTCATGTTGTTTGCTCAGATAGCGTAACTACACGCGATCCTTATATAATAATGACGATAACGCTCGTGAGCTGTCTCTTTACAGATTTATGCACGTCAGCACCAATGCACTTCGACGGTAACGGCGTTACATACCGCTGACGGACGCACACGCGTGCCTCCCCCTTTTTAAGCTCCGCTCTCCCAGACGGCGCCGTCGCTGCCGCGCACAAAGACGTCGATCACCCCGTTAGCCGGTGACGTCGCAGCGGGTGACGACGTCAGATTTCCGCCGAGGGATCCCCAAGCCGACCATGCTGAGCCTTGGAACGACTTGTGCCAGAGCGCGTGGTCGGTGCCCTGTACAAAAGCGTCGAGGCTGTTTGCATTCTGCGCGCACACGGCAGGGCCGGTGCCGGAAGCAAGTTGCTCACCGAGGCTGGACCAGTTAGACCAGGATGCCCCGCCATTCGTGGTAGACCTATACCATAGGGCGCCGTCGGTGCTGCGCACAAAGACGTCGATCGTACCATTAACCGGTGACGTCGCAGCGGGTGACGACGTCAGATTTCCGCCGAGGGACTTCCACGACGACCACTTCGTGCCATCCCAGTGCGTATACCAGAGCGCGTGGTCGGTGCCCTGTACAAAAGCGTCGAGGCTGTTTGCATTCTGCGCGCACACGGCAGGGCCGGTGCCAGATGCAAGTTGCCCACCGATCGTTTTCCAAGACCCCCAAACGCCTCCCGAGAGCTGCTTAGAGTAGAGAACACCGTTGGTGCCTCGCGCAAGTACGTCGATCACCCCGTTAGCCGGTGACGTCGCAGCGGGTGACGACGTCAGATTTCCGCCGAGGGATCCCCAAGCCGACCATGCTGAGCCTTGGAACGACTTGTGCCAGAGCGCGTGGTCGGTGCCCTGTACAAAAGCGTCGAGGCTGTTTGCATTCTGCGCGCACACGGCAGGGCCGGTGCCGGAAGCAAGTTGCCCACCGAGGCTGGACCACCCCCAGAAGGGGGTAGAGCTAGTCGGCGGATAATACGTTTGTAGGTTTGCGACTACCGATTCTAATCCGCAAGCTTTGTAGTTGCTAAGCCCCTGAGGATCAGCGCCGCACCATACGTGGAAGCTGGAGAAGCCGATTCCATTAGCATACGACCAATCTAACATTGACTTGTAACTGGGTGTGCTGCCGATAAGTGAGTTGGTAAGTATCTGGTTGGCGCCTCCGATATTATTCCACGCGCCGGCGAGGATTCCGTTCTGGATACCAAGCGCAGCGGCCTGTGTTGATCCATTTTGGATGTAAGGCCACTGTGCTGTGTAGTAGCTCTCCCAGCTGTTCGCGACCGTAAATGGATCCTTATACACGTTTCCCCACAGACCACACTGATCACAGTTGAAGTTCACATAACCTTTGAAGTAATTCTTCAAGTAAGCGAGATCGCCATTCCTGCCGCCTTCCGAGGCGACGTATCGCCAGCCGGTGTTTTCAAGTGATTGGAAGTAGCTGCTGAAGTTGGTAATAGGCGTCTTCGAGAGCTGCCCCCCGTTCCAAATGGGCGTCTCAACATCAATAATTGGCGTCATGCCAAGCGATTTGATCGTATTGAGCTCCGTCTGGTACGTTTGGTTGTCGGGAACGATCAAAACGACTGCAGTGAATCCGTGTTGTTGAAAATAGCTCAGAGAGGAGCCATCATCTACCATTGACGGTGGGCAGCCAATCCAATACTGTATCGGATGCGTCGTCGCGCCTACTAATGGCTGCGCTGCCGTCGCGTTCGTTGCAAAAGGCGTACTAATCGCAGCGTTTGCGGTTGTAGCGGTCAGAGTGATCAAAACCGTGCCCAAAAGTAAAAGATATGCGCACTTCTTGAAGCGCTGAGTCCAGCAGTGCATTCGGTCGCGCGTTTTGCTGCAAGACACTAACTTGTCCATGGTGCATCAACTGGCGGAAACAAGCTGCAACAACAACAGGTTGCGAGTTGTAGCCCCTAAATGGGCTTACAAATCTTTTTGCGATCGTACTTAACGTTTGTTATTTGTCTTTTTTCGTTTTGGACTCTCTGGAGCGAGTAACGCCTCAAATTTCGTTGATTTTCGCTGCGGGACAAGAAGGAGAACGAAGAAGGAGCGATCTGTCGACGCCTTGTCCCACATACGTTTATAATGCGCTAGAGCTCCGGCGTACTCTCCGTACTTGTCATACGCTCGATCGCCGAATTTGCGGGCTTTTTGGCATACTTCAGATAAATAACTGAAAAGCCTAAAAACCACACGGGAAAAAGTATGTAGGCGGCGTAGTCGTGTACCGCCCACAGGGCGTTAGCGCCGTAGTAGTATCCAGCTGCAAACAACAACAGCAGCCTGACGAAGTTCTGGAGATAGGTGCCGACAACCCCTAAAATAAAGAGTCCCAGCAGAGCCTTATTTTGGGGTTTTCGGTCTATAATCATGAGTCCAAAGATCGCCAGAAATATTGCTAGAGAGTCACTGCCTGCGCATCGCGTATCGACCTGCGCAGCAATGCTGCTACCCAGCAGGCTGTTCACCGTGACGGTAACCCCTTCCAAAGTGACAGGCAGCCTGAAAAGTTGCAACGTTGATACGCAGAGTATAGCGGTTGCTCTCGCAAAAGGAGTCGCTAGCGTATTTTGGAGCAGCACAGGAAAACCAACGGCAATTCCGAATAATCCCAACAACAGGAGGGGTATTTTTGACGCTTTTCCAAAAAAGAGCGTGAATTGAGCGACAACGACGAAGCCAATAGCAAAAAGAATTGCTGGAAGCGAATCTAAAACGGCGGCGACGTAGTACAGGAACCCTAAGGAGGTGCCGACAAGCACTGCGCCGAATAGTAGCCATTTAGTGTCAGTAGCGCTGCGGGCGCCCTCCAAAATATCGGTTCGCTTAATGTAAATCCACACGACGCACAAAACTAGAACTGCCCACAAATAAAACCCATTTTGTTTAAGCGTAGCGTAATCCAAGAGGAGTGTGCTGTCGCCAAAAGCGCTCCTAAATATCCCAAAAGTCAAAGCGAGGCACGCAGACAGGAACCCTGCCTTTAGCATGGCGCTTTGATTCTGCCTGAGTAGCGAAGTATCCATCGGTTTATTTGCCTCGCAGAAATCGCATCAGAAACCTGCAACTTGGTAGAACGATTGTATTAACGACAGTCTTAATACCAAATACGATTTGTGAAAACGTGTTAGATATACTTTTTTGTGGAAATGACGATGTCTAAAACCCCCGCCGCGATAAGAATTGACGTCGACAGCACACGAGATATCGCCCTCCTGCCTGAAGTTCTTGACTTGTTGAAGCGTCTTGGCATCAAAGGGACTTTTTTCGTCACCACAGGCCCGGACAGGCTAGCGCTCAATTTCCTTAAACACCTCGCTCATCCGCGAAGTTACGCGCAGTTCATCAAGTCGAGGCCGCTGAGATACGGGGCCTATAGTCTTAATGGTATTTTGCGCAGCACGGTAGTCGAAGCTGCATCACCAGAGATTCTGCAAAGAGTCAAAGAAGATGGACACGAACTGGGACTACACGGGTACGATCACTTCACGTGGATTGGCAAATTGTCAATGATGGACGAGAAAACCATCAAACACTTGATTAGCACCGGCATAACGGCGCTCGAGGCTGTAACTAAGGCCGCGGCCAAGAGCTTCGCATCACCAGGATTCACTGTTACAAGCGCTCTGCTTCGAGCTATAGATGCGTTTGATTTCGATTACTCAAGCGATTTCAAGAGCAACCGCCCTATCCCTCCTTTTTACCCCGAGACTGGTTCGGACAAGAGCGGGGTCTTAGAAGTGCCCGTTTCGATGGATTCGATCGGTGAGCTTTTCACGAAGGGGTTATCCGCAGACGAGATCAAAACGAGAATATCTGCGTACGCAGATGTTTGGCACAGCAACCGATTACCGTTCGTGGTATATGCTCACCCGGCGTACGAGCTCGGTTGCCAGAAAGGCCTGTTCGCTTCGGTCCTACAAGATTTACTCGAAGACCCGCGCTTTGAATTCGCAACGCTGGCTCAAATTGCCCGACAATGGAAGGTGTGCGTTTGAACTCGCTGAAGATCGCACACATCTATGAGCTCGGTCCGCAGCCGGGAGGGGTATTGCTAGGGGGGATTGAAGTTGCACTGCTTGAGCTGTCGAAATCACTAGCAAAACTCGGGCACGAAGTCACGATAGTGAGCGGGGCAAGCAGCAGAGCCACTGAGTTTCGCATTGAAGACGTGTCAGTCAAAAACGTTGAACTTGGGGGCTCTATGAAACGCACGTGGGATCCTGCGAACCTAAGATTTGCCCGACAGGTCGCATTTCCGTTTGCTGCATTTGCTACAGATCTCTCTGGGTTTGATATCTACCACGGCCACTTCTACACGTCAGGCGTGGCAGCAAACGTTTTGGCTCGAAAATATGGAGGAGCAGCAGTCAACACGCTTCACGGATCCTACTACGACATCTGGCGTTACATAGAGCCTCCTATCGTCGCGTCACTCTACAGATTTACAGAACGCGCGCTCGCCCCCACTCTTGCGCGAATGTCCAAGATCCAGATTCACACGGGCGCGTATTTCGCCAGCAGAGTCATTGAATGGGGCGCACCCGCCGACAAGGTGGTGACAATACATAACGGCTTCAACCCGTGCGCGTTTCACCCCGACGTCGTTCCTGCGGAATCCCTCTCTGACCAAACGGTTCTGTTTACCGCGCGAAGACTTGTCGAAAAGAACGGCGTGGACTATCTCATTTTGGCCATGCCGGACATCATCGCGCAACACGATGCCCAGCTTGTGATCGCCGGAGACGGGCCAGAGAAGCATCACCTCGAAAGGCTTGTTGAGCAGCACGGCCTTCAAGACACCGTATCGTTCATCGGAGCGGTGCCGCACACAGAGTTGCCTCAGTACATTTCGGCATCGGATATCGTCGTGATCCCAAGCTTGATGGAAGCGTCTAGTCTCTTTTTGATAGAGTCAATGGCCTGTAAACGTGCGGTAGTCGCAACGAACGTAGGAGGAATTCCTGAGATATTGAACGACCGCTGCGGCGTGCTCGTGTGCCCACGAGATGTGTTTGCGCTGTCACAAGCTGTGAATCGGCTCCTAGCTGATCAGAACCTACGAGACGATCTCGCAACAGAGGCTTACGCAGCCGTTAGAGGGGCCCTTACGTGGGATAACATCGCTCGGAGAACTGAGAAGGTATACGCGAAGGCACTTTGCAGATGAGCAGCTAACGGTAGTAATCAGGGGCTCTCGCTTTTCTGTATTCTACGCAGCGCTTGCACGAATCAAGCGGGAGTATTCCAAAAGCACCGCAGTGCACGTAGTTAGTTGCCCCGTATTGCTCGTATCCCATGAACGCCAGACAATCTACGTCTGGTTCAGTTGTGCTAGTTCCTAAGCCCATACACCCCCGCCAAAAAATCGTTCTTATTATTATTATTTATAAGTTGGCGCTCATTTCATAAGCAAAACAGCCGTTAGAGGTGGCTCGCAGCGGTCAGGCTCGGGCTATCGTAACGAATCCGGTGTGACCGACTCGTGTCGCAGGGCGAGTACCTCTCTTTCCAAACTGCATTTCCCGCTCAATCACCTCAAACGTCTTGATTTGAGTAAAGCGCGCAAGCGCCCTGCGTGCTTCAAAAGCCTGCTCATAGAACGGGGAGAAGGTTGCGATGAACCCACCAGGAGCCAAATATTCCTTTACCACTCCGATTGCTTTGACGATTTCGTACAAATCGAGTGTGATGACGTCGAACTCGACCTCTGAGGTCATTTCGAGCACGTCGCCTTCAACGATATCGATGTTCGTCAGTCCTGCGTGCCTCACATTCTGCGCAGCGCGCTTAGCAAAACCGCCGTTGATCTCGTACGAAGTCACGTGTTCGGCGACGCTTCCCAAAAAGATCGCTGTGATTCCCGACCCTGTGCCTGCGTCAAGGACGATATCGTTATTGTTCAAACCCGTATGAGCGACTATGATGCCCACGTCCTTCGGCATCATGGGCGCGCCCGTTCGCTTCAAGTGACGAAAATAGTCAGGAGCGCGGGGTCTCAGCACCTTGAATTCCGTGCCCAGGTGTGTGGTAATTATGCTGCCATACTCCAGAGCTTGCAGAATCTCGAGATTGATGACGCCAGCGTCGGTGTGAAGCTCTCCCTCGGATCTAACTAAGAACTGCCTTTCAGCGTTCGCGACAGAGACCAAAAGTGCGTTCTCTATCATATTTTGCGGCTACTGCCCCTTCAACTTGAGAATGGCATCAGCGAGATCTCCTCCGGAAGTCAGGAGGGCTTCTCGCGCAACATCCTCGCTGACTCCAGCCTGTTCTGTAACTATCTTGACGTCTTCGTCATTCACTTTCGCACGCTCTGTCGGCTCCCCGGATATCTGATAGTTCTTGGTTCCTTGCGCCGTCATCACGGTCACCGTTGCGTCTTCGAAAATGAGTTCTTTATCAGAAAGCTGGATGATCACCCGCTCGACGTTTTCCAACTCTTCGACGTCGATCCCCATTTGTTTCATCATCTGCTGTAGCTTTTTGGGACTCATTCCCCGCATACCTGGAATCATAGAATCACCCATGGTAGTGACACATTCAAAGGATTTTTACGTTATGGTGCAGAATTCGAAAAGTCGAAGAGCAGTGTGGGTCGTCAATCCGTATTACGGAACCCTTGCCTCGTTTTTACTGCCACTCCCTTGTTGAACGCACACATCTCTAGTGGGCTCAGGAGGGCCCGGCCTGTCGCTAGTAGCGCGTCGCGTTCGTCGACTAAGAGCACCTCGTCCTGCGCCCTCAAATCAGGGTCAGCACTTATCACGTGTTTTGCAAAGGCCGTTTTTCCCGCCCCGACGAACGGCGCAGATTCCGCGTTCACGATAACTCGCAGCTTCGGATACGAAAAACGTGCATGGAGTCGACGTGCTCCTAATTCGCCTAACGTGAAAAGTCCGTCAGACGCACGCAATGTTGCGACTCTAATTCCGCCGTCGAGAACCTGACTGACCCTCCGTGTTCGCGACAGCGTGAAAGTGACCGTTTCTGGAAAGAGACTCTCTCCGGCACCAGACCCGAACTGGTAATCTGCAATGATCCGGACGCGTCGCAGCACAAGCGTTATATCTCTACGCTATGCATTTTAGGTTTATGCCTCTCGAGCCGTTATCTGCTGAAGAGATGCGGCGCATCGACGAAAACTGCGTTGGGCTCGGCATTTCCAAGCTGCAGCTCATGGAAAATGCGGGAAAGGCCGTTGCGGAACGCGTAAGGCACCTCTGCAAAGGTGCACGCGGCTCTTCCAAGACAATAGCTATCATCTGCGGTCTAGGGAACAACGGGGGCGACGGCTTCGTTGCGGCTCGGCATCTGTCGCGCGAATTTGCCGTTCACGTGGTGTTAGTCGGCCACGAGAAAGCCCTGAAGACTGAAGAAGCACGAAAGAACTGGAAGATTTTGGAACGTTTAGATCATTCGGTAACACTTTGTCAAGGCGCTTCAATTTTTAGCGCGGAAAGCCCTCTCACGAAGTTAGAAGGTTATGACCTTCTTGTCGACGCCATTCTTGGAACCGGGCTGGCAGGGCCCGTGCGCGAGCCAGAACGAACCATCATTCACCTAATCAATCAAGCAAAAATCAAGAAACTGTCAGTCGATGTGCCAAGTGGCTATCGCACAGAGACTGCGGTCAAGTCAGATTATCTGGTCACCTTTCACGGCCTCAAAGCTGGCACACGATCAAAGGGAACCACAGTTTGCGATATTGGGATTCCGCTAGAAGCGGAACTATGCACAGGCCCGGGAGATTTGTTGCTGCAACGGCGCGCCGAAAGTCACAAGGGCGACAATGGGCGGGTGCTTATTATTGGCGGTGGCCCTTATCCGGGCGCGCCAACGTTTGCTGCTATGGCGGCGATGAGAAGCGGGGTCGATATCGTGACTGTCGCCTCACCAAACGCTGAAATCATAGCAGGATTCAGTCCGAACCTCATAGTTCGAAAGATAGGCGTCGACCGATTCACCACACGAGACGTTGAGAGTCTGGTCGAGCTAATTGCCCAGCACGATTCCGTGGTGCTGGGTCCTGGTCTCGGTGCTGACGCAGAGACGATCCGAGCTGCAAGCGCGCTAATAACTGCTTCTAACAACCTAACGCTCGACGCAGACGCGCTCCGTGGCCTTGCAAGCTCAGAGTATGAGGAGGGCAAAATAGCTGTCACGCCACACCTTGGCGAGTTCGCAGCTCTGACGGGTGCCGTAGTTCCAAGCCCGCTTCAAGAAAGAATAGAGGCGGTAAAAGCTTTTTCGCGAGATTGGAGCGTAGTAACGCTGCTAAAGGGTCGCATCGATATCATCTCAGATGGAACGAAACATAGGCTCAACAAGACCGGTAACGCCGCGATGACGGTCGGGGGTACTGGCGACGTCCTAGCAGGGCTCGTTGGCGCTCTCTCAACGTCCCTAGACAAAATGCAAGCAGCTTCAGCAGCTGCTTACCTTAATGGTCGTGCCGGCGACTTGGCATATTCCCGCTTTGGATACAGCCTTTTAGCAACAGACGTTATTGACTGCATTGCAGACGTTTTGTCTGGAAGATCACAATGATTGGCGCTCCGCGGCCCTGCGAGCCGCCACGTTCTATGTAGCAGCGAAGTGCATAATCCGACTAGAATCAAGCAAAAAAACCAACACGGAGAAAGACAGCAAACGAAAACTGTTGAAATAATACCGCTCAGCAGGGGCTGCCAGTGCTCACGCCTGGGGATTTACAGATGCGCGTGCGCTCGCTCACTTGACGCCGAGGTAGGCCCACTGGTCGTAAATGCTGGTGTCGTCTCGGTTGTCGATCATTTCGCCTTCAATGCCAAAGTCTAGCATCGTTTTGTAAATGAAATCGACCTCTTCTTTTTTATGCGCGGTAAACAGCAGAAACCCCTCACTAATGACCTCGGTAGCCTCTGACAATATTTTCTGCCAATCGCGTTTGTTGAACTCGTAAATGGCCCCCAGCATGAAGCCAGCGACGCACCTAAACTCGTGGTACTTGGCGATTTCGTATTCCGCTAGGCAACGGGCGTCCATTACCAGTGTGTTTTCTTTGGTAAGAGCGCCGTAGAATAACCCCTCACAAACTGCGCATTTATCGTTATCTATCGCATACACGTTATAACCAAGTTCGCGGAGCGCAGCGGTGGCCATGCCGTTCCCACAACATACCTCTAGCATCTCTCCCGCATTTAAATCGTAGCATAGCTCGATTTTAGTCTTAAAAAATAGCTGCAAGCGCTCCTGACGCTCAGGCGAGTATGCTAGGACCTGAGCTCGTCTTCCGCCGTAACATTCACAGGATTCACCGCTCACGAGTAGGTCGCACAAAAGTGCGCATACCGCCGCGTGAAAATCCGCTGCCTCGATCACACACGATCGCTTATTGTCGGATTTGGCAGCCTGATACAGCGCTCTGGCATACCTTTCGAACTCTGAATCAAACCGGACGATGTCGGTCACTAACGTCCAAAAATCCTGCTTGAAGGCAATTCCGCGTATTTGGCCGTCACAGATAAACGAAACGATCGCGTCAATCGGTGAATCGCGCACCTCTCGAAGAAGATACTTCGAGAAAGTAGTATCCCTCAGGCCTGCGTACGTGTCGTCTACGAGCAGTACGCTTGTCGCGTTAAGCAGCTGCTTCAGATCCATTTCGATGACTCTCGTGTGCACTTCCGACCGCGTCTTCAAGTGTTATGCCTTTCCTGGCTAGGTAGCGTTCGATTCCGTCTGCCACACTCCTGAAGATCGACAGATCTCTGGCCACCGCCGACCCGATCTGAATGGCCTTCGCTCCTGCCATAATGAGCTCCAGGGCGTCCTCGTAACTGCTGACCCCCCCGACCCCGATAATAGGGATCCTAAGGGCTTCGTAGAGATCGTAAACACATTTCACCGCTACCGGCCTTATCGCACTGCCTGAAAGTCCGCCAAATGCGTTACCCAAGATAGGCCTTCCGCTTTCCACATCGATCGCCATCCCCTTGACGGTGTTTATCGCCACTACAGCGTCAGCTCCACCTTTTTCTGCTGCGTGACCTATTTCCGTGATATCAGTCACGTTAGGGGTGAGCTTGACCCATACAGGGAGCTCTACCTGTTTTTTCACCGAGCGTGTAATATATTGGACCAGTGCCGGCTCTGCGCCAACTTCGATTCCATATCCCCGGGCGTGGGGGCAACTTAGGTTAAGCTCGAGGGCGTCGGCGAACCGGCAGAACGTTCTGGCCAGCTCAACGAATTCGTCTGCGTTGGCGCCAAATATGCTGACGATTAGTGGTTTTCGTTCGGCTTCAGCAATCAGCTGCTCAAGCTCATCGGTAAACGCAAGTCCCGCGTTGGGTAATCCAAGCGCGTTGAGAAACCCGGATGAGGTCTCAACGAGGACGGGTCCGGGATGACCTTCGCGAGGCGTGAGACCTACTGACTTCGTCACTACGCCCCCCGCACCGCACGTCATGATACGCCTTAGAGAAGATGCGGTAGAGCCCATAATCCCTGCGGCGAGCACCGTGGGATTAGCAAGCGTCAGTTTGCCGATACGGACATCCAATTGATCACTCCCAGCCGACAAACTATAAGTTTGGCCCAAGATATATAGAACCGTCTATCGGCACTATGAATAGAGTGGATCCCATCGCATCCGTTGCGAATGCTGGCGCAATCTGACGGCAAAAAGAACCATGGCACACATCAAAACTTGGTTTGGAGATATCGAACTGCACAACGACGAGATCGTCCACTCGCGGGTCTTGAAGGCAGACATCGACGCGATGGCACAGCGCTTACAGCGAGAGGACTTTGCCGATTTCGATAAGGAATGCAGAGGTCGGCTCAGGGAGACTGCGATCAAACTTGAAGTTGTCAGCTCCGAGCGCGAATATGTTTCACTCCTTCGCGCTGTTATGATACAAAGCGCGAAGGAACGGATAGTCACAGCGTTTGCGAAGCCCGAAGCGCGCATTATCCAACTAATCGATGGTATCGACGACATTGATGAATCGATAAACTTGCTCTCTGAACGACTTTCGGAATGGTGTTTGCTCACGTCGGAGACGTCTATGCCAGAGGACCTGCTGGAAGCTTTTGTCTCCTCACCTTCCGCACAGTCACCGCTGGCGCAAGAATTTGCCGGTTCCATAAGCCGACTTTGCGAATTGAGACAGGAAATAGCAAACGCCATCGACCTTGAAATGCGCACCACTGCCCCCAATCTCTCCATGCTCGCTGGTGAACTGCTCGGGTCGCGATTAATCGCTCGAGCAGGTGGCTTAGGATCACTCGCAAGAATGCCTGCTAGCAGAATTCAGGTAATGGGCGCTTCCAAGGCGTTATTCAAGCATATAAAGTATGGCACAAAACCGCCCAAGCACGGAGTTATTTTTCAACATCCGCTGGTTCGCGGCAGTCACCCGAACATCAGAGGAAAGATTGCAAGAATCTTAGCGGCAAAAATAGCCATTGCGGCACGTTTAGACTTCTATTCAAAACGGGCCTATCCTGAACTATTAAGCCAAGTGGAAAAACGAGTTGGCGAACTGCAGACCGCAGTGCGCAACCCCGAACAACATGAAGATAAGACGCCATAAGGTCGCTGGAGTTTTTTTGCTGGATAGGCAGTTAGCCACTAAAGGCGAAGCCCTTTATGGGGAGAGGACATTCGACGGGTACCGACTTTGGAATCCGCAACGGAGTAAGTTGGCAGCATTATTGATGAAGCAGGCCCAAGTGCCTCTGGCGCCTGAGCAGATCGTGCTCTACTTGGGGGCCGCATCTGGAACGACTGTCTCACACCTGGCCGACATTGTTTCACTCGTGTACGCCGTAGAGTTTGCGCCACGCGTGGCACGGGACCTCGTTCGCTTGTCAGAGCGCGTAAAGAACATAATCCCCTTGATTTCAGATGCTGCGCAACCTGACTATGGACCTGTTGTCGAACTTGTTGATCTACTATACCAAGACATTGCACAGCCGAGGCAGGCTGAAATCGCTGTAAAAAATGCCGAATTATTCTTGAAACCACGCGGCCACGCTTGCATTATGATTAAAGCGCGGAGCATAGATGTCACGGCGAAACCTAAAACAGTCTATAAACGAGAAGTCAAAAAATTGGAAGAACTATTCGACATTGAGTTTTTCCACGAGCTCGAACCTTTTTATAAGGCGCACGCGGCAGTCATTGCACGCTTAGCTTGATCGTGCGAGAATCACTACAGCACGTAGATCGCGGTCTGCAGTTTTTTCTTTTTGCCGCATGCGATTCCAAACCGGCAAAACTTTTTAACGAATCACGTGTATGCTAGTAACAGTTCAATAACGAGGCTAAAATGGCACGCAAACCAGCTAAGATGTATAGAAGGGTTACAGGGCCCGCCTACACAAGAAAGTATTATATGGGGGGGATCCCTGGAAGCAAGATTTCACAGTACGACACCGGCAACCTAAGTGCCGATTTCAAGGTGGCAGTTTCACTCAGCGTTGATGAACCGTGCCAGATACGACATACTGCGCTGGAAGCCGCTAGGATCGCAGCGAACCGTTACCTGATGAAATCAACAGGCAGGCTGAATTTCAGGCTGAAGCTCCGCGTCTATCCGCACCAAGTGCTGCGAGAGAACAAGATGGCCACCGGCGCTGGGGCTGATCGGGTTCAGGATGGGATGAGGCGGGCATTTGGAAAGGCAGTAGGAACCGCCGCCCGCGTAGCCTCTGACCAAAAAGTGTTTACGGTGTTTGTAAATCCTCCTAACTTTTTAAAAGCCAAAGAAGCGCTGCGCAGAGCTTCGATGAAAGTCCCACCGCCGTGCAGAATTGTCATAGACGAAGGGTTTGAACTCATAAAAGCGTGACGCTAGGCTGGCAGGACCGCTGTAAACTGTGATAGCCAGAAGAAGGTGCATAATACGGATAGTTATGAAAACTATTTGGATCGCGGCATAAAAAACCTGCCTCAGACAACAATAGCCGCGGAACGTTTTTCGATACCCGTACCCCGGGTGTTTATCGAAGGAAGAATGACTGTTTTTGAGAATTTCAGCGAGATCAGCGATGTGTTAAATAGAAATCCTGAGCACGTGCTCAAATTTCTATTGCGAGAACTCGGAACTGCAGGCAAGGCGGACGGAGGGCGGGCCATTTTTCAGGGCAGATTTTCGCAAGAGATGATAGCCGCCCTCATCGATGATTATGTTGCGGAGTACGTAATTTGTTCAGAATGCAATAGGCCAGACACACATCTAACGAAGACCGATAGAACGGTTATGCTAAAGTGCGACGCATGCGGCGCTCACAGGCCCATACGGAAACGATATGTGAAGAAGGAAAGCGCGGCCAGTGCGCTTGAAGAGGGAAGCGTCTACGACGTGCGGATCGAAGCCGTCGGCAAGCGAGGAGACGGGATTGCCAAGGTCGGCAAATACTCGCTGTTCGTTCCGGGCGCGCACAAAGGAGACACCGTAAAGGTACGAGTCAAGAAGATCTCGGGTACTCTCGCATTCACCGAAAAAGTACCGGGTTGAGACGATCTAGAGACGGCCTTGAGGCACGCGGCCGTAGTGCGCAAACCAGCCATTTCAGTAAATTTTTTCGCTTCACCGGGCGCCTCGCTGTACAGGCAGCATCGACTTGCTAAACGATGCGTGAACGCTGGATTTCTCGCCCCATTTTGCGCGCGCCGTAATGCCTAGGTCGATTGTGGGTTGTGAGGACCCCATGCACCGAAAACGATGCACTTTGTTGGCTCAGAATTTAGGCCTCTATTCAGACGAAAGAAATGCAGCGTGCCCATTGAGAAGGCCCTCCAAGCGGACTTATACGATGATGAGCGATTGTCAGCGCGATGCATCTACGGAAGGCGCGCTGATTCTCGCGAAACCCTGCGCCATAGTACCCAGCCAGCTATTTGTTGTCCTACAACGATGGCAAAGACACGTGGAGCGCTGGGCTCCACACTGGCGGCGTTTACTCTCGCACGACCATGGACTATTTGAGAACGACAAGGCTCTGCTGAGACAAGAAGGACGATGAGCGGGCCGGCGAAGCTCAGGGAATCACTGAATAACAAAGAACGGCAAGGACAGATGATGTTCGAAATAGTGACCTCAATATTGAGCGAAGGACTTATTTGTGACGATTGTCTGGGGCGTCAATTTGCAAAATGTTCGACGAACCTCACTAACAAGCAGCGAGGACGGGCTATCCGAATCGTCAAGGCAATGCTTGACAAAGCGCCAGTGAACACGCAAGAGTGGGAAGATGCTTATGGCAAGTGCTGGGTTTGCGGAGGCCTGTTCAATAATCTGGATTCGTGGGTTGACCGATGTCTCGAACAGCTCCATCACTACGAGTTCGCGAATTTTCTGGTTGGCTCTAAACTGACTGGCAGACTTGCTGAGAATGAAGAAATACTGTGGGCTGAGTCTAAAACGACGACAGCTGAGCCGCTCAAATCAGCGTTAAACAGAGAATTGGGCAAGCGTATCGAGCTTCTGACCGGCAATCAGGCAGAATTCAGCAGACCGGACATCTTGCTCATAGTCGATTTGGCCCGAGACAAGATTGAGATTCACGCGAATCCCCTTTTTTTGTACGGCCGATATCTAAAGTTCGCCAGGGGGTTGCCACAGACGAAATGGCCGTGTGGCGAGTGCAGCGGAAAAGGCTGCGCAAGGTGCAACCTAACCGGGAAAATGTATCCCGAATCCGTTCAGGAGCTGATAGAAACCCACGTACTCAGCGCAAGCCGTGGCAATGACGTGATATTTCACGGCGCTGGCCGAGAGGATGTCGACGCCCGCATGCTTGGAAACGGTAGGCCTTTTGTTCTGGAGATAAGATCTCCTCACAAAAGAAAAATCGACCTTCATGAACTGGAACAGGCGATAAACTCTGCTCAACAAAAAATCGCGGTAAGTCATTTGGCCTTCGTTGACCGCGAAACGGTCGTAAAAGTAAAAAACACCATTTTGGACAAAGTTTATAGGCTTAAAGTGATATACGAACATCCGATTCGTAAGGAAAAGTTAAAAGAAGCGCTGAAGCGACTTGAAGGCGATATAGAGCAAACAACCCCTCAACGAGTAGTGCATCGCCGTGCAGACGTGAAACGATACAAGAAGGTGCATTCGGCCGAACTAAGAGGTGATGAGATAATAATTCGGTGTGAGGGTGGACTCTACGTAAAGGAGTTAATATCTGGAGACAGTGACAGAACTACTCCGAGCCTTTCAGGTCTTCTCGGCGTAAATGCAATAGTTGAAGAGCTTGATGTGCTAGAAGTTGGCGGAGGTCTCTAATGCCAAGATCACATGGTGAGCGTAGAAAGACGCGGTACAAACTGAAGAAAGCTATCAGGGAACGAGGCATCGCTCCGGTAAGTCATGCAATCCGGAGCTTTGAAGCGGGTCAGAAAGTCCATATCGATCTAGACGCTAGTGTCCATAAGGGTATGCCGAATCCAAAGTTCCACGGCAGGACCGGAACAGTGCTCGGGCAACGCGGCCGCGCATACGTAGTGGAAGTGACTGATGGCAACGCTGTAAAGACGGTAATAGCACGCCCACAACATCTGAAAGCGCAGAAGCAGGCACAATGATAGTAAAGACCGTGTTGGCAGAGGAGAACCTCACGCTTTCTGAGGTAAAAGATATCTTCCTTGAACTGACAACGCCTCGATCCGAAGAAGAGTTCACCTACGAGTTCAGACGGGCCCTCGACCACGTCAAGACTTTTTCAAAACTGACGGGATCGCAAGCCAGGCAGCTCGTCAACGAGCTAAAGAACCTCGAAAAGATGAAAGAGGAGATTGCGATCAGGATCGCTGACATAATACCGTTGTCCAAGGATGAGGTGCGATCTATCTACGCAAAAGAACGGTTTTCGCTGACAGAAGGGGAACTTAACGAAATACTCGACATAGTAGCACGCTTTTATTGAGGCCAGGGGCGATCTAAGTGAGAGGCGAGAGAGAGCAATATGTCCGCGTACTAGACTATCTGCCACACGGGCACCCTGACGATCCTCACCCCGTTTACAGGAAGAAGCCCATCATCCACGTGGTGGGTGAGGATAATTTCACCCTGCTCGAACTCATACCACGCGAGAACTATGTTCCACAGACGTATGACCGCCTCTATATCGGAGAGGAGGAACGCAGCGAAATCGATCACGTTAAAAGGCGTTTGAGCTATAAGGAACTCACGCACGGTGCAAAGGTTGAGCTGCCTTACGCTCTTGAAATAATTGTTAAAGAGCAAGAGCCCAGGTTTGTGAGCTTCTTCAATGAAGCACAGCCGATAACGACCCGCCTCCATACCCTAGCGCTGCTCCCCGGTGTGGGCAAAAAGCTCATGTGGGAGATTCTTGCTGAACGCAAGAAACGGCCTTTCGATAGTTTTGCCGACATCTCAAACAGAGTGAGGGGCTTATACCACCCAGAAAAAGTAATGGCAAAAAGAATCGAAGATGAGCTCAAAGATGAGCACGCTAAGTATAAGTTTTTTGCGAAATAGCGAGTGACGCGAGACCCAAAGCGTTCAATGCCCTATGGAAGCGACCGCAGCTACCATAAAGCGAAGTGGGGTCAGCACTTCTTAATAGATGATCAGATTATCGAGAAGATCGTCAGCTATGCAGATATAAGGCCAACTGAAACGATTTTAGAAATTGGCGGAGGTACCGGGAACCTTACAAGAAAACTTGCCCAGTCGTGCTACAGACTCGTTGTAGTTGAGGCGGATCGGCACCTGGCTCGGGAGCTGTGTTCGATACCCGGCATCCACGTGCTGCATGGAGACGCCCTAAGGGTTGAATTTCCCCCGTTTGACAAGACAGTCTCTAACCTGCCGTATCAGATATCGTCAGAAGTCACGTTCAAGTTACTACAGCATCCCTTCACGTGCGGCGTGTTAATGTATCAAAAAGAGTTTGCGCAGCGGATGGTCGCAGCGCCGGGCACGAAGGACTATAGCCGTCTGACGGTCTGCCTGAGCTACATATCAAAAGTCAAAGTGTTAGCGCGTGTCCCGAACACGGCATTCAATCCGCGCCCTGCAGTTGATTCTGTGATTGTTAAACTGGTTCCGACTAAACCGCGCTTTGAGGTACTCAACGATGTGTTCTTTCATCGCTTCGTTCGCGCGCTCTTCACGCAAAGACGAAAGACGCTACGAGCTGCACTTCTGGTGGCGGCACAGCTGCTTAACGTACAAGGGATGGACCAACTGATCGCCAAATTGCCTCAGCGTTGGCTAGTCCGGCGGCCCTACGAACTTTCCCCAGAAGAGATTGCAACTCTGTCAAACGATTCGTTTGAGCTGCACGAAGTGCAAAAGACGAGGGTGCAGCGGTAATAGTCGAATTAAGCCGACGAGAGCAAATATGACGCCCGGAATCGCCAAGGGAGCAAAAAAAGTGCGTGACCTCAGCGAGCAAGTGCTCGTGCTGCCGGACGTTTATGAGCCGTGTGACGACACATATCTGCTCATGGACGCCGCCTTAAACGAGGTGCGTCCCGCTGACTCGGTCTTGGAGGTTGGCACAGGATGCGGAGTCATCGCTAAGAGGGTCGCAGAACGCGCCCGCTGCGTGATCGCAACAGACAAAAACCCGCGTGCGGTCGAAAATGCGAGGTTGAATGGTGTAGAGGCGTTCATGGGCGATCTTTTCGCCGATCTAGACGGCCGGTTTGACCTCATTATCTTCAATCCGCCGTACCTGCCTAGCCAGAGTGACATATCACGCGACTGGCAGACCCAGGCCTGGGATGGGGGCCCCTCAGGTAGGGAAGTGATCGTGCAGTTCCTCTCACAGGTTGGTAACTACTTGACCCAAAAGGGCAGGGTGCTCTTGGTGATCTCTTCGATCACCGGCTACGAAGAAGTGACAGAGCTCATGCACGCACAGTTTGGGATTGTCAAAGCCATTGCTGAACGCAAGTTCTTTTTTGAGACGCTGTATGTGGTACTTGGCGCAGAAGCTACGCGATCGGGGGGCAATTAGCGTTGCAGTAAGTTTAAGAAGGGCTTATGAACTTGTAAAACAGCAGTTCATCGACGTAAGTGCCGTTGTCTAGCCGCCCTTTCCTCAGTCTTCTTCCCTCGCTAGCGTAGTTTAAGGAACGATACATTGCTGCTGCCGCATTTCCGTCGTAGCAGTTCACTTCTATCTTTTTAATGCCCTTCTCCAGCGCGATCTGCTCAAGCGCGACAATCAGCAATTTTCCGAGGCCCTTTCGTTGAAAAGCGGGGTGGACTGCGACGCCGAACGAAGCGACGTGGGCGGCTCTCGACTGCGGATCGTTCATTATCAGCGTCGCAGAACCGATGATCTTATCTTGGTGCAGGCCAAGCACAGTGATATCGTTCGTGTTGAGTCGGCTTAGCCACTGTTTTTTGTTCTTTACTAGGTCAGCAATGCGGTATCGCTTCGCCAGAAACTGATCAACTTGACTCAGCCACGAGTAAAGGTACTCGTAGCCGCCATTTTGATAATCGTCAATGTGGGCGACTTTCAGTTCGACGGTTGTTCCATCATCGAGAATGACCTGGTTCACCGATCTGATGGTAATCCCTCAGGATATTGCTGCAGATTTTGACCTAATGAGTCCCAAAAGTGCCTCAAACTCGTCTTTTAGCCGCAATGAAGCATCCTGCAGCGCTTTTAACGGATCCTTGGATTCCGTTTTGATGTGGAATATTGGATTGCTTATCATCGGATGCTTGACGTCGTACGTGGCGATTTCGACCTGCGGATCTTGAAGCAGCGAGTATTTCAAGACGTTCAGGAACGTGTGGCCCTCATCGAGAAATTCTATCTCAGCTTCGTCCTTTGTTGCACGAATGATCTTAATATTCATTGTCTAAAAATCTTTGAAAACAGGTGGACAACAAGCGTCGTTATGCTTAGATTACGCCCTTTCCGTAGTCATCCGAGATCTTTCGCGTTTCGATACACTCGCAGCTTGGACATTCGAGCTTGTTTTGCTTCCGCACGAGCGGCATGCGGCATCTCGAGCAGAGCGCCTTTATCACGCCTAAATCCTTTTCAACCGTGCTCAATCTTAAACTCTTTTCGTCTATTACTCTGGCCTTTATGATGTCTTGCTGGCTAAACTCGGTTTCCAGCTTCGCGACGTATGAGTCCTTCACGTTTGAAATATGAATAGCTCCTTGATCTGCATTTGCGATTTCGCGGTCTTCGTGACCTTTTATTCTTGCAATATCAACGAGGACGACTGCATTCTTCAGATCGACCACCCGACCGACCACGATGTCGCCCGTCTTAAGCATGGGTGGGGTCTCCATAACGGGTAGAACTCGTACCGTTCGGTCTTTCTTGTCAGTTTCGACTTTTCCCGTTATGGCGGCGAATATCTTGCCTCTCTCTTCATATGTCCCGTCGCCGGGTAGGTATTCTTCAGAAGCACCTATAAGGTCCCCTGGTACAACCAAATCCGTCATTTCTTATCCTTTCCTTCCTTCTTAGAGTTAAGAACAATAATTCAAAGAACGACTTCTATTCGATAAATTATCACGTCTACGTATCGTACTGCATCTTTATGAAACTTAAAGGTATGTGCAATGGGCAGTTTGACCTTTATTGCGTCAGTGACGCGGTGCGGCTCAAGAAAGCGCCTCACAAAGCCGTTTACGACGGCACTGTGAAGCAAGTAGATGACTTTCCCCACACGTACTGACGTGCTCAAGAACGGCCTATCACTGCTCCGCTTTTGGGCTCCGAATGGAGGATTCATCACGACCGTGTCGAACGAACCTTCAAAGTCTTCTATGCTGCTATTTAGCCAAGACACCTGCACACCGAGTAGCTTCGCGTTCGCCCGCGCGACTTCTAGTGCTCGCTCGTCCGAGTCAACGCCCGTCGCAACGCCACCCAGCAGCGCCGCGCCTAGTGCAAGGACACCGGTCCCGCAGCCCAAATCCACCACTGTTAGGCCGGCGATGTCACCTCGCATGTAGGCAAAATAAAGAAGCTGAGCGGCAATGGGTGCTGACGTGGTGTATTGTTCGCGCATCGCGGAAGGGGATTCAAACGCTTGCACCTGTTCGAGGATGATTTCAAGCTGACGCTGTTTCATCTTGATAGAACGCCGTAAAGAGAGGTAAAGCGCGCCGTGCGACGGCAAAAATGCGGCGATTGCGAGGCGCTATTCCTGTTGGCGAGAGACTTATCGCTTTCGGCTCAACACGTATGCTACAAGAGTCAATCCGGCTAACGCAATGGGTATTTCGAACCCCGGGAGGGGATTGCCGCTCGAACCGCTTGCTGTGGGGCTACTCTGCGCAGCGCCATTGGCGCTCTGATTCGTTGATGTAGGCGGAATATTAACCGCTTTGTTGACTCCTGCATAAGCGGTCGCCTTTGTCGTCAAGTTGCCTGCCGGATTAGTGCCTGTTACGGTGATGCTAAGCGTTTGGTTATTCGCAAGCGTTTTGCTGGCGATTCCAGTCCAAGCCACGTACGCTTCGGTTCCAGTACTGTGATTCACTATGTTAGGCTGAACGGAGGTTTCACTAGGATTGATTTGGCTTAAATCAGCTGAAAACAGACTTTCTACTTGCGTATAATTGACGCCGGGGTTTTGAGCCGTTGGGTTGTCTGTCTGATGACAGAGGCGACAATTACCCGATACCATCGCAATGACAGAGTAAGAGTTCCCTGTGTTGACGAGCCCTTGGGCGGACGGCCCTTGTGCTCCGTAGATTGTTGGAACTATGTTCAGCGGAGCGTTGATAACAGTCAACTCAGTTTGCCTCGTGCCTCCGTTGGGATCCACGACCTTAACGATGTACTGTCCAGGGGAGAGCTGTGGAGTCATCCACGAGAACTGTATGAAACCATTGGAAACGTTTTTAGAGTCATTTGGCCCGCCGTCAGTGACGTTCGCTATTGTGATCCACGACGAACCGGCGTCGTCGGCCAAGCCGTTTCCGTTTTTGTCGTAGTAATAATACAGCGTGACCGTGCTTCCTTTTTGCTTCACGTCCGCCGTCACGAGGACCCTGTCGCCTGAACTAACGGTGCTGGGCTGAAGTTGCAAGATCGTCGTTGCGGATGTAGGGGTCATGGCAGCGCTTATTATCAACAAGACCGCGATTGAAGATAGAAGTAGCAGCGCCATTTTGTTAGCCGAGCGTGGCATCCTGGTTACCTCCAATAGTTTCTCACCCATTATCGGCAAGTTCATATATAAAACATTCGAGTGTCCTAATGCGGCACAATCGTTATAATCAAGAACACGAGCCGTAGAATTGCTGAATCGACGAGATACGTTTATTACTGTCGAGAACGCTAAAAAGAATAAGATGAATGACTTCTTTTATCCGAGATCGATAGCCGTCATTGGCGCCGCCCGAGAAGAGGATAAAGTGGGACATTCTGTGCTAAAGAACCTCCTCGATGCCAACTTCCAAGGAGAACTTATTCCCGTCAACCCGAACGCCGATGAGATCTTAGGGTTAAAAGCTTTGCACACGGCAAGGAAGGTCGATCTCGCAGTCATAGTCGTTCCAGCAAAAATCGTCCCTGCTGTTTTGGAAGAATCAGCGCGCGTCGGTGTAAAGGCATCAATAATTATATCAGCAGGATTTCGAGAATCTGGCGCACAAGGCGCAAAGCTCGAGGCTCAAATTCGGGAGATAACCAAAAAATATGGGATTCGAATCGTCGGTCCCAACTGCTTGGGCATCATGAGCACTGGGGCCAACTTGAATGCTTCCTTCGCAAGCGAGTATCCGGTCAAAGGTGGCATCTCGTTGATATCACAAAGTGGGGCAATCTGCACGTCTTTTCTCGACTGGGCGGCTAATGAAAGCCTTGGCTTTGACAAATTAGTGAGCGTCGGAAACAAGGTCGACGTAGCTGAGGCTGAGCTTTTGGATTACATCGCACGCGATCCTTCGACGCGCGTTGTTGCGCTCTACGTTGAGGGTATTGATAATGGGCGGGAATTTATGCAGGTCTCGAAAGAGGTTTCAAGGCTCAAGCCTGTTATTGCGCTCAAAGCCGGCCGTACCGATACGGGAGCCAAGGCAGCCTCCTCTCACACTGGCGCGCTCGCCGGCTCAGATGCCACGTATGACGCAGCGTTCAAACAGTCAGGGATTTTACGGGTGAATTCGATTGACGAATTCTTCGACGCCGCGAAAGCCTTCTCGCGCTGCCCGATTCCAAAAATTCCAGGGGTAGCTATCATAACGAATGCAGGAGGGCCGGGCGTGCTCGCGAGCGACGCCAGCGCCGAGTGCGGCGTGCCGCTGGCGAACTTCACCAAGGAGACAATAGAAGCACTGCGAAGCGCGCTGCCTCAAGAGAGCAACATCTACAACCCGATTGACATTCTCGGAGATGCAAAGCCGCGCCGATATGTGGCGACGCTCGAGATCATATTAGCCGATCAAAATGTCGGCGCAGTAATCCTGCTTCTCACCCCACAAGCTATGACGGAACCAGAAGAGACTGCCAACCTGATCAACAGGCTTTCGTTGCACGCAAGCAAACCCATCATTACCTCGTTCATCGGAGGAAAGGAGCTGAGAAAGGCGCGCGGAAAGTTAATACACGGCAGAGCGGCGAACTTTGACAGTCCGGAAACCGCAGTCAGGGCGGCCCGTAACCTCATCAAGTTCAGGGAGATTGCAACATCTTCAGAGGGCGCATCGACGCAGCTAAGAAGCGGGCAGAACCGTGCTGCATTTCTACGCATTGAAGGAGTTCGGTCGGAGGGACGAACGGCTTTGACAGAAGAAGAAGGCAAAGATGTGCTGCGAGCTTACGGGATCAAAGCCCCGAGAGAGACAGTCGTTACTCGGCGAGACAAAGTCATTCACGCGGCGCGCGAGATCGGATATCCTATCGTCATGAAGGTGAGCTCGCCAGACATTGCCCACAAGACCGACGTAGGGGGGGTCATCACGGGCATAAGCAACGATAGGGCGGCTAAAAACGCTTTCGATCAAATATATGCCAACATCAACAAGCGAATGCCCCGAGCGCGAATCGGAGGGGTGATAATCGAAGAGATGGTTCAGGGCGTGGAGGTCATCGTTGGGGTCACTTGCGATCCCCAATTCGGACCTTTTATCACCTTCGGGTTAGGGGGCTTGTACGTGGAAGTGCTAAAAGACGTGTCGCATAGGTTGGCGCCAATAACCGTCGCCGAAGCAAAGCGGATGATTTCGGAAGTTAAATCATACCCGATTCTGCTGGGTACGCGCGGCAGAAAGGCCCTCGATATCAACGCGGTGGCCGACACGATCGTGCGGGTCAGCCAAATCAGCCAGGACTTCGAAGAAATCCAAGAAATAGAGATCAACCCGCTGATGGTTCAGGAAGATGGCTGCATTGCGGTGGACGCGCTCGTGGTGATAAGCGGGAGACCGTAGTACTAACAGAAAAACTTGAGAGGTGGATAACTTGGAATCTAAGTGCGATGTGCCGACACTTGTTATAAGTTCAGTATCTGAACGCAGTGGCAAGACTGTAATCGCTTTAGGCCTTGCTTTGAACTTTACAGGAGTACTGGGCTTCTATAAGCCTATCCGCGAGAATCTCATCGCAATTGACGGAAATTTGGTGGAGGAGGACGCGTATCTGATGAGGAATGTTCTCAACTTAGAAGAAGAGTCGCTGCTTTCGCCTTTTACCTATAATCTATTTAAAGGCATCAAAGCTGAGGATATCATCTGCGGCTTAAACCGCATTTGCGGCAACAAACAGGCAGTTTTGCTCGAGGGAACGAAAGATATTAGCACGGGCTTTATCCACGACATCTCAAGCGTCCAGCTTGCTCGAAAACTCGACACGGGGATCTTACTCGTGACCGACATATACTCGCTCGATAAGGTAGCAATGACCAAACTTCTTCTCGAAAAGCTCAAGGTCAGGCTCAAAGGTGTTGTATTGAATCAATCACAAGATCCTGGATTCGAAAATTACATGATTAAACGAGGAATAGAAATTGTCGGGTCAATCCCGTTCTTAAAGGAGTTGAAAGCCCTTCACGCCTACGAAATAGCCGAAGAACTTGGCGGAGAAGTCATAGTCGAGGGAGAGGACCGCCTCATCGAGAAGGTCCTGATCGGGGCCATGACGCCGGAATCGGCACTCAAGTATTTCAGACAGGTTCCCGCGAAGGCGGTGATCACTGGAGGTGACCGGGCAGATTTGCAGCTTGCCGCGTTGTCGACTTCGACGTCGTGCCTTGTACTAACTGGAGGACTGTACCCCGCCAATCACGTGATCGCGCGAGCACAAGAACTCGGCGTAAGCGTGATCCTGGTTCACTTAGATACGCTTACGGCAGCCGAACGCGTAGAGAGACTTACAGCACGCATTGATCCATCCGACAGCCGCAAAATCAGCTTGATAAAAGAAACCGTTCGACAGAACCTCGACACCGATGCACTATGGAGGTAGCGCTCTCGGAGCGCGACGACGTGCACTCGGCTAGAAATGATTCAGCCGAAAGAAAGTGGCTAAGCGCCTCTCTTTCCTCGTATCTTGTTCCTCAGTGTCTTTTTCGACGTCACATCGCCGACAACAAACCCATCGGCATCGAATTGCGGCACGTCCTCGGTTGAACGGGGAGAATTTTTCTCCCTGGCTCTTTCAGGGTCTTCAGGCGCCCGTTCAGACGCGTCCACTTCTATCCTTCTAGCCGGCCGTCGTCCGGAGACTCCGTCAGACGCACTGTCGTGTGAGCGGGCTGCTGACGGTGACTCAAAATGCAATGAAAGAGGATCAGACACGCCGCTGCCTCCAGCCGAATAGCCGTCTCTCCTGAAATGATCTTCCTCGTAGCGGTCTTCTCCCGACCTGTTTTGCGAGAAGACAAAAAAGAGGGCGATGGTTACGAGCGCGGTAATTGCGATTACAAAATATACCCAGCTATTGAGATGGGTTAGAATATCGCCAGCGTTATTCGTCCCGGGATCTCCCGCTTTTCCTGCTGCTGCGCTAGCGGGGGTGGGACTTGCGATTGCAAGCGTTGCTGCGTTTTGCTGTGTATCATAAGGGGGTGTCGCCTGATCTGATGGATCGGTCCCGTTCTTATAAACGACCACACCGATCGTATAACTACCCTCTGGCAAACTCTTTGGAGTGAACGTTACGGAACGCGTTTCGTCCACCTTTAACGCCACCACGGCGCTGTCTAAAGTTACGTTTGCGCCAGCCGTATCCTTATAAATGACGTCAACTCGGACCCCATCGAGAGCGACTTTCCCGTTCTGTAACGTAACGATAACCTGTGGCGTCGCGGCAGATTGTCCAGTAGTGGCAGTTTTTACCGCTGCGATTTTGACAGACGGCGCCGCAGCTTGTTGCGGCGCTAACGGATTGATGTCTTCCAATCGCTTTGTGAAATTGTTGTACAGGCTGTCAATTTGGTTGAAAATGTTCCCGCCCGTATCTAGCTGTGCGACAGTTGTTAGGCGTGGATTGACCACTGTCGCTTCTGCCAGTGGTGCAAATGCTACGAGCGCAATAAATATCCAACTCAGTGACAGTGCCAGCACTGCGAATCGACGCATATCCTAAATCAGCCTTCTTCTTTGCGTGTACGTTCCGCCGAGGACTTAACGATTGTGTATAGCGCGCTGCGCCCCATGGAATCACAACGACGGAGGCGAAAGCCACCCACTATCCAAAAAAAGCCGCCGCCGGTGTTCTTGCCGTTTAAAGGCTTAACTTTTTAAAGCACGCGGTTGACCGCACCACCCGTTTACAGCAAGACTTTGACTAGGTCTGAATCCTTTATGATCCCTTCAAGTTTTTCGTCTGCGGTGACCACCGGTAAAAGCTCAACGTCGAAACGCCGCATTTGTCTCGCGCATTCGCTTATTCCTGTTTTGTGATAAACTGATTCGTATTCGGCCATCATTATATCCTTTACCGGCACGCTCGGAAGCTCTACTCTGGAAACACCATAGTACAGACTCATCGTATCCCTGACCGCTTCCCAAGTCCACGCGTCCTCATCCGAGCCCGCGGATAGATCCGCCTTTTCGATTGTATCTTCGATCTTGCTGGCTTTCAAAAGGGCGCTTTCTGTCACGATGCCAACAACCTTGCTTGCCGAATCAAGCACTGGGCTCGCGTCGGCATTTGCAAGTTTCATGATTTCACCTACAACATCAACGGGCGTCATTTGCCAAACTGCGACTATTTCGCGAATGATATAATCATCAACGGGTGTCCCAATATCCATATCCGCTATCGCGCTTACGATATCCGTTACTGTAATGAAACCGACGAGGTCCGAATCATCCACAACTGGCATCCGCCTGATGATATTTTCTACGAGAATACGAGCCGCATCGTTGATTGCCGCTTTCGGAGTCACAAAAACGGGCTGTCTTGTCATGAGAAGTGCTATTTGGTCCTCCTCAGGGTTTCGAAATATGTCTCCTCGCGTGACTATGCCTACAAGCTTGTGATTCTTCACAACAGGTAAACTTGTTATCCCTTTGTCCTTCATAATTTTGAGAGCCGTATCTCGCGATCCCGGAACCTCAACGAAGACGACGTCCCTCGTCATCACATCTTCGACTTTCATCATCTTGTAGCCTCAGTACCCGCGACGCAGTTCCAGTACCAACGGGTCGCGAGCGCGTAGCTTTGAAATCGATCGTATAAATACTCATTTGCACGCCGACCATTCTGAGCACGTGCGCGCATTGCCTGGTGGCCGCTAATCCTCGCAGGCTCTAGTTGTCGAAGCTCACGTTTAAGCACCTCGCCCCCCGTGAGTGAGAAGAGCGATGTCATCAGGACGAGCTCTTCTAACCACGCTATTTATAATGTTGTTAGTCCCGAAGAGGTTATTTGACCGGTCGTTGAGGACTACGAGACTAGCTTTTTTGCCACGATCGATAGAGCCGATTTCATTAGCAACCCCCATTATCCTAGCATTGTTTAGCGTTGCCATTTCGAGCACTTTGCGGTCGTCGTGCAAAAACGCCTTTGAGGTGAACTCCATTTCTGCAAACATGTTCAGTGAGTTGAACATCACATTGTCCGTGCCGAGCCCAACAGTGGTCGTCTGCAGCATTTGAGCTATTGGTGGGTGCAGAAAAGGCGATCCAACGCCAGTGACTAGGTTTGACCTAGGACACACCACAATGGGAATGCCGCTTTCAATCTGGTGCTGAGATGCATAGGTCATATGAATAAGACAATCAGGATTCAAAGCGATAGCGGAATCAATATCAGAATCATCTTTTTCGCCTGCATGAATCGCAACAAACTTGTGGCGTGCGCGTGCCTTGTCGATCATTGCTCTAAGTGATGAACTGCTGACATCGCGACTTCCGCTTACCCCAAGGCCGTGCGCGATATCGAGAATGGTATCAATCTCATCTTCTACTATATAATCCCGTCCGTTATTTGGCCGACCAAGAATCATCACCTGCACTTTTTTCACTGAGCGGATTGCAGTTTTCAGCGCGTTAGCGCCGGCGACACCCCCCTCCCTAAAATCTGCAAGCGCGGTCGTCCCACTCGCTAGAGCGTCTAGAAGAGACTTGCGCATCGCCTCGATCAAGGCTTTGGGTGCTGCGTCGTGTAGTGCTCGGTGCTTCAACCCGTGAGGAGGTTTTACGAGAGTATCTAGGCTACCGAAAGGCACATCTTTGATTACAGAATCTCCAAGATGGGTGTGCGCGTTGATCAAAGCGGGCATGATGATTCCGCTTGCCCTGCAGTTATCTGGCTTGACATTTGACCGCTCTTCTATTTCGGCGATTCTGCCTGATTCCACGTGGACATAGCCAGTTATCACTTCAAAATCGCTACCGTTCAGAATCTTTCCACCGACGACGTAGTCCATAGCAACGTATAAATCATAGCAAACTGTATTTGAAACTATGGCGAAAGGGAAGCGCCAAACAGCGGGACCTATGTCAAGCGCTGGTTTGGTGCGATACTACGAATCAGAAGACAAGAACGCCATACACATTAATCCTCGTTCAATCCTCGTAGCGTGCGTCCTCTCAGCAGCAATTATACTGGCGTTGAATTTCATGGTTGCTCGGTAGCAGGTGCACATTTGAGCTGTTTTTGCAGAACGAGCGCTTTAGAACAAGTCGATACTGCTTGGGGTGAATCCCTGGCCTTTTTGTTGGAAGATTTCAACACAGCTGCCTAGGAAGCATCAAAAAACGCTCAGAAACGATTGGCATTTTAACGTCGCTTCGATCACGACGGCTTGCGCAGGTCACAATGGGTCTCAGTTCCGCTTGAAATAAATGGCGGCGGAGAAGGCTGGCCGACATAGCCTTTTGGCAAAAGTTGTCAATGAAAAAGCAGTGCACAACTTTAATTGTGTTATTGAACTCAAAAATGCGTTTTCGCGTGCTGTGCAACCAAGATAGATTTTCGACATGCCTGCTCTCCGTTAGAGATTCTTAACTACGAAGCCTAATACCTTATAAAAAATGCAGGGCGGTCAGTATCTGTGCTCCCCACCCCGCAGATTGTTCCAACTAAACCTCACGAGGACTTCTGGTCCTGACATATAGGTGGCATCCCGCCTAGCGCGCGGCCTACAACAGGAGGGCGCCCGTACCGCACCAAGGGCTGCTCGCGTTTGCGAGACGAGATTCGTTCATGGGGACATAAAGCTTGATAGCCTAGTGCTTGCGAAACGGTCGGAAATTAGTGGTCGACTACCTCAAATACAAGGATTCACTGAACAAGAGTTCGACTACGATCTGACGAGGTATTTACAGCTTAAGCCGCAAGCTCAACCCCGTCGACGTCCTTATGACGGCAAAGCAATTTTTACTGTGCCAGAAATTAAGGCCGCTCTAGCGCTGCTAGGTGTGGCTGCTGCCCAAATTGATGCGCAGGCTGACAAGAATATCGGTAATCAATTAGACTAGCGGCAGAAAGCATTTGACCGTTTCAAGAAAGTGTAGCGGTCCGCTTGGTTCTATAGGCGGTGTTTTCCAGCAGATCCGACGATAATTCTGACGGCGCAGTGTAAGAACTTAATAGTAGAGATACTATTACAAATGAACGTTCATGGACCGCTTAGCACGAAATCTGATTCGAATCTCGTTTTTGGTAGTCATACTGCTGTTAACGGCCACCTATGGCATGGCAAGCGCGCAGAAGCAGGCCGACCCTTGGCTCGATCCCGTTGTGACCAAAGGAGAGTTCGACTCTACCTCGTGGATCAACGCTAACACGCCACCTACGGCTCATTTCGAGGCGGATATTTTCGGCGGGGAGCTAATAATGGGGATGACCGCCCGCATTCCTATAGTTGGTGGCGACTGGTCCAACGCGCCAAATCCCATTGCAAATATGAATGCCTCGCAGCAGATCTACCAAACGCCCAACGCGCTCGAGGCTTACACTTTGTGCAAACAATACAACTTGACCTATGTTTTCGTTCCGTTTAACAGACTAGTTTTCTGCGGATTTGGCTGGATTTCGGTTAACGCGACGAAATTTGATAACAGCGAATACTTCAAGCTCCAATATTCAAATGAGGATGTTCGAATCTACCAAGTGGCTTAACAAAGCAAAAACGCGCGAACGCTTTGCGTCGCTTGACGCTGTGACTGTTCTCAGATACGCCGTCATTGTCGCTCTATTCGTCTTGTTCGTGAGTTATCGTCTGAATGTCCTGGGGGGCTACGTGATACCTACGTACGGAAACACCATGTATCACGTGGGAATAGAACGGCTGACGCTGGAAACGGGGCACTACCCGACGCAGGAACTCTCATACAACGGAGGCTTCCCAAACTTTTACGTTCCGGCATATCGGCTGCTCATAGTGTCGCAGTCGGCGTTTTCCGGAATAGATCCAATGGTGATGTCAGGGCTGATGACGATCGCGCTGGCGATTGCCGTATTTGGGGTAATTTACGCATTCTCGAAGCAGCTTGTAGGAGCGAGCGCAGCCGCTTGCGCCCTGCTTTTCCTCACGCTGTCGCCGGGAATGACGATCTTCACGATTCGGGCACTGCCAGAGCTCCTTGGGCTCGTTATGTTTCCGCTTACTCTCTTTTTTATTCTAAAAAACAGAACAGAAGGGCCTTTTCAATTCAACGGATACGTGGCGCTCTCCGTCATCGCGGCCGCAGTAACGGCACTGACCCATCAAATCACGCTTCTAGTCCTAGCCCTCGTTTTGGCTGTGTACGCCCTCACACAGATCAAAAACAGAAACGAGTTTCTTAAGGCAATTGTCCCCCTCGTTGCATTGATTGCAGTCTATGGGTTGTGGCAAGTCTACTCCTTGCATACCTTAAGCATTCTGGGGATAGCCCAAGTCAAATATCACGAAGGCACCCCGGTGGACTTCTTCGCGAGTGCGTTTAGCGTAGGATTCTTCGACGAAGCTGGGCTGCTTGTCCTTCCTTTTACCGCGATCGGGCTTATCTGGCTTGAGAGAAACAAGGTCGACAAGCGGTTCTTGTTGTACTCGTGGCTCATAGCTTCCCTCTTGCTTACAAAGAACGATTTGCTTGGAATTGATATATTCATGGACAGATTTCTGACCTTCTTTATTGAGGCGTTAATTATCGTAGGCGGAATTGGGGCATTTGCGGTCCTACAGTTCCTCGACGCCCGGATCGGAAGAGCCGTTGAGCGGAATCCAGAAACGTAGGTATACCATGATACGGCCGCAGCTCATTCCATATCAGTGCTGGACGGCAGCAACTGGGGTACTCCTGCTACTCCCTTTACAGTCTTTTTCACTTCCATTACTCTTTATCCTACCTGGTCTCGGTTTCTATGTGCTTTATAAATCCGGCAAGCAGATAAGTATTTTAGAGGCCATAAGTTACTCCATTTCTCTAACGCTCGTATTAGTGCCGACCGCGGCGACAGTGGTGTATCTTACGGGCGTCGGCGTCGCAATGACTGGAGCGGCTCTTGGGCTCGCAGTTATCACAGTCTCGATATTGTCATTTGTTTTTCGAAAAAATAGCGTAAAACCGCCCGAGGCTAACAGAACGACAGATAGGCAGAGTCACAAGTTGGTGTTTCTCGCGCTTCCCATTCTGCTTGCAGTTCTGCTCGCGCTAGTCGTCAGCGTTCCCCTATCTAAATCACCGGTCGTTAGCGATGAAGGGCTGGTGATGAATCCCACAGAAGCGGGTGACGTGAACTTCCACCTTTCCATTATAGCACGATACGTTGAATCCCCACACATACCGCCGGAAGATCCGTATCTCCCATCACACTATGTGGATTATGATTTTTTCATGCACGTCTACGTTGGGACACTGAGCGTTGTGACCAGCATTAGTTCCCTGACGATCTTCAAGATCACGATTCCACTTCTCTTCTTTACCCTTTCAATAAACATCTACGTGCTGTGTAGAAGGACGTTCAATAACGCGACTGCCTTGATCGCTATGATTCTGTACACTGTCGGTGGAGGACTCGCCTGGATTTTGATCCTCGCTCAAAGGCCGAGTGATGTTTTTCCCTACTTGATTTATCAATTTGGCGACACTGCGGCTGTTAAATATGATCAGACTCTGCTGTACTATTTGCTGCCACAACCACAAACATTTGCTTTGGTAATTCTTGCATTTGCGTTCATTTTATGGGTGACTCTGCTAAAGGACCTTAAAGCACGAAATTTGTTGCTTTTTGGGCTCGTGCTGGGCGTGCTGCCCTATTATCATCTCATAACTGCGTTCCCGTTGTATGTAGCTGTTGGCATCTTCGTGGTTTACAAATATGCAAGAAGACAGGTTACGTGCGCGAAGTATCACGCGGGCGCTCTCGCAGCTGGGGGTGCTATCGCGTCGCCTCTTCTATTCTTGCTTATCGGGGGGCCAACTCAAGTTGCAGTGGCGTTTTCAACTTATTCGCTCTTCTTCATTTTCATCGTGTTCGGGCTTATTGCAGTTCTTGCGTGTACCGGAGCTTATCGGTCGTTGAACAATGAAGCGAGCAAACCGCTCCTGATTTTTGCTTTTTCCGCCATAGTAGCCATGAATGTCGTAGCTCTTCCGTTAACTAACAACAGCTATCGGTTCTTGGTGTACTTGTGGCTTCCAGTCGCCCTTTTTGCCAGCTACTATATTTCGACCGTCGTAGCCAGATTGACAGCCGCACGCTTTTCATCAGCAAAGTTAGCTCTTAAAGTACTCGCCATTGTGGCAGCACTCATGCTGGCGCTTCCCACGTCGTATCTGCTTTGGGACTTTTATAACAACGAGTCATATGTTCTCGCTTCACCCGCTGAAGTACAAGCTTTGCAGTGGATAAAGGTAAATACGTCGAAAGACGCAATCTTTCTCGAAGCGCCGTCCACTTTTCCGCGCATTCCACTAGAGACCGGACGGAGGGTGGTTTTTGCAGGCTCCATCTATACGATTCAGTACCACGGCGTCGATTTACAAACAGAGATAGAAGCACTTATGAACGAGCGTAGCCCTGAATCCCTGAGTCTCAGCCTTACGCAGCTCAACGTGTCGTACGTTTTTGTGGGTTCGCGCGAACAACAGTATGAGATCGCTACCACTCTCAAAGATACCAACTATTTTCAGAGCGTGTATTCAAATCCTATGGTTACTATATACAAGGTGAAGAACAGTTAGACCCCGCATTACCAAACCGGTGACTGTTGAGGACTTTTAGTGCAACAGGAGAACCTCGACGTGTACATTGACTTTTCAAGCGTCTTGCTCTTCATTCTTGGAATAATCTACTTGGTTTTGCTTCCGGGCTATTTGATCCTTGTCGGCCTCAATGTACGTGATCTTGACGTGATTGAAACGCTGGCCACATCTTTTGGCACAGGGGTGGGGGTCCTAACAGCAATTTCAGTCGCACTCAGCTTAACGGGTAGCGTAGGCCTAACGGCTTCCAGCCTGGTTTCGGCCAACGCAGCAGTTTTAGTTGCGTTGTGCTCCGCTTTAGTTTATAAAAGACACAAACGTGCAAAGTAACAAACTAACCATCAAGAACGTCAGAAGCGCGAGAATCCAAAGCTGGCGTTAGCGAATTGAGCATGAAGGACATTGAAGTATTTTTCGTCGGGAGAGCGAATGCAGGCAAGTCAGCGGTACTTAAAGAGCTTTTTGGGCTAAAAACGCGAGTGGGAAGACGTCCTGGCGTGACAAGAGCGCCGGCGAGATATCAACTTGATAATTTTGTAGTCATTGATTTGCCTGGAATTGGGTACCGGCTTGGGCTGAACGGTTACCGACGCGTGCTGCGCGATGTGATCGACGGAGAACGGCACAAGCTAAGACCGCTGTCATTAGGCGTGCAAGTCATCGATGGAAAATCATTCCTAGAGATCACTGAACGGCATTTTAAGCCTCTTGACGTTGATTTATTCGAATATTTGCTCGATTCTGAGATTGACCCTATAGTTGCAATCAACAAAATGGACAAGATCGAAGAGCCCGAAGCCAGCTTAGACAAGATAGTGTCGCAGCTCGGAATGCTCCCCCCATACAAACAGTGGGCCGATCGCGTAGTGCCGATCAGCGCAAAACGACACGACGTCGCCCAACTCAGGTGGTTAATTTCGCACCGGCTACAAAGGATGAAAAACAAAATCGGGGGAAACCAGCTAGTGTAGCTTAGTCCAATAGCGCAGCTGCCACGGCCTCAACTGTAGAGCAACTCCGCCCACCTCAATTCCCGCCTCTTGTCTGCGCGCCCCTCGCATCACTCATTATATACACCCTTCCACAGGCAGATACGGTTCTTTTGGCAATATCACTACCTCAGATAACTAGCCTTCCGAACTAATCCACATTGAAAGTCGCGATCTTTGCACGCTATATTGTGCTAGGCTTGCTAGCATTGTCTTAGGCAACGTATTTGACGTTTGAAGAGACAGCATGTAACTGTGCCTCGCCCGTTCACAGCTGCTTTCGATTTGGAAGGGCCCTTGTCTCCGCAAGATAATGCATACGAGGTAATGCACTCAATCAAAGAAGGACCCGCCCTTTTTGAAGTTTTGAGCAGATATGATGACTATCTCGCTATTCGAAACAGACCCAATTATGAACCTGGCGATACGCTGCAGCTGATAGTTCCTTTCATGATCGTTAACGGAATAACAGAGCAGGATGTACGAAAAGCCTCCACTCGAGCACAACTAGTCGGCGGCGCCAGAGAGCTCATCAAGTGGCTGAAAGATGAAATGTGGAACTTACATATCATTTCAACTAGCTACGAGCAGCACGCTTACAATGTAGCTTCAAAGCTTGACGTTGAGCGTGAAAAAGTGCACTGCACCCGCTTTCCCTTAGATTCGTTGTCCGAAATGCTAGAAGAAGGCGAGTTTGCGTTGATCCACGAGATTCAAAATAAGATCCTCTCGTTTTATTATAACGCCAACGACGCAGAGACTTCAACATTTGGAAGGTTGGCAACCCAGCTTGATGAGTTCTTCTTTGAAATTGCACCTCGCACGCGGATTAAAGCGATTTTCGATCAGATCACGGTACTAGGCGGTAAGCGAAAAGTTCAGGCCTTGATGTCTGCGATCGGCGTGAGCAAGCAGACAGACACTGCGGTAATCGGCGATAGCATTACGGACTACAAAATGCTACAGGAGATTCGAAGCGCCGGCGGGATTTCTATTGCATTCAATGGAAACTGTTACGCGTTACCCTATGCCAACATTGGTATGGCATGCGCTGACATTCGTCCCCTTTACCTCGTTTTGACCGCGTTCCGAGAGGGCGGACTTAAATCTGCATTTGAATTAGCTACGTTATGGGAAGTTGAATGTCGCGAATTCGCCAGAGACCCGCGCCTAGTGCCAAACCATGCCTTGCGACCGGAGCTAGCGCGTTTTTTTGCTAATGCACACGACAAAGAGTTTCCGCGTTTGAGCGTTTTGAACAAGAGAAACAAAGAACAACTGCAGCAAATAGCAGCAATACACGCCAAATTCCGCAGCCTCATAAGAGGACAAGAGACCGCGCAGCTCGGTTAAAGGCCAAGTGCGGCAAACGCGAAAGGCACTTTTAGGCAGCGCTTGGTGGAAGACTGCGTAGATTCACAAGGGTATGGAACTGCGCTTGCAGATCTGAGCCCTCCTGAACACCGGAGCACGCCGCTTTCTAGCCGAGTTAATAAGACGGCGCTGCTTTGCGTAGCACATTACACGATTGGACGCAACTCACTTCAGACAACAGCAGGAGGCTATTGCTCCGCCTTTTCAGCCTTTAAGATCTCATCGAGCGGTTTAGCACCGCTTTTTCCCACCACGAGATTAATCTGACCAGTTTCTGCAGAAATGACGCGACCGCGGACGCTCTTACGCCTTCTTATCCCTGTTTTTTTTGGATGATACCCAACACCTCCGGAAAGAAGCAGCCTTTTTCGGACCGTCCCCGGAAGATCTCGCCGCATTGCTACGCCATCTTTGTCTGAGCCACCAGTTATGACAAGCGCATAATCGCTGAGTCCGATCACATCACCATCGAGTGAGTCCCCGATACCTAGACCGAACAGTTTGTTTGCTTGCGCACCTGACACTTCCATCTTGTGTGCGCTCTTGTTGCTTGGGTCAGATATGATTAACCTAAATTCCGCCATTCACACTACTCTCCTATCTACTGCACGAGCACGAGTGTTTGCTTGACAACCTGAAGATCAAACGAGTGGAGTTCACTTGGCCCAAAATGGGTTATCTTTGCGCTTGATCGTCAAAAACTCATCCAGCATCAATCGGTCGCTTTGGTCAAGCGCATCGTAGAGTTCTTGCTCCGTTACCTTTGCGTGCTTTTCAGGCACGTCGACGTAGAGTACGTCCCCTTCATTTATTTGTCTTCCGACTGTGGGTCCGTCAATCGAGACTGCGACCTCTTTCCCTGCACCTATCTCGCTGACGTTCTCGCCTCTATCTTGTATGCCCTTCAGCGTGCCGACCCTGACTCCGTCTTCTCGCACCAGGGAGACACCATTCCTTAGGGTGCCACCGAGCACCTGAATGCCGACTATGGCCGGTTTGTTTTGTCTGAAAACATACCCCGGCAGTATTTTGAATTTGCCGGGCCTCACGATAGTCTCGTAGCGCTTTTTGCCGTACAGGGTTTTTTGTTTTTCGGCCCAGGTCTGATACTCCTCAATCAAGCCGTAGATAACGTCGTTAACAAACAGGCGAACATTCGACTTCTCTGCTGCTTCTTTGGCATCGGGTAAGACATCGACGTTGAAGCCGAGCACAACAGAGAATAACGGATCGCTTATAGTCTCAGCTTCAACAACGTCTCGGTGAGAGACGTCGCCTAGATTAGCTATGCTAACAGGGACTTCGTTGCGACTTAGCTCTCCTGCAAGCGCTTCCAGAGCGCCGATAGTGTCTGCTTTGATTATGACGCCTATATCTTGAGTGCTGACCGCTATGTCACGCATTTCGGATTCGATGCCAGCGACGACTTCATCAATATCGTCCGTCGTAACTCTAAGCGGCGAACCCGCAAGCGCGTTTTCAATGCCTGGGGCTGCTATCTTCACTCCTGCTGCTGCGGTCACTGTCCTAACCCTCTTAAGAACCCCCGTCGATTCTGGTTTCAGCAACGCTCTAATTTTCGTGACGATTGGTCGTCCCAATGCACCGATTACGATCCGATCACCGGCATGGAGAACGCCATCGTATATGATGGTATCAAGGGTCGTGCCGAACCCTTTTTCTTCGTTGATTTCTATTACCGTGCCGACTGCAGGACCGTTAGCGTGAAGCCTCAGATCCTTGTCGAGGAATCGCTGCGCAAGACCAAGCGAAACCATGAGCAGGTCGGGGATACCTTCGCCCGTTCGCGCGCTTGTTGGAACAACGCCTATGTTCTTAGTGAAATCTCTAATTCTGTCGTACCGATCTGAACTAAAGCCCAGATTATAGAGCTCCTCTATAAGCACGTATATTCTGTCGTCAAGAAGGCGTTGCGTTCGCTCGCTCTGGAGCTTAAACGCGTCCGTGAACATCATATTGTCGTGCGAAAGCCATCCGTGTATTTTGTCAATTTTGTTAGCCGCGACGATAAAGGGCGTTTTATGGCCTTTCAAGATATTGAGACTTTCTGTGGTCTGCGGCTGGAAGCCCTCGTTAATGTCGACAACAAGTATTGCGATGTCTGCTAAAGCGCCCCCGCGTGCGCGCAGCGTCGTAAAAGCGTGATGACCAGGCGTATCGATGAATAGTAGCCCAGGGAGGTGTATTCCTTCCAAAAGGGAACCGCAAAGCCTTGCAATAACGTCTAACGGGACTTCCGTTGCTCCTATGTGCTGCGTGATTAGGCCGGGTTCTTGGTCAGCAGTGGTAGTGCCCCGAATTTTGTCAAGCATCGTCGTCTTACCGTGATCCACGTGACCGAGCACTGCAACAATAGGCGTTCTGAGGTTATTTGGCATAAAAAGTCCCAACCTACATCAACATCTGCGCTTAAATGCCTTGCGTTCAGGCTGCGTTTTGAGGTGCACCTGGGTGATAATATTTATGGTTTGGGAGCGAAGAATGTAGCTGCACTATCGCGGTAGTGGTGTAGTGGCAGCACAAAGGCTTCCCAAGCCTTTAACCCGGGTTCGAGTCCCGGCTACCGCATTCTCTGGCTCAATGCCCTTGTAGTCGGTAACGCGTGCTGGCCGCGTCCTAAAAACGAGACGACGATTTCGACTGATGCTTTCATAAGGGTTTTGCAAAGTCTAGGTAGCCTCGAGAGAGGAACGTAGAAGTGGCACCTTACCTAAACTGCGAAAGAGCGCCGATTAGCGCCGGTTGACTCGTTCCGCTGCTAGTTTTACGTCATTTGCAGAGATCGTTTTTCGGTCCGCGAGCTTCGTCAGCAAAACGGCCTCTCTGGCAACGCCGCTGCCGTAGTCCTCAGCTTTCTCGGCAATCATTTTCACAGCCTTGCGATTGGCCCTTTCAGCTCCAGCTACCTTCATAATTCGCAAAACGACCGCCAGTGGAATTTCTGCCATGATTATCGCTGTCCTTTAAGATCGCTGCGCATAAAAAAGTTATGATTCACATCCAATCGATTACGCGGCTGCAAAACCCCGCTCGTACAAACTTGCAAAAATTGATAAATAACTGGATGCGCTAACCTAACATTCATAGTGTCGTGGAAGGCCACTTTTGTTGCTGGGCGTTGCCCCGCTGGCACAGCACAGTTGAACACGCGCTGCGGCTTGGAGCGATAGCGGGCACAAGCCGTGAACAGAAGGCTTGAGACATCTCGCTTAAATGGAAAGACAAATACTCGACAAGCGTGGTTGAAGACTGACCGAGCTTAGGCCGCGCGCATTTTGTACGGGATGTCCGATTAACGCTCTCAAAAGATGTTTAAAACCGACGGCTTAAATGCGCTTACATACGGGATATTCGATGCCGGCGTCGGTGTGGCCACAGGGGTTGTTGGATTTCCGGTCACCAAAATCATTGAAAATTTGCGGCCCATTTGGATACCCGCTGCTAATGAAAAGGTCGGGATCGATTTGGCTTTAGGGGCAGCCGCATCGGGTACACGATCAGTTCTTGTAACGAAACACGTTGGATTGAACGTGGCGTCAGACTCTTTGATTACCGCTGCCACCCACGGAATAGGTGCCGGGCTAGTCGTAATCGCAGGCGACGATCCAGGTGCAAAACTTTCGCAAAACGAGCAAGATTCGAGATATTACGGTAAGATAGCCGAAATCCCGGTAATGGATCCACATAGCGCCTGTAATGCGTATGATTGTGTGTTAGAGGCTTTTGAACTGTCCGCACGACTTTCAGTACCGATAATTGTGCGAATAACAGGCAGGCTTCTGAATACGCAGGGCGTAGTTGAGAGGGTGCCGTCTGCACGGCGCGTAAGCAAGAGCATCGAAAAGAGCATCTGGAACCTCACACATTTGGGTAGGCATCAGCATCTTCTCAGATACACATATCCTAAGATGCTGCAGTTTGCTGAAACAACGGATCTGAACGAACAAGACGGCGCCGGCGCAATCGGCATTATTTCTGCAGGCTATGCATCAACGCTGGTGGATGATACAATCCAGGGACGAGACGATGTAGCGCACCTCAGACTCGGCATTGTCAACCCGCTATGCGAGCGCCGAATTGGTTCGTTTCTCGAAGAGCACAGCCGAGTCCTAGTCGTCGAAGAGGGCTCACCGCTTATTGAAGAATCCATTCACGCGAAAGTCCTCGGCAAATTGTCTGGACACGTGCCCCGTTTCGGGGAGTTAACGTCAAACGATGTGACTCAAGCGTTAACCTATATTGAGGCCGATTACATATCGGCAAGGTTTGACGTCGAGACACTCGAAACCAGACATTACACGGAAGACATCTGCGATGATTGCCCCTTCTTGCCTTTCTACCGCGCTCTTGGCCAAATTGATGCGATGATTGCTGGAGACATGGGCTGCATAATACGGACCGCCAATCCACCTTTCAGACTACTCGACGCAGCTTATTCACTCGGCTCAGCAATTGGCGTGGCTTCGGGGTTTGAACACGGCGGACTTGCAATATTAGGAGACTACGCGTTCTTACACAGCGGCATCGCAGCACTAACAAGCGCGGCAGTGTTTAAGCGGAACGTGAAGGTGTTCGTGCTCGAAAACCGAATATCAGCCATAACGGGGGGGCAGCCGGCGCCCGAGATCTCTGATTTGGTCGGTGCCCTATGCCGAAACTATGGTATCACTTACAAGTTAGTGGACGCAACGGACCTGAATGAAACGTCATTTGTAGCTCTTCTGCGAGCCGTAAGCAACTCGACAGGAACCCTCGTGGTCGTTATACGAGCAGGCTGCTCAAAGTACGGTCCTCGTCAAAACTCCGGGGCTATCGGTACATCACGGTTTTGATTATATCCTCGAGCTCCTCCTGAGAGACTGATTTCTTTGTCTCACACACGCGTTTTACGTCGTCGAGGATCTGACAAAGCTCATCCCGGGTCGGTCGGTAGCCTAACTGAGCGATGACGTACTGCAGGGATTTTTTTCCGGTGTGCTTGCCAATGACGATCCGTCTCTTGTTGCCTACTAAGTCGGGCGAGAATAGTTCATACGTCTCAGCCTCCTCCAGCACGGCCGCTACGTGTATGCCAGATTCGTGAGAGAATGCATTCAACCCGACGACCGGTTTGTTCTTCGGCAAGCGCAACCGCGAATGATGTTCGACGGTTTTGGACAGCCCCATCAATTTCGAAAGGTTGTAGGTATCGATTCCAAACTGTAGGCGCAGCGCGACAAGAAGTTCCTCAAGGGGGGTGTTTCCGACTCGTTCCCCTATCCCGTTCACCGTTGCGTGGAGTTGAAACGCTCCGGCTTCCGCAGCCGTGATAGTGTTTGCTACGGCCATACCGAGATCGTTATGGCAATGAATGCAAAGCGGCAGGTTAACAGCTGTTTTCATAGCAGACACCAGATCGTAGCACGTAGACGGCCTCAGCGCACCGACTGTATCTGCGATGTTGACATAATCCGCTCCGTGCTCCTCACCTTGTCTAAAAAAGCGCTTAAGCACTTCTGGATCAGTCCTAGTCGCGTCTTCTGCCGCAAACCTCACAATGAGCCCGTGTTCCTTTGCATATTCGAGCGTTGACAGTGCGCACTGGAGCATTTCATCAAAACTGCGATGATACTTGTGCTTGAGATGCAGATCTGAGGTCGCCACGAACAGACCCACCACATCCACATCGCAATCTAACGCTTCATCGATGTCGTGGAAAATCGCTCGCGAAAGGCAGCATATCTTAGTGTTTAGACCCAAATTCGCAATTTTTTTCACCATAGCCTTTTCTTTCGCTGAAACGGCGGGAAACCCCGCTTCTATCATCTCAACGCCTACTGCGTCCAGCTTCGTCGCGATCTCAACTTTTTCGTCAACGTTAAAAACGACACCGGGAGACTGCTCACCGTCACGCAGCGTGACGTCACAAATCTCTATCTGGCCAATAGCTGCCTTGGGCAATGAAGAAGATCCAAAAGGATTCATAAACGACCCGGAACGTTCGCTATATACATTCATAGCCGCAACTTAAATATGTTACTAGTCCGCAGCGATCGACAGTCTACCGGGAGCATCCGCTTCAACCTTAGTTGCTAAGGTTGACGTCAGCACTCCAACGCATCGTGGCTGGTTGATCAAAGCATAGGTTGATAATCAACGGGAAGCAAATAGTACGCGGTGAAAAGTGCTTTGGAAGCTCCGCGAACCATTAGCGAAAAGATTCTCTCCAAGGCGTCTGGAAAAGCGGCTAGCGCTAAGGATTTTATTCTGGCGCGTGTCGACGCAGCAATGGCCCACGATGGCACGAGTGTGCTTGGTGTAAAAGCATTCGAGGATATGGGCGCTTCCTCTGTTTGGGATCCACAGAGGATCACCATTGTCTTTGACCACATTGCCCCAGCCAGCACGGAGCTAGCCGCGACCCTTCAAAAAACAACCCGCGCGTGGACAAAACGCCAAAAAATTACGAGCTTCTTTGACGTCGGTGACGGGATATGCCATCAATTGATGGTTGAACACGGGCTCGCCCTTCCAGGCACCTTGGTCGTTGGAGCGGATTCGCACTCTTGCACATACGGAGCATTAGGAGCTTTCGCAACAGGTGTGGGTGCGACCGACATCGCAGAGGTGTTTGCAACAGGAACGCTGTGGTTAAAGGTCCCTGAAACGCTGAAGATTGTGCTCAACGGAAAACTCCGAGACCGCGTAAGCGCTAAAGACGTGATTCTTAACATTGCAGGGATTTTGGGGGCCGATGGCGCGTCGTACAAAGCTCTGGAATTCTATGGTACAACGACGGCCGACCTAAGCTTGGAAAGCAGACTTACTCTGAGCAATATGGCAGTCGAAGTAGGCGCGAAAGCAGGCATTGTGCCGCCAGATCGCAAGACGTTTGCGTACCTTAGGCACCTTACACCACAGGTGGAGTACCAGCCATGTTATTCTGATGATGATGCCGTGTATGCCAATGAGCTGAACGTCAAGGTCGATGACTTGGGTCCTCAGGTCGCTTGTCCCCATCACGTGGACAACGTGAAGGATGTCGAAGAGGTAGTGGGCACAGCTATTGACCAAGTGTTCATAGGCTCGTGCACGAATGGACGTTTTGAAGATCTTCAGATGGCGGCGAGCATTCTACGCGGCGAGACAGTTGCCGTACGGACGATCGTCGTTCCAGCGTCGAAGCTTGTGCTATTGAATTCTATACGAACGGGGGTCCTGGAGACATTAATTCAAGCCGGGGCTACCGTTTGTAGTCCTGGGTGCGGGCCATGTCTCGGCGCGCATAACGGGGTTTTGGGACAGGGGGAGGCTTGTCTCTCAACTTCCAACAGAAATTTCAAGGGGAGGATGGGTGCTGAGGGGCTCGTTTACCTTGCCTCTCCAGCTACAGCCGCAGCGACGGCCCTCAAAGGCGAGATCGCTGATCCACGACAGTCATAGACAAATCGCCTATCCCTCTGTTAATCACGGGATTCAAGGGCGGCGTCCCTCTTTATTTCCTCAATTTGTTCCATCAGGATCTTTTCAACGGCGTCGAGGAGATATTCAAGCGAGGGACTTCTAACCGTGAATTTTCTCGGGACACCTTTGTAGGTCACAATGTCGCCGGTACTGATTGAAATCATCGGCTCTCGCACCACAAGCGTCGCCTTGAACTCGCTGGCGTCGATTTTTTCGACGCCTAGCTCCCACACTTTTTCATCGATCTCCTGTTCAATCTCTCGCGCGTTGTGCTGGACCTTGTGAGTGAGAAAAGCCATTTTTTGATTGATCAGGTATTCTTCCTGCGCGGACAATAGCAGTGACATAGCAACAAAGTTGTTTCGGAACTATTAAACACTTCGTCAGGCTTTTGGCGCTCGCAGTCGAATCTGCGTGCCTGGCAATCTCCATATACTTTATATCGGTATATCTTCAAGTAGACTATGATGCTAATCAGGGGAAAAGTGTGGAAGTATGGCGATGATGTCAACACTGATTTGATCCTACCCGGCAAGTATCTGAGAACGACGGACGTTAACGTCTTCGCACAGCACGCAATGGAGGGCATTGGTGCGGAATTTTCACCGCATGAAGGAGACATAATAGTTGCCGGCAAGAACTTTGGTTGCGGGTCATCACGAGAGCAGGCAGCGCTTGCACTCAAATACGCCAAGATCGGATGCATCGTTGCGAAATCTTTCGCGCGCATCTTTTTCAGAAATGCAATCAATGTAGGCTTGCCAATTATCGAAGCAGACGCCCTTGATTCTGTTGCAGCGGGTGATGAGATTGAGGTCGACTTATCTTCGGGACTTGTGAGAACCCGCAGCAGGGTCGTCCGGGGTGAGGAGCTTCCCAAATTCTTGCAGGAGATCCTCGAAGATGGGGGTTTAGTCGAACATAGAAAGAGGCATCCGCGCACCGCGAGTCCGCGAGTGAATGATGCTTAACGGGTCTCGCGGATTTCGCGAGCGGTTTGCTGCTCAATGCACATGAGAATCGCTGTTGCTGAAGGAGATGGGGTCGGCAAAGAGGTCATACCCCCGTGTGTCGAGATTCTCACACTATTACTGAATGATCCAGAATTCATCCCTATTGATATAGGATACGCCAAATGGGCCAGAGAAGGCACGCCAATAACCGATACAGATATCGATTTAATTGCGCAAGCCGATTGCATGCTCTTCGGGGCTGTAACCAGCGTTCAAGGGATCAGCGTGCTCGAGAGGCTACGAAAAAAGCTCGATCTCTTCGTGAATCTGCGACCTTTTCGATCTTACTCTCTAACCCCGTATGAATTGAACCTTACCATAATACGAGAGAACCTTGAGGGGTTGTACTCCGGCCTCGAAGAGGTTTCTGATGACATCGCCGTCACGCAGCGCGTGGTTACTCGCGCTAACACGGAAAGGCTTGCGTCGTTCGCGAGCACCTTGCGCAACGTTAAAACAGTTACAATCGTGCATAAGGCAAACGTGCTTAAGTCGGATATTTTCTTTCGAGATGTCTGCGTGCGTGTTTTAGAGGAACATGACGTGCCCCATAACGAGATGTACGTCGACGCGGCTGCATACAATCTCATAAGGCACCCTGAAATGTTCGATCACATCCTGACGTCGAACTTATTTGGCGATATTCTGTCAGATGAAGCTGCAGCGCTTATCGGAGGCCTCGGGCTCTGTCCGAGTGCGAACATCGGATCGAAATTCGCCTTTTTTGAGCCTGTACACGGATCGGCACCCCGCATCGCTGGGCGCGGCATAGCAAACCCAATAGGGGCTATTCTGAGTACCGCAATGCTGCTTGAATGGGCAGGCGAACGCGATAAAGCCTCCTTAGTAGACATTTCAGTCAAGGAAACGATAAGCAAAGGCATCACGACACAGGACCTAGGTGGCACGAGTTCGACCAGCGAGGTAGCGCGCGAAATAATACGCAATCTAAGGTGACAACGTGATTTTTCCCGATCATTGTAAGGAAGTCGCTGTAAGAGAATGCGATGATGAAACATCTCCGCCCACGGCCGGTGAGCACCTCTACTTCTCATCGCGCTATGTCCTGCTGTTTTGGCAAGGAAAAGTCGCAGTTTACGAACTCGAATTAGAGGGAGACGGCTTGATCCGAGAGATATCGAAGGCCAACAGGATTGCAGGCTTTGCCGAAACTCTAGTGTACAGGCGCAAGATTGACATCTTCAACAGAAGCAGGCTAATTTCCCTTGCAACCCGACTGTGCAAGCCTCCCGTAAAAGCAGTCGTCTACCAAGGATTTGATCTTCATTGGACGTTCGTTTATGACCCAGACCGCACCTACGTAACCGAGATTGAGGTATTCGACGTATCCCCTCCAGATCCACCGTACCTTATTACGCTCATCAAGAAACTCGACAGTGCTGGAATTTTTGGAGATCTATCCGTGCGTTTTACGCCAGTTATACAAGATCTGAGACGTGCAGGCACCGCCACGATTTATCCGTGTTCAGCGTCAGGAATTGGACCAAACTGCCTCAACAACCGCGACATTCACGTCGGTGAGCCCGCCGTTCTACTGGGGTGCGACATTTCGAAACAAGTGCTTGAAGCGCGAGTTCACGGGCTAGAATTCGAACACGTCAACATCTGTCCGACGAAAACAATAAGACCGAGAAAACCTTTCATTGCAAAATGTTGCAAGTCAGCGAGGGTCGGACCCACCGAACTTTTTGGACAGAAGGGTTACGTCGTTCATTGGGGCGCAAATCCATATGAGGTCGTCTCTGCTGTCAGAGATCTCGCAAATGCGATCCGTTAATTACATTCGCGTCAGCAAAATACGCGCCTCATTTGACAGAAGTGCGGAGGGAGGGATTCGAACCCACGAATGCCTTCGCAACAGGATATCTCAAACAACAGTTCTTAAGTCCTGCGCCTTTGACCTGGCTTGGCTACCTCCGCCCTATGTTGACATACCGCCTGGACATATAAAAGCCTCTTTTTAACTGGATAGCACTTTCGCTGTTGCATCAGCGGGCCTCGAAGGACTTCTTAGTACGCCCGCCCAAGAGGCTCTCTGTCCAAAGCTAAAACGCCGTCGACCAGAATTACTAGATGTTGTTCGGTGCGGCGCTGCAGCTCTTTAACTGCCGCACGCCAAGCTTGATGATTCCACTTTTTGTACTGATTTCGTCCCACAATTCCAATAAGCAGTCAAATTAGATAAACGTAGAGTAGACCCTGCCGCACTTCGTGTATAGAACCCTATGGTCTGCGGTTAACGTCATACGAAACTATTCTGCAAACCAAATGAATGCCCCACCCCCTGCGAAACACAGGGACAACGGATCACCGGTAGCACGTAGACCTTTGCATCGATTGATGACTATGGTTCTGTCAGTTTTTTGGAATTGCGTGACAAGTTCAATGCTGCGGTGAGGAGCAGGCTTGCTATAATCAGACGAGTGGATGCTCCGGTCGGGATTTGAACCCGAGTCGTTGGCTTGCTTCACTAAAGTTCGAAAGGCCAACATGATTGGCCGGACTACACTACCGGAGCTTGAGCATTCGAAAGTGTTGCTGAATAACGCTAAGCACGGCGTATTTTCACAACGCTTGCTGACTACGATTCGCGTTATAAAATATATTTGTTTCTGACCTGTGCAAAGCGCAGTCGTGATCTTATGAACCCTTGACGTAACTAAAGGGATTTTTAACAGCTCCCGAAGAGCTTATTTTTTAGAGCACGTCACGATCCTCGCATTCTCAAATGCGAGTTCCATCAAAAGAATTAAGAAACCTTTGCACAAAGAATCCTCGAGCGGCTTGCCGTATCACAGCTCTTTTGCATAAGCAGAAGATTGAAACGAGGAACTATGCGACTGTTAATCACAGGTGGTGCGGGCTTCATAGGCAGCAATTTCGTACGCTATATGTTGTCTAAACACAATGAAGCAGAAATCGTGGTCCTGGACAAGCTGACGTACGCAGGCAATATGAGCAGCCTCAAAGACGTGCTAGCTGATATTGAATTCGTCAAAGGCGACATTTGCGACGAGACAACTGTCGAGCAGCTGCTAAAAGATTGTGACTGTGTTATCAACTTTGCGGCTGAGACGCACGTTGACAGATCAATTACGAGTTCAGCTGCGTTCGTTCAAACAGATATCCTCGGGACTCACGTCTTGTTAGCAGCGGCTAAAGATTACTCAATTAAGCGATTCGTTCAGATATCGACGGATGAAGTGTATGGAAGCATTGATCGCGGATCGTTTAAGGAGACGGATCCATTGCATCCGTCAAGTCCCTATGCAGCAAGCAAGGCTGCGGCCGACTTATTGGCGTCATCCTATTTTACCACGTACGGTTTTCCCTGCGTTATTACCCGCAGCTCAAACAATTACGGGCCGTATCAGCACCCAGAAAAACTGATTCCTCGCTTTGTTACAAGCGCTATGAGGGGCCGCGAGCTGACCGTTTACGGCCGGGGAGACAATGTCCGAGACTGGATACATGTTGCAGATAACTGTGCAGCGATAGACTGCGTGCGCCAACGGGGCAAAACTGGCGAGACGTATAATATTGGCGCTGGAAACGAGAAGAGCAACTTAGATATAACCAAAGCCATACTGCAGCTAGAGCGAAAGCCTTCAACGCTCATTGCCTTCACAGTGAACCGGCTCGGACACGACCAGAGATATTCCCTAGACTGTTCGAAGATAAAGTCTCTTGGATGGCAACCCGAGATCTCATTTGAAGACGGATTGACACAAGTGGTTCGGTGGTATCAAGAGAACGAGTGGTGGTGGTCCCCACTAGTTTGAAAACAACCTGCCCGCGAAACATAAGCAGAAGCGCGCGCGAGAAGGTGCATCTCAAAGGGCCTTGATATACCGAACCATCGATTCGAAGATGGCGTTCCCATCAGCAGAACCGAGAAGTTTCCCTGACGCTCGTTCGGGATGCGGCATCATCGCAAGCACGTTTTTTTCTAGATTACTTATCCCAGCGATGTTATCGAGCGAACCATTGGGGTTTGCAGCCAAAGTGGGGCTTCCATTGTCATCAACGTACTTAAAAACGACCTGGTCATTTTCGTAAAGCTCTTTGAGCAGCAGGGGGTCAACGACGTATCGCCCTTCTTTGTGGGCTATAGGAAGATTAACTATCGCGTTCGTAAGTTCCGTGAACGGAGATTTGCTGACAGTTCTAAGCTTTACCCACCTACAAATGAACTTTGGATACTGATTCAAGGTGAATGTGCCGGGCACCAAGTGCGACTCGCTAAGGATTTGGGCGCCGTTGCATATGCCTAGTATAGGCTTCCCATCAGCTGCCATCTGTGCAACCGACTGCATAATCTTGGTTCGTGCCGCAATTGCACCTGCGCGCAAGTAATCACCGTATGAAAACCCTCCTGGGATGATTGCGCCGTCATAACTCTTTAGGGTCTCTTTGTACCAGACAAGTTCTGCGCCTACGCCCAAATTGTTCAGAGCTTTTTGAACGTCCAGATCACAGTTACTACCACCGAACCGAATAATGGCGATATTCATCTTTCTCTTCTCGACTATTCCGTTATCCGTACGTCATAATCGTGTATGATGGGATTCGCGAGCAGTCTTTGGCACATTCCGTTAACGAGGTCAGTTGCGCTCTCACGGGAATCTGCTGTGAATTCGAGTTCGTAGGTGGCTGCCTGTTTGACCGATTGACACTCATACCCAAGATGCTTGAGAGCATTTTTTATCGTCGTAGCTTCCGGATCAAGCATGCCATTCTTGAGCTTAATGGTGATCTCAGCGCGATAAAGCATAGAAGTAACTGTTGGATTATGATAGTTAAACATTGGTGCTGCTGAACGTTGCCAACCAGCTAGGCAAGCGCGGTCGAAGCATCCTATCTACCCGTTTGCGATTGCCGGAAAAATCAAACCAAAGGTTGGTGCGCGAGGCTTAGCAGACAGCAGGCGAATCGGGCTGTTTGACCTAACGTGCGCGTCCGCGGGCTTTCGCTGGGTTCCCTCTGGCTTTTACCGATACGCGACGGAACGAGCGCTGCAATCAATATGCCAACGACAAGGGATCGCTTCAAAACCGGGCACCTCCGCGGCTTTGGCAGAAACGCTTGGGTTGATAGCTGTCGCATTGGTTGTAGGTGTGGGCGTGGTTAGAAGATTGCCTGTCGCCGAGGAGGACGAGAGCGGCGCTTGAGCGAGCACTTGTCGTTGAAGAGCCATCACCTGACTAGCCGACAGTTCTGCGTTTTGTTTGACAATAACCCTGCCTTGAGGGTCCGTGAATACAATTAGTGGAGGTTTGTTATAGTTATATAGCGTTCCTTGTTCAGTCCCGACCACGTTTATGTTCACAAAGTTCGACGAAAGTTGAATAACTCCACCATCTGTCCAGGTGTTTTGATCCATGTTTCTGCATCGAGGACACCAATCCACGTGAATGTATATCATCACGGGCTTATTTTCCTCGGCTGCAACTTTCATCCATGGGTAAGTTTTCAAATACTTTTCCGATTTGTGGCGCTTGTCCGGGTTCCATCTTCCAATCTTACTAAATTGTATGCATTACAAAACAGAATCTATTCTTCCCGAAAAAGTAACAGCGGATCGGAGTGAAATCGGGGCTCAACGTATGAATTCAAACATGTCTCGATGTGCTTAAATTGGCCCGTTGAGCGATATTCCAGTGACTATGCTAAAAACGTGGACAGAACAACAGCTTAGGATACAGATGTTCTATTTGCGAAGAGGGTAGCTATGGAAGTACAGATAGATATTTATAAACACCCGCTTAAAACAATTACAGCGTGGTAGGGCATGGACGTTGGACATAGCTTCAGGGGTAGTGATACGGAAACTTTTGAAGTAGACGCTAAAACTTGGAACCTGAGCATTGATGCACCAACAGAGATCGAAGACAGAATAAAGCGCCTCAATGAGCGCTTGGCCCGGTACATCCCACCTCGTGAGACGTGGACCCCTGCGGAAGAGGCCCTGCACACGCCGATCGACCTCTACCGCGTGCCCATAGACGAAGCTAAGGCGATGCAGCTGAAGGCGATCACGTACGCCTTTACGCGCCACTACACCCTGAATGACTTTTACCGCAAGTACTGCGACATGCGGGGCGTCATCCCTGACGACGTCAAGACCTACGATGACTTGGAGAAGATCCCCCTCATCCCCGACCTCACCTTTAAACAGCACCCATCCGGGGAGGACTTCGCACACTGGATCGCGAACATCTTCACGGGGGAGCTGCCCACGGTGGTCATCGACAGGGCCAACCTGACGTTCGACGACGTCATCAACGCCTTCAACGCAGCAGGGTTACTGGTAGCATACAGCAGCGGCACGAGCGGGCGGCACTCGGTGATCCCGCGGGATATGAGGACATACTTGAACCAGCAGTATGCAAAAAGCAAGTTGAAGTCATGTGTAATCGATTCAATAGCCGCCGATCACTTCCTCTCGTTCTATCCCAGCCCAACACAGACTAATTCGTGGATTGGCAAGATAGGGGGTGTTAGGTCGGAAATGTATAACGATTTGCACTTTGCTCTGGACTTTCATATAAGCGCCGACTTAACCCTCAAGGCGATGACCGATACGGACCGGCCCGGACGCGCGCCGCCGTCTGCTGAAGAGAGGCTGCGGATAATTATCAAGACCGCCATCAAGTTGCTCGAGCGTTACGAGAAGACAACCGACATAATTGGACTTGAGGGACCGCCTTTCCTCATTCTTGAATTAATGGACACAATAGAACGAGAGGGAAAGCGCTTTGAGTTCGGTGAGAGAGGCTTAATTCTGACGGGCGGCGGCTGGAAAATAAATGAAAACAAACGCGTCCCGTATGCGGACATCAGGAAGCGGATTAAGGAGGTGCTGGGCATCCCTGAAACGCGCTGCATCGACGCGTACACCATGATCGAAGGGAACGCGACCATGAACACGTGTCCGGAGGGGCACTACTTCCATATCCCCTACACGTGGTTTAAGCCTCTCGTCCTCGATCGCAGCCTTATGCCCGCGGGTTACGGCGAATGGGGACGTTTCGCCTTCCTCGACGCGCTCGCGGGAAGTTACCCCGGCTTTATCATCACCGGCGATCAAGTACGGATGCTCGAACACTGCCCCGTCTGTGATAGGCCCGGTCCTGTCCTCGAGCCAGAGGTACGGCGCGCTCCGTCCGCAGAGATGCGCGGGTGTGCCGAGGAGCTGCGCAGAATCCTCGCGCAGGACTTTAGGGCATAAAACTTATCTACACGCGCTTAAAACAATTACAGCGTGGTGTACGTTGGACATAGCTTCAGGGGTAGTGATACGGAAACTTTTGAAGTAGACGCTAAAACTTGGAACCTGAGCATTGATGCACCAACAGAGATCGAAGACAGAATAAAGCGCCTCAATGAGCGCTTGGCCCGGTACATCCCACCTCGTGAGACGTGGACCCCTGCGGAAGAGGCCCTGCACACGCCGATCGACCTCTACCGCGTGCCCATAGACGAAGCTAAGGCGATGCAGCTGAAGGCGATCACGTACGCCTTTACGCGCCACTACACCCTGAATGACTTTTACCGCAAGTACTGCGACATGCGGGGCGTCATCCCTGACGACGTCAAGACCTACGATGACTTGGAGAAGATCCCCCTCATCCCCGACCTCACCTTTAAACAGCACCCATCCGGGGAGGACTTCGCACACTGGATCGCGAACATCTTCACGGGGGAGCTGCCCACGGTGGTCATCGACAGGGCCAACCTGACGTTCGACGACGTCATCAACGCCTTCAACGCAGCAGGGTTACTGGTAGCATACAGCAGCGGCACGAGCGGGCGGCACTCGGTGATCCCGCGGGATATGAGGACATACTTGAACCAGCAGTATGCAAAAAGCAAGTTGAAGTCATGTGTAATCGATTCAATAGCCGCCGATCACTTCCTCTCGTTCTATCCCAGCCCAACACAGACTAATTCGTGGATTGGCAAGATAGGGGGTGTTAGGTCGGAAATGTATAACGATTTGCACTTTGCTCTGGACTTTCATATAAGCGCCGACTTAACCCTCAAGGCGATGACCGATACGGACCGGCCCGGACGCGCGCCGCCGTCTGCTGAAGAGAGGCTGCGGATAATTATCAAGACCGCCATCAAGTTGCTCGAGCGTTACGAGAAGACAACCGACATAATTGGACTTGAGGGACCGCCTTTCCTCATTCTTGAATTAATGGACACAATAGAACGAGAGGGAAAGCGCTTTGAGTTCGGTGAGAGAGGCTTAATTCTGACGGGCGGCGGCTGGAAAATAAATGAAAACAAACGCGTCCCGTATGCGGACATCAGGAAGCGGATTAAGGAGGTGCTGGGCATCCCTGAAACGCGCTGCATCGACGCGTACACCATGATCGAAGGGAACGCGACCATGAACACGTGTCCGGAGGGGCACTACTTCCATATCCCCTACACGTGGTTTAAGCCTCTCGTCCTCGATCGCAGCCTTATGCCCGCGGGTTACGGCGAATGGGGACGTTTCGCCTTCCTCGACGCGCTCGCGGGAAGTTACCCCGGCTTTATCATCACCGGCGATCAAGTACGGATGCTCGAACACTGCCCCGTCTGTGATAGGCCCGGTCCTGTCCTCGAGCCAGAGGTACGGCGCGCTCCGTCCGCAGAGATGCGCGGGTGTGCCGAGGAGCTGCGCAGAATCCTCGCGCAGGACTTTGGGGCCGCTAACAAATGACACTAGAAAGTGAGATTGCACAGAAAGGAGCAGCACCACAGCAGCCGCCAAAGCAGGGGAATATGGGCCTTTTAATGGTCAAGATGCTCTTGAAAAACCCCCTCATGCTCATAAAGCTCAGGAGGATGGGTCCCGATGAGGAGCGGTACATCGCTCCACCGCGCCCGTACGAGCTCCCCGAGTACCGTAAGGGCATGAAGTACTCCACCTCGAAAGAGCCGTACGTTAGGGCGACGCGGTGGTGTAACCCTCGTGAGCCCCTGGTTGTCGCGCTCGCACACGAGCTGGGCGCCTACGAGCTTTCTGACCGGGAGTTCGCGGAGGCCGCATACTGGTGGATGAAGACCAAAATGTGGTACGCGATGATGGGCTTCGACGGTCCAAGCGCGACCCTCAAGAGGGGGTCGGGGATGTGCTTTCACTTCACAAACACCTACATCGCTCTTTGCAGGTGTGCGGGGATAAAAGCCCGGTACAAGAGTTTCCAGATGAAATTCCGCGAATTAGAGCGAGAGGTCTTCACCGATGTTGATCCTGGGTTCGCGAGCGTTTTTGATGCGGCAGGAGGCACCATAGGGGAAGCAGAGGCCGAGCTATGCATCGATGGCACGTGGATTACTGCATACTTAGCGCAGACTGTCGCATCGACTGCTGCGACAGGCTGGCCCATATGTGAGTTCGGTGAACCCGCTGAAGGGACGTACTTCGACGCGATTCCAGGGTCGATACATCGTTACGAGTCTATTCGATTCAGGCTCGGGGTGTCGTTGAAGCTTTCAAATATGCTTGCGCCCGCAACGATGGAGCGTTTGAACGCGAGGATGGTGAGGGTTCAGCAGGTAGGCTTGCAGGAGATCGAGGACGCTGGAGGCATCCAGGAATATAACAAGGCTGCGAAGAGAAGGCGCGAGCTCTTCTCTGCGGATGAAATCCTCGATAAGCAAGCGCTTAAGCACTACGATAAGATAATTATAAAATAGTCGCAGTAACTCTAAAGGAGTGCGCGGGAGACATTAAACAACTACTATTTGGGATGCCCACTCTCCTGATATCCTGCGTCGTTTGGAGCCGATGTCGGGTAATCATAAACCCACGTTATCTCATTTTGGGCTTTGACGCTGGCCGCCAAAGAGGAACTTGCTATAACAAAAAACACAGCCAGCACCGTTATTACGGCCATGAAACGGCTCATAAAACGCACACTGACCTGCAGAGCAACTTTGCTATTTAACGTTTGTTAATCAGAGTGCGTTACTGTCCCCCCAAGCCATCGCGCTCTCGCTGCAACAAGTTAGTTTTGACGTTGCTAAACGTTTAAAACGACGTTAGACCCGCATTCGAAATTAAAGTGCCTAAGCGCGGACGGAGATTCCGCGATAACTTATTCAACACCTAGCGCACACTGAATGTGAATCCGCGTGAAAATAATTCAAGCCTCCTCTTACTTCTATCCGCACATCGGTGGAGTCGAAACTCACTGTCTTGAGCTTTCACAAAGCTTACGGGACCTTGGGCACGAGGTGATTGTTTTGTGCGCCGAAGTCCCCAAATCTCGGCCAAGTGAGGTCTTGAGCGGACTCACTGTGCACAGATTTCCCGCTATGAATCTGCCATATATCCCCTATATGTACGCTTTGCGCCGACGCATTGCGCAGTTTAACGCTGACGTCGTGCATTCGCACTATCCCCCACCGTTCATCTCTTATGGAGCGGTCAAAGGCCTACCGCACGTTCCACACGTGCTTACTTACCACTGCGATCTCGAAATTCCCGACAACATGGCGAATCTCAGAATTCCGACCGTCTTCAAATACCTTGTGGATGAGGTCAACACAGCCCTATACGCAAAGCCGATCCTCGACAACGTCGCGCAGATAATCGCTACAACTGAGTCTTACGCGCGAACTTCCTCTGTGCTGCGAGATTATCGCTATGAAATCGTGCCGAATGGTATTAGACTTGAGACCTTTGACAGACATTTACTTGGCTTAAACGGTGAAAAAAGGCGCCACCAGATACTCTTTGTTGGTCGACTGAGCTCCGTGAAAGGCGTCGACTATCTTGTCAAAGCCGCTAAGATCGTACTAAGCCAAGTAAGCGACGCGACTTTCGTAATCGTCGGCGATGGAGAAGAACGAGAACGGCTAAAAAGACTCGCTAGAGGCTATGAAGATCGAATCAGATTCTGTGGGCACATATCAAGAGCCGCTCTTCTAAAGCTCTACACAAGCTCTTCGGCACTAGTCCTTCCCTCTTTTACGCGCCTCGAGGCTTTCGGGTTAGTTCTTTTAGAAGCGATGGCATGCGAAACGCCAGTGATTGCTTCCAGAATTCCGGGCGTGCTCGACGTCGTTGGCGAAGGCGGTCTACTAGTAAAGCCGCAAGATCCTTCTTCCCTCGCAAATGCCATTCTAGAGATTCTCGAAAACCCTACTAACGCAAGATCAATGGGTAAAAAAGGTCGCAGGAGCGTTGAACAGAAATATGATTGGAAAATCATCGCACAAGAGATCCTTGACCTTTATGTGAACCTGATAGACGCGTGAAACGAAAGAAGATGCTTCAAGAACGACGACTTAATATACGTTAATCGAATTTTCTTCTGAAATGAAAGTCTGCGCCATCATCCCGGTCGCGCCGTCAGAACCGAACACACTCATCGAAAAATCAATCGCGAGCCTAGGCAATTTAGACTGCAGTGGTTTCGATTTTGAAGCATACTACGTCATCGATAGCAGCGGAAAAGATTATAGCCCTTTGTTCGGATTACTGCCACCGCATTTCCACATAATGATCAGAAATGGCAACAGAGGACGCCGGGCTGGCGCTATCAACGACATTATGAACGTGACAGAGGGTGCAGATTGCATTGCGCTATTCGATGTCGATAGCCGACCCAACGCTGATTTTTTGGCAGTGTGTGTGCGTGAACTCACGGCGACAAGCGACGGGGTGCTTGCAAGTGGCTGCCGCTACGTGACCAATAAGGTAAACACCCTTACCAAGATCGTTTCAGTCGAATACAAGTTTTTCTGCGACATCTATCGTTTTTCCAGGTGGTCAAGGGGCTTTATTCAGTTCAACGGCTTGATAGGGGTGTCAAAAGCACCCTTTCTAAGGGCGACAGGTTTTGATGAACGTTGTCCGTGTGAGGATCTAGACATTAGCGAGAAGATATACCTCTCGGGGAACCGCGCACTGCTCGCCGAGACAAAGGTGGGGGAACAAGCTCCTACTTCCGTTCAGGACTTGTACAACCAAAGAGTTCGATGGTTCCGCGGTGCTGTCGAGGGGTTACGAAAGTATCTTGGTCCAATGTTCATCGCTCGCGTTCCTATCTTAGTGAAAGTGACGTGGCTCGGCTCGCTAACGATCCCATTTTTTTCATACTTATTAGCGCCTTTTGTCTTTATATATTGCAGAGCAATTAGCGTAGAAAGTAATAGCTTATCGGAATCATTCAAAATCCTGCTCGGCTTAGCTGGGTACGCCTGCTTGATGACGCTCTGCGGGATCGTGGCTGTCGGACAGCATCTAGCTTCCCGCAAGTGTGAGTGGACCGAGGTAGCCAGATCAGAAGTCTAGCTACAGGGGGGCCAGATCTTGAACGGCTTGCGAAAGTGGCTTGCGATTTCACTGACGTTCAGTATAATCTCGATCCTCGCACTCCTATTTTACACGATCACGCCGGGCCAGTTGCGTAGCCTCATACAAATTCACCCAGCGTTCTTGGCCGCCGCATTGATCTTTCAGTTCAGTTCGTGGCTCGTCTGGGGCGCCCGATTGAAGACCATGTCAGAAGCAGTTGGAGGCAAGCTCTCATTCAGAAAATCGGTCGAGATCGTCTTGTCAAATCTGTTTGCCGCAGCAATAACCCCGGGACATGCCGGCGGGGAAGTTACCAGAATTCAGCTGTTGCGAGGGTGTAAGCTGTCCGTGGGGGATGCTTCCGCGGTCGTCCTGGGAGAAAGAATGCTCGATGCACTTTTCTTAGGCATAGCTGCCCCGATCGCATTTCTGCTGTTCACCCGGTACGTGCAGAGCACGCCCGGGATCATAGCCCTTTTCGGGGCCGCAGCCCTAGTGTTCGGTGTGCTCTTTTTTATCCTGATCTATATTATGGCAAAGCCAAGAAAAGTGAAGTCTTTGGTGACAAAAATACGCTGGCTGTTCGTCAAAGTGAGAGGCGTTGACAAGGCTGACAGCGCCATGCAAAAGGCTTTGCTAGAGATCGATGTCTTTCACAATAGCTCTAAGCGATACCTGAAGGATGAACGAAGAGCTTTGGTCAAAGGTTTTCTTTTTACGGCGGCATTTTGGCTTCTGCAGTTTACTATTGCTTCGCTTATTCTCGTCGGCCTCGGATCACAGCCGTGGATTTTGGCGTCCTTTTCTGCCCAGACAGTGCTAATGATGATCGCCATGATTCCACTCACGCCGGGAAACAGCGGCATAGCCGAAGTGAGCACTGCGGCGATTTATTCAGTCTTCGTGAGCACGTCAATTCTCGGCATCTTCATCCTAGGTTGGAGAGTGATTACTTACTATCTAAACATAGTTGTAGGTGGGCTGGTGAGCATAAAGATTCTACAAGATCGACCTGTAGTGGAAGGAGCAGTTGAAGGGACCGCCAAAGAGGCGCAATGAATGTCAGAGGTTAAAAGCTGACGACCCTCCACTTGAGGAGCACTCCGTCGCCGATTTGACGGACTTCTTGCAGATTCAGCTTAACAAAGTCGTTGGTCAGGCCCTCTCCATCGACCAGCGTTGGCGCTGCACTGCCCCCAATAATAATGTTCCCTACGTATATGTAAATCTCATCGACTAAACCCAAACTTAGCAGGGCGAAGTTCAGCGTTGCGCCACCCTCCACCAAGAGGGATTCCACCCCTCGATCCTTCAAACACCCAAGCAGCGCAGCGAGATCCACTTTGCGCTCTCCGACAACAAGTATTTCAGCCCTTGTTTCGAGCTCTTCTACCCTGTGACGTGGGGCCTGTCGCGACGTCGCTATAATCGCATTTGATCCCAAAACGGCCGCAGTCGGTGGCGTTCGTGCGCTGCTATCGACCACCACTCGCAACGGACTCTCAGTTCTCCCCTGGTCCACCCGCGTGCGCTTGAGTGCCATCGACTTTATGGTAAGCTTCGGATCGTCCGCAAGAACGGTCCCTATCCCAACCATGACAGCATCAACGTCCGCTTTTAGCGCATCAACTCGCCGGAGGTCCTCTTCACCAGAAATGCGCACTTGTTTTCTTGCTACGGTGGAGATTTTGCCATCGGCACTCATTGCTGAATTAATAAAAACATATGGCCTCATCGACTAGCCTCAATTGGTCAATGTATATTAATATCTGGTTCATATCCTATACGATAGCGGCATGCAAAAAAACGAGTTTCTAGAGCACACAGCCGATGTAACTTTTAAGGCGTACAGAAGAGACTTGAACGAGCTATTCGAAAATGCGGCTGAAGCTCTCGAAAGCACAATGGTTTTCCTCTGTGAAGTGGCGCTGGGAGACAGTTGCACCACAAAGATAGGCTCCGACTCTTGCGAGAACCTGCTTTACGACTGGCTTGCGAAGCTTCTGATCACGTTTGAAATCGGGCGCTTTGCTGTTGAGAAATGTTTCGTCAGGATCGTGGGGTTGTCGTTAACTGCCGGTTGTCTGAGCGAAAGATTGGGCCAAACAGGCACAGACTAAGCGCAGAAGTAACGCGGTGACATATCACAATCTAGCAGTCACGAAAAATGACATCTATCACGCAGAGGTAACGCTGGAGGTATAGGGGTTCGATGGCGTTCGAAGAATTGGTCAGACTGGGCGAGTTTGTTTGGGAAGTGCCGCAGGACGCAGCGCTAAGGATGCGTGTCCCTGGTCGAATCTTGTTGTCAGAAGTCCTTATGAAATACCTCGAGAGGGGAGCGATACAACAAGTGGCGAACGTCGCGACGCTGCCCGGAATCCAGAAATGGTCGCTCGCGATGCCTGATGTGCACACGGGGTATGGTTTTCCCATCGGCGGCGTTGCCGCGTTCGACGTTAGCGAAGGCGTCCTTTCGCCCGGAGGGGTTGGGTTCGATATCAACTGCGGCACGAGGCTCCTAGTGACGACCCTGTTCAAGGAAGAAATTGAGTTACGAATTGATGAGCTGACAACAACACTATTTGAAGCAATTCCGTCTGGACTTGGGTCGAAGGGACCGCTGCGGCTCTCCGAAAAAGAGCTTAACGACGTGTTCTTCGGTGGGGCAAAGTGGGCCGTTAATCAGGGATATGGAAACCCTGCAGATCTGAAGCACTGCGAGAGCAATGGCTGTTTGGACGGTGCAGATCCTGCAAAAGTCAGTCCGCTGGCGAAAAAGAGGGGCAAACCCCAGCTTGGAAGTCTAGGAAGTGGGAACCACTTCTTAGAAATTCAATGCGTTGATCGAATTTTTGATAAAAAGGCAGCAGATAGGTTTGGTTTGAAAGAACAGCAAGTCTGCATAATGCTTCATTCGGGGTCACGGGGGGCTGGCCATCAAATCTGCACTGACTACGTGAAAATGTTTCAAGCAGCGAGTCGCAAGTATTCTATCGAACTCCCCGACAAGCAACTCGCGTGCGTTCCTGCTGACTCGCAAGAGGCTCGAAACTACTTCAGCGCAATGGCAGCAGCTGCCAACTACGCGTGGACAAATAGGCAAGTAATGTCATTTTGGGTGCGAGACGTTCTGGAGCAGAAGTTCAACACGACTGCAACCCTCGTATACGATGTCGCGCACAATATTGCAAAGCTAGAAAAACATACGATCGATGGAGGACGCAAGGAGGTGTACGTGCACCGCAAAGGCGCCACAAGAGCATTCGACAAGGATGCGAGTTATGGAATCGAACAGCCGGTGCTCATCCCAGGCAGCATGGGGACAGCCTCTTACGTTCTGCACGGCACCAAAAAAGCAATGAGTACTACCTTCGGATCGACGTGCCACGGGGCAGGTCGAGTTCTCAGCCGGAAAGCTGCGAGACGCTCTTTGACCTGGAAAGGCGTTACAGAGGGTCTGCAGCGAAAACACATCGCGATAAAAACTGATGATCTTTCGTCAGTGCCAGAAGAGGCACCGGAAGCGTACAAGCCGATAGACGAGGTTATCAGCGTCGTTTCAAAGCTCGGCATCTCAGAAGCCGTTGCGCGGCTCACCCCCATGGGAGTCATCAAGGGTTAGCGCCAGCGATCTCAAACTTTGAGCTCACCAAGTTGACAACGGGGGCGCAGCGACATTTGCAAATAAGTTCAGCGATAATGTTATAGATATTAGTAGCTACATGATAACTGGGCTAGCTCGGATGGCTCGGCGTCCTCTGTAACCCAAAAACGTCGACAAGTGGGGAGCGAAACAGAAGGAAGGCATTTTGGCAGTTTGACCATCTTACAATTCAGACAATGAAATTCCGTCCTGCGGGGTCAACGGCCGTGTGTTGCTGATTGGAGAACCAGCGGCATGCGCTCACCGTGAGCACCGGTTCAGGCCCGGAAGGGAGCAAACCTATCGCGGACGCGTGACGCTCGGAGGGTCGCGGGATAGAGAATCAGTTGGGAGCTCTGCCAGGCTGCGGAGTGACGACCTTTCTGTGCGCCCACACCCGTTGTTGGGGTAGCCAAGCTTGGTCTACGGCGCTGGTTTGCTAAACCAGTGTCCCTCCGGGACTCGTGGGTTCAAATCCCACCCCCAGCGCTTTCCGTGCGATCCGTTACCGTGAAGCCGCACCGATCCTTCGAGCTAGCGCAAAAAAGCGCATTCAGCGTGCTAGTTATAAATACGATGATTGGTTAAAATGCCACACACGCGAGGTATTAATGTGCCCAAGGGTGACAAGGAACAGCCAGAACACGACGAGATCAAGTATATAGTAAGAATTGCGCAAACGGATCTGGATGGAAAAAAAGCAGTCCAGTACGCACTCACAGGTTTGAAAGGCGTTGGCACACGAACGGCGCGAATTCTGACTCAAAGCGCCAACGTAAATCCTAGAGACACGATGGGCTATCTTGATGACGAGCAAATAGAAAGGCTGAGGGATTCTGTCGCTAGTTTTGATCAGCACATCCCGGCTTGGATGTTCAACTACCAGAAAAGTCCCGTCACGGGCAAAAACCAACACCTGTTAGGCCCTCAGCTAGATATTACGCTTCGCGAAGATCTTAATCGGATGAAAAAGACCCGAAGCTACGCAGGGATTCGCCACGAAAGAGGACACAAAGTCCGTGGTCAGAGGACCAAATCGACAGGACGCAGAGGTGCGACGGTAGGCGTACAACGCAAAAAGCGGTAATGATAGAAGGTGCGAGAGATGGGGTATCCTGGCAAAAGCAGAAAAACGTTTGATAAGCCCAGTCACCCATGGCAGGGAGCAAGGATCGGCGAAGAAGCCGAGCTCGTAAGAACTTACGGTTTAAAAAACAAGAGAGAGGTCTGGAAAGTCGAGACGACGCTGAGGAAGTATCGACGTGAGGCGCGGAAATTGCTCTTCGACATTCAAGAGGTTGGTGAGCGTGGCGAGCACGCGAAGTTTGAGACGGAAAAATTTCTCGACAGATTAAAACGTATAGGTCTGATCAAATATGACTCATCTCTGGACGACGTGCTGACCTTAGCAAGTGAAGATTTAATGGACAGGCGGCTACAAACCCAAGTCCAGAAGCAGGGTTTAGCCAATTCTGCCAAGCACGCCAGGCAACTTGTTGTCCACGGACATATCGCAATCGCAGGACGCAGAGTAACCGTTCCAAGCTACGTTCTCCCCACAAGTGAACAAGAGCTCATCGGATACTACGTCGGATCCCCGCTCCGCGAAGTCGACGGTTCCAAGAAGCGAGCGAGCGACGGAGCGTGACATAGATTATGGCCGAGCGAAAGTGGGGAATCGCCCATATCTTTGCGTCGTTTAATAATACGATTATCACCATCACAGATCTTAGTGGAGCCGAGACCATAGCAAAATCATCAGGCGGCATGGTAGTCAAGCAAGACCGCAATGAGAGTTCACCTTATGCTGCCATGCAGCTTGCCACGAGCGCAGCTGAACAGGCATTGGATAAGGGCGTCCTCGGTGTTCACGTAAGGGTAAGGGCCCCCGGCGGGAATGGACAGCGGAGCCCCGGTCCTGGAGCGCAAGCCGCGATAAGGGCACTTTCAAGGGCTGGATTAAAAATAGGGAGAATAGAAGATGTAACACCTATCCCTCACGACGGCACGCGGTCGCCCGGAGGCAGAAGGGGACGCAGGATCTGACATCTCGGATACAACATGGATTTAGAATTCTTAGAACTCACAGACAGACGGGCGCGTTTCATCATTTCTGGTACGGCACCAGCGTTCGTGAACAGCATTAGACGAAGCATGATGGCTGACGTCCGAGCGATGTCGATCGATGAGGTCAACTTTTACAACAACACATCAGTCCTGTTCGACGAGATGCTTGCGCTTCGTCTAGGACTCATTCCGCTCACAGGAGGGAAACACTATCTCTCCCCGCCTGAGTGTTCCTGCAACGGGGAGGGCTGCTTTCAATGTCAAGTGTCCATGACCTTAAACGTGCAGGGGCCCGCTACAGTCTACTCAAGGGACTTAGCGTCCGCTGACGCCGAAGTGGTTCCCGCCGATGGCAACATACCCATAATAAAACTTTTTGAGGGCCAGCAATTGCTGCTTGAAGCAATTGCACGAAAAGGCAGCGCCAAAAACCACGCTAAATTTCAGTCGGCAATCGCGACAAGCTACAAGTACTTGCCAAAGTTTTCTGTCCAAGAGTGCAACGGATGTAAAGAATGTGTCGATGCCTGCCCCAAAGGCATCATCCGGTACGAAAACGGATCCGTGCACGTCGCTGACGAACTTGAATGCACCCTTTGCAATTTGTGCGTCGAAGCTTGCGACACACGCGCGATCTCAGTCAGCGGCGACCCGCAGCGCTTTGTGTTCTATACAGAGTCAGACGGATCAATGAGTTGCACGGATCTGCTGACGATATCAGTTGAGTCTTTGATGAACAGGGCCAGTGAATTAGCTACGTACCTCGGAACGTTTGCGTAGGCGGGGGTTGCCAAGCTTGGTCAAAGGCGCTAGGTTGAGGGCCTAGTCTCATAGGAGTTCGTGCGTTCAAATCGCACCCCCCGCATTCGAAATGCTTGACAGGAGATAGCATGGCAAAGCACAATATACGGAAGACCAATCCTCAGTTGATGTTACAGATAGACGCTTTCAAAGCGCACGCACGACAGTATCAAGCAAATATTTGGAGAGAGCTTGCTAAAAGGTTGGAGGCGCCGTCAAATAACTACGCCAAAGTCAATTTGAGCCAGCTCAACCGACATACGAACCCGGGCGACGTAGTTATTGTCCCTGGTAAAGTGCTTGGCGCGGGATCAATCGACCATCCGATATCCATAGGTGCGCCGAGTTTTAGTGATAGCGCCCGGTCAAAAATCCTTACGGCGGGAGGAACCGTCTTGTCGCCCGATGAAATCGCCCGCGTATCTCCAAAGGGCAGTCACGTGAAGATCATACGTTGAAATATAGGAGAGACAGATTTGTGACAGTAATTGACGCTAATGGGTTAATACTTGGGCGTCTTGCCAGCATCGTAGCTCAAAGACTGTTATCCGGTGAAGAGATCGACGTTATTAACGCGGAAAGCGCGATAGTTTCAGGGTCGCCAGAAACAACGCTGTCAAAGTATCAAACCCTGCGAAAAAAAGGCTCCAAAGAAAAAGGACCGTATTTTCCTAAGCGTTCAGACATGATTCTACGACGTACGGTTCGAGGGATGTTGCCGTATAAAAAATCAGTCGGGAGAGCGGCATTCGGACGGCTACGAGTTTACGTTGGAACGCCAGCCGAGCTTTCCAGTGTCAAGGCTGAAACGCTTGAACGCGCGCAAAAATCAAGATTGAGCACCATTAAGGTTGTGGAGGTAGGAAAGATCTCCCAACAACTCGGGGCTAAGAAATAGGATCGGATACATGGGCCAAAAAACAATTAACTCAAGCGGCAAACGCAAAACTTCAATCGCACGGGCTTCTTTCAAAGAAGGACAAGGCGTGGTGAGGATCAACAAAAAGCTTCTCAACGTCGTTGAGCCCGCGCTTGTGCGAGAGAAGATCCAAGAACCGTTGAACATTGCCGGCGATTTGGCAAAAGGACTTGATATCAGCGTAACCATCCGAGGTGGAGGAGTCGTCGGACAGGCCGACGCAGCCCGAACAGCAATAGCTCGGGGATTAATTGACTGGACGAACGATCTGAGTATCAAAGATCTATTTCTGAAACAAGATCGGACACTCATTGTGAATGACTACCGGCAGAAGGAACCAAAGAAATTTGGCGGCCGAGGCGCGCGAGCGCGGCGACAAAAATCCTACAGATAATCAGGCTAAGAGATGATACCCGTAAGATGCTTCACGTGTGGCGCAGTGATATCGAAACACTGGGATCAGTACAAGGAGCGCACAAGCGCTGGAGAAGATCCAAAGATGGTGTTGGATGATCTTGGCGTAAAGCGATACTGCTGTCGTAGAATGCTTTTGACACACAAAGAGCTTGTTGATATTTTTGCTCCGTATCAATGATAAGGGGTTGTGGGGTAGCCTGGATATCCTACGGCGTTCGGGACGCCGTAACCTGAGTTCGAATCTCAGCAACCCCATGCAGGCCCTTCAAGATGGAGGGGAGTCATTGAAAGAAGTCACTGAAAAACTTACCCGTTATGAAAGGGCCAGAATCGTCGGGGCGCGAGCTTTGCAGATTTCGATGGGTGCTCCTACATTGATAGAATCGAGCACCGCAGATCCTATAGACATGGCACTAGAAGAACTCAAGAAAGGGGTCATTCCGATAACGATAAAACGTCGAGGAACCCCACGATGAACTCGATCGAGGCGGTATCTGTAAGCAAGGTATTCGACATAAACGCGACCGACGCGGCCGAAGTAGAGATAGTGACCACAAGCGGCTACGGCCGATGCTCTTTTCCGCTCCCTTTGTCAAACTGAGCATCAAGGGCAGACAGAGCACCGCAAAAATCAATGAACTTATACGAATAGAAGAAGAACTATTTGACGGATCAAGCTACAGGATGGCGAAAAAACCGATCTAAAGGAGGTGGATCAATGGAAGAGACCACGGAATACAAATCTCTCATCCCTGTTGACGAATACTTAGCTGCAGGTGTGCACATAGGCACGCAGCAAAAAACAGAAGACATGAAGCGCTTTGTCTATCGCGTTCGAGCAGACGGTCTTTACGTGCTGGACGTGAAGGCTACAGACGAGCGCATAAGAATTGCAGCCAAATTTCTCAGTAAATTCGACCCGGCCCGCATGCTTGTGGTTTCAGCACGGCAATACGGTCAATTTCCCGCAACAATGTTTGCTAAAGTAACCGGAGCAAAATCAGTTGTGGGACGCTTTATACCGGGCACATTGACAAATCCAGAGTACCGCGACTTCGTTGAACCCGATGTAGTTGTCGTCACGGACCCTATTGGAGATTCACAAGCCGTTAAGGAAGCTGTGGATGTTGGCGTTCCAGTAATTGCAATGTGCGATACAAATAATATGACAACACACATTGATATCGTCATCCCCACCAACAACAAAGGACGGAAAGCGTTAGCGCTTATCTATTGGCTCCTCGCAAAGGAGATCACCAAGCTTCGTGGCCAACAGACGGGCTACGCAGTCAAAGATTTCGAAATAGAGATCTAGAGAGAGTAGCTATGAGGAAACCTGCAAAAGCAGGGTCGTGGTACCCGAGTGACCCCCTGGCGCTGGAAGAGCTTTTGCGTAGCTTCGTTGGGAGGCCAGATCCGCGTCCGCTCACCAGTGTGGTGGTTCCTCACGCGGGTTACGCCTGTTCAGGCATGACGGCAGGAAAGGTTTTTTCGATACTTCCCAAGGTGGCCACCTACATAATCATTGGCCCAAATCACCATTATCCCGTTATTTCGGTCTCGAACGAACCGTGGCTGACTCCCCTAGGGAAAGTGAAGGTGAACACGGATATTGTGGATGCACTCGATATCGACGTGAATAATGACGCCAACAAAGAAGACAATTCGATAGAACTTCAGTTGCCCTTCCTACAGTTCCTATTCGACGACTTCGAAATCGTCCCTATTACCATGGGACTTCAAGGGCCTGAATCGATACAGCATGTTTTCGGGGCAATCCAAAGAATCGCCGACGAAAACAGCATACTTATTGCCTCTAGCGATTTTACGCATTACGCGCCAGAGCACGCCGCGAGAACAACCGATCAGTGGGTAATAGAGCCCATTCTAAAACTGGAGTCGCTAGAATTTCTTACGCGAGCTCGCTCGACCTCTGTGTGCGGCTTTGCCCCAATAGCGGTTGCCATCGAATTCGCGAAACGTCGAAGCGCCAAGCGAGGAGAGCTTATCGATTATTCTACGAGTGCAGACACCTGTGGCGATTCAACTGCGGTGGTCGGCTATGCAGGGATAATTATGGCCTGATGCTGAAAACGAGCTTGAAAAGAGTTTGCAACGAGAACCTACATAGATGATAACCTGTTCGGCCCCAGGCAAGATCTATCTGTTCGGAGAGCATGCTGTTGTCTACGGAGAGCCGGCGATAGCGTGCGCGATAAACTTGCGTGCGAGTGTGTCAGTAGAGATGGCATCTTCGGGAAAAATCACCATAGATGCCATGGACAAGCGCGCGAACTGCTCCAGTGAAGAGTTTAAGTACGCCTGTTGTGCCGCTCAAATGATCAAACAACTGTTTGAAACAGACTTTGGCGCTGAGATAACGATACGGTCGGAATTGCCGCCGCGACAAGGGTTAGGCTCTTCCGCCGCAGTTACAGTGTCAACTATAAAAGCTCTTACTGCGAGTCTCGGCATTGAACTCGATAATGAAACGGTAGCGAAGATAGGCCATAAGGTCGAAAACGAAGTTCAGGGTACGGCGAGCCCCGCAGATACCTTTGTTTCTTCAACCGGCGGTATGGTCTTAGTAGAAGAGACCAAAACATCTCATCTCGCGCAGCTTGACATGCCGATCATAATCGGCGCAACCGGCGTTGAGAGGGCAACCAGCGACGTCATCGCATTTGTATCTGATTTGAAAAAGAACTACCCTTCCGTGGTGAATGACGTGATGTCTTCAATAGGGGATATCACGCGCTTGGGAGAACAGAAGCTGGCTGATGGAGACCTCATCAGCGTAGGCGAGCTGATGAATATCAACCAAGGGCTCCTCGAGTCGCTCGGGGTAAGCGATGTTACACTCAGCAGATTAATCTACGCAGCGAGAACAGCAGGCGCGCTCGGTGCCAAAATCACTGGCGCTGGCCGTGGCGGATGCATATTGGCGATTGCAACAGACGGAAAGGTCGACCACGTTACACAAGCTATCGCAAAACAAGGTGCTCTGGTGTTGACCACTGCGATTTCTAGTTTAGGCCTGCACGTAGAGGCATAACAGACGTGACCAACGTTATATTGCTTAAGATCGGCGGCTCAGTATTGACGGACAAAGGGCGAGAGAGCACCTTGCGAGAAGATAACTTGCGCAAGGTCGCTCGACAAATCGCCGACACAAAGAGTTCACCTCTCATTCTTGTCCACGGAGCGGGCTCCTTTGGGCACCCGCAAGTTGTCAAGTACTTATCCAAAGGTTTTAGCGCAAGCGGAATGTGGGAGACCCATTGCGCCGTGCGCTCGCTAAACACCGCGTTCATAGACGAACTCCAGTCTCAAAGCGCGGCAGCATTGCCGATCCACCCACTTAATAGCGTTACGCTAGATGCCGGTCGGATCACGCATTTTGATACGAACGCTTTAGAGCTTATGCTTAGCAACAATATCATCCCGGTGCTTCACGGCGACGTCGTAATGGATCGCTTAGATGGCTTCAACATCCTGTCAGGTGATCAAATAATAGCGTTTCTCGCACAAAAGATGCTCCCAAAAAAAATAGGAGTCGGCACAGACGTCGATGGGATCATGTATCGAGACAAAAAACTGACCCATCTTCGCCCCGGTGAGCTTGAAAAATACCGCGATGGAATTCTCGGTTCCAAGTCTACGGACGTAACCGGGGGGATGTTGCACAAAGTTGTAGAGCTTCTGGAGATTGCTAAGTCAGGCATTCAGTCAGAAATATTCAACGCAACTTGCGACGGCAACATCACTAAGTTTTTGACGTCGCACCAAGATGTGGGTACGACCATCTCCGCAGAAAAAGAATGACAACGAACCGTAAGATTGAGCAACTAATGCTCTGCGCTGCTGAAGATGTCGAATCAGGAAGAACAGGCCTCGATGATATCAGATTCGTCCACAACGCAGTTCCTGAATTGACAAAGTCACAGATCGAAACGACTGCTAAGTTCTTAAAAAGGCGGTTCACAGCTCCCGTCTTTATAGCAGGAATGACAGGCGGACACGAAGAGACAACTGCTATCAACGCTGCTTTATCAGAGGCCGCAGAGCGACTCGGCATCGGCATTGGTGTGGGAAGTCAGCGCGCAGCAATTGAACATCCTGACCAGGTCGAGTCGTTCAGCATAGTTCGAGAGCGAGCCCCCAGCGCTTTTGTAGTGGCTAACATTGGGGCCACACAAGTTAAGGAATATGATATGGAGCTCATTGACCGCTTGATCGATATGGTTGACGCAGATGCACTGGCAATTCATCTGAATTTCCTGCAAGAGGCGGTGCAACCAGAGGGTAATACGGACGCTGAAGGATGCCTCGACGCGATGAAATCACTTGCCGATTCGCTTCGGGTGCCAATGATCGCAAAAGAGACGGGTGCGGGGATTTCGAGAGAAGCAGCAGCTGAGTTAAAAAAGGCAGGCGCTTCTGCGATTGATGTGGGCGGCGCTGGGGGCACGAGCTGGGCAAGAGTTGAGTCGTACCGCGTGCAGACAGACCCCCTGCTAGGCAGGTTGGGGGCGCTGTATGCCGACTGGGGGATACCGACCGCAATCTCCATTTTGGAATCCCGCACCTTACCCGTAATCGGAACTGGAGGGATCAGGAACGGCCTCCACGTCGCCAAGTCTATTGCACTTGGTGCGTCGTTGTGCGGGATAGGCTTGCCACTGCTAAAACCCGCATTTAAAGGGACCAAATATGTACTAAGCGAGATAATGGCGGTCGTTGAAGAATTGAAAGTCGCAATGTTCCTAACTGGATGTAAGACACTCCCTGATCTAAAGCAATGCCCGCTGGTCATCACTGGCGAAACTGGGCAGATACTACAACAACGAGGATTCAACCTAGCCGAGCTTCAGGTGAGGAGGTAGCACTTTGGAAATAGAAGTTAACGCAATTGGCGGCTACGAAGAAGTTGGGCGCAACATGACTGCTATTCGGGTGAACGAAGACATAGTAATCATAGATATGGGCCTTAGGCTCGATCGAATTGCAATTCACGAGGATGCAGAAATCGAGAAGATGCATTCTATAGACCTTATCAAGATGGGCGCGATACCAAATGACGCGACGCTAAGTAAAGCAAAGAGATCAGTCAAGGCGATAGTCTGCACGCACGGACACCTCGATCATATAGGCGCCGTCCCCAAGCTTGCCCACAGGTATGAAGCCCCGATAATATCAACGCCGTTTACGGCAGAGCTCATCGCACAACAGATCCGCGTCGAGAAGAAGTTCGGCGTCGAGAATCCCCTTTACACGCTCGAAGCAGGGCAGGTTTATCAAATAACTCCCGACATAGCGGTTGAATTTGTGCGAGCGACGCACAGTATACCCGATCCAATATTCGCCGTTCTGCATACGCCGGCCGGTGCCCTAGTCTATGCGAACGATTTCAAGCTTGATCGAACGCCAGTTATTGGCAAACCCCCCGACTTCAATCGCTTAAAGAGTTTAGGAAAAGACGGAGTGCTCGCGCTCATCGTCGAAAGTACTCGCGTAAAGGAGGCGGGAAAAACCCCTTCAGAACAGATAGCGAAAGACTTGGTGCGTGACGTTCTTCTCGGTACTGAAGAAGAAGGCAACGGAGTGCTCGTAACTACGTTTTCGTCACATATTGCCCGCGTGAAGACGATCTTCGAAGCAGCTCGCGAGATGGACCGGCGCCCGCTGGTCCTAGGTCGCTCTATGGAACGATACCTAGGAACTGCAGAAAAAATGGGATACGTCGAGCTTCCCAATGACATTGGAGTCTACGGGAATAGAAGATCTGTAGAAAAGGTATTAAGGAGAGTAGCGCAGGAAGGGAAAGAAAGATATCTTCCAATTATGACTGGACATCAAGGAGAACCAGAAGCGATGCTCACGCGGGTCGCAAACGGGCTAACGCCTTACGAAGTGGCGCCGGGTGACAAAATAGTGTTTTCTGCAGAGGTAATACCAACCCCAATAAACGCAGCTTATCGATATTCAGTAGAAACCAAGCTCAAAATGAAAGGGGCAAGGCTTTATACTGATGTTCACGTGTCGGGCCACGCAGCCCGCGAAGACCACTGGGAGCTGATCAAGATGCTCAAGCCAGACCATATTTTTCCCACGCACGGAGATCTAACGATGACAAGCTCCTACGTAGAACTTGCAGAAGAAGCGGGTTACAGCCTAAGGGATAATATTCACCTACTAAGAAATGGCCAGAACATCGCGGTGAAACCTTGAAGGCCGAGAAAAACCCCGCCAGAGGTGTATTGCACGCAAAAGCAGCACTTTCAAGGAGGTGTCAAGAGTGAGCAACTTGGACGACGACTTGCTCGAAAGAAAGACAATAATCGATGATGCGCTCAACGAGTATGTTCCTGTAGTTTTCCCCGAGGAGTTGTACAGAGCCGCTCGACATCTCATTGAAGCTGGTGGGAAGAGGCTGCGCCCGGTAGTTCTGCTGTTTGGCGCCGAAGTGGTGCGGCCCAATATCGCTGTTGAGGCGATACTTCCAGCAGCCGTTTCAGTAGAGCTCATCCACAATTTCACGCTGATTCACGACGATATTATGGACGAAGACGCAACAAGACGTTCCATAGAGACCGTGCACACAAAATGGGGTATGTCAGAAGCCATCTTAGCAGGCGATGCGCTCTATGCTAAAGCCTTCGAGGTGCTTTCTTACACAAAAACACAACCAGAAAATATAACAAAATGTCTTAAGCTTCTCTCGAAAGCGTGCCGACACATCTGCGAAGGACAGTGGCTGGACATAAAGTTCGAAAATAACAAAAACATATCGGAGGTCGACTATCTCGACATGGTCCAAAAAAAGACAGCTGTGCTCTACGCAGCTAGTTTGGCGATGGGGGGGATACTTGGAGGCGGCACCGACAGCGAAGTGAGTGCCATGTGGGATTTTGGAATAGCCATAGGCATAGGCTTCCAGATCCGCGATGATGTGCTTGACTTGATTACGGCGCGTGAAGTGCTTGGAAAAGATAAGGCCAGCGACCTAACAGAAAGCAAGATGACGCTAGTTATGATCCACGGACTCAAGCACGGCATAAGGCTTGACCCATCGCAACTCACAAGCGAAAAAGCAATCGACAGGGCAATTAAAGATTTACAGGATGCAGGATCAATCGATTACGCAATGGAAAAGGCAGCTGAGATTCTCCGAGTCGGAAAGTCGCGACTCGCTAAGCTAGCCGATTCAGAGGCGAAATCCAAGCTGCTCAAACTTGCCGACTACATGATTTCGAGAGCGTATTGAAGGCAGGCCATCGGGGCGGTGAAGTGGAACCTCACGTTTCAAGCACTGCAATTAAGAAGCGCGCTCTGCACAACGCAATTCTACACAAAGGTAAAGCAGAGCCCCGCGCTGTTGTCTCAAAGCTCATGGGCGAGCATCCGGAACTTAAACTACAAGCAAGAGAGATATCGGCCTTGGCAGAGAGCATCGTCGCCGACGTCAACGCGATGACGCTTGACGAGCAGAGGCAGCTACTCCAACAGATAGCCCCGGACCTACAACGCAAAACAGCAAAGGCGCAACACAAGAAGATGTACCTTCCGGAGTTGCCGCACCACGAACACGTGGCCATGCGATTCGCACCTAATCCTAACGGCCCAGCGACGCTTGGCAGTGCTCGCGGAATTGTTGTGAATTCTGAATACGCCAAAAGGTACGGCGGTTCTTTCATTCTGCGTTTTGACGACACCGACCCGCAAACGAAGCGACCAATGCTTGAGGCCTACGATTGGTACGTTGAGGACTGCAACTGGCTTCAAGCAGCCCCAGACGTCATCGTCAACGCTTCGGACCGAATGAGAACATACTATCATTACGCTGAACAACTTATTGCGCATGGCGCCGCTTACATCTGCACCTGTACCCAGGCGCAATTCAAAAAGCTCAAGGACGCAGGATTGGCGTGTCCTGACCGCGAGAACGCTGCAGAAAAGAATATGCGCCTTTGGGAACAGATGCTGGACGGACGACTGGGGGAAAAAGAAGCTGTCTTGCGAATCAAGACCGACGTGACGCATAAGAACCCAGCTTTGCGAGATTGGATTGGTTTTCGGATTGTCCACACGGCACACCCCAGGGGGCTAGCATTTCGAGTGTGGCCGATGCTTGATTTCGAATCAGCGATCGAAGACCATGAGCTTGGAGTTACACACATAATTCGTGGAAAGGATTTGCGCGACAGCGAGAGAAGGCAGGAGTTCCTTTACAGATATATGGGCTGGACATATCCTTTCACCCTGCATTGGGGAAGGATCAGCATCCACGAATTCGGCAAGTTCTCAACAAGTAAGCTGAGAAGTGAGATTGATCGGGGGCTCTACAGTGGCTGGGATGACCCTAGACTCCCCACTTTAAGGGCTTTAAGACGGAGAGGTTTTTCTCCAGAAGCCGTCAGGCTTTTTATCCTGAAATTGGGCATTAACGAATCGGACGTAAGCGTTAGCTTGGAAAACCTCTATGCCGAGAACAGGAAACTTATCGATCCTGTCGCTCACAGATACTTCTTCGTGTCGAACCCGATTACAATGAGCATAATGAACGCCGAGCCCACAACCGCGCGCGCCCCACTTCATCCATCATCTTCCGCCTCTTTTAGAGAGATCCCAGTGGAAGGCTGTGTATGTGTCAGTGCACAAGATCTCATCTTATCCGGGAACAATCTGGTGCGACTAAAAGATCTTTACAACGTTCGAATTGTTAAAAAAGAGCCGCTAGAGGCTGAATACGCTGGCGACGAAATCATCAAAGGCACAAGAATAATTCACTGGGCCCCGCCCAACGGGCCTCAAGTCGAGGTCATCACGCCAAGCGGAGTCGATATCGGGATTGGCGAACCTGGCATAGCTGCTGAGCTGGATCGAGTAGTACAATTTGAACGCTACGGCTTTGCCAGAGTGGATCAGGTGCTCGAACAGCACGGCCAGACGAGAATCATTTGCTATTTCACGCACAAGTAGTCGATCTCCAGCGGCTTTTCGACTCAAGGGAAGCGCATTGCGGCCGCTTATCTATTGAAAATTACAAGCAGAAAAGAGATAGCAAAAGCTGTTATTATCACAGATATTCCCAGAGCGCCCCCCATGGCCATAATAGCATTTACTGTACTCGCAAGCTGTGCAGTCTTTTGCGAACCAAAGACCGATACCCCGCTAGCTTGCTGGGTGTTCATCCCGGCACGCACCGGTTCAAGATTAGCCTGTGCCTCATCAACCAGTTCGATTATCGCCTTCAAGAGGATGCCGTTGTCGGCTTTGAAACCCAACAGATTAATGCCGCCGTACGAGTTCACGACGTGGTTGTCAGTAGTCATGACTTCTGCCTCGTCGACTTTCAATGCGCTGACGATGATTTCGCGCAAGTTAGGCACCATATTGTTGGCATCAACGAGCACGTAAGCCGTGCGCTGCTCAGCAACTTCAACCAATGCTACCTGAATGCCTAGATCACCCATACCTTCGTCTCGCCCAAAAATAGGCCCCCGACTTGCTATTCCGAGCTTAATGTCGCTTTTTAGTGGTTCTAACTGCATTAGTCTCGAGGATGCTTCCCTGATCGCATCAATCAGGTCGAACGAGTTCTTCGTGCCCGCCCACATGGATGACGCGTAAGGAGCCGTGCAGTTATGCGCATCGATGAGCGCAGCATGTTGCACGCCTTGTGTTCTCGCTTCTGCGCTTGCGACGAGACCAAGCCCGTACTCGATGTCTTCTGTTGACTCTGGCGACAAAGTCGAGACGAACAAAACTGAGTTGCCAAATCTCTGTGCAAGAAGCTTGATGGCCCCTCTCTGCACTCTAATTGATTTTGACGCGTCCGCCGTATATTGGGTGTTTTCCACTGCTCGTGCCGCAGCTTCAACTATTTTCAGTGATTCTGTCGCCGAAACCAAGTTGAAATCGTGCGTTGCAGTCCCATGAGGCACAAAAATCTCTCCACCGTCGTCGAGATTGTTTACAATTCTTACGGGAAGGTTTCCACCACCAATCTCGCCGACGGGACCAGGATGAACAGCCGGCACGACAAACGTCGCTTTCAAGCGCTCGTTCGTCCTGAACGACAGTGTGGTGACGGGGACTTCAACGGATTCGCCTATCTTCTTGAAGAAGTCCTCCATGCCGGGGGCGCCTTCTACTGTCTGCGCAATGTAACTACGAATGAAATCCATGCCGCTTACGCCAAAAGGTTTTCTCAACGGCGCATCGACGTACCTGATGACGACCAACGCGCCAAGCGTGAACACTACACTAATCGCCACTAAGTTCACGACGTAGCCTGTCACTCCGAACAGCAGCAAAAAAAGCGCTCCGAATACCGTTTGAAGCGAAGCGGGGACTAAATTTCGAACGAAGCTTTTCTGCGTAATAGCCATCAGCACCAGCATTCTGAAAGCGAAGACGACGCCCAAGGACATGACGTAGGCTGAGATTGTCAGCTGCCACCCTATTGCAAATGAGATCAGTGCGCCGACAACGCAAAAGACACTGATTATCACGGCTCCTACGAATGCTAACAAAGCAGAGCGATTGACGGTCATAGTGCCTTGCAGAAGCCGAGCCAACGGGTGAGTAAAGGCAGCGGCAAGCACAGCTGGGATGCCAATAAGAATCAGGCCCGCGAGGAGATTTTCTCTCCATCCAAAATTGAAGACACCTGCGCCAACCACGAGCGACAAAGCAAGTGTGACAGGAATGGTATTCTTCCACCGCGGAGCCGCAAACACGTACTTCATCAATCCGGCAGTGCTCTCCTCCACGCCCTTTACGACTTTCTCCTTGGGGCCTAATATCCTCAACTTCATCTAGTCCGCCACGTTCTCATTTGTCTTCGAGTTTGAATTCGTGAATCTCCAAGCTCCCTCTCCACTGCTCACTAAACCACTTCTTGTCGTAATTCATTACTTTAATGCGCCTTTTAAAGATAGGAGCGTCCAGAACAAGTGTTTCGTACTCGCCGCCCTCTCCCATAATGTGCACCCCGTGTTTTCTATGCAATACGGATAAATCATTGACCGCCCCTTCATCGAGTTTCCTGCCGAGCCACGATTCATTCATTCCGTAAGCAGCGACCTGAACAACCATGATATCCATTGAGGCCGCCATTGCCCGTAACAAGCGTTCACTGCCTTTGTTCCATAAGGGCGCATACAACTGCAATTCAAGCTGAGCGCATAGCTTCTTGAGTCGGCTCATTTGATAGTTCGACGCTATCGTGCCAGCTACAACGCCGTCCGCTTCCGCGTCTTGCAGCAGGGTTTTTAACAACGTCAATTCATCCTCGTGCGAAAAAGATACACCCGACACTAGCGGAATGTCGATGGCCTCCGAAATTAGGCGAGTGAGACGTGCACACGGCACGTGATACAGGAACGAGTCTTCTACGGCCTTTACGTTGACTAACTGCACAACTTCGTGTTCACACAACGCGCGATTCAACGCGCAGATAGAATCTTTCCCTCCAGAAATCAGAGCAATCAAACGCATTCAGACTCCAACTAGGGTAACAGGAACAGTCGTAGTTAACCTTCTTTCAGGGCGACGTCAATTGCTTTCAGCGGCACGTCGGCTAACGCTTTACCAATTACCGCCTTTGCGATCTTGGCCGCGTGCGACTCATTTTCGGCATTTACGACTTTTATCTCGAGTATTAGCCCGACAAGGGAGGTATTGGCCACCAAGTAGACGCTGTCGAATACTTCGCCACAGGCAGGACACGACATCGACCCAACCGCGACTTCAACCTTGCTCAGTTTTGGGTTTAAGCGTTTGCCCGCCTCCGATATTGCTATGCCTATAGCATCATCGACCGATTTGACGTCCTTCACCAACCACGCAGCCTCGAGCGTGACATAATAATTAGGCATACTTGAGGGTAAGTCAACAAAGTTAATTAATATTGGCACAAAAGCGGTCTGATCGAGATGCTAGCGCTAATTCAGCCGAAGAACCACAGCTACTCTTTTTGTTGGGCCTTAAGCGCCCCTACCCGAACGCCCGCATCAAGCCACCCGTGGCCGTAGCTAAAGCACACCAGTGCATTGACCAAATCGCCGCTTGTCCGAAAATAGACTCCGTCATCATAGTACGACCGCGCCATGGTCAAAAAATCGGTAGAACATTTCTTGTTTATAACAATCTCTGCACGTTCCAGCGCGATGCGGAGCATCGTTTCATACAGCGCTACTTTATCCGCAATCTGCGACATTTTGAGCACCAGCAAACGTTTCAAGCGCCTGCTTTTCCACGAAGTGAAGTGACGCGGGTACGACAAGGACATGCAAGGGAGGCCCAAAATCGTACTCCTTGAGCCTCGCCAACACGTCTGCTCTAACCGTCGGTGAACGCGACCCCGCTCGTGCAATGCCTACGGCTAGCAGAGATGCCAACTGATTGCGTCCTTTCTCATGTTCACTATGAAGCAACAGTTCGATTCCCTGCCCAAGCTTCATAAGCTCTTCCTGTATATCCAAAAAGAGCAACGTGTGGAGATCGTTTCTTAAATTTGCCGTAACCGTGTTGTAGGGCACGTCAGACACCTCTCTGAAAGGAAATGCAATCGTTGCCGACTTGCCAAAACGGTAGTTTTGAAGGCCAGTCAACCCGCATACCGCCGTAGCAATCGACGCCCCGTGAATAATTTGAGTGCTTATGCCTCTGTCGTGCGCCCGTATCCTTAAATCGACGTGCGTTGTAGAGATCATCGCGTCGCCCGCCGTTAAGAATGCGACATTCTTACTCTCGGCATCTCGCAAAATTGTCTCGTCAGGAACTTGCTCAACATTATTTCTGTCGAGCACATGGATTTCGCGCTTATAGAATTCTTCCAATTTCTCAATTGTGGTTCCCTGAAGCTTTGAGCTATAGAACTCCGCATATATCACATCAGCATTTTCGATCGCTTTTAGTCCTTTCACCGTTACGTCTTCTTCGTCGTACAAGCCCAAACCAACGAAGGTCAGCACCGCATCACCTCATTTCACGAGCAGACTTCGGCAAAGTAGCTTAGCGTCAAATGAAATAGTTTTTTCTCTCGGCAAATTAGAATCTTTATTCGTTTTTGACGCCCGTGCCTTAGGCTTTAATACCAGAAAAAAGATAAGCGTCGCGTGTTCTTATATCGTGCGGATGCCTGTGCCGGCGAAAAAGAAATTGTGCGTTAGTGTACCAAAGCACGAAGGCGAGCGAGTCAGGAAAGAGCTCAAGGAACTTGGCCTCTTGGATGAGAGATATAGAATAGAAGAACGACGTGATCGACTTTATATCCCTTTCAAAGGAGAATCTAATGAGCTTCGCTATGATCTTAAACCATGCGCGTTGAAACCCCGGCTACAACCGCTTCGCAAGAGGCTTGGAATCCGGTACGACGTCATTGGGGACATTGCTGTAATTGACTGGTTCGACGGCATTCTAGCCGCCGCTACAGAGCTTCTGCAGACACGACGAGACATTAAAGTTGTACTGGCGGCGGTTAGTGGCGTAGGCGGTGAATATCGGCTCAAAGACCTTGTCTTCGTCGCGGGCGAAAGACGGACGGAAACGGTGCACAAAGAATACGGCTCAAGATTACAAGTCGATGTTGCGAGCGTCTATTTCAGCCCACGGCTAGCTACAGAACGGCATCGCATAGCCGAGTTAGCGCAATCAAGCGAAACTGTCGTGGACATGTTTGCCGGCGTTGGGCCTTTTACGATACTGTTGGCCAAGAAAGTCAAAAAAGGAATTGCTTTTGAGAAAAATCCCGATGCCTTTCGCTGCTTGAAGAACAATATCGAACTGAACAGGTTGCATAACGTCGAGGCGTGCTTCGGCAACGCTAAAGACCTTGCCCCTAAGTTTCGAGACGTAGCAGACCGTGTCATTATGAATTTGCCGCATTCAGCCTTTAATTTCCTGTGCGACGCCGTAACGATGCTTAGCGGAAGTGGCGGGTTTGTCCATTATTATGACGTCAAACCCGAAAACGAGTTTCCTCGTACAATTGAAAGCGTCAAAGAAGCTGTCGGGAGATTTGATAGAACGGTCGAGAGAATTCGCCTTAAGAAAGTAAGATCCTACGCTCCGCGCCAGTACCACGTCGTACTCGACATAAAAATTTCCCCATGCTGACGCTGCTCGTTTGCTTCGTGGGGGGAGCAACTCGGGAAGAGCTACGTTATTATTGGAACCAGAGGGGTGTGCCTTTTGTGCTTGGCGCACAGCACTTGATCTGAGATTTCTTGAACCCGCTGTGGTTCCACGTCCAACAAGTTGGCGGTTTCCTTGACGGTTTTCTCCTTGTCTACTAGTTCTAGCAAGATTCGATCGAGGAGATCGTATGAGATACCTAGTTCTTCCTCGTCAGTTTGTCCTAACCAAAGCCCAGCAGAAGGAGCTTTCAAGATTATTCTATCGGGAATCCTTACGTATCGTGCCAGCTGAAACACTTGAGTTTTATAGAGGCTACCAATGGGTAAAGCGTCAACGCCGCCGTCTCCGTACTTAGTGAAGTAACCCGTTAACAGCTCTGTCTTATTACCTGTTCCTAAAACTAGCCGCAATTCGGCGTTCGACGCGACATAGTTCAACGTCATTCTGATCCGAGGCTTCAAATTTGCTTCGGCGTTCGAAACTTGACCATTTATGCGCGCAGGGAGTATAGGGCGCGCCGCTTCTCTAAAGCAGTCGATCAGGTCATTGATTTCGATTACTGTGAACGATAGCCCAAACGTTTCTGCGATAGAGGTTGCGTCGAGAACGTCTTGCGCCGAGGTGACGGCTGTTTCAGGGAGTATCAACGCCTTAGTGTTCACAACGTCGTGCGCCAACGCGGCCACAACAGAGGAGTCCACACCCCCACTCAACGCAACGACCGCTCCCTTAGCCTTGGCAGATAGTATGCTGCCTTTTATAAAGTTTTTAAGTTGCCGGGTTATTTGAGCAAGGGCCCGTTCGTTTAGTGAGAGGGGATACATGCTAAACGATGCCTTGAGGAGGTTTCAATCGTTAGCGCCGAAGACATCCTTGACGGTGCTAAAAACCTTAGCCTTACGACTAGCGCGCCCTATGGTTTCACCCTTCAAAGATGCCAGTTCTCTAAAGAGCGCCGTTTCTCTTTCGGTTAGATTCTTCGGAATTTCAACGATCAGTGTCGTGTATTGGTCGCCGCGGCCACGTCTGTGAACGCTAGGGGCTCCCTTGTCTCTCAGGCGGATAGTTGTGCCGCCTTGCGTCCCTCCGGGAATGTCTACTTTTATCGCTCCGTATACCGAAGGCACTTCAATTTGCCCGCCCAGTGCCGCAGCTGACACGCTGATAGATAGATCGTTATAGATGTCGTCGCCCTCACGTTTGAAGATCGGATGTGGTAGCACGCGCACAACGACAAGGAAATCGCCTGAAGGCCCGCCACGAGCGCCTGCCGAACCCTCGCCAGGTTTTCGGATATGCAAGCCCGTATATGCTCCTGGAGGAACCTTGATCGGCACTGTCTTAGTTGTTCGTAGCCTTCCAGCGCCCCTACAGCTTTTGCACGCGGTCTCAAAAATCTTTCCCTCGCCTTGGCACTGGGAACACGTTTCTATCCTGATGAGCTGCGCCCCGAAGATATTCTGAGCCCGCTGTATCTCGCCCCTACCACCGCAGGACGGGCACGTTTTTATGTCAGTGCCCGGTTCAGCACCGGTTCCCGCACAATGTTCACAGCGTTCATAACGCGGGACTTCAACACTAACTTCCGTTCCAAAAATTGAATCCTCAAACGACACTTGAACGTCAACTGAGATATCGGGACCTCTTTGTGGACCTGACGGGCGCGCCCTCGTTTGAGTTCGGAATGGACTCTCACCGAACCCGCCTCCGAAAAACGTTTCGAAAATATCAGAAAAGTTGCCAAACCCGCCGAAATCGCTGAAGCCAGCACCAGACGCACCTTGCCCGAAACCTGCGTGGCCAACCCTGTCATAGGTTGAGCGTTTGCTTGGGTTGCTGAGTATCTCATAAGCCTCTGTAATCTCCTTAAACTTGTCTTCTGCTTCGCTTTTGTCGGGGCAAACATCAGGATGATATTTTAAAGCAAGTTTTCTATAAGCTTTCTTTATCTCTGCCTCTGTGGCAGTTTTGTCAACTCCTAGCACTTCGTAATAATCACGATTCATGAGGTCTATTTACGCACTATTTCTCATCGACTACCTCGTAGTCCGATTCTTCGGTCGGGGGTTCTTGTTTTGCATCTTCTGCAGTCTTAGCGTAGAGCTCGGTCGTAATTTGATAAATCGTGTTCGTTAGTTGTTCTGTTGCCTGTTTAATGGCCTGGATGTCTGTACCGTTGAGGGCCGCGCGCACTTTTTCGATTTCGGTCGAAACCTTGCTCTTATTAGAAGCGTCGACCTTATCTCCAGACTCTCTCAACGTTTTTTCGGCCGTATATACCATAGAATCCGCGCCATTTCTGATCTCCGCTTCTTCTTTCTTCTTTCGATCCTCAAAAGCGTGGGCCTCAGCATCTTTCATCAAGCGGTCAATCTCTTCTTTACTGAGACCGCTCGTCGACGTGATAGTAATCTTCTGCTCATTGCCTGTTCCCAAATCCTTTGCCGAAACGTGCACAATACCGTTAGCGTCTATATCGAAAGTGACGTCGATTTGGGGCACGCCTCGCGGCGCAGGGGGGATTCCGACTAACTGAAATCGCCCGAGGGTTTTGTTGCCGACAGCCATTTCACGTTCACCCTGAAGCACGTGAATCTCAACAGAGGTCTGGCTATCAGCTGCAGTCGAAAATATTTGAGATTTTTTGGTAGGAATAGTGGTATTCTTTTCAATGAGTTTAGTGAACACACCGCCGAGGGTTTCAATTCCCAAGGATAAGGGAGTGACGTCGAGCAGCAACACGTCTTTCACCTCGCCGACAAGAATACCGGCTTGGATTGCAGCGCCGATTGCCACGCATTCGTCCGGGTTAATGCCACGATCGGGCTCTTTGCCAAGGTATTGCTTTATGGCGTTTTGCACCGAAGGAGTGCGAGTAGAGCCCCCGACTAGTAGGATGCGGTTGATATCCTTTGGCTCAAGCTTTGCGTCTTTCATAGCCTGTCTCATCGGCCCCATCGTCTTTTCGACCAAATCCTCTGTAAGCTTGTCAAACTGCGCCCGCGTCAACGACATATCCAAGTGCTTTGGGCCGTTTTGATCTGCCGTAATAAACGGGAGGTTCACCGCCGCAGTGGTCAACGTTGACAACTCGATCTTAGCCTTCTCTGCCGCCTCCTTGAGCCTCTGCAAGGCCATCTTGTCGTTTCTGAGATCGATGCCATGGTCCTTCTTGAACTGATCTGCAAGATAATCGATAATCCTTTGATCAAAGTCATCGCCACCGAGCAGGTTGTTGCCGTTAGTAGCTTTTACGTGAAATACCCCGTCACCGATATCCAATATCGACACGTCAAATGTTCCGCCGCCAAGATCAAAAACCAAAATCTTCTGATCTTCGGCTTTATCCAAGCCGTACGCGAGGGCAGATGCCGTTGGTTCATTAATAATCCGCAAGACTTCAAGACCTGCTATAGTACCCGCGTCTTTCGTGGCTTGACGCTGACTATCGTTGAAATACGCAGGGACAGTGACAACGGCTTGGCTCACCTTCTCACCAAGATAATTCTCAGCATCTTGCCGCAATTTCTGTATGATCATTGCTGAGATTTCTTGTGGTGTGTAGGTCTTGCCTTCAATGGCGACCGTGAAGTCGGAGCCCATCTTCCTTTTTATAGACGAAATTGTGTGATCTGGATTAGTAATCGCCTGCCTTTTTGCAATCTCGCCTACAACTCGTTCATTCTTCACGAAAGCTACTACGGAGGGCGTCGTTCGATTTCCTTCTGCGTTTGGGATTACTACTGGTTCTCCTCCTTCCATGACTGCGACGACAGAGTTAGTCGTTCCTAAATCTATGCCTATTACCTTGCTCATCTGTCCACCTTATTTGTGCTTTTGTTAACCTTCACTTTGGAAGGCCGAATCACCTTTTCATGAAGCTTATAGCCCTTTTGAATCTCCTCAGTTATCACGTTATCTGGCAAGTTAGTATCCACTTCAGTCATAATCGCTTCGTGCACGTGTGGATCAAACAACTCTCCAACCGATTCTATCGTCGTGACTCCGTTCCTACTCAAGATATCGCACAGCTGCTTGCGTATGAGTTCGATTCCTTCGTAGACGCCTTGGACTCCCTCAGCCCTTGGTGCCTGAGCGGCTCGCTCGAGATTATCAGAGATATCAAGTAACTCCCTAATCAGATCGACGGACGCATACTTAGCGAGATCCTTGCTTTGGATTTTAGTTCGCCGCTTGAAGTTTTCGAAATCGGCTTGAAGCCTTTGTAGGCGCGAAAGGTATTCCTCATTCTGTTCTTTGACGTTGTCAAGCTCCTCCAAAATAGCTGCTTCCTCAGGGGGAATTTCGACTTCGACAAGCTCCTGGTCGTCATCTTGTTGAATCAGCGATACCTCCTCAAAGAAAAGACTACTTTTTTATATGTTTGCACTTCTATATAAAAGCTTCCGTGGCAATTAAATCAAAAAACATCGGGTCTACGAGCTTCTTTAAAATCGATCGTAGCGTCACGCATTCGCACTTTCTTGGCTTGGAGTTTCAACGTATTACGACACGTCGTGAGGGGCAAGCGCCTTTTGCTGTTGGCGCGCGCATTTAAGAAAGTAATCTGTGCCCGCAGCGTGCCTCAAACGATGTTGCTATAGTTATCGACGTTCTTTCTTATCGTCGTGGCGGATTCCACGGTGCAGTGCACACCAATGATTTTTCCGGCTTCAACAAGTATCCCGTGCCCGAAACGACAATTCTCACCGATTATCGCACCTAGATTCATTACGTGGTGCAGCTCTCCGTCAAGAAATGGCATAGCAAGCTTTGTTTGCTCTGCGATGAAATGAGAACCGATCATTGTATTCTTTCCAATGATAGAATTTGCGACGAGAGAATGAGAGCCTAGTCGCACGTCGTTCATAACCAAAGAATTTCGCACCTCGGTAAACGAGTCGATGGTAACGCCATTTCCGATGCTCGTCGACGGGAGTATAGTCACATTAGGTCCAATCTCAGCGTCTCTGCCTATGACGACCGGACCGAGCACATAAGACCCAGACCGTATTATAGAGTTTTCGCCGACGATGACGTTTCCCCTCACTTTCGCATCGTCTTCGATTTGGCCGTTTTGGTGGGCAGGCGCCTCTTTGATAGAAGCAAGCACGGCCGCGTTTGCGTTAAGTAAATCCCAGGGGTAACTGGCATCGATCCACATGGAGGTAGTGTGGACGCCTTTGACATCGTACAGCTTCTCGATCATCCTCTGAATAGTATCCGTTATCTCATATTCACCCCTAGGAGATATCTTTGTATACGGTATCTCATTGAAGGCAGCAGGAGAAAAAACGTAGATGCCTGTATTGATGTAGTGGCTGATATCCGTCCCGGGCTTTTCGACTATTTGAGTGACGCGGTTGCCTTCAGTCGTGACGACTCCGTAGCCCTTAACGTTTTCTTTCACGGTGAGAAGGAGCGTCACGTCGCCGGATGCGTTGCTCATGACTTCTTCTATGGCTTGCGGGCTGGTGAGATTGTCACCATTTAGAACTAGGAAGTTTTCCTCGATTGAATCTTCGGCCAGCTTTATAGCGTGAGCAGTTCCGAGCTGCTGTGGCTGCTCGACGTAGTTTATCTTAACGCCGAATTTCTTGCCACCCTCAAAATAGTTCATTACTTTTTCTTTTTTGTAGCCGACTACCAGACTGATGTCGGTGACGCCGCACCCTGCCAGAGAATCGATCACATATTCAAGAATAGGCCGGTTAGCGACCGGTACCATTGCTTTCGGTTGAGTCAGTGTAAATGGCCTTAATCGCGTTCCTTCGCCTGCAGCTAGGACAATGGCTTTCACCGTATCACTTCGCACATCTATACGGAAAATAACTATATAGGCGTTGCTTATCATGCTGATTGGAACATCAGTATTGGATTCACGTTCCAACGCCTGTTGCGGTCATGTTTTTAGGTGATTCATGAAAGGGGATCAATGCAAGAATCTGCAGGAACTGACGCGAGTTGTTGCAGGTAACGCTGTTTACCCCGACCACGCGATGCGAGGCAAGCGCAAAGCGTTTGCTGAACACGTCAAAGCGTTTCATTGCGATTCTCGAATCCCGCTTCAAGCAGATTATGAAGGACTTGTTTTGATGTCCGCCCATCAGCCAAACTTCCTGCCCTACAGTGGGGTTGTGCGCAAGGCGGTGCTCGTCCACGCGGTGGCCGAGCAGTTGCGCGAGAGACTTGACTGCCCCGTGGTTGAGCTCTTTTGTTTTGCCGACCAGGACTTCGCTAATGAGCGGTGGTTCCGAGAAGCGCAGCTCCCTAGCGTTAGAAACAGAAACGGCACGCTCACCCTCCACTTGTCGGTCGATCCGACGTACCACAACAAGCTTATGCACGCGGTTCCGAAGCCAAACGGCGCCGAAGTGGCAAAGCTAAAAAGCGACATCGAACGCTGGGCGAGCGAGTCGTTCGATTCGGTGATGAAGCACGCGAAGCGTTTGAAGCTGCCGGTTCCGGACGTCGACCTCCACATGCGCGCCGTATCTGACGTTATCGATCGGGCGTATGAGAGAAGCACGAACGCGGCTGATTTTAACGCATTCTTTTTCGCGTACCTCATTGAGGAGTGTGGGTATACAACCGCGTTCGCGCGGTTTTCCCAATGCCAGCAGGTGTTCAGTGATGAGATCGCTTTTCTGTTGGAAAACTACGACCAGTACGCTAGATTGATGGCCGAGGCGCAGAAGAAGCCAGGTGCGAAGCCACCTATCCCTGTTTGGTATCATTGCCCGTGCGGCGGAAAAGCTGACGTAGAGATGAGGGGGACGCCCGATCGTGCGCTCGTAGCGAAGTGTCGCGCGTGCACCACAACTGTAGAGTTTCCTGGGGATCTGCACTCAGCCCTGGGACAAATGTTGCCCAACGTGTCGCTGCGAGCAGAGGCGATGCTTATCGCTTTTAGCGGCATAGGCGTTTCGTTCTACGTCGGCGGCCACGGAGGCGCCGAATATCTGGGCAGAGCTGAGAAGATCGCCGGAGCGCTTGAGATGCGATTCCCTGTCGTCTCGATATGGAGGCCGAAAGATATGTACGGGGGGGTTGGACAGCTTGACGCAATCCTCGAGCTATTGAGGGTGCGATCTCAATACAATCTGGCGAAGGACGAGAAGTGCGACGTGGAGATCGTACAGGCCGAGTTGGACGATATTCTCGCGGACATTGACGGCGTCATCTGCGCACTTGACAACCTGAAAAGTGCAGTCACAAATAGGAAACTTGAAGGCTTTAAAGAGAAAATAGCTACGATTGTAAGTATGCAAAATGAGTTGAGAACACGATTTGAACGAAACCAGATCGCGAGAGATCGCTCGATCGCGGGTAATACGGCGAAAACGCTCAACGTCATTCCCTCCGTCATTGATTATGCAACTAACATAGGGATTCGATCGACCTGTGCCCAATGGTCATCCGCACTGGAAGGAAATATAAGTTTCAACGCAGACGTGCCGTTGCGCACGAATACGTCGATGGATGCATTGTTCAACTCGACAAAACAACTATGCATTGGTGATTTATTTGGGTAAAGTAATTCTAGCGATCGGCGCTCATCCAGATGATTGTGAGCTAGGCTGCTACGCGACGTTAGCCTATCACAAACACAAAGGCGACGACGTACACCTTCTTGTGCTCTCCAAGGGCGAAGCAGGGGGGCCAAGTGACAAGAGAATCGGTGAGTGTAAGAAAGCCGCACAGGTCCTCGGCGCGGACAGTATCACTATTGAGGATCTCAAGGATCGGATGATCACAACTGACTACCAGACAATCGAGCTTATTCAAGCAAAGGTAGATGCATTACAGCCAGATAGAATATATACGCACAGTTCGCACGACAATCACCAAGATCATCGAAATGCCGCCCTTGCGACTATGACGTTGTATAGGCACGTGGATGATATTTTCCTCTATGAGTCTCCCAGCGTGTCACTCGAGTTTACTCCACGAGTTTTTGTAAACATTACGAATTTCTTCAACATCAAGCTCGAAGCGTTAAAGCTTCACGAAACGCAGAATGACAAGTACTACGTGCGAACAGAAGCGATAGCTGGTCTCGCACAGTATCGCGCTTTTCAGGCCGGAATGCTAGCGACTCATAATCACAGTAAAGCTGAAGCGTTCGATCTGGCAAAGCTGACCTTATGACCGATTGCTTAAACGAACAAAGAGTTTCTGGCTAGCTCCGCCTTTTTGCTTGACCTTCTCTCGTTTGTCTAGGCTGCCACGCGCTGTTTTCAAAGCCCCATATTATCAGGACGAAGACTGTTAAGAAGACGAGCACAGCACATAACGAATAAGCCGCGGTTCCGCTGGTGTCATTTATCAGCATGGAAGGATGCCCTTAAAAAAGCCCGATTGTAACCACCATGGCAATACTCAAGCCGATCGACCGCGTTAATCGCCCGGTTACCGCCAACTGATCTAATCTGCAAATATGCGAGCGAAATAGCGAAGCTAGGACGACGATCACGGCACCGAACGCGAGGACAATTTGCACTAAGTTCGAAATAGTTCTTTATTATCTTCTCTTTGCGATCCGAATATGATTCGAGCGGGAACCTGGGGCTCATTGCCTACGCTGATCAAGCTGAGATAGAATTATCAGCGCGTATCGCCAAAGAACTGGCTGAGCTTTGCGAGGCCCCCGTCTATACGGATTTTTGGCGTGTAATTGATGATTCGCTTTGCGTTTCTGATATCCGCCAGTGACCTCCTGCCGTCGCTGATACGCGGCGCGCCATGCATGATGCTCGAATCAGAAAGAGCCATTTTCTTAATCATCATGGCTAGTTCATTTATGGACGTCTCGCGCCCGCTTCCTATGTTCACCACTGAATTTGCTGCATCGCTACTTGCCGCCAGCAAATTCGCATTCGCCACGTCTGTTACGTACACGAAGTCCCGGGTCTGGTTCCCGTCGCCGTGTATTTGCAGAGGTGCGTTTCTTGTTGCATTATAGAAGAATGTGCTGATCACGCCAGAGTACGCGTTTTCCGGACGTTGATAAGGGCCATAAACGTTGAAGTATCGCAAAGAAAGCGTGCTGAGGCCATACAAATTATGATAGGAAGCCATATAGAGTTCGCCGCAATACTTGCTCACGGCATAGGGAGACATAGGACGTATCGGCTGCGCCTCATCAATGGGAAAAGAATCGGCATTTCCATAGACGGCAGCGCTCGATGAATAAACAAGCTTAGACACGTCATTTCTCCGAGCAGCCTCACAGACTGATAAAGTACCCTTCACGTTGTTATCCATATCGATGAATGGCTCTCTGGCGCTTGCGACTACGTCGACCTGAGCGGCGGTGTGGAAAACTACGTCAACATCATCAAATGCCTCGTTCGTCGCGCTTGTATCTCTGACATCCGTCTTGATGAGGCGCACGTTTGGCAATCGAACTACCCGCGCTGCGTTGCTTAGATTGTCAAGTATGCGCACTTCCGCGTATTCGGTAGAGATTAGCTCGGCAATCTGGTTTCCTATAAACCCGTAGCCACCTGTAACTAACGCAATCATATCATAAACGAAAAAGGTTCAGATTTCATTCCGTACGACTAATACTTAAAAGCATCGTTGGTCAGCCGGCGCATAAAACGGCGCGGTGAAGACGTCTAAAGAACGGCCCTACCTGAGCGTCCGCCATTTGAAGGGATATTCCGCACGCAGCTTCTCATTGTTACACGGCGGATATTCTGCGTTTGGACACGCGTTCACGCAGTCAGAGCCGCAAACTGGAACGAAATGCCCCGACCGATCTCGCATAGCCAACTCTCCAAGAGTGCGGCATCGTGTCACGTCACCAGGTATGAGATCTAGCGGTTCTTGGCAAAGAGAGAGAGACATGTCATAATGATCACAAAGCGACGCGAGATATGTGTAGAGCGTGAGTCGGTCTTTCGGGCTTAGCGTGTACTTTTTTCCATTAAAGACATACCGGGTCCGGACTAGCGCAGCTGACTCTGCGTAGCCCCCCTCCTCGATCCCAACGAGTAATTTCCGAAACGCCCGGGAATTGAAACTGCCCGTTGACGTGGTAATATGGCAAACGTCCATTGAGCTCAACGTCTGAAACAGTTCATCCAACTCACCGTAATCGTCAGTCAGCCCAGAGATTATCGGATCAACTCTGACTGAGACGTTGACGCCCGCGCTCACAAGCTTTTCGATGGCCCTCAGCCTGCGAAAGACGTCTGGCGCATTGCTGATCGCGCTGAGCTTGTTACGGTTGAGACTCTCACACGTGAAGGATACGCGAAATCTTTCATAATCTGCCCAGCGAGTTTCAAGGACTTTCAAAGCGAGGTCCGATTTAGTGACGATAGTAAAAAAGACGCCATGGTCCGCGGCGATACCCATCGCGTTGAGCGAAGTTTTCCACACAAGATCAAGCGGTTGAAATGGATCTGTCACAGCGCAAAAATAAAGAGGCGGACACGTGCGAATCGTTCTTAACTCGCTATCAAGCAGCTCAGGCGTATTTTCGTACACCTCGATGAGACGTCTGTTTGTGGACCACGGGTAGCTCTTCGCATAGCAATATGCGCAATCAAAAACGCAATGCCCGCTCTTCGTGATATTTACGATACCTGCGTGTGGACATCGCCTCTGCTCGACTCCGTAAGGAAAATCGTGGATAACTCTGCTTCGCCTTTCTACAGAAATTGCTTTGAACATGACACAAGGTTGTGGTGCAATATATTAACCTAATAATAATAATAACTGTCGTCTGTCACCTCGCTTTTGCTCGGCTGAGTTTGAGCGAAGATCGCAAGCTTAAAGAGCTGGATAAAATATAAATTGCGTAACGAGCGACTATCGGTTCGGCAAGCAGAAACGTATCAAATCAACACGCAATCGTAAATGAACTGGCTGGAAAAAATCGCTTACAGACTGAACATCATTTTATTCAGGATAAGCACAGGGAACGCCCGCGTCCGCCTAGCCCGAAGATTAGGAGTACGCATAGGTAGCAACTGTCAACTCTACTACTGCAATTTAAGCACCGAACCGTACTTGATTTCGATCGGAGATAACTGCAAGATTACGTACGGCGTTACCTTTATGACTCACGACGGAGCCAAATGGGTGCTTGAGCAGAACGCGGACTTCGAAGGCAGCAAGTTCAGCCCCATAATTATTCGGGATAACTCTTTCATCGGCGTTAACGCGATTATAATGCCCGGCGTAGTCATCGGTCCAAGTAGCGTGGTAGGGGCGGGATCGGTCGTCACAAAAGACGTGCCGCCGAACGCGGTCTATGCGGGCAATCCGGCACGATTCATCTGCACTTACGAGGAGTACTTGGAGAAGTGCCGTTTAAAAAACACCGGAAACATTCCTCGAAAGCAGCTGAAAGCCGTTTTGACCAAGATGTTTGAGCGCGAACTAGATCAGCGCATCGAACTTCCAGACGAGCTGGTCCTCGAAACCCAAGAGCCGGCGCATTGATGAATATCAGCTCAACGGACGATCCCAGGTGCTTACGGCAAGAGATCTCATCACGGCACAGAGAGGGCGTCGTCTGAATGCTGACGTCAATCTGGACGCCTTGAGCATATTCCGCGAAAGAGATTGAAGTGCGGCCCGCCAAAAAAAGCCGTAGAACAGAAGCGGACGCGTCTACCGCAGCACAGGCGGGCCAAGATGAATTTGTTCTGGACGTTTTTTAAGCGGCAGGCATCGTAGCGCTCGCCTTGCTGCAGCTGCCCACATATCGTGTCAGGCGTTTTTTTGCTGCCCTGTAACTACAGATAGCCCAAGCAGTTTAACATTCCCGTTATCTCTGCGCTTGTGACAAAAACCGGATTTCGATGCTTGTACGTTTTTATCTCTTTTCGGAGTAATAAGTCGCTGTAATATTCTTGGACGTGCGACAGTTCTTTCATCTGTGGCGCCACGACTAACGTGTCTTCGGTTTCGTAAGCTCTCCTCTGTTCACTCTCGGTCATCAGCTTCTCTCGTATTTTTTCGCCTGGCCTAACACCGATCAGCTGAATGTCGATTTCTTCCGGTTTGTACCCATATTCTGGCGCTAGCTCTCGAATCATGACCTTAGCAACTTCCGCTATTCTCATCACTTTCATCTTGAGTATAAACGTTTCTCCGCCTCGTGCAAGCTCCCCCACGTTCATAATCAACCTAAGCGCATTCGGCATGATGATGTTAGGCCGCACCATTTCCTCGTGGGTGAAGGTGACCGGGCCGCCGTTTGCGATTTGCCCCCGAAACAAAGGAAAAACAGAGCCGCAAGAGCCCAGTACGTTGCCAAATCTTACACTTGCGAATATCGTTCCCGGGCTCCACTGCTCGCTGTTAGCGAGAGTGAGCAAGCGCTCAGCGAGGAGCTTGGTGGCACCATATACAGTCGTCGGCTTGACGGCTTTGCCTGTGCTCGTAAATATCACTTTTCCGACGTTCTCTCGCAAACATCGATCGACCAAGTTGTGAGTCCCAGCGATATTTGTTTTGATAGCTTCATAGGGATCATATTCGCACACTGAAACGTTCTTGAGCCCTGCGAGGTGGAAAACAAAATCAACGCCGTCAAAAAGCGGTTCCATGCTGTCTTTGTCCTTCACGTCAGCGACAAAGGTGGCCACTTTGCTAGACTTTAGATCTTGCTCGAGATCATATAGCGTGCCCTCGTTGTTGTCGGTCAGGATCACGGCGCATGGATTGGAATCCAACAGCGTGCGAACGAGTTGTGATCCGATTGATCCGGCGCCGCTGGTCATCAATACGGTCTTATAATGGTAAAACGCGTTTGTTCCCGTGGTCTGCTACAAATCGGCGTGACGAGCAGCTTTCATTCATTCTACATTCTTGTTAACCTAGCCTTTCATTCAGACCCCAGCCTGTCATATTTAGGCCATTCGATGCTCGACACGCTCGCTCCGCACCTAGTCTCCTAACCGCACCTTTTCTCAGCTAAGATCAGCCCCTAATCAAGATTTAGTTCGGGTTATAAGGTAAATTACCGCATCCTGGCAGTGAATTAGGCTTTGTAAGTGCGCTGACTCAGAGAAACGATCAAGAACAGTGCGAGAACTGGCCCGGCAAGCGAGGCAGAGTAGGTTAAAAGTCAGTTGCTGTCGAGAGCCAAAAGCTCTTTGCATAGCGCCTTTTCTTTCAATCCACAGGCGTCGTTCGAGTATTTCTCAAGGGCGACTGACCTGCACATTTGTGGAAACGCATCGTTTGCCAAAGCTTCTGAAATTTTTCTTGCGATGTCATCAGGATCGTCAGAGGCGAGATACCCCGTGACCCCATCATCTACAGTATCTCTAATTCCGAATACGTTCGTTCCAACTGCCGGCGTCCCGCAAGACATTGCCTCTATCAGAACCCTCGGCTGCCCTTCCGTTGAACTGGTCATCACGATCAAGTCTGCCATATTCATGAATTTCGGCACATCGGAATATTGCACTGCGCCTGTGAAAATCACTTTGTCCACAATACCAAGGGATTTTGTCGTGTCCTTGAGCTCATCTTCCAGAGCTCCCGAACCGACTATAAACAGCTTGAAGTTCTCAGTAAGCTGTGCGGCTGCCTTTAGAAGGAGGTCAAGCCGTTTGACTGCATGCAGTCTTCCAATATACATAAGTATCTTTTCATCTCGGACGCTGTAAGTCTTTTTGAGCTCAGTGACATCAATTCCGGGTTTAAAAATGTCTTCATCGAACGTCAAGGGTATGATCTCCACCCTCTTAGCGCCTCTGTCGCGAAGCTCCGTCTCAAGAGATTGGTTTCGCGTGACCAAAACATCGGCGTTTCTTATGACATAGTTCTCGATAAGTCTTGCAACTGTTCCAAGAATTCTGCCTTTGTTCACGTGCGTGACTTGATCCGCCCAATTGTATTCATAAAAAACGAGTGAAGGCTTCTTTTTTGCTTTTGCTGCGACTATTGCTCCCGGACACGCAGCAGAAATGCCCCGGATCAGCGCATTTCCTTTCAATCGCTTCGCGATTCTGAATGTGCTTACGGCGGCATATGAAAAGTGCCAAAGACCGAATTTCTTGAACAAGGCACACGGAATGTGCTCAATGACGGGTGCCAAATCAAATTTGCTTGTGTCCCCTGTAAACAAGAATAGATTGCACAGATCCTCGTATCTCAGCAAGAAATCTTTGAGCAGACGAATCGTGCTGCCGTCTGTTTTCACGCTGTCAATCAGTCGAACGTCGAACGAAGTTACAAACAGGATTCTGCACCTTTCTTGAGGCATCCGATTGATCATAGCAGAGTAAACGTTAATAATCTTTTAGATGCGCCAACAAAAATATATTTAACAAGAGCGGCCTGAATAATTGACCCACAATGGCCAACACTAACGCGAGACTTGCGTCGGTTTTTCAAAAAGCACGCGACTTGTTGTCCGTACAGTACATCCGAAGCGTCTTGCGACGGCTCTCGGTTTTGGGGGCCTGATATGCGCTGGCGAAACTCATATCGCTGACGCAAGCACTTTTTGTTGGACGGTTAGCTCGGCGTACAGGTTTACGGAACGGCGTACAGGTTTACGGAACTTTTCGTCATTCTGGCCATAGCTACAATCTTAAGCGCCGGGATGACCCTAGGATTGCCGAAGGCCGTTGTGAAGATCGTTGCCGAACGAAATGAGCGTATTGCCTACGTGCCGATGAATGCTCTTTATATCGCTTTTTTCTCTCGATTGCAGTATCTCTGCCCGTCATCGTCGTCGGATACTCTAGCGACTTGCTAAACCTGCTTGGCATCACCCAGTGCGAGTTGATTTTCGGCTACATAATAGCCCGTTTCTTCTTACCATATGCACCGTTGCACAATCTTACAAACTGGCGCTCTACAAAATCTGATTTCGTTATCGCAGACATCATTTATTGGAGCGTCGCGCTCATCTTTTTTGTCTTTTTTGCAACTTGACGCTCGGCTTGGTCGGCATATGCGTCGGCTCCTTACTCGGTTCTCTTGTCCTGAGTCAAAAAGTGCCCTTAGGTTTCTCGCGCGTTTCGATTGAGAGATGAGTTCGATAACCCCACTCACCGTCTATTTGGGCGCTGACAGCGTTCTCGGCGTCTCTCCGCAGCAGATTAGCATCCTCTACCGGGACGTTATAGCGACTGCTTACGCCGTGGGGGTATTTGGCGCACACTATCGGTCAAGTATCTTCCTGATTGTGCCGCTCGTAACCGCCCTTTCTATGGCATTATACCCTCGCTTTTGGTCTATTGACTGAGGTTTGCGGCCCTGGGTTGGGAAGTATCTACTTACTTCGGCGTTCCAATACGTTTGGCCGCGTTTTTGCTATCTTACATAAGTGGCGTTGTCTTCTTGTGCATTTGTAGGGTTCAAGAGATTCGGCCATTGTTGCTTGCACTCGCGGCCTGTTGAGGCTGTTTGTCTATAACAGAATCTGGGGCAAATTGGTCACTGCGTGTGAGGGCGCAAAAATTGTTGGCTGGGAGTAGTTTTCGCCACAGTTGCAGGCTTCGGCAATGGTAATGCTTACTCCTATCCTAGGCTGAATGCTCGCAATTTCTACCGTAATGGTCTCCGAAGAGATCACCTACGGTGCCGTGCTTCTAAGCTCGTTCAAGCTTTGCTTGATAGGAAACGGCGACCAAAAACTATAAGTGATTAGGGCATAGCGATTCTATAAACAGCGTTTATTATTACACGGTTTGAGGTAGTCCACGTCTAATGCGAGAGCGATACGAGCAAAATCAAGGGTATTCTAGACTTGGATCACCTCAGCCGCCATCGGCGCAGCACAGTCACAAGGTTGAGCGAACGCGTTCGAGAGAGCTGGGCAAGAAAGCGTCAGTGGGCATCTTGCTCACGACCCTCGCGCTGCTGCTTATCACCATAGGGTTCGTTGGATACTGGAACGGCGGCTCCGGTTTGATTGATCACGACACCTCGACGAACATCGCTTTAGCAAAAAACGTTCAACAAACCAGCGCGTTAAACCCAAATGATCCGAACGCCGCCTCTGGTGACGTCTGGTATAACATTAACCCGCCTGGCCTCCCAATCATATTTAGCGCAGTCGCTATACTCGGTGGAGTGAGTATTAGCATGAACTCCGAACTGCTCATTCTACTGCAGGGGTTTTCCGCGTTCATATTGGTAGCCTTCGTTCTCACCACTTTTGTCGTAGTAAAGAAAATCACAGGCGACACGCGAATAGCCGCCCTGGCATCGTTTTTTTCGGCAACGTTTAGCTCAAACCCGGCAATTTTGGGGCCGCAATACATCGTTGCGTCAAGCTTCGGGCTGATACTGATGATGCTTGCGACGTACTACCTCTACGCGGCAATCAAGGACGATGCAGGTAAGTCTATCCTGACATCAAAATATACATTTCTAGGCGCTCTTACCGTGACAACGCTTATTTTTACGCATAGGCTTTCTACCACGACGTTTTATTACATTTTCATCATCTTCATCGTACTCTATGTGCTGATTAATCTTGGCACTCGGATGCATTTGAAGCAGATAAGTGCAATGGTCCTGCTACCAGTCATAATTAGCGCTCCTTGGTGGCTGTCCATGTATCTCCACTACCAAACTCTACCGTGGAGCATTCCACAGATCTTGACTTTGTCGGCAGGCATGTTGGGACTCGCAGCAGTCGGCGTGCTTTTTAGCGGGAGTACCGATCTAAGGTCACCGTACAAACGCCGTGACAGACTGTTCGCCGTAATTGGCCACGCGACAAAAAACGCCCTTAATTTGATCATAATTTTGGTTTTAGTCGCGATGGCTGGAGTAATTGCGGTTTCCCTTGTGTTTTCGGTTCAAACAGCGTTCTCGATAGCTTTCATGGTTTCAAGTCTTGGCCTCATCCCTATTCTGAGTATTCTGGTTTACAAAACAACCCTCTGGGACCGAGCTGAGACAAACCTGCGAAACATGCTTGTTTCAAGCTGGCTCCTCGTGGCATTGGTACCCGCGCTAATCGGTGTTTTGGGAGTAGCGGTCCCGCACATGCCCTATCTTGTTCAACGTGTCATACCGCACGTTCTACTAAATCAAGGAGGGGTGCAGTCGATACTCTATCTCGTGCTCCCGCTGTCAATACTCGCTGCAATCCTTGTTTTTCGGCTCGCATATGAACCGCAGCCGCGCGTTCAAGGCTTGCGACGGAGGCGAGACAATCGGGCAATGCGCTCGTTGCTTATCATCGCTTTTGTGGTTATTTCCGTGTTATCGCCAGTATTTCATATTGCCGCAGCCAGCGCCCTTGCCGTAAACGCACAGGAGCCAAAACTCACCGCTGACGAAACGAGCGCACTGCAATGGCTTAACCAACGCACAACGTCCAATGACACAGTATTGTCAGATCCGACTTTCTTGCAATACGTAAGCACGTTCACCAATGCCCGAGCTGCGATATCAACCGACTCCGAAAACTCCTACGTTGTCACCCATCAGTTGTCGCAGCTCACAGACCTCTCCAATTTTATGAACGGTTCCACGGATTCCGCCACAAAGCTACTCATAGCAAAAAAGATGGGTATAGACTACTTCGTTTATGATCAGGTCAAAGCAAATTACTCCAACAGCGTTTGGGGATTTCCATTAGCGAACTTCGTTCCAGATCCCACGGTTATGACAGAGGTATTCCAGAATAACGGTGTAACGATTTACCAAATGAACCAAAACGCGCTCGCCCAAACGCCTACACAATACGCGTCGATCAGCAACGTCGAAGTGAACGGCGACTCAGTAGTTGTTTATATAACGAATTACGCCAGCGGTCCGATGAGCTTGACCATCGCTTGGCAAGAGCAGTCAAAGCCGGTGACGTTAAATGTCGGAGAGACTAAGGCAGTACCGATCGATTTTACAACAGGCGGCAGCTCTAGCCCGTTAAACTTTCTGCCCACTCTGGGGTCAACAAGCACTCTGTATGTAAGTCTGTGGATGGACCCCCCATCATCCAACGGAACTCTTGATGCGAGATACACATCTCCGATAGACGCAGTTAGCATCAATTCACAACAACTGCTGTAAAGCCAGCAGCTTAGGTTAGACAAACTAGCTACTTCCACAGCCAATTCCGTGAGTCCCGTGATCCGCATCCTTGCGGCCAGACAAGGTTGTTGGCCTTTGCGCACTGTCGCCGGCAGCTATAGCCGTTTTTCCGGTCTATCGCCACGAACAATACGCCTCAACGAGCCGACAAGACCGCCAACAAAATGCTTATTGCGCCGGATATTATGCACAAAGTCCAAAGCGTTTTCACTAGTCCCGGTTCTTTCATAGATGACCTGCTCAAGATGTAATCGGACAAGTTCTTTCGAACGGAATACGACTTTGAGGGGATTAAGTACCCTTCATTCGTTACCTGCGTGGCCGTAAACAAGTGACTCTCGGTTACCTTTCCAACGGAGAGCAATACCATGCAATAGTTGACGATATAAGGCAAAGCCGCGATGACCGCAAATAGTTCGATTTTTAGCGCTATGGCGCCAACGGCGATAGCGCTACCGATGCAGAGCGTCCCTATATCGCCCGTAAATATGCGGGCAGGATACCTATTATACGGAAAAAACCCAAGGAGTGCCCCCAATAGCGCCGCCAGTATCAAAAGTCCCGCGACGCCTCCCGTCGGTGATATCAGCACCATTCCAACGATTATTAATGCAAACGTCACTATGGCGCCGCAACCTATCTCCATCCCATTGAATCCAGCAAAGGTGTTAACTGCATTGGCCCCAGCTGTGACGGCAAAAGGCACGATAGGGATCCACGCGAGTCCAAGCCAAAACGTTCCTAACAAAGGCACGAGAAGATAGGGGTCGCTCCCCGCAGTGAATATGAGCGCGATACCAGCGAAATAGCCGAGGAGCGGCTTTTCTTTGGCGCCAAGGTGCATCACGTCATCTAAGGCCCCTACCATAGCTGACATGGTTACAACAAGCAGTGAAACCAATATTACCATTAAATTGAGCCCCAAAAAAGCTGCGAAGATCACGGACGTGGCGAACCCTGCGTAGATAGCAAAGCCGCCCATCTCAGAAATCTCAGGCTTTTCCACTTTGTGAACGTCAACGCCAAACACCCCGGCAGATTTCATTCTCCTGATAAGCGGCGGCGTCACAACAAACGTGACTACAAATGAAAGCAGAACCGAGACTACAAGCAAAAAGAAGATATAGCTGTCAATCATCCATAGCCTTACTTTTCAGGTTTCTTTTGTGTTTCGTACTGGCCCGAAAGTACGGACAATTTGAGCTTGCGTCGGATCGAACGTAATTTCCCCTGTTTGGTCAAACATCGCTTGAACCGTCCCGCCAGCGTGAGAGGTGGCGCGTGTTCGCATGCCCATGAACCCTTCCGAAAAAACCGTAAGGTGAGCATAGAAGCTCGTTTTTGACACTTGCGGAGAGATCGTGAGACGCCCTTCTTCGAACAGCTGAACGACTTTGGAGATTATTCGCTGCGATGATTTGCCGTCGTTAAGGGGGTCGCTTATTTTCTTTCCCTGCGCCGTAGCCCGTACGGCTTCAGTCAAGACATCCGGGTGCGGGCTATTGCCTAGTAACCTATTCCACCCATTTTCAACGGTCTCAATGTAATAGGTGCTATCGGACAGCGTGATGCACGGCGTTTCCAAAATGGCGCTTTCTTTCTGAGGGCCCCCGGAATCGGTGACTAACACATGAGAGTCCATCATCAGTCTTATGAAACCAGTGTAAGCTAACGGATCGATAAGGTGGACGTTCTCGCACGATTGCAATTTTTCCATTAGGCCGAATTTGACGAGATGTCTCCTAGTATTTGGGTGCAAGAGCATGACAACGTTGTATTCATCGAGACTAGTCGCCGCTTTAGTGATTCTGCCGAGCGCCTCAGGGCTTCCTATGTTCCACGGCAGCCTAACCGCTACTGCAACAATCGGTCGGTCGTCTTCACAAAGCGCATCGATAGAATCCGCCTTTTGCGCCGTCGGCTTGTAGTCCAAAAGCGCGTCGACGAGAGGATCACCTAAGTAATAGACGCAATCAGGATCGTAGCACTCTTCAAGCAGGTTTAGGTGGGCCGTACTGCACACAGGAAAAAACAGCGTCGAGCACATTTCGATGACTTTCCTTCTTACATCGCTGTGCAAGTCCCGCAATGACCGATAGCCCGATTCGATGTGGCCGACCGGAATAAAATTCATCGACGATGCAATGGCTGCGCTAAAAGATGAGATTACGTTGCCTTGAACAAACACAAAGTCAGGCCGCGCTGTCTCCAATATATCATCGATCTGATTGATCATGCCGGAGATCTGCTTATTATAGCTCATGTTGCCAAGCGACAGGCCATAATCAGGGTCTCGAAGACCCAAATCTCTAAGCAAGTTCTCATACATTTCGCGGTCAAAATGTTGCCCAGTATGGGTGAAAACGAGTTCCGTATCGGGGTTCTTGTCGACCTCCTTGAGGAAAGAGGCCATTCCTATTAGCTCCGCTCGCGTCCCAATAAAAACGGCAATACGCATGTCTCGTCTCCTGTGAGCTTACGAGCACCATCGCCTAAATAGCTTATCATCTAAAATCAAGCGATCCGCTTCATTGCAGCGTCGCAGATTTCGATTCGATTCTCGAGCCTGGAGGATACACTCCGGCAGCCACTGCACCCACGCCGAGCGTCGATCCGGGACCAATCGACGTGCCGACGTTTATCATGCTGTTAATGCCTGTGCGCACGTCGTCACCCATGATGACACCAAGTTTCCGCCTACCGGTGACCGCGCCACCGAGTTTAATACGCTTCTCATCAAAGCGCAAATTGGCGACTGTAGTACCGGCACCGAAATTACAACGCATGCCGATGATGCTGTCCCCGACGTACGACAAGTGTCCGATTTTGCTTTCATCCATTATGATTGAGTTTTTCACTTCGACGGCGTTGCCGATCTTGACTCGATTCCCTATGCAGGCACCTGCGCGTAAGAGGCAGTTGGGCCCGATTTCACATCCTTTGCCGATTATGACCGGCCCGGTAATGTACGCGCCATTTCTTATAACCGAGCCACGCCCGATTCGCACAACACCTTTTAAGGTCGTAAGAGGCTCGACGGCCCCTTCGTTCGCGCTCTCGAGCGTCTGCATAAGAAGCTCATTTGCGCTCAACAAGTCCCAGGGCCTTCCTATGTCGATCCACGGCTCCTCAACCTTCGTGAACCCAACGCGGTAGCCCTGATCGATCAGCAATTGTATAGCGTCAGTGATCTCGTACTCGCCCCTTGCCGACTTCCGCGTCTCAGCTATGCATTCGAAGATTTCCGGCTCAAAGGCGTAAATACCGAGGTTTGCCAAATCCGAGCGGGGCTCATCAGGTTTTTCCGTTATTCGAACCACAGCGTCGTCAATGACTTCAAGTATGCCGTAGTTGCTCGGTTCTTTCACTCTCTTCGCCGCGATATGGACTACTCGGTCTGGCGCCGTCTGTGCGAGGAGCTTCAATGTGAGTGAGCTTACCAAGCTATCGCCATTGAGCGCGAGAAAGCGCTCATCTACGAGATCCCTAACTTGGTTAATTGCATCGGCCGTCCCGCATTGCTGTTCTTGTCTGACGTACTCAATCTGGGCTCCGAGGTCCGCTTTATCGAAATGCGAGCGAATAGCTTCCTCGAGGTAACCGGTTACGATTATTACGCGCAAAATGCCTGCTTCGACACATGAGCTAACTATGCGTTCGAGTATGGGCGTGCCCAGCACCGGGAGCATGACTTTGGGCCGGTTATAGGTCAGTGGGCGCATCCGTGTGCCTTCGCCGGCACCAAGTACGACCGCTAACATTAGAGGTGCCTCTTCACTATTGTCGACGCTTTTTCATAAAGCCCTTTTGTCATCGCTGCGTCTCTTGCCTCCGCAGTAATTCTTATCTTTGGTTCTGTTCCTGATCTTCTCACTAGTATCCAACCGTCTTCAAAATCGAGCCTTACGCCGTCAACGGTCGTCATCTCAACATAGTCGAGAGAACGCAATTCTTGAGTAATCGCAGCTATTGGATCGTTTTCACTGCTGTAAGCAACTGACCCTCGCAAAATGTGATACTTGGGAAACTGTGCAATCACGTCGGAGATCGATTGCTGACTAGCAATTGATACGATCAGTGCCGCTGCATAGATGCCGTCCGGAGTATAGGAAATGTGGGGAAAAATCCAGCTACCGCTACTTTCGCCACCGAAGTCCGCCCCTGCACGTTTGACCTCTTCCGCGACGTACACGTCACCTACTCGTGTTCGATGAATCGCGCAAGTTAGGACGTCATCGACCATCTGCGAAACGTCGACAGGATACACTGCAATCTTTTTTGCCTCGTTCACGCCGAACAACGCGAGCATTTCATCACCAGCTATATACCTGCCACCTTGGTCTACTGCCATCATACGATCAGCGTCACCGTCGTGGGCTATACCGATATCGGCGCGGAAGCTTCGCACAGCTTCAATCAGGAGGTTCAAGTTGCTTTCTATAGGCTCTGGATCTCTTGCAGGGAAAAATCCATCGGGCTGCGCATTCAGTGTAATGACATCGCATCCCATCTCTCTAAGCACATATGGTGTGATGGTCGCCCCTGCGCCTGAGCCGCAATCGACAACCACGCGACAGCTTACATCGGTGAAATGACTAAGGATATCCTTCTTATGGTCACTGATGGCATTGCTGTAGGACGCAATTTTCCCAATAGCGTCCCAGCCGGCCCGCGTACCTCTGTACGCCGGGGGCGATTTTTCTTCGGTGATCAATGACTCGATATCTTCCTGCTGCTCGCTATTGAATGAGGTGCCATCTGGGTTCCACAATTTGATGCCAACGTATTCAGCAGGGTTATGTGAAGCGGTAACCATAACACCGCACTCATAGTTGCGGGCTGCGTGAGAAAGAGTCGGCGTTGAGACGAGGCCGATTCGGGTGACGTCACACCCACAGGCGGCGAGCCCTGAGATAAGCGCATATTCAATCATCTCGCTTGCGATCCGAGGATCTCTACCTATAACGGCAGATTTACATCGAGATCCAACGGCTAGCCCAACACTGAGCGCCAATTCTGAGGTCAGCCTCCTGTTGGCCACTCCACGAATTCCGGAAGATCCAAACATGATAGGCCCCCGTTTTCCAATTTAGTTTACTGGTTAAATGGCACCAAAATTACACTTAGAATCCTCTCCGCATTGAAATTAAATGTTTTGGTAAAACTATAAGTCGAGAGGTACGCGTTGAATACTACGTGCGTCGATTAACAGAGTATGCAGCTCACGAACGTAACTCAATGTGGGAATGGTCCAAAGTCAAAAACCCACTCCGAGTGGTCCTAAACTACCTCGTTGTACGCATATGCGGCTTGTTGCCTTCACTGAGAACAAAAAACGCGCTATATCGTTTAATTGGGATCAAAGTCGGCACGAACGTTTCTGTCGGTTTGGAAGTCACTTTTGACATCTTTTTTCCTGAACTTATAGAAATTGGCGACAACTCCGTCATCGGATATGGGTCTACCCTACTTTGTCACGAATTCCTGATAAACAAATGGAAAAAAGGCCCGATTGAAATCGGCAAAAATGTTCTGATAGGAGCAAACTCGACGGTCTTAGCAGGCGTCGTCATCGGAAGTGGAGCTACAATTTCTGCCTGCTCTCTTGTTAATCGAGATATCACCAGCGACGCTCTTGTCGGCGGGGTACCTGCCCGAGAGATCAGGAGTGAATACACGACGTGAAACTCCGCGGTATCTTGGAAAACACGCCACTGTTGGTTGCGATCATACTTATCAACGTCGCGGGAACGTTAGTCGGTTTCTTCTACTATTGGGATCAGCTGGTTTCTTCGAGCCCCGTCTACTGGATATTCATCCCAGACTGCCCTCTGTACACTATGCTCGCCGCAGCCGTCCTCGCCGCTTACGTGAGCACGAGGCGCAGTTCCGATATTGTCAATTTCATCACTGCAATCGGATTGGCAAAATACGGCACGTGGACCGTATTCGTCGTCTTATCGTTCACTGCGTTTTATTTTTCAGTCGACAGCAGTTTTTACTCAGTGCTTGTAATATTGCATGTTGCGATGGCCGCCGAATTCATTCTGCCGCTCATGTTAATTCGGCAACCGAAGCAGAGGTTCATCGCCGTTGCGCTCATATGGTTTTTTACAAACGATTTCGCGGACTATTTTTTGGGCACTCACCCACCTATACCGGCAAGCGACATCACGCAGATCGCCATTTTCACTTTCCTGCTTACACCGGTCTTTATAATCGTAGCATACGCTGCAGCCAGATTTTTAAATAATAGCAACACATGAGAGTGCTTAGCGGGGGTTGCCAAGCTAGGTCAAAGGCGCAGGGCTTAGGGCTGCGATGTGCAAGTAAGATACCCTGTCTCATAGGAGTTCGTGCGTTCAAATCGCACCCCCCGCATGAACTTTGTAACTCGTGCATTCAGCTTTCTTCTTAACGCCCTACACAAGATGCTTTTTCAGCGCAGGGATTGAACAGGCAGCTAAGCCTGAATGAAAGATAAATCGGCGAGCGTGCAGAAAAAACGATGGGCGGTCAAATTCTGAAACGACGAGCATCACTTAGCTGATTCAGTGCTAACACGATCTACGCTTGGGGGTGATCGCTTATGGTAGGAGTAAGAACAGGTCAGCGCTCGGCTCGATTCTTGTTTCGATGCCGTCTTTGAAAAGGCGGACTGTTCCTCCGCTTTCCGAAACGGTTATTGCTATTGCGTGTGTCTCGCGCGTAATCGCAAGCGCCGATATATGTCGCCCCCCTAACCCCTCTAACTCGATTAATTTTGTGTTTACGTCTAAGTATCTGCCGGCTGATGTGATGATCCCCTTCTCGTCTACAATAAAAACGCCGTCTAGCTGAGCAAATTCTTTGATGGTTTCCCAATGCGAAGGATTCTTTATGTCCCGCATATCTTCGGCGTGTCCCTTGTACGGATTAAGAATAAGCTGATGTGATCTTCTCAGCACTTCATTCGTGTCCCCAACGATGAATGCCGTTCCCACTTTCTTGCCCTCTCGGCCCTCCCTTCCCAATTCAAGAGCTAATCGCAACACCGCTTTTAGCGCCGTTGGATCCACGCGTTCCGCTGTCCTGTCTATTGCCTGCACCGTTACAAGCTGTTTCACATCACACACAACGATAGACGATAGGTCCGCCAGGCATATCACGCCAACGATGTACCCGCCGCTTACTACGTCGTGAACATAGGCCGCGGTTGCAATGTCCTTCACAAGCGCGAGATCATTGAACGCTGGGGCAACGATTTTGGTTTTGAGGTCCTGGGTTGCACTTTCACTCAGGAGGTCTCGTAACTCTTTAGTGACGCCTTTCGTTAGCGAAGAGGTTTCAATAAAAGTCGAAGGGATATCGCAGGACACCTCGCTACACGATGCGTCTGAGATCACAAAAATATGTGCGGCATTAATCTTCTTTGCCAGCTCACTGGCTGCCTCGGTGATCGCTGTGTAAATTTTATCCATAGAGTCCAATCGCTTAAGACGTCTAGCTTCCTCCTGTTTTTCTTTTCTTTTCTTGACTTAAAAAACTACTTCCGTGTTCACCTTCACAAAAGCGATTGTGAGCTATTTAGCTTTTTATATCTGTTTTGCGAAATACCAAGAGATGAATCACTTTGACGTGGATCTGCACCTACATTCACGTTTCAGCATCGGGACGAGCCCCAAGATGGACCTGCCCCGAATGTGCGAAACGGCTCATCTGAAAGGCGTTCAAGTGCTCGGAACTGGCGATTGTCTTCAGGGCGTATGGCTAGAAGAGCTAGAATCGAGCTTAGAAAAGCGTGGAGACTGTTATGAGATGGATGGAATTACGTATATACTTCAAACTGAAGTTGAAACAACGGTCAAGGGGCGTGTTCATCATCTGATACTGTTTCCGAGTTTCTCTTCCGCGCACGAACTCCGCGAAGTGCTGTTCAACAAGAGATATTCACAGTTAACAGGCGGCAGAGCTCAGCTTAAAATATCGCCTGAAGAACTTATCAGTTTAGTTCGTGAAGTCGGCGCACTCGCGGGGCCGTCACACGCTTTCACTCCTTGGACATCAATGTACGCCGCTTACGATAGCATCCGTGAGTGTTATGGGGAGAACCGCGATCTTGTGACCTTTCTAGAGCTTGGACTAAGTGCTGACACCAAGATGGCCAGCAAGCTAGCAGAATTGGATTCGTGCACCTTTGTGTCTTTCAGTGACGCGCATTCCGCGGCGCTAGAAAAGTTAGGCAGAGAGTTTACGCGATTCTGCCTGCGCCGCCCAAGTTTTCGCGAGATACGTCGAGCATTTCAAGGCGTCAACGGCCGGGGGGTAGTCCTCAACGTAGGTCTCGATCCACGAGAGGGCAAGTACCATCTGACAGGATGCCGTCGCTGCAAAAAAGCTTACGACCTGGAAGATATCACCGCCGACGGAAACGTGCTAAAAACCTGTCCCGAGTGCGGCGGACCGCTCAAAATAGGTGTGAAAGATAGGATACGGCTCCTTGCGCTCAAGAGTCACGAGGTTCCCTTAGCACAAAGGCCGCCATATATACACGCCGTGCCGCTCTTAGAGATACTGAAGGCTATGAAGCGCTCCAATCCGATGAACGTTAAGAAGACTTATGGCGAACTGATACGCGAATTTGATGATGAAATAAATATTCTAATTGGTGCGCCTCTAGGTGATGTGAGACAACAGCACCCAGAACTCGCGGAAGTGCTTGAACGGTTCAGAAACGACGCTATCGACTTCGAGTTTGTGGGCAGAGGCGGTTGGTATGGAAAGATTAAAATCTAGTAGCCTTCAACTTGCCTCTTTCTATTGATGAGGTTCTTTTTTTCATACGCTTCAATTACCGTTTGTGGCGTTAGGCCTGCACTGATCATCGCAGACACGAGGAAGTGCAAGCAATCAATTAGTTCTTCGTGAACGCTGCGCCACTTTTCCGCAGACAGCGTGTGGTTCTTCCACCACTTCCTCTCGCCGGTGATGACAACGCCCAGCGTATTGCGCGTCTCGTACGACTCTTGTATCAGATGCCCAAGCAAGGCGACGACCCGATCTTCTTTGCTCCACTCGTTAAACGGGGCTCGATTTTGAACGGATTCGTCAAAGCTCGCCTGTAATTCAAAGATCTTGTCTAGTCGGTCCATACAGTGAGTTACACGAGTACGGAGATAATAACGCTGTCGATGCGCGCGCATAGAAAGCTTGATCTCGGATGAGTAGTGAGTTGAGGAAGGGGCCGCACCGAATCTATGGACAAAAAGCAACGCGAAAGGCTAGTGCTCCTAGTTCTTGTAGCGAGTGTTGCCATAGTCCTCGTATTTATCTCGTGGCCATTCAAAGACGTCATCGCCATAACGCTGTTGCTCGCTTTTATTCTACAATACCCCACTGCGTGGCTCGAAAAACGCATACACCGACGACGAGGCGCCATTCTGATCGTTATCGTTTCCATCTTCGCAGCCCTCGCGTTCGTATTACTCGACATCGTTTACATATTGTACAGTGAGATCGCTAGTCTATCTGTCTCTTCTGAGAACCTTGACAAGTTGCTCAACCAGGGCTCCCAAAGTCTAATCACGAGCCTTAGCGCGCGAATAAGCAAGAGCTTCCAAGTCGCAAGCTTACAGGGTAGGATCTCTGACATATTGTCGACCATTCTGAAGGATCTGCTAGCGAGCTCTACAAGTGTTATAGAACGGGTCATTCTAAACATACCGCTCTACGTCGTCGAACTGGTGATTGTGACTTTGCTTCTTTACTACCTCTTACTGCGCGGAAAGGGTTTCTTCGACGAGATGATCACGCTAGTACCGGCTGAGTACCAAACCGTCGTAAATCGCTTTCTGGGACACCTGCAACTGATATATTACTCACTCTACGTCGTCAATCTCGGATCCAGTATCGTGAGTGGCATCTTAGCGGCGGTGGGATATGCAATACTCGGTGTGCCCTACTTCATTACGTTCGCGATACTCATTGCGATTTTTGGGCTCATCCCCGTTATTGGGAGGGCGATCGTGTACGTACCGCTCACATTGTATTACCTGCTTATCGGAGATCCGATAAAGGCTGTGGTTCTGTTGGTTTTTAGCTGGGCAGTGCTTGATCAGCTTACGGGCTTGTACATACTTCCGATGTGGGCCCATCGCACCGGCAGGGTGCCTCAAGCACTGACGATTCTTGCGTTCACGGCCCCGATCTTAGCACTCGGGCCGATTGGCTTCGTTATAGGGCCGGCGGCTTACGGCTTAGCCCTCGCTTTGTTCAGGACGTACCGGGAGACGCAACAAGAAAAAATGCTGCTGGCGGGTTCTTAGCATGCTATCGGCGAACTTGAGCGGTTACCCAACGCGACCAGATCTCAAAGCCATACGAGAATACATCAGAGCAGGTGGCGAGAACCCATTCACCGCAGCGGTCAAAAAGGCGGTTCAGGACCAGGTAAGAGCTGGAGTTGACATCGTTACTGACGGTCAAGTGAGGCAGGTGACGTACCTACTCGCATCCAGCGTTCCCGGAATGCGAATGGATGACCACCCGCGAATTGAAAACACGCTGGGGACTCCGCGCAATACAACAGTAGAATTGGATTTTATTACTGCTGCGAGAGAATGCGGTGACGCCACGCGTGTCAAGGCAGTATTACCGGGCCCGTTCTCATTTGTTGACAGCTGCGTGCTAGACGCCAAAGCACCGTACCGATCTAAACACGACGTGAACTTGCTATTTGATATTGCATCTGTGCTTCGTTACGAAATCAACGCACTCAGAGAGAACCACGCAAGCTTGATCCAAATCACAGAACCCATCGAGATCGTGCGCGACATTGACGTATTTTTAGACCTTCTGTCGGTACTTTTCAAAAGGGTGAAAACGCCCGTTTGTCACTTCGAAGGAAACGTGAGCGAAGCCTTTCCAAAGCTGTTAGAAGCGAAAATTGCGGTCATTTCCTTTGACGTTGTTGATTTCGCCCAGAATAACGCGACGGTTAAATTTAGAGAACTGGTTGAGGTGCACGAAAAGGTAGCATGTGTGGGATGCGTGGATTCATCAAAGGCGCAAGTAGAGTCAATTGAAGCTCTCCAGAAGCGGGTTGACCCGTTTATTGATGCATTTGGGCAAGAGCGCCTTTGGATTTCTCCGAGTAACACACTCGCCAATTTGCCCCGACTGGCTGCCTTTGACAAACTAAGGCAACTTGAAGCAGCAAAACGACGTATTGCAGCCAGAGCTGAGTAATTACTCTCTGCTAAGGCATACAGGTCTGATCGCAAGAGAAATATAGCCTTTATCCTATCTAAATCTTGGAGTTGATAATGTGCTTAGCGTTAATGAAATCTCGATGGGAATCGTTGAAGAAATGCTGGATTACACGGAAGAACTGAAGATCGAGGCGCTTGAGCTTGACAACGGTTCCACGGTTATTGACTGCGGCGTTAATGTTGAAGGCGGCTACGAAGCTGGTGAGATGTTTACCGAAATATGCCTCGGCGGACTCGGGTCTGTCAGGCTCACCGTGCAGACGTTGAAGAATACGCCCTTAGTATTTATTCACGTCTTTACAGATCATCCCGCTCTTGCCACGCTTGGATCTCAGAAAGCGGGCTGGTCGATACGGGGCGATAACTACAGCGCAATGGGTTCAGGACCGGCGCGAGCTTTGTCGTGCCAGCCGAAGAAGACGTACGAACTTATAGACTACGAAGATGATTATGATTTTGGGGTAATCGCACTAGAATGCGACCATTTGCCCGATGAAAAGGTTGCAGACGAGATCGCCGAGCAATGCAACCTTGAGCCTTCAAAATTGACACTTCTTAACGCGCCGACGTCATCAATTGTCGGTACCGTACAAGTGGCTGGTAGAGTGGTCGAAGTCGCCGTTTACAAAGCCGCAGAACTCGGATATGACACACTACAAATAATGAGTGCGGCCGGTTCGTGTCCGATCGCGCCCCTCACCAAGGATTCACTTCGAGCGATGGGCATGACGAACGACGGCATAATCTACTATGGAAATGTCTTCTTGACGGTCAAGAAGTACGACGACGTATTCGAAAAACTGCCCTCGGAAACGTCCCCGTCCTATGGCAAGCCGTTTTACCAAACTTTCAAAGACGCAAACTATGACTTTTATAAGATAGACAAGTTCATGTTCGCGCCTGCCCAAGTCACGATCACGGATGCGCAATCAAATAACACGCTAAAGTTTGGCCGATTGAACGAATCGGTGCTCGCGGAATCATTTGGGATATAGACTAGCGCGTCTTGTCTGCGTGCAAGTAATTTCAAACGCTTAGAATAGTTCCAACACCCTTGCTCTTGCCTTCTCTAAAAATGAATCTCTGACCTGTATATACGTGATACGGCCGATATTTGAACCGGATCCTTACCGTCCCAGACTCGCCGGCCATCATGAACTCACGCTCAGGATCAAAGGTCACGCTCTCCGATATAGTTTCGACGTGAATCACAGGTTCATAACCGCGTCCGATCCTCGTTGGGTGGTGCAAAATATATACTTCACTGACAAATTCCCTCACCGCAGCGGGCTTATTTCGCGCTAGAACCATGCCTCGCTCAATGTCGTGAGGCTTAACGCCCTTAATGGCAAGCCCGACGATATCGCCGGCCGAGGCTTTTTCGACGTTACAGTGATGCATTTCAATCGATTGGATCTTCACTCGCCAGAACGCAGCGTCTTTTGCGGGGCCCAGATAGAGCGTGTCGCCAACAGCAACCGTGCCACTCTTGATCGTGCCGCTGGCTACGGACCCAACGCCAGTTATCTGGTAAACACGGTCGATGTACATCTCAAAGTCCCCGTTATCAGTCACGTTCCTTTTTGGCAGGCGCTTGAAAAGCTCGTCCAAGATTTCGATACCATTAAGTGTCACAGGAGAAGTTCGTATAATCGGCACGAGCAGCCCTTGTGCAACCTTACCGCAAATCTTCTCGACCCCGTCGACCGCTTTCAATTTGTAAGGCACTCGGCCGACGACACGTAGGATATCGTGGATCTGAGATTCAACCTCTTGTATAGCCCGCTCACTAACTCTATCGATCTTGGTTAATGCGACAATGGTGGGAAGTTCCATTGCGAGTAAGATTCCTAGATGTTCCTTCGTGACGTGGGTTACACCATCGTCAGCGGAGACGACTAGAAGGCCGTAATCGAGCTTTGGCCCGACGATTCCCCTGATGGTAGTTCTGAGCCACGGTTCGTGCCCCACAGTATCGACAAACGAAACTAGCTTTGCGGAATTTTGAACGACACCTGCTCGTTCTCTCTTGCTAAGTGGGTTCTTCAGTCGGATGACGCGCTCGTTGAAACCGTATACTACGTACGATAGATCTGCTGAGAGTCCTCTCTCTATTTCGTGGGGCTTGACGTCCAGATACAGTCTCGTTTTTCCTGCCCCATCATCAGGAGTACCGCTTACAATCGTGCCCACTAAAGTGCTTTTGCCGTGATCTACGTGGCCCGCAGTTCCAACAAGAATATGTTCTTTTTCTGAGTGCTTGCTTTTGATAGTTAGTAATCCGATATGACCTCCCTTGACAGCGTATTCTTCTAGCCCACACACGTGCGCACCTACGTCGCGAGCGATGGCGTGCAAAACATTCACAGACTCATCTAGCTGCGGCCTGGAAATACCTTTCAGATAGCCTGAATCGGTAATCCCTACAATGTATTGCGCTTTCCCGTCAGCTTGCAGGAGTTTGTACTTCATTTGACACGCGAGAGTTTGCCGGCGCTCTCCCTTAAGATGAGTTTCTCGTGTCAAGAATTCCTTAAACTCGAGCCCGACTCCTTCGCCGTTGCCCGCGATTGCAGTCAATTTTTCAAAGCCTGAAACCATAAGATGCTCGATTCACTAGGTGTTGTTATAAAAAATAGCTCTATCGATCGATCAGTCGCGACCGAGCTGCAACATTGAACAAGTCATAGTTGGTCACCGAGTGAACTGGCGTGCGTACTCGGCTTCTGCGCTAGGCGCCTCGCGGCAGCATTCATGCGAAAGCCCGCCAGGCTGAGTTGCGCTACTCAGTCGCAGTTGCGTATCTCGAGATGTACATCGGCATTCCGCGAAAATTGATCAAGCTTAGTCTCTTATCCTCGATGATCTCAGACCCCAGCGGTTTAATGAGCGTATCCGCACCTATTTGCTCAGATAGCTCTATTATGCTTCGCTGAATCTCCATTGGGGGCCGAATGGCATAAATCAAACTAGCACCTCGATACAGTTGCAGATCTGGACGCGTGACATCGTCTTTGACGTAAATGGGCTTCAAGCGACAATCGATTGCATCTATTTCAAGGATGTCTGTTGCCGTAACCTTAAACCTGGAGCGAAGCGCGAGAGCGACTCGCGAATATCTCCCGCTTCCGACTTCAACTAACGCTGTGGAGTAGTTGTTTCGTATAAACTCTGGGAGTACTTCCGCGCAGCGGTCAGACATAGCCACAGCCTTTAATTATTCTTTGTTAGCATATACATATTCCGCGTCGACAGGCCGCAGCCAGGAGGTGTTACTTGTCCTTAATTCGTAAGTTCCGACCGTCAGATTTTGAACGGATCATAGCGATTGAAAAAGAGGCATTTGGCGAATACAACCCGATATTGTTTATGGCGGCATACGAAACGTTTCCTGACGGTTTCCTTGTTGCGGAAGAAGACGGTCACGTAGTTGGATTCTTGACCACCGTAGTAGTAGCTTTATTAGACGTGAAAATCCTGTCAATAGCCGTAGATAAGAGGTGTCAAAGCAAGGGGTTTGCATCAATGTTGCTAAAAGCTCTCTTCCAAGTCTTGCGCGCAAAAGGAATCTTACGACTCCTCCTTGAAGTGAGGCTGAGCAACATTCGCGCTCAGAAATTGTACTTATCGCTCGGCTTCAATCTGGTCAAAATTATTTCTGCTTATTACCAAGATGGCGAAGACGCCTATTTGATGGAGAAATTATTAGTTAACTAACTATCGTAATCTTATCATCTCGGTTCGTGCGGCAAGTTCTTCCATTCGTGCTGAAATCCTGCCTGTACCAGAGAACTCCTCGGAGTCCATAACAGATGCGAGTTCATTGCCAAGCACGAATATGGCGTGCTTATGCTCAGCTTTACTTCTGTGTATGTGCATCGGGCCAATATGAAGCGAAGCATATCGCTCAAATTCACCATTACAACACGTGTGTTCTTCAAAATAGTTTTTGACGCGAACCAAAAGTGTATGTAACTGAATAAGTTCCTCTTTATGCATGGGCCATACCTCGGTGTCGTTAGACACTGAAATGTTGAAATCAAGTGGTATAAAGTATTTATGTAGGAATTACGAGTCCTAAAAAAAGTATTTAAAGGTGACGTTATACTCCTCACGCAATACTGTATCCCCACTGCAATATTGCCGTAAAAATAGATAAACAAAAAGTTGGAAACGGAGCTGGTCAAACTAGCTCCGCAACTAAAAAATTATTGGATATCTTCAACAGTGAGTACTTTGACTGAAAGCGGCCTTTTAACGACGTTGCCGATTTTGACGCCTATTAGATAATTAAGCTCTTTTTCTGCCGCAATATCAAGAATACGCTGAGTGATGACCCCATCGAAAATGACACTCTTGACTAGGCCATCTGATTCTTTCAAAGCGCTTACGAGGTTCCGCACTTCTACCTCTTTTAAAACTTTCCCCTCTGCGTCGAGCAAAAACGCATTCAGCGTGCCGTTCAGCGCCTCTACGTAGTTTCTGAAGCTGCTTTCCATCGGAGATGGCTCGCTGGCTTCAACAGGCGCGACGCGAGGCGCTGGCTCTGGCTTATTTCGAGTAGTTTGCGAAGCCTTTTTCTTGTTCTTTTGTTCGAGCACCTGTTCGATGGGCAGTTTGTTTCTTAACGCCTTTACGATCTCTTTTTGAGACAAATCTTCAACGCTCTTGCCCTCAGGCGCATACGCGACGTAATCGACGTCAGCAGTTTGCAGGAGCTCCTTGAGGATCAACTCGCCCCCCCGGTCGCCGTCCAAGAACGTTGTGACGGTCTTCTTCTTGCTCAGTTCAATCACACCCTTAGGCACGTTCGTCCCTTCAACGGCTATAGCATTCTTGATGCCGTACCTGAGCAGAGTCAAAACGTCGGCTCGTCCTTCAACGATTAATATCGCGTCAGAATCCTGAACGTTAGGACCCGACGGGAGTTTTTCTTTACCATAGGAGACAAGTTCGTCGACTCGCACAGCCTGCTTTACCGATTCAGTGAGTTCTTGGCTCTCTGGCAAGCTTTCATCAAACTTTTCAAGAAGTATGTGCTTCGCCTGATCAACGATCTGACGTCTCTTCGACGCTCTGACATCCTCGATCTTAGTAACGGACATGCTAGCGACGCACGGCCCCACACGATCGATCGTCTCCAGCGATGCCGCGAGTATAGAAGTTTCAATCTTATCGAGAGAGGAGGAAATCAGGACGTATCCATCTGACTTGCCGCTTTTGGAGCTTATGTTTACCTCAATGCGTCCTATCCTGCCTGTCTTTTGGAGCTCTCTGAGATCCAAATCGTCTCCAAGCAACCCCTCTGTCTGTCCAAATATTGCTCCTACTACGTCGGGCTTCTCGACGACGCCGTCTGTATGGATGTCAGCATAAATAACGTATTTTGTAGTGTCAGAATTTTGCATTATCGTCAACTCCTTAGAAACTGCGAAGTTGTTGAATAAAGGATCCAATAACAAGCCGTTTTGCTATTTCTACAGTCGCGCTTAGTGAATTTGCAAGCATCAGCTCGCAATTGTGAATGTAGGGTTAATGTGACCTCTTTCAGTTGATGTTTTGACTCGCTAATAATTAAAACTACCGATGTGTAGCGACAAGCGCTACGACTTCTTTGTCCTGGCGGCACTATTTTCTATCGCCTGGTTAATCACCGACTGAACTTCAAGGACGGTGGTATTGGACAATAACACCACTTTCTGACTGCTAGTGTGACCGGAAACCAAGTGCACCTCTTTAGCCGGCTTGTTGAACAAAGCCGCTAGGTATCTGACGAGCTCCTCGTTGGCTTTTCGCTTCTGCGCGGGCTCGGTGAGCTTAAAAAGTATAGCGCGCCGCCACCCATCGTACTTCCCAACGCCAACGTATCGCGAACCTGGCGTAACCTTAATGCGAATCGAAACGCCTTCTGGTACGGCCCTAAGTGCGCCTTCAAGCTGCATCAACGGGATGAAAAGATAGAAATATTGGTCTTTGCCCTGACGCACTAACTCCGAAGGTTCACTCTCTTGAAATCTTCGCTGTCCCCTTCAGTTACCCTCGTGCCAGGGCATGATGCGACCTTTGCCATTACGGGGTTGTCTTGCTATCATCAAAGGGCGTTCGCCTAAACTTCAAACAAGGACCTATACGTAACGGGAATCTTTCGCTCTCATATGCACTGATAATCATCCAAACACAAACGTGATACGTTATACCAGTCCTCTTAAGAGCGGTGATTTGTATAGTGAAGATGTTATATATCGTTTTCCGCTGCGAAGAAAACACTTCGCTAACGTCCGACTGTCGTGCATCGATAGCATTACTCAAGTGTCCGAGCGAAAGCTCTGCGCATCAACAAAGGCACCTGCAAAAGGACGCTTTGAGAGGGCGCTGCGTAAAAAAGAACGATGCACCGGCGTGAAAACGCAGGTCGATGTTTATATACAATCACATCGATACATGTAAACTAAGAGCATGTTTGACCCGTACCATCGTCCCATCAAGAGTCTGCGCATTTCGGTGACTCGCAAATGCAATCTAAACTGCATATATTGTCACGAAGAAGGAGAGCTATACAGTGCCCACCCGTATGAGATCTCTATGCCTGAGATAACCAAAATCGCTCAACTCTGCTATAATGAAGGGGTCACCAAAGTCAAGTTTTCAGGCGGAGAGCCACTGCTGCGCAAAGATATTCGCGAAGTCATCGAGGCATTGCCTCCATTCGAAGACATTTCAATGACGACCAACGGTCAACTCCTCGGTGAGCGGATCGGCGATGTAGAAGGACTTGATCGGGTAAATGTAAGCTTGGATACGCTAAACGCAGCCACCTACAAGAAACTGACCGGGGGGAAGATCGAAAACGTTTTGAGAGGAATCGACGCAGCCCTTGAAGCAGATCTAACCCCTGTCAAGATCAACATGGTCGTGATGGACGGGATAAATGACCATGAGATCGGGGACATGATAAGGTACGTGCAAGGAAAAGCGATGGTTTTACAACTGATCGAATTAATGGACTTCAAGCATCGCTCGGAGTTACGAGGATCTAATCTAAGGCTCATAGAAAGCACGCTCGAAGGGCTGTCAAATAGAACGACCGCAAACACCTTGCACAATAGAAAGAAGTTCGAGATCAACAACGCCGAAATTGAAATTGTACGCCCTATAGATAATACCGAGTTTTGTATGAACTGTAATAGGCTGCGAGTCACATCAGACGCAAAGCTTAAGCCGTGTCTTCTCAGAAACGATAACCTCGTGGATGTGCGAGGAATCGACAAGTTGTCAGACGAACGCGCTTTGAAACTTATTATGAGCGCAGTCACAAGGAGGGAGCCATATTACAAACCAAGTTTCCTTGGCGGAGCTTATAGTCGACGGAGAGCGGGTACCTACTAACCAGTTCGTCCAAGATGTTTTTGCCGGAATAATCAGCGGCGTGCTCTTGTCTATTCACGGCGTCAGGGACGACTGGAAGCTCGCAGAAGTGAAGATAACGCGCGCTGATTAATTTTCTTTATGGACTTAAACTCGCTCATCGAAACACTCGAAGCCATTGCGCCGCCTGAACTTGCTGAGCCTATCGATGATGGACGAATAGGGCTTATAGCTCGTGGACGAGCCGAAGTAAATTCGGTAGCTGTTGCCTTGGATCCAACAGCGAACGTGATTCAAAAAGCGGTTCATAACGAGGCCGATATCCTTATCACGCATCACACGCTAATTTGGAGTCCTATCACTAAAGTTCCTTTGCGTATTCAAAAACAGCTAACGCTTATTTTAGAGCACGGTTTATCGCTTTACGTCTTGCATACCAACTACGATGCGGCGCCTGGAGGGGTCAACGATGTGTTGGCGAAACTCGTAGGATTGCACGACATCGAACCATTCGGCCTCGGAAGAATGGGCACAATTGATCCCGTCAGCACGTTAGATTTTGTTAAGCACGTAGCGCAAAAACTTGGTACATACGTCCAGTTCACAGGGGAGAGCATCGTCGAAAAAGTCGCCGTGATTGGCGGCAGCGGCTTTGAAGCAACTGAGGAGGCAATCGCAGCGGGCGCTGACGCACTTCTTTCGGCCGAGCTGAAGCACGACGCTATTCGCTGCGCAGAAGGGCGTCTTTCTCTGATTGACGCCACGCACTATGCGACTGAAGCGCCAGCAATGCAAATCCTAGCGCAACGGTTAGGCGGCGAGTTCTTCGACGACAGGCCGAAGCTTTTGGGCCTCATCTACCAGCACCAATGACGAGTCATTGCCAACGCGGACACATATGAGCAAGATAGGAGAAGAACCTTTGTTTGCCGATGCCTTTAAGCAACAAATCGAGCGCGAATACGGAAATCGAGGAAGAAAGGGACTTGAAATAGCTGAAGAAGGGCGCGTCAAACACTATAAAGACTTTTATGTTGTCGTGGGAGAGGCCGATGAGTACATTGTCGAAGACGCTGTGTGCACCTGCAAAGACTTCTTGTTCAATGCTTCACGAAATATCACGAAATGCAGCCACATGATCGCTGTCGAAATCGCGAAACAGAAAGGCCGAGTTGATTTTGTTAACGCGTGGTATCAGGACGTGCGACCCTTGCCGTGATGATGCCTCATCCAACAGGTCAGTCTTTGCCTAGCAGCTCACGTCGGGGAGGTTATCTCCCGTTCTGAGATAGGCGATCATTTGTTCCTTCATGCTTAGTGCGCGCGCGGCAGCCAAATCGACCCGGGCACGCATTTGTTGTATTTCTCGATCATCTGCGTGTTCACCGACCACTTTCTTTACGGGCGTATAGGCTGATTCGCGGAACTTCGGCGTGATCGTGAACCGCTCACCATCACGGAGCGCTTCAGCGCCGCTACCTGACTCAACGTGGCCAACTTCATCGACCTTTATAACGCCGTTTAGGGCGGTTTTTATGTCCGCTTCCAGCTGAGCCGGGGCAACGATGAGCAATGAATCAATAGAGACGCCCATGTAATCGATCTGCAAATCGTCGAGCATGGTCAACACCGTGGGATCGATGAGCCGCCTTATCTTCTCCTCTTCCAAAACGAGTTTCACCTGCGCCGTTTTCGATATTTCCTCTGCGTCTCCTCGTATACCGCCGTTCGTAACATCAGTCATCGCATGTATCTTGGTCACGAGACCATCTTGGAGTAACCTATCGCACGCGTGAAGAAACTTCAGATTCAACGTTTCCTTTACCACGTCTGAACGCCCATTATACAGCGCTGTAGCTGTTATAGTTCCACCCCCAGCGCCTTCGGTCAAGAGAATAACGTCGTCTTCGCGTGCACTGATCCGCGCCGTCAAGCCTTGATTGCTCGCTACGCCGACGGCACCAACGCAGCCTGTCAGTCGGTCGCCGATCACAACGTCACCGCCAACCCGCAACGTGCTTCCCGTGACTAACGGAACATTCATGACGTCCGCTACTGCCCCGATGCCGGCTGTATAGTCGAACACCTTCGATACGTCCCCGTCGTCAGCGAGGTGAATGTCGGAAAACAAGGCGACCGGCTGTGCGCCCATGACATAGATATCCCTCAAGGATGCGCGTGTAACGTGGAATCCCGCGAGAAACGGGAAGTCGCTCAAGCGCGAATGCATGCCGTCTACTGTTACCACTATCAGGTCACCTTTTGCTCTGACCACTCCAGAATCATCAAGCTGATCAGAGCCGACAATCGCGCTCGTTTTTCCGATGATCCCAGCTATTTTTTCGTGCAAATAGAAATCGCCGGATCCCCGTGAGCCGACTCCGAAATTACCCATCGTGACCCCAGATCGCTCCCTTTCGCAGAGAGTGCGCTCCGCTTCCTCGACAACCGCTTGAGATATGCGCGTTGCAGAATCGAGAGGAATGTCGCGGACCTCTAGAATTCGCTCTGCAAGCGTGCGCTCTATTTCTTCTTTAGCTAAGCCTCGTCTTAGGGCTCCTTTTGCGTAGCCTTCAAGATCCATTAGCATATCTCCACAAAGTTCTTCAACATCTGCAAGCCAGCTGAAGAAGACTTTTCTGGATGAAATTGCGTTCCAAAAACGTTTCCTCTCGCAACGACAGCGGCAAATACAGTCCCATAGTTCGAGGTTGCTACCGTATGTTCTCCGGGCTCAACATAATACGAGTGAACGAAATACGCGTATGCGCCGTTGGCACCTTGGACCAAAGCGTTCTCTTTCACCACGTCCAGGCGGTTCCAGCCCATGTGGGGTATTTTAAGCTTCTCTGCGGTGGCCCCGAAGTTGAACCGCTTGACGTGGCCTGTGAGGAGATTTAAGCCCTCGATCGGCCCGCTTTCACGCTGACCTTCATCGCTCTCGGTCAGCAACATCTGCATCCCCAAGCAGATTCCTAGCACGGGAGTACCTTCGTCTACGGCACGCAGTAGCGCCATTTTTTTATCTTTAATGTTGCGCATGCCGCTCTTGAATGCGCCCACTCCTGGAAGCACGAGGCCGTCTGCCCGGGCGAACTGACTGGCTTCCGAAGTGACTTCCGCCTGCGCCCCTGCACGCTCGAGGCCGCGCGTTACGCTTCTTAAATTGCCGAGACCATAATCAATTATAATAATCCGTTTCATAGCCGTAGACGTGGCGAGACGATCAGTATCTCGTGTGATATCCACTTTAGTGATATGTGTCCTGATGTATATATTAGGTCCTTCCCGGACTTGCAGGGCCTTCGCGTACGTCGGGATAATTGCACGTTCAAATTTACCAGCGCGCGCATCGAAGGACTTTGAATCGTGCTGAACCGATTTTAGCGCAGCCTGTCCGAATCAAAGCGACCCTCCTAGGGCTGCTTTCGCGTTGTTTCAGACGTAAACGCGCGTATTAAGCGGCAGTCAGTTTAATATACAACTACAGTATTGGTGTAAATAATGGGAGATGACGTAACCACTGTGGACGTCAAAGGGATATACATGGTCAGCACGACCACTGGGCATACACCGGTGGTATTATTGACTGACGACGGACACCGCTTCCTTCCGATCTACATCGGCATCTCAGAAGCAATCTCAATCAATGCGGCCCTGCACGGAGAGGTGCCGTCACGCCCTATGACACACGATTTAATAATGTCGATACTCGAGAACTTCGACGCGAGCATCGTCACCGTGGTCATAGACGACGTCGACGAAGGAATCTACTATGCCCAACTCTCCATAAAGGTCAATGGGACTGAAAAACAACTGGACGCCCGTCCGAGCGACTGTATTGCGCTCGCGATTCGAGCAGAGACCTCGGTGCTCATAAGGCGCTCCATTCTGGACGATGGAGCAATAAGCAAAGACGATCTCGATATCAAAGAAATGGACTTTTTCTTTTGAAGCATAATATTTGCCGCCTTCCTCGGCACGTTTATGTAGCATCGAAAACTTTCGTTTATTGATGCGGCTTCGATGCTTTTTGCTTGATGTCGACTACATCACGCTAGACGGTCGCGCAGTCATTCGCCTGTGGCTTAAAGACGAGCTTGGTCGCAATATCATCGCCTACGATCCTAATTTTGAACCCTATTTTTATGCGGTAACAGACGACGCGGACGCCATAATGTCTGTAGCGTCGATACGGTCTGGTGAGGAGATCCGGCCGAATCGCGTCGAACGTGTCGTGCGCAAGGATTTTGGACAGCCCGTCACTGTGCTCAAAGTGTACGTCGATCACCCGCAACATGTGCCGATATTGCGCGAAAAGGTAGCCGAGGTTGGCGTGAGTGTCAGGGAAGCTGACATTCTATTCGCCGTCCGGTACATAATCGATCGCGAACTCGTGCCCATGGATCAGGTTCTGGTGGAAGGGCGCGAACGCGCAGATCCGCATTTTTCCTTCGCCATCGATGTCGACCACATAGAAGCAGAACAGCATCACACCAATCCCGATCTCAAAGTAATGGCCTTCGACTGCGAGATGCTAAGCCACGGTGGCGTTCCAATTCCGAACAAAGACCCTATCATCATCATTTCCATAGCGACCAGTGCTGATGAAACAACCTTCCTTTCGGTTGGCGACGACAAAGATGATAGGCGGGTCATCGCCGACTTCATCTCCTTCATTCACGAACATGACCCCGACGTTATCGTCGGCTACAACACTGACGAGTTTGATTGGCAATACTTGAAAACGAGAGCAGAAAAATCCAAGCTCCGCTTAACGATCGGAAGGGACGAGAGTCCTGCCAAGTTCAGCGCCGGGGGTGGCGTGAAAGAGGTCAGGATCTTCGGACGCAGCAACGTCGACTTATACAAGGTCGTAAAACGGGACATCAGCGAGCTCAGCGTTAAAACGTTGGACAATGTTGCCGACTACATGGGGGTCATGCGCAAATCGGAGCGCGTGCAAGTGCCGGGTTGGGACATGGCGCGGTATTGGAACGATCCTGAGCTTAGGCAGGTTCTTTTTGATTATTCCAAAGCCGATGTGGTGAGCACGTGGGGGGTCGCAGAGCGGCTGCTCCCTCTTCAGTTTGAACTTGCGCGGATCGTAAGACAGCCGCTCGACGACGTATCAAGAATGGGGAGGGGACGGCAAGTCGAGTCACTTTTGGTTGCCGAGGCGTACAAGATAAATGAAATTGTGCCGGCAAAAGGAGGGGGCTCGGGCAGCTACGCCGGAGGCTTCGTCCTCTTTCCAAAACCCGGCGTGCACGAAGACGTACTTAGCCTCGATTTTTCGTCTATGTACCCTTCAATAATGATTAGCTACAACATTTCGCCGGACACCGTCATGTCGCCAGATGAGACGCCTACGGAATTCTACGAGGCCCCAGAGACGCAATATCGATTTAGGAAGCACCCCGATGGATTCTTCAAACTCATCCTTACGAATTTAATTGAACGAAGGAGAGCGGTTAGAGAGCAAATGACTCACACGGACAAGGGTTCACGCGATTTTACTATCCTTGATGTTCATCAGAACGCAATCAAGATCCTGACAAACGCGTTCTACGGCTATACTGGATGGCACGCAGCGAAGTGGTACCGCAAAGAATGTGCTGAAGCAACGACAGCGTGGGGACGCACTATCATACAGGACGCGGTTGAGCGTGCTGAGAAGCACGGTCTCGAGGTGATCTACGGAGACACTGACAGTCTATTCGTAAAACTCAAAAAGGCTTGATTTGCAGCTAGACTACAAAACTTTTTACGGCTGATATGAGCAACGGGGAAGGGCCTGATGGCAACTGAGCTGATAGATAAAGTCCGCACACTTATCGAAGAACTTTCGAGAATTTATCCAATTCAGCTCGACGTGCATGAGCACTACAAAGCTATCTTCTTCACCGAGAAGAAGAAGCGCTACGCTGGGATTACCGAAGATGGGACTATTGTTGTCAGAGGTCTTGAAGTGCGGAGAGGCGATTGGTGTGCACTCGCAAAGGAGCTGCAATCCGATGTCATCAAAATTATTCTTGAGAGGCGAGAACCCGGAGCCGCTGCAGAACTGGTTACGAGTACGATCAAGAGACTTAGAGCCGGTGAGATTCCGTTAGCAAAGCTCATAATTTACAAGACGCTGACCAAAAAGATTGCGAGCTATGAATCCGTCCAGGCTCACGTAAGAGCTGCCAAGCGAGCAAAAGAGTACGGCCTCGCCGCTGACGTCGGCGCGAAGGTTGCGTACCTCGTGATGAAAGGGATAGGGTCGATTGGCGACAGATCGTATCCCGCTGAGATTTTTAAACAGACGGAGGGCAAACTGGTTGACACCTACGGACAAGAGCGCGAGATAGACGTCGAATACTACGTCAAACATCAAATTCTTCCGGCCGTCGGAAGGATCCTGAATTACTTCGATTACGAAGATTCAAAGCTCGAGGGACAACCGTTCCAAAGCACTCTTGGTCATTTTTGACCAGTTGTGAAAAGAGTAATTTAGTCATCGGGTGCTGTCAACCCGCACTGAAGTTCAAAGTGCACGCATGTTCAGAGCTAACGAAGCGCAACCTTTCGAATAGTGTGCTTCCGGATAGGGCCCTTGGTTTCTGCCAAGAGATTAACCCAAAAGCAGCAGCAAGCCATTCATGTCCTCCGGCTTTGTTAAAGCAAAAGTTTTTATATTAATTATTAATAGTGATAGATCGTTATTCATATGAGCAGTCAAATTTCAGAAAGCATTACACTAAGACTCTTTAGAATGGGCCCGAAATTAGGCCGCTGGGTATTTGTTGCGCTCGAATTTACGATCAACGGCTGCTTATCCAGCTTTTGCTCGTGGAGCGTTTTTGAGCGTCCGCTTAAAAAAGCTTCGGTCCACCGATGCAACCGCCAGCTCGTTGCTATCTATCTTCTTTCCGTCATTTTTGCACTTCTCGGCCATTTGCCAGAGGGTCCCTCAACGATTACAGTCCCGTGCACTGAACGGACACGCGTGATGAAAAATAATACAGGAGAGTAAACGTATGACAAACGGATCAGGAACGATCGACGTCACCCAGGTGAAAAACCTAGACGTGACCGCAAACCCGGCGGCGCTCGGGTTGACCGCCTTCGGGATAACGACCGTCCTTCTGAACTTGAGCAATGCAGGGTACTTTGGGCTCGGCTCGATGATCCTCGCGATGGGGATCTTCTACGGGGGTCTCGGCCAGATAATTGCAGGGATCATGGAGTGGAAGAAGAACAACACGTTCGGGATGACCGCATTCCTTTCTTTCGGGTTTTTCTGGCTGACCCTTGTAACCCTTCTGATCCTTCCGAAACTGGGGCTCGCAGATGCGCCAAGCGCGACTGCGATGGCGGCATACTTTGCGATGTGGGGGCTCTTTACGCTCGTCATGTTCATCGGGTCGCTCAAAGCAAACCGGGCTTTGCAGGTTGTTCTTGGCTTACTTACCGTGCTGTTCTTCCTGCTGGCAATTGGTGAGACAACGGGGAACGCCAACGTAGTCACGATTGCCGGCTATGAAGGGATCCTTACCGGTTTCGCGGCAATCTATGCCGGCCTCGCGCAGGTATTAGATGAGATGTACAAAAAGACCGTTGCCCCGCTGGGGTGAATAGAACTCCCTGCATCACAGCAGGGATCCTCTTTTTATTCCTTGGCTTCTTGCCTCCAGCCTGGGCCAAAAAACGAAAAATGGTTGATATGCATTGATTTCACGTCTCAGATCGGTGCATCACATACGTGCCTACCTCCCATAGTCTATGAGATCACGATCGTAGCAGTAGCAAACGGTCTCAAACAGCATGCTGAGCGCCTGCGGGTCGAACCGGTCCCTAGCTCCTAGCTCGTTAAACCAAAACAGGTTTTAAAGGCCTTAACGTGCCCCATTTATTGCCACACATAAAACAGCATAGAAAACAGGACAAAACAGACAAAAATGAACGTCTTTTAGGCGTTGGTTTTCCCTATTATAGGAGAGATACTACAGAATCTTAGATAAGGCCTATCAAAAGGAAGAAAGTGTAACAAAAGCATGACAGAACCATGCCACTTTTAAAAAATCAGGGCAAGATCGTTGCGGCTGACGGCCTTGACGTATCATAGGCAAACGAAGGAACCGTTTCTTAGTTTATAAAATTAATTTTATATAAATATAAAGATATTTAACGTGCGTTCTTGTATACGAAACAAATCCCAGCACGATTCGACTCGAAAAAACACGAAAAACAGTCAAATAAAGCCCTGCGCGCGAACCCTTACTGTGCAAATCCCAACATTGATTTACTATCGCATCGTAAGGAATAACGGTAAAAAAATCACGTCGAAAAGAGCGATAAAGAGGCGAAAGCAGGCCGCGCATTTGATTGGGATCAACGTGGTCTGCCTTCGCACACACTAGATACAGTACCACTGTTGGGACTATTTCGTATAATAGTTTTGGCTTTTTTAGTCATTCTCTTCGCGAAAAACCGGTATGCAGGTCATGGCCCGTGCACCCGCTCATCGCTAACTGAGGCGGTAACGAGTTTCAATTCTTGTTGTTATGGATGTTGCTCACTGACCTAGGTCACATTCCAGCCATACTCCGGATCGTCCCTTCCGTCGTACCGCCGTGCGCGGTGACCTCGTCGATGACTGCGCGGAAGCGGGCGTGGGGATCGAAGCGTGCGAAAAAGGAAAGAGTCGCCCGTCTTATGAAAGCAAGATTTGTATTAAGCCTATCTTTACCACCGCGCATTGGTGGTCTCATTGATTCCGAAACTCTATGATGGGGTACTCAAAGTCGCCAGCTCCACAATCAGCCGCGTATGCAAGATGTGCGACGTCGCGGGCAGTTTTATCAGCGATCGATCGGTCAAGCGACTTGAGAAGGTCAAAGCTTCTTATAAGACCCTTTAGACGTATTACCTAGAATTGAATTTTAGTGCCGTAACGCTCGACACAGCGTGTTTAACCTCTTCTCTTCTTTTTTTAAGCTAACGGATATCTATCATCAACCTAACTGTTATGATAGGTGATGACCATTGACCAGTGGCCGTTTCTTCACGGCCGTTTGGATCAACGTATCTGTTTGGGGAAATGATTACGGGCTGCCGAGGAATCTCGAGGAGAATCCGGGACGGGGCGACAAAATAATGGAAAATGACGTTTAGATCGCTCCGTGTATTGGCCGTTCCGGGAGTGCAGATCGGCGATGGAGCCGTAATTGTTGCGGGATCAGTCGTAACGAAAAACGTGAATGATTATGAGATTGTCGGCGGCGTTCCCGCGGCATTTCGAAACAGATTTAATGACGAGCAGATATGCAAGCTTAAGCGCATAAAATGGTGGACTGGCCTTAGATAAAATCAAGGCAAATTATAAGCTCCTCAAATTATAAGCCCCTGCAGTCTTCGAACGTCAACGAGTTCATATAGAACTTCCGATAAAAGCGAGTCTGTAGGACGCGAGGCGGTTGAGATGAAGACGAACGACAAACGCTTGCGCGGCCGAACGGGGAGGAGCGACGGGAATGAAAGCGGCATCAAATGCGTATTTTGCGGCACGAGCACGACCGAAGTACCTGCCGCCGAGTCGGCCCGGGTACGCTGCGATGTCAGGGAGTTCGGTAACGAGATTTTTACCGTTTGGCGGTGTGCTGCGTGCGGGTCGCTGCACACACTAGAGCCGATTGACGTTGACCGCTACTACGGGTATTATCCGGCAACACGCGTGCGGTATGACTTGTATGATTTTTTCGTTACGTTCAGCCTGCGAAAACGAATGCAAATCCTTAAGAATACCGGGCTGAAAAGCAGCAAAACGCTTCTAGACTACGGATGCGGCAGCGGGCACTTCGTGCGCTATGCGCGGGAGCGTGGAGTGCAGGCCGAGGGCTATGACCCCTACTCGGAGGAGTTTGGAGACGCCTCAGTGCTCGATCACACCTATGACTTCGTGACTGTCCAGGATGTCCTCGAGCACGTGGACGACCCTCACGCCCTCGTCAATGACCTGAAGAACTATGTGGCCCCCGGCGGCCGTATGGCCATCGGCACACCCAACGCGGATGCGATTGACCTCCACCACCCGCTTGACCAGGTCGGGCCTCTGCACCAGCCGTACCACCGCCACATTCCCTCGGCTGTCCAGCTGCAGAGGATGGCTTCGGAGGGAGGCTGGCAGGTCGTTGAATTCCGCAAGGACTCGTACGTGGATACGCGGATGCCGTTCGTCAATTCGGCGTTTGAGTTCCGATATAGCAAAAGCGCCGGAGGATACCTGCCCCTCTGGGATCCCCCGGGTTCACAAGTGCACCACGTTCTGACCCACCCGAGTTTGATTTTCTGGGGCTTATTTGGCTCGTTCTTCTCGCGAGAGACCGAGATGGTGATCGTGGTCCATGCCCCCGCTTGGCACTAAGGGGCAATCCGCACCCGTTTGACGTTAAGAATCGTTTTTACCGCGAAACCACGGAGTCAGCCGCTACTTGTAGCCGCTCGATATGTGGCGGCGATTCGCCAAACCATCAAAGATTTTCCCGGTTTTTGGTCGCCTTGTTGCGTGGCTCGCTTTTCGCGCGAGAATTCTGACCGCTAAAGTTTAGTGACGTTACTGAGTCGTAACCGTCATCTTCGTCGGCCCATTCGCAGTGCTGCCGTACGCGATAGCTTCGTCGATGACCGCGCGGAAGCGGGCGTGGGGATCAAAGCTTGCGAACGAGGCTGACGCGCGCTGCGCCGCCTGCGTGAAGCTCTCCTCGCTCATCACGCGCTCCACGGCGGCGCGGACCTTGCGATGCAAATCCCAACTTTGATTTACTATCGCGTTATATATAACAACAAGAATTCACGTCGAAAAGAGCGATAAAGAGGCGAAAGCAGGCCGTGCATTTGATTGGGATCAATGTGGTCTGCCTTCGCACACGACAGATACGGTTACACTGTTGGGACTATTTCGTATAATAGTTTTGGCTTTTTTTCTGTGTCTTTCCTCGTAGTCGCCGCTTCGGACGTGAAACTAAGGGATGTGAACAGCATATGAAAGACATAGAAACGCAACACCGATTCCTTGAGCTGCAGGCTCAAGGCAAATCACTGAGGACGGTCGCAGATGAACTTGCGGTCGGAAGACAGACGCTTGTGCGTTGGGAACGCGAACACAAGGAACAGATCGAGAACCTAAAAGCAATGGAGCTCGATGCGCTCTTGGAGCGGCACCACCTGACCGTGCAGGCGCAAATCGAACGCTACGGCGTCGAGCTCAAGCGGGTGACCGAGGAGCTGCAAAAGCGCGACCTCGCCGACGTGCCGACTCCCAAACTCTATGATATAATGGTCAAGCTGCACGCCCGCGTCGAAGGGGCGTGTCCGGCGCTCACTTTACGTGATGATGATGAGATCGCGGACCAAGAGGCGCTGCGCGGGCTCGTCGCTTCGCGAAGGATCCGAAAGGTGTCGGCGAAAGATGCACACGCTGGGCGACAGGGTAACGGCGACGGCACGGTGCGTGCTGACGACCTCGTCACGCTCCAGCTCACAACCCTGCAGCGTTTCAGCGCGGGAGAGATCAACGAACACGCGGCGATAACCGAGATCGCGCTCGTCAACTCGCTTTTGAAAGGGATCGGGCTTACGAGCGTGCAAGAGGAACTCCAGCACATAAAAGATCTCCTCCAAGCATCGAGTGGGGGGTGATCGTCATGTGGGACAGTTACCGACGTGACTTGCGAAGGGCGGTGCGTGCGAGCCCAGGCCGGGAGAAAGGCATCCTCGTCGCGAACTACGAGGCCGAGCGTGAGGTCTATGGCACGACTTCGCTAACGCGGAGCACGCTACAGGAAGACGTGAAGGACATCGGCGCTCCCGACGACGTACGACAGTTTCACACGACCCTAGAGGCGCAGAAACGGCTGTCGGTGTACCTCTCGAACGTCCAGACGCTTTACCTGCAACTGCGAGAAGCCCTCGTATATCTCACGGGCACCTTCCTTCTTTTTAAGCAGTACCAGTTTGAGGAAGACCTCCTCAACGACATATCGTGGGGGGAGGGGAAGCGCGCAGCGGCGCTGCGGCAGCGCATCGTGGCGAACAGCCACCGCCTGCTGCTCGGGGACATCACGCTCGACGAGGAGGGCGAATATGTGCACGTGCGCGTGTCCGATATGGGCAAGGAAGTCGCCTTCAAGACGATTGACGCGATTCGAGAACAGGCGCTGCACCTGAAGACGAAAATCGAGGTCGCGCGTGGCTTCATGGACGAGAGCGCGCTCCACCTGAAGGCTTATGAGGCGTACTTCGACGGCATCGAAGGAGAACTGCGCGAACTCATCCGCTCAGCTCAGCGCGTACTTTATGACGTTGAATCAGACTCGTGGGAAGAGTTTAGAGAGTTCTTGGCGCAGCGCGATGATGATTTTTTGCGGCTGGTAGAGGCGCTGCCGGATTACGATGCGCTCGTAATCGACGAGGATGCCTACCGTAATGAGGAGGACAAACTGTTGGGCGACGGAGATTAGGCCTCCGCGCCGCTGACAATTTCTCAGCGAACTTTGATCACGGGAGAGCCCCGAATTATGCTGTAATTGACCAAACCTCTTTAAAACAGGGCCGTGTCTTGCCTGGGGTTTGTACTGACGGCGGCTAGGTCTTTATTACAAATTGATGATGAGTCGTCGTCTCGCCGATGTCAAGCACGTCCGCGTAGGTCGGGCGATCTCCTTGGCTCCATTCCAGAGATGCGAGTATCGCCACGACGAGCATGTGTTCAAGCACCGACCAGGGTACGTGATGGAGCGGTCCCCAGCGTACTTGAAAGCGTAACAGTCCCCAGGTCGACAAAACTGCGATACGTTGAAAAGAGCTTCGTTACTCTTTAGGTGCCCCTTCTATACAGTAATAGGCATCGCCGAGGTCAAACATTGCCCATACGGGGCATACGTCACACGGACACTTAACGCGTCGTGGATTTTTCGGACTTGCGCCTATAGCGCAAAAAAGCGTATCAGTGAGCATGTTCTCATTGTATGTGGGACAATCCCCTTTATCACAAATACAGCTCTTCCTGTTGGCTTCGGTATTAGGAACCTTCATACTCGTCTCCGGTTACAATCTAGTCACTTTCGGAGCGGCGGAGATCACAGTCCTCACAGCCGCCTCAAAAACTCCTTCTGTGTGCTTTGATATCTGTCTGTGTCACGCACTGTTAATGAGCGCACAGAATATAACATTTGCTCGCTCTTTGGCTAGCCGGCGCCCGCCGTTTTTTTTACACGCGGTTTATCTTCTAATTAGAAGATGCTAGCCGGGCCTTGAGCGACAAATGCAAAGAGTCTTTATTGCGCAACTAGTATTACGCACTAAGAGCGATGACGGTGATCTACTCCATAGGGCATTCAAATCGATCGCTGCACGAATTCATTTCAGTCTTATCGGATTATTCCGTTACGTCGATAGTCGACGTGCGCAGCCACCCCCACTCGCGCGCCAATCCGCACTTCAACAAAGAAGTGCTCGAATATGAGCTCCCGCGATCAAACATTGACTACGTGTGGATGGGCAGCGGACTTGGAGGGTTTAGACCGCAAACGTCGAACGAGTCTCCCAATACTGCGTGGCGTGAAAAGGGGTTCAAGAACTACGCGGACTATGCGCTGACTGACGCGTTTTCTGAAGCCCTATCCGAACTTACTACCACTGCCACAAAAGAAACGGCCGCCTGCATGTGTGCTGAAGTGCTTTGGACTCGCTGCCATCGTCGTATTATCGCTGACTACCTTCTGGTGCTTGGATGGGAGGTCTCACACATTTTGAACGCGTCTCGTTCGACGGTTCACCAACTCACCCCATTTGCGAAAGTCGAAGGCACTCGCATAACCTATCCTTCTTCTCTTCTCCAGTATTCACTAGACGCCTTCGAGCCAAAATAGGCAGCGCAGGTATCTGCTTTTTCTCGCTTGGACCCCTCAAGTAGGTTAGAACAGATCCAGTGACAGCTGAACGAATCATAAAAACGGCAGGCGCTGCGTAAGAACTCTAAGTATAATCAGCAACCTTAAAACGAATTGAGGGATGTCTGCCTTTTTGAACCTTCAAAGGGAAAAACTTCTGCGCCGAGGACATTATTCAGGTCAAAGCCGTATAGAGTCGCGTCTCTTTCCAAGACGATTAGCCGCCCCTTGACACCGATAACACGGCCCGCGAGTTCATTCTTGACCTGCAGCGGCCGCATCCAGAGCGGCAAGTCAAAATAATTGAGCTGAATCTCATCAGAAATGTTCATTTTAGCTTTCATCGCTTCCCAAGCGGCCCAATCGAGCTCGGTATCAACGTGCCGTTTTTGAGATTCCCGCACTGTTCCTTTAATGTCGTGACGCTTCTGCAATTCGCGCTCGCGTCTTCTGGCTAGTTCGCCGTCCGGGAGATACCCTAAAACTGCCGCCACATCCGCGCCCTGCTCTCGCAATCTATCACTTAGTCGGCGGGCTTTCGCGACACCAATCTTGAAAATGTCGGGCCTGAACATTGCGATATATACGGCGTGCTTTTCTAAGCACGTTTTTTCGTCCTTGATGCACGAGCCGGTACAGATTGCACAGGCATTTAACTCCTCACAACTCCCGCAAACCGGAATTTCTGAGCTGTCGCACGAGTGATAAATGCCATCCTGCCACTTACCGATGCAGGTTCGCCTGCCGATCTTGAACGAGAGACTGCCTGAGAGGGGCAGCGTCTCCATAGATGGATACGCCAGTAACGTCGCATCGAGAGACGAGAAGCAAATAATCTTCACTACAAATAGGTTTCATTTCAGGTCTTATATATGCGTTAAGTCAGTGACCACTACTATTTAAGTTCAGAAAAAGATTATGGACTATGCTCGTCGAGGTGCTAGAAGAGCTCGTATTTTACGACGGATCACAAATTGACCCATTGTGGGGTTACAAACATCACGGCATACTAGGCGATTCCATTATCGTTTTTAGGGGCGGCATGGACGTCTCAGAAGAGCGTATGAAAGATTGCGAAGATCTGCGTGGAAAAACTAAGATAACAGGCGATGATGTTCTCCATCTTGTCGTTGAGCGTTTCGACAGCCCGGGAAACATATTCATCTCGTACCTGTTGCAGCGCTTGCTCGTTATTTCCGCGCAAGCGGTCCTCAATATGTACGGTATCGAAACCGCGAGAACCGGTGATGATCTTTACATTGCTGACGAGAAACTCACGGTGAGCATTGCGACAGCGAGTATAACTAGCGAAAAAATACACTTGGGGATCAACGTAACGACCACAGGGACCCCCAAAGGCATCGCCATCACTAGTCTGACCTCGTGCGGGATCGAACCGGACGAAAGCCTTTCCATCGGAAGAGATATCGCGGAGATGTTCTCTCGAGAGACCTTTGGGATCCTCAAAGATGTGGTGAAGACCCGCGGATCTTGACGCTGAACGCTCTTTTTTTGGCTTGAAGGCAATGGATGCGCAATGAGAAAAGAAGAGATCATTTATCTAGACAGACCCGGTCCTCAAAACACTGAAGTCGTAATCAGCGCCGTAGAGACCTATATAGCAAGCAGCGGTCTCGAGAGAGTCGTTGTGGCTAGTACTACGGGCTCCACGGCGATTAAATTTGCAAAAGCGCTTGAAAACAAGGCAAAACTCATCGTCGTAACACACCACACAGGTTTCAGCAAAGAAGGCGCCCAGCATTTCGACGCGGAAAAACGGAAAAAGCTCGAGCTGCAGGGAATCACGGTGCTGACGCAGTCACACGTGCTTTCGGGAATCGAAAGGAGTATCTCTAGGAAGTTCGGCGGCGTTTCGCGCGTCGAGGCTATCGCAGAAGCTCTTCGTTCACTACTGGGACACGGGCTCAAAGTGTGCGTGGAGATAGCTATTATGGCGGCCGATGCCGGAGCCATACCTATCGCCGACATTGTCGCCGTAGGCGGCACAGGCAGCGGTTCCGATACAGCGATAGTGATACGTCCCGCGCACATGAACAACTTTTTTGACGCCCGCATCAGGGAGATCATCGTCATGCCACGAGGTGGCGATGCCTGATCGATTTGAAATCACACACAAAGACGTATTCGGGCGGATTGGCAAGCTTGATACGCCACACGGCCATATCGAGACGCCAGCTTTACTGCCGGTTGTAAATCTCAACCTAATGCTCATCGCGCCGAGCGAGATGCGCCAGTTCGGAGCTGGAGCGCTCATGACCAACGCATATATCATTTACCGGAGTCCTCGTTTGCGGGAGGCGGCGCTCTCTGCGGGGATTCACAGTTTGCTCGGATTTGATGGGCCGATAATGACTGATTCGGGATCCTTTCAACTCGCCACGTATGGTGACATAGAGATCTATTCGGAAGAGATAGTAGCGTTCCAGCGCGATGCAGGGTCGGACATCGGAACTCCAATTGATATCCCGACACCCCCAGACGTTGAACATCACCGTGCGCTCAGGGAGCTTGACGTGACGCTCGAACGCATTCGAGAGGCGACAAGGTGCTGCGGCACCGACATGCTCTTAGCAGCGCCCATCCAGGGCTCGACCCACCTCGATTTGCGAGAACGGTACGCGGGGCTGCTCAGCAAGCTCAGCGCCGACGTCTACCCTATCGGTGCCGTCGTCCCGCTCATGGAATCCTATCGGTATGCTGATCTAAGCAACGTCATTATGGCGTGCAAGACTGGACTGGCGTTGAATAAGCCTGTTCACCTGTTTGGAGCAGGGCATCCGATGATGTTTGCCCTCGCAGTGGCGTTAGGTTGTGACCTGTTCGATTCGGCCGCTTACGCGCTTTACGCGAGAGATGGGCGCTATCTGACGCCAAACGGGACTCACAAGCTCAAAGATTTGACGTACCTGCCGTGTGCGTGTCCGGTCTGTTCCTCTGGACATCGGAAGCTGACGGAACGGGAGCTTGCCGAACACAATCTTTGGGTTTCATTCAGTGAGCTCAGCACCATCAAACAAGCTATACTCGACGGACAACTCTGGGAGCTCGTGGAGAGGCGGTGCCGACATCCAGCGCTGCTACAAGCCCTGCGAACGATCCAAGAGGGCTTTGCCTCCTTCGAAGCCATCGAACCGTCGAAGCGGTCTTTCCTTTATACGAGCACAGAATCTGCCCGGCGGCCAGAAGTTGCGCGCTACGTGAAAAAGCTCAACAGACTTGACCTGACCGGCCGAGTGCTCATCACGACCAACAGGCAGAAGACGCGGACGATGGAACAAGAGTTCGATACGACCATGCTTATGAAAGCGCCTTTTGGTCCCTACCCACTAGAACTAGCCGAAACGTATCCTATTGGCCAATCTGAAGTTCCAGATCCAGACTCTGCCTCAATCAAATCCGCTATGAGAAACCTGATCGAGTTTATTAAATCCAAAAATGTCGAAGCGACCTTCGCCTATGAGGAAGGGTGGGTTCACGACGCACTCGCCGAATTAAGCTCCTTCGCAACGCTCTTACGCTTATGAGAGGACATGGCGCGACAGTTTGAGGTGACACGGCGGGACGGAGCTGCCCGCCTCGGAACGCTCAGGTGGCAAGGCCAAGAGCTTGCCACCCCTTCTAGCTTTGAATCCAAAGAGGAACTTGAGTTCCTCAACGCGTTGACGATTCATAAAGCTGAGCTCGACGTAGCCGTCATCACAAATCTGGAAGAGCCTAGGACAGAGCGAATTGATGCCGATGTTGTCATTCTTGGAGGCGCTGTGAGATTTAGCGATGATCCGCGCGGCCTGACCAAAGCGCTAATAGGAGTTAGAGAATCAACAAATCCTGATTCAGCGCTTTATGTCCCGGCGTTGGCGACCCCGAACAACGTGAGCTTGCTCGTCTATGCGGGAGTGGATCTCGTCGACCCAATTATGGCAGAGGTCAAGGCGCGCGAGGGGTACCTCCTCTTTGCTGAAGGCGAACGCCAGTTTGACGCGATTTCACGTTCTCATTGTTTGTGCGACGCCTGCAGTGGCGTCAACGTAGCCGAGCTCCCGCCAGAGCAGAGGGTGACAATACTGTCTGCGCACAACAGGCAAGCCCTCAAAGCTGAACTCCGTGTTACGCGCGAGAACATCGAGCGCGGGACTCTGCGGGACCTCGTCGAGGGACGATGCAGAGCTGCCCCGATGCTAACAGCGCTGCTGCGGTTGCTGGACGAGGAGCATAGTTACTTTGAGCGCCGATCACCCATCGTGCGGACGGCCACGCTACTCGCGTGTTCTCAAGAATCGCTGAATCGGCCAGAAATACTCAGATTTGGTGAACGCGTCATTGAGCGGCTTAATAAGAGAGATGGAATCCTCCTGCTACTTCCCTGCTCGGCGCGCAAACCATACTCGCGGTCCCGATCTCACAGGACTATTCTTAAACGCTTGGACAACCTGCGCCAGTTTCTGCACGAGGCGATAGTAACGTCGCCTATCGGCATCGTTCCCCGCGGCCTCGAGATCATGTACCCTGCCAGCAACTACGACATACCGGTTACCGGCAAATGGACGTGTGACGAGAGTGAGTGGGTGATCGGACGTCTCACGCAGTATCTTGAGGCCAACGCCTTCGACACGGTGGTAGCGCACGTGAGTGGCCCCTACCGAGAAGTATGCGACGAAGCGGCGGCTGCACTCGGAGTTGATCTAATCCATACTGTCGAGGACGAGAATATTCTTAGTTCCGATTCCCTCCAACGCTTGTGCGCGGTCGCGCAGGAACTTATAGCCGAATTTTCACCTAAGCGGCGCGATTTGCGGTTTGATTACCTACAGGATCTCGCCGATTATGAATTTGGCCCGCACGCTTCGACGGCTATTTTTGCAGAGAGTCCGAAGGTCCGAGGCCTTTTCCCGACCTATTACGCCTCAGACGGCAGAACGCGCATAGCGACCATCGCAGGTAAGTACTGCACTCTTGCCCTGACAATCGAAGGAGCCCGACGGTATCTCGGCGCAATCGAAAATCGGTATTGCGTACGCATCGATGACTTTGTACCGAAAGGAACGGTTTTTGCGATTGGCGTGCTCAACGCCGATCCGGAAATACGGCCTTTTGACGAGGTGATCGTGCTCAACGATCACGTCATTGCAGTCGGGAGAGCCCTTATGAGCGGTTGGGAGATGCAAGCGTCAAAAAGAGGTGCCGCTGTCGCTGTGCGGCACGTGGAGGCGCGATGAAAACAGCTCGAGCTTCGAGCAGGTGCTATCCGCGTCAGGCTGCATCGGGAGCAAGCCGCCACCGCACACGAGCCAATAACCGATTGGCGTGGACCGGCTGGGATCTGCTCAACGGCGAGATCGTGCCCTCCCTGACAATCCTTCTCACGACCAAAGGCTGCTTCTGGGCGCGCCGTGATGGCTGTGCAATGTGCGGCTACATTGCCGACGCGAATCCTGATGCCCAAAGCTCGGATATTAAAAAGCAACTATTCGAGGCGCTTGCACTCTACGGTAAGGCGTTTAAGATCGTAAAGTTGTTCACCTCAGGCAGCTTTCTTGATCAAGAAGAAGTGCCCGTCGACGTGCGAGATGCCATCCTAGCTGCATTAGCGGACACGCCAAGAGTCATCGTCGAGAGCCGACCGGAATTCGTGACATCTGAGATTTGCGGTGATGTCGTTAGATTCAACCGGCACGTTGAAGTTGCGATCGGTCTTGAAACGTCGAACGACCAGATCCGGAATGGCCACATAAACAAAGGATTTGCGTTTCGTGACTTCGTCAGAGCGTCCAAAGTCGCACACTCTCACGGTCTGACCGTTAAGGCTTATCTGCTCCTAAAGCCACCTTTCCTGACAGAACTGGAGGCCATGGAGGACGCCATCCAATCCACGCACGAAGCTGCGCCACACGCAGATACGATCTCGCTGAATTTGTGCAACGTGCAAAAAGGCACCTTAGTCGAGGCGCTTTGGAAAAAAAAGCTGTATAGGCCTCCTTGGCTGTGGACCGCCGTAGAAGTTCTCAAGCGTGTGAAACCGATAGCTACTGTCATTTGTGATCCTGTAGGGGCGGGCACAGCTCGCGGGCCGCATAACTGCGGCAAGTGCGATCGCCAGGTCATTTCAGAAATTAAAGAGTTTTCGCTCTCTCAGGACTGTGCTTCGTTCACTGCGACTTGCGCCGACCAACTGTTATGGAAATACGTCCTAGAATTTGAGAAGTTCAGCTACGGCGCACCCCTTGTGCCGTGACCTGTCGCGATAGATAGGATGCTGCGTAGCTCAATTCGACAACAACGGCCTTTTTAGGTTGAACGCGTAGCGTCCTCGTAAGCGTTATCCGAAAACGCGTTTAAACTCACGTATCTGTTCCCTTGTACCAATGACGGTAAGAAAAGAGTCTTTAGGGATAACTTGATGGGGATCCGGGTTCGGTGTTGTCGCCCCATTGGTAGTGATGGCGACGACGGTACACCCGGTGCGCGATCGAATCTTCAGATACTCGAGACTTCTGCCCGCAAGGGATGGACCAGGGGGATACTCAAGAACCTTCATGTCCTCTGAGAGTAGGACCTCCCGCAATTGTGGGCCAAGCGGCCTAGGTGCGAGAAATTTTACCAAGACTTGGCCAGCCACGACGGACTGCGACAGCACATAGTCAGCCCCCGCTTGATACAACTTCTCAACTGCTTGCGGTCGTATGGCACGACAGACAATATCCATCTGAGGATTAAGCTTTCGTGCGACGAGAGTAGTATAGATAGCATCCATGTCACTATTGACCGTGACGAGAAGCGTGGAAGCTTCAGCAATCCCCGCTTGTTTTAGGATTGCCATATCTGTAGAGCTACCAACCACATCGCCTTGATGCTTGTCGATGATGATGTGTTCAATCCCGTTCGACCGCAATACTTTGGACACTCGTTTTCCGACGTCGCCGTATCCTGCAACGATATAGTGTCCCCTGATCGCGCAGTATGTGCTATCAGGCCGACAAATTGAGAGTTCCTTAACTGCGTTTAGTTGCTTTTTTGTGCCGATGAGCAAAAGGACAGTGGTGTCTGTGATGATTTCAGAAGCGGATGGATTGAAGGTGAGTTTGGCACCCTTCCATATGCCGATTACTGTCGCCCCGGTTCGCTCACGTATCTTGGCATCTTCAATAGACGACCCGTTGAGGCCGCTTTCCCCAAGAATCGGGAGCTCAAAAATCCGCAAAGACCCAATCAAAGGAGTAGTGCCAATGAGCTGATGCGTTATAGGCATTGCCGCCTTATGGCCAATATCGATGCCAAGGAGTTGTTTAGGTGATACGACTTTGTCAGCACCTGCATAGAGCAAGTACACCGCGTTCGCCATGTTTTCAACAAGTCCGATGATATCCGCTCGCGTCAGCTTTTTCGCAACAAGCGCGATAATTGCATTCTTTTCGTCACTTTGATTTAGCACGACTTTCTTTGCACGCTGTATCTGAGCGTTTTGTAGGGTCACCTCGTCACTCGGATCTCCATAGACGCAGGGGATCTTCCGCTCAACTAATGCCAGCACGACGTCACGGTCGCCGTCAATGACGAGATATGGTAAATCCCGCTCCTCAAGCTCTTCGATAATCGTGTCAACCATGGAGCTATAGCCGGCAATCAAAACGTGCTCCCGGAGCTTTGACTTCGTCGGCACTGATGCTCGAACGCTTTGGAGCACAGGCGCAACCACGATGGGAATTAGGATCGCAAAGAACAGTACGATTCCGGTAAGCTCCACGAGCACAGCAAATATCCTGCCGATACTGCTCACAAAGACGATATCTCCTACACCTTGCGTCGTCATCGTCGTGATGACCCAATATACCGCATCAACCGCGGTATAAGATCTACCCTCAGCAGAGGCCATCAAGAAGAGAAAGACTAAGCTATATACGACAACGAGCAGCACGGTGGCCGCAACATAAATGAGCAGAGATTTTCGCAGAGGTCGAATCGCGAACACCTTGGAGCACTAGGAAGGCAGTGTACTGCTCGTACATGTCAAATGCCGAATATAAATAGTAACGTCTTTTCAAGTCTTAAAACTCGAATTCGATCTTGCTATGGGTTGCGCGGTATGAGAAAAGTTTATCATAGGCACGCTTAATCTGTAGGTGCTATGCGCGTGGAGGACGTGACGCGATCGGTGCGAGAGCATCACAAATGGTTCAGCGAATCCCTCCCTTTAATCGCGAGTGAGAATATCACCAGTCCCGCCGTGCGCCAGCTTCTGGCCTCCGACTTTGGCCACAGATACGCCGAAGGCAAGGTCGGCCACCGGTATTATCAAGGCGTCAAGTATATCGACCAAGTGGAGCAGGACGCCATAGATTTGGCTCTTACACTGTTCAAGGCTGAGCACGTCAACGTGCAACCTGTCTCTGGCGTAAACGCAAATATTGCCGCATTTTTTGCCCTTTCAAACCGAAATGATGCACTCATGGCGCTTGATACCTCGCACGGTGGCCACATCAGCCACGGAACGAAGTCGGTTGCGGGTATCCGTCATCTCAGGATTGTAAAACATCCATTCGACTACGAAGAGATGAATATCGACAGCGATGCGATGATCGCTACGATTTATGAAAAAAAGCCCAAAATCATACTGTTTGGGGCGAGTCTATTTCTCTTCCCACACCCTATCCGAGACGCGCGCGATGCCGCGCGCGAAGTTGGCGCGGCAATTGTGTATGACTCCGCTCACGTTCTTGGTCTCATTGCGGGCGAGCAGTTTCAGGACCCGCTTAGAGAAGGTGTTGACGTGATGACTGGTTCTACACACAAGACGTTCCCCGGGCCTCAAGGCGGCATCATCTTTTCGACAAACGCGCTAGCTGACGCGATCGATGAGGCAGTGTTTCCTGGTACCGTAAGCAACCACCACCTGCATCACGTCGCTGGGTTAGCGGTCACGCTGGTGGAGATGCTTGAATTCGGGAAAGCGTACGCACAGCAGACGATCAAGAATGCAAAGACGCTCGGAGCGGCGCTGTACAACAGCGAATTCAACGTGCTATGTCCTGAAAAAGACTTCACAGAGTCCCATCAGATCGTAATGGACGTGGGGCGCGCGAGTGCGATGGCGCGTGCTCTGGAAAAGGCAAACATCATTGCCAACAAGAATCTGTTACCCTGGGATGACCATAATGCTCCAGAGAACCCCTCCGGACTACGATTTGGAACGCAAGAGCTTACGCGACTCGGAATGAAAGAAGCGGAGATGAGGGTCGTGGCAAAGCTTATCACGCGCGTGCTGAACGGCGAGGCACCCGAAAAGGTTAAAAAAGATGTGGTAGAGTTTAAAAATGACTACCAGGAGGTCGAATACTGCTTCAGCCATGAGCTTGGAGCTTATGAATTCCCCGCGTGGTAGATTATTTTGCAACGGAAGTGCAATACTGATCGTTTTTGATATGGATGGCACGCTCATCGATGCTGAGGCAATCGATGAAATAGCCAAAGCGGCCAATGTCGGAGACCTCGTGGTGGCACTCACGAAGCGCGCCATGAAGGGAGAGATGGATTTTGAAGAGGCTTTAAGAGAACGCGTAAAGCTCTTGAAGGGTCTCAGGGTGGAGGAGGTTAATAAGGTAGCCTTAAACATCCCGCTTATGAAAGGGGCTAAAAAGCTCATACGCGAGTTGAAAAAAGAGTATAAGGTTGCAATGGTTTCAGGGGGCTTTACGATAGTTGCCGAAAGGGTAGCTCAAGAGCTCGAAATCGACTGTTTAGTGGCAAACAAACTCGTCATAGAAGACGGCGTTTTGACCGGCGAGGTTGTTGGACCGCTAATGCGCCAAAATTCAAAAAAAGACGCGCTGGAGGCGATTGCTAAGAGGTGGGGAATACGACCCAAAGACTGCGTTGTTATAGGAGACGGCGCAAACGACATCTCAATGTTTGAAGCTTCGGGGTTTTCGATAGCATTCAACGCAAATCCAATTCTATACGATATTGCAGACGTCATAATCACAAAGAAAGATCTCAGCTTGATATTGCCTGTAGTCAGGGGAGGAGCGTATGCTGAAGGAGTTACAAGAGAAGAAAGCGCTGCTAAAAAAAGACGCGGACGCCTCGAAGCTTGAGCGAAACCGGCTCAACACAGAAGCAAGTCAATTCGCTGCGAGACGTGACGAGTTGAATACGAAGACCCGCGCGCTGATAGACAGTGCACAACAGTCTAAGGACAAGCGCGATGAGTACAACAAGCTCGTTTCGGAGAACAAGGAGAAACGAGATAGCCTCAATGAGACGGCAAACCACCTGCTCGCGAAGGCAGACCAAATTAAAAGAAGATTCAGAGTCGCTGGCGGCCTTTCGCTAGGCGAGCTCAAGCGCGAAATTGACCACCTTGAGTTTAGGCAGCAGACCGAGGTCATAAGCACGGAAAAGGAGCGCGAGCTTGTAGACCATATTGCGCACCTCTGGGAGGAATATAGAAAGAAGCGAGTCGAGCTTGAGAATAACGCTGAGCTCAAGGAGGCGCTGGAAAAGGCACGGAAGCTCCGAGACGAAGCGAGTGAATTCCACAAGGCGCTAACGGAAAACGCAGACCGTGCGCAGGAATGCCACGAGAAGATGCTCAAGTGCTTCAAGGAAGCAGACAAGGTACGTGCTGAGGCAGATGCCGCCCATAAGGAGTTCGTGCGCGCGCAAGAGAGCGCCGACGAACAGCATCAGAAGTATATCAAGATGGAAAAGGAGTTAAGAGACTACGACAAAATCATATTGAGTCTCAAAAAACGGTCCAAAGAAGCCCGCGAATCCCGCGAAAAGGTCGACGTGCTTAAGCGGGCAGAAGAGGTCTACGCAATGTTTAAAGACGGGCAAAAACTTGAAACCGATGATCTCCTCCTGCTCCAGCGCTCCGGGCTGCTGTAGACTTTAGTGACGACCATATAGGCAAGAATGAAACTAGTCCTGTGCATTGATCGTGACGATGATCTGGGGTCGAAAGCGCACCTTCCAGGTCCGATTATCGGCCGAGCTGACAACATGAATGCCGCGTTACAGCTCGGATTGACCGACCCCGAAGATTCCGACATAAACGCCATTTTTGAAGGCATCCGTGTTTATGATGATTTGAAATCGCAAGGAATAGACGCTCAGATCGCGTCCATATCAGGCAACACGGACGTTGGCTTAAAATCAGATCAGATCCTGTCTCAACAGCTTGACCTGGTGCTCAAAGAGGTCAACGCGACCAGCGTTATCATCGTTTCAGACGGCGCCGAAGACGAGTTTATTCTCCCTATTGTGCAATCCCGGATAAAACTTGATGGCGTGATGCGCGTGGTCATACGCCAGTCTGAAAGCCTCGAGAGTACCTATTACACCATAAAGAAACTGTTCGAAGATCCGAAGATTGCGAACGCCATTTTCATACCTGTCGGACTGATATTATTATTATTTGCGATATTCTCTCTTGCTCAACACCCCGAATATGCTTTGATTGTGATAAGCGCAGTCATTGGCGTGTATCTTCTCTTTCGAGGGCTTGGCCTCGACCACGTTCTCGTAGGCGTTGCTCAAAGCGTGAAGTCTTCGTTTTACGGAGGCAGTATCTCGTTCGTGACCTATATGGTCGCTATCGCCTTAGCGATCATTGGGACTGCACAAGGCATCATCACTACCTTAGGTTTGGGTGTCGCTACTTACGGCGGCGTACTCGCCGCAGCGGTCTTTATTAACACCACTGCGTGGTGGTTTGTGGCCGCAGCGGTTATCGCGAGTATAGGTCGCCTGCTCGACGCTTACCTGAACGACGCGAAACACGTGTGGCGATACGTGGAGTATCCTTTCTTCATCTTTTCAACTGGTCTCATCCTGTGGAGCGCCAGCATACTCATCCTGGCGCTAGGAGGGAAGCCAGTGCCTGTTCTCAATCCTGCAGACGTTCTCATTATACAGACTTCACGGAGCATCCAGATCATCACTGCTTTCCAACTGCTCATGTTGTCGGTTGCCGGCGCTATCCTTGTCGCCTTAACGGGCATCGGTATATCTTCGCTCGTAAAAAGGGGGCAACAGCCGTCACTCGAGCAGCGCAGCGTGCCCAGTCTGAGCGACAAGTGATTTTTCGAGCAACCCCCACCTATCTGCGACACACTAACTGCGGTCTCGCATAAGACTCAGAACGTCACTCAGTATGGCGCTTGCCGTCTCGATCGAGCCCGCTCCTTTTCCGGCGACAGTAATTTCGCCGGCGGTATCGGTTAGGATTGACGCTGCATTCAGCGTGCCGCTGACGTTCAGCGGGTGGCCTATCGGTACCAGCTTAGGAGAGACCGTGAGCGCTTGCACGTCACCTACAAGTTTGACGGTAAAGCCTCTCTGCCGCGCTAGTTGCAACGCGTCCTGCGTGATGCGATCGATACCGGTTATGTCAACGTCTGCGAAAGTCGCGTGGCGACCAAAAAACGCGTTGGCCAGGATGACAACCTTACAGGCAGTGTCGATGCCAGTCACGTCATACGTGGGATCCGCTTCCGCTATGCCCATATCCTGGGCTTCGCTCAAGACCTGATCGTAATCGAGCGCCTCCTCGGCCATTCGAGTGAGTATGTAATTGCACGTGCCATTCAGTACCCCCCGTATGTCCAGAACCCGGGCGCCTGCGAGGGTGTCGCGTATAAGGTTAACAATTGGCATTGCGCCGCCGACAGTCGCCTCGTACCGCAGCGCGACCCCATTCGCATGAGCAAGTTGGGTGAGCTCATCAAAGGCGGCCACCAGAGGCCCTTTGTTCGAGGTAACAACGTTTCGCTTGTTTTTAAGCGCTTCACGCACGTGTGTCAACCCCGGTTCACCGCCATGGATATTCGTAGGTGTCACCTCCACGACGACGTCGTGGTCAACAGTGCGTATCACGTCGAGCGCCGTCAAATTAGAGTTCGCAATGGGCTGACCGCCTCGTTTACGCGCAAGAGCGTCCTTTAAGTCAGGCATGAGGGCAACCCCTTTTGAATCGGCGATTGCCACGACTTTTATGTGAGGCACGTTTTGCACGATGGTGGCGACCCCTTGCCCTACTGCCCCGAATCCAATGATGGAGAGTGTCAAGAGAGATTGACTATTCCTCATTGCTCACACCTCCCGGTGATCCGCGCTCATCTAGTGGTTCGATAATGAGTAGATCCTTACGCTCAGCGATCTGTCTGAGAATCCCAATCGACTTCTCCAGTTGCTCGTCTCCAGTCGCCATTATTGTGATAACCGCAGATGATGGACCGTCGATGGCAGGCATTGACAGACTGAGATCTTGAACTTCTGCAAAACCCGTACCATCAATTTCATCGATCGTATCCCTCAAATCGGTATGGATTATGTGGCCGATGAGCAAAATGTGCGTCCTGGCCCGAAGCCTCATTTTGCCAATCCGAACGACCGTAACGCCGTTTTGTTCAAGCCCGTCCTGAAGTTCTTCAAGCGTCTGCTCTTCAATATCAAAAATCACAGAAACAGGGACGGTATTGCGAAACGTTTTTTTGTCGTGATGGTGAACGATGCTCGCTATATTCCCGCCGAGGTCGGAAATAGGAGTTAAGACGTGCTTGAGTTGGCCTGGCGTGTCTTGTAGCTCCAAATCCATGGAAATTCTCATTTTCTGACTCCAAACTTGGTTATATTAATATGCATTGATCTAATAACCCTTTTCCATGGTCGCCCCAGACTACGACACCATAATGGGCGTCATGCAAAGACGGCGCTCTGTGAGACGGTATGGACGAGAACCTATCACCGACGCGCTGTTGGACAAACTTCTCAGGGCAGCTGGGCTCGCGCCTTCGGCAGGCAACTTACAAGCACGGGACTTCATCCTTGTCCGTGATCCTAACGCGAAACACGAACTCGCTGAGGCTGCGTACGGCCAGTTCTTTGTCGCGATGGCCCCGGTCGTGCTCGTTGGCTGCGCGAATATTGCGCGGTCGCGCATAGCCTATGGACAACGTGCTGAGCTTTACGCAGTTCAAGACGTCACCATTGCCGCCTCCTACGTACAGCTTGCAGCTGAAGCTTTGAGCGTGGCAACGTGCTGGATCGGTGCGTTCGACGAAAAACGTGTTTCCCTGGCGTTGAAAATACCGCTGGACATTCGTCCTGTGCTGATGCTGCCGATCGGATACCCCGACGAGTCGCCTGAGGCTACGGTGCGAATGGAGCCGAGTCGTTTCACCCACCAGGAGCTCTGGAGCTCGCTCGGCGCGTAAATGCCTCTAACCCTTTTTGCAAAGGCGCTTCAGCTGAAGGCAGCGGACAACCGAGAGTTTTATTAACCGGCCGCATTACCTGTCAGTGTTGTCTATGGTGCAGCAACTTACTGACGCCTGTGTGGAGATCCTGGACGGCATTCTGACAGGCGAGGTCACACGCGCGAATTTGCAGGCAGCAAAAATAGCGGTAGCAAGACGCTATCATCTGTCCTCGTTGCTGACTAACGCGCAAATCTACGGAACTGCACAGGCCCCAATTCAGCGCCAAGTGGTCGACGTGCTGCAGCGGAAGCCCACGAGAACAGCCTCCGGAGTTGCTGTTATTGCCGTGATGACTTCCCCTTATCCGTGTCCGCACGGCAAATGCGTGCCATGTCCAGGTGGCCCTGAATTCAGCGTGCCTCAAAGCTACACCGGTCTTGAACCCGCTGCAATGCGTGCTATCCAACACGGATTCGATCCATACAAGCAAGTCAAGGCCCGTCTCAACCAGTTGCGTCAGACTGGACATCCGACTGACAAGGCAGAACTGATCGTAATGGGGGGCACCTTTACCGCGCGTCCCCGCGATTATCAAGAGTGGTTTGTGCGACGTTGTATACAAGCGATGAACGATTTTCCTCGCGCGCTCGGCGAGTCTCACGAACTAGACCGGGTGTTCGCGGCAAATGCGCACGCATCGACGAGAAACGTTGGTGTCACGTTTGAAACACGGCCAGATTTTGCACAACGGCATCACGTCGACAGAATGTTGTCCCTTGGAGCAACTAAAGTCGAGCTCGGCCTCCAGAGTACCTCCGATCGAATCCTTGCCACCATAGATCGAGGACATAGCGTTGCCGACGCTGTTGAAGCAAATAGGGCGTGCCGCGATAGCGGATTGAAGGTCGGATTCCACGTTATGCCCGGACTTCCGGGCTCAGATTTTGATTCTGATCGTAAAATGCTTAGAGACTTGTTCACCGACGAACGATTCTGCCCAGACTACCTCAAGATATACCCGACGCTTGTGACGGAGGGTACTCCCTTACACGGTTTGTGGAAAAGGGGTGAGTATGATGCCCTTGATCTCCGCGACGCCGTTGAACTGATCGCGCAAGTCAAGGCGGAGCTCCCCAATTGGGTAAGACTCCAGAGAGTGCAGAGAGATATCCCAGCTCACCGAATCGTCGCCGGCGTCAAAAAAGGCAACTTGCGACAACTAGCCAAAAAGCGTTTGCGCGAACTAGGGCGCGAATGTAACTGCATACGCTGTCGAGAGGTGGGGCTCCTAGGCATCACCAACGTTAGAGACGTCGAACGACGGGTTGAAAAATACATGGCCTGTAAGGGCGTTGAGTACTTCATCTCAAGCGTCGGCTTGCGCGGCGATTTAGAGTGCCTTATCGGCTTCGCACGGCTGCGCATTCCGCACACTTCTGATAGGCCCGAGATTACAAATGAAACGGCGCTGATCAGAGAGCTGCACGTATACGGGAACTCAGCCACGATTGGAGAGCGGCACGAAAAAAAGTGGCAACACCGTGGATTCGGAGCAGAACTGCTTCGAACTGCTGAACGCATCGCAGCCAATTCGGGGATGCGCAAGATCGCGACTAACAGCGCGGTCGGAGTACGCGAGTACTATCGCACCAAAGGCTACGCCCGTGAAGGTCCGTATATGACCAAACCACTCTGATAGCGCGGGGACTACTCGCCACGATCGATTGCTTTCAAAACTACAGAGATGAGGGCACGACTTATTACGTTTCTAAAATGTTTAAAGAGATTACGCCGCGGCCTCCGAATGGTTTTCTGCTTATACTTCCCCTTGATGTGTTCGCTAAAGTATCTCAAATCAGTTTTTTCGAGGTTGGAACCTAGCGAATTCATAAGGCCGTTGTAAATTTCTTCGGAGACAGGAGCATACTGATAGATGCTTGAATCGCAAAACTCAATCTCAAACGTCGATGTTTCGTGATTATAACCAACAGCCCCCACGCTTACGGCGACAATAACCTCTCGATCCACAAGTATTGATTATGTTCTTACGAATTAAAGGGTATCAAAAAACGGCGGCGATGTAGCCACGTCACACGGGGCTTTGGTGCCAACTGATGACCACGCCTCAGCGGTGTTACCCTTCATCTTGAGGGTTAACCTGAATTTAAGCGCCGAATTAGTCCGGTCACAGCAGCGATCGAACGCTTTCCGAGCAAGATTTGGGAGTTCTCAAACTGTTTAGTCCGTAAACGCTTTGGCAACACTGAAGTGATGGGGGATGGCGAAAAAATTCACTGCCGGCGAAGCAATGACGACACTGACGACGGAGCACAGGTTCGTGTTTGATTGCTACTGTTCACAAGTAACTGAAGACACATTCGACAAGCACTCGAAATTCGTATAGCTGGTCGTGAAGCGCATGAAACGTGATGCTCTGTCCAGCACCAAAGTGTGCCCTGGCAGACAACTTATTTATATCCTAGCTGGGAATCAATAGTTGTCGTTACAAGCAGGAGGATCCAAAATTCTCATCTCACGCGTGTTAGTGCTGTCTTTAATAGTTATTATAGCGGTAGCTTCATCGACGGCGCTTTGTTTGCTCCCACAGCAGACCGCTGGAGCAACGCCGTCGCCGACGTCTTCGCCGACGTCTTCGCCGACGTCTTCGCCGACGCCAACGCCGTCGCCGACGTCTTCGCCGACGTCTTCGCCGGTGGTAAGTGTGACGCCGTCGCCGAAGTCTTCGTCGGTGGTAAGTGCAACGCCGTCGCCGAAGTCTTCGTCGGTGGTAAGTGTGATGCCGCCGCCGCTGGTAAGTGTGACACCCTCAGCCAATCAAACGGGAGGCGGCGCCGATCCCACACTTGTCGGCGCAGCGATAATCGGCATTATTGCGGTTGGGCTTATGGTTGGCTTCTATTACACGACGAGGAGGATGTGACCACGCAGCGCGGACAAAACAAATTCGTCGAAGTCAACAAGAGCGACATCTACAACCGAATTCTTGAATTAGACTTTCAAAAAATGGAAAAACGCCGCGAACGCCACATATGGCACATAAAATCGATGTGGGGTGGGATGGCAGGGATTCTTCTCGCTGTTTATGTCGTACTCACGTCACAATACTTGTACGGCAACGCCATTCTCGTGCGAGGCAACAACTATATACTAGCCGGGGGGACCGTTCTTATTTCGATCGCCCTGTGCTACGGGCTCATGTGGATTGGTGTAATACGCGAGTATAGGAAATTCGAAGACGTGATCGACGAAAGAATCAGGTACTACGAAGACGTAATAAACGCGCCGCAGAGCGCGCAGCTTTCTGGTGACTAATACCGCTTTTTGTACTCCCACGGATCTTGGTCTTCGTAGGTGAGATCTTTATAGTCAAGCTCATTACGATCTTTTCTTTGGTGGTCAGGGCTATAGGCGATCAATGACGCCCCTCGGATCAAAACGATTCCAATGAGGATGATCACGAGTGCAAACAGAACGATGGCGGGAAGATTCAGAGTGGTAAGGAGAAGCCCAAGGATCCCCAGTTGTGATAGAAGAACGAACGCGCCGGCGATTATCAGCACTGCTCCGAGGAGATACACCAAAAAAGCGCCTAGTCTCGTGAGACGTCCTCCTCCTGTGTTCCAGCCACGATTTTCCCCATCAATTCGACCACTTCTTTGAAGCTTCTTACCTTTATAGGACCGTAGACCTTGTCCAACACAAGGGAATGGGCATTTCGCCCAACGGCAACGGCGGGCTTGCCGCGGTTGCGTATTTCGATGGTCAGGCCCTCGTCATCTAGGGCGCGGGCGGCAACACCGAACGTCTTCAGCGCGGAAAGTGCATTGCCAATCATTTTATCGCTCACATCGCCGTGCTTACGACAGCAGATCCCGAAACTGTTGTACCAACTGGCCAAGCCTTTCGGGTTCAACTATATCGACGGAAACGGTGGTTCCTTCGTCTTCAACTTTGATCTCAATAGCAGGATCGTTCTGCACCTTCAGCACAAGTTTCGTGTCGTTCTGATAAATAATCTGAAGGTAGTCTTTGCTTGATCGCACAATCTCGCGGATTAGCTCCGAGTCCATAAGTCCATTTGGCATGTAACGTCACCATTTTTATATCAATTCAAGTAGATATAAGCTATACCCGCGCGTTAAAAAGCTTGCGTGCCTATTTCCTACAGAAACGACACGATGTCTACGAGTCTATTTCAATTCTACCGGACGTTCGTCCCGACGCTGCGCGGGCTGAATGACGCCGTTGTGTTATCCTTCGATAACACGACCTTTCAAAAGGCGTACGCGACAGATCCAACGATCATACCACACCATTTCATTCACAGCGGCAACTTTTTCTCGCCCCCATATTCGAAAAAACCCGAACTGCGAACGAAAGAAAGGGTTCTGTTATTGCAGGAAAGGCTGGTGAACACCAGGACCGACGGTTTGATGACACTCAACGTTCCGGTCAACGGCGATTTTAAAACGCCCTACTGGAAGCACGTCAAAGCAGATCGTTTGAAGGCGCTCGAAACGAGCCTAAAAGCCGCTTTGTGGGCTAACGAGAACGCTCAACGGCCTGATTTGTTGTACGCTGGCTTTGAGGTAGGTACGTTCCGCGATGCCCGGTACATATTCGAGAGAGCTTTAAATGCCGGTTTGACGAAGCTCTCCGCTGGATTTGGCCTGTTTTCCCGCCTCGCAAAATTCCGCTCGGAAGATCGCTTCAAGCAGTTTGAAGTGCTCGCCGCTTACAATCAGCTCTTAGGCGAGTTTGGAGATGCGCGATTTCACGCCTCGGGAGGCAGCTCATTGAACGCCCTCGAGCTTCTCGCATACGCCAACGTGACGTCAGCAGACGGCTCCAGTGCCGTAATCGCCGGACTCGCGTATGGCTCTGTTCTAACAGGTTCAGGCAGGCTTGTACGAGCGGACAAACTCACCGAATGGGCGTGCAACTGCGAATTTTGCTCGGGCAAGGACAGGCTTGATGCGCTCAAAGAGCTCAAGCGCTCTCCTGAGGCGCGCGTCAGACACAACGTTCACATAATGCGCCTTTCAGAAGCGCGTATAAATGATGCCCTCGAGAACAATACGATTGCAGAGCTCACCCAACAGCGGCTTGTTGAGTATGACAGGCAAGAACTGTGGAGATGCTATGCCATCGTGAGCGAAAAACTGCCGCGGGAGTAGCCGTGCTAAAAGCAGTGATGTTCGACTGGGATGGCACGCTCTACAATTCGGTCATTCCCACCTATGAGAGCTATCTAGTCGTTATGGACGCCTTCGGTCTGCCACAGGTAACCCTCGAAGAGTTCCGCCAAGAGAGTCGTCCCAACTATCACGATTACTACTTGTACTTGGGGATATGCGAAGACGACTGGGCAACCGCAGACGCGGTGTGGATGGACTGCTACGTGCGACACAACAAAGAGTGCGAATTGTTCGACGGCACTGCCGACGCTCTACTTGAACTGAAGAAGATGCATTTGAAGCTTGGCCTCGTCTCTGGCGGGTCTCGAGAGCGCGTGACGAGCGAGGTCAGTGAACAAGGAATCAAGGCGTACTTCGATACCATGTTGTTTGGCGACGATGTCGGATTTGAGCACGGGAAACCAGCGCCGGAAACCTTGCTCATGGCAATAGAGCGAGCGCGCGTCGTCGCCTCAGAGGTGCTCTACGTGGGCGACATGGTCGAAGATATCCTCATGGGAAAAAAAGCGGGGACAAAAACGGCCGCAGTGCTCTGCGGCTTTGCCACGCGTCAGTTGCTGATCAGCGCCCAGCCCGATTTCGTGCTGCGCGACGTAAGCACCCTGCCCGATGCCATAAAAAAGGAAGTTTGAAGAGGGTGAATCCCTTCATTCGACGCTAATGTGCGACTTCTCTTCTTCAGGTTGGACGCGTTTCAGCTTCACCTCAAGAACGCCATTTCGGTAGGTTGCCTTCGCGCTGTGTGGGTCAACCTTGACAGGGAGTTCAACGCTTTCAGAGTATTTTCTAAACTCGTTTTGGGCTTTGATGTCAAGTCTGCTCTCTGTGGTGTCGAGCTGCACATCCGTTCGATCCACGCCGGGCATCTCGGCAATAACGTGAACTTCGTCCGTCGTCTCCATAACGTCAATCAGGGGCTTTCTCTCGTCCTCCATCTTGA
>Ga0326727_10000347_pt1 | contig 193265 bp, 179 predicted proteins | sample MB2enrmetagenome_FD_207643 | JGI IMG/M metagenome (GOLD analysis project Ga0326727, IMG submission 207643) | Lab enriched peat soil microbial communities from McLean, Ithaca, NY, United States - MB29MY | ecosystem: Environmental > Terrestrial > Soil > Wetlands > Peat | place: USA: New York... | reverse complement strand
TCCTTGCCTCCAGGACGCGGGGCGCGCAATCTGCCTGGGCGGTCCTCACTGGCTCGCCCAGGCGGCGTGCGGGCGGCTCCGTTTAGGGGCCTGGCCAGCGGCAACATCCTCGAGTAGCCATGCCGGGCAGCGCGAGGAACGCCTCGCTGCCGACAGTGGACCGCGGTTACTCGAGGCACATCAAGCGAGAGAAAGCAGCCCCAACGCAACGGCCCTGCATCTCCACCACATCGCTCCCTCCTTGGTCACAACGTCACCAGCGGTGGCCATTGCCTCGCTTGCCGGGGCCAGTCCCCCGGCTGCTGGTGGCGGAGAACTGCACTCGGCGCGACAGCAAGCACTCGGCGCAGGGCACTGGGCCAGCCGAACGCACCAGGTCGAGCGAACCCCATTCCGGCCCCATCGCTCGGGTAGCGTGTAGCCGATGCTTTCCACAGATATGTCGCTTGCGCAGGCGTGATGACGGCCACGACCGGCATAGCACCAGGCACTGCCCCCACCCGTCCCCGGGCAGCCATAGCCGCCCGCACACTCCGCATTGACCGCTGGTGGGCGGAACCCACAATTACGGCGACCGTCCTGATCAGCTTCGTCGCCTACTCGACCTGGGCCGCGTTCCAAAACGCCGATTACTATGCCCGCCCCTACCTTTCCCCGTTCTACTCACCCTGCCTGGCTGCGATATGCGGGCACGCCCGGGCCGGGTCAACGATCGTCCACGCTCCCACGGTCGGCATCTTCGGGCCCTGGTGGGCCATCTCGCCGGCCATCCTCATCCTGATCGTGCCGCTCGGGTTCCGGCTTACCTGCTACTACTACCGCAAGGCCTACTACCGGGGGATCTGGCAATCACCGCCGGCCTGCGCCGTGCGCGAACCGCACAAACGCTACACGGGCGAAACCCGTTTGCCGCTGGTCCTGCACAACGCCCACCGCTGGTTCTTCTACTTGGGCTTAGTGCTCAACTGCATCCTGACCTGGGACGCCATTGAGGCCTTCCACTTCGCCGACGGTTGGGGGATGGGGCTCGGCACGCTCGTGCTCGTCGTCAACGCTGCTTTGCTGTGGACATACTCGATCTCCTGCCACGCCTGTCGTCACATCGTCGGGGGCCGGCTCAAGCACTTCTCCCGGCACCCCGTGCGCTTCAAGCTCTGGGGGTTCGTTTCCAAGTTGAACGCCCGCCACATGCTGATCGCGTGGGTGAGCCTGATCTTCGTGGCTCTCACGGACGTCTATGTCCGCCTGGTCGCTAGCGGTACGCTCCACGACCCGAGGTTCTTCTAAATGGCTGCCACGGAATCCTTCGAGCACCACTCCTACGACGTAATCGTGATAGGTGCCGGCGGTGCCGGCCTTCGAGCAGCCGTTGCTGCCCACGACGCCGGGGCGCGGACAGCCCTCGTTTGTCGGAGCCTGCTGGGGAAGGCCCACACGGTCATGGCCGAAGGTGGTATCGCTGCAGCCCTGGGCAACCTGTGGCCTGAGGACAACTGGGAAGTCCATTTTCGCGACACCATGAGAGGGGGCAAGCTCCTCAACCACTGGCGGATGGCAGAGTTGCACGCCAAAGAAGCGCCGGCACGAGTGTACGAGCTCGAACAGTGGGGCGCTCTGTTCGACCGCACCCCCAGCGGCAAAATAAGCCAGCGCGACTTCGGTGGCCACCGTTATGCGAGGTTGGCACACGTCGGCGACCGCACAGGCCTGGAAATGATCCGCGCCCTCCAGCAAAGGGCCGTATCTGCAGGAATAGATGTGTTCATGGAGCTGACCATTACCGATCTGCTGAAGGACGGCGACAGGATTGCCGGGGCCTTCGGGTACTGGAGAGAGTCGGGACGGTTCGTCGTGTTCGAGGCTCCCGCCGTCGTACTGGCGACAGGGGGTATCGGTAAGTCGTGGAAAGTCACCTCCAACTCATGGGAATGCACGGGCGACGGCCACGCTCTCGCGCTTCGGGCGGGGGCCACCTTGCTCAATATGGAATTTGTCCAGTTCCACCCCACCGGCATGGTTTGGCCCTTGTCCGTGAGGGGCCTGCTGGTGACGGAGTCTGTGCGGGGGGATGGCGGCGTACTGCGCAATTCGGAAGGCCAGCGGTTCATGTTCGATTACATACCGGACTTCTTCAAGGCCGAGACCGCTGACAACGTCGAGGAGGCCGACCGTTGGTACGACGACAAGAGCAACCGGAGGCCCCCGGAACTGCTACCCCGCGACGAGGTGGCCCGTGCTATCAACAGCGAAATCAAGGCCGGTCGTGGGACCCCTCACGGTGGCGTTTTCCTGGACATCGCCAGCCGGCGTACACCTGAGTTCATAAAGCGGCGCCTGCCGTCCATGTACCACCAGTTCAAAGAACTTGCCGATGTGGACATAACCAAAGAAGCCATGGAAATTGGCCCGACTTGTCACTACGTGATGGGTGGCGTAGAAGTGGACCCCGACAGCCAGGCCTCGGTGGTACCCGGCCTGTTCGCTGCCGGCGAGGTGGCGGGCGGGATGCACGGGGCCAACCGCCTGGGCGGCAACTCCCTGTCCGATCTCATCGTGTTCGGCAAACGAGCCGGCGAGTTCGCGGCCGAGTACGCCAAGACCGCACAGGCGGCACTGCCCAAGGTGGCAGAGGTCACCCTGTCCCGCTCCGCTGAGGAAGCCCTGGCGCCCTTCCGGGCTGGGGAAGCCGCCGAGAACCCCTACTCCGTGCACCAGGACCTACAAGAGACGATGCAAGACCTGGTCGGAATAATCCGAGTCGAGGACGAGCTCAAGGAAGCGCTGGAGAAGGTCGCCGCCTTGCAAGCCCGGGCCACCAGGATCGCGGTGGAAGGCAACCGCCAGTACAACCCTGGCTGGCACCTGGCCCTCGACCTTCGCAACATGCTCCTCGTATCCCAGGCCGTCACCGCTGCTGCCCTCGAGCGCCAGGAGAGCAGAGGCGGCCACACCCGTGACGACTACCCCAACGCCGACCCGTACTGGGGTACGCAGAACGTGGTCGTGGCACTGAAGGCGCCCAGGGTCGGCACCGCCGGTACCGAACTGTCGGTCAGGCGCCAACCTCTCCCTAAACTGCCACCGGAACTGGCCAAGCTGCTGGAGGACGTGCATTGAGCTTCGACCTGGAACTTCGGATCTGGCGCGGGGACGCCGACGGCGGGGATCTTAAGGACTACGTGGTCGAAGCCGAGGAGGGCCAGGTGGTCCTTGACGCCGTCCACCGTGCGCAGGCGACGCAGGCCAACGACCTGGCGGTGCGCTGGAACTGCAAGGCCGGCAAATGCGGCTCCTGCTCGGCAGAGATCAACGGCCGACCCCGGCTCATGTGCATGACCAGGCTTTCGGTGCTCCCTGTGGGCGCACCGGTCACGATTACGCCATTGCGTACCTTCCCGGTGATCAGGGACCTGGTGACTGACGTGTCGTTCAACTACGAGAAGGCTCGTCACGTCCCCGCGTTCACGCCTACCGCCGACCAACCCGTGGCACCTTTCACGATGTTCCAGCCCGACGTCGAGCGCTCCCAAGAGTTCCGCAAGTGCATCGAGTGCTGGCTGTGCCAGAACACCTGCCACGTTATGCGCGACCACGAAGAGAACAAGCCGCACTTTGCCGGTCCCCGCTTCTTCATCCGCTACGCCGAGCTCGACATGCACCCCAACGACGCTTGCGACCGCAAGAGCTTCCTCCAGGAGTCCGAGGGGCTCGGGTACTGCAACATAACCAAGTGTTGTACCGAGGTCTGCCCCGAACAGATCCATATCACCGACAACGCCATCATCCCCATGAAAGAGCGCGTCGTGGACACCAAGTACGACCCGTTGGTCCGCTTCTTCTCCCGCCGGCGCACTGCCAGGGCGTAGCGCCCTGTCCTCGGTTCTCCCCAGCCCAGCGCCACCCGCCGTCAAGAGGTCGCGCCTAGCCCTCGCCTAGCCCCATCTGCGCTACGCGCCCAAGTCTTGCCTCAGGCTGCCAGGGATAAGGAAAGTTGCTACCTATGTTGTCAGCTTTGCTTCATGGTATGGTATAGTGATACCTACCAATCTGATTCCCAAAGGAGAGCAATGATGTTGACCCGCTTTGACCCCGTCGCCGACCTGGACCGCTTCAGCTCCGAGCTGCTCGGCGCTCTGTCACGCCGCGCGGTAAGCATGCCCATAGACGCCTATCGCCATGATGACCAGTGGGTCGTGAAGGTGGACCTGCCCGGCATGGACCCCGCTTCGATTGACCTCACCGTCGATCGCAACGTTCTCCGCATTGAGGCCAGCCGTGACTGGCGGCCGACCGAGGGCGACCTCGTGCTGGCGGCCGAGAGGCCGCGTGGCACCTTCTCCCGTCAGATCGTGCTAAACGAGGACATCGACACCGGTGCCATAACAGCCGACTACCACGACGGCGTGCTCTCTGTGGGCCTTCCCGTCGCCGAGACCTCCAAGCCCAAGAAGGTTGCCATCGCCACGGGCACCCCAGCCGGCCCAGCTGCCGTGGAGGCGCAGGTCACCCAGCACCAGGCCGCCTGAACGAGGCCCGGGCTGCGGCCGGGACTGCCGGGCGCAGGCAACTTCGCCGGCCGTCCGGGCCGCACGCACGGCCAACGCACGGCCAACGCACGGCAACGCGCGGCAGCGGGCCATGCCAGACGCCTTGATCGGCTACTCTCGGGCGGCATGACCGCACCCGACCCTGTCGCCGAGCGTGCTGTCGCCCTTGCCGGCACCGCGAACCGTGCTCCACAGAGCCTCGACCAAGCAGTAAAGGACCTGCTTGCAGCCGGTGACCGCGGCGCACTCGAAGCGGCTCAGCTTGAACTGGTGGGGCGTGTGAGCATGCACTCCGACGACTACGAGGCGACAGCTGGGCTGAACCTGGTCAATAAGGCCCTGGCCGCGACCGGCTGGCCCGATCCTTACAACTGGAAGCGCCGCCGCAAGCCCTGAACCCCGGTCTTCGGTGTTACCAGGCAGGCGGGGGGCCAGCGCCCTCGAAAATCATGACCTTCACACCGCGCTGGGACAGCTCGGCCAGGAGTTCGCCCGGCGACGGTACGAGAGATGCGAGGCCTCCCGCGCCCGTACCCAGCCTGCCGGTGGCCGCCCGTACAGCTGTGGCAGCCGCCACCGCCCCGGCCAGCAGCGCCGGCCGGCCGCTGGCCCCGACCAGGGCTGACTCGGCAGCCTGAGCTCTCCGGCCGCGCACCTCGACGCGGACAGCACCCACTGTCCCTTCAGGATGGGGTGGGCGGAGCATGGGGAGCCATGAGGTCAGGCGGTCGCGGCGGGAGGCCGCCGCCCGCGTCGTGGCTGACCTCAACGTCGGGAAGGCGCGCTCCAGCAGCATGGCGTCCGGCCGGTTCACGCGGTAGCAGTCCGCCCCCGATTGGCCAGGGAACCAAACCAGTTCCCGGCCTGAACTGGCGACTCTGCGTACCCACGCCCCGTCGCGCCACTCCTCTACCGGCTCACGCAAGGCTGCATGCCTGCGCCTGGCACATGCCGGGCCCCCCGTCCCCAAAGTTGCCACGTGCACCTCAGACAGCTCGTCCAGGGCCCCTGCCGCCCACGCCGCCAGCAAGCAGGACAGACCGGGAGCCATGCCAGCGCCCACGGCCAGAGCCAGGCCGCGTCGTGCCGCCTCGTCATGCAGTCCGAGAAGCGAACGCACCTCGCCTGTGTCGTCCGAAACAGACACGACAGGGACACCGGCGATCAAGCTCGCCCTGGCCAGGGGAGTCCCGGGGCCCGCTGCGGCAAGCACGACGACGTTCGCGCCCGTCAGCGCCTGGGCGAAGGCTGTGGTCGACAGTTCCTCCAGGTGAACGACACCGGAGCCGCCCAGCGCCACCACCCGCGCCTCGACGCGCGATGGGTGCCGGACGAACACGGCGAGGTCTTCAACCGTGCTTGAAGAGAGAAGCTGGCGCGCGCTGCGAGCACCTACGGCGCCCATGCCCACGAGTACGGCGCGCACCTAGGGGTTGTCCACCGGCTCCAGGTCGGTCATGGACACTTCGCGCCAGCCACCGCGATGAGGAGGCGTACCCCCGCTGCCACGAAGCCTCACTATGAGCGCCACCAGGGCAGTAAGGCTCACCGCCAACAGGGCGCGGGTCAAGAGTCTGAGATCGGCCCGAGGGCCGTGCCTGCCTGCTTTGCTAACCACGCCCCGCACGCTAGTGCCTGCACCTCCGCCATGCCCGAAGGACGATCAGAAGTTCGCGGGTCGCACGTGGCCCCCCGGTAGGGCCTCCCTCCCGTGGGACCTCCACGGCCGGCCACTACCATGGCGTGGCGATGCCGGTCGTAGCGAGCCTTGCCGACCTGAACCCGGGGACCGCCGGCGTGCTGCCGAACCAGATCCTGTCCGAAGCGGTCACCGCCGGGTGGTTGGACGCCGGCGAGCTGCGCATCCCCCCGGCCAACATCCAACCGGCCAGTGTCGACCTCCGCCTTGGGGAACGGGCTTACCGGATCCGCTGCAGCTTCCTCCCCGGTGACCGGGAAGTCGAGCACAGGGTCAAGGATGTCATCGTCGACGAGCTCGACCTGCGCCGTGAAGGCGCGGTCCTTGAAACGGGTCGGCCTTACCTCGTGCCACTGGCGGAATCATTGAAACTCCCTGGGTTCGTGCGCGGCAAAGCCAACCCGAAGAGCTCAACGGGGCGACTGGATGTGTTCACGCGGGTGATAAGTGATTTCAGTTACCGCTTCGACGAGATTAACGAGGGTTACCAAGGACAACTCTATGTTGAAATAGTGCCGCTTTCTTTCGCCGTACGCGTCCGCCAGGGCCTCGCTCTCAATCAGCTCCGGCTTATGGTCGGACGGTCGAACCTGGCGGACGAGGAACTGCGCCAACTCCACGGCGAGCAGGCGCTTCTTTACATCAATGGCCGTGCCGCCAATGACAGGGAACTGGCGACCGGCGGGGGGCTCTTCCTGAGCCTCGACTTGACAGCAGCCCGCGGCAAGAACGTCGGCTACCGGGCAAAGGAACACACTTTGGCACTGGACATGGCCAAGCCAGGCACTCACAGAGTGGAGGACTACTGGGAAGAGGTCGTCGCTGAGGAAGAGGGCCGCGTCGTGCTCGGGCCCGAGCGGTTTTACCTGCTGCTCTCGCGAGAAGCCGTCTGCATCCCGCCCCGGTTGGCCTGCGAGATGACCGCCTACGACCCAACGAGCGGGGAATTGCGGACACATTATGCAGGGTTTTTCGACCCCGGCTTCGGCTACGACCCCACAGGGCTACTAAAAGGCTCCCGCGCCGCCCTCGAGGTCCGTGCCCATGACGTGCCGTTCATGATCGAACACGGCCAGCAAGTCTGCAAGCTGACCTTCGAACGGATGGTGTGCGAACCTTCCAAGCTTTACGGCCAGGAGATCGGTTCCAATTACCAGGGCCAGGTCGACACGCTGGGCAAGCACTTTCGCCGCAGCAATTGAAGCGACGCTCCCGGCCCGGGCCAGCAGCGGGAGCGGCCCAGGGGACAGGCGTGCCTGAGCAATGCTGCTTTTGCCGCGGCATATTGCGCCAGAATGTTCCAGTGGAAGAGGGGGGCACTCGTCGCTCGACGGGGTCGATGCTGTTCCAAACTGTTGGTGTACGGGTGCGATCGCTCCGCCTCGACCATCGGCTTACTCTGGACGAGCTGAGCACCCGCTCTGGAGTAAGCAGGCGCATGATCGCGCTACTGGAAGCAGGCGAAGCCAACCCGACCCTGGGTACGCTGGACAAGCTGGCTCGCGCTCTCGGCACCGACTTCGCATCGCTCGTGTCTGCCCACGCCGTGGCACCGCTGGTACCCGAGATTTCCCAGCGGGTGGCACCAGTATGGGAGGACCGGCTCGGGAGCACGGCGCGGCTGCTGGCCGCGCACCCCCACGCCGGGTCGGCGGAACTGTGGCAGTGGGAGCTCGCCCGCGGCGGCCGCTACGAGTCAGAGGCCGACCCCCCCGGCAGCGAGGAGATCCTCCTCGTGTTCTCCGGGGACCTTGTCGTTGAAGTGGGAGGAGACCGGCTCTCCCTCGCCGCCGGCAGCTACCTGCGGCTGCCAACTGACCGGGCCTATGCCTACGTCAACCCCGGTGAGACGGCCGTGCACTTCGTCCGGGTCATCGTCTCGCCCTGAGCCGGTTCTCAAGGTGTCAGCGCGCTGTGAGGTTCGCGCGCACTCGGCGTTCGTGGCCGAGGAGCCAGGCTTTCCGATCGAGCCCACCACCGTAACCCGTCAGCGTGCCGTCGGCCCCGATCACGCGGTGGCACGGCACGATGATGCTGATGGGATTGCGGCCGTTGGCCAGGCCCACGGCCCGGCACGCCTTGATGTTACCCACCTTCCCGGCCAGCTCGACATAGCTCCACGTCTCCCCGAACGGGATCTGGCACAGCCCTTGCCACACCCGCCGCTGGAAGTCGGTGCCAACCATGTGCAGCGGGACATCGAACTCAGTGAGCTCTCCTGCAAAATAGGCAGCCAGTTGCGCTGCAACCAGGCCGAAGGGCCCTCGGTCCTCGACCCAGTCGGCTCTGTGCCGGGGGGAATGGGCCTCGCCGGTCATGTGCAGCCCTGTCAGGCAACCGTCTTGTGAAGTCAACGTCAGCGGCCCGATGGGGCTGTCCACGGTGGTCGTGAGCGTGACAGTGGCGAGAGCGGCGGTCATGCAGTACCCCTTCTGTTCCCTGTCCCGCCGGTCAGCGGGAAGTGGTTAATCGGATGGTCGAGCGTCGCCCACAGGTACTGGGTAGCGTAGGCGCGCCACGGACGCCAGGCTTGGGCTCTTGCGGCCAGGTGCGACGGGGCGACGGGCAGCCCGGCCATCATCGCTCCCCGGCGCAAGCCGAGGTCGCTGCCGGGGAAGGCGTCCGGGTCCCCCAGCGCCCGCATCGCAATGACCTCGACAGTCCACGGGCCGACCCCAGGGAGCTCGCTTAGCCGGGCTCGCGCCTCGTGCCAATCACTGCCCGGGCCCAGGTCCAACCGCCCATCTGCCATTGCGGCCACCAGCACAGCCAATGCCGCCTGGCGCGCTCGGGGACCGGCCAGTACCTCACCGGGCCCGGAGGGGCCCGGCTCGGGAACGGTCCTGGACAGGGCCTCGTACAGCGAGGTGGGGTCGGGAAATGTTCGCGACAGGCCCCCGAACGGGTCGTCGACACGGGCCCCGTAAGCGGCGGCCAGCCGGCCGGCGTGGGTGCGGGCGGCCTTAGTGGAGACCTGTTGGCCCAGCACCGCCCTGACGGCCATCTCGGCCTCATCGACTGTGCGAGGGACCCGCCGGCCCGGGGCAGCCCTGACCAGCGGTGCCAGGGCCGGGTCGGCACTCAGCTGCTCGTCGACCGCCTGAGGGTCTGCGTCCAGATCGAGGAGACGCCTGCACCGGGCCATGGCTGGCACGAGATCACGAAGGTCGGACAGGGTGACCGAAGCCCAGACATGGCCTTGGGCGGGGCGGAGGGAAACAAGCGCTGCCCCATGGGACAGGCTCAGCGTTCGCCGGTAGGCACCGTCACGGATCTCCTCGACACCGGGCACAGCCGTAGCGGCCAGGTGCCCGAACAGGTTGTCAGGGCATAGAGGAGCACGGAAGGGAAGGCGCAGGACCAAGGTTTGGCTGGTCACGGGCACTCCGCACACCGGCACCGTTGCCCCGGCGCCGTCGGTCGGCGCCCGCCTGCGCAGATCGTTGGGGCTGACGGCGAAGATCGCCCTCACGGTGTCATTGAACTGGCGGACACTGGAGAACCCGGCAGCGAAAGCCACCTGCGCCATGGGCAAGACGGTTGTCTCGATGAGAACACGGGCGGCCTGGGCGCGCTGGGCACGGGCCAGGGCCAGAGGACCGGCGCCGACGCCCGACACTAGGAGCCGTTCCACCTGCCGAGTGCTATAGCCGAGCCGGGCGGCCATGCCTGGGACACCCTCCCTGTCCACCACGCCATCGGCGATGAGCCGCATGGCCCTGCCCACCACGTCCGCCCTCGTGTCCCACTCAGGGGAACCCGGCGTGGCGTCCGGCCGGCACCGCTTGCACCCTCGAAAGCCAGCATGCTGGGCAGCCGCCGCAGTTGCGTAAAAGCGGACGTTCTCCGGCTTGGGCGTCATGGCCGGGCAACTCGGGCGGCAATAGATGCCGGTGCTCGTGACGGCGGTGAAGAACCAACCGTCGAAGCGCTGGTCCTTGGACTGCAGGATGCGGTAACAGCGGTCGAAATCCTCGATCACTCAGCCAGCATGTCCCATCGCGGACGGCTCGCGCTGGCGGGTTTACGACAACAGGGTGGGCAACAACGCCAGCCGCAGGCCATGATTTGGGGGTGAGCGATCTCAACGACCTTCTACGCCGGACAGCGGAGCGCGCTGCAAGTTACCGTTCCGCGGTGGACGAGCACGCAGTGTTCCCGGACCGGCTCGACGTCGATCAAGTGCGCGCCGCTCTGGGGGCCCTGCCCGACCAGCCGACCCCGGCCATCACCGTTGTGGAGAGGCTGGCCGACGCCGTCGAACCCGCTCTGGTCGCCACCACAGGGCCCCGCTACTTCGGTTTCGTGGTCGGCGGCGCCCTGGACGCGGCGACAGCTGCTGACGTTCTCACGACCGCGTGGGACCAACCCGCATTCAACGCCGTTACCGCGCCGGGTGCGGCTGTGGCCGAGGACGTAGCCGGCGAGTGGCTGAAGGAACTGCTCGGATTGCCGGCCAGCGCCTCCTTCGGTTTTGTGACTGGCGGGCAAGGTGCCAACTCCGTCTGCCTGGCTGCAGCCCGTAACCACGTACTGGCCGAAGCCGGTTGGGACGTCGAACAGCGAGGGCTCCTGGGTGGGCCTCGCGTCCGGGTGGTGGCGAACGCCGAGCGCCATGCCACGATCGACCGTGCCTTGCGACTGCTGGGCCTGGGCGTGGACGCTCTCGAGGAGGTGGCCGCCGATGCTCAGGGGGCCATCGACACGGCCGACCTGGCCCGGGTGCTGGCCGACAGCGACGGGGGCCCGACGATCGTCTGCCTCCAGGCCGGCAACGTGAACAGCGGGGCGTTTGACGACCTGACGAAGGCCACCAGTGCCGCTCACGACTACGGCGCCTGGGCCCACGTGGATGGTGCCTTCGGGCTCTGGGCTGCCGCCAGCCCGGTAATGCGCCACCTTGTCGCCGGGATCGAGACAGCCGACTCGTGGGCCACCGACGGCCACAAGTGGCTCAACGTCCCCTACGACGCCGGCTATGCCTTCTGTGCCCGTCCCCAACCTCACGCCGCGGCCATGTCCTTGATGGCGTCCTACCTGACCGGTCAAGGCCAGGGTGGGTTGCGAGCACCGAGCGACTACGTGCCTGAGTCCTCGCGGCGGGCCCGGGGGTTCGCCACCTGGGCGGCGCTCTGCCAACTCGGCCGGGCTGGCGTGGCGGACCTGGTAGAGCGCTGCTGCGCCCTGGCGTGCCGGTTCGCCCACCAACTGGCCGCGGCCGACGGCGTGGCAGTCCTGAACGATGTGGTGCTCAATCAGGTCCTCGTCCGCTTCGGCGACAGCGACGACGTGACGAACCGTGTTGTCGACGCCGTCCAGCGCTCAGGCGAATGCTGGATGGGCGCGACGACATGGCACGGGATACGCCTGATGCGCATCTCAGTATCGAGCTGGCGCACGACCGAGGCCGACGTGGACCGCTCAGTAGCTGCGGTCCTGAAGGCATTCTCCGAGGTCGCGCCAGATAAGCCCTGACCGCGTGCCGTGCCCCAAATACAACCGACTGGACGCACCGTTCAGCGGGAGAATGCGCTCGACCTGTACATGCGTACCGCCCCGAGCAACCCGACACTTTCGAGGTACTCTTCCGAAAGGTCGACCACTTGGCTCGGTTGGCAGACCTGCGCATGTTGCATTTCGGGCTCTATGTCGTCAGGTGGTTGCGCTTCTCCGTCGGCGGCCACGTCGCCTGCGACGGCGACATCCCCGTCGCCCAACTCGGCCCCGTCGCCCAACTTGGCCCCGCCGGCCGGCTCAGCCTCGCCGGCCTCATCAGCCTTGTCGCCTGGACCTCCTTCGCTGGGAGCGCCTTTCTCCTGAGCCAGACGATCCCTGGCCCGGCTGCCCGACTCCGCCAAAGGACGCTCCTGTAGGGCTCGCGCGGCAAATGCGAGGGCGTCCGCAACGTGGACCGCGTCGGGGAGCTCCGGATCCCGCGGTTGACCGTCCCAGTGCTCACGGTGGCGGGTCACGGCCTCGACGACGCGGTAGTTCATACCCCAAAGCGAGAGAAGACAGCCCCCAAGGACCGGGTACGTGGCGCCGAGACAGTCAGTCTCCGCCTCATCCGCCGGACGACCGGCCGCGACCTCTGCCAGGACGTCACAGAGCTTGTCCGGGGCACGGTCTGCCACCACGAGCTCGCCCACGTCATGGAGCAAGCCCGCCACGCTGGCCTCATACTGGGCAGCACTGGTCCGCACAAGCCGCCCCGCGATGTCGGCAACCTCGAGTGAATGCTCGTTGAAGCGCTCCATCCAGTCGCCTGGCAAGAGCCCGCTTGGCTTGAAGACCCGGAACACCTCAGTTGTTATGGTGAGGTTCCGCAGCGTCTCCACCCCCAGGTAAGCGACTGCCTGGCGCAGGTCACGAATGGAAGACCTCAGCCCGAAGAACGGGGAGTTCACCAGTTGCAGCACCTTCGCCGACATGGCGACGTCGCGGGTCACAATCCGTGCCACGTCCCCAAGAGAAGCGTCTTCGTCGCAGAGAGCTGCGTCGAGTGCAACGAGGTTGGCGGGAAGGCTCGGGAGGTCACCTACTTGACCAAGCATGCGGCGCGTCGTATCGCTGTGCAGCAAGGCTTGCAGTTCGGCCGCCCGCTGGACCGTCCTGATGAGGACCTCTGGGGAACACCGCTTGCTCAAGCACTGGTGGGCGACAGGGAGGCTGCGCATTGCCGCGCCGGGGTCGCCGGGGCTCGTCAAGGAGATGCGCACCGTTTCCGGCTTGCTCTGTTTCGCCCGTCTCAGGAAGGCAGGCCCGTCCATGTCGACCAACCGTGACCCGGAGACGACCACGTCAAAGGGGCACCCGTCCATCATCGCCAGCGCTGCCGCTCCGCCCCGGGCGTAGGTCGCCTGCCAGTCTTGGCAACGCTCGGAGCACATTCTGCGCAGGCCGTCGAGGTTCGCCGCGTCTTCGTCAACGAACAACACAGAGACCATCAGAGTTCATTTCGGCGCGCCCGCTGCCAGCCTGAGGAACGGGTGGGAAGATGACGATGCGAGCTAGGGACCTCTTGGGGGAGCGGGGCACGAAAGGCGGCCTCGGGATCGACCGTCAGCCTTGCCCCGAGCGCGAGACTTCATCATCCCGGCGATACCGGGAACGGGTTGGAGGTGCCCCATGCCTACCGTCGAAGAGTGGAAAACGAAGCTGAGAGGTGCGATAGACCCCTGTGGCGCGGTCAGCCACACCGGCACCCGACGTGCCCAGCTCGACTGCGTGCTCGGGGGGTACAGGGACGAGGGGCCTGATGGACGTTTCACGTCGAGGGCCGAGGGCTTGGTCGATACGCTCGCCAAACAAGCCGAGTTCGGGGCACTCGATGGTCTGTTCCTGGGAAGCGATCTCATCGAGGCAGTGGCTCACCGGCTGAACCTCGCTGTGTTCGGCGCAGAGGATGCTGAGGACCTGGAACGAGAAGGTGGTGGCACTGGGCCCCTCCTTGAAAGGCTCATGGCCTACGTCCGGGACCACCCTTTCATCACCTGAGCGACCATCACAAGCCGATCGGCGGCCCCCGGGGGGCATGGAACCCCGCCAACAGGTAAAGGGTAGATAGGCCTCGTAACTGCGGGCTGCCACCACAGGACCGTGACGGCAGAGCTTCCTCGACGACCGGCCTTAGTCCTCGGCCACGACGACTCGAACGCTGGTTTGAGTCAGGCAATCGTTGCTGCGTAGTCGGGCACCCAGTGGTAACGCTCGCGGGGCGGCCGCTTGTAGTCGCCAACCGGGGGCCGTGAAGGCAACTCGATCTTCGGCAGCTTGCGGGGCTCATAGGGGACGACCGACAGTAGATGAGCGATGCAGTTGATCCGCGCCCCTCGTTTGTCGTCGGCTTCGACCTCGTACCAGGGCGAGTCCGGCAGGTCACAGTGGGCGAACATCTCGTCCTTGGCCTTGGAGTAATCGACCCAGCGATTGCGCGACTGGATGTCCATATCGCTCAGCTTCCAGCGCTTGAGAGGGTCGCTGAGCCGCTCCTTGAACCTACGCTCCTGCTCTTCGTCGCTCACCGAGAACCAGTACTTGACAAGGATGATCCCGTCGTCGATGAGCATTCGCTCGAACGCCGGGCACTGCCGGAGGAAGCGGTGGTACTGCTCGTCGGTGCAGAGCCCCATCACGCGCTCGACCCCGGTCCGGTTGTACCAACTGCGATCAAACAGCACGATTTCGCCTCCGGCTGGAAGGTGCGCGATGTAGCGCTGGAAGTACCACTCGGTCTTCTCCCGGTCGCTCGGGACGGGAAGGGCGGCGATGCGGCACCACCGGGGGTTTAGGTGCTCGGTGATGCGCAGGATCACGCCACCCTTTCCCGCGGCGTCGCGGCCTTCCACGACGATGACAACGCGCTTGCCCTCCTCGTGGACCCACTGCTGCATCTTTACCAACTCTTCTTGGAGCCGGAGGAGGGTTCTTTCGTAGACAGCTTTGTCGACCATGCACCATTGTGGCGCGAAGCCGGGTCGGACGTCGTTGGCCTTGCGCGACCTTCGTTGGTGCTCACCTCGCGGCTGGTCGTCGATGGCGCCCGGCCGAGAGACCTGGCGATGCTACACAGGGCGTGCGCCTCTTCGGCGGCGTACTGCAATTGCCCATGCTCCTCGGCCGAGAGCCGCACTAAACCACAGTGGGCCGTCCGGACTCGACCTGTTCGGGCAGTTCGTCAAGGACCTCGTAATTGTCAGCTGCCACCCCTTCCTCAGCAAGCAGGTCGTTGATCTTGCTCATCAGCCCTCCTTCCCGCAGATGCGTGGATCCAGGCGAGCTCGCGCTTCAGGGTGGCAAAGAACGGCCTCATTGCGGCCCCCGTTCGCTAGCGGCTGAGGCACGTCGAGCGGTTCACCGACCGGAGGGGCGCCGCCCGAGCGACCCGGCGGCGGTGAAGGCGACGGCGAAGAGCGCGACGATGAGCCAGAGGGCGTGGAGGAGACCGACAGCATCGGCCAGTACGCCGATGGCGGGCGGCCCGGCAAGACTGGCGAAGTAGCCCACAGAGGCTGCGACCCGCACGCGCTCGGCCGGGCCGGGCCCGCTCTCCGCAGCGGCGGACATGCCGAGGGGGAAGCCCATGGAGACCCCCACCGCCCAGAACACGACCCCGGCGAGGACGGTCCACCGGTTGTCCCCCAGGATGAAGAGCAGCAGTCCGACCACGCCAAGGGCGGTGGTGCAGCGAATGGTGTTGCACCGCCCGAGCCGGTCCACGACCGGGCCGCCGAAGATGCGAGCCAGAGCTTCGCCAATGGCGAAGGCGCTGAAGAACAACGCGGCAACGGCGGCCGTCTGGCCGTGGTCGTCCTTTACCGCGAGGGTAAGCCAGTTGTTGGCCGAACCCTCGCCAAGGTCGACGCCGAACATGACGACGCCGATCAGCAACAGGCGCCTGTCCGTCCAGCCCCTCAGCCATGCGCAGAGCTTGGCCGAGCGCGTCTGGGAGGGCCGTCCGGCCGTCGCGGGGCTCCCCCCGATCGGGATCGCAGGCGCCCCGACGACGGCGCCAGCTACGACGAGGGCCGCCTCGCCCATGAATTGCACGGCGGGCGTGACCCCGAGCGCCGCGCACGCCGCACTAATCCCAGAGCCCAACGTGATGCCGACCGACCAGGACCCGTGCAGCCGGGGCATGAAGCTACGGCCGGCCGCTCGCTCGATGGCCGAGCCCTGCGCATTGACCAGCACGTCCAGGGTGCCGATCCCGAGGCCCGAGACGACCAGGGCCGCACTGAGCAGGGGGACGCACCGCAGGGGCACGGCGACGCCCATGGCGGCCATCGCTGCTGCCACTGCCAGGAGCGACAAAGTCACGCCTCCCCGGCTCCCGAACCGACGGAGCACCGGTGTCGATATCAGGAGTCCCGCGATGCCCCCGACGGTCGCGCCCGCGACGAGGAGCCCGATCGTGGCCGTCCCGATGCCGAGTTCTGCTTTGACGGCCGGGAGCCTGGGGCCCAAGGCGGCGACGGTGACGCCGGCGAGGACGAAGGCGGCCATGATCGCCCTTCGCCAGCGCACGAGGGCGGCCGTGTCGATGGCGACAGTCGCTTCAGCCATGTCTCAGTACACGCTCCCGTATCCCTGGACGCGCCAGGTTCGCACCGCGCGCACTGCCCGGTAGCCTCCGTGCGTTCGGCACCGGTGGCCGCCCGAAGTCCTCAACGCTTGCCCTCAGAAACTTTTCCATTGGAAGATATCTTGCCCGGACGCTACAGGGGCCTCCCTCGTGGTGGCAAGGTGCCCGGCGAGCCGTTGGGACAAGGACTACTCGTCGCCCACGGGCTGGCTACAACCCGGGAGCACCCGTTCCAAGAGCGACAACGAACGGCCCACGTCGACCACGTCAGGCTCGAGGAGCCATTGGACCTGTAGGCCGTCCGACGCGGCTATCACCAGGGCGGCTGCATCGACCGCGTCGATGTCCGGTGCTATGTGGCCGGCCCGCTGGCCAGCTTCGATGCGGGCCGCCAGTGCTTCCCGGAGCGCACCGAACCGCTCACGGACGAAGTCGTGAGCTGCCGAGTGACGCTCTTGCAACGCGTCGGTGGCAAGGGTCGCGTATAGCTGCACCAGCCCTGGGATGGAACGGTTCCTCTCCGCAGCCCTGACCATCAGCGCTACGGGCGCTTGACCACCTACGCCAGCGTGGTCACCGGTCTGGGCTTCGTGGGCCCGGTACACCTCGACGAGCAACTCGTCGCGAGAGGCAAAGTAGTGGCGCAGTGCGGCATGGGAAACCCCGATCGCCTCACCCACAGAGCGCAATGACGAGGCATTGACACCTCGCTCCCCGAACAACGCGATTGCACCTTCGAGGATTTGCTGCCGGCGTTGGGCACCCTTGGGGTAGCGGCGACGCGGGGGCCGCTTCTCAGCCGTGTCTTCAAGCATGCCCACGATGGTAGGGGCCGTCCATGCTGTCCAGGCCTCCTGGCGGTGGGGCCTGCCCGCCTGGACGGGACTCCGGACGACCCGCTCGGACGGTGGTGAACCCTCGCGGGGCCGCGGACCCTCGCTGGGCGGGCTCGTGCGACCCTCGCCTCGGCTCACGCCGCAACACCCACTTCCACCTCGGTGCACGCGTGCAGATTTCCCGTTAGTTATAGGGCGTGCATTTTGGCTCGTCCGTGCCAGCACGAAGGTGCCGATCGGCGCTATCCCCGTCCTAGAAGTCGCCACGGAGCGTGACAGGCCAGGGCATTTGCCGTCCTAGCGGTTGCTTCAAAGATGTCGTTCCATGTCTCAACGAACTATGGGAGTAAGTGCAACCTAGAGGCCATATAGCTCCGCCGCCGCCCGAACGTACAACCCTTTGGGCCATGGGGGTTGCGCGCGAACGCGCGGAGCTAGCGGTCCGCATCGGAGAGCTGCGTCATAGCCACAGCTGGAGCTGGACTGAGCTAGGAAAGCGGGCGGGCGTTCATGCAAAGCAGGTGGAGGGGATCGAGATGGGAATAAGGGACCCACAGTTCTCGACGCTGGTGAAGCTCGCGCGGGCGTTAGAACTTCACCCAATGGACGAGCTGCTGGTCGCCCTGCCTCTCGCTCAGTCCTTGATCGATGTTCACCCTTCTGAGAGCGACCCTCGTCGTCATTGACCAGGGTTCTGGGTGGAAGGCGCTGCCGGGATAGGCCACGCTCTCTGCGCCCCTCTTCGGCCGCCCTAGTTCCATCCCACGGCTTCGCAACGCTTCGCGACGGCTGCGCCCTCGTGCGGCCCGTCGCGCCTCAAACGTGCCTCACCGGGAGGCAATCAGGGGTCGGCAACCGTCAAAAGGTCATCCCTGGTCGGCACGAAGCAGCCTCTGAACCGGAAGACAGCCTCTAGGGCTGGTGGGGCTACTCAGAATCGAACTGAGGACCTCAGCATTATCAGACCAGATTTCATTTTCGCCGCCAGGCAAGGGATATGTCGTCTGCATTCCTCCAATGCATCACATAGATATCTGCACGGCGAGAGGCGGCCAGGTGTAATATTATTCTGGACATATTCCGGCCCCGACTCTGGACAGCGAGCAGGTGGCCAATGGTGCTTACATTTAGGGACGACACGACCTGCCTGGCACTTCGGCGCGACCCCGCTCTGGATACCGACCGTCCATTCTGGACAACAGACAGGCACGACGACGCGGTCAAGCCCCGCCCGGGGGGCGTGGCAATCCCTATTATTCGTCCCTTTCCGTGACCCGGTGCGCGCCGGCGTCAAGGCCAAGCACCCGTGCGGCCTACGGACGGTCTTGACCCCGGCTTGGTGAAGTGCGAGCCCTTAACAAATAACCTGGCGCGAGCGACCACCGACTTAGGCGAACTGCGACATCGAAATGAGAAGCTCCCTAAAGGCCGGGACCGGGCAGTCCGAAGGCAACGCCATGTGCGCAAAGACGCTCCGGCCATGACCACGCCTGGCGAGGCGGCCGCACCTGAGCTGGAAACCCGCTGGGCCCCGGACCATCCCGGGAGCAGCGGACGGGTACGGTACACCTTCGACGTTGCCGCCGCCGACCCGAGCCTGGCCCCAGAAGTCCTCTACCGGTTCGCCCGTTCCCCCTCGCAGGCCGCACGGCTAGGGGTGGCCATCAACCCCGCGTGCCCCGCTGAGACATTGGTCGAGTTGCTCCGCGACGATGACCGGGTAGTCCGCCATGCGGCCCTCCGTCACCCTTCGGTACCGTTACAGACCTTGTCCCAGCTGTGCCACAGCAAAGATGGCCATGACCTCGAGGGCGTAGCCGCCAACCCCGCTTGCCCGCCGGAGCTGCTCGTCCGACTAGGCACAAGTCCGTCGGGGCCCAAGGGCGCTGTCGCCTCTCATCCGAACTGCCCGCCAGCACTGCTGCGCGAGCTAGCCCAGTACGACAGCCCCCCTATCACTGCCCCGCTCCTCCTGGCCTTTTTCGGGGACCCGTACTTCCACAAGAACAGCCTGCTGACCTCGCTCGCCAGCAACGCCAATTGCCCGCCGGACATATTGGGACAGCTGGCCGCAAGCAGCCATGCGCCCACCCGTGCAGCGGTCGCCAGCAACCCGAGCTGCCCACCCGACATCTTGGGACGGCTCTTGGAGGACAGTGAAGGTGCAGTGGTCCGAGCTGCGGCCAGCAACCGCGCCGTACCGCAGACGCCCACGCCCACCACCGACGGACCACCACCTACCCGTGGACGGAACTCGGGCGAGCTGGTTGGGCCGGGCCTCGCGTCCTCCGCTCACACGGGAACAAACTCCAAGAAGCTGCCAAGCAATGGCCACTAAACGAGCGCTCACTGTCTAGGAACGACCATGACCACGCTCGTTGACGAGAACGACCCGGCGCTGGCCGACCTGTTCTCCCGTTCGCAGCGCGTCCTGGTACTGACCGGTGCCGGCGTGTCAGCCCCTTCGGGCTTGCCGACCTATCGCGGCGCGGGCGGCCTGTACAACGACACCGAGATCGAGGCGCTGCACCACGCCGAGGCCCTCCCCGCTTCGCTGGACGCGCTCTGGGGCTTCTACGGCCAGCTGCGACAGCAGGTGGCGTCAGTGGAACCGAACTCCGCCCATAAGGCGATCGCCGCCTGGCAGCTGGCAACCCTAGGCCAAGGCCGCCGGTTCACACTGGCCACACAGAACATCGACGACCTGCACGAACGCGCCTCCAGCCCCCAAGTGGCCCACCTGCACGGGAGCCTCTACTCCACTTGCTGCATGGACGAGGCATGTGCCTATGGGGCCCGGCATGACCCCGTCGCACACCTGAGCGCACCGCCCTGCCCGGTGTGCGGGGGCCGGCTGCGCCCAGCCATCGTGCTGTTCGGCGAGAGGCTCTTCGGGGCCGCTGAACGCGAGGCGCGCCTTGCCGTGCGCGACTGTGACCTGTTCGTCGCGATCGGGACGTCGGCCGTCGTCTCGACTGCGCTCGGGCTCCTGCGCTACGCGACCGACGTGGGCGCCACCGCCGTGTGCATAGACCCTGCCCCCGAGGTCGACGAGCGCTTCGGCCTCCACCTCCAAGACAGGGCTGAACTGGTGCTGCCCCGGCTCATCGCCACCTAACCACCACAGGCCCGCTGAACGCGGTCCCGGGTCACTGGCCGGCCAAGCTTTTTGCCCCAGGCTCGATGGCACCTGCTCTCCTCAGCCGATCGGGGTCAGTTCCAACGCCTGGATCACCACCATCTTGCGTACGGCCGGCGCCCGGACCGAGGCAGACACCGTGTCGTCGAGGTAGTCCACCAGCAGGGGTGGCCTCGCGCCTTGGTAGGCGTCCTGTGGCAACATGACTCGCGGGTCCGGCACGACCTCCTCGAAGGCCTGCATGTCTCTTACAAAGGCCGGGACGACAGTGATACCGCGGCTTAGGAAGCCGTATGACCGGTGGTAACCATCGCGAAGGAAGTGGCGACCCCGGTAGCGCACTACCTGCAGGTAGGAGGGGCTGACCCCCACCCCAAAACCGAAGAAGGGCGCCCCACCGGGAGCGCCGGCAACGGGACCTGCAGTCCCAAGGACCCGAAGGTTCGGGTTGTCACAAGTAACGATCCAACTTTGGCGCACGGCGTCCAACTGGACGCGCATGTTGGTTTCGCTCGTCAGCGGGAGGGCGAGCGCAGCCACCGACGCCGGATCGGCCGAGCCGAGGTGCTCCACCCGTTCTAGGGCGCTCTCGCTGACCACTATCGGCTGGTAGCCGCAGACCCTGGTGAGGTCCACCCGTGCGACCCTCCACCCCTCTGCAAACATCTGCGCGCCCGGGAGGGTTGCTTGAAGCGCTGTCACGTGGGGCTCAAGGCTTGCGTCCGCCTCCATCACGACCTCACTCTGATCCACGCCCTCGGCACGGGCGGCGACGGCCCTCCGGGTATCGTCGACTGCGGCCAGGTACTTCTCCGGGGCCCGCGCGTAGTCGGGATTGGACATCACAGCGCGGCGCGCATCCTCTGGCCGCATCCAACCGATCAGCGCTCGGGCAGCCAACAGGACCTGTGGCGGCGCGCTGTCCTCGGACGGCGGTCCGAGCTCGGGCAAAGTGGTCACATCGGGGATAGGCATTTCTTCTCGATCTCCTCTCCAGCTCTAGGGCTGGGTTAGCGGTCAGCCAGGTTTGGCCGGTGCACGGGTAGTCACGCTTGAGCCGCCGTATGATCGAGGGCGGTAGTGGGCCTTTCGCGGTCGGCTACACGTCTATGACGGGGTGGGGGCCCTGGGCAGCGAACTCGAGGCCCTCCCCCCGCTTCTCATCACCTCCTTAGGGCAGCCTTGCCATTAGAAGCTCCATGAGACCTGGTGCGGATCCGTTCTTACAGCGAGCTGTTCAAGGCGCAGCCGAGCGGCCTCGCGGCTAACCAGGAACCGGTCCGCCACCGAAGTGATCAGGGCGCCGGTGTCCTCATGGCCGGCACTCCGCTCCGCTTGAGTGTGGGACACAACCTCGGACCTGGGCATGAGCAGGGTCCCCATGCCCCGGTTCGCTTGCCATTCCCACCACTCACCGGAGTACGCCCGTCCGACTGGGCGCACGTCCCGGCAGAGTTCTCGGCGCGAAGTATCGCGCCCAAAGAGCGCTTCGGGCTGGCGCAGGAACAGGACTCTGTGCAAAAGGACGTGGGCGGCTTCGTGCGCGAGGGTCGTCCGCATCAAGTTCTCGGCACCGGGCTCCCCCTCGGCGGCGAGGCCGCTCAACGCTGCCGAGATACGCATCTCGACCCGGCCGTCAGGGAAGAAGTCGGTCGCCCCCTGGACACCTCTGGGCAGCGCTTCGAACTGCGGGGTAATGCCGAGGTGCTGTTCAATGAACGCGTCGACGTCTAGCGCGGCACCGCCGATGTGCGGACTGCCCGCTCGGCGCAGCTCGTCCTCCATGATCGAGTCGATCTCAGCCTCTTCGTACCAAAGGCGGTAGGGCATCCGCCCGCTGCGGTCCCGGGCCTCACGCACTAGCGCTCCTCGCCCTTATCGTGCTGTTCGCGCTCGACCACCTGTTCAACTTGGCCAAGGAGAGCCTCCCGGTCGGCTGCTTCGCTCATGCGCCGCAAGAGAGTGCTCACCCGCGGCTCCTCTTCCATCCACTCCTTGACCTCAGGAGGGATGCGCGGATCGAGCGCCTGCAGCTCCTCTAGCGGGATGGCAAGGATAGCGGCGACCCTGGTAAGGACCTCCTGCCCGGGCCGGCGGCGATCAGCCTCAATGTCAGTTACGAAAGGCGGCTGCACGCCGAGCCGAGCGGCGAACCCCCGGACGGTCAGCCCCAGCTCCTGCCGCCTGTCCTTGATCCGCCTACCGAGGGTGACCATAATTGGCTATGTTAGCTTCGTCAGCCAACACTGTCAATGACCCTCCGGGACCTGCACGCATGGGTCCGAACGCGTGGCCAAGTGGCGCTTTCGCGGTCCGCCGCGGTAAGAAGTGCCACCTACCATCTGGTAGGAGAGCTTAGTAGGGTTCAGAGTCTTGACATATTCCTCCCGTAGAGTATGATGCGACAGTATGAAGCTATCTATCTCGGTTCCGGACGATCTCTGGGCAGCAGCTGCACCTGCGGGCAGTTCACCATCGGAGGTCGTCCAGCGAGCCTTGTCTGAGGTGGTCTCCCTCCAGAAGCCAAGTTCGCCGTGGGGTCGCGCGCCGGAAACGGGCGTGGTGGAGGAATGCAAGGAGTCCCTCGACGCGGCCGTGCACCGTCTCCTCTCGGAGCGCAAGCAGTTGCGCCGGCACGGCTACCGGGTGGGGGCGGTCCTCGCGGCCGATCCCTCCCTCAGCCTCGATTGGTTCATGTCGGCGGTCGCACGACTAGACCCGGAGTCACTGCGCCAGCTGATCACGGACATGCTCGCGGAGGACTGTACTGACGACCTTGCGAGGCGCATCATCTCGCTCGCCCGGGATGAAGCTCACCTAGAACCGGGCACGGTCTTGATCGGAGCGACTATGGAGGACGAGGGCCTCACCCTGCCTCAAGAATTCCTCGCTGGGCTCGTGGACGCACTGTTCGACATCTGGGACGTGGTCGAGAGCGAGTCGGCTGTAAAGGAACTGTCGTGAACCAGACCCAACGTGACACGCGTCGAGGCCCGGGGGGGCAACGCGCCGAGCGCACCTATCGCCAGGCCTTGCGGCAGCAGCGACAGCTCCGCAAAGGCGAACCCGCTGCTTCCCCGGTGATCGCCGACGTGGTGCTACTTGATGTAGCCTTCGCCGACCCCAGCGGGAGCAAACTCCGGCCGACCGTGGTCGTCGAAGTTCGGGACGAGTCCATGTTGGTGGTGCCTCTACGAACCGTCAGGCCAGGACGCCGCTTGGGGACCTTTCAACTCGAGAACTGGGAGACAGCCGGCCTCAGTCGACCATCCGCCACGATGGCGGCCAAAGAGGTTCCTCGGGGGTGTGTCCTGGCGGCTCTAGGACGGGTGAGCGGACGCGATTGGCGTGGCGTTGTCAACGAGGTCGTCTCAACTCCAGGGGCACTCAGGTGACCTTGGCCCGCTGTGTGTCCGAGGCGATATGCGCGTAACCGTCGAAATGGACTGGGAAAGGCACGGGGCGGTGCGGATAATCGGCGAGAAGCTCCTTTTCCCTCAGGTGGGCGAGAAGCCGGGCATCTACCGGTTCACCCTCCGCTGGGCAGAGGGCCAGTCGGTGTACATCGGCGAAGCTGAAAGGCTGCGACGAAGATTTGCGCACTACTGCAACCCCGGTCCTTCTCAGTCGACCAACCAGCGGCTCAACACCGCTATCAGGGAGACCATCCGGGCAAGTGGGAACGTGGACGTGGAAACCGCCACTCAGGTTCGAGTCGACGTACAAGGACACTCAGCGATCGCTGACTTGGCGCTACGCCCCTATCGCCTGCTAGCCGAGAACGCCGCTCTCGTGATCGCCCTCCAACTTGGTCACATCATCGAGAACCTCTAGTCCAAACGGCGCGCACAGGCCCCGCCCCCCGGGGCGAGGCGGCCCCCATTATTGGTACCTCTCGCTACCCCTGCGCGCTGGTGTCAAGGCCAAGCACACGTGCGGCCTCCGGCCGGTCTTGACCCCGGCTTGGTTGCTCCGAGCCTTTCACACCAACACCGTCGAGGTCGGCCCGACAGTCCCTGCCCAGTGGGCGTGGACCGAGACAGGCTGAGGTTCATGTTCAAGTTCAGATCGAGGTAGCGGGGCTGTCCGGGCCTTCCCTTAGTGAATCGCGGCCAATCCCCGTCCAATGCCTTCAGCTCGACGGTCCTACCGCGCGCTCACCACCGCACGATGTAGATCCTCGAGAATTCCCAGGAAATCCTCAAGAGCGCGCGCCAAGTCGATCAGGCGACCCTGGTCCCCATAAGAGCTAGCGCTCAGGAGAATGCCTTCGGCGATAGCCCGCAGCTCGTAAAAGGCCTGGGTCAGGTCGTGGATCTCATCTCTCGGCACGCCGGCCTCCCTTGCGGCCCGGCCATAACCACCGTGCCCGGTTGACCGCCTGCTCTCCGGATCTCCACCGCCCGGGCGAGCAACTGGTCGAGCTGGTCGTCTATCAGCCAGAAGGCGCGGCCCCGGACGGCCTCAGGGGCATGACCGCAGACGATGAAACTGCCTGGGCTCGGAGGCAGGGAGGTGGCGTCGAGCCCTGCCCCCGCGCCGCTGCCTAAGATGGTCGCGGACTGCTCCCTCGTTGAGCAGCGGCCAGCGACACGCGTTAAAATAAGGTCGCGGAAGCCGGGGTTAATTACGTCGACCGAAGGGCGTTGTGTGGCTGCGACGAAGATCACGCGGTCGGCGCGCCCAACACGGACCAGGTGCACTAGGAGCCTGGACAAGGCCTCGCGCTCCTCCCTCTCAGCGCCGCGCAGGCCGGTCATGTCGGTGAGCACCGCCAGTTCGTCGATGACCACGACCACCGCGCCGAGCGCTTCGGGCGGCCAGATCCGCAGCCCCAACGCCGCCCTCTCGTCGGCGCGCCGCTTCCGCACCTCCTCCACCTCGGTCAGGAGCTCGAGGGTCTCGCGAACGGTCCCCGCACTGCCGGCTGCCACAGGAGACCAACGCCCCAGCTCGGACCCCTCCTTGCCGTCACAGGTATAAAGCAGCGCCCTGCGGTCAAGCGCCACCCAGCCGCAGCACAGCTGGAGGATGCCTGACTTGCCGCAGCCCGGGATGCCACCGACCAGCACGGACCCTTGCCACAGCGCGACAAGGATGACTTCGCCCGCGTCCGTGATGCCGATAGGGACCGGGTCCGTCAAGACGTCCACCCCGAAGTTCCTAAGGTGCGGCGGCTCCACCACGGGCAGGACGGAACGGTCGACGAGCCGGACCCGGAGCCGTCCCGGGCGCGTCTCGGTGACATCGGCGTGGTCCGCCCGGAATTCACTGCGCAGCGCCTCGAGCCGCCCGGTCCTCCAGCGCTCGGGGAAGTCGCCGGGCCACAGCCGTACCTCGAACTGCTCAACCCCGGTTTGGCGGTTGCGCCCGTACGAAGCGAACAGCACCCGCGACGGCAGAGCGACCCCCGCGCAGCTCGCAACGGCCCGCCGGAAGCGCCAGGCGCGTCGCCGCGGCGCGCCATCAGGACGACGCAGGCGGTAAAGCGCGTGCAGCGGGAGGTTCCAACGCCGCGGCACGAACAGGAACCACGCCAGCACGACGCCACCCGCAACAACCAGCCCTCGCCAGCCGAACTCCAGGCGAGCGCCGACCAAGGCAACCACGAGGAGGAGTGAGGCCCACTGGCGCCTCACCACGAGCGGCACATCGGCCAAAGGATCGGCCGACGAAGCCCTCCCAACGCGCGTGGCGCCCGCTCTGTCGCAGCGCACATCACGCATCATGCTGCTCCCTCACCGGCCCCGGGACCGCCCTCAGCCGCTCGGCCGGCGCGGCAGCGGCGCGCACGCCCTCCGCCGTGTACATGAGACCCTGCCTGCCGTCCTTCGCCGCCCATGTTCGCACCACCAGGCCAGGGAAGACCACCGCCTGCCCGAACACCACGTCGGGCTGCCGCGCGCTCGGGACCTGCACCCGTAGGACCTCTGGTAGCGGCACCCGGTCCCGGCCCGGCTCCGGCTCAGGCAGGGACATCACCCGGACCTCCCACAAAGGCACCCCCGCGGTATCCACCTGCGGCGTGCCGGCACGGTCGGTCGAAGCCGATATGTTCCCCGCGACAAAGCGTTGCGCGGGCTCACTGATCGAAAAAGCGCCCATCTTTATGACCTCCTCGGGCTGGACCTTCCAGTTATTCGCCAGCCATGTCGGCCGGTGGAGCGCCGGGCCCGACCTCAATGTCGCCAACGACGTCGAGTAAGGCCATCGCCCGTCCCAGCTCCCCGGCGTCCAACACGCCCACCAGGTTCGGCCGGCCATAAGTACGCTCGGACAGCACCCTCCATTCGGCCCCCGTTGGAGAAAGCACAGGCCTGCCGACGTCGCACGACGACGGCTCGTCCCGCCCGTCACCGGTCGGGATCTCGGCGAGCAGACCTCGTAGCCCTTTGCTCCGGCTCATCGAGGGCCGGGCACGAGTCGCGCGGGCGTACTCCCGCCACGCCCTGCGCGCCTTCGGCCTGACCCGCGGTACCGGCCCCGTCAGCTAGCGAGCCTTGAGCGCCCGGCGGAGCCGGTCGGCCCGGTCACTCAGGCCCCCGTCGAGCAGTGCCAGCAGGTTGGCCACCGCGGTTCGCGATGACAAGAGCGCTGCCCACTCCTCCTGCGACAGCTCCATCGCGACGGGGTCGTCGTCTCCTCCCCACGCGACCTCACAATCTAGGGTGCTCGGCTCGTCAGAACTGCCCCCTGGCGACAAGAGCCCCCGGGAGCACGCGAACGCATGCCGGCCGTGCACCGCGCGCTCATACTCGTGCCAACGCGCCCTGGCCCAGTCCTCCATCTGGGTGCCTGCCAGGTCCAACAGCTGGAACGGGGCGTAGCCGCCGCTCCTGCCCGCCTTGCGGTCAGTCCGGAACACCTCGGTCGTGATGCCGACCAAGTAGCCCGCTGCCGCATTGCCTACGTCGCGAAGGTCCACGGCGCGCCTGCTGGACGGCCGGCGAAGGCCGCCCTTTTCGCAGCCCTCGAACCACCGTTGCCTCAGCCATCGCGCCAACCCTCGCTCATCACCCTCAGGCCCGAGCAAAAACAGAACGTGCAGGTGCGGGTGCCAGCCGGAAGGACCGACGGTCACGTCGACCGAGCGCACCCACCCGGTCACTCCGAACGTCTTTTTGGCCACGACCCAGCGCCGGCCGGTAACGGTCCAGCGCCACGCGCGGCCCAACCCGTCCAGCAGGTCCGCCAGGCTGTCACCCGCTCTGTGACGGACCGTGAGGGTGCCCATGCGCACCACGCCGCCGCCGTCTTGGTGGCCACGTAGCTCCACCTCCAATCGTGCCCGGTGCTGCTCGCGCTTCCTTGGCGCGCAGCCCACGCACGACCAGATCGAACCGCAGCGCATTACCCCCGTGACGTAATGGCCGAACGTCCCGCGGCACACGACGACTCGGCCGCCCAAAGCGTAGCGACCGCACCGCGCAACGCGGCCGATCCCGCCCGAGCTCGCAACCACCTCCGCGCTGCTCGATGCGACATCCGCCACCGCGACCACGACATCATCCAGCTCGGCACTTGCAGTCGCCAAGTCACCTCCACAGTGGTCGCCGATAGCAGCGCGCCGAGCCGGGCGCCACTGAACGCCCGCCGTTGTCCCCCACTGCCAGACCACCTCCTGGCGGCGCAGCTCGCGCGCCAACCCGACCCGAGCCGTCGCGATGGCCTTTTCGAGCAACTCGGGCGCTGCGATGTCCGCATCGACGCTGTAAGTCCTGTCCGCAATGGCGGCGCGTTCGCTCCGTTCTGAGCGTTGCGTAACGCCCGTCTGTCCGTCACATCCGTCCTCGACAGCTGGGAGGCGGTACATCTCTTCGTCCTTTCTTTTTCCAAGGGGCCGGCGCTGCGGCGGTACCCCGCCGGTCGCCGGCCGCGCGGCGACACGAGGCGTGTCGGCTCAGTGTCGGTGTCGGACCCGGTCCTGTGTTGCGAGGGACCCCGCGGGGCACGTGCGGACGTCCGCTGGGGTCCCTCAGCTACGGAACGGACAGCTCGCCATCGGGCCGAGGGCCCAGAGCGGCGAGTTCATGGGAGCCTGGGCTTCAGTCGTCAGACCGCCGTACTTCGACCTGCTCGGCGAAGAAGTCCAGCGCGCCGGAGGCGTGCCTTTCGACATGCACGCCAATTAGCCTGAGGACGGTGCCGGGGCCAAATGTCGGCACGTCCGCCCGTTTTCCGACCCGCACGTCTAGAACATGCGCCGAAGTACAGAACCATCGAGCGTTGGAGAGGCTCGGGCCGACGTCTATCACCTTGACGCTGGACACTCGACTCCCGCGTTCCGCTCGACCAAGCCCGATGACGGAGTACGCATCGACGAAGGGGTACCGTCCCCGCGCAAGGTACGGGGCACTGATATCCTCGGGGTCAGCGGTCCGCCCGAGAACGAGGTTGACGCCGGGCACGCCGCGGTGGACGAAGCTCGCTTCGAGGATGACGTGGCGGAGCGCAACGTCCGCTTGCCCCGTCAAATCACCTTTGTCTTGCCGCCAGATCACAAAGGACGGTGTCGCCCAGCCCGAGTAACCCAACCGGTCGGGGTCCATGTCCACGGACCATCCGTCTGGGACCCACTGCACCCGGTAGATGGCGCGGCTGTCCTCGGGCGTGCGGTACCAAGTGGGGGCAGTTAGGGAGGCGATCTGCTCGGCGTCGCGCTTGTCAAAACCTGCTCTGACGGCAGAGTCGATTGCTCGCTGAAGCTGAGGAAGACGCGTTGCGGTACGGGTGTCGCGTGATCGCCTCTGAGCGTTGCTGTCGTTGCTGCTGGCGCGCGTCATCGGACGGTCCCGTCGGCGGAAACCTGCGTGGCACGGACGAGCGCGTGCAGCGCGCCACTGACAACGCTCGGGACGGGACGGCCGTCGTAGCGCGAGACGTACCAGCCCGGGTACCCCCATACGACCCGTCCCGAAAGCGGGTCAAAGCCGCTGGCCTCGCCGTCGCCGAGCCAGCGGACATAGTACTCTGTCGTTCGAGCGGCGCGGTCCCCGTAACAGGCGGGCAGCGGTACCCCCGCTATGCGTGCGGCGTCTATGGCGGCAATACCCGCCGTGGTCGCCGCCACAACGGCATCGTTTACTCCGGCAAGTGGTGAGGTGTCACTCATTCTGTGGTCCTTTCTGACTTGAGCACGCCGATCTGGCCGCTCCTTATCAGCTGACTTCACAGGTCCGACTTGGTACATTTACTGAGGCGACCACCGCATCCCGCCCTCAGTCAGTAGCGACTACTTCGTCTCCCTACAATGCCCCGCACTGTGCCTCGGGACCAGCGCCGTTCTGCCAACCGCCGCTCGCTCACCTTCTCGTCGAAGGCTCCCCTCATCGCAGCCTTCACCGCTTCGCGGGCTGCAGGGCGCTCCTCGTCGAGCATCTTCAGGACCGCCCCCAGCAACTCCAGTTTGCGCCGGAACGCCCAGGCATCGTCGGCCACCTTCTTGGGCAGCCCATGCGGGAAAATGTAAGGTTTCTCATCGCCGGGCCCCCGCCAATGGATCACCGCCGTGCGGGTCCGAGCCTTCCCAAGCTTTCGGAGCCCCGTCGAGCGGCTGATGCCAAGGAACACCAGGCATGTCTCGCGCCCGAGGCCCAAGTCCTCCGCCTGCCCGAGCACCCAGTATGCAACGTCCAGCAGACCGGCTCGAAGCTGGTTGAGGCGCTGGAACGCCTCCCAGGCACTGTCCACGTCCGCTAGGCGTCCGTCAGAGGCCCCAGGAACTTGTACCATATTGCCCCTACAGATTAGCCTGGTTTATGTGTAACCGTAGAAACGCCGACGCCCGACCTCTGGTTTGGCTCTTGTTCCTAGTCCTGTCGCTCATGGCCCCCAACAGGACTGGCTCCGTTCGCCAACGCTCCGGCAGCTGGCAGGCTCGGGTCCAGCTCCCAGACGGTCGGCAGCGTTCGAAGACTTTCAGCTCCCGCCGTGCGGCAGAGCGCTGGATCCGCGACCAGACCGACGACGCCGCACACCCGTCAGCGAATCACACCGACCCGACGGCCACAACAACTTTCGAGCAGTGGTCAGCGCAGTGGCTCGCGGAGCTCACCCACCTTCGTCCCAGCAGCAGAGCCCGGACGGTCTCGGCTCTGCGTAGCCATCTCGTCCCGACATTCGGCAGGTTCTCCCTCCCTCAGATCACGGCTGCGCATGTGCGCAGATGGCTCGTCGGGATGGTCGACAGCGGGCTCGCCCCTGCCACAGCCACCCGCTGTCTGCGGGTCCTCGGTTCCTGCCTCCAGCTGGCAGCTGATGACGGTCTGGTCCAGGCCAATGTGGCCCGCGGCGTCCGGCCGCCACAGGTCCGGCGCAAGCAGCAGCGCCACCTAACCGTAGAGGAGGTTGCCCGCCTTGCTGCCGCCATCGACAGCCGCTACCGGGCGCTGGTGCTCGTCGGGGCGTGGTGCGGTCTGCGGATCGGCGAGATGTGCGGACTCAGGGTCAGGGACGTCGATGTGGTAGCCCGCCGGGTCAGCTGCGTTAGCCAGATAGTCGAGGTAGGTGGCAGGCTCGTGGAGGGCGAGCCGAAGAGCAGGGCGGGGGTCCGGGTCGTCCCTACGCCTCTCCACGTCATGGAAGCGCTGGTCCCGCACCTCCAAGGCAAAGCACCGGCCGACCTCGTCTTTACCGCTCCCGAGGGCGGCCCCATCCGAAGGACTCTTTGGTCCCAGCGCTTCTGGCGTCCCGCCGTCCAGGCCGCGGGGCTAGGACCACTGCGTGTCCACGACCTCAGGCACACCGCCGTCTCGCTCTGGCTGGCCGCCGGGGCCTCCCCGCTGGAGGTCAGGGCTCGTGCTGGCCACTCATCCGTTTCCGCGGTATTGGATATCTATGGTAGTACGAACACAGATAGTGAGGACCGAGTAACTACTCGGCTCGACGCCCTGGCGCGGGCCGCGGTGGGACGCTGAGCGTGTGCGGCCCCGGCGAGATGCTCGTTCTGTGCGGACCCCGACCAGTGCAGAACCCTAAGCCCTGGGCGGAGGGACGTGGCACCCCGGCCGAGGCCTCCCCAGCAAAGATGGCTTGCAGACCTCTCGCCTTTGCGGTACACCGCCGGACGGGCGCTCTGATGACGCCGTCCTGGCATGCCTTCAGGTGCGACCTGCGTCGGGCAACAAACCCGAGCACGCCACCTCGCCAGCTCGCCCGCTACCTGCGTCATCAAATCCTCTGGATCCGTGCCGCGGCCTACCTCAACCCGAGCACGCCCGCCAGCGCGAGGGCCCTTTACGAGCTAGCCACCGACGACGAACCCAGGTTCTTTGTCAACATCGACGACATGGACGACCGCGCTCGAGCAGAGCGGGAACTGGAGCGCAACCCAAGCCTCGAGTTCGTTCCGGTCTGCGCGACCCATGGGGGGTTTGTCCGAGCGGACACCTACGGATGCGCCGCAGGAGATTACCGCATAGTCATGAGCCCTTCGTGGAGCGTCTCAGGCAACTAGCCACCGTTCCAGCCCAACGCCCACGCCTCAACTGTTGCTTGGCGAAATTCCCAGAGATGCTTCAACAGCCTAAACGGACCAGGAGGAACCGACAGCGCCTAACCCCCGTCCCAGCAATCGACGTAGGAGGCTCCGAGCTTCCGATCCGAAGACCCCTCCCGACGAGCTGGCCGCCTTCCTATTGCACCCGCTCCGTGAGCTCCTGGTCACTCAGCCTCGTCCTGCTGGCGAGATCTGGCCGCGGCCTTGAGTATTTCCGCCACCACCTCCGTAACAGTCAGTCCGTCCGTCTCGATGACGAGGTTCGCCAAAGGCCGTACCTCGAACACATCAACTTCCGTCCGATGCCTCATCGCTTCAGCGAATGAGAGCGATCTCTTTACTGGGTCCGTTGCGCTCGCCAACTCGAAACGATGCCATCTCGTCTCGGGACGTGCGTCGAGGTAGACCAAGACGGCTGACGGGAAGTTCCTGAGGATCGGCAGCACCTGCCGGCGAGTACGTATGGCATCGACCACCAAGGTCGGGTGCGATTCGCGGCGTCGCTCAAGGAACTCAACGAGCCATCGCCCGTTCGTTCGCCGGTCCAGATCGGCCCCCGAGACCTGGAGAGCCGAGCGGTCAACCACGCTTACCCCCGCCACCTCAGCAAGAGCCTCGCGAACCCGAACGAGCTCACCTGAGAGGGCGTCCGCGACGGCAACGGCGACAGTCGACTTCCCCGAAGCGATAGCCCCGGAGATCAGCACAATGCTCACGAACTAAGTCTTACTGCCGCAAGTGACCATCACAATCCAGCGCGTAGCCCTTCTCTTGCGCCCAGGCGCAGAGGTTGTTCCCGGCTCCGTCGACCCGCCAATAGCCCGGGTTGCCTTGCTCCGGTTTCATCAACACCTCAACGCCAGCTGGCGCTGGCACCTCGATGCTCGTCTCGACGACGCGGACCCGGCTGTGGTCCAAGCGCTGCTCATGCCGAAGCTCCTTGAAGCGCGCTATGACTTTCTGCAGCGTCATCTCATCACTCCGCGTGACGGTCGGATCCCTCCAGTCCGACGCCATCAGCTCCCCACCGAAAGTCTTGAGCTCTGCAACAAGCTCAAGATTCGTCACGCCCGCAGGATCCGCGGCGGCCGTCGCCAGTCGCGCGGCAAGCCGAGGAATCTGGTCATACCGCACTAACCCGAACCACACCAGGTCGTGCATCGTCTGGGGAATGCCATCCATCTTGCCATCAAGCAGCGCCCTCACCTGCGCCTCTTCCACGGTGACGACAACGCCGCGGCTCTCCAGCGCTTTCCTCTTGGCTTCAAAGGAGGGAGGCAACACGAAGACCGCCGCATCAAACCGACTACTCCGGCGAATGGCGGGATCTACCTCGGTAATCCCGTTGGTGTTGACGAAAAACAGCACCTTCCGCTGGCTCCAGAGCTTCGAAAGGCGAGGAAGCATGGTCGTCGTGAAGAACCGCTCGAGCGGATCCGAAGCCGCGTCCCGATTCCTGATCAGCTCGTCTATTTCATCGAACAGTATGACGCACTCGTCCAACTCCATGAGTTGCCTAAACACCTCGTCAGCCCGAGCAGAAACGAACTCGATGCCCTTCTCCAGGAAGAGAGCGGGGGTGACCTCCACGAACGCCCACCCGAGGCTTCCGGCTATCGCTTCGACGAGCTTCGTCTTGCCTGTTCCTGGCGGCCCGTAAAGGATCGCCGAACGTCCGCCGGATTCCTCTATAGCAGGTTCATCGGGGTCATATGCTTCTGACCGTCCCCGCCCACAGATGGGATGCACGAACAGTGTCGACAACTGGACCCCTGAGCCACCGTAGCCGGCGTCCCAGGAGTCTCCTTCGATCTTGAATGCGCCCCGGGAGACGCGAGCCTGGCGCGCACCTAGAAGCCGCGCCGCTTCGTCACGGGTCCAGATCCCGAACAGCCGCCTCGCTCCTTCAAGGAAGCGATAAACGCAAGCCGTCGCCCAGCTCTCCGGAGAAGTCCGGTGCGGGTGATGACCACTGCACCAGCCCTGAAGCCGGCCGCCCGGTAACGGCTTGCTAGTGGCCATGAGGTACCTGAAGCTCTCTACCAACCCGTCGTCATATGGGCGTAGCAACCGCCGGAGGAGCGTAGCCCTCGACGTTCCGTCCACAGCCAGGTGCACGAGCTCCGCCAAAGTCTCGAAGACATAACAATAGGCGTTCCCAGCTTGTGGGTAATGAAATAAAGGCTCCCCGCGAGCCCACATCCCGTCCTTCTGCTGAGCGAAGAACGCCTTCAGTCCGGCTTCGATCATCTCCAGAGCTGGGAGCGACCCCTCCACAAGACCGCTCGAGCGGAACCTCACGAGCCCACTGACCGCCCACGCCAGCTGTTGAGGGTCGGCTTGTGCTGAACGCTGGTAGTGAAGTGCTACTTGTGAACCCAGGCACTTCTCCAGCCAGGACTCAGCGATCAGCCGCTTAGTAGTGCCACCTTTCACTGCTCCTGGCAACCGACTGAGCGCGGCCAAGCCAAAGTATGTCAAGTACGCGTTAGGTGGGTACCTGTTTTCCCTCCCCCCAGACCTATCGACCTCGAAGACGCCGTCGGTGCCTTCCGCTAGCGATACCCGTGCCCAGGCCTCGTTGAGGAGCTTGCTGGCCACTCTTAGGTCATTCGGGTCCAACGGGCTCAGGGCCGCGGAGAGCTGCAGCAGCGGCGCGAGGGCCCGGACTCGGCAGTAGACCTTCGCCGCCCCCTCGCTTTCCCACTCCCTCGGTGCTGCCAGCGCTCGAGGGACGAAGCCCTCCAGGACCGCTCGGCACTCGTTCTGACCAGCGAGACCCTGGTCGTACAAAGATTCCGCGCAGGTCAACGTCGTAGTTATGCCGTGCAGTCTCCCGTCGTCGGGCTGCGGAATCGCCACATCTGCAGCGGTCTTCAGGAAGGAGTGATCTGCTTCGTTCCTGAAGAACTTAAGGCTCTCAACGTGGTTCACCACGCTCTCCCGTAATTCGCCACGGATACGAGCGAGCTCGGGGAACTCTATCATGACTCAGGCGGCGTTTAGACTTCGCCTGCTATGACGCTCCGCGTTCGCCCTCTCCTTGGTCGTGACGGCCGAGCCGAGGTCCACTCCTAACGCGCTGGCGAGGTGGACCAAGTAGAGCTGCAAATCCGCCAGTTCTTCGCCTACTGAACCCTCCGGGAACACTCCATCCCGCGCGAGGCCGACTTCCTTTCGCACTGCCCGGGCCAGCTCGCCCATCTCTTCGGTCATAAGCAACAGCGTGTCGCGAGGAGACTCGTCCGCCCAACCGCGACGCTGGGCGATTCGCCGGTAGTAGTCCTGCAAAGCGGCGACGCCTTCGCCCGGTTCAGGTACCAGAAGCGTCTCGACGTCGTCGAGGCCACTGACAACGGTGACCATGCCAGCAATGACCTCGTCGGTTGGTTGGGTGTCGGTGAAGATGGGGACGCCAGCCGCACGGGCGAAGCCCACTTCGGCGGAAGCGCTCGTGCCCACGTACCCGTCTGGGACAAAAAGCCAAACGAAGTCCGCCCGGCGGATGGAAGCCAGGTGCCGGGCTTCGACCGACGCCGCCGGCTCGTTCAACTCCGGCTCCAAGCGTACGAACGGGGCAGTTGGATCGACGAAGTTCAAACTGACCGGAGCAAGGACGAAGAACCGTTGGCTGAGCGCTAAGAACGCCTCCTGTAGGCCACGCCGATCTCTACGAAAGCTGCCGCAAAGGACTGCGGACAGGGAGCGCTGACCCACCAGCGAGCTGACCTGCACTTCTTCAACTTTGGTCATCGTCAGACTCATGCCAACAAGTCTAGGGCTTGCGCGGAATAAGATCCAATGATTGAATTAAGGCCCGTGGCCAGACGCGTCCCGTCCTCGCCCCCGGTAGGGCTACCCTCGCGGGAGGTCTGCGCTCTTCTGAAGATCCCGGCTTCCACGCTCAACTACTGGATCCAGATCGGCCTAGTAGCGCCTACTTTACGAGGACCACAGGGGCGGCGTGTCGAGCAATACTGGTCCGTTCGAGACGTCGTCATCGTGCGAGCCGTGCGTCAGCTCCGCACCCAAGGTGCCTCACTGAGCCAAGTCCGCAAGGCAGCCGAGCGGCTTCGAGAATGGCGCTCTGACATGAGCAACGCTCGGCTCTACTGGGACGGTAGCGACATCCTTATCCAGTCGGCCGACGGAGACCTCTTCTCGGGGGTTCACCGACCAAACCAGTTGGTCTGGCTGCTGACGGCCTTACCCCTTGCCTCGTGGCAAGCACAGGTTCAGCGTCTAGCCAAACCTGTTGACCTCGCGGACTTCGAGCAGAAGGACCGTGACCGGCTGGAACGACGACTCGGCGAAGCCATGCCCATCGAGAAGCTGCTCCGCAAGTCACGCAAGCAGGCCTGACCCGGGGGTTCGCCCGGCACCTCAAATCGGCCTCGCGCCCAGGGCGCGTAGACAGCCGCTACGAACCCGCCCAACTGGCCGAGTGCTGGTGCTGGACGCTTTCTTGCTCACCCCGGCCGGTTATCGATCCGCCACCTCATGGCCGACAACCAGACAGGCAAGCCGCCTCCCGACCGCCGACATCGTCCTTGCGCCCTGCAATACTTGAGCACCGTGAGCGAGAGCCGCAGCCGTGGCAGCCAGGCTTGAGGAGCTCACCCCGGACGCCGTCGTCCGGGGACTGGTGCCAGGCGAATCGGTCACCATCGTGGCCGCGCGCGCCTCTGGCACCCAGAGCGCCGTCGTCGCCTACCGCACGAAAGACGGCCAGGTAGACGAGCTGGTCGTCTACCGCGACCAGGAGCCCGACCTCGACCTGGTCGACAGCACAAGGCGCCAGTGGTCCTTCAGCGCAGACGCCAAGCTCTTCCGCCTGGTGGCAGAGGCGAGGAGGATCCGACTGGCTTACCTGTTCGACCCCCGCCTGGCGGTACACCTCAGCCTCATCGACCCCCTGCCGCACCAGATCACCGCGGTCTACGGGGAGATGCTGCCCCGCCAGCCGTTGCGGTTCTGCCTGGCCGACGACCCCGGTGCCGGCAAGACCATCATGGCGGGCCTATACATAAAGGAACTGATGCTGCGGGGCGACCTGCAGCGCTGCCTGGTGGTGGCCCCGGGGAGCTTGGTGGCCCAGTGGCAGGACGAGCTGTGGGAGAAGTTCGGTCTTGACTTTTCGATCCTCACCCGGGGCCTGATCGAGGACTCGCGCACGGCTGACCCGTTCGAAGACCGCCCGCTCCTGCTGGCTCGCCTGGACCACCTGTCCCGCCGTGACGATCTGGTCGAGCGCTTGGCCACCACGGAGTGGGACCTGGTCGTGGTGGACGAGGCACACCGTATGGCGGCCCACTATTTCGGCAACGAGGTGAAGGAGACCAAGCGCTACCGCCTGGGCAAGACCCTCGGTGCCACTGCCCGGCACTTCCTGCTCATGACCGCCACCCCCCACGCAGGAAAGGACGAGGACTTCCAGCTGTTCATGGCCTTGCTCGACGCAGACCGCTTCGAAGGAAAACCGCGGGACGGTGCCCACATGGCGGACTCGTCCGACCTGATGCGGCGCATGGTCAAGGAGAAGCTGCTGCAGATGGACGGGCGGCCCCTGTTCCCCGAGCGTCGGGCCTATACCGTTGGCTACGAGCTGACCGACGCCGAGATGGCCCTTTACGGCCAGGTCACCGAGTACGTGGCCGAGGAGATGGGCCGCGCCGAGCGCCTCAGCCAAGAAGGCGAGGGGCGCCGGGCCAACCGGGTCGGCTTCGCCGTCACCGTGCTGCAAAGGCGCCTGGCGTCCAGCCCGGCGGCGATCTACCAGTCACTGGCCCGGCGCCGGAAGCGACTGGAAGCCAAGGCGGCTGAGGTCCGCACCCAGGCTCGCGCCGCCCAGATCCTCGCCGCCCAGCAACAGCGGCTCGCCGTCGACGTGGTGGACGACCTCGACGACGAGATCGACGACCTCGACACCGACGAGCTCGAGACCCTGGAGGAGCAGCTCGTTGACGAGGCCACCAGCGCCCGGACCCTAGCCGAGCTGGAAACAGAGATCGCTACGCTCGGCCGCCTGGAGGCCGCGGCTGACGCCGTCCGGCGATCGGGCGTGGACAAGAAGTGGACAGAGCTGCGGGGGATCCTGGCCGACGCGCCGGAGATGTTCGAAGACGACGGCACCCGGCGCAAGCTGATCGTGTTCACCGAGCACCGGGATACCCTCAACTACCTCGTCAGCCGGCTCACCGATTACCTCGGCCGGCCCGAAGCGGTGGTCACGATCCATGGCGGTGTCGCCCGGGAACAACGCAGGGTGGTCCAGGAGCGCTTCACCCAGGACGCCGCCTGCCAGATCCTGGTCGCCACCGACGCGGCCGGGGAGGGCCTCAACTTGCAGCGGGCCCATTTGCTGGTCAACTACGACCTGCCCTGGAACCCGAACCGCATCGAGCAGCGCTTCGGCCGGGTCCACCGCATCGGCCAGACCGAGGTGTGCCACCTGTGGAACCTGGTGGCCTCCGAGACCCGCGAGGGCCAGGTCTACCACCGCCTCCTCGACAAGTTGGCCGAGATGCGCGAGGCGCTGGGCAAGGACCAGGTCTTTGACGTCCTGGGCGACGCCCTGCCCGGGAGCGAGCTGAAGGACCTGCTCATCCAGGCGATCCGCTACGGTAACCGGCCCGAGGTGCGCGCCCAGCTGGACGAGGTCATAGACGCCAGGGTGGGCGAGGGCCTCCCCGAACTGGTTCGCCAACATGCTTTGTCTTCGGAGATGCTCTCGGCCGCCGACATGGAGCGCATCCGCGCCGACATGCTCGAAGCCCAGGCTCGAAAGTTACAGCCAGGCTACGTGCATGCTTGGTTCGTTGAAGCGCTCGGAGGGCTCGGCGGGCGGATGGCCGACCGGGAGGCAGGCCGGTACGAGGTCACGTTCGTCCCGGCCGAGGTTCGCCACCGCGACCGTTCCATCGGCACCAGCGTCCCGGTCCTTCCCCGCTACCAGCGCGTCACCTTCGAAAAGGAGCTGGTGCGCGTTCAGGGACTGCCCATGGCCGAGCTGGTCGCCCCCGGGCACCCGCTCCTCGAAGCCGTCCTGGACATCACCCTGGAGCGTCATGGCCATCTCCTACGAGATGGGGCTGTCCTCGTCGACCCAAACGCCGCCGCCCGGGAGCCTCGGGTCCTCGTCTTCTTGGAGCACGCCGTCACCGACGCGCGCAGCGGGACGTACGGCGCGCGGCGCACGGTCTCCCGCCGCTTTGAGTTCGCCGAACTGAGCGCCGACAGAGAGCCGAGGCCCGCCGGCTACGCCCCCTACCTCGACGTCCGCCCACCGACCCCCGAAGAAGCGGCTGCCATCCCAGCCCTGGTCAAGGAAATCGACTGGCTGGGCGAAGACCTCGACGCCCGGGCCACTGACTATGGAATAGACGTGCTCGCTCGAGAGCACCTGGCCGAGGTGCGGGCCAAGACTCTAGAGCGGGTTGAGAAGGTCAAAGCCGCTGTACAGGAACGGCTCACCCGGGAGATCACCTACTGGGACCACCGCGCTGCCGACCTCGGCTTGCAGGCGTCGGCCGGCAAGACGCCCAGGATGAACCCGGACCGAGCCGCGGCCCGGGCCGACGAGCTGCAACGGCGGAAAAAGGCGCGCTTGGCCGAACTGGACCGAGAGGCGCAGCTCGCGTCCCAGCCGCCGATCGTCGTCGGCGCCGCGCTGGTCATCCCGGCCACGCTCCTAGTCCCGACTGAGGGCGGTCCAGTGGCGGCCCACGCCGTTGACACGACCGTAGGCGAACGGCGGGCTGTCGATGCCGTGCTCGCGGCCGAGGCAGTTGCCGGTCGACAGGCCGAAGAAATGCCTCACAACCATCCGGGCTACGACGTCCGATCCACGGGGCCAGACGGACAGGTCCGCTTCATTGAGGTGAAGGGCCGCATTGCCGGGGCGGGTACTTTCAGCGTCACGCAGAACGAGCTTCGCTTCGCGTCGAACATCCCCAATGCCTACGTCCTGGGGCTGGTAGAGATCTCTACTGAGGGCGCAGCCAGGGACCAAGTTCGCTACCTCCGTCGTCCGTACGGCTCCGACGTCCGGCTCCCGTTCGACACAACTTCTACCAACCTGGCCTGGCAGCGCTACTGGGACAGGGCAAAACCACCCTCACAGGAACCCTGATGCCCACCAAGCTCATCGAAGTTGCCCTTCCCCTCGATATCATCAACCGCGAGGCCGCCCGGGAGAGGTCCATCCGCCATGGCCACCCGTCTACGCTGCATCTGTGGTGGGCTAGGCGCCCCCTGGCCGCCTGCCGTGCCGTCCTCTTCGCTCAACTGGTGGACGACCCCTCAGCGCATCCCGGCGACTTCCCCACCGAAGAGGCCCAAGACGTGGAACGTCAGCGGCTCTTTCGCATCATCGAGAAGCTGGTTCCCTGGGAGGCATCCAACAACGAGGCAATCCTCCAAGAAGCCCGAGCTGAAATTGGCAAGTGCTACCCAGCCGGGCCACCTGCGATTGTCGACCCCTTCTGCGGTGGGGGATCCATACCCCTTGAGGCCCAGCGCCTCGGGTTGGAAGTGCACGCCAGCGACCTCAACCCTGTCGCGGTACTAATCACCAAGGCTCTGATCGAGATCCCGCCCAAGTTTGGCGGCCGCCCCCCCGTCCACCCCGTCGAGCACGGCCGCCTTGCCGGCACGCAGGTCTGGAGTGGCGCTGCTGGCCTGGCGGAAGACGTGCGCTGGTATGGGAACTGGATGCGGGAGCAAGCTGAAGAGCGAATCGGCCACCTTTACCCCACGGCTACCCTCCCCGATGGCACGAAGGCCACCGTCATCGCTTGGCTGTGGGTTCGCATCGTCAAGTGTCCCAACCCGGCTTGTGGCGCCACCATGCCACTCGTGCGGTCCTTCTGGTTGGGGAAAAAGAAGGGTAAAGAAACGTGGGTCAACCCGGTCGTAGAGAGCGATAAGAAAGGTGTTTACTTCGAGATCCGCCGCGGTAAGCAGGGTCCACCCATAGACGGGACCAAAACGGGCCGTGGCGCCAACTTCATTTGCCTGGTGTGTGAGCAACCCGTCGCCGCCGACCACATACAGGCTGAAGGACTGGCTGGTCGGATGGGCGTCCAGCTCATGGCCATTGTCGCCGAAGGCCACCGCCAGCGCATCTACCTGCCACCTAACACAGTTCACGAGTCAGCGGCGGACGTCGATCCCCCCGAGAATATACCCGACACAGAACTAGCTTACGACCCACGAAACATCTGGTGCGTCGGTTACGGATTGTCCCACCACGATGACTTGTTCACCAACCGGCAGTTGGCGGCCCTGTGTACTTTCAGTGACCTTGTCGTGGAATCGCGAGACGCTGTGCTTGCTCACTCCGGAGGTGACGTCGCGTACGCGGACGCCGTCGCGACGTATTTGGCCTTCTTAGTGTGCAAGCTTGCCGATCGAAACTCCGCTATTTGCTCGTGGGACAGCAGTCCTAGCAAAGAGACGCCAAGGAGCACGTTCGCCCGACAGGCTCTGCCAATGACATGGGACATCGCGGAGGGCAATCCTTTCTCAGGTGGCAGCGGTAACTGGTCCGACGCAGTGCAGTTCGAGGCCGAAGTTATCGAGAAAATGCCTGCAGACGTCGCTCGAGGGGACGCCACTCAGGCTGATGCAGGCTTGCGCCCGTACTCGAACCTTACTGTTGCGACGGACCCTCCGTACTACGACAATATTAGTTACGCTGATTTAGCCGACTTCTTTTATGTATGGCTTCGACGATCGTTGGGCGGCCTCTACCCTGACCTTTTCGGTACAATGCTTACTCCCAAATCGGCTGAACTCGTGGCGACCCCTTACCGGTTCGGGAACAGCAAGCAACGAGCTGAGCAACACTTCGAGAGTGGGTTCTCTTCAGTCCTCACAAGAGCGGCGCAAGAATCTCGGGTCGACGCGCCGATGACCATCTTCTACGCCTTCAAACAGAGTGAATCTGATGACAATGCAGAGGCAGGAACAAGCGTAGTGTCCTCGACCGGTTGGGAGAAGATGCTCGAAGGCCTTGTCCGCAGCGGCCTGTCGGTAACCGGCACTTGGCCGATGAGGACCGAGCTTGGTAATCGGATGTTGTCATCAGGAACGAATGCCCTGGCGTCGTCGGTCGTTCTTGTCTGCCGTCCTGGATCCAAAACCGCTGGTGTTACTGATCGCAGGGGTTTTCAGCAAGCTCTTAAGTCCCGCCTAGCAAGCGACCTTCGCTTGCTAAAGTCGGGAGGTATCGCTCCTGTCGACCTGGCACAGGCGGCGATTGGCCCCGGGATGGCGGTCTTTTCGAGCTATGCAAAGGTTATCGAGCCTGACGGCAAGGCGATGTCCGTGCGGCGAGCCTTGCAACTGATAAATCAGGTGCTTGACGAGGTGACTGCCGAGCAAGAGGGAGAGTTCGACGAGGACACTCGGTGGGCGATCGCCTGGTATGCCGAGCAGGGGACGGACGACGGTCCCTACGGCCGCGCCGACGATCTTTCGCGCGCTAAGAACGTTTCGGTCGACGGCCTGGTCCGGGCCGGGATCGTGAAGTCCGGCGGAGGCAAGGTCCGGCTGTTGGATCGCTCCGAGCTTGACCCCACCTGGGACCCGGCTACTGACACCCGCCTTACGGTCTGGGAGGTGACCCAACACCTCGTGCGCCGCCTCCTGGACGACGGCGAGGCGGCGGCCGCCGATTTGTTAGCCCGGGTGGGGGGACTTGGGGACGCGGCCAGGGACCTTTCCTACCGCCTGTTCCAGATCGCTGAGTCAAAGCGGTGGGCCAAGGAGGCCGGGCCTTACAATGCGCTCGGGGCTGCATGGCCGGAGCTGTCCAGGCGCGCTGCCGAAGGGCCGATGGGCCAGGGAACGCTGCGGGTCTAGACCTATGCGTTGGGAGCCGATATGGCAGTGAGCAACAGGGAACGGGTGGGCCGAGCCATGGAGCTGCTCGGTACCGCGCTCGGGCTGTACGTCGACCGGCGTATGTCCAAGCGGGCACCGGCGGGCGGGAACTGGAAGGCCGCCTATGTCAACGAGAACGTAGAGACTGACCCGTCCGTCCTCGTGGGCGTCATCCTCGACAACTGGCAGGACGTGTTCCGGGACGAGCTCCGTGGGCCTGGGCGCAACCTGCTCTCCGAGGCCCGGGAGTGGCGGAACCACTGGGCGCACAACAACTCGTTCTCACACCCCGACGCTTACCGGGCGCTCGACACGGTCGAACGGCTCCTGGCTCTCATCGATGCCCCTGAAGCGGCCGAGGTGGGCAAGTCAAAAAGCGATATGCAGCGCGCCCAGATAGAAGCGGAGGCTCGTTCTGCCGCACCGTCGACCGCCGCTCTGTTCAGCGAGCCGGCCGCGGGCTTGAAGCCCTGGCGCGACGTCGTCGTCCCTCACGAAGACGTTGCCCGGGGCAAATACGACGTGGCCGAGTTCGCCGCCAACCTGTACAAGGTGGCCAAGGGCGAGGGCCTGGCAGAGTACCGCGACCCGGTCGAGTTCTTCCGGCGCACCTACCTGACCGTCGGGCTGCGGGCGTTGTTGACGCAGGCCGCCCAGCGCATCACCGGGCCAGGCGGTCCCCCGATAGTCAACCTGCAGACCAACTTCGGTGGGGGCAAAACCCACTCGCTCATCGCGCTACACCACCTGTTCTCGGGGCTGCCCGTCTCTGGTTTTCCCCAAGAGGTCCAGGAGCTTCTCGCTGCGGCCGGAGTCACAGAGCTGCCGAAGGTGACCCGGTCGGTCGTGGTCGGTACCCAGCTCTCGCCAGGGCAGCCCGAGACCAAGCCGGACGGCACTGTGGTCCGCACGATCTGGGGCGAGATCGCGTGGCGGCTCGGGGGCAAGGACGCCTTCGAGATGATCGCCGAGGCCGACCGGACCTCGACCAACCCGGGCGCGGCCATGGAGGACGTGCTGCGCATCTGTTCGCCGTGCCTGGTCCTCATCGACGAGTGGGTGGCCTACGCCCGGCAATTGTTCGAGACCACCGAACGGCTCTTGCCGGGGGGCCTGTTCGAGACACAGTTCTCCTTCGCTCAGACCCTGGCCGACGCGGTCATCGCCGTACCCGGCGCCCTACTGGTCATATCCCTGCCGGTGTCGGACGACCCGGCCCGGCCCGGGGTCACGCCGATCGGCTCGGAAGCCGAGGTGGGAGGCGCGGCGGGCCAGGAAGCGGCCCGGCGCCTGGGCAACGTCATCGGCCGGACAGAGACGTCCTGGCGCCCAGCGTCGGCGGAAGAGAGCTTCGAGATCGTCCGGCGCCGCTTGTTCGAGCCCATCCCGGCCGAAATGGTCCGTTACCGCGACGCCACGGCCCGGGCGTTCGCCGAGTTCTACCGTACCCAGGCCGCCGAGTTCCCTGCTGAGGCGCGGGACGCCGGCTACCCGGAGCGGATCAAGGCCGCCTACCCGGTCCACCCCGAACTGTTCGCCCGGCTCTACGAGGACTGGTCCGCCCTGGAAGGCTTCCAGCGCACCCGCGGCGTCCTGCGCCTGATGGCCGCGGTCATCGGCGCCCTGTGGGCGAGCGGAGACAAGGCGCCACTGATCCTCCCGGCCAACGTGCCCCTCGACGACCCGGCAGTGCAGACCGAGCTGACCCGCAACCTCGACCACGCCTGGCAGCCCATCTTGGACACCGATGTGGACGGGCCCGCCAGCGTCCCCCGCAAGCTCGACGCCGAGTTCGGCAACCTTGGTCGCTACAGCGCCGCCCGGCGCGCCGCCCGGGCCGTCTTCCTGGCTACCGCCCCCCGCAGTGCTTCGCGCAACCTCGGGGTCGAGCTGACACGGGTGAAGTTGGCCTGCACGTTACCGGGCGAGTCGGTCGCCACCTATGGCGACGCCCTCAACCGGCTCACGGACCGCTCCTCCTACCTGTATGTCGAGGGCGCCCGGTACTGGTACGGGACCCAAGCCTCGGTGGCCCGGCGGGCCCGCGACCTGGTCGATCAGTACCTGTCGGTACGGCGCGACGAGGTCCACGCCCACATCGTGTCCCGCCTTCAGGAGGCAACCAAGGAGAGGGGCGAGTTCGTCGCCGTCCACGTCCGTGACGTCAGCCCGGCAGAGGTGCGAGACGACCCTGAGTGCCGCCTTGTCGTTCTGCCCCCTACCACCCCTCACGTCAACCGGGACAACAACTCGCAGGCCATGGTCGCAGCGCGCGGGATCCTTGAGCAGCGCTCATCGGGGTCTCGCCACTACCGCAACATGCTCGTCTTCCTCGCCGCCGACCAGCGTCGCCTGGAGGAGCTGGAGCGGGGCGTGGCCGAGTTCCTCGCCTGGTCCGACATCTATGGGCGCTGGGAGGAGCTCGGCCTCGACGCCTTCGGCCGCAACCAGGCGGAGTCTAAGAAGAAGGACGCCACCCAGACCGTCGAGCTCCGGGTGGCCGAGACCTACCACTGGGCCCTCGTCCCCACCCAGCCTGACCCGACCGGGCTTATCGAGTGGGAGACGACCCGGACCGACGGCCAAGGCGGCCTTGCGCTGCGGACCAGCCGCAAGCTCGTCAATACCGGCCAGCTGAACGTCGCCTACGCACCGGAGCTGTTGCGCGCGCTGCTCTCGGAGGGCGGTCCGCTCGCTCCCATGTGGGCGGCAGGCCACGTCAGTGTCAACCAGTTGTGGGACGCTTTCGCCCGCTATGCCTACCTTCCCCGCCTGCGCGACATGGACGTGCTGTGCCGCACGGCAGCTCAAGGCCCGGGCTCCACCACCTGGCAGATGCACGGCTTCGCCCTGGCGGAAGCCTACGACGTCACCGCGGGGCGCTACGTGGGCCTCGTGGTCGACGCCATGGCCAGGCACGTAACCGGCACCACACTGGTCGTGCGGACCGACCTCGCTGCCGCCCAACAGGCCCAAGATGCCGTCGCCGCCCGGGCTACGCCGCCGGGCGTGCCCGGCCCCGTCTCTGGCCAGCCTGTCGCCGACGGCGGCGCGGCGCCCGCACCCGCGCCAGACGACAACCAGCTCCGCCGTTTCTACGCCGTTGCCCACCTCGACCCTGAACGCTATCAACGTGACTTCGCCAAGATCGCCCAGGAGATCGTGACCAACCTGGCCGGATGCCTCGGTACCGAACTGGAGATAACCGTCGAGATCCGTGCCGTCAACGATGCCGGCTTCCCCGAGAGCGCCATCCGAATCGTCAACGAGAACGCCCGAACGCTCAAGCTCGGACAGCACGGTTTCGAGAAACAGTGACGTGAGGTTGCCGTCCCGCCGCGCCGATCGTAGCGAGTGCGTCCCAAGCACCCACACCGCCCGGGCTGTCTGCCGGGAGCTGCGTGATACGCTCGCCTAGTCTCCGGGTGGGACTAGCGGTGGCACGAGTGGCCCGAACAGCTCCCGCCCGATCTCGTTCATGACCTGCCCACGAACAGAATCGAGCAGGTGGTCGGGGCAGGTACCCGCCAACAGGTCGTCGATTGCCCGGCGGAGAGCGTCCCGCAGCTCCGTCACCTCCGGCCTGACAGCCAGCAAGGCGGCGGAAACGGCCTCGTCGAACGTCGGCTGGTCAGCTTTGCGAACCTTCATGCTGACCAGAGCCTGCTGACCGAGCCGCGTCGGGAACGGTCCACCAGAAATAACGTATGGCCAGGGCCTTCTTGGTGGGGCTACTCAGAATCGAACTGAGGACCTCAGCATTATCAGTGCTGCGCTCTAACCGGCTGAGCTATAGCCCCATCGAGTTGTGGCGCCGCCATGTGGCGGGCACTCAAGATTACACGCGCCGCTCAGGCGTCTTCGTCGCCTACCACGATCACTTGGATGCCGCCCATCACATCGCTGATCAAGTTGTAGAGCACTGCGGCGGCAACGTTGAAAAGGAGACCGAGGAAGCAGAACAGGCCACCGATCGCCGAGCCCCAGGCCAGGGCCGTGAGCGGGTGGAGCCGGAAGGAGGTGAGGGCGAACAGGGACCTGACCAGCTTGTCTACGGTGTTGATGACCCCAAAAGCCGCCGCCACGTTCCATAGCACAACCCCCGCGGCCAGCATCGCCACAAGCACGCACAGGTAGAAGATGAAAGAAACCTTCAGCACGCTCCACACGTCCACTCGCCGCACCAGTCGCCGGTTGCGTACGTCGCGGACGACCTTGGCCCTGCCTTTGCCGTTAGACCTCGCCGCCTGGGGCCCAGGGGGACCGTACCGCCCGGGACTGCTCCCGGGCGGTGCCAGGCCCTGGCCCGGCGGGGGACGAAGTCGGGTGCCGACCGCCTGGGTGGGCTCTCCCGGACGGACGCGTCCCGGCACCCCGCTGGGAGCGGGAGCGGCTCTACGAGCCATGCCGGGGCTCGCCCCTGGTGGCCCCTGCGGGACAACGCCTCGCTGACCAGGCGGGTAATAGGGTGCAGCACCCGGCTGGCGTGCATAGCGCGGCATCGTGGGTCGTGCCGGCCCCCAGCCTGGTGGCGCAGCCTCCGTCGGCGGCGCCGCTGGTGGTCTCCCGGTGCTCGGCTGGCTCGGCTGCCGTGGGACAGGGTCAGACATCACTCATCCTCTGTGGCCAGGACGGGGGCCACTGACGCAACTTCCTGACCAGGATCGAGGCTAACCGCTCTGACACCCGTCGCATCCCTTCCCTGGCTGGAAATATCCCTCGCTGCCAGCCTCACGACTACACCAGCCGAAGAGATGACGAGGATCTCGTCTTCGAGGCCGACGGTAAAAGCAGCCACCACGCCGCCACGCTTGGTCGTGAGACGGATCCCACGTACTCCCTGACCTCCCCGGCCCTGCTTATTGAAGTGGTGCAGTTGTGTCCGCTTGCCGAAGCCAGCGCTCGTCACCATGAGGATACTGGTCTCGTCGCGCGCTATGTCGGCAGCGACCACTTCGTCTCCCGGACGCAGCGCCATGCCGCGGACGCCGGCAGCGTCGCGTCCCATGGCCCGGACGTCCACCTCACCAAACCGAATGGTCTGCCCGGCACGGCTCACCATGAAGATGTCGTCCTGCCCGGTAGTCACAATAACGGCCACGAGCTCGTCACCGTCGCGCAGGTTGAGGGCGATCAAGCCATCCCGGCGGCTCCGGTCGTACTCAGCGAAGGCGGTTTTCTTCACCTGCCCCTGCTTGGTCGCGAAGAACAGGTACCGGTCGGCGTAGAACTCCCGCGTATCGATCAGAGCCTGGATGCGCTCACCCGGCGCCAAGGGCAAGAGATTGACGATGGCGGTCCCGCGCGACGTCCGCTCCTGCAATGGCACCTCGAAGGCGCGCAAGCGGTACACGCGTCCGAGGTTGGAAAAGAAAAGCAGGTAGGCATGGGCCGTAGTGTGGATTACCTTCGCCACGATGTCGGCTTCGCGAAGGTTGGTGCCCCGCATACCCCTCGTGCCCCGACCCTGTGTCCGGTAAGTCGACGCGGCTACGGCCTTGACGTAGCCCGCTCGTGTCATGGTGATGACGAGCTCGCCGTCTTCGATCAGGTCCTCCGGCATCATCTCGCCTGGGTCGACCGTCACTGCGGCCATACGCGGCGTGCTGAAACGAGCCTTGATCTCGGCGAGTTCGGCCTTCACGACACCGTTGAGCAACGTCTGCTCACCGAGTATGGCCTCCAGTTCAGCGATGGTCTGGCGCAGTTTGGCCATCTCTTCTTCAAGGTCGGCGAGCCCCAAACGCGTAAGGCGCGCCAGCTGCATGTCCAGGATGTGCTCGGCCTGCACATCGCTGAACTCGAAGGGCGCAGACATTAGCCGGTCGCGAGCCTCGCCCCTGCTCTCGGACTCCCTTATTGCCAGGATGACCGCATCGATCATGTCCAGGGCTTTCAAGAGCCCCTCGACAATGTGAGCCCTTGCCTGAGCGCGTCGCAGACGGAACTCGGAGCGCCGCCTCACAACCTCGACCTGATGACCTACGTAGGCCTCCAGCGCCGTCTTTAGATTAAGCGTCCGCGGGCCGCCGTTGACCAGGGCCACCATGTTGACCCCGAAGCTGGTTTGCAATGGCGTCAGCTTGTAAAGGTTGTTCAGCACAACGTTGGCATTGGCGTCGCGCTTCAGAGGGATGACGATCTTCGTCTCGACGCCGGCCGACAGGTCCTGGATGTCGCGGATACCTTCTAGCTCTCTGTTGTTAACAAGTTCGGCAATTCGTTCCTGGATCGCCCTTGGGCTCGCCTGGTAGGGCAGTTCCGTGACAACTATCTGCGAACCGTTGCGGGTTTCTTCTATCGTCGCCCGCGCGCGCATGCGTACCGAACCTCTCCCCGTGCGGTACGCGCCCATGATTCCCTGGCGGCCCAGGATGAGCCCTCCCGTGGGGAAGTCCGGCCCTTTCACGAACCTCATGAGGTCGTCCGCTGTCGCCTCCGGACGATCGATCAAGTGGATCGTCGCGTCTATGACCTCGCCCAGGTTGTGGGGCGGGATGTTGGTGGCCATCCCCACTGCTATCCCCTGGCTGCCGTTCACCAACAAGTTGGGGAACCGCGACGGCAGTACAGTTGGTTCGTCGTCCTCGTTGAGGTAGTTGCGAGCCATGTCGACAGTCTCCTCGTCAATGCTCTCCAGCATGTGCATGGCGAGCGGGGACAGCCGGCACTCGGTGTAACGGGCCGCCGCGGCAGGGAAGTCCGGCGAACCGTAGTTGCCATGGAAATCGATCAATGGGTCCCTAAGGCTGAACGGCTGCGCCAGCCGGACCAGCGCGTCGTAAATGGCCGTGTCCCCGTGGGGGTGGAACTTCGCCATGGTTTCGCCCGTCACCTTGGCGCACTTAACGTGCGGCCTGTCCGGGCGGTAGTTCTGCACATGCATCGTGTAGAGGATCCGGCGGTGCACCGGTTTGAGCCCATCGCGCGCATCAGGCAACGCCCGCTGCACAATGACCGACATGGCATACTCCAGGAAGGAGCGCTCCATCTCGACATTTATCTCAATGGGTTGGATGCCCGTGCGACGCCCGTCGCCGCCGTCACCCCCACCGTTGTCGGGTAGTAGTACGTCTGTCATCTAAATATCCAGGAACCGTATCTCGCTAGCGTTGTCGATTATGAATTGCTTGCGTTGTTCGACGTCATCACCCATAAGCACGCTGCACGCTTCATCGGCAATGGCCGCCTCTTCGATCTCCACCTGCAACAGAGTCCTGCGGGCAGAGTCCATCGTTGTGCCGCCCAGCTCGTGCCAATCCATTTCGCCGAGGCCCTTGAGCCTGTTGAACTCCCCTTTGTGCGCCGGCCGTTCGGCCAAGAACCTTTGCCGGGCAGCTTCGTCCTTCAAGTAGATCTTTTCTTTGCCGACCGTAGTTGAAAAAAGCGGCGGCTGGGCGCAGTAGACGTGGCCTTCTTCGACCAGAGGCGTCATCTGCCTGAAAAAGAATGTCAACAGCAAGGTCCTTATGTGGCTGCCGTCGACGTCAGCGTCAGCCAAGATAATGACCTTGTGGTAGCGGATCTTGGAAACATCGAACTCTTCGCCCACGCTGGCACCGATGGCAGCCACAAGGGCCTGGATCTCGTTGTTCTTCAACATCTTGTCCACCCTGGCCCGCTCCACGTTCAGGATCTTTCCCCTTATAGGCAGAACGGCCTGGTTCTCGGGATCCCTGGCCCGGACGGCCGAGCCACCAGCGGAGTCCCCCTCAACGATGAACAACTCCGCGTTGCGGGGGTCGCGAGCGCGGCAGTCCGTGAGTTTGCCGGGCATGCCCGCACCCTCCAGAGGTGACTTGCGCCGGGTGGCCTCACGGGCGTCCCGAGCGGCAACGCGGGCTCTCGATGCCTGTAGGGCTTTGGCAACGATGAGGCGGCCTTCCGTAGGGTTCTCCTCGAGCCATTCGGCCAGCTTCTCATTGGTGGCTCGTTCCACTAGTGAGCGCATGGACGTATTGCCCAGTTTTGCCTTGGTTTGGCCCTCGAACTGGGGATCCCGTAGTTTCACGGACACTATCGCGCACATACCTTCCCGGATGTCCTCGCCCAGGAGGTTCTCCTCCTTCTCCTTCAACAGGCCCCGTGTGCGGGCGTACTTGTTGACGACGTTGGTCAACCCCTTCTTCAAGCCCTCGACGTGCGCCCCGCCCTCGATAGTGGAGATCCCGTTGGCGAACCCATGCAGGCCCTCGTTGTAGCCCGTGTTCCACTGGAGGGCGACCTCGACTTCTCCGTCGTCTTCGCTCACTTTGAAATACGCAACTCGCCTGAAGAGTGGGTCCTTGGTCGCGTTTAGGTGCTTCACGAAGTCTACGACGCCACCCCTGTAGCAGTAGGTAACGGGTGTTTGGCCTCCCTCGCGCTCGTCACGGAAGACGATCTCAAGGCCGGCGTTCAAGAACGCGTACATCTGAAGGCGTTCCAATACCGTCTGGGCCCTGAAGGTGACCTCTTCGAAAATGGATGGATCTGGCCAGAACATGACGGTGGTGCCCTTACGATTGCGCGGGGACTCGCCGACGACTTGCAATTTCCCGACTGGCTGCCCCCCGTCCGCGAACTCCATACGATGGCGCTGGCCGTCACGGTCGACTTCTACCACGAGGCGATGGGAGAGCGCGTTCACCACGGACACGCCCACCCCGTGCAGACCGCCGGACACTTTGTAACCAGAGCCGCCGAATTTGCCGCCTCCGTGGAGCTTGGTGAGCGCGATCTCGACTCCCGAGAGCCTGTACTGGGGGTTGACGTCTGTCGGGATCCCCCGCCCGTTGTCGACGACCCGGCAACCGCCGTCAGCCAGGAGAGTGACGTCGATCCTGGTGCAGAACCCGGCCATCGCCTCGTCCACAGAGTTGTCCACGACCTCCCAAACCAGGTGGTGCAGTCCGGTCGGGCCGGTGGAACCGATGTACATCCCTGGGCGCTTTCGGACGGGGTCGAGGCCCTCGAGCACCGACATGTCCTTCGCCGAGTACCTACCGTCCGAGGTGCTCAAAATGCTCCTCCTCGACTGTGGTCATCATGACCTTCGCTTCTGCCGTTCGGGTTGGTTGAGGCGCGGCGCATGGGCGCGGCGCTGGACGAGCGTGGGGGTTGCCCGGGGTTGTGAGGCTCGTTGCCAAGCCGCCAACCAGGTAACTATTTTACCAGCTGCGCACTTCAGGGAGGCCGACCTGAACCGTGAGGGACCGCACCCCGGGCCCGATGACCCTGATGCGGCCCAGGAGCTGTGCCGAGAGGATGCGCAGCTCCGAAGCCCAGGCATGGTGGTCGGCGACGACCGTGAGCACCCCGTCATCAAGCGACAACGGCCAGCAGTGAGCAGCCACTAGGGGGCCGACGGCATCGGCCCAACCCTTTTTCACGGCCGCCAGCTCCACTGCGCCCTCGGCGCCGAGCGCTCGGCACGCCCCGGCCAGGGAGGCAGCCACTCGCTGAGGGTCTCCGCCGGAGCGGCGCGGCGCCCGTTTGCCTTGGCCTTGCCCCCCAGTCACCATCGCAGGACACACTAGGCCCTTGCCTCCCGGCCCCCGCAAAGAACCCCTCCACTGACATAGAGGGCCCGAGCAACGGGCAGGTCGTCGGGAACAGCCACGGCTGAGGTGAGCAGCGTCTGCCCGTCCGGCAAGCAGGCCATCAGCGCGCCGCACCGCCGGCGGTCCAGTTCGGAGAAGACGTCGTCCAGCAACAGCACCGGGCTCGAACCATGGCGGGCGGTAACCAGTGAGTGGCCCCCCAAACGCAGCGCCAAGCCAAGGCTCCTCTGCTCACCCTGTGAAGCCTGGGTGCGGGCCGCCAGTCGGCCGACCGAAAGGTGGATGTCATCGCGTTGGGGGCCCACGCTGGTCGAACCGCGCCGGATGTCCTCCTCACGGGCGTTGTACAGAGCTGCCAACAGTTCGCCGTCCCAGCTGCGCTCGTACCGCAAGCCGATCCCGCCGCCAGTAACGTTGTCGGCTACCCCGCTGAGTTGGCTGTACGCCAACTCGACCTCCGGTCTCAACGCGACAACAAGCGCCTCACGGCTTTGCGCGATGGCTTCACCTACCGCGGCAAACTTCGTGTCCCACACATTCAGGGCGCCAGCCATGCCAGGGCGAAGTGAACCGCCGGCCGAACGCAACAAGGCGTTGCGCTGTTTCAACAACCGGTCCATGTCGGCGCGAGCCAAAGCATGCCTTTGGTGGAGGCTGGCCAGAAGGTCGTCCGCGTAATCTCGCCTTAGTTGTGGTGGCCCTTTCACCACCTCGATGTCATCCGGCGAAAAGACTGTGGCCAATACGGTCCCGAGGAGATCTTCGGCGCGCCGAACCGGTTGGCGGTTCAACCTCACCTTGTCTTTGCCGGCGAGGTTGAGTTCTGTCTCGACAAGAATGCTGCGCCCTTCCCTATTCGCGGTCGCGCGCAAGACGGCTTGCTGCTCGCCGCTGCGCACCAGGGACCCGGCTGGGGCACCCCGAAAGCTCTTGAGCATTGAAATGTAAGCAACGGCTTCCAGAATATTCGTCTTACCGGCACCGTTGTCCCCCTGAAGCAGGGTTATTCCTCTTGGCGCTGGCGCGAACTCGGCAGCCGCGTAGTTGCGAAAATTATTGACACTGACGTGCTCTATATACACTGCAGGACAGTCGTGCCGACCGGTTCAGCAGTTAGGCTACCCTCACCGGCATGAGGAGGTATATGTAATCCGCCTTGTCCGTTGGTTTAAGAGTCGCCGGCTTAAGCGCGTCTATCGTCTCCAGGACCACCTCATCGCCCATAACTGCTTCAACTCCTTCCGCAAGGTACTGCGGGTTGAAGGCTATCGTCATCTCTGCACCCTCGTACTTCGCGTCGACCTCTTCGACGGCTTGGCCCCAGTCGTTGGTTATGACGCTTAGTTGCACCGTGCCCGAACGCAGGGAAATCCTCGCTGGAGTGGTGGCATCGCGAGCGACGAGGCGTACCCGACGTATCGCGTCCAGAAAAGCCTCGCGGCTGATCACCAACCTGTTCGGGTAGTTGAAAGGTATAAGTTGGCGGTACGGCGGGAACTCGCCTTCGATCAGCCGCGTAGTCAATTTCACATGCCCGACCGCGAACCTAACGTCATGAGCCCCGAGGTGCAATTCGACGGCCTCAGTGTCATTGCTTAGAAGTCTCTGCAGCTCGCTAAGAGCGCGTGAGGGTACTAGGACCTTCTGGCCTTCGCCAAGGACGTCTTTTGCCCCGGGCAGGTCCTTGACAGCCAACCGGTACGAATCCGTCGCTACAAGCCTCATACCTTCGGGCTCGGCTGTCATGAGCACGCCTGTCAGCACGGGACGAGTATCTTCAGACGAAGCTGCTCGCACCACTTGGCGCAGCGCTTCAGCCAAGCCTGTCGTCGACAACGACACGGTGGCCCCACTTGGTGAAAGCAAGTGGGGGAAGTCACCGGCTCGGTACGGTCGCAACATGAACTGCGACCGTCCAGCCGACACCTCAAGTTCTTCCTCGTCGCCTTGCACAAGGACTGCTCCGGGCTCCAACGCCCGCACGATGTCAGTCAGCAACCTCCCGGGTGCTACGACAACGCCATCGTTCAATCCAGCAACAACCACCTCCGTAGAGATCGTCAGGTCCTGGTCGGTCCCTGTCACCTCGAGCCGATCGCCAACAAGGCTCAGACGGGTACCCGGCAAGACGGTCGATCCACCTGAACGGCCCGAGCCGGCTCTACCGGCTGTTACCAGAGCATCGAGCAGGTTGTCACGCTCGCATCGCAGCTTCACGGTGTGGGTGCTCCTCTACTAAGAAGGTTAAAAGATCTGAGGCAGTAGTAGTAGCAGTGTGGATTGTGCATAGTGAGCCATCTGCGCTGGTGGTGGTATTTGTGTAGCCGTTAGCACGTGTGGATACCAAGGGTGTACCGCCGGTCGCGGGTCGGTTGCTTGTGGACAAGGGGCCACCTTTTCCCTGTAGTTACAAGGTCCCGGCACAAGATGTCCCTAAGGCTCGTGGTGTGCTCAATCGCCGGCCTTGATCCTATGGATCAGGTCTGTGACCTGCTCGTATACTTGACGTTTCTCTCCCATGAGACGGGCCACCTTCTTCTGTGCGTGCATGACGGTGGTGTGGTCGCGATCCCCGAACTCTCGTGCTATGGCGGGGAAGCTGTAGTCCGTAAGTTCCCGGAAGAGGTACATGGCGGTCTGGCGTGCAGCGACAAGTGGACGTCGCCGGCTGGGGCCGCAGATATCCTCAAGCGAGAGGTCGAACGCCTGGGCAGTGGCCTGCAGGATCTGCTTAGCTGTCACTTGTTTCGGCGCACTGGCAGCGATGACGTCGGAGAGGACTTCCTCGGCGAGTTGGGTCGTTACAGGGACGCGGTGGATGCTGGCGAACGCAGACAACCTGATGAGCGCTCCTTCCAGTTCGCGGATGTTGTCCTTCACGTAGGTGGCGATCAGCTCCAGGACATCCTCGGGGACCTTGACCTTCTCGCTTTCCGACTTCTTGCGAAGAATGGCGAGACGGGTTTCCAATTCAGGTGGTTGAATGTCTGTGATGAGCCCGGACTCAAAGCGGCTGCGCATCCTGTCTTCCAGGGTGGCTATTGCCCTGGGATGGCGATCCGACGAGATTACGATCTGTTTTTCGGTCTCATAGAACGAATTGAAGGTATAAAAGAACTCCTCTTGTGTCTCTTTCTTGCCTTCCAAGAGCTGGATGTCGTCCACTAGTAGCACATCATAGGCGCGGTAGCGGCGTTTGAACGCAGTCTGGCCATGCGTGCGGATCGAATCGATGAACTCATTGAGAAAGGTCTCGGTCGAAACGTAGCACACATTGAGATGAGGGAAGTTTTGAAAATCGTAATGTGCTATTGCATGTAATATGTGTGTCTTGCCCAGCCCGGAAGCGCCGTAGATGAACAGCGGGTTGTAGGCTTTGGCGGGTTCCTCGGCGACACGTTGAGCTGCTGCGTGGGCGAAGCGATTGGAGGCGCCGATGACGAAGGCTTCAAAAGTGTAACGAGGGTTGAGCGTTGTCTGGGCCCGTCGCTCGTTGCGGGAAGGGGCACCAGCCGGGCTTGGGCCCGTGGCGGCTAGCCCAGCACCGGCGCGTGGCTGGCCTGCCGACGACTGCACCTTCGTGGTGGCTAAGGCCGCTGGCGCGGGGTCATCCCCGAAGACAGTTGGCGGGACCTGCACGACGAGTTCGAGGTCCAGGGGCAAGGGCAGGAGTGTTGCCTCGGCGATCACCTGTTCGATGAGAGTTTGAAAACGCGTCGCCACTAGTTCGCGGACCATGGAGTTCGGTGCGGCCAGGACTAACTTCGAGCCGGACACCTCGAGGGGGACCAAGGGTGCCAGCCAGGCGTTAAACGTGGGCTCAGGCACCTGCTTCCGCAGGTTGGCCGAGCAGGTGGCCCACAGCTCTGCAAGCTCCGTCATCTTCCAGTCACGCCAGTCAGCCTCATCTAACCCACAATCCCGTTGCAACTTGTGGAGATCGAACCTGTCCTGGCGTGGCGCTGTCACCAGCGTGTTCTGCCGAGTCCAAGGGGAAGAGCCGGTCTCTCAAACTGAGTTCTGTCACTACTACTACAACTTCCACAGGCGGGTTGTAGGGAGTCGAGGCTAGCACCTCACGGGACGCGGGGTGTCAGGGTGCTCTCGGCGCTTTGGGGGTTGCCAACAGGCCGGTGGTTACCAGCACGCCGCGGGGCCTCTGGCCCGCCCGTGTCCTGCCTGCCTGAGCCGGTGCCGTCCGAGAAGGGTGACCGGGGGCATAGGAGTGCCGTCCGCCACCGAACAGGTGTTCGCTATAATGACAGGGATGAGACTACAGGTCCAGGGTGCTACCGGGGTGGGCGCCGGTGGTCCACGTGAAAGTAACAGAAAATGAACAAGGTTGTACTCTGGCAACTCACAGGCGCCGGCGACAAGGGTGGGAGCCATGGCTCAAGTGATCGCTGACATCCGCGAGCGCGTACTGACTGCGAAGCAACGGTTGGACCGGGTGCCCCCTCACGACCTCCAAGCCGAGGAGTCGTTGCTTGGGGCGATGTTGCTGTCGCGCGACGCAATTTCGTCGGCAGTGGAACGCTGCAAGGCGGGTGATTTTTACCGGCCCGCGCATGGTCACATTTTCGAGGCGATCTGCTCGTTGTACTCCCAGGGCGAACCCGCCGACCCGGTGACCGTTGCTGATGAACTCAAGCGGGCTGACTTCCTGGAAGCTGCGGGTGGCCCCGGTAACCTGGTTGCTCTGCAGGCCAACACGCCTGCTATCGCCAACGCCGCCCGCTATGCCCGCATAGTGGAAGAACACGCGCTGCTCAGGCGCCTGATCGGTGTCGCCACGGAGATAGCGGAGATGGGCTATTCGTTGCCCGAGGACGTGATCGCCACGCTGGACAAAGCAGAGGCGATGGTCTTTGACATCACGGAGCGGCGCGTAACTGATTCGTTGAAACCACTTCGGGAACTGCTCGCCACCAGCCTGGACCACCTCGAGGCCCTGTACAACCGCGGCGATGCCATAACCGGGGTCCCCACTGGTTTTACTGATCTGGACGAGCGGCTTTCAGGCCTGCAGCCAAGCGCGCTGGTCATCGTGGGTGCTCGTCCCTCGATGGGGAAGACGTCCTTCGCCCTCGGGGTAGCATCCTACGCTGCCATCGAGAAGAGGCAGCCAGTCCTGTTCTTCTCCCTGGAGATGAGCCACCTGGAGCTCACCCAGAGGCTCCTGTGCTCCGAGGCCAGGGTGGACTCCTCGCGTATGCGGAACGGCAAACTGCACGAGTCAGACTGGCCGAAGGTCGTGAACGCAATCGGGAAATTGGGCGAGGCGCCGTTGTTCATAGATGACAACCCGAACCTGACAGTGATGGAGATACGGGCCAAAGCCCGCCGTCTGAAAAGCCGGGAGGGCCTGGGCCTAGTCGTGGTCGACTACTTGCAACTGATGTCGGGGCATGGTTCCTCAGAGAACCGCCAGGTCGAAGTGTCGGAGATAAGCCGAGGCCTGAAGATACTGGCAAGGGAGCTAGCCGTGCCAGTGCTGGCGCTGTCACAGCTTTCGCGCAACCTGGAGGCCCGCGCCGACAAGCGTCCTGTACTGGCGGACTTGAGGGAATCGGGCAGCCTCGAGCAGGACGCGGACGTCGTGCTGTTCATCTATCGGGATGAGGTGTACAACAAGGACTCGACTGACAAAGGTACGGCCGAGATAATAGTGGCCAAGCACCGCAACGGGCCGACAGGAGCAACCACATTGGCGTTCCTGGACCACTTCACCCGTTTTGCCAACATGGCGAGGGTCTGATGCGGCCAGTTCCATGAGCAACAAGACGGGGGCATACCCGAAGCACCGCCCCCGTCTTACAGGAACCTGGTAGCAGCTATGCCCTTACGATTTCGACCGTCACGGGGAACTCGACTTCGGAATGAAGCCTGACCGGTACCTCATGGGTCCCGAGTGTCTTGATCGGCTCTGTTAGCTGGAGCTTATAGCGATCGATCTGGATCCCAGTCTGTTCCGCGATGGCATCGGCTATGTGGGCTGTCGTCACCGAACCGAAGAGTTTTCCCTCCGGGCCGGCGCGCATCGGCAAACGGATCACGTGTTGCACGAGACGGCGAGCGACGGTCTCGGCGAGTTGGCGCTCATGAGCGTTCTTGGTCTCCCGAGCGTGGCGCATGGTCGCTGCTTGCTTGTCAATGCCGGCACTCGCCGGGATGGCGTGACCCTTTGGGAAGAGGAAATTACGAGCGAAGCCGTCGGCCACATCACAGATGTCGCCTCGCTTGCCCAAGTTGGCAACGTCGGAGCGCAGGACGACACGCATCAGGGCTCCGTTGCCGCCAGCTCGGGGCCCAGGTCGGGGTCGGCATCATAGTCCAAGGCTTCTTCGGGGATTGCGGTTCCCTCGAGGCCGACAACGTCTTGAGGGCCCGGCGCGGGCCGGGACCGGCCAGGGCCGCGTTCACTTGCTGTCCGCTGCACGTAAGGAAGTAGAGCAAGCTCTCGGGCCGTCTTGATGGCGACTTGTACGTCACGTTGATGCTGGGTGCAGTTCCCGGTGACCCGGCGGGAACGGATCTTGCCCCGCTCGCTCATGAAACGGCGGAGGAGGCTGACGTCTTTGTAGTCGACCCAGTCGACGTGCTCCTTGCAGAAGAGGCAGACCTTCTTCTTCCCGCGAGGACGAGCTTCTTTGGGAACGCGTTTCGGATTGCGGTCACGATCGTTTGTGCGTGCCATCGGTGTTAGAAGGGCTCCTCGTCTTCGTGGCCCGAATAAGCCACTGGGGCCGCTTCGGCGGCCGGCCGGTGGTAGGCGGGTTCGTGGGTGTTATGGGCTTCGCCATTAGGGCTGTCGGGGCTTCGACGTTCGTTCCTTGTTACATGCACGGTCGCCCAGCGCAGGCTGGGGGCGATCTCTTCGGCCGTGATCTCCACCTTGGAACGCTTGTCGCCGTCCTGGGTTTCCCAGGAGCGCTGGTCAAGGCGGCCGGTGACTACGACGCGAGTGCCCCGAGTCAGCGACGTGGCGGCGTTCTCCGCCAGGGTGCCCCAACAAACCACGTCAAAGAACGAGGTCGATTCGCGTCTCTCCTGGCTTTGGCGGTCGGTCCAGGTCCGGTTGACGGCGATGCCAAAGGTGGCTGTCGCTTGACCGCTTGGCGTGAAACGCAGTTCAGGCTCTCGTGTGAGGTTGCCGACGACGCTGACCGTGTTGTCTTGTGCCATTTCATGCTCCGTTCGTGTTGGCGCCTACTGCGGTGGCGCTTTCAATGGACGCCGCCGGGCGCGAGCGGCCAGCAGCACGCTCAGCGAGCCTAAGTACCTTGTGCCGGATGACCTCGTCGGCCAGAGTGAGCTGGCGGTCGAGGTCGGACAAGGCAGCTGGTTCGGCATTGGTTTCGATTACGACGTAGTAACCCTCGTTACGGTGACGAACCGGGTATGCCAAACGCCTCCTGCCCCAACTGTCTGAGTGGACCGCCTTGGCTCCTGCAGCGGTTAGCTGCTGGGTAAAGCGGTCAACCAGAGCCCGGACGGCGTCCTCTTCCAGGCTGGCGTCGAAGATGACCATGACTTCATAGGGCCGCATGAGCGGCTCACCTACCTTTCCCTGTGGGCCAAGCGGACCGGTGCGGGACCAGCGGCCTGGGCTCCGGCCTGTCCGGAGCAGGGTGTACTGATTGTGCGACTGCCATGGTAGCTGACGCCTGCGATCGTGCCATCACCACCAGGCTGCCAGGTGGCAGTGACGATAATCACGCTGGACGCCTGAGCCGCCGCGGCGCAGCCTGGATATGCCGCCGTGGGATAACTAGCGGGTGTAGCTCTCCTCGAGCGTGGGGAAACCACCCTGGCGCACGTCGGCTGCCCACCGCGCGACCGCATCGGTTGCCTGGGCGTGCAGGTCGGCGTAGCGGCGTGCGAAGCGAGGCACCCGGGGACCGCTCAGGCCAACGATGTCGTGGAAGACGAGGACCTGACCATCACATGAGCTGCCGGCGCCGATACCAAAGGTCGGGACGGGGACCGCCCGGGTGACCTCGGCCGCGAGGTCCTCGGGGACACCTTCGAGCACGATGGCGAAACAACCGGCATCGGCGATGGCGGTGGCGTCCTCGAGCAGGAGCTTGGCGGCGGCCGGAAGGCGGCCCTGCACCCGGTAGCCGCCCATGACGTGAAGTGATTGGGGCGTGAGGCCCAGGTGGCCCATCACCGGGATTTCGGCGTCCAATATGGCGCGCAAGACTTCGAGACGTTTGGTACCGCCCTCCAGTTTGACCGCGCCGGCGCCTGCGCGTACGAGTTGCGCCGCGTTTTCCACCGCCCGCAGAGCACCAAGGTGGTAGCTCATCCAAGGCATGTCGGCCACGACGAGCTGCGTGAGCCCAGAGCGGGTTACGGCCGCAGTGTGGCGGACCATGTCTTCGAGAGTGACCTGCAGCGTGTCGTCGTAGCCCAGGACCACCATCCCCAGTGTGTCGCCCACCAGGACGAGGTCCACCCCTGCTTCGGCCACGGCGCGTGCAGTGGGGGTGTCATAAGCAGTGACCATCACAAGCGGCTCGCCGCTGCCCTTGCGGGCACGAATGGCAGGAACGCCCAGCTTGGGCGGCTTGGTTGGCGATGTCATTTGGGCCTCCTATGGTCCAGTGCCCCGGGGGCTACCGGCCAGGAAAGATCCTACCGTTGGGCCGGCGGGCGGTCGCTCCGGTTGGTGCTCTTGGTGGTCAGTGAAAACGCCTGCAGCAGGTGGTTCCACGAGCAGCTGGGGCAGACTTCAACCACGTAACAGGCCAGGTCTTTGCCCGGGCTTGCCAGTCTGGCCAGCTCTTTCTTTGAGGCCACGCAGCGCCCCGATGCCGGGAGGCGCTGCCCGAACACATACGAAACCAGCCGCAACTTGACGTCTTCACAGATGGGGCAGTCCTCCAGGGACTCTTCCCCGGCGTCGGCGGCGGCCCTCAGCAGTTCTGGATGAGCGTCGCAGATGTCCAGGCGCGTCAAGTGGCCTTTGCGGTACTCGCTCACGACTACGTTGCGGGCCAACCGGTAGTCCACGTTCCCGAGGACCCGGAACGCCGCGTCGGCGCTCCGCGCCGCCTTGGGCAGGAACCTCATTGCCATATGGCCACCACGAGAAACAAGCGTACCTGGCTCGCCTGCTGTTTTACGCCTGGCGGCAGAGTCGCGTCTTGATATAACGAGCCGATACATCTCGCGCTACTATGTACGCGTGCTCGAGATGGCAGTGCTTGGTTTGCTCAAGGAGCAGGACATGCACGGCTACGAGCTGAAGAAGCGGCTTGCCGACGTCTTCGGCTTTTCGACAGCGGTGTCGTTCGGTTCGTTGTACCCGGCACTGGCGAGACTCGAAGCGGCCGGGGCCGTGCAAGTTGTAGCACTCTCCAAAGCACCGGCAGCTTCCGCTACCAGCGGACTGGTGGGTGAACGTCGAGCGAGCCGCCGCCGGAAGGTCTACGGCATCACCCCTCTTGGGGCGCAGATGTTCGAGGACCTGCTGACCGGCAGTCAGAGCGGTGGCGAGGACGAGCGCTCGTTCAACCTGCGGCTGGCCTTTGCGCGGTACTTGCCCCCCGAGGGCCGCCTCGGGCTCCTCGAGCACCGCCGCGCCGTGCTCGGAGAGCGCCTCGCCTTGATGGCCGCCCGCGCTCGGGCCCGGCGAGACGACCGCTACACGAGGATCCTCTCAGAGCGCCAACAAGAGGATCTCTCTCGTGATGTTTCCTGGTTGGACCACTTGATACAAGAAGAGCGCAGTGGCGGGGCGGGCCGTGAGCCCCTGGCCGGCCAACTGGCTGTGCCACCCATACGAGAGCAAATGGGGCTGCCCTGGCTGTCACGACCTCGGGGCCCTGACAGTCGGCTGGTACCTCTGGCCAGCGCGTCGCAGCTCCAGCGAGCAGCGCCGGGACCTGTTGGCAGGGAGCTCCCCGAACAGGCATCTGTATCGTAAAGGACGGTAAGTAATGGCAAAGATACGATTGGCTATCGCCGGTGTGGGCAACTGTGCCAGCGCTCTGGTGCAGGGCCTTGAGTACTACCGCAATGCAAGCCCCTCCGAGCGGGTCCCCGGTCTGATGCATGTGAAACTTGGGGACTATCACGTCGGCGATATAGAAGTCGTTGCTGCCTTTGATGTCGACGCGACCAAGGTCGGTGAGGACGTTGGCAAGGCGATATGGTCCGGGCAAAACAACACCATCCGGTTCGCCAATGTGGGCGAGCTCGATGTCGACGTCATGCGCGGCCCCACGCTGGACGGGTTGGGCAAGTACTACCGGGAGACGATCGAGGAGTCGCCCGCGCCAGTCGTGGATGTGGCTGAAGTGTTGACCAGCACCAAGGCGGACGTGCTCGTTTCCTACCTGCCGGTCGGTTCGGAAGATGCCCAGAAGCACTACGCTCAGGCTTGCCTGGACGCCAAGGTCGCTTTCGTCAATGCGATCCCCGTCTTTATCGCCAGTAACCCGTCCTGGGCGGAGAAGTTCGAAACAGCAGGCGTGCCGATCATTGGTGATGACATCAAGAGCCAGCTGGGTTCGACGATCGCCCATCGGGTCCTTGCCCGCTTGTTCGAGGACCGGGGCCTCGTGCTCGACCGCACCTACCAGCTGAACTTCGGCGGCAACATGGACTTCAAGAACATGCTGGAACGTGAGCGCCTCATGTCCAAGAAGATCTCCAAGACCCAGGCGGTAACCAGCCAGGTGGAGCGCGGGATCGTTGCTCATGACATCCATGTGGGCCCCTCCGACCACGTCGAGTGGCTCGACGACAGGAAGTGGGCCTACATCCGTCTGGAGGGACGGAACTTCGGCGACGCGCCCATGAGTATCGAGCTGAAACTCGAGGTGTGGGACTCTCCCAACTCAGCGGGCGTAATGATCGATGCCGTCCGTTGTGCCAAAGTCGCCCTCGACCGGGGCATCGGCGGGCCATTGCTGGGGCCTTCGGCCTACTTCATGAAGTCGCCGCCGGTGCAGTACCACGACGAGGTGGCTCGCGAGATGGTGGAGGAGTTTGCCGCCGGCGCGCGCTCTGGAGCCAAGGCCTGAGGTGTCGCCCCCTGGGCCGGAGCCTGACCTCCGCGTTCAGACCTGCGGCTGGGCTTCGGGCTGACCGCCCCACCATTGGTCCAACAACTTGATGGCCTCGTCGTGGGAGTGGGGCCCTTCTTCCAGGCGAGCTTCGAGGAGAAAGGCGAGAGCCCGCCCGACTGCCGGGCCGGGCGCCAGGCCGAGGTGCTCCATGACTTCGCGGCCGTCGAGGTCGGGCCGTATGGCCGCGAGTTCTTCCTTGTCCCGGAGCGCGGCTATCCGCTTCTCTAGCTCGTCCATGCGCATGGACAGCGCCTTGGCCTTGGCGGCATTTCGCGTCGTGCAGTCAGAGCGCGTCAGTTCGTTGAGAGCGTCCAGGAGGTCGCCGCAGTCGCGCACGTAGCGGCGGACGGCGCTATCGGTCCAGCCCATCGCGTAGGTGTGGAACCGCAGGTGCAGTTCGACGAGCTTGCTCACCCTTTCGATGTCGTCGACGGGGTAGCGCAAGGCGCGCATCCGGTCGCGGGTCATTCTCGCGCCCATGAGTTCGTGGTGGTGGAAACTGACCGTGCCGCCTGGCCCGAAGGAACGGGTCTTCGGTTTGCCGATGTCATGGAACAGAGCGGCGAGCCGAACGATTCGGTCGGGGCGCGCCCGTTGTACCACTGCGATCGTGTGGGCCAGGACGTCCTTGTGGTGGTGCAGAGGGTCCTGTTCGACAGCGAGGGCGGGCAACTCGGGGATGAACTCGTCGGCGAGGCCCGTCTTTACCAGGAACCAGAGCCCGCTTGAGGGGTCGGCCACGACCATCAGCTTGTCCAGTTCGTCACGTACACGCTCGTCGGAAACGATGTCCAGGCGGCCGCGCAGGCGGGTCACGGCGGCGAAAAGCTGTGCATCGGGCTCAAGGCCGTAACCCGCTATGAACCTGGCAGCGCGGAGCATCCGCAGCGGGTCATCGGTGAACGACGCTTCGGGTGACAAGGGGGTGCGCAGCGTCCTGGTGGCCAGGTCCGCTGTCCCGTTGAACGGGTCCACGAGGACCAGGTCGGGCAACGAAAGGGCCATGGCGTTGACAGTGAAATCTCGTCTCGAAAGGTCGGCCTCGAGGGCGGTTGAGAAGGCAACCTCCGGCTTACGGGAGGCAGGCTCGTACTCCTCGGCTCGGTGCGTGGTTACTTCCACCCGCCTGCCCCCTTTGGCCGCCCCTATAGTCCCGAAGCGTTTGCCCTGCGTCCAGATGTTGTCAGCCCATGAGCGAAGGAGGTCCTCGGTTTGAGTGGGCAGGGCATCGGTCGTGAAGTCCAGGTCGGCACCAGGGCTGAGACGGTCCAGGAGTGCGTCGCGCACAACGCCGCCCACGAGGTAGAGGTGGGCCCCCGCGGCCTCGAACAGTCGCGCCAGCTCGTTCGCTGCGTCAAGGGCCGGCCGAAGCCTTTCGGGCACCACAGCTGCGAGCCTAGAGATCTCCCGGGTGGCTTCGGGGGGTTAAATAGCGGGCAACAGGCCGGCCGTTTGCAGGGCCACGCGGAAGTCGTGAGGGTTCGTGGCGGCCTGGAGTGCGGCCCTGAGTGAGATCTCACCCGCTTTGAACAGGTTGAAGAGGCTCTGATCGAAGGTAATCATGCCGTGGTACTCCCCGTCGGCGATGACGTCTTCGATGGTCTCGCTAGAACCGCTGGTGGGGTCGAGGATCCGGTCCGAGATCCGGCCTGTCATGACCATGGCCTCCACCGCTACGCAGCGCCCCACACCGTCGGCGCGAGGTACGAGCCTCTGGCTGATTACGCCTCTCAGCACCGAGGCGAGGCTGATCCGTACCTGGCGCTGCTGGAAGGGCGGGAAGAAGTCGACGACACGGTTTATCGTCTCGGTGGCGTTGGTCGTGTGGAGGGTCGACAGGACGAGGTGGCCCGTCTCGCCCGCGGAAAGAGCGGCCTGGATCGTTTCGGAGTCGCGCATCTCCCCTATCAAGATCACGTCGGGGTCCTGGCGCAGCACTCGCCGCATTGCCTGAGCCCAGTCCCTGGTGTCGGTGCCGATCTCGCGCTGGCTGATGAGCGACATCTTGTCCCGGTGCAAGACTTCGATCGGGTCTTCGATGGTGATGATGTTGGCCGACCGGTTGTTGTTGATGTGGTCGATCATGGCCGCCAGGGTCGTCGTCTTGCCTGAACCGGTTGGCCCCGTCACGAGCACTAGGCCGCGCTGCTCCTCGGCGAGGCGCGTCACGACGGGCGGCAGCCCAAGGTCGGTGGCTGACAGAGCACTTGGTAGGACGCGGCGGAGCACGAGGCTGGCCGTACCTCTTTGGCGGAAAGCGTTGCACCGGAAACGGCCGAGCCCGCTGACCGAGAGCGAGAAGTCAGCTTCGCCGGTGGACTTGAACTCTTCCAGTCGTTCGGGAGGCAGGACGACCTGGATCAGTTCTTCGCATTCCTCCGGGCCTACCGCCGGGAAAGGCGTCATCCGCAGATCGCCGTTGATCCGTACCCGTGGGGTGCTCCCGACCTTAATATGCAGGTCGGAGGCGCCCTGCTCGACTACGTGGCGGAGGACAGCAGGTAGGTCGATCACCAACAACGCGTATCGGCATATTTGGCCGCAAGCCTGAGGCGCCGATGGGCGGTTGAGCGCAAGTTCTGCCAAGCTAGTGGGCGGGGCTAGGCTTCAGGGTCGTCTATGAGCCGCGGGAGCCTGCGCCAAGACTACGAATGCCCGCTCTAGGCAACATAATCCGCTTGGGGGAGGAGTGCGCCCGGATAGGCCCGTGGCGTGCCGACGGGTCGGTCGCTTTCCTGGTGCCACTGCTTGAGGGGGCACCCCCTTCGGCCGACTTCCTGGGCCAGTGCCTCCGGTTGCTTGCGAAGCAGGGTTACCGCAGGGTGGTTACCGGTGCCCTTTCGCCTCACGAGCAGAGGGGGTTCCTGGAAGCCGGTTTTTGTGTGCACGAGCACCTCCACCTGCTGCTGCTGGACAAGGCGGTCCCGCTTTCCGAACTCCCACCTGGCCCCCGGTTGCACCGCGCCGGCTCGGCCCGCAAGACAGGGCTTCTCGAAGTCGACGCGGTCGCGTTCAGCCCGTTCTGGCGGCTGGACCGTGCTGGCTTGCGGGAAGCCTTGGGGGCCACCCCGAAACGGCGCCTTCGGGTGACCCTCGGGCGTGATCGAAGGGTGACCGGCTACGCCATCTGCGGCGCCTCGGGGGGACGGGGGTTCGTCCAGCGCCTGGCCGTAGCACCCCACGCCCAGGGCCACGGCATTGGCAGGAGGCTCCTGCTTGACGGGCTCATCTGGCTGCGCGGCCTGGCCACCTACGAGATAGCTGTGAACACCCAGGAGGGTAATGGGGCTGCGCTCGCCCTATACCGGGGTATCGGGTTCCGCGACGATCCCGCAGGGCTCTGCGTCCTGTCGGCCGAGCTGGGTGTGCCCGCGGCAAACGAGCCTGAGGTGGTGTGGGAGTGAGCCGTGCTGCCCGTCCCCGGGCCACGATGGCCCAGATGACGATCTCCCTGGTAACCGTCTCCCTGGTAACGGTCGTCGTCGGGTTGACCTGTCCGCCGCCATCGGCGGCCACTGGGGCTGTCCCGGTGCCGGTCCGGGCCTTGGGTGGCAGGCCCGGGCTCCGGGAGGCTCCTTCCGACAGGAGCCAACGAGCCACAGATGTGGTCCGGGTTGGGGCAGGCGTCGCCACCCGGACGAGGCGGCCGGGGAGTGGGGGCCAGGCCGCCATTTCCAAGGGGCCGGACAGCCTGCAACTCCTGTCCCAAACCGCCTGGGTCGGTCCCGGCCAGAGCGAGGTCCGGTTGCACCTCGGGGTAACCGCCAGCGACGAAGCCTACGAGACCCTGAGCGTCAGCGTCTACCGTGAGCTGACTGCAAGGTCGCAGTTCCAAGCCGCGTTCAGGGGCGATCTCTCCGGCTCGGGCTTCTACTACTGGCCCCCAAAGGGCCCGGCACCCCTGAACCAATTGCCTCGCGACCCGACCGGGGGTGTCGATGTAGACATCGGTGTCAACAACGGCTCCGGTGGTTTACCCCTCAGCACGACCGGTGTTTACCCCGTCGAGGTGTTCCTGGAAAAAGACGGGGCCCGGTTGGGCGCGCCGCTCACCGTCTTCGTCGTCTATGCCGGCAGCGATGCCCGCAACCTCCAACGCTTGAACGCGGATCTGGTGGTCCCCGTAGCCGCGAGAGTCCCTATAAGTTCGTCCGGGCTGCCCGGGGCTGTCCCTCCGGCAAGCGCCTCTGCGCTGAGGGCCGACAGTGCCGAACTGGCGCGTTGGCAGGTCCCAGTCACCGTCGAGGTTGACGTGCCCACGGTCCAGGCGCTGGCAAAAGGGGGCCCGGCTGACGCTCGTGCTCTCGCTCACCTGGAGGCGGCTGTGGCGTCGGGGGACGAGCTTCTCCCGGCAACCTCGCTCCCCCTCGACCTGGGCGCTCTGGTTAGTTCGGGACTGACAAGCGACATCCGGGATGAACTAACCGCCGGGGCCAGTGCTCTGGGGAGCATGCTCGGCGCTTCACCAACCACCACGACGTGGGCCTTCAGCCGGGGCGTTGATGCGAGCACCATGTCCGCCATAGTGGCCCTGGGAGCTCAACAGGTGGCAGTGCCTGAAGGTGACCTTTCGGCTTTGCCCGTCACCGACCAAAAGCTCACTTTCGCCCAGCCAACCAGGCTTTCGGTCCGTGGTGGGCACGTGGATGTCATAGGGGCCGACAGCGAGTTGTCGTCTCGCATAGCTGAGTCATCCGCGCCCGAACGTGCCGTTCTGGTTGCCAACCAGGTATTGGCTGAGCTGGCGATGATCGACCTGGAGGCCCCAAGCGACACCAGAGGGGTAGTGCTGCTGCCATCGCCAGGGATAACGGTGAACGCCACGTTCCTGGGAGTGTTCCTGGCCGGGCTCCAGGGCAACCCTCTCATCAAGGCGGTTACGCTGGCCGAGCTGTTCCACAACGTGCCGCTGGCCTCGGGGACGACGACAGCGCCGCTCGTTCGCCAGCTCGAGGGGCCCCGAACTTCGCCTCCTCTTGGGGGAACGGGGCGGTTGCAGGAGGCCCTAAGCGCGGTTAGGGCCGCCGCGCAGGTTTACGGCGCCACTACGGCCCTGGTGGGCGTGCTGGGCCATGAGCTGGTTGTCAGCTTGTCCGCGGTGTTCAGTGTCCCCCAGCGGGCGGCCATTATCGGTGCCGCCTTGCAATCGGCCCAGGTCGCGCTGGCGAAGGTCCGCTTGCCTCCTTCGAACTCGATCACACTGACGTCTCGTCAGGGCAGCTTGCCGTTGACGCTGCTGTCGAGCGCGGGCACGCTCGCCCATGTCCGCCTGGTCTTGAGCAGTGAAGAGCTGAGCTTCATGGCCAAGAGGTTTGATCAGGGACGGTGCGCTCCGATAGGCCCGGGTTCAGAACAGTGCGAATTGACGTTGAGCCAAGCGACGACGGCCCTACAAGTGCCGGTCGTCGTACGGACGATTGGCGCCTTCCCCCTGTCGCTGGAGATCGAGACCCCCGACGGTTCGGAGGAAATCGCCGCCGGTACTTACACCGTGCGCTCGACAGCGATCTCTGACCTCGGCCTGGTCCTCATGGTGGGTGCGGCCCTCTTCCTGGCCATCTGGTGGGCGCGCAACGCGCGCCATGGGCGAAGAGCTAAGCGGCTCGTGCCCCGCCCGACAGAGGAGGATGCCGCTTACGCCGGGCTCCCTGAGGACGTTCCCGAGGGCGCCCGGGGTAACGCGCCAGGCACTGTTCCGGGGAGAGGGCCCCAGTGGGCCTCGGGAGGACGGGGCCGGGCCGGGCACTCACTCGGGCCGACGGGCCGGCCATCGGGTTGAAAGCCGCCCATGAGCACCCGCAAGAGGGCGCTCCGAAAGAACCCGGCCCGACCTTCACCCGCGTGTGCACCGCACCCGGTCTGACCGTCCTGCCGCCTCTGGGCCTGTTCCCCGTCCTCCAACCCGAGCCAGGGCCGCCGCGCCCGACCGTCGGGCCCGGGCTGGGCGCAAAGACCGGGTCGTCTACCCGCAACGCCGGTGTCATGGCCGCGGGCACGACCCTATCGAGGGTGAGCGGCTTTGCCCGCCTGCTGGCCGTGGGGTGGGTCCTGGGACAGGGCCACCTGGCAGATGCCTACAACGGGGCGAACACAGTACCCAACATCATCTACGAACTCCTTCTTGGTGGCGTCTTATCGGCCACGCTCCTGCCTGTGCTCATGCAGCTGCTCGACCGGGGGGATGGCCCGGACGCCGACGAGGGCGTGCCCGCTGTGGTCAGTTTCATCACCGTCGTCCTACTTGTTGCCACCGCGGCGTTCTGGCTCGGCGCCCCTTCCATCATCCATTTCTACCTGTCGGGTGCGAAGGGCAACGGTGCCGGTGCCGAACGGGCGTTGGCAACCACGTGGTTGAGGTTTTTCGCGCCGCAGTTGCTGTTTATCGGGCTCATTGCGGTAACGACGGCTTTGCTCAACGCACGCCGGCGGTTTGGGTCGGTCGCATTCAGTCCGGTCCTGGCCAACGTCGTGACGATTGTGGCTCTCGTCATAGCTGACCACATGGTCCCTCACTCGTCTGTAACCGCCTACCGCGGCGACGCCGTTGCGGTAACGGTCGTCGGGATAGGCACCACCGCCGGCTACCTTGTCCAATTGCTGGCGCAATTGCCCGCCTTGTTGAGAGCTCGTGTACCGCTGCGCCTGGTGTGGCGGCCACGGCACCCGGCCTTGCGCACGATAGCGCGGTTGTCGGGATGGACCGCCGGCTCCGTTGCCGCCAACCAGGCGTCATTCCTCTTCGTATCAGTCATGGCGTTCCGTGGGGGCGGGAACTTTTCGGCGTTCAGTTATGCCTATGCCTTTATGTTGTTGCCGCACGCCGTTGTTGCGGTGTCCATCGCGTACGTGGTGGCGCCGGATCTGGCGGAGCTGTGGTCGAGGGGCGAAAGATCGGGATTTGCGGCCAGGGCATCTTATGCCGTGCGAGTAACGTTGGTGCTGCTGCTACCCGGCGGTGTCGGGTATGCCCTGGTGGCCCGCCCGGCGGTGGTCCTGGCCTTGGCCCACGGCCATCTGGCCTCGGCGTCCGCTGATCTCACCGGATCGTTGCTGGTGATCTTCGCTTTGGGCCTGCCCGGTTTCAGTACTTACCTGCTGATTATGCGAGCGTTCCAGTCGATGCAGGACACGAGGTCGATGTTCTGGCTCTATCTTCTGGAGAACACATTAACTGTGATTGCCGCGCTCGCACTGTACTCACCGCTCGGCCTGCGGGGACTGGTCATCGCATGGATCGGGTCATATACCTTGGCTCTGCCCATCGCTTGGTGGCGGCTGCGGAAAAGCGCACCCGTCCATGTCGCCGCCAGCTGGTGGGTGCGGGCAGTCGGAGCGACGTCGGTCATGGCCGCCGTTGCCGCCGGGCTCTTGAAGGTGCTCCCGGCCACCCAATCGGCGCTGCTTTCGGCCGGCCGCATTTGTGCCGTGGTTGTGGTTGGCGCAGTTGTATTTGTGCTGTCCGCCCGCGTGCTCGGCATAAGGGAGCTGGCCGGCCTGCGAGCACGGTACCGTGGGGAGATGGGCTGAGCGTGGCGCCCTGAGGAGCCGCTGCGACCGTCGCAGGAGACAGTTCGAGCCGGTCGTCAGAGCTGCCACGTAGGATCTACGTGCAACTAGGTCGGACTAAGGAGCCGCGTGACCGTTCGGGTAGTGTGCGACACCGCCTGTGATTTGCCCGCTGGCCTGGTCGAGGACCACGGCATCGTGCTCGTCCCGTTGCACGTGCGCTTCGAGGAGGCAGAATTCGTGGACCGCGAACAACTCAGTGTGAAGGAGTTCTGGGCCCGTTGCGCCGAATCTGCCTCGCTGCCCGAAACTTCGGCGCCGTCGCCCGGGGCCTTCGGGGCAGCGTTCGAGGCGGTGGCTGCTGCCGGCGCGGAGGGGGTCGTTTGCGTGACTCTTTCGTCAAGGTTGTCGGGGACCAACGGAGCTGCTGCCCAGGCGGCGCGTACGTTGGCGAAAGACATTCGTGTCGAGGTGGTCGATTCCTTCAGTGCGACCCTGGGAGAGGGACTGGTGGCACTGGCCGCGGCGGAAGCGGCCGCCAGCGGTGCCGGCTTGGAGGAGACCGTGTGTGCGGCCGAGTCCACCCGTGCCCGTTTGTCAGTTTTTGGTGCTATCGACACTCTTGACAACCTGCGCAAAGGCGGGCGCATAGGTGGTGCAGCAGCCGCAATGGGTGCACTGTTGTCGGTCAAGCCAGTTGTCGAGGTACGAGATGGGGCGGTGGAGCAGGAATCCAGGCAGCGCACGCGGGCTAAGTCGCTTAGGTACCTGGCTGAGAAGGTCCGGTCGGCCGGTCCCCTGGAGCGGCTGGCCGTCATGAGCGCCGACGCGCCTGATTTCGATGAGTTCGTCGGGCTCGTGGCCGACCTGTCATCGGTACATCCCCGCTTTGCAGGGGACATCGGGCCTGTCATCGGTACACATGCCGGCCCCGGGGCAGTCGGCGTGGCTTGGGTCACGGTCGGCGCCAAGGGCGGTTGATGGCACAGGGCCTCGGTGCCGCGCTGGCCGGTTGATCTGCGGCAAGACCAAGCCGGTCCCACCGGGTGGTGCGATGAAGGCGGTAGCCTTGTTTGCTGTGGCAGGTCTTGCGCCCGGAGTGCCACGGGCCTTGGCTAGGCGGTACAGCCTGGTCCGTCTGTTGGCCCGGGGTGGCATGGCGGAGGTGTGGGAGGGCCGGGACGACATCCTGAGGCGGCCCGTCGCCGTCAAGATGCTCCTCCCCCATCTTGCCGCCGACCCATCCCTGCAGGAACGGTTCCGCCGTGAGGCAGTCACCGCGGCCCGTCTGGTGCATCCCGGTATCGTCGCCATTTTCGATGCGGGCGTTGAGAGCATGGCGGAAATCAGAGCGACGTCCGGGACGCTCCCGGCTGGTTCCGGGCCTGAAAGCGGCGCTGAGTGGTTGGCGGTCGCATGGCCGGGGCAGCCCACGGCCTTCATAATCATGGAGCTCGTCCCCGGTGAGACGCTGAGGGATCTGATGGCCCGGTCGGGACCGTTGCCTCCTTCGCTCGCTGTTGCCATCGCGTCGCAGGTAACCGATGCTCTTGCCCACGCCCATGCCCACGGGCTTGTTCACCGTGACGTCAAACCAGCGAACATCTTGCTGCGGGACGAGGGTGGGGACATGGTGCGCGTGAAGGTGGCCGACTTTGGCATCGCCAAGGCCGCTGCCAACGTCGGTGACCTCACTGCCAACGGTGCGGTCCTGGGGACGCCGAAGTACATCTCCCCCGAACAGGTACAAGGCCGCGAGCCGGACGCTCGTGCTGACCTTTACTCTTTGGGCGTCGTCCTGTTCGAGATGCTGGCGGGTCGGCCACCCTTCCCGGGCGGTTCCGACATGGCAACGGCGCTGGCTCATGTGCAACAGCCGGCGCCCTCGTTGAACGACATCAGACCGGGCTTGCCCGCCGGCCTCCCGGAACTGGTCAGCGCCCTATTAGTCAAGGACCCAGACTATCGCTTGGGGTCTGCCCTCGTCCTCGGGGCAAGTCTCACGTCGATGCGCAAGCGGCTTGAGCCTCCTGACAGTGAGCCAGGCCCATATCTGCACCTTGGGACTGCTGGTCTCGCGCCAGCGGGCGCGAACGGCCACGGCCAGGCGCTCGTGGTGGACACGGGCAGCGGTGGTACCGCTGTACTTCATGACGGGGGTTCGCCCGCCTCCGCTGACCGCCAAACTCCAGCCAGGGCTGTCACCAGGCCCATCGGCCGGCGACGGGCTCGTTCTACCACCATCTTCGTCGGGTCGCTACTCCTGGCGGGCAGCTTGGTGACGATGGCCCTCGTGCAATCAGGCCGCCCGGCCGCTCCCAAGCCTGGCCACAGCGGCCGCGTCGCAACTCCGCCGGCACAGGCGCCGGAACAGGCGACGCCGGGCGCCTACCGGCCGTTGCCGGTTGTCAGCGTCCAAGAACTTACCGCGGGCTGGAACCATCCAGACGACGACCTGAACGGACTGAGGAACCTGATCGGGACCAATACCCACGCCGACTGGGCGAGTGCCCGGTACGACGGGCCCGATTTCGGGGGTTCCGGTGGGTTCGGGCTGGCCTTGGAGCTGGCCGGCAGGCACGTCGTCCACGACCTGGTGGTGACCTCTCCCATGGAGGGCTGGACCGCAGAAGCGTTCGTTGGCGACGCGTACTCCCGGGCCCTTGGAAGCTGGGGCCGTCCGACAGCGCGGCTTTCGGACATAATCGGCGGAGCGACGTTCCCCCTGGGGAACAGGAAGGCGAGCTGGGTCCTGCTGTGGATGATCGACCCCGGGCCTACCCGTCAAGCGATGGTCGACAAACTATCCGTGCGGTAGGTACTGACCGCCCCAAGGCCTCGTCCATTTCAGTCAAGCGGTCGGCGCGGACTAATCTGCCCGGCATGCCCGATGGCGATGAGTTAATGACCGAAGGCCCTATGGCCGAGGCCGGCGCGGCCGGTCACGGCGGCGTGGGCCGTACTGCCGAGCCCGCCGGCGTTCTCAGTGGGGACGCCCGGACCGCCACTGCCCCGCCACCGGGCGCTACCGGGGCCCACTCCCCCAAAAGGGACGAAGGGGAGGGCCACGGAGTTCGCCCGCTGGGTGCCACGTGGGCAGGCGAGCTCAGCGATCGTGTGATCGGTGGGGTTGCATGGGTGAAGGCCCGGACTACCCTGCGAGCTCTCACAGTGTTGAGGGCCGTCGTGTACGGGCTCGTAGTCGTCGTAGCACTCGTGACTGCCCTGGTCCTCCTAATCCTCGGTCTGGTGCGGTTGTGGGACGTGTACTTGCCGCTGAGCCCGCTCGGCCGACGCGTGTGGCTCGGGTACGTGGTGCTGGGTGCCGCTGTGTCCTTGGCCGGCGTCGCTCTCCTGGCGCGAAGGGGGGCACGGGGACAGGGCCAGAAGGGTTAACGGCAGAGCACGGCAGGGAACAGCCCGATCGCGCGGCGTTCGTGCTGGCCCTTGCCCACTTCGCAAAGACATTCGATCCGAAAGGCCCTCATCCGGAATAGCCGAGGTATGTGCAGGGGTTGAGAAAAGACATGGAAGATGGTAAGACCCCTGAGAAGGGCATGAGGGATGTCATCATCATCGGTTCTGGCCCCGCAGGCCTAACAGCGGCCCTCTACACCGCTCGGGCCAACCTTGCCCCATTGGTGCTCGAGGGTGAGCCCTCCTCTACTGGTGATCAGCCGGGTGGGCAGCTCATGCTCACGACCGAGGTCGAGAACTACCCCGGCTTCCCCGGGGGTGTGTTGGGCCCCGTCTTGATGGCTCAGATGCGGGCTCAGGCCGAACGTTTCGGGGCGGAGCTAGTTGCAGCGAAGGCCCTTCGAGTGAAGATGAGCGACGGCGGCCCCCAGACGGTGTGGTATGGCGACCCGGCCAGCGGGGAGGAATGCCAAGTGACTGCCCGCTCCGTGGTGGTTGCCATGGGGGCGCGGTCGCTGATGCTCGGGTTGGCCAAAGAGAACCAGTTGCTCGGTCACGGAGTGTCGACCTGTGCCACATGCGATGGGTTTTTCTTTCGCGGCCAGCGGATAGCCGTAGTTGGCGGCGGTGATTCCGCAATTGAAGAGGCGCTCTTCCTCACGCGTTTTGCCACAGCGGTGACTGTCGTGCACCGCCGCCACGAGCTACGGGCCTCGAAGATCATGCAGGAACGTGCCCTGTCCAACCCGAAGATCGACTTTGCGTGGGACAGCGTCGTTGTCGACGTCCTGGGTGAAAACAGGGTCGAGGGAATGAGGCTGCGCAACGTCCGGGACGGAAGCGAGAGGGTGCTGCCGGTGGCCGGGATGTTCGTGGCGATCGGGCACGCGCCCAACACGGGTATCTTGAAGGGGCAGGTGGCGGTGGACGAGGACGGGTACGTGCTGACCAGGGCCGGCACTACCGCCACGAGCGTGGACGGTGTGTTCGCGGCCGGTGATCTGGCTGACCGCCGCTACCGCCAGGCAGTAACGGCGGCGGGGAGCGGTTGTATGGCCGCTATCGATGTCGAACGATGGCTCGAATCCGGAGGGCGGTGATCGATCGTTGCCGGTCCCGCGGCGCACCAGGACGGGCCCGATGGTGACTCCAACGGCCGGGTGTTGGAATGCCACGGGGCCGGACAAGGTTGTAGGAAGAGCTGTCTCGATTGGGCAAGCAGAGAGAATGCCGAACAGAAAGGCGATGGTAACCAATGACGGAGCTGACCACTGCTCTCACTGACGCGACGTTCGACGAAGAAGTCGGGGCGGCAGAGGAACCCGTCCTGGTCGATTTCTGGGCAGAGTGGTGCGGGCCGTGCAAGGTAATCGAGCCCGTCCTCGAGGAGATTGCCAGAGAGAACCAGGGGCGTCTGCGGGTGGGCAAGATGAACGTCGACGACAATCTGGAGACCGTGCGCCGCTTTGACGTCATGAGTGTGCCGACGCTGATCCTGTTCAAGGACGGTGAGCCTCGGGTGCGTCTCGTTGGTGCCAAAGGAAAGGCTCAGCTGCTGCAGGAGCTTGGCCGGCACCTCTAGGCAGTCGGGCGTCGCTCGTCTTCGCAGAACGTGAGCTGCCCTCCCCGCTCATTCGGTTTGAGTACGCGCGCCCAGCGTGAGAATGGCACCATCCACAGGACTGTGCACAGCTGTGGATGAGGTCGAGATGGCCGACTCTCAATGAAATATCGAGACTGTGTTCCCAGCGCTCTCATTATTCCACGGGAACGGGTGGTGGCATCTGTCAATCGCCTGGCTCAGGCGGTCAACAGGTCAGTCGGGTTCGGTCATGGCTTTGTATATGCGTTCCAGATCCTCGAGATTGGCGAATTCGATGATGACTTTGCCACGGTTAGCGCCCATGTCGACCCGCACTCTTGTGCTGAGGTGGTCGGCCAGAAGCTCTTCGAGTTCGAGTATCCCCGGCGGCCGGAGCCTCCCAGCAGTCTTGGTAACGGCGCGCGGCGGTTCATTGCTTGTCTGGTTCCGCTGTCGGACGGCTTCTTCGACCGCTCGCACCGAGAGTTGTTCGTTGGCTGCCCGGCGGGCAAGGGCTTCCTGGAATGCCCGGTCGGGGGTTCCAAGAAGCGCACGAGCGTGCCCGGCGCTGAGGCGACCCTCGGCAACGAGGCGCTGCACCGAGGGAGGGAGCTGGAAGAGTCTCAGGGCGTTCGTTATGGCGGCCCTGCTCTTGCCCACCCGGGCAGATATTTGTTCATGGGTCAGTTCGAAATCCTCGATCAACTGCTGGTACCCGGCTGCTTCTTCTAAGGGGTTCAGCTCCTCGCGGTTGAGGTTCTCCACAAGGGCCTGTTCGAGGCTCTCGCTGTCGGAAGCAGTGCGGATGATGGCAGGGATCGTTGCCAGGCCGGCACGCCGGGCTGCTCTCCAGCGCCGCTCGCCAGCGATGAGCTCGTACTCTTCGTCAGCGATGCGACGGACGAGAACTGGCTGCAGGAGGCCAATTTCACGGACCGATGCGGTCAGAGAGGCGAGGCCCTCCTCGCCGAAGTGCGATCGGGGCTGGCGTCGGTTGGGGCGGACGGCGGTGACGGCCAGTTCTGCCAGGGAACCTCTGTCCTGTAAGACATCGGTCGGGATCAGGGCTCCTAAGCCCCTACCCAACCCGCTGCGGCGCACCACCACTGACCTCCCTGGCTAGTTCGCGGTAGGCAGTCGCCCCCCTGGACGACGGGTCGAACACGATTATGGGTTGCCCATAGGAGGGGGCTTCAGAGAGGCGCACCGTGCGGGGCACAACGCTACGGCATACTCGATTGCCAAAGTGGCTCCGTACCTCGTCCACGACCTGTTCCGCTAGGCGAGTCCGGGCGTCGAACATGGTCATGATGATCGTCGTGACAGTCAGCAGCGGGTTGAGGCTAGCCCGGACGCGCTCGATGTTCCTGAGAAGTTGTCCAAGTCCTTCGAGGGCGTAGTACTCGCACTGGATGGGGACCGCGACTTCGTTTGCTGCGGCCAGAGCGTTGACGGTAAGCAATCCCAGAGAGGGGGGGCAGTCAATGAGGATGAAGTCGAAGTCGTCAACGATGCTGCTGATAGAGCGCTTGAGGCGAAGTTCCCGACTGAAGGCGGGCACGAGCTCGATTTCAGCGCCAGCGAGGTCGATAGTCGCTGGGACGAGGAACAGATTGCGCAGGTTGGTCGGTTCGATACAGTCTTCGATCGGTACGTCATGGAGCATGACGTCATAGATAGAGTTTTCGAGGTTCCGAGCGTTCACGCCAAGCCCGGTCGTGGCGTTGCCCTGCGGGTCGAGGTCGAGGACGAGGACGCGGTACCCGATTTCGGCAAGTGCCGCTCCGAGATTGACGGCGGTCGTGGTCTTGCCGACGCCGCCCTTTTGGTTAGCGATGGCCATGACGCGAGGGAGCTGAGGCTTGCCTTTCGACAGGGTGCCAAGGTCGTGACGGGTTTGCAGCTCCTCAGGAGACGTTTTCTGCCGGTCGATAGCGAGCCCAGGAGGGCTTTCGGGTCGAAGAGCGGGCGGCTGGTCGTAGGGCTCAGCGCGGTTGCCGGCGCGTCGTTCGGGCGCGAGAGCCGGAGGAGCCCCATCCGCCGGATTGCCCTGTCGGGCTCCCTGGATGATGGAGGCGGCCCGCCCCCGGGGGTGCTCGGGTTTCTTCATCGCGTCACACATCCTGTCGCGCCATGGGCCGGTGGGGCAAGCATGCTGAAGCGTGGGCGTCGAGCGACGGGCAAGCGAGGGTTGCGGGGGCGCCGTTCATGTGACGCGACGTTCCACGTGGAACATCTTGCCCGGTCTCATGAACATGCCGCGATGTTCCACGTGGAACATCCCCCATGGCCGCAGCGCCTATCCCGTAGGGCTGCCTGCCCTGGGGAGACCCGCCTCTCCCGGGAAGGCCCGCCCCCTTTTGTTCCTCCAGCTATTCCTTTCCCCGGCTCCGCAATCCTCTAGAAGAGGTGGCGCTTGAAGGGCACTCCCACGCGCCTTGGGTAGGCAGGAGGACATTCGGAGATGGCGGTCAAGCAGCTGATTGACACCGGTCCGCCCCGAGTCTCGATGACAGCGGTCTTCTCCAGTTCGAGCCCCAATACGGCCAGGCCGCTGGCAGGCCACCGGTCAGGTACGGTGCTCGGTAGCCCGGCCATTGGCGGTTCGGCAACAAGGAGGTTCCCACCGGGCTTGAGGAGGGGAGCAGCACATTCTGCGGTCGGGCCTGGAGGTGCGAAGCTACGAGCTGTGACCAGGTCGGCGGTAAAGCGTCGCGCGCCACGTGCGACATTCTCGGCCCGGTCACACGCGATCTCGCACCGGCCCGCCACTCCAAGGCGATTGGCTGCGGCGCTCAGCCACCGCGTGCGGCGTTGGTTGCTGTCGACAAGCAAGAACTGGCTGGTGGGCCACACAGCGGCCAGCACCAAGCCGGGAAGACCGCCGCCGCTGCCGAGATCGACCGCCAGGCCGGGAGGCTCATGAGCCAAAACGGAGAAAGCCAAACTCCTTGCGATTTGTTCCCTTACTGGGCCTTGCCCGAGGAAACCCAGTTGCCGGGCCTCGTTGAGCAGTTCCGTCAGGATCACTTCACATTCGCGCGAAACCCAGGGCTCGCCAGCCTCGCTGCTGCTGTCTTGGGGCGTGCTCACGCCACGACCACTTACAGTTTGGGCCGCGGGCGTTCCCAGGCCCCGGGCACGGCTGTTACGAACCGACAGTCTGGGATTCGGCGTTCCCATGGAGGCCGGCGTCGGCTGGTTCTTCGACATCTTCCGGTACCAGCACAACCCGACGGTAGGGTTCCTCGCCTTGCGAGATCGTCGTCACACCGGCAACGGCGTTAATGGCGTCGTGGACGACCTTCCTGTCGGCAGGCGGCATTGGCTCAAGGGCCCGTCGCTCTTTGTTGGCGAGTACCTCCGCGGCCACTTGCTGGGCGAACCGAGCCAACGCCTCTTGTCGCTGTTTCCGGTAACCGTTAACGTCGACCACGATTCGGTAGTCTGAAGGAGGGGCTTGGCGCTGGACGAAGATACGGGTCAGTTCCTGGAGGGCGAGCAGGGTCGTACCCTTTGGGCCGATCAGCGTGCCCAGGCCTTCACCCGTGACGAGCACTTCGATGATGCTGTTGGCCTCTTTGCTTGAGGTCACCGTGGCGGTGGTGCCAAACTCGACCAACAGGCCACGGAGGAAGTCCTCAGCCAGCCGAGCCTGCTCCTCGGCTGAGTTGCCTGGGACTTCGCTGGAGCCGGTGTTGTCGTGTTCGGGTCTATCGGTCATGGCAGTTGGCCCTCCTGTGCGCCGTCTGCGGCGTGTACTGCTCGCCTGGGTGCCTGCTTGTGCAGGGCTTGCTTGTGCAGGGCTCGCTTGTGGGCTTACCGGTGTAGGGGCTGTGGTTGTGGTGTCATCGCCCGCCTTTTGGCGCCTCGAGGCTCCGCGCGTCTTAGCCGGCTCTTCTTGGCCTTCGGCTGGCACGCCGACGGTGCCCGGCGTGGCTTGAGCCGGCGCGCTGGGCACCCGGGCCCGTCTTCGGTCGCGTCGTTCACCCTTTGAACGCGGATAGCGGGGTCGCACCCGGGCGCGAACTCGCGCCTCTTCTTTCAGGCGACCGAAAAGGCCGACTTTGGGTTCGGCGACAACCTCGAACTCAGCGTCGGCCTCCGCGACACCTAGTTGTTCAAGGGCGAACTTTTTCGCCTCTTCGACCGTACGGCCGGTTGTCTCGACCCACTCCATCAATTATCTCCCCTTACGTCTGCGGTTGCGGTTCCTTTGGCTGTTGCCAGGCGTACCGGCATAACGCCCAGACTGTCTGGCGGTCACCTGGCCGTTCCCGGTAGTGCTCGCTCGGTTAGGCGGGAGAGACGGCGTCGGTTTGCGCGCCTTGTCTTGCGGTCTGAGCTGGTTGTCTTGCGGTCTGAGCTGTGGTTTGGCCTGTGGCTTGGCCTGTGGTTTGGCCTGTGGTTTGGCCTGTGGTTTGCGCTCCCCATGGTCGAGGTGGGCCTCCAGCACTTCGATATCGCGGTCGTCACGAGCAACGAGTGCCTTCACCTTGGGGTCGTAGCGGTACATCATCCACTGCTGAGCGACTCTGAACAGAGCGGAAACGGCGTAATAGAGCACCAGGCCGGCGGGTAGCCGAAGGCAGATCAGCCCGAAGAGTATCGGGAAGAACCTCATGATCTGCATCTGAGGGTTCGCCTGCTGGCTCTGCTTGACCATCGGGTTCAGGTTCATGATCTGAACCTGCTGGTAGTAGTTGGCCGCGATCATGATGACCAGGAGAAGGAGCGAGCCGAAGATAGCGCCGGCACCAAGGTGGTCCTTTATGGCCGACCAAGCGCTCGTAGCCAGGTTTATGCCGAGGGCGTGGATCTTTGCGCCCTGACCCGGCGGGGCGCTGTACCTGGGCACGCTACGGATAAGGTCCCTGTACAGCTTGGTTTGGTGGCTCAGGTAGAGCGGTGTGGTGGCATAAAGCGTGCAGACTTTGTCGACCGTCTTGGCGCACGTCGTGGCATTGAGCCCCCGGATGACGCGGTACAAGACGTAGAACAACGGCAGAGGGAGCATGGTGGGCAGACAGCTGCCGAACGGGCTGACCCCTTCCTCTTTGTAGAGTTCGGTCAGGGCTTGGTTGAGCGCAAGGCGGTCGTTCTTGTGCTGTTGCTGCAGCTGCTTCATCTTGGGCTGCAACTTCTGCATGGCCAGCATCGAACGAGTCGATTTCAACGTGAGTGGCACGATCAGGGCCATGAAGGCTAAGCCGAGGAGGATGATGGCTACCCCATAGTTGGGGATAATCGAGTAGAAGGCCGCCAACACCCAGGCGACAAGTTGGCTCAGGCCGGTCACGGGTTACCTAGTTCACCAGCACGACGGGGCGCCAGGGCAGGCACGGGGTCGAGGCCGAACGGGCCCCCGGGGCGGCACCTGACCAGGCGGCGCGCGATTAGGGCCAGGCCTGTCCGGGCGCCGTGGCGCTCGAGGGCTTCCTGAGCGTACTCGGAGCACGACGGTATGAAGCGGCAGGCAGGCCTGCGATTGGCTGAAGCCGCCCGGTAGGCGATTATGAAGACTCTCAGCACTGAAACAACCACTGAACGTGGTGGCGACATGTCCGTAGCGGGCTGCAGCGGCGCGGTCCTGACCACCCCGGGGATTACGGCCGGTCGAATGGGTGAGGTGGGCGCGATCACTGGGACGGGCCCGACGCTGGGGAAGTGTGTGCCAGCGACGCGAGAGCCCGAGCCATGTGGTCGGAGAGCTCCGTGAAGTTGAGGGTCGCTGCCGCGGGCCTGGTCTGGATGAGGTACACGCCGCCGGGGAGGCCCAACCGGCGACGGGCTATCTCCCGCAGTTGGCGCCGGAGCCGGTTCCGCACCGCAGCTTTGCCAACGCGCTTGCTGATGGCGAACACGAGCACTGCCCGCTGTGGCGGAAGGCCGGGCAGCCAAGAAATCGTTATGGGGCCCGACCGAGCCGTCCTGGCGCTGCGCAGTCGTTCGAAGGTCGAACGCCCCGGAGTGTTCCACGTCAAGCTGCCAGGCGGTGCCGGCCCTTCAGGCGGCGCGCTTTGAGAACTGCCCTCCCGGCCCTGGTGGCCATACGGTGGCGGAACCCATGGCGCCTGGCGCGCCGACGATTGTGCGGTTGAAAAGGACGTTTCACTGGTTGCCTCCTGCTTGAGACTGGTAACACGCGAAGCCGGGCGCCGCAATCTGACCCGCCCGCCGCTGTGAGGCAATGTCGCTTCGCCAGACGGTCAGGCCGGTACGCGTCAGCCACACAGCCTACGGCGTAGCACACCAGCGTAGAGGACGACTGTGGGCCGGCGCCAGCAGCTCCGCCCCCGCCTGGGCTGCCGCCTAGCGGCGTCGCGAGCGGTACGGTCGAGGCGTGGCTGACGAGAGGCTTCAGCGCAGGTCAACTCCGTTGCCCCCCGTCGAGCGACCGGCTCCGGAGGCTGCCGCCGGCGCTCGCGATGGGCAGGGCGACGGCCGCCGGGGCCAGCGGTTGCCCACCGTGGCGGCCTGGTGGGCCGTGCCTGGCGCTGGGGTCGCGGTCCTCCTCAGCGGGCTCGGGGCAAGTGCCGGCGTGGGCCTGACCCATAGTCAGACCAGCGCCACGTCCGACCTGCTGGGGGAGACGGGGTTGTGGGCGGCGATGCTCGGCACTGCCCTTTTCGTGTCCCACCGCTATGGCGCCGACTTGAGGCGCGACTACGGTCTGGCGTTCCGGTCGAGGGACGTGCTTTGGGGTGTCGTGGCTGTGGGTTGCGCTTTAGCCGTGGTCCAAGGCGTGGTGGTTGTGTTCGCCCACACCAGGTTCGCTGGCACCAATGTGGGGATAATCACGAAGCAAAAGGGCCACGAAGTGGGCTTCGTCGTGGTCAGCCTAGTAGTTGCCGTGGGGGCGCCGTTCTTCGAAGAACTCTTCTTTCGCGGTTTCCTGAGGGCTGCCCTTCAAACGCGCTTCGGGGCCCACGGGGCGGTATGGTTGCAAGCCGTCTTCTTCGGGTTGGCCCATCTCGGCGAAGCAAGCACCCGCCTCGGTAATGTCACAGTGGTCCTGGCTATGGTCGGCGTCGGCGTCGTCTTCGGGTACACGGCCAAGCTGACCAAACGTCTGGGCGCAGGCATGGTGGCCCACTGCCTGTTCAATCTGGCCGCGGTAGTGTCGGTGCTCTAAAGCGATGACGGCACGACAAAGAGGTGTTCGCGGCGAGCGTGGGGCTGTTCCCGCCCCGAGTCCTTCCCCCACCCCGGGTGTTGGCGCGGGCTTCCCGCGAGGCTCAGGCAAAGGCGAAGGAACTCGTGGCCCGGGCGGTGCCGCGCAGGGCGCGATTGAGCGCGCCTCGGACCTGCGCGAGCAGGCAGAGCACCACCATCGCAATGTCCAGGGCGGCGCGGCCCGCGCCGCCGTATTCGGGGTGAGCGACGGGCTTGTCACCAACGTGTCGTTGATCCTGGGCGTGGTCGGAGCGCAGCCCCCCCCGAGCTACGTGCGGTTGGCGGGTTGGGCCGGTCTTCTGGCAGGTGCTTTTTCGATGGCGGCGGGCGAGTACATCTCCATGTCGGCCCAGCGTGAGCTGCTGGCGCGCGAAATCGAGGTCGAACGTCGCGCACTGAAACTCGAGCCCGAGGCGGAGCTGAAAGAGCTGGCGAAAGTGTACGAACGGCGAGGCTTGACTTCTGAGGCTGCCTTCTCTCTGGCCGAGACGATGATGCGCACACCCGAGTTGGCCTTGGAGGCCCATGCCCGGGAAGAGATCGGGATCGACCCGTCTTCTCTCGGCTCTCCCTACCCGGCCGCCTTTTCTTCTTTTGCCAGTTTTTCTGTGGGGGCTCTCATTCCTCTGGTCCCATGGTTTTTCCTGGATGGTGCGCCCGCCGTGGCCGCCTCCGCCGGTGCCGTAGCCGTGGCCGCGTTGGTGATCGGCCTGCTGTTGGCCCAGGCCACCGGGCGCTCACCCCTGCGGAGCGCTCTGCGCCAGCTGCTCGTAAGTATGCTCGCTGCTGGTGTCACTTACCTGGTGGGACGGCTCATTGGCGTCAGTATCCACTGACGCCAATCAACCGGTGGCCGTGTGCGCCTCCGCTGCGGAGGCTGACGAAGGTCCCCGGTCGCACCTACAGCTGCGGGGCATTCTTGGTTGACGCCTTCTTGCTGGACGCCGTGCGCACACCTTACGGGCTGCGTGGCGGGGCCCTGTCGAGTTGGCACCCCGTCGACCTGGCTGCCGAGGTCCTGAACAACCTCCTGGACCGCGCCGCCGCAGGCGGGGACGCTGTTGATGACGTCATCCTGGGCTGCACGTCCCAGGTAGGCGCGCAAGCCTGCAATGTCGCCCGGAGAGCGGTGCTGGCGGCCGGTTGGCCGGAAGGCGTACCCGCTGCAACGATTGACAGCCACGCGGCGTCTTCGACGCAAGCCGTACACCGGGCGGCCCAGGCGGTAATGTCCGGCGCCCAAAGCCTGGTTGTGGCCGGAGGCGTGGAAGTCATGACGGCGGTGCCGCTCGGAGCCGCCCTTGCGCAGCCGGCAGTGGGCAAGCCCTATGGGCGCCGCCTCGGGGAGCGGTACCGGGCGGGCGAAGGCCTGCTGCCTCCCGGGCTAGCGGCAGAGGAAGTAGCGCGACGGTGGTCTATCGGCAGGGCCGAGCTGGACAGCTGGACGGTGAGCAGCTACGAGAAGGCGCTTCGGGCTCAGGCAATTCGGATGTCGTACGTTGTGCCTATCGCGTTGAGCCGGTCAGCCGGTGTTCCCGGCTCGTCGACGCTCAGGACCAGTCGGCCGGGTGGCGACCAGTCTGCAGCGTTGTTTAGGGACGAGGGACTAGAGCAGCTTCGATCCGCCGCTGACGTGGCCGCACTGCCCCCCGCCTACCGGGACGGCGGTTTGACTACGGCCGCGAACATGGCAGTTGAAGGGGATGGGGCCAGCGCGGTTTTGGTGGTCAGCGCCGAACGGGCCCGCGTTCTCGGCCTGGCGCCGAGAGCTCGTTTTGTGGCCTTCGCCAGCACAGGAGAGGCTCCGGCGATCTGGCCGGCTGCCACTATTCCGGCGACGCGGAAAGCTCTGGAGCGGGCTGATCTCGGTTTCGATGACGTGGACCTGTGGTACGTGTTCGAGAGCAGCGCCGCCGCCGTGCTGGCCTGGCTGTCGTCTACGGCCGTTGACCCAGCCCGCGTCAACCCGGAAGGAGGAGCCCTGGCCAGCGTTGCGCCGCTAGGAGCGGTTGGGGCCGGTTTGTTTGCCGCTGCGGTTTCGGGGCTCGTGGAGGGCGGGAAGCGTCGCGCTGTCGTCACTGTCGCCGGCGAGGGTGGCATAGGGACAGCGTGCGTGATCGAAAGCGCCTGACAATTCACAGCTGTGGATGAAGCTGGGGAGTGTCACACGGATGTAACTTTCCCGTAAGCTGCTGGTCGGTTATGCTCCGCTGGCTGGCCGCGGCAGGTTGGTTGTCGCGACCATTCCCGTCGCCACCTTCCGGTCGGCGAACGCTGGCACGTGACCGTCGTTCAGAGCGGTTCGAGCGCGCAGGCGGGCAGTGGAGTTCAGGCTCGGGACGGGCTGTGCCTGTGCGCGCGGCGAGGCAAATGTACCGATGTAGCGCTGCGGCTGCCCTTTGTACCCCTCAGCACGCGGGCGGCCGCCCGGCGCACCACCAGGGCCCCCGGTGACTGAGAGAACGGACGGGGCTGCAACGTTCGCGCGGGGCCCGCCAGGACCGACGGTTTCCAGTCGCCGCCCGTGCGGCTATCCGCAAAAAACGACGGTGCCACAACGAGCACAATGACGATGGGGACAACGATCAGCCAACCCATGAGCCCATTGTGGGCGTAGTGATGCTTAAGTTCAATCGATGAGTTGTGAAGTGTCATTCAGTATGACTTAATAGAAGTCAATGATCGATGTGCGCCGTCTAATGGTCCTGAAGGCCGTCGTGGACACCGGCTCGGTCTCTGCGGCGGCAGCGTCGCTCAGCTACACACCCTCAGCGGTGAGCCAGCACGTCAGCGCTTTGGAACGCGAGACCGGCGCCGTGCTGTTAGAACGGGCCGGTCGGGGCGTGCGGCCGACCGACGCAGGGCTCCTGCTCAGTGAGCACGCCTCGCGGGTCCTAGCCGCAGTCCAGGAAGCGGAAGAGGCGTTGGCGGCGCTACGCTCCGGCCACATAGGCCGTATCCGGGTGGGCGCGTTCCCCACCGCAGGGTCGTCCGTCGTGCCCGGGGCCTTGGCCGCGTTCCAAAGGCGGTTACCCAAAGTGGCGCTCGACCTGACGGTCGCCGAGCCCGACGAGGCGATCCTCAACCTGCGTGCCGGGCTGATCGACGTCGCAGTAGTCGTGGAGACGTTCCCACCGGGACAAGCCCCCGACGACGGGCTCTACCGTCGTCACCTGCTGTCGGACCCGTTCCGGTTGGTGCTCCCTCGCGGTCACACCCTGGGAGCGCGCCGGGTCGTGGAGCTCAGCGCGCTAGCCGGCGAACCCTGGATAAGTGTGAGGTCATGCCCTGGCTATTGCCTTGAAGTGGTGGACGAAGCCTGCCAGCGAGCGGGCTTCGAGCCCCGGTACGCGCTAGAAGCTGACGAGTACCCGACCGCCCAAGGCTTCGTGGCTGCTGGCCTGGGCGTCGCTCTCGTGCCCTTGCTCGCCCTGGGCGCTTCTGTGCACCCGGGGGTAGTTGTGCGCCGGGTTAAGGGAGAGCAGCCAGTTCGTGAGGTTTGGGCAGCGACCCGCCCGGCTATTGCCGAGCAGGTGCCGGTACAGGCGATGCTGGTCGCCCTCGAGGCCGCCGCTTTGCAGTTCGCAGCCTCCCAGGCGTGAACTCACCGACAGCCGGTTGCCCTGTTGCGCCAGCTTCGGTGACGGCGGCGAGCGTGCTCGTCAGGTCGTCATCGCGGCGGGATTATGGGAACGGCCCAGGGAGAAGTACCCACCCGGTCGTGGGCAATGGCAGCTCGCCGGTGGCCACTAGCAGGGTGACGATCGCCACAAAAGGTCAGGACTTAGTCCTCTGGCCCGAGATGTATGGAAGTCCCTAAATTCTAAGCTGGGACCACCTGACGCCGATGAGAGGCTATCCCTATACAAAGTCGTGAGGTTGCTTAGCAAGTGGGGACCTATCTGGCTGGGCTGCGGAACGGGCCGGGGTCAGTGGGAGCCGTGTCGGTGTCGAGATCCGTGAGGCTGTCCTGAGCGGGGACCGGACCGCGGTCAACCGACGGCTGGCGATGGTGCGCGAGCTTGGCGTGGCGGTCGCCGTCGACCACTTCGGGCTGGACTTGGGCCTGCCGCGTGACCTTGGCAGAGTGCCGTTCGACGCCATCAAGCTTGACCGGTCGTTGGTCGAGCGGATCGATGAGGCCGCCACCACACAACGGGCCGTTGCCGCTGTCGTTGCCATGGCCCACGCCTCGGGGGCGGCGGTCGTTGCCGAGGGAGTAGAACGCCATGGCCAGCTCGTTGCTCTCCGGGAGATAGGGTGCGATGGCGCTCAGGGGTACCTCTTCGGGAAGCCGGTGCCTCTCGGGGATCTGCTGGGGCACGAGGAAGCCGGCCCGCCGGCTTCTTTATGGTGGGGATAGCACCTCGAAGTGCGCCAATTGACGGATCGAGGGCCGGCTGACACCGTGGTGGGATGCCTGGAAGGGACCTCCGATGCCTGCCCAAGGCCCACCTGCACCTGCACTTCACCGGGGGGATGCGTCACACCACCCTGGTTGAATGGGCGGACGCCAAAGGCATAGATCTTCCCCCGACACTCCGGGACGGGCCCCGCTCATTGCACCAGGGCCTTCAGGGCTGGGGGCGTTTTCAACGGCTGTACGACATCGCGCGCTCCACCATCCAGTCCAAGCAGGACGTTCGGCGCCTCGTCCTCGAGATCGCCCAAGACGACGCGGCAGCCGGTTCTGGCTGGTTGGAGCTGCAGATCGACCCTACGACCTACGCGCCGCGCTTGGGAGGCCTGGTAGCCAGCCTGGAGACGGTCCTCGATGCGGCCGCGGCGGCGATGCTGGTCACAGGGGTGGGGATCGGGGTAATCGTCGCCGCCAACCGAGCGCGTAACCCGGCCTTTGCCACCACCCTCGCCCGCCTGGCCGCGCGCTATGCTGCCGCCGGCGTTGTCGGGTTCGGCCTCTCGAACGACGAGCGGGCTGGCGCGGCCGCAGACTTCGTGCAGTCGTTCCGCATTGCCCGCAACGCCGGGTTGCTTGCCGCTCCGCACGGCGGCGAGCTACTTGGCCATGAGAGCGTGCGGGACTGCATCGAGCTTCTTGGCGCTTCCCGGGTCGGCCACGCCGTCAACGCCGTCCAATCGGTGGAGACGATGGAGTTGATGGCTGCTCGTGGGGTGGCCGCCGAGGTGTGCCCCGCTTCCAACGTGGCCCTCGGTGTCGCGCCTCACGCTGGGGCGGTGCCGTTGCGGGCGTTGGCGACGGCGGGTGTCCCCATCGCTCTAGGCGCTGACGACCCGCTCCTGTTCGGCTCAGGGCTGGTAGACCAGTACGAGGCAGCGCGTCACGTCCACGGGTTCTCCGACATCGAACTGGCCGGGCTGGCCGAAGCGTCGATTAGATGTTCGGCGGCACCAGCCGCGAAAAAGGCGGAGCTGCTTGCCGCCGTTGGCACCTGGCTGGAGCAGGCGCCGGTCAGGGCCGGCGTCGAACGCCGTCACAACCAGGAGCTGGATGAGCCCTCACTCCCGCCCGCGTCGCGATAGCGTCCATCGGAAGAGGTTCGAAGCCGGCCCAGGGCGGTGGTCCGAACGGGCAGTCACTACTGTTAGTCAGTGGTCCCGGCGTTCGGCCACCCCGGAGAGCAGCGGTCACGGCCCGGGGCCTGTTCGTGATCAAGCCGGCAGCGCCGAGGGAAGCGAGGCGAACAGCGCGTTCAGGGTCGTCGACCGTCCACGGCACGACAGCAAGGTGACGGGCGGAGGCCTGTGCGAACAGCTCGGGTTGAGCTAGAGCCTCATCGGGGTTGATGGCCTGCAGGCCGTCTGCGTAGCCGGCGAGCCTACTGCGCCAGTCGTCTTCATCGGACAGCAAGAGGGCGGTGGCCAAACCGGGAGCGCGCCGGCGGAACGGCTCCAGGCAGGCCGGGTCGAAAGAGGACACGATCACCTGCAGAGGGGACACCACCTGCGGTCCTGCCGGCGGCTGCGGCCAGGCCGGCGCTCCCGGCATTGATGCGGTCACGGTGGGCCGGTTCCCAACGCCTCGGGCCAAAAGTATGTTCGCGACCTCCCGGGCTAGGGCGTGGCCGCTGTCCCACCCGGGCTCGCCGGGCAAGTCCTTCAGTTCGATGTTGAGCACCACCGGCCGACTCCGCTCGCGGGTCTTGTCCGCCCAGTGCTCTACGGCGCCCAGTAAGCCTCTCAGGGTGCACAGGTGGGCCAGTTCGCTGCCGGCGACGTCGCACAGAGGCGTCCCGAGCGGTGCAGTACAACCCTGTTGCACGTCGGGCAAGCCCACGTCGGCGTCGTGATGGAGTACGACGGCACCATCGGCGGTCAGCCGCGCGTCTACTTCTGCACCGTCGGCGCCTGCGGCCAGCGCCCCGAGGACCGCGGCAAGGCTGTTCTGTGGTGCTGGGTGGTCCCCCTCCAGCCAATCGCCGCGGTGAGCGATGACCAAGACATCACGAGGGTCTCCCATGGCCGGAGGGAACGGTGGCGGCTAGCCGTACTGGAACCGTGGCGGCTAGCGGTACTGGGTGGAAACAGCGAAGCCGCAGACGATCAGGCCCAAGCCACCGAGCAGGTACCAGTTGGAGGGAGCAGACGGCAGCAAGCTGATGTAGTTGAGCACGATCATCAAGACGCCACAGGCGAAGAAACCGAGCATGATTGCAGGGACCCACCATGGGCTGTGCCGGTAGCCCTCCGGTATAGGGGCTGTATAGCGCCCGCTCAAAGTGGGGCCCGCGATGGCTTGCCTGCGGGTGTCGGCTTTAGGGGTGACCCTTCCCGGGGCCTCTTTGGTGCGTCGGGGCATACCCATAGAGGATAGGTGACAGAAGGGCCAGTGGAAAAACGCCCCGGCCCGGCACCCGGCCGGCACTAACCTCTGTCTGGTGCCAGGGCCGGTACTTGTGGTCGACAACTACGATTCGTTCGTCTACAACCTCGTCCAGTACCTGGGCCAATTGGGCGCTGAGCCCGTTGTCTGCCGCAATGACGCCCTCAACCTCGCCGACATCGAAGATCTGGCCCCTACAGGGATCGTGATCTCGCCGGGGCCAGGGCGTCCCGAAGACGCCGGTGTCAGTGTTGCGCTAGTGCAGGCGTTCGCGGGTCGCTACCCGGTCCTGGGTGTTTGCCTCGGTCACCAGGCGATCGGCTATGCCTTCGGCGCTCGCGTCGTCCGTGCTGCTCAGCTGCTTCATGGGAAGACGTCCCAGGTCTCCCACGACGGGCGCGGCATCTTCGAGGGTATCCCGACCCCCTTCACTGCCACCCGGTACCACTCCCTGGTGGTTGAACGGGAGACGCTGGGGGGGGATCTGGAGGTCAGTGCGTGGGCCGAGGACGGCACCGTCATGGGCATCCGGCACAGGCAATTGCCGCTGAACGGTGTCCAGTTCCATCCTGAAGCGGTGCTCACCGTAGGCGGCCACCAGCTGATTGCGAACTGGCTCGCCTCATGCGGCCTTCCCGGTGCTCTGACCGCAGTTCCGTGGGCGTTGGCGGCTCACTAGGGTGAACCGGTCAACCTCCAGGGCCAACCAGTAGGGCCCGCGCGCCGTCAGGCTCACGTGATCGTTGTCGTGCTCGGCAGTGGCCTGGCGGTGGTAGTGGCAACAGCCGTGGTCGTGGCCCCGGCCGTCGTGGTCGTGGCCCCGGCCGTCGTGGTCGTGGCCGCGGCCGTCGTGGTCGTGGCCCCGGCCGTCGTGGTCGTCTTCCCGGCCGTCGTGGTCGTGGCCCCGGCCGTCGTGGTCGTGGCCCCGGCCGTCGTGGTCGTGGCCCCGGCCGTCGTGGTCGTGGCCCCGGCCGTCGTGGTCGTGGCCCTGGCCGTCGTGGTCGTGGCCCCGGCCGTCGTGGTCGTGGCCCCGGCCGTCGTGGTCGTGGCCCCGGCCGTCGTGGTCGTGGCCGTGGCCGTCGTGGTCGTCGTCCGAGCCCTTCTTGTCGTGGTCGTCGTGCCCAATGTGGGCGGGGGCGTTTTCGTCGTCGGGGGCCCGGTGTACTGGCCCACGACGAGGGTGACTGCCGATCCCTCACGAATAGGCACACCCGGTTTCGGGTGTGTGGATATGACGTGGCCGTCTTGGGCTGCGTCCGCCACCGATTGGAAGTCCACCGCTGGGTAGAGGCTGACCGCCGCCAGTTCGCGCTGCGCTTGCTGCTCGGTCTGTCCCACCAGGTTCCCTGGCACCGTGGTCATCTGCTGGCCGTCGGAAACGTAAAGGGTGACGACGGTGCCCCAAGGCTCTGGGTTGCCCGCCGCCGGCGAGCTGTAGGCGACCAGTCCCGCCTTCACTGTTGTGGAGTTGACCGCGACGGGGTTGTCGGCCGGCTTGAGGTGATCGGCGGCCAGCTTGTACGCGGCCTGTAGCGGGCTCAAGCCCTGTAGGTTGGGGACCGTTGCCGTGGCCAAGCCCGCCGAACAATAGACCTCGACCGTACTGCCCTCGGCGGCCTTCATGGTGGCGGCGGGACTCGTGGAAATGACAAGCCCGAAGGGCACGGTGGCGCTGTTCTCCGTCACGTTGCGGTATGTGAAGCCCTTGGACTTCAAGGTCGTGTCCGCCGTCCCGCAGCTTTGCCTCTTTAGGCTCGGGACCGGGAACATCGGTGCCCCGGTGCTGATGTCCAACGTGATCGTGTGGCTGGGGGGTACGCTGGCGCCGTTTGGGGGAGAAGTGCCAATGACCTGCCCACCGGGGACCAAGGAGCTCTGTTCGTAATGGCGGTCCACGTACCGGAAGCCCTGCTGGCGAAGCATAAACTGGGCCTGGACTACCGTATCGCCCTTGACTAGTGGCACTTTTATGTCCGAAGGGGTACCCCACCAGTCCGCGTTGCGCCCGATGAAGAACACGAGCACGCCGAGCACGCCGAGCAGCACGACGAAAAGGAAAGCCCACCATCCTGAGCGAGAGCCCCTTCGTGGGAGTTCCCCCGTCCCGTAGTCGCCCTGATAGGCCGTCTCCATTTCGTCGATGACCCGTGCCTGGCGTGGGGCGTAGGTCTCGCCGTAGGGCGAGTAGTAGGGGGGCGGCCCCTTTATCGCCCGCGTGGCCTGGCCTCCGGCGCCGGGCGGGGGCGCCATTACCGCCTGGCCCTGGTTGAAGCGGAGAAGGTCGGCGCGCAAGTCCGCTGCGCTTTGATAACGGTCCTCTGGGTCCTTGGCCATAGCCGTCATTACGATGGCCTCGAATTCAGCGGGCACCGAGGGGTTGACGGTCGACGGTAAGACCGGGTACTCGCGGACATGTTTGTAGGCGATCGCCACCGGGCTGTCACCCGAAAATGGTGGCCTGCCCGTTACCATCTCGTAAAGCACGACGCCCAGGGAATAGACGTCACTCCGGGCGTCCACCGGTTGGCCCTGGGCTTGCTCAGGTGAGAAGTACGTGGCGGTCCCCATGACGGCGCCGGTTTGCGTAAGGCCTTCGCTGGCGTGGCTGACCGCCCGGGCGATGCCGAAATCAGCGACTTTCACCTCGCCGCTACGGTTGATAAGGACATTGCCGGGCTTCACGTCGCGATGGATGACCCCTCGTCGATGCGCAAAATCGAGCGCCCCCGCCATGTCTGCGCCAATGGCCGCCGCTCTGGCCGGTGCCAGGGGCCCCTGGCGAATGAGCGCGGACAGGGTCTGCCCGTCGATGTACTCCATGACGATGAAGTACGTGTGCTCGCCCTGGCCCCAGTCGTAGATCGAAACGATGTTGGCGTGGGAGAGATTGGCGGCAGCCTGGGCCTCCCGGCGAAAGCGTTCCACGAAGGACGGATCCGACGACAGTTCGGGGAAAAGGACCTTGATGGCCACCGGGCGGTCGAGCAGCAGGTCCTGGGCCAAGTAAACCTGGGCCATGCCGCCGCGCGCGATGTGGCGCACGAGCTCGTAGCGGTCGCTGAAGACCTCAGATGATGCCATGTCGGCCACAGCCTAGAACTGGTAGGTGGTGCTGGTGATGGCGCGACCGGGGAAATGTCGAGCTCATGGCGCCGATTTGCCCTTCATTTCGAGATAGGACTCGATCATCGCCTTGGCGATGGGAGCGGCGACAGTGCCGCCCTGGTACTCGTCGGCCGGTGGCTGGTTCTCAACGAGCACGGCAACGGCGATGGCCGGGTGGGCCACCGGAGCAAAGGCGATGAACCATGTTTCGATGTCAGGGCCACCCGTCTGAGCTGTGCCCGTCTTCCCAGCAACTTCGATGCCCGGGATCCGTGCTTCGACGCCAGTACCGTCCGGGCTGTTGACGACCGAGACCATCAACTGGGTGAGTTTGGACGCGGTGGCGGGGGAAGTCGCCGTGAGCCACGGCTTCGGCGTGTAGGTCATGACCGTCTGGCCTTGGGAGCCGGTCACCGACTCCAGCAGGTGAGGAGTCATGATGACACCTCTGTTGGCGACGCCGGCAGCGTCGAGGGCAAGCGTGAGCGGCACGGCCTGGACGCTTTCCTGGCCGATCGCGGACTTGGCCAGAGCGCCCCCGTTGCGAGTGAATGTCGAAGCCGGGGGAAAGGACGACTGGGCAACTCCGGGGAGGTCGAGCGGCGTTGTGGTGCCCCACCCCCACTGCTTTGCTTCGGCCGCGAGGTTAGTGCCGCCGACATCAAGGCCCAATTGGGCAAAACCGGTGTCGCAGGAAACGGTGAACAATTGGGTCATCGTGCCCCCGCAGGCCTCTCCGGCGAAGTTGTGCATAACCTGGCCGGCTGTGTCGGGCAGCACCAGGCCGGTCGAGTACGGGAAGTACCTGCTAGCCAGCGCCGGTTGGTGATCGTAGACAGCGGCCGCTGTTATGACCTTGAAAGTCGAACCAGGGAAGAAGCGCTGACGGTAAGCGGCCGCGAGCAGGGGCCGCCCGGGGTTTGCGTCGAGCGCTTTCCACGCTTCTTGTTCGACCGTTTGATCATGGCTGGCCAAAGGGCTGGGGTCGTAACTCGGATTGGAGTACATGGCCAGGACGGCACCGGTCTTGGGGTCAATAGCGACAACAGCCCCGTCGCGTCCCGCCAGTTCCCGAGCGGCGAGCTGCTGGAGGCTCGTCAGGGCAGTGACGTTCATGTTGTCGGGTGCGGGTTGGTTGGTGAAGAAGTTCCTGATCTGCTTAAGGTCGGTAGGTAGCACGGGCGCGCTCGTCTTGGTCAGAACAGAGTTGTACTCGTCCTCGAGCCCGTCGGTCCCGTAGGTGAAGGAAAAGTAGCCCGTTATCTGGCCAAACAGCGCTCCTTCGGGGTACTGGCGCTGGTACTTGTACTGATCCTTGCTGAGCACGGATTGGGCGAGCGTCACACCGTCGGCGGATATAATTGCTCCTCGCGGCTGGGCGTACTGTTCCAATATGTTGCGCGTGTTGAGCGGGTTATTGTCGAGCGCATTAGCGTGAAAGATCTGGAGGTAATTGAGTTGTGCAAAAACGATGATCATAAGAAGGCACGCGCCCAGCCCGGCCAACCGCACTCGCTGGTTGGTCGCCCTCATTGCCCCACTACCTCGATGACGGCTGTTGCGGCGAACCGATCGGCCTCGCCAGCTGCCGCGGTGAGACCGGCTGGCCTGCTCCCTGCCAAGGCCTGCTCGTTCGCGTTATCGTCAGAAATACGTAACAAGATGGCGAGGAGCATGTAGTTGGAGACCAGCGAGGAACCACCGTAAGAGACAAAAGGCAACGTGATGCCCGTGATCGGGATCAGCCTGGTGATCCCGCCTACCACAACGAAGACTTGGACAACCAGGAGCAACGACAGGCCGGTGGCCAGCAGCTTGCTGAAGGAGCGTTGAGAACGCACGGCAACTCTTAGCCCGGAACCCATCATCAGCAGGTAGGCGATCAGGAGCGCCGTTACTCCCACGAGGCCGATCTCTTCACCGATCGAAGCGAATATGAAGTCTGTCGAGGACTCAGGGATGACCTGCGGGTTGCCCTGCCCCGGGCCCACGCCCCAGAGGCCTCCGGCGGCGAGGGCAAACCAACCCTCGATAATCTGGTAGCCAGACGTCGCAAAGTGCGCCCATGGGTCGAGCCATGCCTGGACCCTCGTCTGGGCATGGTGGATGACATCCAGAGCGAAGACGGCACCGACGGTGAACAGGCCGGTCCCCAAGACCAGGTAGGCCCACCTCCCTGTGGCTACCCACAACAACCCGACGAAGAGGGTGAAGAACAGGAACGACGATCCCAAGTCGTTCTCGGCTAGCAGGACCAGCAGGGACAAGGCCCACGCGGCAATCAGCGGGGCGAGGTAGCGAGGTTCCAGGACCAACCAGCGGCCGATCCGTCGGGTGCCAGTAGCCAACAAGTCAGCGCGCTCGGCCAGGACTGAGGAGAAAAATACTGCGAGGGCGATCTTTGCGAACTCCTCGGGCTGGAAGTTCAGCGGGCCGAGATGGACCCACAGGCGAGCCCCGTTTATGTCTTCGCCTATGTGGGGTGCCAGAGGCAGCAAAAGCAGGATTATGCCCGCCAGGGCGATCGAGTAGCGGTAGCGCTCGAGATTTGCGGCCCGTGGGAAAAGGGCGAGCGTAGTCACGAAAGCCACGACTCCTATGGCGGTCCAGGTGGCCTGGGCGGAGGCCTCGGTGTTGTCCAGCCGGGCGATGAAGACGTAGCCGGTCCCGTTCAGCAGGGCCGCCAGTGGCAGCAGGACCGGGTCGGCCTGCGGGGCCAGGTGGCGCAGGCTCAGATGAGCGACGAGCATCAGGGCGAAAACAAGAACGAGGAAGGGGACTATGTCGGCCGGCAGCGCCCCGGCCCGGCCGAGATTTGACAGTACATAGAGGCAGCCAGTGAGGAGGAGCACCATCAGGGTCATGCCGAACTCAGCGCGCCGGCGGGCCGGTCGCTGCCACCGTTGGGTGTTCATGGGGAGTGGGTGTTCATGGGGAGTGGGTGTTCATGATGCAGTGTCTGGTTTGCCTTCCGCACCGGGCGCGCCAGAACTGGTTGGTCGTGGCGCAGATCCGGTGATCGCGGCCGTGGTGGAAGTGGTGGGACTGGTCGAGCGTGGTCGAGGTGCCCCCCTTGCCCCTGATGGGGTGACGATCTTGGCTTCGGTTTTCTCGCTCTCCAACCTCGATATGTAAAGCCTGGCATCGGCCAGGGAAGGTTCGACCTGGCCTGCCTGTAAGGCAGGCAAGTTGTACGGGAGGACCGAGGACGAGGTCAAGGCCGTACGCTCGGCGAGGGTTGGCTGGAACCAGAGGATGCCGCCGGGGTGGCCCTGGAAAATCGAGATGCGGCCCTCGGACAGGGTCACGTAGTAAGCCGAGTGGGCGTACCACGCCAGGCAGGCAAGGGCCCCGCCGACCACCATGCACAGCGCGGCGACGAAGCTGACGACACGCCAGGTGAGCCACCGAGGTGGGGAGGGGTCATGCTGCCGCCTCCAGGGCCGTCGTCGCACCACACCGGGGTGAGACGGGACCGCCATCAGTCCAGCGGCGCCGTCCTGGCTGCCAGCCGGGGGACCGCCGTCAGGGGGACTGCCGTCAGGGGGAGCGCTGGGGTCAGCTGAAGCGACGGCTGCGCCCATCGGGTCGATGAGGCCCTCGGGGCTGTCGTTGGCCAGGACGTCTACCACAACAACGGTGACGTTGTCGCTCCCACCGCGGGAGTTGGCCAGAGCCACGAGTTCCTTGGCCGTTTCGCTGGGGTCGGCGAAGCGCGAGAGCACACCGGCAATCTGTTCGTCGGACGCTTCCCGGGACAGGCCGTCGCTGCAAAGCAGGTACCGGTCGCCGTACTCGGGACTGATGTCTATGAGGTCGACGTCCACAGATGGTTCAACACCGAGGGCTCGCGTGAGCACGTGGCGTTGGGGGTGGACAGCGGCTTGGGCTACGCTTATCTGGCCGTCATCGACCAGTTCCTGTACAAGACTGTGGTCGACAGTGAGCTGGCGGAAAGAGTGGTCCCGGAGCAGGTACAGGCGCGAGTCGCCGATGTGGGCTGCAGCCAGACCGTTGGTGCCGTCGTCTCTTTCGACAACGGCCAGGGCGACCAGGGTGGTGCCCATCCCGAGCATGCTCCGGCTGGTCCTGGCTTGTTCCCACACGGCACGGTTGGCCGCCCCTGCCGCGCTGTGGAGGGACTCGGAAGAGCGGTGGCCGGTGGCTTCGAAGGCGGCTTGCAAAGCTCTTATGGCTGTCCAAGAGGCGACCTCCCCAGCCGCGTGGCCCCCCATGCCGTCGGCAACGGCGTACAGGCCGGGTGCAACGAGCATCTGGTCCTGGTTGTTGGAACGGACCAGGCCGACGTCGCTCGCCGAGCCAACCACGAGCTTGGTCATTTTTGCAGCTCCAGCACACTCCGGCCGACCTGGACACGGTCCCCCAGCCGCAGCGGCGCAGGACCTGTGATTTTGCGCCCGTTCACCAGGGTCCCATTAGTCGAACCGAGGTCCTCCAACCAGTACTCGTCCCCCTTGAGGAACACACGAGCGTGGACCTGGGAAACGAAGTTGTCCGAAGTGAGCGGCACGGAGCAGCCCGGGGCACGGCCGATGGTGAGCTCATTGCCGAGAGGATAGGCGCCCTGCCTCGACTGGTCAGCGCCCTTCACCACGACCTGCAGGGGAGTGCGACGCCTCTTCTTCCTAGTGGCGGTCTGGTCGGTGCCGGTGACTGGCGAGACCGTCGGGGCGGGCTCTTGGGGTGCTTGGGCCACCGGCACCACTCTGGGCTCTCGGAGTTCGACCCAGACAGCCCGGACCACCCGGAGGAAGAATAGGTACAACAGTGCCAGGAATACGTACTCAACAAGCCTGAGGGCCGGTTCGGGCACTTAAGTCTCTCCAGGACGACCGGTGCCGACCGTCGCGCCGGTGGACGAGAAGCGGATGCGTGTCGATCCGATTGCGATCTCGTCGCCGTCGGCAAGCTGACGCGGGCTGCTGATCCGCAGCCCGTTCACTTTTGTGCCGTTGGTGCTGCCCAGATCCGTAACCAGCCAGGTGTTGTCAGCTCCGCGCCTTACCTCCGCGTGGCGGCGACTGACGCCCGCGTCGGCCAAGGCGAGCTCGCACTCAGGGAGTCGACCCAGGGTCACCTTGTCCTGGTCGAGGACCACTCGTCTGCCATCAGGCAGGGTCAGCGTAGCCACCCCCTGGTCAGGGACCATGTCGCCAGCTACCAGCAGCGTACCCGGGCGCAACGACTCGTCTGTCTCGATGACGATGCTGACGGGGCCCAGGAAGGCGTAGCCCTCTTGCTTGGCGTGGTCCCGGGCTACCTCCACGAGTTCCTTCTTCAGTTCGTCCTCGATGAGCCCGAACTTTGCGCGGTCGGCCCCCGAGAGCAGGACCCGGAAAGAATTGGGCACGAGGACCCCCCGAGGTGCCACCGTCCGGCGGAGGTCCAGCTCCCTGGTGAGGCGCCGCCCTATCTCCACAGGCTGCAAGCCACTACGGAACACTCGTGCAAAGGCTCCCTCGACGAAACGCTCGAGGCGGCGCTCGAACTTTTGTAAGGCCATTGTCCGCGCATAGTACCCGTAGCGAAGGCCCAGCCCATGCCAGGGGCACGCTAGCGCTTCTCATGATGTCAACTCACGGGGCCCGACGCCCGGTTGCACGGCCAGTAAGTCGTCGGCATGCCGCCAGGCCACCTGAGGGCGGCAACGGCCGCGGTCATCGTGCTGAGCGCGTCGGGCATCGGGCCTGTGCTGAGAGCGTCGGGCGTCGGTCTTACCACAAGCAGCTCACCGGGTGGTCACCCTCGGCTACCCAAAGCCCACCACCTGGGGGGACTCCACCGGTGACAGCGCCTCCCCGCGTCATGTACCCTGATAGGACCACTCGGGCGAGTGGCGGAATTTGGCAGACGCGCAGGATTCAGGTTCCTGTGAGGGCAACCTCGTGGGGGTTCAAGTCCCCCCTCGCCCACCAGCTGTGAGCAGGTCCTATGTGTTTGGGCGGGGTGTGCGGGCGGATGCTGCCAGAGGGCGTTTGCTAACCGTTTGCTAACGGAGCCCGGCGGCGCGCTAACGCCCGGTGTCGAGGGCAACGGTTGAGCGGCTGCCGCTATGCACCCTGGCCGGTCAGGTACGTCTTCGTGTCTCCCGTTTCGGCCATGCCTAACAGTCTGACACCGCAGCTGACGACGATGGTGGCCCGAGGGACTGTTCCCGAATAGCCGCTACAGCTTGTCCGGGAACGCCGGGCAGATGGGCCACGACGGATGTGCGGTTACGCGCCGCAGAGCAGCCGCACTTAAGTTGGCTTCAGGTGCGCGCCGCATGTCGCGCCCACCCCACTGCAATTCACTGGTAATGCGACAGAGCTGAGCGAGCTGCGGCGCGGGGACAACCACAGCTCCTTCAGGGAGGCCGATTGGCGCGGGCGGATTATGCCGGGGCCGTTATTCGGTATTGGCGATCGGTCGGCACGATCTGTGCATCAGGCAGCCGTCCGCCGGACGATGCCGAGGACGAGAGCCAGCGCTCATAACCGATATGGATGGGTGATGGCCCAGCCGATTGCCAACCTGAGCGACGGGCTCGGTCGCCTCGACGCAAGCCCCGGCCGCCATGAGGGCCCCGGACTACGATTGCCTGGTCGACGCGGGTGTCGGCGATGACACGGGAGGCCTTTCAGTGGCTGAGTCACCGCAAGCTGACCGCTACGAGGCGCATGCAGCGACGTTTGTGAAGGAGCACCGCTTGCCCGGTGCCGCACTGGGGGTCCTAGAGGACGGCGAGCTCGTGTGGTCTGGCAGCGTTGGCTTCGCCGATCTAGCCACGGGACGCCGTCCTGACGAGTCCAGCCTGTACCGGATTGCTTCGATCACCAAGACCTTCACCGGCACTGCGGTCATGCAGTTGCTTGCCGCCGGACGGCTACAGCTCGATGACCAGGCCGTGTCGTTCCTGCCAGAACTGGGTCGCGCTTCGCGTCGGTTCGCTCCAATCGAGGGCGTGACGATCCGGCGCCTGCTCTCGCACGAATCCGGGTTGCGCAGCGATCCGCTCGGGACCGACTGGGCCGTCCCGCGCTATGAAGGCGACGTCGACGCCACACTTGCTCAGGTCGAAGAGATCGCTGCAGTGATCCCGCCGAACCGGCAGTGGAAATACTCAAACCTCGGCTACCAGCTCCTCGGAGAGATCGTCGCCCGGGTGAGCGGCATTCCCTACGTGGACTATGTCATCAGCAACATCCTGCAGCCGCTCGGTATGGCCTCGACGTCATTCGAGCCGCTCCCCAGGCACCTCGCCGACCGGGTTGCCACCGGCTACATCGGCCGGGCCTTCTCTGACGAGCTCGACGTGGCGCCGGTGATGCCCCCGGTCTTCGCCGAGGGTGGTTTGTGGTCGTGCGTCGAGGACCTCTCACGTTGGCTGAAGCTACAGCTCGGTGCTCATGGCGACGTCGCCGTTGCCGAGCACGCTACGGGCGGTGTCCTGGGCGCAAGGGACCTGAGGGAGATGCACAAGGCGCGTTACCTCGCAGACGACGATTGGACGCGCGCATGGGGCATTTCGTGGTCAGCGGTGCGCGCTAACGACGTGATCTGGGTCCAGCATTCCGGGGGGTTGCCGGGGTACCGGACCAACGTCTGTTTCGACCCTAGGAGCGGTGTCGGCGCAATCGCCCTTATTAATGGGGCGGGCGATGCCGCGGCCCTCGCGATCGGGTTGGCTGGCATCGCCCGGGAGGGCGCCAGGGCGAAGGCCCCAGAGCTGAGCCGTCCGCCGGCGATGCCGCCGCGTTACCGTCCGCTGCTCGGCGCGTACCGGGGCCTGGACATGTCGTTTTTCCTCGAGTGGCGTGACGGTGAGCTCACCTGCGTGAACCCCGAGGATCCGACTTGGAGACCGACGCTTGCTGCCACCGACGACGATGACAGCTTCCTGGTGGGGCCAGGGTACAGGGAGTCCGGGGAACGGGTGACCTTCGAGCGGCTTCCCGACGGTCGTGTCGCGTCGGCCAACCTCACCGCGCACACGGTGCGTCGCCAGGACGACGTCACGACCGACGGGTGAAACCCTTTCGACCGATCCACCGCGGCGGGGGTGAAGGTACTGTCGCTGTGACCCGCTCGGGCGCACCATAACCCACAGGGGGCGACGCCATGATCACCCAAAGACCGGCTCGACCGTGGGCGTGGTCTTCACGCCGGGGGCTGACCGGTTCTTCATTCTTGCCGGGTCAGGTAGGTGATGACGTCGTGTGCGGTCCAGCCGCCAGGATGGCGTTCCAGGAGCGCATGAGCACCGTCCAGGTCAGAGCCGAGGGTCACAATAGGTGGTTCGACATAACCGCTGGGCCGATGCTGGGGGATGCCGATTGTGGCCATGAGGCCATTGCACAGGCAGACGCGGCCCTTCGTCTGGGATTCCTGACCGCCCTTGCTCACCCAGGCGTCGACCGGCTCGGCCGAGCACCGGTAGCCGACGGCACCGTCCGGTGTCACGTACGGGTTGCGGAGGTAGCTGAGGTCGCACAACCGCTGGCGGCTCTCGAGGATGCCGGGGTCGGAAAGGGTGCCGGGCAGCTTCGCCACCTTGAAGGGGTAACCCGTTGGTGACGCCAGTACGTCGGTCTTGACCTCCAGCTTGCCCGCCTTCAGAGCGTCCAGCAGATGCTGGCGTACCGGCGCAGTGAGGCCCGATTCCGCGGCCAGAGCAAACGGGGTGCCAACCTGCGCCCCCTTGGCCCCCGCGGACAGGGCGGCTTCGACCCGTTCAGGGTTGGAGTAGCCTCCTGCCAGCCAGAACGGGAGACCGAGCGCCTTCACCTGGGCGAGGTCAGGGACGTCGCGGGCGCCGTAAACAGGTTCGCCCCACTTGTCGAGCTGCAGAGCACCGCGCGGCGGAGCATTGTGGCCGCCCGCGACTGAGGTTTCGATGACGAACCCGTCCGGCCGGGTCCCGGGGTCGCGGGCCAGATAGGTGGCCAGGGTGTGTGTCGACACGATGGCCAGGAAACGGGGACGTCGCAGGTTGTCGACGCCGTCCCCGAGAACCACCTGCGGGTCGAAAGGGAGCGTGTAGTGGGTGTCGGCGCTGCCGGCCACGTCGATCGGGAAGTCGACCCGTTCGTGGCGCGCCAGGGAGTCCAGGAGGGCAGGAAGCCGTGCCGGGATCCCGGCGCCCACGAGGACGGCATCGACACCGGCGAGCATGGCGCCATAGGCTGCTGCGGGTGTGGCGAGCTGGGTCTTTTCCAGGAAGTTGATCCCGATGAGAGCGCCTGGGGCAGCCGAGCGGGCCAAGTAGGTCTGGGCGAAGGCGGCCACCACCGACAAGCGTTCTCTGTGCAGTCGAGCGTCGAGAGTAAGCCGGGGCACGATCCGGTAGGGGCGGTGCGCCGGTCGTCCACCCGGGATGAAGTACCGCTCGAGCACGGCGGACGCGACCCCTGGCGCGGGGAAGTGCGCTATGGCACGGCGCAGCTCACCGTCGAGGTCGCCGTCCTGAAGACGGCGCGCGACAACAGTGTCCAGTCCCACGCCGGACACCACACCGAGACCACCGGAGCGACCAACGGCGCCCGCCAGTTGCCACCCGGAAACGCCAACTCCCATGCCGCCCTGGATGATCAGGGGGAGCTCAACATCACTCCCGCGCACGGTTCAGGGGGTCCTTTAGGAATGCGATCCATACAATATACGCGCGCCGGGAACGTGGCCATACCCTGACGTTGGGTGGTCCGATCGAACGCTACCCTGGCCGTGCACCATACAGTGCCGGCCGCAGGCTCCGTGCCGGCCGTGGCTCGGGTCGGCACCGGTGCCCAACGTCAAGGTCAAGGTGCCGTCGTGTTCACGGCGGCGCGGGCGAGGTCTGGACGCCTCTCCAGCTGGCGACGGCGCGCCAGCCATCCCGCCAGTGGTTGCCTCTCTCCCCAGCTGGGCGCCACGCCCACGACGAGCATGGCGGAAACGACGAGCGCACCGCCAACGACGACGGGCCAGCCGATCTGTTCGCCAACGGCCCAGGCGACGAGCGCCGCAAAGACCGGCTCCATCGTGAGCACGATGGCAGAGCGCGCCGTGGAGAGCTGGGACTGGGCCCAGGCCTGGGCTACGAAAGCAAGGGCGGTGGCGGCCACGGCCGTGCCCACCACTGCCGCCCACACCCCGGGGCTGGCCGGTGCCGGGGGCCCCGACGGCATGCTGGCGAGCAGGCAGCACCCGGCAACGGTCAACAATTGGACCGTCGCCAACCCGTAGGCGTCCTTGGCTTTGGACCAGTGCCCCAAGCCGACGATCTGCAAGGCGAACACGGCGGCACTAGCGGTCGTGAGGATCTCGCCGAGGCCGAATGACAAACCCCGGAGCGAGATCATTGCCAAGCCACCAGTGGCGAGCAACGTCGCCACCCACACCCGCGCCGCGGGCCGCCTTCGATGGAGGAGCCAGACCAGGAGCGGCGTGAATAGCATCTGGAGACCCGTCAGGAACCCGGCGATCGCGGCCGACGTATAGCGCAGGCCGAAAGTCTGCAAGACATAGCCGGCGGCGAGCGACAGGCCCAGCAGGATGCCCTGGGCCCATCCCTTCCAACCGAGCCGAACCAGGCAGCGGGGGCGGAGAACGGCCAGCAGGCCGCTGGCCAACATGAACCGCCATGCGAGGAAGCTGAGCACAGCGGTGTGGGTGACGGCGTCCTTCACCACGACGAAGGTGGCCCCCCACGCCGCCGTTGCCGCCAGCAAGAGGGCGAGAGCCAGCTCCTTGCGGTGTTCGCGCTCAATCGACATGGCTTGTCTCATCGTCCTATTTCCAGCGCCGCGGTCGGAGAGCGCGAGCGACATAGTGCAGTATATTGCACTCTTGCAGCCTCGTCCAGGCGGAGCGCGCACTGCGCTCAGACCGGGCACGCCCTTGCCGAGCATTACCCGGCAGGGATCCGCGACATCGCGGGGACTCGTGGTGCAACGTTTGAAAGAAGGGAACGGCCCAATGGCCATCTTGGTTGTCGACGACAGCCGGGCGATGCGGATGATCGTGCTGCGCGAGTTACGCAAGGCCGGCTACGACACGAAGGACGTCCTCGAAGCTGAGAACGGCCGCGTCGCCCTGGAACGTATCAGGGAAGGCGATGTCGACCTCGTGCTGTCGGACTGGAACATGCCGGAGCTGAACGGGATGGGCCTCTTGCAGGCCCTGCGGCGCGAAGGCAATGACGTGCCGTTCGGCTTTGTCACCTCAGAGTCAACGCCGCTGATGCACCGGGACGCTCTCGACGCCGGGGCAGATTTCGTTGTGACCAAGCCTTTCACGGCTGATTCACTGTCCCTACAAGTCGAACGTGTGCTCGAAGGACGCCGCCAGAACGACGGTCTAGGGGCCGCCATCGCCCCCGAAGATGCGACTTTTGCCAGCATCCTCACCGATCTGCTCGGCCGGGACGTGGCGACCATTGCGTCAGCTGCGCCCGATGTGTCCCGCGCCGGGGCGGTGGCGCGCTTCCGGAGCCCGGCGGAGTCGCTGCGGACCTTGTTGGTGGCCGAGCTGGCTGTCGTCGCCGCCGTCGGGGCAGCCCTGTCCCGCATCCCGCCCGGAGCCGTGGAGGACTTCATCGGCGAAGGTGCCGTGCCCGACACGGTCGAGCAGAACTTCTATGAGGCAGTGAACGTCCTGTCCAAGGTCGTGCCCGGCTACGGAGAGCGTTGGGCGCTCGAAGGGATGAAGTTGTACCCGAAATTGTCAGACCACGCCGACGTGAGCATGGCCGGGCCAGATCATTGGCGCCAACCCCAGGAAGTGCGCGTCGCTGGCTACCCGACCGGTCGCATCGCCTTCATGCGAGCGTGAGGCCGGCAATGTCCAAAACCCCCATTTGGCAAGGAGGTCAGCAATGAGCGATCACGACGACTCCATGGATGAGGTGGTCCAAGAGTTCCTCGTGGAGAGCGCCGAGAACCTCGACCAGCTTGACAGGGATCTTGTCAGCCTCGAGAAGGACCCGACGTCTCGCGAGCTCCTGGGGAGCGTATTTCGCGCCGTCCACACGATCAAAGGGACTACGGGCTTTCTGGGCTTCGGCCGCTTGGAGCAGGTGGCGCACCGGGCCGAGAACCTTCTCAGCAAGCTGCGGGACGGCGTGTTGCAGCTTGACGCGGAGCGAACGACCGTGCTCCTTGACGTCGTGGACGTCATCCGGGGCCTGCTCGCCCGGATCGAGGCGTCGGGAAATGATGAAGACGGGCGGGACCTGACCGAGCTCCTCGACCGCCTCGCAGCGCTCCAGGTGCCGAGCGAGGTCAACCCCAGCGAGCAGCCCCGCAAACTTTCCTCACGGTCGAAGGAAGTCCCTGCCGCTGCGCCAGCGCCGGCACCGTCGTCGGCCGAGGTGCGGGCGGAGGCACCTCCCGGGGCCCAAAAAGCCACTACGCCGATCCTGGCCGCGGTTGCCGCGGCACTTAGCGCTACAGCGCCGACGGCACCCGCACCTGCGACAGCTGCTGAGACGCCCGCCCCGGTCGCCCCACCTCTCGGGGCAGCCCCGGCCAGCACGGGAACGGAGGGTCCGGTCCCCGAACCTGCGGGCGCCGCTCCCGACGTCGTCTCAGCAATCGACGCCGTCCTTGCCAACACGTCCCACGACGGCCCTAGTCTCCAGACAGACTTGAACCCCCCGCCCGAACCGCTTGTCAAGCGCCGCGGGGCCGAACCGCCGACCGGCCAAGAGGCCTCCGGTGCTCCCGTCTCGTCCATCAGCGAGCGCACCGTGCGGGTGGACGTTGACCTGCTTGAAACGCTGATGAGGCAGGTGGGAGAGCTCGTGTTGGCGCGCAACCAGCTCATTTCCCACGCCGGGGAGCTTGCTGACGGTGGGCGCACGCTGCAGCGGCTCAGTCTCATCGTGAGCGAGCTGCAAGAAGACGTCATGAAGACGAGGATGCAGCCCGTCGAGCAGCTCTGGTCCAAACTGCCCCGCGTCGTGAGAGACCTGGCCCGCCAGTTCGGCAAGGAGGTCACGTTGTCGTTGAACGGTGGGGAAACCGAGCTTGACCGTTCGGTGCTCGAAGCCGTAAAAGACCCGCTGACCCATCTTGTGCGCAATGCCGTGGACCACGGGATCGAAGCCCCGGAAGTCCGGGAAGCGGCGGGCAAGCCCAAATGCGGCACGCTCTCGTTGAGTGCTTCCCATCAGGGTGGGCTTGTCATCCTGGAGATGAGCGACGACGGAGCCGGAATTGACCCCCGCCGCATTGCGGCCAAGGCGCTCGCCAACGGTCTTGTCACCGAGGCACAGCTCGCAGGGATGAGCACCCGCGAAATAACGGACCTAGTGTTCCAGCCCGGCTTCTCCACTGCCGAAGTCGTCACCAACGTGTCCGGACGCGGCGTGGGGATGGACGTGGTCCGCACCAACATCGAGAAAATCGGTGGGACTGTAGACCTGACCAGCGCTGCCGGCGTCGGCACCAGCGTCCGCATCAAGATCCCCCTGACGCTTGCCATCATCCCCGCACTGCTCGTGTCGTCCAGGGGCGCCCGCTACGCCGTGCCCCAGGCCGCGGTGCGAGAGCTGGTGCGCCTCGAGGACGAAGCGTTGCGCAGCCAGGTCGAGGCGGTAGACGGGGCGCTCATCTACCGCTTGAGGGGCCGCCTCCTACCTCTGCTGCGCCTAGACCAGGTCCTCGGCCACGACAGCGTCGCCATCACCGAACGGACTTCGCTCGACGTGGTCGTTGTCCAGGCCGACGGGGAGCCGTTCGGCTTGGCCGTGGACACCATCGAGGGCACTCAGGAGATAGTCGTGAAGCCGGTGGCCCGGCACCTGAAGAACCTTGCCGGCTATGCTGGCGCCACGATCCTGGGTGACGGGGGCGTAGCCCTCATCCTTGATGTGGCCGGCCTGGCCGAAATGGGCGGCATCGCCGAGGCGACGGCGAATGCGGCGGGCGGCGAAGAAGGCGCGGCGGCGGGTGACAGCGCTCATCCGCTGCTCCTGTTGCGGGTCGGAGAGGACCGCCGTGTGGCTGTCCCGCTGGACCAGGTGGCAAGGTTGGAGGAGCTCGAAGCGGCCTCAGTCGAACACGCGGGCACCCGCGAAGCGATCCAGTACCGCGGTGACCTGCTCCCACTGGTCTGGCTCACAGAGGTGCTCGGGTTGCCTCCTGGAGGTTCCGGTGGCGACCGGCTGCCGGTGGTTGTCTGTGGTGATGGCCAGCATTCGGTTGGCCTCGTCGTGGACCAGATAATCGACGTCGTGACGGAAGTCGTCAGCGTGAGCGAAGTGGGTGTGGCCCCCGGGGTGCTAGGTACAGCCGTGCTCCAAGGCCGGGCGACCGACCTGCTCGACCTCCCCGTGGCCGCGCGCTGCGCGGGTGTGCCCTTCGTCCGTACCGTCGACCTCAGTATGGGCGCGAGTGAGGAGGCACAAAGTCATGCAACAGTCTAAGGAGCAGGTCACAGGCCAGAACCGGTACTGCACCTTCCGTCTGGGAGACCTGATCATCGGCATCGACGTTCGCCGGGTCCAAGAGGTGCTGAAACACGACCACATGACCCCAGTCCCACTGGCTCCACCGGAGGTCCGCGGGCTGATCAACCTCCGCGGTCAGATCGTCACCGCTGTGGACCTGCGCCAGCAGTTGGGGTTGGCGTCAGGGGGCGAACTTGCCGCCAGCGTGGTGATCCGGGCGGGGGATGAGATCTTCAGCCTGCTCGTCGACGAGGTGGGCGATGTCGTGACCCCTTCGCAAGATGATTACGAGGCGGTACCTGCGGGGGTCCCTGCGCGCGTGCGCCAGGTCGTCGTGGGGACATTCAAGCTTGCTGGGAAACTGCTGCTTGTCCTCGACCTCGACCGTGTCGCCTCACGGCTCGAACAGCGAGCCGAGCCTTCGGCGACTCTGCGCCGGAGTGCCTGAAGTGCTGCCTGCGGCGCGCGTCCCCGTGCCGGGCCCGAAGAGTCTCGCCAAGCAAGCCGAGCCACCTGGGGCAGAGGACGTCCGTGTCGTAATAGTCGACGACTCGGCGGTGGTGCGGCATGTGGTTGCAGACGTCATCGAGCGCGAAGAGGGTGTGACTCTGGTCGCCATGGCCACGAACGGTCGCGAAGCCTTGAAAGTGTTGGAGACCGCCCGCCCCCATGTCGTCGTCTTGGACGTCGAGATGCCTGTCCTCGACGGGCTCGGGGCATTGAGGGAGCTAAAGAAGCGCTGGCCAACCTTACCGGTGATCATGTTCAGCACCCTCACCGAACGCGGCGCAGCGGCCACGTTGCAGGCCCTCGCCGAGGGCGCCGACGACTACATGACCAAGCCGGTCTCGACAACTGGGCCAGCCGGTGCCTTCGAGGCGGTCAGTGAGGGGTTGGTCCCGTTGCTGCGGAGCTGGGGTGGTATCGCCCGGGCCCGGCAGGCGCGCCAAGAGGCGCGGGCGCGGACCGAGGGCCTGGTCCCGAGCACGCCACCGCCGCTGGTGACTCGCGCGCGCACACCGGTTCCTCCGTCGTGGGGTTCTCCGGGCCTGAGCGCGTCAGCTTTGGCCCCAGCAATACCACGGAGGCTGGTGCCGGGGCAGCCGATGGCGAAGGGCCCGGCCCCGAAGCCGGAGCCCATGCCCTCACGGGCGCCGGCACGCCGCTCGCAGCCGCTGGTTGCCGCCGTTGTGATCGGTTCGTCTACGGGCGGGCCGAATGCTCTCGGGATTGTCGTACCGTCCCTGCCCGGGGACCTTCAGGTACCCGTGTTCGTAGTCCAGCACATGCCGCCGACCTTCACCAAGCTCCTCGCGGAACGCCTCGACGCGCAGAGCGTTCTCGGCGTTCACGAAGGAGCGCCCGGAATGGTCGCCCGGCCCGGGCACGTCTACGTTGCCCCTGGCGGCAGTCACATGGTTGTCGGTCGTTCGGGGCAAGACGTCATTGTCAAACTGGACGACGGGCCGCCGGAGAACTCGTGCAAGCCTTCGGTCGACGTGCTCTTCCGCAGCGCCGCGGCCACATGGGGAGCAGGGGTGTTGGGCGTGATCCTGACTGGGATGGGCCAGGACGGGCTCGTTGGCGCCAGGGCGATTGTTTCCGCTGGCGGTGTGGTCCTTGCTCAAGACGAAGCCTCTTCGGTCGTCTGGGGCATGCCCGGCGCCGTGGTCAAAGCTGGCCTTGCGGCCGAGGTTCCGACAATCGGGGACATCGCCGCCAACGTTGTCAGACGTGCGCGCCGGGACGGCCCGGTCCGAGTTGCCACCGGTGCGGGTGGGCATTGGGGAGAGGACGAGCTCCGTGCCGGTGGCCACTGAACAGTTCCGCTACGTCCAGCAGTTGGTGCTCCAGCGCTCGGCCATCGTGCTGGCCGAGGACAAGACCTACCTTGTCGATTCGCGGCTTGCCCCTTTGGCCCGCAGCCTCGGCCTAAAGGACGTCAACGGCGTCGTAGACCACTTGAAGGCCCAGCGAGACCCACGCCTCGAACAGCAGGTCGTCGAGGCCATGACGACAAACGAGACGTCCTGGTTCCGTGACCTGCGGCCCTTCGATGCGCTCAGGCGCCACATCGTCCCGGACGCCTTGAAGCGGAACGCAGCGACGCGCCGGCTCCGGATCTGGAGCGCCGCTTGCTCTTCTGGTCAAGAGGCCTACAGTGTTGCCATCCTCCTGGAGGAGAACTTCCCCGAGTTGCGCAACGGTTGGCAGGTCGAACTGGTCGGAACGGACCTGAACACCGAAATGGTGCGGCGGGCCAGTGAAGGTCTTTTCAGCACACTGGAGGTCAACCGTGGTTTGCCCGCCTCGCTCCTGGTGAGGTATTTCAGCCAGGAAGGCGCCAGCTGGCGCGTCGGGCGCGCGCTCAAGGCCAGAACGCGCTTTATCCAACTGAATCTTGTGGAACCATGGCTGGCGCTGCCGAACTTTGATGTAGTGCTGTTGCGGAATGTGCTCATCTACTTCGACCTCAACACCAAGCGCCAGATCCTAAGTCGCGCCGTTCGCCAGATGGCCCCGGGCGGCGCCCTGATGCTGGGAACTGCCGAGACGCCGACCGGGCTGTGCGACAACTTGGAAGCGGTAACCGCCGAGGGCACGGTTTTCTACCGTGCGAAGGGAGGTTGAGCGATGAGAGCCCTTGTTGTCGACGATTCTCGGGCCATGCGCACTATCCTCTCCCGGATCCTTCGCAAAGCAGGCGCTCGAGAGATCAGGGAGGCTGCTGATGGCCAGCAGGCCATAGAGTTGTTGGCCGTCGGTGAGCCGCCCGACGTGGCGCTCGTCGACTGGAACATGCCCAACATGAACGGCCTGGACCTGGTCGTGGCTTTACGCCGTAAAGCTGAGTGGCGGCGCATCGCCATCGTCATGGTCACGACCGAAAACGAGCACAGCCAGGTCGTTCGTGCTCTGGCGGCAGGCGCCCATGAGTACCTGATCAAACCATTCGACGAGTCTGCCCTGCTCGAGAAGCTGGCGATCCTCGGTTTCCAAATGCCCGAGGAGCCCGGTGAGCCCGAGCTGGCCGACAACTTCGCGGGAGGCACACTGTCATGAGCTTGTTGACCACCGAGACGGTTGCGCAGCTGACGCAAGAGATCTGGGCTGCACTATTGGCGGCTGAAGGCCTGCCGGAACTGCCTCCGGGCGAGCTGCCCGGGAATGAGGTCCTGGCTATGACAGATATCAGCGGCGAGTGGAACGGCACCGTTTGCCTTTCCTGTTCGCAAATAGCTGCGCGGCACGCGACGTGCACGATGTTCGGCATCCCCGACGAGGAGCTCACTGAAGCAGACATCACCGATGCGGTTGGCGAGCTCGTCAACGTTGTCGGTGGCAACATCAAGAGCCTCGTGCCCGGCCCCTCCGTGCTTTCGCTGCCGAGAGTGAGCGAGGGCGACGAGGGCCAGAGGTTGCTCCTGGGCCACCTGGAGCTGGCCCAGGAAGTGCGCTTCTCATGGATGGCTGAGCCAGTGGTTGTGAGCGTTTGGACGGTGCCCAGCCCGGATTGAACCGGACGGGGCGAGACGGGTGGCAAGTCCCGGGCCCCTGCGCTGATTTGCGGGCGGCCGGCTTGCTTACAACACTGTAGTGATGGAGCCTGAAGAGTTCCGTCGCGCCGGCCACGAGCTGGTCGATTGGGTGGCCGATTATCGTTTGTCACTGGCCGAGAGGCCCGTACGCTCGACGGTCACGCCAGGACAAGTGTCCGCGGCACTGCCTTGCAGTGCACCTGAGCAGCCCGAGCGCCTGCAGGCTCTGATCGCTGACGTCGACAGCATCATCGTGCCTGGGCTTACGCAAGTTCAGCACCCGAGGAATTTCGCCTGGTTCCCATCGAACGCTTCGCTTTCTTCCGTCCTGGGGGACATACTCGCGAGCGGCCTCGGGGCACTCGGCCTCAGCTGGCAGTCGGCCCCCGCTCTCACCGAGCTCGAACAGGTTGTGTGCGACTGGGCCCGTCAGCTGTGCGGGCTCTCCTCTGGATGGCACGGGACCATCTCCGACGGCGCCTCGACGGCCTGCCTGGTCGCACTGCTCGTGGCCCGGGAGAATGCCTCTGGCGGTTCTGCGCGCCGGGGCGGCCTGCAAGCCGAGCAAGTACCGTTCACCGTGTACTGCTCCCCAGAGGCGCACTCTTCAGTTGCCAAGGCGGCCCTGCTGGCGGGCTATGGCGCCAACAACCTCCGCCTCGTCCCCATCAGCAGGCCCAGCCGGGCGATGGACGCCAGGGAGCTGGCCTCGTTGATGGCCCAAGACGTCGCTTCCGGTCGCAAGCCGGCTGCCGTCGTCGCCACTGCCGGAACGACGGCTACGACGGCCTTCGACCCGTTGGCAGAAATATGCCGGGTGGCCCTGGAACACGGGGCCTTCGTACACGTGGACGCGGCCATGGCTGGCTCGGCAATGTTCCTTCCGGAGTGCCGGTGGTTGTTCGACGGCATCGAAGGGGCCAGCTCGCTGTGCTGGAACCCCCACAAGTGGCTCGGCTCGGTGCTGGAGACCTCTTTGTTCTTCGTCCGGGATCCCGAGCCCCTGGTGTCTGTCATGGCCACCGACCCGAGCTACCTGCGTTCTGCCAGGGACGGCAGCGTGGTCCAGTACCGCGACTGGGGCTTGCCTCTCGGCCGTCGCTTTCGGGCACTGCGGCTTTGGGCCTTGTTGCGGCTGGAAGGGGCGGAGGCCATCCGCGCCCGTCTCCGCCGGGACCTGGCCAACGCGCAACGGCTGAAGTCGTTGATCGACCAGGCGCCGGGATGGAGCGTGCTCGCACCGGTGAACCTACAGACGATCTGCGTGCTCCATACGCCGCGCGGCCCAGACGGCGAGGCCGTGGCCGGGGAGGCCCTGGACCGCCACACACTGGGCTGGTGTGAGGCCGTCAACGCGGGGGGGCTGGCTCATCTGACCCCCGCCCTGCTCGACGAGCGCTGGATGGTACGGGTGTCAATCGGCGCCGAAACCACCGAGTGGCGGGACGTCGCAGCGCTCTGGGCGTTGATGCAACAAGCGGCAGAAGCCTGAGCCGCTATTCCTGCACTACCAGCGCCCCGGCAAAGCTGGAGATCAGTTCCGCCATGCGCTCCGGGTGTTCGTGGTGGGGGGAGTGGCCACCCTCCACCACGATGAAATGATCTTCAGGGACAAGGTGCCGCAGCGCGTCGCGGTCGGCACCGCCGAGCGCGGAGCCTCCCTCCAGGAAGGTCGGCCCCTCAGCGGTCCCAGCGGCGACAACCTGCACGGGCAACGGAGTGGTCCTCACCAGCGCGGGTAGGTCCCAATTCAGGCCGCTGCGCAGGGCGCGGGCTATCTCTGCGGTATCGGTCAAAGGGCGCGTCAGGGGCCCCGCCGAAGGGCCCGCCAGAGCGGCCGGGACAGATCTTTATCGAGGCCCACCGTACTAGTCACCAAGCCGGTGCGGCCATTAGCATTCGTTCGGGGAGACGTGGTTGTGCTGGACAAACGCTGGTACCTGGACGTGAACCGGTTCGCCCGGGAGACGCCATGGGGTCACGGCTTCATGACGGCCTACGACCAGCGCGTCCTCTCCCCAGTCGGTGCCGGGCTGCTTGTTCTCGCGCTGATCGTCGTTGCCGGGTGGTGGAGCGCGCGACGGGAGCCTGAGCACATGACGGCTGTTGTCTGGTCGGTCGTTGGTGCCGGGATCGCCCTGGGCCTGAGCCGGGTGCTGGCCGAGGTGTTTGCCAGACCACGGCCCTACCAGGCTATCGAGCACGTCGAGGTCCTGGTCCGGAGTACGGGCCGTGCTTTCCCGGATGACCATGCTGCCTTGGCCGGTGCGGTCGTGTGTGGCCTCTTGCTGGCGCGCCGATGGCGTCTGGCTCCTTTGGCGCTGCTAGCCGGCTTGCTGTTGCTATTCGCCCGCGTCTACGTAGGGGCGGATTACCCCTCGGACGTCGCCGCGGGGGCGGGGCTTGGGGCTGCCCTGGAACTCGCCGGGTGGCCGCTGGTCTCCTGGGTGATGACCCCGGTCGTGAGCGGCGTCGCCGGGAGCCAACGCGGGAGGCCAACGGCGGCAGGGCAGTCGCGCGGTAGACCGGCAAGGCGGCGAGCCCTGCGCCGGACGGCGCCCAGGTTGCCCGATGCACGAGCCATGGACGCCTTGCGGGTCGCTACCGAAGCCGCTCGCCAAGCTGCCTCCGCCTCGGGTACTCGTCCGCCGGGCGCTCCTGTACCGGGCGCTCCTGTGGGGACGAGCAGCATCAGGACAATCAGGCAACCCGAACGAACCAGCCCCAAGGACGCCTGACACCGTTCGAGGCCCCGCAGCGCGGCCGTCGTACCACAGTCACTGGCCACGGTGGGCGGCCCGGACTGCCCACTGCCGCCCGGTTCAACCGCCGATGGACCGCCGCTCGACTTCGCTCAGGCCACCCCAGATACCGTGTGGTTCACGGATGCGCAGCGCGTAGTTCAGGCACTCCTTGCGGACCGGGCAAGCGTTGCAGACCGCCTTAGCCTGTCTTTCTCTGGCAGACCGTGCCTCTTTGCGCTCGAAATGGGTTGGTGCAAAAAAGATAGCGGCCGATTGTCCACGGCAAGCCGCTCTGGCCTGCCAGTCTTCCGGTGTATGGAGCGCGGTCACTTCGGTTGCCTCTATGCCGAAGGTACTCCGAAACAGCGCTCCTGACAATAGGCAATGTTGCGCCCACCGGCGGGCGGCGTCATTGCCCGAAGACAAAGAACCCGTCGCGTGGTGCAGCCCCGGCCCGGTCGGGCTATCCTGCGCCTGTCGCATGACCGCCTTTCCACAGGAGCCGGCTTGGATCCGTTGAACTTCTTCTCGCAGGCGCGGGCCTTCATCGTCATCGGCAAAGGGGGGGTGGGTAAGACCACGCTGAGTGGGGTGATTGCCAACCTCGCTGCGCGTCAGGGCCTGCGCGCTCTGGTGGTACAGCTGGGGGCTCCCGACGCCCGCCTCCAACCGGAGACCGCCTGCCTGGCTAGGCTGTTCGGTCGGTCGGAAGTGCTCGACTACGAGGCCCTTGTCCTGGTGACCGGGCCTGAGCGCGGGGTCGTGACAGCAAGAGCGCTGAGGCCCGACATTGCCCTGATGGAGTACCTGCACCTCCACGGCATGCGCCGCCTTTCTCGTCGCCTTGTCACCAGTGGTGCCCTGGATGTCGTCGCTACCGCTGTGCCGGGTATGCCCGACATGCTTGTTCTCGGCAAGCTCAAGCAGCTGGAGAAAGCGGCCGCCGCCGGCCTGCCCGACGCCCCCGACATCATCGTGCTGGACGCGCCTGCGGCCGGTCACGCAATTCGTTTCCTTCAGAGCCCCCGCGGCCTTCTCGACGCTGCCGGTGGTGGTGCCGTGCACGCCCAGGCCGAGGAAGTTGTGCAAATGCTGACGGACCCGGCTCGTTGCCAGGTGATCCTCGTGACCACACCCGACGAGACGCCAGTCAGCGAGACCGTCGAGACGGCTCAACTGCTCGAGGACAAGGTGGGCGTCAAGCTGTGTGCTGTGGTGGTCAACGGGAGGCTCCCGGTGTTGTCCCTGCCTTTAGCGTCGAGCCCGGCCGAGCTGTGCGAAGTTGCGCTGGCGGCGGGCGCGCTACTCAGCGAGGAAGAAGCGGAAAGCCTGGTTGTCGCCGGTCAACTCCGACGGCAACGCCAGGAAGCTCAGGAAGCCCAGGTGGCCCGATTGACCAGCGAGCTTCCCTTGCCCCAGCTGGAGCTGCCGTTCTGCTTCAGTGCCGAACTCGGCCCCGAACAGCTCGAGGTTCTGACCGACGCGTTGGAGCAGGCAATCGCCGGATGGGCTCCGGTGGTCCCATGAGCCAGGCCGCGCAGGTGGTCACCGCCGAGGTTGTCGTATGCGTCGGTCCGGGTGGAGTGGGCAAGACAACCACGGCCGCTGCACTGGCCCTGCGGGGAGCCCGGGCGGGTAAGCGCGCCTGCGTAGTCACCATTGACCCCGCCCGGCGCCTGGCCGACGCTCTGGGGATCAGCGGTGTCGGCAACGAACCGCACCTCGTTGGCACACCCGCAGACCAAGACCCATGGCCAGGCCAGCTGTGGGCCGTGATGCTCGACGCGCAGGGCACCTTCGACTACCTCGTAAACCGGTACGCAACCAGCCCCGCCCAGGCGGGAGCCATTTTGGCCAATCCCGTCTACAGGAACATCTCGGCGGCTTTGTCGGGCACGCAGGAGTACATGGCGATCGAGAAGCTCTACGAGCTGACCGAAAGCGGTGATTTCGACCTGATCGTGGTGGACACACCGCCGGCGCAGCACGCCCTGGACTTCATGGAGGCACCCAAACACCTGGCCCGCCTGTTTGACAACCGGGTCTTCCGCCTTGTCATGGCCCCGACCCGCGTCGGCCTCCGGGCGCTCGAGATTGGCACACAACTCATGCTGCGCACTATCTCCAAGGTCGCCGGTGGCCAGGTGGTGGCCGACACAGTGCAGTTCTTCACCCAGTTCGAGGGTATGGAAGAGGGCTTCCGGGCCCGGGCCGCCAGGGCAGACGAACTCCTGCATTCGCAGCGGACATCGTTCGCCCTGGTGTGCTCGCCGCGTCGCGACACCATCGACGAGGCTCTCTACCTGGCGTCGCAACTCTCATTGGTCGGCCTGCAAGCCAGCACCGTAGTTGTCAACCGCTGTTACCCCCGCTATAGGCCCGTTTCGCGCGCGGCGGCCGCCGCCCTCGCCGGTACAAATCTGGCACCGTTGCTCGACAACCTGGAGGAGCTACGAACAGCCGGCGCCGAGGAAGATGAACAACTGGCCCGGGTGACCGCTGCGCTTCCTCACGCGTCAGTACGCCGTGTGCCCTTCCTAGCCCGCGAGGTCTGCGACCTCGGAGCGTTGGGCGAGGTGGCACCCTACCTCGGCGCCTGATACCCATCCCTCCCGGCATTTGGCCAGCGCTTGGGGCGATCGCTGACGTCTTTCGACATGTGTCGAGCCAAGCGGCGGGTTGGGTCAAGCGAGGTGCTGATCTCAAGCGAGGGGCTGATGCAACACCAGGCTGCCCTAAGCGCCAGCAGGGTGCTCCGGGTCGCGGGATTTCTCAAAAACGGCCTTTGCGTCGTTCAAAGTGTCGGTCATGGTGACGATGCGGTCGAACCCGGTGGTGCGCAAGGTCCTGACCAGGCTGGGGCGGTTACAGACCACCACCACGTCGCCGCCGAGCTCCCGCGCCCGGCGGATACCCCCAATCAGGGCACCGAGGCCGGCTGAGTCGACGAACGGCACGCCGCTCATGTCGATCACCAGGCGAGGCCCAGCGGCAAGCTCGGCCAGGGCTTGGCGGAACTGGCTGACCGTGAAGGCGTCTAGCTCTCCGACTGGGCGGCAGACCGTGTAACCGTCTTCCGTGTGTTCCTGCTCGATGTTGAGCACGCCACCTCCAAAGAGTCCGTCCTGCACGCACCAGGGCGCGCCGTCCGCTATGGACGGGGTGTCTCGAAGATGCTACCCGCTGCGGCGGCGAGGTACCCTCGGAACGTGCTTGACGTCCTGATCGCCACTGACTCGCCCGCTGTCTATGCCCAGGTCCGTTCGGCCATCCAAGAGCCCGGGGTCGTGCTCCGCTGGGCTCGCTCCGGCCGGACGGTCGTGCCGGCCCTCCAGGAACACCCCGCTGACCTCGTGGTTTCTGACCTCCAGGTCGGTTCTATGGGCGGTTACTCCATCGCCATGGACATCGCCCTCGAGTCTGGAGCGGGTCGTATCAGCCCTGTGCCCGTGCTCCTGCTGCTCGACCGCCGGGCAGACGTGTTCCTGGCCCGGCGTACCGGCGTGGCGGGTTGGCTGCTCAAGCCTCTGGACCCGATGCGCACCAGGGCCTCCGTCCAGGCACTCCTGACCGGCGAAAAGTACTACGACCCGACGTTTGCCCCGGTTGCGGAGGACGTGCTCCCGGGCTAGGAAGGCGACCGGGGCTTAGCGTCGTGAGGCCCGGTAGTGCGAGGGTTGGTACGATGGTCCACAACGGGAAGTAGCGCAGCTTGGTTAGCGCGCAGCGTTCGGGACGCTGAGGCCGGGGGTTCAAATCCCCCCTTCCCGACCAGAGAAGTGGCTGGTCAAGGTGGGTGAGGCGGGGCGCAGGGCACCAGTCTCGGGCCGGTCGTGCCAAATACGTGCCATAACGTGCCACAGAGGTCGCTAGCATTTGGCACGTGCCAAGTTCCCGTCGCAACCACTTCGGCAGCGTCCGCAAGCTGCCCTCGGGCCGCTACCAAGCCCGCTACTGGCACGCCGCCGCCATGCACTCGGCGCCCGTCACATTCAGCGCCAAGGCAGACGCTTTGGTGTGGCTCGCCAGCGTCGAGACCGACATCCACCGCGGCGCCTGGGTCGACCCGGCGAGCGGGCAGCTCACGGTAGCCGAGCTTGCCGGCCGGTGGCTGGAGCACGACCCCTCCAAGCGGGCAAGCACGCTCGCCCGCGACGAAGCCATCTTGCGCCTGCACATAGTCCCTCAGATGGGCGGGACGCGGATCAGGGAGGTTACGCCCCCCGGCGTCCAGAGGATCGTCAATGGCTGGGCCAAGGAGCGAGCTCCACGCACGGTTCGCCGGCAGTACGACGTGGTCCGGGCAGTGTTCGCCTACGCAGTTGCCTCCGATTGGCTGGCCCGCTCACCGTGTCGCGGGATCGACCTGCCCCACGTGCAGGCGCTCCGGCGCCGCGTGCTGAGCTCGGACGACGTGGCCCTGATCGCGTCGGCGATGGACGACCGGTACCGGCCAATGGTCTGGCTCGGCGCCGTGCTCGGGTTGCGTTGGGGGGAGGTGGCCGGGCTCACAGTCGGGTCGTTGGACTTCCTGCGGGGCACGGTGACCGTGAGCGAACAGCTCGGCCGGGACCGCAAGCTCGGGCCTCCCAAGTCTGCGTCGGGTTGCCGGACTCTCTCGCTCCCCCGGGCGCTGGCGAACCTGCTTTCCGCTCACCTGGCGACGATGTGCGTGACGGCTACCGATGCCAAGCGCCTTGTCTTCCAGTCACCCGAAGGGTCCCCGCTCGATTACTCCCGTTGGCGTCAGCGGGTATGGACGCCCGCGGTCGAAGCCGTGGACCTCGCCGGTGTCAGCTTCCACGATCTTCGTAGAGCGGCCACCACCGCGCTCGTGGCGGAAGGCGTGGACTTGAAGACGGCTCAGACCCGCCTGGGTCACAGCGACCCTCGGCTCACGCTCGCCGTCTACGCCCAGGCCACGACCGAAGCCGACAAGGCGGCCGCCGACCGCCTCGGGGAACGCTTCTTCGGTACCCCTTCGGCTGATCGTCGGGATAGGCGGCGCCGCCCAGGGACCGGCACCTGATCGCAGCTAGGACCACAGCTCGAACGGCTCGCTGACCGCTTTCGAAGCGGGGCCGAGCGCTTGTCCGTCGAAGCACGGTTGCGCTATCCGGTCCCTGTCGGCGGAGCTGGACCGCTGCCGGCAGCAGCTGGCGCGCCTGGACCAGGACGCACACGACCTTGGCGACGGACCGGGCGTTGGGCAGGCACCGCCGCCGGCGAGGTTGCCCGCGCCGCAAGGGAAGCGGCCGTCGCCTACCAGCAGGCACAACAAGTGGCCGAGAACGAGGGCCTGGGCCGGTGGGCGAGGCGGAGGGCGCGGGGCGAGCTGAAGGACGTAGGCGCCCGCTTCGACGTTGCCATGCAGACATGGAGGGCCGTCGGCGAGCCCGAGGCGCAGCTCCTGGAGGCCCGACGACGCCAGGTCGCCCCCGAGGTCGCCCGGTTGGAGAAGGCCCAAACCGCACGCGAGGCGTTCCTGGCCGAGCACCCCGACATCCCCGAACGCATTTCGGACCTTTGCCGCGCCACCGAAGCCCGGGAACAGCTGGAGAACATGCGCCGCTCCGAGATCCTTCGCGAACGCAGGCAGGCCCGGCAGTTCGGGCGCAGCGTCACGCCCCACACGCAGCGCTGTTCCTGGATGGTGCCCAAATGCGGGCTTCGCGGCGCTCCAATTGGCTCAGCCGCCAGGCCTTCTCCCCCCCTCCGGTGAGCGCCCTCATTTTGTGAGCTCGCCTATCAGGTAGCGCTGGAAGGTGGGGGCAAGGAGGGCCTGGACGTCCTCGGCGGGCAGCGACGCCAGGGGTTCGATGCCCATGATGTAGCGCGCCATCAAGAGCCCGAGCATTTGCGAGGACACAAGTGCGACCCGGAGGGCGGGCCGGTCGACGGCCAAGCTGTTGGCAACCGGCACGAGGATCCCATCAGTCAGGAGGTCGCGCACCATCTGGGCGGCTTGTGGCTCGGAAGCCGCCGCCCGGACCAGCCCTGTCACCCGGTCTCCGGTGCGGCGGTCCTCGAGGATCCCGACTACGTGGGCCGCCAAGCGCTCCCCGGTACCCTCGGCCCCCCCTGCCAGCACGGCAGGCAGGGCCTCAGCTGGGTCGACGGGCAGCTCGGTCGCGGCGACGAAGAGCTGTTGCTTGGACACGAAGAAGTAGGCCACCAGCTTTTGGTCGACGCCTGCCTCCATGGCCACCGAGCGCATCGTGGTGCGGTCGTAACCAAGCACCGCGAACTGACGGCGAGCTGCGGTCAGGACGGCGTCCCGTGTCCCGCTGTCCCCGCCACGCCGCCCCGAGGGACGCCGACGCGCCGGGCCTCGGTGAGGACGGGCCTCTTCGACGACGTCGCCATCTTGGCCGGCCCTGCCCGGTGGTTTGACCCCAGAAAATTCATCGGCTATGGTATTCATCGTATTCGGAATAATAGCACGGGAGGACAAATGGGCGCCGTGACCACGTGGGGCGCCCCTGTACGACGAACGAGGAGACCATGACCACAACCCCAACCGGGAAGACAACCGCCAAGGTCATCGGGGCGGCTTTTGTGATGGCCTTGGTGAGCATGCTGGCCGTGGGCAGTTTCGCTGGCGCCCTGCACCGGCCTGTGCCCCACGGCCTTCCCGTGGCGGTAGTCGGGCCGGCGGTAGCCGTTGGCCATGTCGAGGGTGCGCTCGCCGCCCACGCGCCCGGGGCCTTTTCCCTGCGGCGCTACGGGGACAAAGCTGCGGCCCGCGGCGCAGTACTGGACCGCTCGGTGGACGCGGCTCTTGACCTCGGCCCCGGTCGACCCCAGTTGCTCGTGGCAGGCGCTACGGGGGAGTTCACTACCAGCGCCGTCACGTCGGCGTTCCAGGCCGTGGCGTCGGCGTCGGGACAGAGCCTCGCGGTCCAGGACATCCGCCCGGCACCCTCGGGCGACCCCTACGGGATATCGCAGTTCTGCCTGGTAATAGGGCTGGCGCTGCCGGCCATCGGCTTCGGCATCGCCCTTAGCGTGCTCGCCGGGCGGCAGCTCAAGCCCGCCGCTTGGCTTGGCGCGCTCGGCGTGTTCGCCGTCCTGGTCGGGCTGGTGGCGACCTGGACGGCCGACGGGTTTGTCGGGGCGCTCGTCGGGGCGCCCTTTGCCCTGTTCGGCCTGGACACGTTGGCCGCCTTCGCCATGAGCGCGGCCTGCGCTGCCGCGGCGCGCTTTGCCGGGCTCCCCCTTGCCGGGCTGATGGCGCTGCTCTTCTTTCCGGTCGGCATACCTGCGGCAGGCGGGCCGTTCGGGACGACCTTTGTCACCAGCTGGTACGGGGACCTGGGCTCGGCCCTCCCGGCCGGGGCGACGATGTCCGCGGTGCGCAACATCGTCTACTTCAACGGCAACGGGCTCGGTGGCCCGCTCCTGGTGCTCAGCCTGTGGGTGGCCCTCGCTGCAGTCGTGCTCTGCCTCCCGCCCCTGCGCTTGGCTGCGGCGCGTCGGCATCCCCGGGTCGAACTGGCTGCTCCCCTCCCACGAGCGGGGGCCGTACCCAAAGCAGCAGGCAGCTGAGCTGCAACAGGATGCCCCGCCCCGCTTGCGGCTGTGCGGGCAGCCCCAAGCGCTGGACCGTGCTCTCGCTGGCTCACATACCTGGCTGAAGACCTCATCAGACCGGCGCCGATCGGATTGGCTCGTGCAAAGGGGGCGCTGCCAGATCAGCCGTTCTGGCGTCGCGCCGCCGGCGACTCCGCAGGGCTGCTGGCGGATCACCGGCATATCTGCGGATCGGGATCGCACAGCTCGCGCTCGGCGGGCCCATAATGCCGGGCAACCTCGAGGGCACCTTCGCGCTCAGTGGAGGGAACTGTCCAACGCCCATCGCGACCGAGCGGTTGCGGGGGCACCGCCTCTCAGGAGGGAAGTTGGTGTGGCACGGGCTCCACGAGGGCGATGGCGACTACCGTGGTGACGTGGCCTTGTCAGAGTTGGTCTTCGTGGTCGAAGAGGCGCCCGAGGGTGGCTACACGGCTCGCGCGCTCGGAGGGGCGATCTTCACCGAGGCGGACGACCTCGACGGTTTGAAGGCGATGGTCAAAGACGCAGTGGCGTGCCACTTTGACGACGGCGAGCGGCCGCAGGTGGTGCGGCTCCACTTCGTCCATGACGAGCTGCTGGCCGTGTGAGACTGCCCCGCGGTCTGACCGGGCGCGAGCTGGCCGCCCTCCTTCGCCGCCATTTTGGCCGGTGTGGCAGAAGTTCGCGCTCGGCCTGGCCTGCGGCACAGCCGCTTCCCCTTACCGCTCCAGGCCGGTTGTTAGGAAGGCTAAGGCCTCGGCCGTGTTCACCTCGGTATCGCGAACGCTGTCGAGTACAAGGTGGTCATCGACCCAGGGCTCAAACTCCTGCTTCCTGCGGACGACGTCGTCCCAGGTGGGCTCGGGGAAGCCTCCCATGTCACGCTCGCGCCGAGCCAGGCGGTCGCGGTGCACCATCTCGTCGCCGCAAACGACCTCGATGACCCGCGTCGCCGCACCTGTCCGCCTGGCCGCCTTGCGCCACATCTCTCTGGCCACCTCGAGCGAGGACACGGCGTCCACCACAACCGCCAGGCCGAGGCGGAGCTCATGCTCGGCAACCGTGGCGACGACTTCGTAGGCAGCGAGCCCGGTCTCGAACGAGGGAGGAATGCCGCTTCGCCAGATGGCGGCTTCGATCGGGTCTACGGACAGCACGGCGGCTCCGAGAGCCCGCCCAACCGAGTCGGCAAGGGTGCTCTTGCCGGCACCGGGTAGGCCGCTCACGACGATGAGCACCGGTTCATTGTGCCTGGTAGTTGGCAATGGCCTGGTCTCCAGTTCTTGGTCCTGCCTGGGACGATAACGGTGCCCCAGCGCGAAGGTGCACGTGACCGAGGAGATATGCACGACCACCCTGGTCGTAGCGGCGAGGAGCACCAAGTTCCTCAACATAAGCCTGAAGGTTCCCGCACGGTCTTCACCGGCAATGAGGTCCCCGACAAGTTCAGCACCGGCCTTACAAGGTGCCTGAGGGTTCTAAAGAGCCTGAAAACTGGCCGGGCTTGCCCCCGCTGCTTCAACTTGACGTTGAGTGGAAGGGACCAGGAAACGCCCGATGAGCGGTAGCTCCCAGAACGACTCGGCCCTGGCGACCGCCAAGGCCGCCGGCAACGCGTGCTCGGGAGAGTCGTAAACGGCATATCGAGGTTGCCAGTCCGGGTCGAACTTGGCGTTGAAATGCCACAACGACTCGATCTGCATAGAACCGCTCATGCGCCGCACCAGCCATGCCTGTACCCGTTGGGCCACACCGTCCCCGGCCTCACCGGCCAGGACCGCCCGCATTGTGGCGAAGTTCAGCCCCAGGCCGTCGTACCCCCGTTCGGCCAGGTACCGCAGCGTCTCAACTATGGCGAAATCAATGAGGCCATTGGGGTGGTCGCCGTTGTCGCGCCTCATGAGGTCGAGAGAGAAGCCTTTGATGGCAGGGGCCGGGACGTACTGGCAGAAGGCCACCGCCCGCCCCGGGCCGGCCGCGGGGCGTTCGGGGGGGCCATGTACCACCGCCAGCAGCAATCCCTGGTCGGCAGGGTCAAAAACGCGTCCTAGCGTCATGGAGAACCCGCGCTCCACCCCACCGCGCCGGCTCCGGGTCATCACGTCCTGGAGTTCCACGGCCAAGCCGGGGTCAACGTGGGCGGGGTCATGGAAGCTGATGGAATAGCCGTGCCGGGCTACTCTCTTGACGGCTTGGCGGAGCCCTTTGAACTTCCCTCCTTCGAGGCTGAAGTGGCTCGCGTGGGCAACGGCCTCGTCCCCGAGGTAGAGGTCGTGCATGCCTGTGGAACGATAAATCGGCAACCAGTCCTCGGCCGCCCCTAGGACGGCGAGCGCCCAACCTTTGGAGTCGGCATAATTGCGGAAGCTCCTCCATGCCCGCTCCCTTTGCGCCAGGGGGCCGACGGGGTCAGGGGAAACAAGGCATACGCCGCTGTAAACAGCGTAGGCGATGACTGTCTCGGCCCAGAAATAGAACTCCTTGTCCGAACGCAGTGCGAAATAGTCAAGAGTCCCGCCGCCATGCCGGTTGACCACGTCCCTGGCGCGCCCCAGGCCCCCGCCTGTGCCGCCGTGTGGCCGGCGGGCGACAACCGGCCGGAACACCATCCCAGCCGCCAGCAGCACCAGCCCAGCCGTGACCGCGAGCATCGCGGGCGTGAAGAAGTCGTCAAGGCGGTTGGGCAACGCCACGTGGCGGATCCCGATCATGCGCTCGACGGTGGCCAGGAATGCCTGTCCCCAACCGATACTTTCCAGGTGCCGGTGGTGCATCTTGGTGCTGACCCACGAGCTGCCCTCCAGGGCCACAGATCCGGCGATGACGGAGACAACTACCAGGGCAACGAGACGGGCCAGCGCCCGCCTGAGCGGCGGGGAGTCGCTAGCGGCTCGGAATGATGCTCGCCGGACCATCAGGAAGGCGGCCACGACTAGGGCAACCGCTGCGCTGGCGATGCTGCCGGCACGCACGAGGTGCAGCAGGGCCACCGTCACGAGTGTGGCCTGGCACACGAGGTAGGCCCGGCGCTGGCCCCGACGGATACCCCTGGCCAGCATTATCAAGCCGAGGCCGCCCAGGGCGGCGAGCGCGCCCGCTGCCTGCGGCACGGCTAGGGGAAGGATCTGGCGCAGGGCACTGAGGCGGTGGGCAACGGGAGCAGAAAGGGCCGAAACCAAGGACAGGAAGCCGGCAGCAGCCACGACGAGGGCGGCCAGGCGCCGGGTGCGGCGATGGGGCATTGGGTAACTGGCCAGCAGTGGCCAGGGACCGCCGTGGGGGAAGCTGGCAACTACGACGGGAGCGGGCCCGGCTGGGCGCGCCCGGCTCGACGGCACCCCAGGCCGGGCCGTGGCGAGCGGCCCGGAGAGGTCTTGCGTGGCACCATCCGCGCTTGCTTCCTGCGGAGGCCGCTGTACCCGGGCCAGCGCACGCTCCGCCCAGGTTGCCCCCGGGAGCAGTAGCTGGCCGTACAACAGGCGGGCGTGCAGTTTGTTACCCGCCTCCAGTTCCACCCAGGCCATTTGACGCGACCCGAGGAAGGGCGAGGGCAGGCCCACCCCGCCAAGGCGAGGAGCGTACTCGCTCACGACGTCAGCACAGCACCCCGCGTTGGCGTAGAAACCAGGGCCCAGGTGGCTCAGCTCAGCCCGGCACGTGCAGCCGGTGACAAGGCCGGCCAGACCCTTGCCGACCAGGGCCCGCGCCTGCGCCCGCGCGCTCTCGTTGAGATCTCGCGGCTCCCCGCCCTGGCCCGAGAAAGCGAGCCAAACCTGGCGCATGGAGACAGCAGCGAGAGCCACGAGCAAGGCAGCCTCGAGCGCCGCCGCCACTATGGCGGTGGTGAGGAGCGGTCCGGCGAGATGGCGTGCTGGCCGTAGTAAAGCCACCGGCAACCGTGCCAGCAGGGCGACGAACACGGGCACGGCCAGCAACCAGGCACGGCGGCCGAATTGGCGATAGAGCAGGCGCGACGCTACGAAGCGGGAGGCGGCACCGGGGTCGTCCAGCTGGCCCATGCCTGTCAACCAGCCGCTCGTGTTGCCCCGCCACACGCCGGGGAGCACGTCGGCCAGGCGGTGGCGACCGGGCTCGGCCAGGCCCGGAGGATTCGTGGTGGGAGGAACGGGCCTGTCCCCGGGCTCGATGCGTACCACCCGGGGACCGAGCGCCGTGCTCAGCTCGACCACGGCCGCGGTGGCGACTTCAGCACCAATGCCGGCACGCAGCACGCCGGCACCGTGGGCCGACGATGCCAGCCACGCGTCGCGCCTGCCGGGCAACACGACCAGCCGGCGGCCTGCCGCCGACGCGAAAGCAGCCAGCGCGTCACGCAGGTCAGGGTGGGCCTCCAGCGCCGCCGCCGGGTCGTCCTGGCCCGGGCGCAGATCGAAGAGACCACCTGCCACGACGACCGCTCCGGGGCCGCTCCACGCCCGGATGGCTCGCGCTGCCTCGCTGGCCGCAAACGACGACGCGTCGTCGGCCACGTCACCGAGGCGCAGCTCGGCGAATACCAGCACGCGGGCCCCGATGGGCAGGGAGAACTCGAGGTCGTCTGCCACCCATCTATTCTGACGCTATGGAGCAGGCCCTGACTGGTGGACAGGAACCTCCTCGGGCCGAAGAGGTGGGCCATGCCTGGTGGACGTGGTGCTCGGGCCGACGAGTGGGTGCAGCGGTCGTGTTCGACCTCGACGGCGTGTTGTCCGACGCCGCATCCCGCCAGCACTTCCTGAAGGGCCCGCGACCGGACTGGGAGGCTTTCTTCGCCGCTTCGGGCGACGACCCGATCATCGACGAGGCGGCCATCCTTCTCGGGCTGTTGTGCCCGGAGCTGGCGATCGTCCTGCTGACGGCACGCCCGGCGCGCACCCGTGACCTGACGATCGACTGGCTTGCCCGCCACGAATTGCGTTGGGATCTGCTGATCATGCGCCGGGACGCCGACTATAGCCCAGCGTTCAACTTCAAGCAGGCTGCCGTCCGGGACATCGCGGCCCACGGCTTCGACGTGAAGCTGTGCTTCGAGGACGACCGCCGAAATGTCGAGATGTTCCGGGCCGAGGGCGTTCCGGCGCTCTACTTCCATTCCGGTTACTACGACTGAAGCGATGCCTCACCAAGCGCTTAGCGTTCTTTTAGATCCCGTGGCTACCCTGGGCCTAGGAAAGAGGTGCGCACATGATCCGTAACAACGCAAAGACCGCGGTCCTTTTGGCTCTCCTGGGTGGGCTGTGCCTCGGTATAGGTGCTTTCTGGGGAGAACAGGGCCTGGTCCTCGGCCTGGTCGTCGGGCTCGTGTTCGTCGGGGGCTCGTACTGGTTCTCCGACAAGATCGCCATCAAGGCGGCCCGCGCCGTGCCTGTCTCCGAGGTCCAGATGCCGCAGTACTACGAGATAGTGCGAGAGCTGACCACCAAGGCCGGGATGCCCATGCCGCGGCTGTACGTGTCGCCGGCGGCCCAGCCCAACGCCTTCGCCACGGGCCGTAACCCCAAACACGCTGCCGTCGCCGTCACCCAGGGGATCCTCCAGATCTGCACGTGGTCCGAGCTGCGTGGAGTGCTGGCGCATGAGATCAGCCACGTCCGCAACCGCGACATCCTGACCTCTTCGGTAGCGGCGTCGATCGCCATGGGCATCACTTTTCTGGCCCGCATGGCCGCATGGAGCGGGCTGTTCTTCGGAGGGCTGGGAGGTGGCGGCCGGCGTTCCAACGACGAGAACATCCTCGGCCTCCTGGCGATGGTTATCCTGGCACCCCTAGCCGCCACCCTGTTGCAGCTGGCCCTGTCCAGGAGCCGCGAGTACGAGGCGGACAGGGATGGTGCCCGCCTGATCGGGGACGGCGAGCCCCTTGCCTCGGCGCTGGCGCGGCTGGAAATGGCTTCTCGCAGGGTCCCCATGCAGGTGCCCCGGGAGATGGCAGCCCTCTTCATCGTCAACCCGCTGAACGGGCGCCGGGTCAGCTTCGCCAGCTGGTTCAGCGACCACCCGCCCACCGAACAGCGCATCGCCCGGCTCCGCTCGAGGGAGTGGGCGCACCGCTTCTAGGGCAGCCTTCGGGTCAGGGGGGCGCCGGCCTGACTGTCCGGCCTCAGCCGCCTAAACAGGCCTCCACTAAGGTAAACGAGCAGGCTGGCAGGTCGATCACCAATCGTGGGCCCGATGGGCTCACATCCCCTTCGGAGCACTGCGCCTCCGCAACTCCAGCGATACGAGAGGACGAGCCGGCTGCTGTGACGCAAGTGACCTTCGCTTGACCGTCGAAGGTCCCGGGTTGCAGGACAAGCTCGGCTCGTTCGCCGGCTTCGGCCCGGTTGACGAGCGTCACCGCGACGTGGCGATGATCGGCATCCACCGTGGCGGCAGCGTCTACCACGCTGAAGGGGCCCAGGTCACCCAAGCGGTGCTCCCAGCGCGTGAGGTGCTCCTTGGGCGCCTCCACCGTAGGCCCTTCGGCAAAGGTATCCACCGCCGAAGTGAGGTGCCCTTTGGAGTGGAGGAGGAACGGGTAATAGATCGGCTGGACCACAGCTGTCTGCGCCGAAGTCACGATCGGTGCGATGGCGTTCACCATCTGGGCCAGGTTCGCCATCGCCACCCAGGCGCAATTGCGGACGAAAATGTTGAGGTACACGCCAACGGCCAGCGCGTCCTGGAAGGTGTAGCGTTCCTCGAGGCCATCGGTCATGTCCCGGAACCAAACGTTCCATTCGTCGTAGACAATCCGTGGGGCCTGAGCCAAGTGCCGGCTATAAGCGGCGCGGCGCAACAACGTGGACGTCGTCGCGATCGCCCGTTCTGCGATATGCGGGGCCAAGACGTTGGTCCAGTAGTCATCGGAGCCCGTGTAAAGGTGCACGGAGTGGAAGTCGACGAGCGCGGCCAGGCCATCGATGACCTTGACATCCCAGTCGGTCCAGCCAACCTCCCCGCAGGACACAAGCTTTGCCTCGGGGTCGACCATCCTTATGGCCCGCGCCCACCGAGTGGCCTCCGCCACGTACTCGTCAGCCGAGAGGGCGCCAACCTGCCACGGCCCGTAGATCTCGTTGCCGAGGCCCCACCAGGTCACGCCGTAGGGCTCCGCGTGGCCGTTCTGCCTCCTCAGCTCCGCCCAGTGGGTGCTGCGCGCAGAGTTGCAATACTCGACCCAGGCGAGCGCCTCCTCCAGCGTGCCAGTCCCCATGTTCAAGCAAATGTACGGCTCAGCCCCCAGCGCGCGGCAGTACTCAATGAACTCGTCTGTACCGAACCGGTTGCTCTCGACCCCGCCCCAAGCGAGGTCGGGCCGACTTGGGCGCAGGTCCTTTGGCCCAACCCCGTCGCGCCAGTGGTAGTTAGACACGAAATTGCCGCCCGGCCAGCGCAGCACGGTCAGTCTCAAGTCCCTCAGCAGTTCGAGGACGTCTGTGCGGAAGCCGCGCTCGTCGCTTAGCGCCGAGCCCTCGTCGTAGATGCCGCCGTAGATGCAGCGGCCGAGGTGTTCGACAAAGCCACCGTAGATCCTGCGGTTCAAGGCACCGAGGCTTCTTCGGGTGCTGATCGTCACCGTCGTCATTGGCTCACACCTTGTCCTTTCTCATCCCCGCGTTGGAGGGTACCAGCAGGGCATGGGTCACGGGGCGGGAACGCTCACACACAAGCTGGCCGTCCCTTACCTCCAGCTCCGCCATGAGGATGGCTGTCCGCCGTTGCTCGTAGGTACCGCGCCCACCGCCGTCGGCGAGCGGGTGGGTGAAATAGAACACGAGGGCGCGTTCGCCGTCCACGACGACGTCAGCGTGGAAGCCCGGGCCAACATCCTCCGCACACGTCGCCGGACAGGCCGTCTCAGGGCCCAGCAGCTTCCCCGCCGGCTCCCACGAGGCCATGTCGCCTGAGCGGTGCACGAGCTGGCCAGACCAGCAGTCGACTATTAGCCAGTACCAGCCACCGAGACTGAATACGTTCGGGCCTTCGTGACCACCGGGCGTCGCCAACACTCGCCGGGGACGCTCCCAAGTGCTCAGGTCAGCGCTGTCCACGGACCAGGTGGACGACCCGTCGGCCTCGTCCTTGTACCAGAGGCGGTACCCGCCTTCGGGGCGCGCGTGGACGGCGGCGTCGATCACGTAGTCGCTGCTCAAGGGGAGCCGGCCGCAATAATGCCACTGCTCGAGGTCCGGGCTGGTGTATTGCATGATGTGGCGGCGGTGGCCCTCCCAGGTCTCCGGCACGCCTTGTACGTAGCTGACGAACATGTGGTACGAGCCACGGGCCCAGAGCACTTCGGGTGCCCAGAACGTGTTGCGGCCGAACTCCTGTTCCAAACGGAGCGTGCCACGATATGTCCAGGTCCGGCCGCCGTCAGGCGACGAAGCGACACCCACGTCACTGCCGTGGACCCAGCCCAAACCCGGCGTCGGGGCGGTGGCGCGCCGGCTCGTGTATATCATCCACCAGCAACCTTCAGACCGGTTCCATACCACGACTGGGTCGGTCGCGCCGTCGAAGACAGGGTCTCGGAACGCCAGCGTCGCCATCGTCCCCCCGAGCCTCAACCCTTGACGGCCCCGGCTAGGAGCCCGCTTACGATGTGCCTTTGCATCACCACAAAGAACACAGTTATCGGCACCAAGCTGAGCACGGTCAGAGTCATGAAAGAGGGCCAGTCGGTTGAGTACTGGCCGATGGAGTTATAAACCTGCAGCACCAGGGTGTCCTTCTGGGGCGAGCTGAGGAAAGTGTTCGCTATCAAGAAGTCGTTCCAAACCCACATAGTTTGGAACACACCCACGGTGACAAGGATGGGCCGGCTCAAGGGCACCACCACCCGCCAGTAGGTTTGGAACGGCCCGCAACCGTCCACCCGGGCCGACTCCACCAGCTCGAAGGGGAGCTTCGACATGTAGCCCTGGATCAAGAAGCAGCAGAAGATCGCTCCCCCGCTGTAGGGGATCACCAAACCGGTCAAACTGTCTACCAAGCGAGCCTTGACCATCATCTCGTAGAGCGGCACGAGCGTGGACTGGAACGGAACGGCAAGCGCGAGCATCACCACCACGTTGAGCCTTCGATTGAAGCGGGTCGGCCAGACTGTGAAGGTGTAAGCGGCCAGAGAGCCTACTAGCAGCATGATGAGCACTGACAGCACCGTGACGTAGGTGGTGTTCTCCAAGCTGTGGAACACCGGCACGGTGCGGAAGACGTTCTCGTAGTTGGAGAAGTTCAATGAGGAAGGCAGGCCGAGCGGGGAAAGGGCCGTCTGCTCCTGGGTCTTGAAGGTATTGACAATTATGTAGTAGAAGGGGAGCGCAGCCCCGCAGGCGATAACGATCATCACCACGCTCGTCACCGCGCTACCCAGCAACCGCCTCTGCTTCTTGTTCACCTGAGGCGCGCCTCCCTCCGGCGTAGCAACGAAAGCACGACCAGCAGGGCAGCCACAACAAGCAGCAGGAAAAGGACGCTCATGGCCGAACCCTGCCCGTACTGACCCTGCGAAACGCCGAACTGCAGGATGTTCTGTGTCACTGTGTAGGTGGAGTAGCCCGGGCCGCCGGGCGAGCCGTTGCCGCTGGTTATGGCCAGAGGCAACTCGTAGACCCTGAGCCCTCCCGTCATCAGCAGCACGACGCTGACCGTCATCGCCGGGGCCAGCAAGGGGAACGTGATCCTGAAAAAGCATTGGTAGTTGGAAGCGCCGTCGATCATGGCGGCGTCATAGTAGTCACCGGGGATGGATTGCAGGTAAGCGAGGTACAAAGTGGCATGCCAACCGGCCTGCGCCCAGACGCCGACAATTATCACTGACAGTTGGGCCAGTCGGTCTTCGGACAGCCACAACACGGGCCCGAGCCCGAAAAGGTCGTGCAACACAGAGTTGACAACGCCCGAGCTGATCGGGGCGAAGATGTACGCCCACACGAGGCCCAGCACGAGCAAGCTCGGCACGGCGGGGAAGAAAAGGGCCGCGCGCACGAAGTTCCGCCCGAAGAACCGGCGGTTGAGGACTACCGCCAACGGTACCGCGATCAACGTGACGAGCACGGTCGTTGCCACGGCGTAGAGGATGCTGAAGTACAAGCCGCTCAGGATTTGGTCACTGGAAAGCAGAGCCCGGTAGTTGGCCAACCCAACGAAGCTGAAATGCGTGGTATATCCGTTGAAGTCCGTGAAGCTCAAGAAAATGGAGGCGCCAATCGGCACGAGAAAAAGGGCGACGAAGATGAAGACGACGGGCGTCAGCAACGACTGCGCCGCAGCGACGTCCAGGACCTTGCGGAAATGGGCCGTCCTCGCCCCCCTCGGCTCCGGCCCCGGCGCAGGCAAAAGGCCGGCCGGGGCCGTGAGCGAGGACCCGCCGGCCAGCGTCGACCCCGGGGAGGGCTGCAGAGGGGCGCCGGCCGTTCGGGGGGTCGGGGAGGCCATTGGTTCCTAAGCGAGAAGCTGCTTCAGCTTGGCGTCCAACGCCTGCAGGACTTGCTTGACGGTCGCCTTGCCCTGGAACATCGACTGCAGCTCGGCAATCAGCACCGTCGTGAGAGGCGTTTCGTACTCTGACGGCCACGACACGCCGTGGTAGTAGTACAGGCTCTGCCGGGCGGCAGTCGCCGCCGCGGTAAGCGCCGAGCCGACCGGGGAGGTGTAGTCCGACATCGTGCTTATGTCACCGGAGGACGTCATGTATGCCTTCAGTCCGGTCCCGCTGGCCAGGAAACTCAGGAAAACCAGGGCGGCAGCTGGGTCGTGCGCCTTGGCGTTCACCGCCCAGCCTTCGTTGGGCGCGCCGCACCAGTACTGCTGGCCGGCCGCGGGCCCCGGTACGGCGCCCATGAACAGCGAAATGTTCGGGTTGTCCTTCTGCACCGAAGCGACGTCCCATGGGCCCGACCCGAGCATCGCCAATTTGCCCGTGGCCAGCTCGCTGTCCATCTCGGTGCCGGTGAGGCCGATGACAGCCTGAGAAACGAGGCCTTCCGAGTACAGTTCCGAGTACTGGGTCAGCGGGACCTCCCAGGCGTCCACGAAAGAGATCTTGCGGGCGAATATCTCCGGGTCGATATTCTTGCCGTAGGTGGTCTTGTAGTAAGTGCCGATGAGGGCTTCCAGAGCGACCCCGGGCGTCCCGGCGTCGTAGTAGGGCGTGATCTTCATGGCCTTCAACTTCGAGCACAGTTCCAGGAAGCCGGACCATGTGCCGGGAAGCTGCTTGTAGCCGGCCTTGGCCAGGATCTTCGTGTTGTAGATGACGCCCCCCGCCCACGAAGCCGGCGATAGGCCCCAGACTCCGCCTGGTGTGGACATGAACTGGAGGTTGGCAGCAGCCATGTCCTTGACCCAGGGTTGGTCGCTCAGGTTGCGTACGAAATTTCCCTGGTTGAGCTGTGCCTTGTTTTCAGCGGTGTAGATGAAGATATCGGCGGCCGTGCCCGCGAGGAGACGTTCCTGCAGGGTTGAGATGTACTCGCTCACGGGTGGTGTGAACGAGATCTCGACATTGACGGACGGGTAGAGCTTGTTGAAGGCGGCGATCACCGGTTGCATCACGGCGGGCGTGTCCCAGCTCATGAAGGTGAGCGTCCCCGACACGGACGAGCCCGCGGCCTGGACAGTGCTGGCGGCGGCCGAGCCCATTCTCAGCAAGGACGGTGCAACCATGGCGGCTGCCGCACCTCCTGCCGCCCGGGCCAGGAAGGCGCGCCGGGACAACGACGAGGGCGAATTGGTCGTTTCAGGTGTCATTTGGTTCCTACCTTTCTGTCTTGTTGTCTCTTGTTGTGTCTCTGGTGGTCTCTTTTGGGTTGCCTCTCTTGTTGGTGGTACGGCCCGCTTCGGCTCCGGTGAGTCACGCCACCGGCGCCTCTACGAGGGTGAAAGACCTGGCTGGCAGCTCCAGGACGACGCTGTCGTCGTGCGCAGTTGCCACGTCGTCGTCCAGTTCGACTGGTTCGCAACCTTCCGGGGCGAGCGGCTTGGAGGATCCAGTTACGTTGCGCCTGCGGACCGTCCCGCGAAAGCTGAGGTGGCGGAGGAGGATCTCGACTTCTTCTTTCTCCTCCGAACGGTTCACGAGGGTGACAGCGAGGCGTTGCCGGTGACGGTCGACCGTTGCGGCGGCGTCCACGAGACTGAACGGGCCAAGGTCATTGATGCGGTGGGGCCAAGGCGACAGGTGCTCGCGGGGGGCGTCGACGACGGGACCGGTGACGAAGACTCCTACGGCGTCGTCGAGATGGCCCTGAGAATGCAGCAGGAAGGGGTAGTAGATCGGCTGGGCCGCCGCGCTGTTGGGTGTGGTCACGACCAGCGCGATGGCGTTCACCAGCTGAGCGAGGTTGGCCATGCGGACGACGCCGCAGTTGCGCACGAAGATGTTGAGGAAGGTGCCGACGGCCAAGGCGTCCGAAAGGTTGTAACGCTCCTCGAGCCCGCCCTCCATGTTGCGGAACCAGACGTTCCACTCGTCGTAGGCGATCTTTGGGGCGACCTCGAGCCGCTTCGTATAACTGGCGCGCCAGATGAGCGCCGAGGTAATGGCGATGGCCCGTTCGGCGCAGTGCGGGGAAAGGACATTGGTCCAGTAGTCCTCCGCACCTGTATAGAGGTGGACAGAGTGGAAGTCGACGAGCGCGGCCAGCCCGTCGATCACCGTCCGGTCCCAGCTGGACCAGCCGTTCTTCCCGCACGCCACCAGGCGCGCCTCGGGGTCGAGGCGCTTGATCGCTCGAGCCCACCTGGTAGCTTCGGCCACGTACTCCTCGGCCGAGACCGCGCCGACCTGTCCTTCGCCGTACATCTCGTTCCCGAGACCCCAATATCGGACCGGGTAGGGTTGCTCACGGCCGTCCGCTCGGCGGCGGTCAGCCCAGGACGTCCGCTGCGCCGAGTTGCAGTACTCCACCCAGGACAGGGCTTCCTCCAGGGTCCCAGACCCCATGTTCAGGCATATGTAGGGCTCTGCCCCAAGCTCCGCGCAGTAGTCGAGGAACTCGGCTGTGCCAAAGCGGTTGGGCTCCGCCCCGCCCCACGCGATCTCGGGCCTGGAAGGACGGGAACCTTTGGGCCCTATGCCGTCCGCCCAGTGGTAGTTCGACACGAAGTTGCCCCCCGGCCAGCGCAGCTGACTAACGCGGAGCGGCTTGAGCAGCTCGAGGACGTCCTGGCGGAACCCACGGCGATCGCTCAGGCACGAGCCCTCGTCGTAAATACCGCCGTAGATGCACCGGCCGAGGTGCTCGACAAAGCCACCAAAGACGTGACGGTCCAAGTGGCCCAGCTGCTTGCGCGGGTCAACCTCTACGACGCTCACTCGAAGATCCTTCCGTGAGGACGCCCTCGGGAGCGGGCCCGGCACCCGAATCAACGCCCTTGCCCGAGCCGGCCCCGTCCGCGACGCGCTCGCCAGCGGGCGCACCACCCGACGACTGGCGTATTACAAGCTCGACCGGGAGCAGCCACGGCCCTGGGCCCAACTTCTCCCCTGATGTGAGCCGTAGGAGCAACGACACCGCCTGTGCCCCCGTTTCGGAGAAGGGCAAGTGAACAGTGGTCAACGAAGGACGCAGGTGGGCGGCCAGCGGCAGGTCGTCGCAGGACACGACGGCGACGTCGTCGGGCACCTTCCGCCCCCTCTCCGCGAGCGCGTCCAGCACCCCCACGGCCATGAGGTCGCTGTGGACAAAGATCGCGTCCAATCTGGGCTCTCGCTGCAAGAGGAGGTGTGTTGCGGCTGCGGCACCCCCAGGCGACCAGTCGGCCTCGACCACGAGGTCCTCGCTCGGTTCGAGCCCAGCTTCATGAAGTCGCTGCTCCGCGCCGCGCAGGCGGCTCCTCACCACCCGCCGACGGAACGGCCCGGCGACGGTGCCGATGACCCGTCGACCGCACTCGACCAAGTGACCAGCTGCTAACTGGCCGACCTCGCGATGGTTGGAGCCCACAAGCGGCACGACGCCCCCAGGCACATGATGGAGGCTCACGACGGGCACGTAGCGCAGCAGCAGGTCGGATACCTCCAGGTTTTCCTCGAGCTGGGGGGCAGCCGCCACGATGCCGTCGACGCGTCGCTCGATGAGGGTGCGTACCACTTCAGCTCCCTCGTCGCTGTCGTCGGCGAGGTCGCTCACCAGCACCGAGTGGCCCTGGCGACGGGCCTCACGCTCCGCCCCCACGACGAACTCGGCCAAGGCCGGGTCGCGCAGGCTGCCGGCGATGAGCCCGATTGTCATGGTCGACTGGCCGAGCAAGCTGCGGGCGATCTGGTTGGGGTAGTAGCCGAGTTCCCGGGCGGCGGCCCGGATGCGCTCGGCGGTCTCGGCGGCAACTCGCAGCTCGCGGCCGTTCAGGACCTTGCTCGCCGTCTGGACGCTCACCCCCGCCCGGGCGGCGACGTGCTTCAATGAGACGTAGGCGGCCACCTTCACCCCTTCTGGCCGTGGTTACCGGCGATGCGCTAACGTTAGCGCACCCGGCGATCACCGTAACACGGGCGTCTGGCTTCGTCAAGCCAACAGGACGCCCTTGGCTACACGCCTCTGACCAGGTCTTATGCTGTGCCGAACCAGTCGCGTGCCGGGAGCGGGGACTACGTCCTCAGCCGCCGATGTGCAGAGACGCGCTGTCTTCGGTACGGCTCATGGGGGCAGCAGGACGATTGGGCCCAGTATCATGGCAGCACATGGAACTTTGGTAGCCCGAGAACCGGGCGTTCAGCGCTCAACATCGCTGAGCAAACGTTCGCTCTTCTCAGGACCTCTTGACGTCCGAGCCGTTGGCGAGGTACTCGCGAATTGTGCTCGCCCCCGCGGGGTGAGGGCATAGGACCGCCGCGGATCAGATGGTGCGACGTGGGGAGCCGGAGGAGCAGGTCGGACTAGTTAGTCAGTCTAATCACGGTAGTTCTCGAACTGGAGCGGGATGCCGTAGTCCTGCTCCTTCAGGGCGGCGATCGTGGCCTGGAGTTCATCGCGCTTCTTTGACGCCACGCGCACCTGGTCACCCTGGGTCGAGGAGGACACGCCCTTGGGGGCGTGTTCCTTGATGAACCTGTTGATCGCGCGGGCCTGGTCGGCGCCGATGCCGGCCTTCAGTGTGACGAGCTGGCGCACTGTGCCCTTGGCTGCTTCTTCCACTTTGCCGAAGTCAAGCGCTTTGAGGGAAACCTTCCGTCGGACCATCTTCTCCTCGAGCACCTGAAGTACGGCCTTCAGGCGGTCCTCCGTGGAGGAGCGCAAGGTCAGCTCGTGGCCGGAGAGCTCGATGCTCGAGCCGGTGCCCTTGAAGTCAAACCGGGTCTCCAGTTCACGCGCTGCCTGGTCAACGGCATTACGGACTTCTTGCATATCCACCTGCGAGACGACGTCAAACGTAGGCATGCCCGACACGCTATGCCCAGCGCCCGCCGGGCGCCTATCATCTTTCTCGGGTCGGTGCCCGAGCGGACAATGGGAGCAGACTGTAAATCTGCCGGCTGATGCCTACGGGGGTCCGAATCCCTCCCGGCCCACAAGTGCACTACGTCTTCAGGCCGCCCGCCGACGTGGCCGCAGGCCTGTTGAGCCTGCCATGGGACCTCCCGCTCGAGGAGTGGGAGGACGACCGGCTGGTCGACATCCGCCATCGGGGCACGTCCCGCCACGTCGTGCGCTTCGTTACCGACCTGGGCAGGCTGTACGCGCTCAAGGAGATGCACGAGGTCCTGGCGCGCCGCGAGTACCGGCTCCTGCGCCGACTTGGTGAGCTGGGCATACCGGCGGTCGAGCCACTCGGTATCGTCGTCGACCGCGACACCGGCAACGGTGACCCGCTGGACGCTGTCCTCTGCACGTGTTTCCTCGAGTACTCGACCACCTACCGGGCCTTGTACTCGGACCCTCATCGCCTCCGCCCGACCGACCGCCTTCTTGACTCCCTGGTCGAACTCCTGGTCCGGCTCCATCTCGCCGGCTTCTTCTGGGGCGACTGCTCCCTGTCGAACACCCTGTTCCGCCTCGACGCCGGAGCCCTGCAGGCCATCTTCGTGGACGCCGAGACGAGCGAGCTGCACGCCTCGCTCACCGACGGCCAGCGCGGCTTCGACGTCGAACTCGCGTTCGAGCGCGTCGGGGGGGAATTGTTGGACTTGGCCGCCGCCGGTTTGTTACCCCAGGACGTGGAACCGGTCGAACTGGCTCAGGAGATCCCCCGCCGCTACAACCGGCTGTGGTCGGCTCTCTCCGAGGACGTGATCATCCGCCCCGAAGAGCAGCGCTACCGCATAGCCGAACGCCTGCGCCGGCTCAACGACCTCGGCTTTGATGCCGACGAGGTCGAGTTGGTGAGCGCGGGGGACGGCTACCGGCTGCGCATCCGGACCCGCGTAGCGGAACCAGGTCATCACCGGCTCAAACTGCTCGCGCTGACCGGCCTAGATGCGCAGGAAAACCAGGCTCGCCGCCTCCTCAACGACATCGCCAGTTTCCGGGGCTACTTAGAGAAACAGGCTGGCCGGCGTGTGCCGATGATGGTGGCGGCGAGCCGCTGGTTGCACGATGTTTACGACAAGGTGATCGAGCTCATGCCGCCCGAACTCGCGACCCGGCTAGCACCTGCCGAGGTCTTCCACGAAGTGCTCGAGCACAGGTGGTTCCTTTCGGAGCAGGCGGGCCGCGATGTCGGCACCACTGCGGCCGCCCGTTCCTACTTCCACGACGTGCTGCCGTCGGTGCCTGAGCACCTTGTCTCAGTTTCGGCCGAGGCAGTGCCGCGATTTGGCGATGACACCGGCAGCTGGCTGATGGAGGGCCCGGCCGTGACGGAGCCTCCCCGCGAGGGCCAACACTAACGCGGCATGTAATTGCAGCTAAAGCGGCATGGGGTCCCAACCGGTGGCGCTTCGGCCCGTCGGAACGGGGCCCCACCCAAAACCACCAGCCCCCCTGCCGTACTGGTTGTTCGGCCCGGCCCGGTTGGCCCGCTCGGCGGCTTCGAGGCGCTGGGTGACGGGCCACTTCGAGAAGGCGAACACGAGGAGCATGACGAAATTAACCAGAGGGACGAAGCCCAGGAGGACCAACCAACCCGAATAACCGGCCTTGGTGATTATCTTTACCCAGGCAATGATTGTGACAACGATCAGTGCCAAGTAGAAGGCCAGGATGGCCAAGACGACAACGATGGGCGACATGTCGCTCCTTTAGAGATTTTGCCTATTCATCGTCCTGTTGCTCGTGCTACTTGACAGGCATGCTGACAGCTGTAGGTTGGTCTTCCATGGTGCCTGCCCGCGAGCTGCTGGAATTCGCGATAGTTGCCGCCGTCCTGGTTGCTGTCCCTGGGCCGAGCGTGCTCTTCACTATAAGCCGCGCCCTCACCGCCGGCCGCCAGACGGCGTTGCTCAACGTCGTGGGCAACGCCATCGGGCTCACCGTGCAGGTGGTCGCTGTCGCTGCCGGCGTGGGCGCACTGGTGTCCCGCTCGGCGGAGGTGTTCGCCGCCGTCAAACTGGTAGGCGGCGCTTACCTCGTCTACCTGGGCGTGCAGGCGCTACGTCACCGCCGCTCACTTGCCGAAGCGCTCAGCAGGCGTGCGGAGCCCGTCACGGCGTTGCGCGCCCTACAAGACGGCCTCGTCGTGGGCGCCATGAACCCCAAGACGGTGGCCTTCCTAGTAGCCGCTCTGCCACAGTTCACCGTTCGCGGCGCCGGGGGAACGGGACTGCAGATGCTGTTGCTCGGCCTGCTCTTTCCTTTCATCGCGCTGTGCTTGGACAGTGTGTGGGCTCTGGCCGCCAGCGCTACTCGCCAGTGGCTGGCCGGATCGCCACGTCGGCTGTCCCTGATCGGCGGTACGGGAGGGCTCGTGATGATCGCCCTGGGCCTCAGCCTCGCCGCGGCCCGGCGCCGGCAGTAAAGCGGATGGCGCTCCTGACGGGTCTAAGCTGCCCGCATGTCGTGGTCTTCCGCCCGGGCGCGGGCCCGGTGGCTGCCCGTCAAAGCGGCCGTGCTGTTTATTGCCCTCCTCCCGGGCTTCTTCAGTGGCTATGGCGCGGCCTCGGCCGAGAAGGTCTCGCCCGCGCGCGACCGCCAAGGGGTACCGGATCTCGTCACTTCGGTGAAGGGCACTGCGCCGCCAACCGGGCCCGGCCAGGTTGGCGTTGTCGCGGCCGACGAGCAAGCGTTCGCTCTCGACCTGCTGGGCCGATTGCGACCTGGTCCCGCGAACCTCGTCGTGTCCCCGTCGAGCCTCGCCACACTCCTGGCCATGGTGGAGCCGGGCGCAGCCGGTGCTACTGCGATGGGGATCGCCCGTGTCTTGCACTCGACTGGGGTGACAGCGCGCGACCAAGCACTGGGTTGGCACACGCTGAACGCGTCGCTCGGCCAGCAGGCCACCAGGGACGCCATCGCGCTGGAGACGGCCAACGAGGTGTGGCTTCAGGCCGGCTTCCCTGTGCGCCCTTCGTACCTCGACCTGTTGGCGGCTGACTTTGGAGCAGGGCTCCAAGAAAGGGACCTGACGGGAAATCCGTCGGCTGCTTCAAGGGCCATTGACAACTGGGTCGCTTCCCGCACCGGCGGCCATATCACTCACCTGGTTACGCCGGCTGAACTCCGTGACGTCGTCGCCGTGGTGACCGATGCGGTGTACCTGAAAGCGCCGTGGGCAACTCCGTTCGACGGGTCGCTCACGGCCCCCGCTCCGTTCCATGTGTCAGTCACCGAGACCAGGACTGTCATGATGATGTCGGCGCCAATGATGTTCGACGCGCCCGTCTCGGTCAGTTCGTCGCTCGGTGCCGCCGAGCTTGCCTATAAGGGGGGCCATCTCTCTGCTTTGGTGCTCATGCCCCCGGTCGGCCAACTGAACGACTTCGAGGACAACTTGACCCCCGAGGGCCTGGCGCGGATCGTCGCCGGCCTCCACCGCCAGCCGGTCCGGCTCCAACTCCCCAGGTTCAGCGTGAATAGCGCCCTTCAGTTGAGGCAGGTACTGAGCGCAATGGGGATGTCCCAAGCCTTTAGTAATTCGGCCGACTTCGACAATCTCTCGCCCAGGGCCCTCAAGCTCGCTTTCGTCGTCCATGACGCGCAGGTCAAGGTGACGGAGGAGGGGACCGAGGCGTCCGCCGCCAGCGGCGGTGGGTTCGCGCCTACCGCGGTTGTGCCGCCGACCACGACGATCGTGTTCGACCACCCGTTCCTGTTCCTCGTGCGCGACAACACGACCGGTATGGTCCTGTTCGAAGCTCAGGTGACCGACCCGCTGGCGACCTGATTCAGAGGCTCCAGGCAAGGACTATCGAGTGCGCCCAGGAGAGCACGGGCGTCGAAACGCCGGCGAATATCGTGAACGCAACGCAAAGCCCGATCACAGTGGCGGTGGCCGCGGGCGCGTGCAGCTTTGCGGTCGGGGGTGGCCGCAATGCCAGAGCCGTGTCCCGGCCGCTCAAACCGGAAGCGGCCATAACCTGGAAGTCCGAACCTTCGTAGCCGCCTTCGTCGGTTGCAGCCTGAACGGGCGCGGCTGCTGGGGTTTGAGCAGGCATGTACATGAGGAACGCCACCCGCAGGTAGACGAAGGCGGCGATGGCAGCCCCGAGCATGCCTATCAAGGCCAAGGCGTACTGGCCCTTGGCGATCACGGCAGCAATGACGACCCATTTGCCGAGGAAGCCACTGGTGAGCGGTACCCCCGCCTGACCAAGCAGTAGCACGAGCATGGCAGCGGCCAGCCAACCGTTGCGCGAAGCCAGGTTGCGGACGGCGCTCAGGTCGTTGCGCGCCTCGTTCCGGCCCTGGAGGACACTGACTATGGCGAACGTCCCCATCACCATGAAGGTGTAGGTGAACAGGTAGAAGCAGACGGCGTTGACACCGTCGGAGGTGCCCGCCTGCAGCCCGATCAGCACATAACCGGCCTGGCTTATCGACGAGTAAGCGAGCATGCGCTTGATGTCGACCTGCGTAAGGGCCAAGACGGAGCCAACAAGGACTGACGCGGTGGCAAGGGCCCAGATTATTGGCCGCCAGTCGGATCTCTGGTAGATAAGGGCCATCATCAGGACTCGCACCAGGGCAGCGAAACCAGCCGCCTTGGCTACTGCGGCCATGTAACCTACGAAAGGCGTGGGCGCCCCCTGGTAGACGTCGGGCGACCAGAAGTGGAAAGGTACGGCGGCGACCTTGAAAGCAAGGCCCACGATCACCAGGCCCATGCCCGCCAACAAGACGCCGTTGTGGGTGACCACGTCCAGCGAGAAGAAGTAGAAGATGTTGTAGTACTGCAGCATGCCGGTAGCCCCGTATATGAGCGCGGCACCGTAAATGAAAATGGCGGAAGCGAACGAGCCGAGGATGAAGTACTTGAGGCCGGCCTCGCCTGACACCGCTCGGCGGCGGTGGTAAGCGGACATCGTGTAGAGAGAAATGGAGAGGATCTCCAGGCCCAGGAACAGGGATACGAACCCGGCTGCGTCGGCCATGAGAACGGCGCCGGTGGAACAAGCCATCATCAGGACGTAGGGTTCGGGGCCGTCGAGGTTCTCCCGGGTAAGGTACCCGTCGGCAACCATGGCACCCAGCACCGTGGCGCAGCCGAAAAGGATGGTGAAAAAGGCTCCGATATGATCGTAGAAGAGCTGCTCCCCCATGGTGAACGTGGCGGTGGAGAGGGTTGAGGTGCCGTTTAGGTCGACCCATTGCACTATCCCGTCGATAACCGTTCCCACTCCGGTCAGGACGGTGATCCCTGCCCACAGGCCCGGGTACCGGCGTTTGGGCAGGATGGCCGCCAGTCCAAGGGTCAGCAGGATGCCGCCGAACAGGACCAACAGAGGCGCAATGGCAGGGTAGTTGATCGACATCGAGATCGAGCCTCGAGCGGTGCAGAGCCCGATTATGCTCCCGTCCACCGAGTTGACACTGCAGCCCGCGGCCGACAAGAAATGGGCTGTCCCGTTCATGGGTTGCCTCCCGTACTAACCGCTGCCGTGGCGCTCGCCTTGGCCGCAGGCATATCCACGACCTGGTCTGAAGGCACTGCAAAGGTCCCGTGCGCCATGCCCGAAGCTGGCACCTTGAAGCTCGGGTCGGCGTACTCCAGATGCGTGACCAAGTGATTGACGGCCGGTTCTATGCGCGTGAGCACTGGTTGTGGGTACACACCGATAAAAATGATGCCCGCCAGCAAGGGGGCCACCGCCAGGCGTTCCGCCCACGTCATGTCCCGCACGCCGGCGTTTATGGCCTGAGCAGGGCCGTGGAAGACCCGCTGGTAAGCCCAAAGCAGGTACACGGCCCCGAGGACCACCCCGACAGTGGCCACGACTGCCCACCATCGGTGGGTAATGAATGTACCCAGCAGCACGAGCAGTTCGCCGATGAAACCGTTGAGGCCGGGCAGGCCGATATCGCTCATGATGACGGCCATGAAGACCCAGCCGAGGATGGGGGCGACGCTCTGCAGGCCACCGAGCTCGGCGAACCTGTAGGTGCGTCGGCGATCCCACACCATGCCCAGGAGCAGGAACAAGGCCCCCGTCGACAACCCATGGTTGATCATCTCGACGATCCCGCCGGTTATCCCCTGGGCCGTGAAACCGAATAGCCCGATGACGATGAAGCCGACACCCGCAACAGTGCCGTAAGCGACCAGGCGCTTCACGTCCTTTTGCACGGCAGCCACGACGGAGCCCCATATGATGCCGATGGCGGCCAGGGTGAGCGCCAACGGGGCGAGGTTGACAGCGGCCACTGGGAACAAGAAAATCCCCCAGCGCAGGATGCCGTAGGTGCCCAGCTTGAACAAGATGCCGGCCAGGACCATCGAGCCGCCGGTGGGCGCCTGAGTGTAAGCGTCGGGCATCCAGGTGTGAAATGGGACGAGGGGCATCTTGACGGCGAACGCCACGCCGAAGGCAGCCAGCAGCAGCTCCTGGTCGGCCACGGGTAGGTGCACTGCGCCCCGCGCCAGGGCCACTATGTCAAACGAGGCGGTGGTGCCCGACGGCTCATGCCCGGCCACCAGGAAGTAGGTGGCGAGTATCCCGACGAAGAGGAACGCCGAACCGGCGAAAGTGTAGAGGAAGAACTTCGTGGCGGCGTAGCCGGTTCGTGGGCCCCGACCACCGGCGATGAGGAAATACCCGGGCACGAGGGTGACTTCGAAGGCGACAAAGAACAAGAAGGCGTCCAGGGAAAGAAAGGTCGCCATGCAGGCCGACTCCAGCAGGAGCATCCAACCGAGGTACGCCCGGGGCGAACCGTCGGTCCGGGGGCTGGCCATGGCGATAGGGAAAAGCAGGGCCGTCATAGCCACCAGGAACAGCGAAATGCCATCCACTCCCACGTACCAGGAAATCCCGAGGGGCCCGATCCAGGATTGCCTGCTCGTGAACTGGAACCCCGCATGGGCATTGCCGGTCCTGAAGGCGATGACCATCCAGATGGCCAGGGCAAGCTCGAGGGTGGCGGCACCGAGGGCAAGTGGCCTCGTTGTGCTCCTCGTAACTGCCTCCGGCAATAGGGCGACAACCAGGGCGGCGCCCAGGGGGAGGAAGATAATGAGATCCAGAATGGGAAAGCCCATCAATTAGCTCCCGGTCCGGAAGGTGAGGTAGGTGAGGAGGACGACCACGCCGATGCCGATGCCCAGGGCGTAGGTACGGACATAGCCGTTCTGTACCCTTCGCACTACCCGGCTGGAAAGGGCGAGCGAACCGGCCACGCCGTTCACCAGACCGTCGACAAGCTTACGGTCCATCACGAAGGCCAGCCCGGAAGCAACGGCCCTCATCGGGCCGGAGACGGTGGCAGCCAGGATGTCATCGACGTACCAGGCCCGGCGCAGGAAACGCGGCTCCAACCGGGGGTGGGCCGCTGTCTGCCAGGTGCGCAAGCCCAAGACGAGCCCGGTACCAGCGACCGCCAAGGTCGCCCAGAACAGCCAGAATTTGGTACTCGAGCTGACCCTCACCGCTGTTGCCGTCGGGAAGGCAGGGCCCAGGAACTTGGACAGGAAGTCCATGTGGAAGAACGGCAAATTGATGAGGCCGCCGAGAACAGCGCCGACCGCCAGCACGACGAGTGGCACGGCCATGACCCAGGATGGGTCCTTCGGTGTAGCTTCAGCGTGGGCCGGCGCCGGCAGGCCGGTCCCCGGAGCTTCTTGGCCACCGGTGCCATGGTCGCCACCGGTCCGGGGTGAAGCGACGGGGCGTGCCTCGCGCCAGCGGGCCTGGCCGCTGAACACGAGGGCGAACTGCCGGCTCATGTAGTAGGCCGTCAGGCCTGCGGTCAGTACACCTGCGGCCCACAACGCTTTGTTCATCTGCCACGCCGACGCCAGGATGGCGTCCTTGGACCAGAAGCCGGCGAATGGCGGCATGCCCGAGATGGCCAGCCAGCCCGCGCCGAAAACGATCGTGGTGAGGGGCAGGTACTTGCGCAGGCCGCCCATGAGTTTCATGTCCTGGCAGTCGCCTAGGGCGTGGATGACGGCGCCGGCCGAGAGGAAGAGGAGGGCCTTGAAAAAAGCGTGCGTGAGCATGTGGAACAGGCCGTCGACGTAGTCGCCCGCCCCTATGGCCAGGAACATGTAGCCGAGTTGGGACACAGTTGAATATGCCAGCGCCTTCTTGATGTCGTCCTGGCTGCAGGCGATGGTGGCGGCCACCAGAGCGGTCCCGGCGCCCACGCTGGCGACGACCCAGGCGGTGGCGTGCGCGTACTGGAGCATCGGGGCCACCCGGGCCATCAGGTAAACCCCGGCCGTGACCATGGTCGCGGCATGGATCAGGGCGGAGATCGGGGTCGGGCCTTCCATGGCGTCGGGTAGCCAGATGAACAGGGGGATCTGGGCCGACTTGCCGACCGCCCCGAGGAAGAGGAGCAAGGTGATAGCCGTCGCCGTCGTCCCGGCAATGCCGTGGAGGGCGACTGGCCCGAGGACGGCGCTGTAGTCGAGCGAGCCGAAGTGGGCGAACATGAGGAACATGGCCAGGAGGAACCCGGTGTCGCCGACGCGGTTGGTAACGAAGGCCTTCTTGGCCGCCACCGCGGCGACCTCACGCTGGAACCAGAAGCCAACCAGGCCGTAGGAACAGAAGCCCACGCCTTCCCAGCCCAGGAACGAGAACAGGAAGTTGTCCGCCAACACCAGGACGGCCATCGAGAAAAGGAACAGGTTGAGGTAGACGAAGAACCGGTCGAAGCCGGGGTCGCGGTGCATGTAGCCGATGGAGTACATGTGGATCGCGGTCGAGACGCCGGTGACGAACAGGGCCATGGTCATGGACAGTGGGTCCACGATCAGCCCGGCGTTGACGTGGAGCCCAGCCACCGGGAACCAGGTGAATATGGTCAGGTCCGTCGTGCGGTGAGCGGTCGCCTGGCCCAGCATGTGGGCCCAGACAACGAGAGTGGCGACGAAAGACCCACCGGCAGCCACGGTGCCGACCCAACCGGCGGTCGGTTCTCCCAGGCGGCGGCCGAGGACCAGGTTGATGACGAAACCGATCAGGGGCAGGGCGACTATGGCGTAGGCGGCGTTGACCATGGCGCGTCAGCCTTTCAGCGAACTGATGTCATCGGCGGTGGCACCGCTGCGCCGGCGATAGATGGCCACGATGATGCCCAGGCCCACGACTACCTCGGCCGCTGCCACTACCAGCACGAAGAACACAGCGTCCTGGCCACCAAGGTCGTTGAGCATGCGTGAAAAAGTCACGAAGGTCAAATTGACGGCGTTGAGCATGAGCTCGATGCACATGTACATGACCAGGATGTTGCGCCTGACCAGGAGCCCGGTGGCCCCGATGCCGAACAGGCACGCGGCCAGGACCAGGTACCAGGGCCCGGGGACCGTCATCGTCCTGGTGCCCCGGGTTCGTGAGCCTGTTGGGCCGCCGGTTGGTCGGGTGCTTCGGCGGTTGTGGCCTGGCCCGCGCCGGGTGCTTTCGCCACGGGGCGTGCCGAGGCTGCCGTTTTGTGACCGGCGCTGGCGCCCGGCTGGGCATTGCGGCGTACAAGGATGACTGCAGCCACGACGGCGATGACCAATAGCACGGACGTCATTTCAAACGGTAGTAGGTAAGAGGCGAAAATGCTCTGGCCCAGCTTCTGCACGTTCTCGCCCGGCCCGTTCAAGGCTTCCGCGGCACCCTTGTAGCCGGTCGCCCAGTAGTGCACCTGGGACAGCACCAGGAGTTCGACCACCGCGACCACGCCGACCACAATGCCCGCGGGGGCCAGCGAGCGTAGCTTCGCCGGCGGCCGCACTTCCTTCCGGTCGACTCCGAGCAACATGATCACGAAGAGGAACAGGATCACGATGGCGCCCGCGTACACGATTATCTGCACCGCGGCGAGGAAATCAGCTCCCTGGTCCACGAAGAGCAACGCGATGCCGAAGATGGCCGTGACCAGCGCGAGGGCGCAGTGCACCGGGTTGCGTTGCAACACCACGCCGGCGGCGCCGGCGACGACCAGCAAAGCGCCTACGGCGTAGACCGCCCACGCCGAGTCGACGGCCAATTGAGTGGCGGCGAGCAGGTTCACCGCTGCCCTCCTTGAGGGCCTCGTTTAGGGCCTCGTTGACTGGCCGGGCCGGGCCGCCGGACCGGGCGCACGGTGCTGACGCCGACCCCCTTCAGCTCCGCGGCCCCCACTTCGCGGACTGAAATGTCGAAGTCGGCAGGGAAATCGGCCGCCGCAGAGTCGGATTGGCCCGCCTGTGGCGGACGCACACCATAGCCCAGCTCGCCTGACCAGAGTGGCACGCCTTCCAGGTCGGAACGCCCCGAGGGCGCCGTCGCCCTCACCCACGCGGACGTGTTGGTGTCGTCGCCCGGCTTCCAGTCCTCCCAGGGGAGGGCCTTGGGCTTGCCGGCATCGTCAACGACGAGCTCGGCCTTGGTGTATATGGCGTCGCTCCGGTTGGTGAAGGAGAACTCGAAGAGCTTGGACTCCGTTATGGCCTCCGTCGGGCAGGCCTCGACGCACAGGTCGCAGTGGATGCAGCGTAGGAAGTTGATCTCGTAGACAAAGCCGTAGCGCTCGCCTGGCGAGATGGGGGCGTCCGGCGGGTTGTCTGCGCCGCGCACGTAGATGCAGCGGGCCGGGCACACGCCGGCGCATAGTTCGCAGCCGATGCACTTCTCCATGCCGTCCTCGTAGCGGTTGAGCACGTGGCGGCCGTGGAGGCGCTCAGGTTTCGCGCGCTTCTGTTCGGGGTACTGGACGGTGACCTTTGGCTTGGCCGGTTGTTTACCGGTGACCAGGAAACCCTTGAAGAAAGAGGCGAACCGGCTGTCGAGGACGCTCATGGCGCCTCCAGTTCGGAGAGCATGCCGCCATCGGGCCCCTGGGCTTCACCCACCTCAATGGCCCTGGCCAGGAAAGTAAAGGCGAGGATGCTGCCGGATAGGGCAGCCAGGCCCCAACGCCAGCTGATGCGGCCCGCCGCCACGATGAGCAAGAGGGCGAGCGAGGCGGGGATCAACTGCTTCCACCCGAAGTTCATCAGCTGGTCATAACGCAAGCGGGGCAGAGTGGCCCGGATCCAGACATAGATGTACAACAAAACCAGGATCTTGACCGTGAACCAGAAGGGCCCGATCGAGTTCCCGGCGATGCGCGGGCCGTCTGGGCCACCGAGGAAGAGGGTGACGAAAATGGCCGAGTTGGTGATCACGGCCATGTACTCGGCGAGGTAGAACATCATGAAGCCCACGGCGGAGTACTCGAGGTTGAAGCCCCCAGCCAGTTCCTCTTCGGCCTCGACCAGGTCGAAGGGAGGGCGGGTCATTTCTGCCGTTGCAGCGATGAAGAATATGGCGGCGGGGACGCCATAGGACCTCAGGATATTCCAGTGGTAGAGGAACCCACCGTGCTGGGCGGCGACTATTGCGCCCGTGTGCAGGGAACCGCTCAGGATGACGACGGTCGCCACGCTGAGCCCCAGCGCCGCCTCGTAAGAAATCATCTGGGCGCCGGCCCGCACCGACCCGATCAGCGAGTACTTCGAGCCCGATGACCACCCGGCCAACATGACCCCGTAAACGCCGATGCTCGACGCTAAGAGCATGACAAGGATGCCCCAAGGGGGGTCGGCCAGTTGCAGCCGGGTCGTGTGCCCACCGATCGTTATCGTCCCGCCGAGGGGCACGATAGAAAAGGCCACGAACGCCGGCACCACCGATATCAGCGGGGCCAAGAGATAGACGAACCTGTCGCCCTCAGCCAGGTACAGCGTTTCCTTGAAGATCAACTTGGTGCCGTCGGCTACGGCCTGCAGCCATCCGTTCGGCCCTGCCCGGTTGGGCCCCCAGCGGTTGCCCAGGCGCGCTATCACCTTGCGCTCGAACATGATCATGAACACGACCGAACCCATGAGCAGGGCAAAGACGGCGAGGAGCTTCACAAGGACGATCGCCCAGACGACAAGGCCCAGTCCCTTGGCGAAGACGGGGTCCCCGATGTTGGTGGCAGCGATGATCACGGTGCCCCCGTCCCCTCGACGGTGAGTTCGGTGCAGGTGGCGGAGGCGTCGATGAGCGATCCGGCTGCGTCTCCGGGAACGTTGAAGGGCAGCACGGCGGTCCCTCTTGGCACACCCCGGTCCGCCACCACCGCTGCGACCACGCTGCCTCGCTTGGTGCTGACCCGGACGTCGTCCCCCGGCGCCGTCCCCAGGCGGGCGAGGTCGTCCGGGTGGAGCGACAGCCGGAGGGGTGGGTGCAGATTGGCCAGCGACGGCGAGCGTTGAACGAGCACACCGCCGTCCCACATTGGCCGGCTGGCGACCAGGCGCAGCCAGGGCTTTTCGCCACCTGGGGAGGTGTCCTCGGTGGTGACAGGGCCCGAGCTGGTTGGGCCAGGCGTGGCTGGTTGCAGCATGGGTGGGTGCGCCGGGTCCTGCGCCGCCGCGCCCGCGCCGGCACCAGGGACGTCGCCAAGGCCCACGCTGTCCCCGGTCCCGGCCCAGGGCAGGGCCACGGTCGTTGGGGGGTGGATCTCGGCAGAGGCGATGCCGGGGCCCGCTATCGGGTCCAGGGGCAGCGGGAACTCGGCCACTCCGGGCCCCGCCAGCCTGCCAGCGCTGGCCCCCAGGCCGACGACGACCCCGTCGCGCCCCTGGCGCGACGCGAGTAATTCGAGCGGGACGCCTGCATGTAGGGGCGAGATCTTTTGCACTTCGGCCCACAGTTCTTCCAGCGAAGCAGCTCCCAGATCGGCACCCAGGCGTGACGCCAGTTCCACCGCGATCATCCAGTCCGGACGGGCGGTGCCGGGCGGTGTCACCTTCTGGCCCAACCACGTGACGCGGCCTTCCGCGTTAGTGAAACTGCCACGCCGCTCCGTGTAGACAGCGGCTGGTAGCACGACGTCTGCGTGTTGCGTGCTCGGTCCGGCAAAGGCGTCGATGGCGACGACGAACCCCGCCGACTCCAGGGCGAGAGCCGCAAGCGTCTTGTCAGGGCAGTCAGACAGCGGGTCGGCACCGACCAGGAAGATGACATCCATACGCCCCGCTGCGGCGCGCGTGAGCATGCCCAGCGTGTCGAGCCCCTTTTCCTTAGGTAGTGACGTTCCCCAATGCCGCTCGTACCAGAGGCGCCCGTCGTCTAGGCTTACCCGGCCGGGCAACAAACCAGGTGCCATTCCGAGGTCGATGGCCCCGTTGACATTAGAACGGCGCAGCGCGGGCAGGAAGGCGACACCAGGGAGGCCGGCCAGCGAGCGAGCGGCTTCAGCGGCGCCGGTGGAGGGCTCAGCCAGCGATGGCCTGCCGATCAGGACTGCGATTGCCGGGCCCCCGGCCGCTTGGCCACCCGCCTGCGCTTGCTGCGCTGCCTGGCTTGCGGCTGCCTGGCTTGCGGCTGCCTGGCTTGAGGCGGCACGGATGGCCACGCGGGCACGCTCGGCTTCTTCAGCGGCAACACCGGCTACGTCGGCTGTGACGGCCGTGCCCGAGCACAGGGCCGCTACGAGCCCTGCCAACTCCCCGGGCCGGTACCGCAGGCTCTGGGCGGTCCGTGACGAAAGTCCGGTGGCCGCAGGGCTTATCTCGATGATCGGTACGCCCGCTTCGACGGCTGCATGCCTCAAGCGCAGGTACAGGACCGGTAACTCCTCTTTGACGTCAGGAGCGATGGTGATGATCAACGAGGCCCGGCAAGCCTCGTCGATGGTGGTCCGAGGCAAGCCGGCCAGGACTTCGGCGGGCAAGCCATCCCCCAGCTGAGCGTCCACGTTGTCGGTGTGCAGCACCGTGCGGGCCAACTTGGCCCAGGCGTAGGCGTCTTCGTTGGCCAGCCGCGCCCCGCCGATCACGCCGATGGCGTCCCCATGGGCACCACGCAGGTGGCTCGTGATCTCGGCAAATGCTTCCGACCAGCCTGCTTCTACCAGCTCGGTCCCGGCCTCAACACCGCGCTCCGGGGTGACCGGCCGGCGCACAAGTGGCACGGTCAGCCGCTCGGAGCTGTTGAGGGCCTCGAAGGCGAAGCGGCCCTTGTCGCAGAGCCAACCCCAATTGACGGGGTCGCTGTCGACGCCGAGGAAACGGACCACATGGCCCGAACTCGACTGCGCCACGACCCTGCAGCCCACTGCGCACAGAGTGCACGTGGTCTCCACTTGTTCGAGGTCCCAGGGGCGGGCCTTAAACCGGTACGGCTTGGCGAGCAATGCGCCGACGGGACAGATCTGCACTACGTTCCCGCTGAAGTTGGAGACGAAAGGCACGCCCGGGTTGATGGCGACCTCGGTCGAATCGCCCCTGGACGCAAAATCTATGCCGGCATCGCCGGCCACCTCTTCCGCAAAACGGGTGCAGCGGGCGCACTGAATGCAGCGCTCACGGTCGAGGAGGACCAGCGGGCTCAGGGGCACCGGCTTGTCCCAGTGGCGTTTCTCCTCGACGAAGCGGGTTTCTCCAGGTCCGTAAGCAAGGGTTTGGTCCTGGAGCGGGCACTCACCGCCCTTGTCGCACACCGGGCAGTCCAGCGGGTGGTTGACCAGCAGGAACTCGAGGACACCGTCCTGGGCCTTGCGGACCCCGGGACTGTCCGTGACGACCTCCATGCCATCGGTGACGGGGAGGTAGCAGGCCGGTGACAGCGAGAAGCCCCTGGGCCCCTTTACGTCCACCAGGCACATGCGGCACATACCGACCGGCTTCATGCGGGGGTGGTAGCAAAAGCGCGGTATGAAGGTGCCCGCTCGTTCGGCCGCGGCTATGAGCATCTCGCCCTTGGTTGCCCCGACCTGACGGCCGTCGATGGTGATGGTGGCGCCGTCGGGCGCAACCGGGCTGGCGGGCTGGGAGGCGGGCGCGGGCTCAGGCATATGCGGAGCTCGTTTGCAGCCGGTCCGGGGGAAGGGGGCAACGGCCGAGCCTGATGTGGTCCATGAACTCGTCGGGGAACATCCGTATGCCGGACGCGACGGAACTGGGGATGGATGGCCCCAGGACACAGATCGTGGTCTGGGCCGGGGGCCAGCTCACGCCGGGCGCGATGTTGTCGCAGATGTCCATCAACAGCTCCAGGTCGGCGTCGCGACCATGACCGTCTTCAATGCGGCGCATTACTTTCTCGACCCAACCGGAGCCTTCGCGACAGGGTGTGCACTGCCCACATGATTCGCGGTGGAAGAACCGGGTAATTCGCCAGACGGCGCGCACGATGCAGGTGGTCTCGTCCATGACGGTGACGGCTCCGGAGCCGGCCATGGATCCGGCCTCGGCGATCGTCTCGTTGGCCAGGGAGAGGTCAAGGTGTTGGGGGCCGAACCAGGGGGCGGAGACGCCACCGGGGATGAAGGCTTTCAGCGCCCGGTCCTGTCTTATCCCGCCGCCCAGCGCCGGGTCGTAGACCAGCTCGCGGAAGCTCACCTTGGCGAACTCCACTTCGTAATTGCCCGGCCGCCGGACATGACCGGACAACGCCATGATCTTGGTGCCCCGGGAGCGGCCCTCGCCCAAGGCGGCAAAGGCGGCGCTGCCGTTGCGCAACACCCAGGGCAGGTTGGAGAGGGTCTCTACGTTGTTGACCACGGTGGGGGCACCGTACAGGCCCACAGCAGCTGGGTAGTAGGGAGGCTTGATGCGTGGATAGCCTCTCTTGCCTTCGAGGCTTTCCAGGAGGGCGGTCTCTTCGCCGCATATGTAGGCGCCCGCGCCCGGGTGGACCACGATGTCGACCGAGAAGGCGGAACCGAGGATGTTGGCGCCCACTGCACCGTAACCGTAGGCCTCGTTTACAGCGGCTTGGAGCCGCTCCTGGGCGAGCGCCATCTCCCCGCGGACGAAAATGAAGACCCGGGCCGCCCGGACAGCGTAAGCGCAGATGAGGCTTCCTTCGATCAGCTGGTGTGGGTCTCCCTCGATCAGGGCATGGTCTTTGAACGTTGCGGGTTCGCTCTCGTCCCCGTTGACGACCAGGTAGACGGGCTCGGCTTTGCGCAGCATGCCCCATTTGCGGCCGGCGTCGAAGCCGGCGCCGCCACGGCCCAGGATGCTGGAGTCCAGCGTCGCCTGGTGAACCTCTTCGGGTGTCATCGCGAGCGCCTTGCGAAGCCCCTCGTACCCACCGTTGTCGAGGTAGGACCGCAGCGTCCAGCTCTGGGGAAGGCCAAGGCGGGAGGTCACGACCCGTGGCCCCGACATAGGACCAGACGCCTGTGGGCTCGTCATCGGCCGTCCTCTTCGTCCCCGCCCTCGTGGTGGCCGCCTTCCTGGGGGCCGCGGGGAGGAGTGGCACGGAGGGAGCTGTTCACGGCGGGCGTGGTGCGTGACGTCCCGAGTTCCACCGGGCGGCCGTGATCGTCGAGGGTGGCATTTTTCGCCCCATTGCCGCCCGCCCCGTCGCCGCCCACCCCGTCGGCAGGAGCACCCGCCCCGGCCATCAGACCGACGGCGCGTCGAACCCGGCACAGCGTGCCGTGAGGTGGCACCTCGTCGTCCAGACGGCCGGCACGGAGGTCTGCGGCCAAGGAGTCCCAACGCGCGGGCGTCATGTCGCCGAAGTAGCGCCAGTTGACGGTGACGCAGGGCCCATTGGCGCACAGAGCCAGGCACTCGGCGTCTTCAAGGGTGAAGGCGCCGTCCTCCGTCGTGCCGCCGGGGTGCACGCCGAGGCTCTCCTCCATGTGCTCCAGGAGCTCATAGGCGCCTTCCAGCATGCAGGCGACGTTCGTGCACACGGCAACCAGGTACTTGCCAACCGGTTCCAGGTGGAACATGTCGTAGAAGCTGGCCGTACCCCGCACCTCTGCCGGCGTCAGGTCGAGCAGCTCGGCGACGTGCTCGATCCCGTCAGGGCTGAGGTAACCGTCTTGTTCCTGCAGCACGTGAAGGACGGGTATGAGCGCGGAGCGCTCTTGCGGGTACAGGGCGACCAACGATCGCGCTCGCAAGAGGTTGTCGTGCGTGAGCCGGGCCACGTCTACCGATTTTTGCCGAGATGACGGCTTTGGGCCCAATCGGGCGTTATCCTCACGATGCCCGCGCTCAACGGTCCACGTCCCCCAGTACCGGGTCAATGCTGGAGATGCAGGCGATCACGTCGGGGATGAAGGCACCCCGGGCCATCGGGGCGAGCGCCTGCAGGTTGGCGAACGACGGGGCCCGGACGTGAAGGCGGTACGGCCGGGAGGTGCCGTCCGAGACTATGTAGCAACCGAGCTCGCCCCTTGGTGACTCGACCGGCACATAAGCGTCACCCGGGGCAACCCCGAAACCCTCGGTGAACAACTTGAAGTGGTGTATCAGGGCCTCCATCGACTCATCGATGCGGTTACGCGGCGGCGGCGTCAGCTTCTTGTCCTGAGAGCGGTAGTCACCCCGCGGCATCGCTTTAGCAATCTGGCGGACTATCCTAACGGATTCGCGGATCTCGTTGACGCGTATAGCAAAACGGTCCCAGCAATCACCGGCCGTCCCGATTATCACATCGAAATCGACCTGGTCGTAAAACAGGTACGGGAAATCGCGCCTTACGTCGTAAGCAACACCGGTCGAGCGCAACAGCGGCCCCGTCAGGCCCAGGCCGACGGCGGTGGAACTGTCAAGGCTCCCGACGCCTTCCATGCGGTTTTGCAGGATGGGCTGCCCGGTGAGCAGGTTGTCATACTCGCCCATACGTTTCAAGACTGTGTCACATATGGCCGTTACGTCGTCGCGCCAACCATCGGGAAGGTCGGCAGCGACGCCACCGGGCCGGACGTAATTGTGGTTCATCCGCAACCCGGTGACCTTCTCGAAAAAGGACAGGAGCAGCTCACGGTCGCGCCACCCGTAAACGAGCATGTTGAGAGCGCCGAGATCAGCGCCGTTGGTGGCGAGCCACAACAGGTGCGATGCGATACGGTTGAGCTCGCACATCAGCATCCTGATCCAACCGGCCCGCGCCGGCACCTCGGTCCCCGTCAGTGTTTCCACTGAGAGCGAATAGGCGAGCTCATTGAAAAAGGGGGAGAGGTAATCCATACGGGTCACGTTGGTGGAGCCCTGGTGGTACATGAGCTCCTCGCCTGTCTTCTCCATGCCCGTGTGGAGGTAACCGACCACCGGCTTGGTGCGCAGGACCTGTTCCCCGCGGAGCTCGACCATCACCCGCAGGACGCCGTGCGTTGAGGGGTGGGACGGTCCCAGGTTCAGGATCATCGTCTCGTCGTCGGGTGCTTCGTAATTCAGGTCACCCGGGTCGATGTCGATGCCCTCCGGCAGGCGGAGCACCCCTCCAGCCTGGGCACGCAGCTCCCGCACCGTCGACTCCTGGCGCGCCAACATCTCCTGGGCGCCTTCGGAGGTCTTTGCCTTGAGCAGCTCGGCAAGAGGCGGCGCCGCGTTGCGAGCGGTGCTGTGAATTGTCATCGGGGCGACTCCTTGAACTGCACCGGCACACGCCCCGTGGCGTAGTCCTTGCGCAATGGGTGCCCCTCCCAGTCCTCGGGCATGAGGATGCGGGTGAGATCAGGGTGGTCGCTGAAGCGAACTCCGAACATGTCGAAGGTCTCGCGCTCATGGGCCTCGCTCCCCGGCCACAGGTCGAACAGGCTTGGCACTACAGGGTCGTCGGCCGGCACCTGGCAGCGCACGCGCAGCCTCTCCCGGCGGGAGAACGACAGGAGCTCCACCACGACCTCGAAGCGCTCAGGCTGTACCCCCGAGGGCAGGTCGCGCCCCGGGTGGGTCAAATAGTCGACGCCCGTGAGCCCGATGCACGCCTCGAAGCCCTCCCGGTACAGAGCCTCCATGAGGGGCAGGTACCGAGCCCGGTCGGTGTGGACCGTGCGCTGGCCGAACTTTTCGGTCAGCGGGCAACCGTGAAGTCCCGGCGGTCCCGCGGTTGCTTGGCTCACCGGGCCACCTGCTTGGCTCACCGGGCCACCTGCTTGGCTCACCGGGCCACCTGCTTCGCTCACCGGGCCACCTGCTTCGCTCACCGGGCCACGGCCTGGCCGCTTCGCACCGGGCCTGTAGCAGCGAGTTGATGCGGCGCCATCTCCTCCAGATGGATGCCCGCGCCGGCGCCCGTCTGGGCTCGCCTGCGGGTTATCTCGCCACGGCGGATCTGCTCGTGCAGGGTCAGGATGGAGTGAATGAGGGTCTCCGGTCCGGGTGGGCAGCCAGGAGTGTAAACGTCCACGGGCACAACCTGGTCGACACCCTGGACAAGCGCGTAGTTGTTGAACATGCCTCCGGTCGAGGCGCATACACCCATCGAGATGACCCACTTGGGTTCCATCATCTGGTCGTAGACCTGGCGCAGCACCGGGGCCATCTTCTGGCTGAGGCGACCGGCGACGATCATGAGGTCGGCCTGGCGAGGCGACGCCCGGAACACCTCCATACCGAAGCGGGCCAGGTCGAAATTGGCCGCGCCGGCGGCCATCATCTCGATGGCGCAGCAAGCCAGGCCAAAGTTGGCGCCCCACGAACTGGACGCCCGGGCCCACTTGACGACCTCTTCGAGTGTGCCAGTGAAGAAGTTGTGGCGCAGGTCCTCCAACGCCATCTACTGGTCCTCTGTCTTGGTAGCGGCAGGGGACGGACCGGTTTTGGGGGTCGGACCGGTTTTGCGGGTCGGACTGGTTTTGGGGGTGGCGTGCTCTGTGATCGCCCCTGGGCGGCTCACACGGCGGATAGTGGCGTTGAGCGAGCGGCCCACGGGCGCCCCCGTGCGGGACCCGATGCGTTTGGCCGGGCCCCAGTCAAGCGCACCTTCGGAGACAAGGTAGGCGAAGGCGATGAAGACGACCCCCACGAACGTGGCCATCTCCACGACACCGAACTTCCAGAGCTGGCGGAACATCACCGCGAACGGGTAGAGGAACACAATCTCGATGTCGAAGATGATGAAGATCATGGCCACCAGGTAGAACCGCACCGGGAAACGCGGTGCCGGCGAGCGCCTGGGGGCAATGCCCGACTCGTAGGGACCGGACTTGGCCGGATTGAGCCGGCCGTTGGGACCGAGCATCCGGGAGGCCACGAACGACCCGACAGCGAACACCAGGGCCAGGACGGCAAGCAGCAGGATCGGGAGGTACTGGTCCATCACCGCTCAGGCTAGCGCCAGCGGGCGCTCGATCTCATTGCGGCGCCCGGGTGGTGCCGGGGGCAACGAGCCGCAGGTCAGTGCCTGCGAAGATCAGGGGGGCTAGTAGCATCTGGCAAAGCCCCGGTCGTGCCGTACCCGGCCCGGCCCCTCGAGCCCTTCAGGGAACACATGACCACCACCACTCCTACTGGCGACACACACTGCGAAGTCCTGGTAGTCGGCGCTGGCCCATCGGGGTCTTCGTGCGCGTATTGGCTGGCGAAGGCCGGCCATGACGTGGTCGTTGTCGAACGCAAGGCGTTCCCGAGGGAAAAGACCTGCGGTGACGGCCTAACCCCCCGCGCGGTGCGCCAGATCGAGGACATGGGCCTTGGTCAAGAGCTGTCCGCGTGCCACCGCTATGGCGGCCTTCGTTCCCATGGTTTCGGCCGCACGCTCGAACTGCCCTGGCCCCCGGTCAACGGGTTGCCCCGGTACGGCTACGTCGTCACCCGCAAGGACCTTGATGCCATGGTCGCCGGTAATGCAGCCAAGGCTGGTGCCACGCTGTGGGAGCAAACTGAGGCAACGGAGCCGCTGGTGGAGGGCGGTTGCCTTCGCGGTGCTCGTTTGGTGGCTAAGGGCGAGGACGGCCAGAGTGGTCGTGTGAAGGCGACTTACGTAGTGGTCGCCGATGGAGCGAACTCCCGTTTCGGCTGGGCACTGGGCAACCAGCGCAACCGTACCTACCCGCAGGGCATGGCATTGCGAGGATATTGGGCTTCGCCTCGCCACGACGAACCTTGGATCGATTCCTGGCTCGACCTGCGGGATGAGGCAGGCCATGCCATGCCTGGTTACGGCTGGATTTTCCCTCTGGGTGACGGGCGCGTCAATGTCGGTGTCGGCCTCCTGACCACCTCGGCGCGCTGGAAAGGGGCCAACACCGGCCAGATGCTGGACGCGTTCTGCAAGTTGGTGCCGGAGTCCTGGGGCATCAATCCCCAGACGTGCCTCGGCCCTGCGACTGGAGGCCGGCTCCCCATGGGCCTCTCCGTAGGGCCCCGCTTCGGTCCTACGCACCTGGTGGTGGGAGATGCCAGCGGCATGGTCAACCCCTTCAACGGGGAGGGGATCTCCTACGGGTACGAGACGGGCCGCCTTGCGGCTGGCGTCCTGACCGAAGCGCTCGCGGCCGGCGACGCAGGGGTGCTGAGGCACTACGAAGAGCGGCTTCAGACCGAGTACGGGCTCTATTTCCGGGTGGCCCGGGCCTTCGTGCGGGCCATCAGCCGGCCCCAGGTGATGCGGGCGTGCGCGGCCACAGGGATGCAGAGCCGCTCGCTCATGGAATGGCTCCTGCGCATCATGTCCAACCTGCTGCGCCCGGACGAGATCGGGCCGGCGGAGGCTGCCTACAAGGCCGTGGCTGCCATTGCTCGGGCCAAGCCTCCCTCAAGCTGAAGCAGGGGCCACTTCCCGGGCGACCTCGGCAAAGGCGGCGAGCGTCGCCTCCAGTTCGGCTTCACCGTGCGCCAGGCTCGGGAAGAGCACCTCGTAGGCACCCGGCGCTATGGCAACGCGCCGGCTGAGCAGGCCGCGCATCACGGGTGGGTACAGGCCGGTAGCGGCGGAGGCCCGGGCACCCTCGTAGTCGTGTACGGCGGCGGCCCCGAAGAAGATACCGAGAAGTGGTCCTGCCACGGGGACTCGCAATTCCAGCCCTGCCTCTTGTGCCAGCGCGGCCAACCCGGCCGCCAGGCGACCGGCGAAAATCGAGAGCCGCTCATAGCAGCTGTCATCCAGGAGAGAAAGGACAGCGAGGCCCGCCGCTGTCGCCACCGGGTTGCCCGAAAGGGTCCCAGCCTGGTAGACGGGCCCTCCAGGCGCGAGATAGCCCATCACTTCCCGTCTGCCTCCGAAAGCAGCCAGCGGCAACCCTCCGCCGACCACCTTGCCGAGGCACCACAGGTCCGGCACCACGCCGAACAGACCGGAGGCACCTCCCCGGGCCACCCTGAAACCGGTGATCACCTCGTCGAAGATGAGCAGGGCGCCGGCCCGCGTGCACGCCTGGCGCAGGCCCTCGAGGAAGCCCGGGACCGGCGGGACGAGGCCCATGTTGGCCGCTATGGGTTCAACGACCACGGCTGCCACGTCATCGCCGAGCGCGGGGACCACGTTGTAGGGCACCACCATCGTCTCGGACACGGCACCCCGGGCTACTCCCGCGGACGCGGGTAGGCCGAGAGTGGCCACCCCGCTGCCACCCCCAGCCAGGAGGCCGTCGCTGTGCCCGTGGTAGCAGCCGGAAAACACTACGACCCGGTCGCGCCCGGTCGCCCCCCGGGCCAGCCGCACAGCGGCCATAGCCGCTTCGGTACCGCTGCTGACGAGCCGCACCTGTTCACACCCCCGGACCCGGGTACAGATCTCCTCAGCCAGGCGGACTTCCCCCTCGGTCGGCGCCCCGAAGGTCGTCCCTTGGGCCGCGGCGTGCTTGATGGCCTCGATGACTTTGGGGTGGGCATGGCCCAGGATGGAGGCCCCGTAGGACTGCACGTAGTCGACGTAGCGGTGGCCCTCGACGTCCCATACGTAGGCGCCCTCGCCCCGGCTGACAAAATAGGGGGTGCCGCCGACGGACTTGAAAGCGCGCACCGGGGAGTTGACGCCCCCGGGCGCCACCCGGCAGGCACGCTCGAACAGCGCCTCGTTGGTCCCCGGAGCCCCCAAAAGTCCCCCCCTCTCAGGAACCGAGTAGCTCGGCTACCTCGCCGGCGAAGTAGGTCAGCACGATGTCTGCCCCGGCGCGTTTGATTGCGCCAAGCTGTTCCAGGGCGACGGCGGTGCCGTCCAGCCAGCCGCGTTCGGCGGCCGCCTTGACCATGGCGTACTCGCCACTCACGTGGTAGGCGGCAATCGGCACCCGCACGGCTTGGCGCACTGCGGCGATGATGTCCAGGTACGTGAGGGCGGGTTTGACCATGACGATGTCGGCCCCCTCGGCCACATCGAGCTCCACCTCCCGCAGTGCCTCTCTGGCGTTGCGCGGATCCTGCTGGTAGCCCCGCCGGTCACCTCCGCCGGCGATGGTGACGTCGACCGCCTCCCGGAACGGGCCGTAAAGGGCCGAAGCGAACTTGGCTGCGTAGGCAAGGATGCCGACCTCTGCATAACCCCCAGAGTCCAGTGCCGCCCGGATGGCGCCGACCTGGCCGTCCATCATTCCCGACGGGGCCACCAGGTCCGCGCCGGCTTCCGCCTGAGCCAGGGCCACCCGGCCGTAAAGGGCCAACGTCGGGTCGTTGGCGACTTCACCTCGAAGGCCCAGCACTCCGCAGTGGCCGTGGTCGGTGTACTCGTCGAGGCAAAGGTCGGCAATCAGGACCATTTCAGTGCCGACCTCCTGGCGCAGAGATGAGAGGGCCAGCTGAACGATGCCGTCGGGCGCCCACGCCTGGCTTCCCTCGGGGTCCTTGGTGGCCGGGATGCCGAACAGGACCAATGCTGGCACGCCGAGGTCGCAGAGGCGCCGGGCCTCCCTGGTGAGCGACTCCGGCGTGTGTTGCACCACGCCGGGCAGCGAAGAGATCGGCCTGGGAGCGTCCGTCCCTTCCCTCACGAAAAGGGGAGCCACCAGATCCTTCGCAGACAGGCTGGTCTCCGCCACCATTTCCCTCAGCGCGGACAAACGGCGCAGGCGGCGCATCCGGGTGGCCGGAAAACCCATGGGGATACGCTATCCCGTTACAAAGCACTGGGAAGCCTTGTGACCTTAGTCCCTACCAAGTAGGCTGCTGCCACCCTTACGGTCTGGTGGACCGAAGCTGTTCAGGGAGGGCATGAGATGTCTAACCGCCGGTTCAGGGAGCCCTGATGCAACTGCTCCTGGCCCGCTGGGAATTTTCCGTGGTCACGGTGTTCCACTTCCTTTTTGTGCCCCTCACAATAGGGCTTGGCTTCCTGGTCGCGGTCATGCAGACGCTCGCTCACCGGCGCCGGGACCCGGTCTGGGACAAACTCAGCCGCTTTTATGGGCGTCTTTTCCTCATCGAAATGGCGGTTGGCATTGTTACCGGCATCACCCTCGAGTTCCAGTTCGGGCTCAACTGGTCGGCCTATTCAGTGTTCGTGGGCAATATCTTTGGTGCTCCCCTTGCCATTGAAGCCCTGCTGGCGTTCTTCATGGAGTCGACATTCATAGGGTTGTGGATCTTCGGCCGGGACAGGCTGCCGGCCCGGGTGCACCTGGCGACAATATGGATGGTTAGCCTGGGGACGGTCCTGTCCGCGTTTTTCATCCTGGCAGCTAATTCGTGGATGCAGCACCCGGTGGGCTACAAGTTGCTGCACGGCCAGGCGGTGTTGACGAATTTCTGGGCCGTGCTCGGCAACCCGGTGGCCCTGGGTGCTTTCGCCCACACGGTCCTGGGCGCACTCGCCACCGCCAGCGTCTTCGTGCTCGGGATAAGCATCTGGCGGGCGAAGCGTGAGCCGGCTGGCAGCGAGCAACGCTCCGCTTTCCTACGGGCCACCAGGTTCGCGTCCTTCTTCACCCTGGGTGCGACCGTGCTCACGGCTATCGCCGGGGATACACAAGCGCGGCTGATGGATGTTTACCAGCCGATGAAGATGGCAGCCGCCGAGGCGCTCTACAACACGAAGTCCGGTGCCTCCTTCTCGATCCTCACGATAGGCAACTTGAAGGGCCAGTCCACTTTCCAGATCAGGATCCCCCACCTTCTGTCCCTGATCGCCGACCTGTCCTGGAGCGGGCAGGTGAAAGGGATAAACAACCTTCAAGCCACTGATGTCGCAAAGTACGGTCACGGCAGCTATACCCCGGTGATCCCGCTCACCTATTGGTCGTTCCGGACCATGGTGGGAGCCGGGATCCTGATGATCCTACTGTCTGCCTGGGGCTTGTGGCTTTGCCGGGGTGACGCGGCAGAGCGCCTGGCTGAGCACCGATTGTTCGGGCGCCTGGCGCTGTGGGGCATGGTCCTGCCGTTTATCGCCAACACGACCGGTTGGATCTTCACCGAAGCAGGCCGCCAACCCTGGATCGTCTTCGGCCTGATGACGACGGCCAAAGGCGTGTCCAGCACGACGACGGCGGATGTGGCCTTCACGCTGGTGGTCTTCATCTTGGTCTACGGGATCGTGGGTGCGGTGGACGCCTGGCTCCTGGTGCGGGCGGCAGGCCACAGCCTCGATGAGACCGGGGGCGAAGACGAGTTCGAAGACGCTGAGCTGGCCGGCCTCGTTTATTGAGATGTGAGGGCTATTTGATCATGAGGGAAGACGATGGCACCCTTTGCTGACCTCAACACCACCTGGTTCGCTCTTATCGGTTTGCTGTGGGCTGGTTACCTTTTCCTGGAAGGTTTCGACTTCGGTGTGGCGATCATCGCGCCGTTCGTCGCCTCTGACGAGATGGACAAGAGGCTATGCCTCAACTCGGTGGGCCCGGTGTGGGACGGCAACGAAGTGTGGTTGCTGACAGCCGGTGGGGCCACTTTCGCTGCTTTCCCGCTGTGGTACGCCCGGCTGTTCAGCGGTTTTTACCTCGCTCTGTTCCTCATTCTCCTGGCCCTGATCGCCCGCGGTGTGTCATTCGAGTTCCGGGGGAAATACTCATCGCCCGTCTGGCGCAGGATCTGGGACTGGGCCAATTTTGGGGGCAGCCTCATCCCGGCCATCGTGTGGGGGGCCGCTTTCACCAACCTGGTGCACGGCGTGCCTCTCAGTCCCCACGGGCAGTACTTCGGGGGCCTGATCGGGCTCCTGCACCCGATTGCGCTGGCCGGTGGGTTGGCCAGCTTGGCCATTTTTGCGCTCCACGGGTCCGTCTTCCTCTCGCTCAAGACCACCGGGGAGTTGGCCGCGCGGGCACGGCGTGCTGCCGTGATCGTCGGCCTGGCGGCTACGGTGCTTTTGGCGGCAACGGTCGTATGGTTGGCGGCTGCCGGCCGCCCGGCCATAGCCGGCTCGATCAGTGGTGCTGTGCCGCTTGTCCTGGGCATTGTCGCCGTCGTCGCCGTGGGGCTGGGAACGGCGCTGGTCGCCGGTGGACGGGAGGGCTGGTCCTTTATCTCGACTGGGGCAGCGATCCTGGCCACGATGGGAGCCGTTTTCTCCGGGATGTTCCCCGCGGTGATGCCGGCAAGCAACCGGGCAGCCAACTCCATCACCATCGGGGCGGCCGCCTCCCAGCACAACACCCTGATGGTGATGACCATCGTGGCCGCCATCTTCACCCCGTTCGTGCTCGTCTACCAAGGCTGGACCTACTGGGTCTTCCGCCAGCGCCTCAGCCGGCCCGGTCCGGGCGGCCCGGCGCGGCCCGGGACCAGGACGGCAAAAGCCAGGGCGGCCCGCTCGGCGCCGGCTGCCGGGAATGCCTGACACCGCCAACCCAGGCCAGACTGCTTGGAAGGGCCCCATCGACAAGCGACTGATGAGGGAGCTGCCCGGTCTCCGTTCCAGCGTGGCTGTCTCCGTGGCGGCCGGTCTTTTGGCCACCGTCTGTGTCGTGGCCCAGGCGCTCGCCCTGGCTGCCCTGCTGGCCGGCGCCATGCCCGGGGCTCGTCCCGGGGACCGTGCCCGCTGGTTTGTCGTGTTCGCGGCAGGGCTGGCCGGCCGGGTTCTTACCGCACTGGCCGGCGAGGTCGTGGCCGGTGCCAGTGCCTCTACGGCCAAGGCCGAACTGCGTTCCCGGCTTGTCATGGCCGCCCTTGGCGAAAGGCCTGCCCCCGCGGCGGGGACGCCCCCGGGCTGGCCCGCGGCGGTACGTTCAGGCCTGCCTTCGGTTGCGCTCCCGGGAGGCCCCGGGGAAATCGCCACGCTTGCCGGTCGGGGCCTCGACGCCCTGGACGTCTACGTCGGGCGGTGCCTGCCCGACCTTGTGCTGGCCGTGGTCGCCCCGCTCGCGCTGCTCGTGGCGGTGGGCGTGCTCGATTGGGTCTCCGCCTTGATGCTGGCCGTCGTGGCCGGGCTGTTCCCCGTGTTCGGGGCTCTCGTGGGACGGCCCAGCACGGCTCTGGCCAGCGAACGCTGGAGACGGGTGGAGCACCTCGGGCGCCAGGTGGCCGACCTGTTCCAGGGGTTGCCCGCTCTGCGTGCGTTCGGGCGCACGAACCTCCAGCGTGACAGGATCATCAGCGCCAACGAGGCTTTACGCCGCTCAAGCCTCAAGGTGCTGCGGGTGGCGTTCCTGTCCGCCCTGGTGCTCGACACTCTGGGCTCGGTCTCGGTGGCCCTGGTGGCCGTGCCCCTCGGGCTGCGCCTGCTCAACGGGTCTGTGCACCTTTCGTCTGCTTTGGCCGTCCTGGTAGTGGCGCCCGAGGTGTTCCTCCCCCTGCGCCGGGCCAGCGCCGAGTTCCACGAAAGCACCGAGGGACTGGCCGCAGCGGGAAGGGCGTTGGCGTTGATGGAAAGGGGGCCGGTCGGGGTCTCGAGGAAGCCAGCAAGCCGGCGGGAGCCCTTGCCCGTCCCGACAGAGCGACGCGGGCCCACGGATCCTTTCAGCGTGGCCGTGGGACTGCACTCAGTAACGGTCGAGTTCCCGGACAGGGAGTCGCCCGTGCTCGACGGTGCCGACCTCGTCATTGCGCCCGGTGAGACGGTGGTGCTCGTAGGGCCCAGCGGGGTGGGAAAGTCCACCGTGATGTCGTTGCTGCTCGGTTTTGTAGTCCCCACCATGGGTTCGGTGACTGCCGGCGGCCTGGACATTTGCCAGTTTGACCTGGACGAGTGGCGCCGTCACCTCACTTACCTGCCGGAGCACCCGACATTGCTGGCCGGCACCGTGGCGGACAACCTCCGGCTGGCTAATGCCTCGGCGACCGACGCCGAGCTCTGCACCGCCCTGGCCAGGGCAGGGGCGCCCGAACTCCTGGCCGGTCTTCCCCGCGGGCTGGCGACACCCATCGGTGAAGGTGGCTGTTCGGTTTCGGCTGGCGAACGCCAGCTGATCGCTCTGGCCCGGGTGCTGCTGCGCCCACGTCCGCTGTACTTGCTCGATGAGCCGACCGTGCACGTTGACGAGGACTGCGAAGCCGAGGTACTGGAGGCCCTGCGCCACGACCTTGCTGGTCGCAGCGCTTTGGTCGTGTCCCACCGCCCGGCCGTGCTGGCCCTTGCCGACCGGGTGGTAACCCTTGTCGAGGGGAAGTTCGTGGCGGTTGGCGACGAGATCCCGATTGGGGTGCCAGTATGAGGGTGCGTTACAGCGCGACGGCCCGCGGCGCGACGGCCCGCGGCCCGGGCGCCGCAAGCCTCACCGCGTGGCAGTTCGGGCCGACCGTGGGCGCCGGCGTGTTGAGCGCCGCCTGCGGAGTGGGCCTCCTAGCTACCGCGGGGTGGCTCATAACCCGTGCCTCGCAGCGCCCTGGTGTCTTGTCGCTGTGCATCGCCATCGGCGCTGTGCAGGCATTCTCGCTGGGTAGGGGCCTGGCTCGCTACCTGCAGCGGATCAGCGTCCATGACATCTCTCTCAGGGTGCTCGGCTGGTTGCGCCTTCAGCTCTACGACGCCGTTGTCCCTCTCGTGCCTGGAGGACTGGGGGCCAACGGTTCGGGTGAGGTCCTCTCTGGGTTCGTGTCCGACACCGAGGTGGTGGCGGAGAGCTTCGCACGGTCCACGATGGCAACAGTCGACGTGATTGCAAGCGTCGCTCTAGGGACGGTAGTGGCAGGGTTGGTCGAGCTCTCATTGGGTGCCGTCGTGCTGGGTGGTGGACTGGTCGTAGTCGCCGTTTGCTTCCTGCTCGCCCGGCTCGGGCGTTCCCTCGAGGACCGGACAGCGGCTGAACGCGGCGAACTGGCCGGCGCAGTGGTCGGAACGGTCCTGTCTGCCCGCGAACTTGTTGCTTTCGGCCGCCAGGACCTGGTTGCACGCCGCCTCGAAGAGGTGAGCAGGCGGTCCGCGTCGCTGGCGGTGCGCCGAGCACTCGCCTCCGGGGTCGCCCGGGCCGGGGCGATCGGCGCTGCCGGCGGCGTGGTCATGGCGGTGACAGGTGTGGGTTTGGCCGCCGCGGACGCCCACCGCCTTTCCGGGGTGATGCTGGCGGTCGTGGCCTTCGCCACCCTCGCTGTCATGGACCAGTGCGCCAATCTCCCGGCGGTACTGGCCAGCGGCAACTCTGCCCGGGCGGCCGCGGGTCGCCTACGGCGCCTGGACGAAATGGTGCCCCTGGTCGTCGATCCAGGAGCCGACCACAGCGCCGCGGCGCTGAAGGGCAGCGGAGACCTCGTCGACGCGAGGACGGTGACGGCTGACGGCGCGAGCGTGCTGAAGGGCGTTTCGCTTTGCGTGGGCCAAGGCGAGCACGTAGCCCTGGTCGGGCCGAACGGCTCGGGGAAGACGACCGCTGTTGGGGCCCTTCTCCACTTCGTCCCGGTCTCCAGCGGCCAGGCCCGTCTGGGCGGTGCCGACGTGTCGACGATGACCCGGGAAGGAATAGCCACTCTGGCCGCTTGGGTGCCGGAGGAGACACATGTTTTCTCAGCCAGCCTGGGCGACAACCTTCGCCTGGGCCGCGCGTCCGCCAGCGACGACGAGTGCCGCGTCGTCCTCGAGCGAGTCGGCCTGGCCAGATGGGCGGGAACGCTCCCTGACGGTCTCGCCACAGTCCTCGGTGCCGGCGGCCGGCAAGTCAGCGCCGGCGAACGCCAGCGGCTCGGCCTGGCCCGGGCGCTGTTGGCCGGCCCGCCACTGTTGCTGCTGGATGAGCCCACTGCCCACCTGGACCCTGCTACCTCGGCGACGGTGCTCCTTGAACTATTGGATGCTGCCGCCAATCGGTCGGTGCTGGTGGTGAGCCACGACTCTGGCATCGCCGCGCACGTCGACAGGGTTGTCGCCCTGAGGGACGGGCGTGTGAGCGGTGTCAGTCGTGGAGGGAGGTCGGCGGTCGTGCCGCCCCCGGGCCAGGAGCCGACAGGGCACTGACAAGCGCATCTACCAAGCCTTCGACGGTATGCTCGGAGGCCTCCACGGTCATAGTCAATCCCCGCGCTCGAGCGGTGGCGGTCGTCGCAGGACCTATGCAGACGACGATCGGCGGCCCAGCGGGCGTCGTGGAGCTGACCTGGTCCAAATAGGAGTTGACGGCTGAGGGCGAGGCAAAACAGATGACGTCGGCCCGGCTAGAGGCGGCCAACATCGCCGGGCTGATCGGGAGCGGGACTGTGCGGTAGGCCTCGACCACATCGACCTGCCAGCCTTGCTTGGCGAGCCCTCGCGCAAGCTCAGGCCGAGCGCCCGACGCCTGGGGTAGTAAAACGGCTGCTTGGCCACCGAGGCGCGAAGGGCGATCACCCGTTGGGGATGGCGCGGGGAAACAGGCGAGCAGTCCTTCGACGCGGTAATCCGCCGGCACCAGGTCGGCCACGATACGGTAGGCCGCGAGGGCCCCGGCCGTCGCCGGGCCGACAGCAGCCACAGCGGCCGGCGCGAAGATGCGAGCGTCGGGGACGAGTTGGAACAGACGCTCAACGGCATTGGCGGAAGTGAAGATGACCCACGAATAGGCGCCGGCAGCCAACCTCTGTACGGAGGCGGCCAAGGCCGCGCCGCCGTCGGAAGCCGGGACCTGGTCGACGGTCGGCATCTCGAGTACCCGCGCCCCGAGGTCTCGCAGCCGTCGGCTCAATGCCGGGGCCTGGTGAGCTGCCCGGGTCACGATGACCGTCTTGCCTGCCAAAGGCCCGATCCCATCCAGGGGGCCACCCGGGCGACAACCCGCAAGGTCGCCCCGAGGGCCACCAGCAGGGTTACCCGCAGCGCCACCCTCAGGTCCGCTCATCGCCCGCCCTCCCGGGCCGCCAGCAGCTCGCTACCTCCTCCCGCGAGCACTAGCTCGGCGACCTCTCGGCCAAGCTCGTTGGCACGCTGGGGGGGCCCGTCCGCTCCCCGGCGGACCACAACTGTTCCGTCCAGCCTGGCGACCAGGCCTTCCAGGTGGATCACCCCCGCTTTTGTGACAGCGTAGCCGGCGACGGGCAGGTCACAGGCGCCCCCGACCGTGACCAGGAACGCCCGCTCTGCGTCGACCGCGCGCCGGGTGGGTGTTTGGTCGATCGGCCCGAGGAGCCGGATGCTTTCGGCGTCATCGGCCCGGCACTCGACGGCGATGGCACCCTGAGCCACCTGCGGGAGCATGACGTCAGTTCCCAGGACCTCCATCGGGGCCGGTTCCAGGCCCAGTCTGGAGAGCGCCGCTAGCGCTACCACGATCGCGCCGCCAGGTGGTACCCCGGAAAGGCGGGCCCCGATGTTGCCACGCAAGCCCTGAAAAGCCAGATCCGGTCGCAGGGCGGCGAGCTGGGCGCGACGGCGCTGGCTCCCCGTGGCTACGATCGCCCCGGGAGCCAGGTCGGACAGGCGTGCCCCGACCAGAACGTCCCTGGGGTCGGCACGCTCCGGTACAGCGGCCAGGCACAGGCCCGGGCTCGGAAGCGGTTGCAAGTCCTTGGCCGAATGGACGGCTATGTCGGCCCTGCCCGCGGTTACGGCTGCTTGCACCTCGCGCACGAACACTCCTTGGCCGCCCATTTCCCACACCGGGACGCCCGAGTTCCGATCGCCGCTGGTGGTGACCGTGATCACGTCGATCTCGAGGCCCGGGTGAACCGCCTTCAGCAGGGAAGCCACGCGGCCGGCTTGCCAAAGTGCCAAGGGGCTTGCCCGGGTCGCCAGGCGCAGCACTAGAGTTCCAGGCCGAACAGGTCGCGGAAGGCGTCGGCTAGCGCCTCGCCCTTGACTGTGCCCGCCGCGGCCTTCAGGTTGACTGTCGGCTCATGCAGGAGCTTGGCGACGATCCGTCTGGTCATCACTTCCACGGCTTCACGATCATCGGGCCCGAGTTCTCTCAGGCGACCTTCAAAGCGGGCGATCTCACCGAGCCGGATTTCCTCGGCCCGGTTGCGCACGCCGGCCACCAGGGGAGCGACAGACCTGGCGGCCAGCGAGGTGCTGTACCGGTCGACCTCGTCGGTCACGATCCGTTCGACAGCCGGCACCTCTGCCCACCGTTCCCCGACCCTGGCGGCCACGAAGTTGCTGATGTCGTCCATGTTGAGCAGCTTGGCGCCCGGGAGCTCGGCCACGCCGGCGTCTATGTTGCGGGGCACAGCCAGGTCGATGAGCAGCATCGGGCGGTCCGGTCGCTTTGCTAGGGCGTCCCCCACGATGCTTGCGCTGACGACCATCCCTTCTCCGCCAGTGCAGCAAGCCACTATGTCCGCCGCCGCCATTGCGAAAGCCAGGTCGTCCCACGTTGCCGCGCGGCCCCCGACGGTCTCTGCCACCTCTTCGGCCCGGGCCATAGTCCGGTTGGCGACGATGAGCGGACGAGCCCCGGCTACGTCGGCAAAGGCCCGGGCGGCACTCTCGCCCACTTCGCCCAGGCCCAGGACGAGTGCCTGTTTGCCTTCAAGGGTGCCCAGGGCTTCGGTTGCCACTTCGACGGCAGCGTGGGAAAGCGACGTGGTGCCGCGGGAAATCGTGGTCTCGGTGCGAGCACGTTTACCCACCTGGAGGGCATGGCGGAAAGCAGTCCCCAGGACTGGTCCACAGGTGCCCTCGCGGTGTGCTACCTCCCAGGCCTGGCGGACCTGCCCCAGCACCTCCGGCTCCCCGACCGAAGCGGAGTCAAGACCGGCGGAAACGCGGAAGAGGTGGTGGACGGCGGCCTCGTCGAAATAGGAGTAAAGGCTTCCGGCAAAGTCTTCGGGGGGCTCCCCGCTCCAGACGGCCAGGAACTCTCTGATGTCAGCCATGGCCCCGTGGAAGCGGTTCACGAGCGCGTACACTTCGGTGCGCATGCAGGTGGACAGGACCACAACCTCGTCCAGGTGAGGGCGGGCAGATAGATCGGCCAGTGCCTTGGGGAGGTCACCTGGGGCCACTATCAGAGGCTCCAGCGCCTCGAGGGGTACGGTCCGGTGGTTTATCCCGACTACTGCGACAGACACGCCTGGAGGCGCTCCTTTGCTTCAATTCGGCGTCGAGTTCGGATCAGGTCGAGCATGGCCCAATCCAGGCCGGGCCGCCAGTCGACGTCTTCGGTGCTCCTACCCCCGGCCTTGAGCTCGGCACGTACCCCGGCCAGCATCTCGGCCAGTTCCCCCAGCTCGGGGCCCATGTGCGTGGCGGCATGGGCCTTCAGCCAGGAAGCCGACGCGGGGCTGCAACCCGAAGTCGGCACCGCCAGGGTGGCAGGGTATGTGGAGGCGCCGATGGGCATGGGCCAGTCAGTTCGAGATCGTGCCGGTTGCCGGGGCTGGTCCGCTGCCCCGGCCCGAGCCCGCGCGTACATGTTCGTAGTAGCCCAGGATCTGGAGCTCGACGGCCAGGTCGACCTTGCGGACGTTGACCCTAGGGTCGACGCTCAGTACCGTCGGCGCGAAGTTGAGGAGCGAAGTCACCCCGGCGTCCACTAGGCGGTTCGCAACGTCCTGGGCGGCCGAGGCCGGCGTCGCGATGAGCGCCATGCTGATGTTCCGTTCCTTCACCACCCGTGCCAGTTCCGACAGTGGGTGGATCTCGGCACCGCCAATGAACTGGCCCGCCTTGTCCGGATCCGTGTCGAAGACAGCCGCAACATGGAAACCCCGTTCAGCGAAACCCCGGTAGTGCCCGAGGGCCTGACCAAGGTTGCCCGCTCCGACCAGGGCGACGTTGTACTCCCGGTTGAGGCCGAGCCGGCGGTTGATGTGCTGGCGAAGAGGTTCGACGTCATAGCCGATGCCCCTCGTGCCATAGGACCCGAGGTAGGAAAGGTCTTTGCGGACCTGGGCGGCGTTGGCTCCTGCCCTGGACGCTAGCTCGTCCGACGAGATTGTCACGTGGCGTTCGTCGTGGGCGTTGACCAGAGCTCGCAGGTACAGCGGCAGACGCCGTAGTGTTGCTTCCGGCAGCTCGCGACCGCCCAGCCCCGGCTTGGCGGGTTTCAGGTTGAGCGCGGGCGCCGGCGGCATCTGGACAATGGTACGGCGGTGGCGTTCTAAGCCAGGAAGTGAGCGCCGGCTTTCCCTGTTTTTCACTTCCCGGCAACGCCGACCTCAGCTTGATGGGCCATCATGGGGATCGTGAAGCCGCAAGTACCCTCGTCGCCGTTGCCCTCGGGACCACCACGGCGGCGGATCGCCCTGATCGCCCATGACCACCGCAAGACCGATCTCCTGGAATGGGCCCGCTTCAACGTCCTGTCGTTGCAGGGCCACGAGTTGCTGGCCACGGGCACGACCGGCAAGCTGGTCAGCGACGAACTAGGGCTCGGCGTGACCCGGGTGGAAAGCGGGCCCCTCGGTGGCGACCTCCAAATCGGCGCCATGATCGCGCAAGGCAGCATCGACATGCTCGTGTTCTTTTGGGATCCGCTGGAGCCTCAGCCTCACGACCCGGATGTGAAAGCGCTTCTGCGTGTTGCCGTCGTCTGGAACATCCCGATCGCCTGTAACCGGGCTACAGCCGACTTCTTGATCTCGTCGCCGCTTATGACCCAGCCCTACGAGCGCGCCACTCGCCATTACGGCCCGGCCATGAAGCCCGAAGCACGGATGGCTGAGGCTGAGCGAGTGGCCTCCGAAGCCGGACCGCTCCCGTAGAAGGCACGTGGGGCGCTCTCAGGGCACCCCCGCGGCGCGCACAGCCATCAGGGGCCATTGGTGCCGCAGGGGACGCCCGGGCATCATTGGCCCTGGGCGGTGCCGGGGGCACTCAGGACGAGCACGTCCCGTTCGCTGGCGCCGATCCACTCGGCAGCGCTGGCACCGAAGAGGCACAGCGCCAGGTGGCCACACGAGTCGACGAGAAGGCCGAGTTCGCCCGTGCCCAGGTCGCCGAAGACCTGCACCAGTCGGGCCGTCCATCTCGGCGCACCCTGATTGTTGGACGGGCCGCGGCCGCCGACAGCGGTCGGCGCGGTCGTGACCGTGACCTTCTCGAGGTCCCCGTTGCCCGGCAGGTCGGCCGGGCCTGCCGCGAGCTGGATGTTGCCAAAGTGGTCCACCCAGATCACTTCCGCTTCCAGGGAGCCGTCGTTGTGCTTTGTGCAGATCGGGACCGGGAGCCGGGCGAGCGTCCCCGGGTCGATGGGTCGGCCGAGGGCCAGCATGTCCCCGCCAGCGGCCAGGTGGGCGGCAGCGGGAGCGAACACGTCTCGCCCAGCGAAGGTCGGTCCCGGCGATCGCAACCAGTAGCCGCGGTCCTCCAGGTGGACAGCCACGCCGGCGCCGCCGCGTGCTTCAATGGCAGGGACAAGAAGGCCGTTGTCAGGGCCGACGAACACGATGCCCGCGGCAGGGCCCTGGCCACGGACGTGCCCGACCTGGACGGCGACGCCCCTTCTTCCGGTGCCCACGCCAGGGTCGACGACAGCCAGTACGACGCCGCTGGCCAGGTACGGAGCGGCCCGCCTAAGGGCGAGACTGCCGGCCCGGACGTCGTGGGCTGCTATCCCGTGAGTGAGGTCGACGATCGGTACGAGGGGCAGACGCTGGCGCAGGACGCTGTGAACAGCCCCGACGAACCCATCCGCCCATCCGTAGTCGGTCAGGAGGCTGATCACAGGCGTTGCCCGCGCCAAGCCGCTCGTCTCCCTGTCGGTGCCCGCGCCCGGCAGGCTTTCAGCCGGCGGCAGTGTACTGTGCCGCCAAGAAGCGGTCCACGTCCTCGTCACGGATCCGGTACGACCGGCCGATGCGCACCGCCGGCAACTGTCCCGCCTGCACCAGGCGGTATACCGTCATGTTCGAGACCCGGAGCTGGTCGGCTACTTCGGCCACGGTGACGTAGCGCGACCGGGACCTGGCGTCGTTGAGTTTGCCCATGTTCACCCTTCTCCAGGTACGAGGGTAGGCGAAATAGACGTTCCTCGCTCGGGGCGGAGTCCGCAACCGCCGGGGGCGGTACGCCGGGTGCCTATGGGCGTGCCCGGCTCAGTGATCGGCGGGCCCCAGTTCCCGGCTTCGCCGGACAGCGGCGACGACCGCTTCGATGATTGCCGACCGTGTGCCGCCCGCTTCGAGGCGGCGTAAGCCCTCCGCCGTCGTGCCCCCCGGGGAGGTGACGGACGCCCGCAGTACTTCGGCCGGTTCGCCAGTCTCTGAGAGCAGGCGCGCCGAGCCAAGCAAAGTCTGAACCACGAGGTCCTTGGCAACGGCCCGTGGGAGCCCGGTAAGCACGCCCGCTTCGGTCATCGCTTCGGCCACCAGGAAGATGTAAGCAGGGCCCGAGCCCGACAAGCCCGTAACGGCGTCCAGCAAGTGCTCCGTCACTTCGACGACACGGCCGACTGACCCCATGATGCTGGTCGCCCAGTTGATGTCCTCTGCGCCTGCGGCTGACCCCCCGGCGATAGCCGTAGCCCCGGCACGCACGAGCGCCGCCACGTTGGGCATCGCCCTCACGACGGGGAGACCCTCAGGGCACCAAGACTCGAGGCTCCTGATCCCTACGCCGGCTGCAATCGACAGCACCCGAGGCCTGTTCGAGGCATCGATACGGCGGCAGACGCCCTCTACGTCGACCGGTTTGACGGCAACGATGACACCTTTGGCCAGTGGCAGCTCGCCATCCAGCACTTGGAGGCCCGCGTAACGACTGGTCAGTCCACCCGCTTGCCCGAGCTCAGCCCGCCGGGACGCCGAAACCTCGGTTATGAGTACGTGCTCAGGAAGCGCCCAGTGGGCGTCCAGGAGGCCGCTCACGAGCGCGGCACCCATTTGCCCCCCGCCCACGACCAGCAACTCTGTGACCATGGTCCCAAACGATAGGGCCAAACTGGAGCCGCCGGCCATCGAGGGCCGTCCAGGACCGCAACCCGGGGGCGCCGACAGTTCGCACTTCCCCGAACGAAATGTCGGGATGCCCTCGGGTTGCAGCACCGCCAATCGTAGCCGCGCTCCCCGGCCACGGGCGCTTCCGCCTCTCCGGGACGCCAGCTACCCCAACCCGGTGGCCACTAGCTACAGGTCACAAGTTCGCGCTGGGTCATGGCATGGCACAGCGCTGACATCCGGCGCGCGGCTCCGGCCCAGGTATAGCTAGACGAGCGTCGCCACGCGGCGGCACCCAGCAAGCGGCTGAGTGCCCGGTCGTCGAGCAGCTCACCCAGGTGGTGGGCGAAACCCGCGACGTCGTCGGGTTCCACCAGGTACCCGGTCCTCCCATGGTCAACGAGCTGCGTCAGTCCTCCGACGGCCGAGGCCACCACCGGCACGCCGCAGGCGGCGGCTTCCAGGGCTACCAGCCCGAAGGACTCGGAGCGGCTTGGCACGACGCAGGCGTCGGCGGCCCGGTAGTACGTGGAGAGCAGGTCGTGCGATTGAGGCGGCACGACCGTTACCCGGTCACGGATCCCGCAATGCTCGCTCAGTTCCATAGCCCTGGCCAGTTCGGCTTGACCTTTCGGGCCGCTCGGCCCTCCGATCACTACCAAGCGTGCCCCGCTGGCCCTCCCGGGCCGGCGCACCAGCCTGGCCAGGGCAGCCACAGCCACTGTCAGGCCCTTCAGCGGCTGGATCCGGCCTACGAAAACGACGACCGGGACGTCGGCAGGGAGGCCGACAGCACGCCGGGCCTGAGCCTGGTTGCCGGGGGAAAAGAACGCCCGGTCCACTCCCGGGCTGACGATTTCGATCCGGGCCGGGTCAGCCTCGTACAGCCTGACCAACTGGTCCACCTCGACACTGGACGAAGCGAGCAGCACATCGGAACAACCGATGGCTGCGGCCTCACCCGCTGTCCGCCTGGCCGTCAGGCCTGCCTCGTCCTCGCCCACCTCGGCCTTGACCCGGTCGAGGGTATGAAAAGTCGAAACCAGGGGCAGATCGAGGGCGTGCTTGAGCCAATGGCCGGCGACTGCAGACAACCAGTAGTTGCCGTGCAGCAGGTTGACCTCGTCGCCTTGCTCTGCCAGCGACGACAGGCTCCGGGCGACGCCCGCCGCCCAGCTGTCGACCAGGTCGGGGAGCAGTTCCTTACTGATGGGGGCCGGCGGCCCCGCATCGATGTGATGGGCACGGAACCCTGGCTCGACCCATATCGAGCCTGGTTGGTCCGGTCGCTCCCGGCGCGTGTACACCTCGCATCGCACGCCCGAGCGGGCCAGAGCGGTGGCGAGTTCCCGCACGTAGACGTTCATACCTCCCGCGTCCGCGGTGCCCGGTTGGGCCAGAGGCGAGGTATGCATCGAGAGGATCGCCAGTGCCGGCACGAGCCGAGGTTACCGGCAACACACAAGTTCCTGGGCTATTAACGCCCTGACCCGGGGTTGTTCAGCACAGCCCGGGGTTGTTCAGCACAGCCCGGGGTTGTTCAGCACACCCCGGGGTCTTCAGTCAGCAGGGCGTCTACGTTGGCTTCCCCACTACGGTAACGCTTGACCAGTTCCTCCTGGAGGCGGTCCTGAATGTCGTGCAGGGCGCGCCGCTCCTGTGAAACCTTGTGCTCCAGGGCGGAGAGGCCGGCCAGCAGATCATCCAGCTCGCCAGAAGGGAAGTTGCCCAGCGAGCCAAGCTTGTTCGAGGGGAGCAGCTCCTCGACCCGGGCGGTCAAACTGATCTGGACTCCTTCAGCGGGAGCGAAGAGCGCAGGAAAACGGGCCGAACCATCGGCACGGGAGCGATCACCAAGGATCTGCGGGAGGCGCTCCACCATGGCTTCGGGGTCAGGCTCCGAGAGCCCGAGCTGGCGGCGCTCCGCCTCGGCCATTATGAGGTCGATCCGGGCCTGAGCCAGGCGGCGCAGGTACGACAGCTCGGTTTCCAGCTCGGCGCAGGCGTCGCGCTTTGCCCGGAGCTTGCCTAGCGGCAGCTCTCCCAGGTCGGAGATGTAGCGTGGGTCAAAAGCCTCCAGGAGGCTGAACTCGGCCATCAACTCCCAGGCTACTGCAGCTTGAGCCCCCTGAGATGGGGGGCAGGACGGCGACTTCGTCACCATCGCTCAGAACGGCGTCTTCTGGTGCCGGCAAACCGTTCACCCACACGGCACACGTCGGCAGAACGGCCACAAGGCCTGTGCCGTAGCGTGAACGAAGTTGGTCGACCAATTGAGCCACGGTCGTGCCACCGGAGAGGGCAAGGACGGCCCGTGACCGGCCTGCTGCTTCCCGCGCATTGGCGAAGAAGAGGACGGTCACCGTCTGGGCGGCGCCAAGGGATTGTCCGGTAGCCTCCATCCCTAGGAGGCTACCGGAGCACACAGTCTGCGAAGATAGCTAAGTGAGCCGTATCCTCTTCATCCGCCATGCCCAGTCAGTCTGGGACGCCGCTGGCAGGGCTGGTCGGACGCCCCTTTGTCACCATTGGGCCTGGAGCAAGCCGGGCGGGCAGGGCGGGCGCTCGCGACAAGGGGCCTGAAGCCTGACATGGTCGCTTCTTCCGATCTGGTTCGCGCTCGGCGCACGGCAAAAGTGGTAACGCAAGCCCTCGGTCACAGCAGGCCGGTGGTCGTCGTGCATGACCTGCGCGAGCAGGACCTGGGTGAACGGAACGGCCTCACCCATGCCGAGATCCAGGCCCGTTGGCCTGGTGCCCTGCTGAAGCGCAGCGCCGGAGACCTCGACCAGGTTCCCAGAGGCGAACGAGGTGACGCGTTCATCGAGCGCTGTTCCGGTGCTCTCTACTGTCTTGTTGCCGGGGCCGTTGGCGATAAGCGCCGAAATCGTCACTGGCCCCGTATAGGTTCTTGCCTGTGATGGGACGGATGTTTTCGGCGAGGCCGACGTCTTCGATCAGACGGAGGTCTTTGCCGTGATGAAAGTCGAAGTAATACGCAGTCGACGGCGGCGCAAGACCGTTCAGGCCCGTACCGTGGGGGACGTACTCCGCGTGAGCGTGCCCGCTACGCTCGGCCCTTCGGAAGAGGCGCGATGGGTAAGTGAGATGCTCCGGCGGGCCGAGCGCCGCCAGCAGGCATCGGCGGTCGATCTCGACGGGCGGGCCAAACGCCTGTCGGCCAGGTTCGCCCTGGCCTTGCCGACCGCCGTCCGATGGGTGGACAACCAGCAGTCGCGCTGGGGCAGCTGCACCCCGCGGGACGGGACGATCCGCATTTCGTCCAAATTGGCACGGGAGCCTCTTTGGGTGCTCGACTATGTGATCATGCACGAGCTTGCGCACCTCAACGTGCATGGCCACAGCAAGGCCTTTTGGGACCTCGTCAACCGGTACCCATTGGCCGAGAGGGCACGCGGGTTCCTCATGGCCCGCGGGACGGACGACGCCGAACCCGGCCTCGACTACCTGGGGAGCCCGTGAGGGGACGTCCCCCCGCACCTGCCAACTGGGACGCCTCGGCCCGGAGGGGCCTTGTCGCCGAAAGCCGATTGGCTTCAGCGGCTCGCCGGGGCGCGGGCCAACTGGTGCCCAGCGACGCGGGGAGAGCCAGGGAAGTCGCCGTCAAGGTGGAGCCGTTGTTGCCCGGAGGCCGGCCCGTAGTGAGCGCGCTGGTCCAGCAAAGTGAGCGAGGTCGGGTGCTCAGTGCGGAAAGTGCGGCGGCACTGGCTGGTGCGGCTGAGCTGGCGTGGCATCGGAGGCTGCCGCTGGTGGCCTGGTTGGCGTCTTCCGGGTCGGACCTCGCTGAGGGTGTGGCTGGGCTTGACGGTTGGGGCAGGGTGGCGCGAGCGCTGTCTCGCTGTTCGGGAGCGGTACCGATTGTTATCGTTGCCGACGGACCGTTGCTATCTGGGCCGGCCTTGCTTCTTGGGGTGGCGGACGCCGTGGTGATGACCGCACGGGCGCTCGTGTACGTCTCGGGCCCGGCCGCCGTGGCTGAACTCACAGGCCTTTCGGTGCGGCCGGCGAAACTGGGCGGGCCCAACGTCCATGCCGCGCGTTCTGGCCTGGCGACGCTCATCGCTCGCGACGCGAATCATGCTGTTGAGCTTGCCGACCGGTTCCTTTCTTTCCTGCCGGCGCACAACGACGAAGTGGCGCCCGTGGCCGCGTCGGCTGACCCTCTTTCGCGGCCGACCCCCGAGCTGCGTGAGGTAATTCCTGACCGCGCCACGGGGAGCTACGACGTTCGCAAAGTGATCTCTTCCGTGGCCGACGACGCCGCCGTCTTCGAGCTGCGGACAGCCTGGGCCCCACAGCTGGTCACGGCTCTTGTGCGCATAGCCGGCCACTCCGTGGGCGTGTTGGCCAACCAGCCTCAGTCCATGTCTGGGACGCTCGACATAGCAGCCTCGCAGAAGGGCGCGCGCTTCGTGGCCTTCTGCGACTCGTTCAACCTCGGTCTGCTGACCATGGTCGACACCTCGGGTTTCATGCCCGGGCGCGACCTCGAATGGCGCGGCATCATCCGCCACGGCGCCGAGCTGGTGTTCGCTTACGCGGAGGCGACCGTGCCCCGGGTCTGCCTGGTCCTGCGCAAGGCCTACGGCGGCGCGTACATCGTCATGGACTCAAAGGCTATGGGTAACGACTTCTGTATTGCCTGGCCCGGTGCCGAACTGGCGGTGATGGGGGCCGAAGGGGCGGTGCGTATCGTTCACCGCCGGGCAGACGAGGAGACAAGGGCCAAATTGGTGGCGGAGTACGAGACGAACTTCCTCAACCCCTACGTGGCTGCCGAGCGAGGCTATGTCGACATGGTCATCGACCCAGCTGATACCCGTCGCACGGTGGCGCGCTGTTTCTCGGTCCTACAGACCAAGCGTGAACGTCTGGTCGGGCGCAAGCACGGCAATGGGCCCCTTTGACCGAGCCCGCCATCGGCTAGCTCAGAGGGGACAAGCTGGTTCATTGGTGGCTCCTTGCCGCGCACGCACCGTTCCCGTGGCCGGCAACCATTAACCAATGCGAGAACAGGGCTTGCCCCTGGCGGTGCTCGTCCCTCCTCAACAGCGTCTTCCCGACGCCCTCGAGTTGCTCGTGAAGTCGGCAGCGACGGCCTGGGACGGCGCGGATACGCCTTGGCCGCGGAACGGCTCACCAGGGCGCTGGGGGAACGCTCCTCGAAGTCCAAGACGGTGGCGCGAGTGGGTGAAAATGATCGCTCGGCCATAATTGGAATTTGGGTGCCACCGCACAGCTTGCGGCAGGGTGAGCGGCCCCATGGCCGGGCGCGATTGAAGGCAATGGCCGCACAGGGCTAAGGCAATAGCGCGGCGTCGGCAACACGTTCCCCAGGCAACGCGGCGGGATCGATCACGCCGCCTGAGCGGGGACGTCCCCTGCCTGTCCCCGCACAGGAGCATCGTGCCCCGCCAATCCAGGGAACAGTTGGGGAACACAGCTTCGGTAGCCATGTCGCAACCGGCCAAGGATGCCGGCCAGGAGAAAGGAGCTGAAGTGAACAAGCCCAAGATCAGCGCGGGTACGGTCCTCGCCGCCGGGACAGGGGCCGTGGCCGCCGGAGCGGTGGCGCTGGCCCTGTTGCCGATCGGCGCCGCTAATGCAGCCAGGATTACCAACCAGCAACAACGGCAGGCCGGCACCATAACCATCCAGTCCTGGGTCCACACCCCCCTCACCGAAAACGGCCTTACCGCCACCGCTTGGCAGTGCAGCAAGATAAGCGGGGTCATCACTGACCAAAGCGGGGGGCCAACGTGGCAGGACGACGCCCAGTACGCCGCACCCACGCAGATGACCGGGGCGGCGGCAACCGCGGCCGCTGCAAAAGAGTGCGCCACCACCGTCCCCTCCGGCGGCATCGTGCTGGTGCCCCCGCCCGAACCGGGCCAGTACGCCCTAGGTACTTACACCGCCACTCCTGGCGCCACCAGCCCGAGCCAGTACACCGGTTTGAGCTCGTTTTACAGCCAGCAAACGATCCTGGGCCAGAGGGGCACCATCTACCTGACCATCGCATCGACGTACAACGTGACCGGCAGCCCGGTCGACGTAAACGGCGTCGAGGTCCAACCCGGGAGGACGGGCCCGGAGGCCACGTTCGTCATCACCGGCGGCACGGGGGCTTATGCGGGGCTACAGGGCAGTGGGACCTGGCAAGGCGACTTTATCCAGCCCGACTGGTGCTACCGGCTCGCCACCTTGAAGGTCTGGTACGTCGGCCAGTAGTGCGCCGGCCTCGGCTCAGGAACGTCGCCCTCGGCGCGCCGGACTGCGCCTCCACCAACAGCTGGCAAATGGGCCACCAAGGTGCCACCCCCGCCTCGGCTGGGAGTACAGGGAAAGGGGGCTCGAGAACAGGGCCCCCTTTTCCACGCGGCGGGTGACATAATGCAGCATGGCAGGAGCGACTGGCGGGCCCCCGTCACTCCGGGTCAACTTGCTCGGGCCCTTTTCGGTTTCCCTGGGGCCCCGGTCGGCCGGCCCCTGGGAAAGGCCGGTCGCGAAACGGCTTTGTGGCTTGCTCATGACCAGCCCGGGCCGGCGGGTAAGCCGGGATGCTGCCTGCCAAGCGTTGTTCCCAAACCTGGCCCCGGTAGAAGCGGCCCGGGGTCTCTCCAAAGCTCTCTCCATGGCGCGTGCCGCCCTCGCCCCCCTGGGCGATGCGGGCAGGGACCTGTTCCAAGCCGACCGCTCCCACATCTGGGCTCGCCCCGGTTTACCGGTAGAAGTGGACTGGGAGGGCCAGGAGTCGCTGCTGCGTGCGGCCATCGAAGCGGAGCCCGGCAACCAACGCGACAACCTGTTGACCCTTGCCTTGGCCAACGGAGGGGCATTGCTGGAAGATGAGCCAACGGCGGACTGGGCGTACCAGTTGCGCGAGCGGCTCGAATGGGCACGCCAAGAGGCTCGGCTCACTTTGGCTCGCGACCGCGCCCGAGGCTATGGCCGGTACCGCCCCGGCGAGGTGGTGGAAGCATGGGAAGCCTGCCTGGCTCACGACCCTGCGTGTGAAGAGGCCGCATGTGCGCTCATGAAGCTGTACCGGGCGCAGGGGAAGTACACCCTGGTGGCAGCGACCTACCGCCGTTGCCTGTCGGCCCTGGAGCAGCTCGGTCTGCGTGCCTCGCCGGCGCTGGACGAGATCTACGGGAGCCCCCTGCCGGCCGAGCGTGCGGCGGGCGCAGGGGAGATGGCGCAGCGATCGCCGGTACCCGCCCGGCCAGGGGAAGAACGCCGGCTGGTAAGTGTCCTTTTCGCCGAGCTCTCGACGGTACGGGGTTCCCACCGCAGCGACCCCGAGGATTTGAGGGATATTGTGGGGGAGGCCGTCGTCGAGCTCATTTCCGAGGTCGAACGCCTGGGCGGCACGGTTACGTCGGTTTCCGGTGCCGGCCTCGCCGCGCTCTTCGGGGCTCCCGCGGCGCACGAAGACGACCCCGAGCGAGCGGTGCGCGCCGGGTTCAGGATGCTGTCGTCGCTGGAAGGCCACAGCCGCCTGTCGCTGCGAGCGGGAGTTGAAACCGGCCCGGCCATCGTCGGCCTCATCGGCGGGCCCGCTCGCTTTGCTTATGGCGCCCTCGGGGAAGTGGTGGGGGTGGCGGCCGCCTTGCAGTCGGTGGCCCGACCCGGCTCCGCGCTGGTGGGGCCGGCAACACGCGCCGCCACCGAGGGTTTGTTCGAATGGGGGCCGGCCGAAGAGGTGCCCCTTTCTGCCTCTGCCGGTGCTAAGCCAGTCAGCGCCTCCTACTTGGAACGCCCGAGGGCGCACCCCGTCGGCCAAGCGGGGCGACGCGGGTTGGCGGGCTCAGCTCCCTTGACGGGACGGCAGGTCGAACTGGCCGCCCTTCGGGACGCGCTGCGGGAAATGACCGGGGGGAAAGGCGGTGTTATCCTCGTAGCCGGCGAACCCGGGCTGGGCAAGACGCGTTTGGTGCAAGAATGCCGCCGGCTCTTCATGGCTTGGGTGGGAGGCGCGTCTGGCCGGTTGCCGCTGTGGCTCGAAGGCCGCTCGGCTTCCTACGCGTCCTCCAATCCTTATGGGCTCTACCAGCAGTTGCTGGGGGCATGGGTGGGAGTGGCACCAGACGAAAAGGCGGACCGGGTTAAGGCTGCTCTCGAACGTGCGCTACGAGCCGTTTTCGGCCGCCAGCCTGACGAGGAGCAGACCGGCCTCTTGTCCCAAGTAATGGGCCTCGGCGCTGGGCCGGCGACGGCGGCTCTTGGCCGGCTCAGCCCGGAGCAACTACAGCGAGCCACCTTTGCCGCCTTCCACGGACTTGTCGCCAAGCTCGTTACGCACGGCCCCACGGTGCTAGTGCTCGAGGACCTGCACTGGGCCGACCCGACATCCCTCCACCTCACGGCCGAAATTGCGTCGCTCACCCAAGACGGGCCCCTTTTGCTGGTGCTCACCCGCCGGCCGGAACCTGACCCGGGTGTCTCCGCCCTGGAAAAGGCGCTGGCCACCAGAGCCGACATCGTCCTGCGCAGCCTGGAGCTGGCCCCGCTACCCGAAGAGGTGGCCCGCGCTCTGGCATCAGCCCTTCTTGGCCGGGGCACCACCGGGGAGGTCATCTCGGCCGTGACCCACGGCACCGAAGGCAACCCGCTCTACATGGAGGAGCAACTTCTTTCACTGGTCGAGACAGGGGCCCTGACGAGAGCCGAGGAGGGTTGGCAGCTTTCGGCCGGCTCCTCGGGCGATGTACCCGAGGCTCTGGAACGCCTGGTCCGTTCCCGGGTGGACCGGCTGGGCCCTGCCTCCCGTGAGGCCATGGTTGCCGCATCTGTTCTCGGGCCTGATTTCAGTTTAGGCGCGCTGACAACGGTCACGGACCTGGACGGCGGGCTAGCCAGCGCCGTGTCGGCGCTTTGTTCGAGTGGGTTGTTGTTGGAGCTACGGCGCTACCCCGAGCCGGTCTACCGGTTCCGCCACGCGCTTATTCAAGAGTCCACTTACCGGGGCCTGCTCCGGGAACAACGCCGCCAGTTGCACGCTCGCGCCGCATGGGGCTTGGAGGACAAAGCGGCGGAAAGGCTCGACGAGGTGGCGAGTGTCCTTGGGCACCATTTCGCGATGGCAGGCGAGAGCGGGAGGGCGGCCCACTACCTGGAGATGGCAGGAGACCGCGCCGCCGCTGCCTTCGCCAACGACGAGGCCATAGCCTCCTACCGGCGCGCCCTGGGACTACTGATCGAAAAGGTAGGGCCCGAGGTCATACCGCGCGAGGGCACGCCAAGGTTCAGCGACTTGCGGGCCAAGTTGGCCGAGGTTTACCTGCGCAGTGGCCGCTACGCCGAGGGGCGCCAGGTAGTGACAGAGGGGCTCGCCGCGGTCACCCCTGGGAGCGCTTTCAGCGCAGCTCGACTCCAGGCCCTGCTCGGACGGCTAGAAATTGCCGACCACAACCACCAAGCCGCCTTACTCGCTTTCGACGCAGCAGTAGGCATTTTGGGCGACGAGCCTGCGGACCTGGACCAGGCAAGCCTTGACCTGTGGCTCGAGGTACAAGTAGACGGCAGGGTTTACCTCTATTACTGGCTGAACCAGCCCGACAAAGCGGCGGCCATCTTGGGAAGGGCAGAGCCCGTTATTGAGGCCCGGGGCTCGCCTCGGCGCCAGGTGTACTTCTATATGAACCGCGCCATGCAGCGGGCGCGGGTGACCCGCTACGAGGTCGACGACCGAATGTTGACCGACATGACGAAAGCCGTTGCCCTCTCCGTCGAACACCTGGCCGAACCGGACGTAGCGTTCATGACTTTTTGCGCCGGTTTCCTTCTCCTTTGGCACGGCGATTTGGAGCAGGCGCGGGACCAGCTGGAGAAATCACTGGCTATGACGGAGCGCATTGGCGATGTCGTTTTGCGGGCACGCTGCCTGTGCTACCTGGACGTCACGGCCCTCCGGCGCCACGAGACCGAGGTCGTGCGCTCGACAGCACCGCTCGCTCTCGAGGCTGCCGAAGCCGCGCATTACCCTGAGTACGTCGCCGCGGCCAAGGCCCACATGGCCTGGGTGGCCTGGCAGGACGGCCGTGACCAGGACCTGCTGGCGCTGGCCAACGAAGCGCTGGCCTTGTGGGCGACCACGGTCGTGTCGTACTCGTGGTTCTGGATCTGCCTATGGCCGCTCATTGCCGCCCACCTGGCGCAGGGTCAGGTGGGTGAAGCCGTCGAAGCGGCCCGCCAGTTGCTACCGCCCCCACAGCAACGCCTGCCCGAAAGGTTGGAGTCATTGGTGGAGTCAGCCATCGCGGCCTGGGAAGGCTCTCGCCATGACCAGGCCTGGGCTCAACTAAGCAAGGCCGTCGAAGTCGCCCGCGAACTGCGTTACACGTGACGATGCTTGGCGGCAAGTCAATCTTGTCGGCCACGGGACCTTGGGGAGCAACTGAGCTGTGTCACCCGGCAGACCCTGCCCTGTTCTCCAAGCGCCGCGCGCACCGCTATCACGGCTCGAGCCCAGCGGGTGGCGGAGTGACGCGATGCGCCGGGTGTCCCGGCTGCTCCGGCTCGAGCGGCGCTGCAGGGCGTGTTGGATATCCACATAGCTCGGATTAGATATCCTGAGGACATGACCAAGCGGTTGATCGAAGTCGATGACGACAAGCTGGCCGAGGTCCGCTCGCTCCTTGGGACGACGACTATGAAGGCCACGGTGGACGCGGCCCTAGAAGAGGTGCTCGCGCTCGAGCGGCGGCGCCGCGCGCTGCTGGCTGAACATGGCATCGGGGGTTCGCTGGCTGACCCGGCGCTCCGGCAGGGAGCGTGGGGCTGAGACCGTACTTCCTCGGGGACACCTCAGCGTTGACGCGACGGTCGGTACGCGAAGTCGCCAAGCGCCTGGATCCCCTGCTCGAAGCCGGTCTCGTGGCGCGCTGCACGGTCACCGACCTCGAAGCGGGCTTCTCGTCGACGAGCGCCTGCGGTCACGTAGCAATGCGTGAGGCCAGGAGGGTTTGGCCGTTCGTGCCAATGAGCCAAGACGTGCTCGACCGGGCGGTGGCGGTGCAGGACCGTCTCGCCGAGCGCGGCCAGCACCGGGGCGCCAAGATCGCGGACCTTCTCATAGCAGCCGCCGCTGAGGGCGCTGGGCTCGTCGTGTTGCACTACGACCACGACTTCGAGCTCATCTCGGGCGTCACCGGTCAGCCAACGGAGTGGATCGTCCCGGCGGGCAGCGTTGCTTGAAGCCGTTCGCTGCGTACCGGTCCGGGACAACCCGCCGTGCCGAATTCGTGCCACAACGGGGTGTCAACAGGTCCAGGGCTCGCCGGCAGGATCGTGGAACTGCGCGCCGGCGCGGCGAGGTCCCCACCTGTCCACGCGGCCCGGCGAGGTACCCCTTGTCTTCGGTCCCGGCGGGCCCCGGCGAGGCTCGACAACCTCAAGTGAGGCCCCAGCCCCCCATGCCGGTAGCCGTACGACGGGCCGTTTGGTGCATTAGTGTCTTGTGCGAACATTTTGTGTTGTGCGTATATGGGCCCAGTCGGTGCTGTGACGTGGGCCGTCAGGGCCTGAGGACATTGCCCGGGCCACCCCGGGCCGCACATCAGGAGCCGAACATGACGCTTCACTCCCGTTACGCGACCCCTTGCCGCGCAGCGCTCACTATTCACCGCCGTGCGATCGCCCCTCCCACACGCCGGCGTCCCATGGCCGGTCTCCTCGCCGTGGCTCTCACGGCCGGCGTGCTCAGCCTCGTGGCCGTCGCACCCTCCGCCACTGCAGGGCCTGTCACATTCACGTCGCCTCCCGCCCGCTCCGCCCTGAACAACTCCACGTCGGTGCAGCCGTCCTCGTCTTGCGGTTACAGCGACCCCAACGGGCCGTACACCTTCGCGCCGGGCTTCGTCGGGACGGCCGAGCCGGCCATGTCAATGTCCCTGCCGGCCGGTTCCCAGGAGTACTTCTACGTGGGCTCCGAAGACGGTGCGGCCGTTCAGACCGCCGTCAGCTGGGCTCCGGACCTCAACGCGACGGCGGCTTACTCGCGGGACCCGTCCATTTCCATTGGCCGGTCGAGCTCGCCATCGGGGTCCTTCCAGGCGGGCAAGGTGAGGGAAGCAGCCATAGCGGGGCTCGGGTTGTCGGGTTACAGCGTCCTCACGAGCACCTGGGCCAAGCGCAGCATCGTGGGGCCCGGTCACAGCGGAGGCCCCGAGACACCGGCCACGGGCCCGGGGCTCCAGCTCCAGTACACCCTGCCCTCCAGCAGCGATGTCGTCCTGGTCTTGGTCGGCGGTGAGGGCACTGGCCTTCTCGAGCAGGGGGCGCCGCTCACGGCGCTCGTGGACGACACGTACAGCGAATGTGGAGCCGACGTGATCGCCTCAGTCGGGATATTCGCAGCGGCACCGGGTGCAGGGCGCTTCACTACCACGCTCACATCGACCACTTACCTGACCAATAGTGGTACCACGCTGGCCGCCGTCGCCTACGTCCTCGTCCCGGCGACGTCCACGCCCACGGGCGGGACCGTCCCGCTGAGCAGCACTACCACCTCAACCCTTCCGACGTCTACGACGTCCCCTGTGACATCCCGACGGCCTAAGCCCGGTGCCCCGGACTTTACGTCGATCTTCAAACCGCGCCTCATAGCACCCAGTACTGTGAAGGCCCCGTCGGCCAACCAAGCTGCAGCTTTTGGCGCCCTCAACGCCCTCCTCGCCACGGAGACCCGCTTGGGTGAGGAACTCGTCGCCATGCGCGTCTCGCTCGACCGGGCGAAGGCCGCCAGCAACGCCAACGCCCAGGGCTGGTTCCTGAGCCAGACCAATGCCAGCGCCGACTACGCCCTCGCGGCCTCGAAGCTGCTGGGGCGCCTCCCGGTACTGCAGGCGACCGTGGTCAAGGCGTTCGCCACAGACAACATGACCGTGACGCTCACGGCTGCGCAGTTCGCCACGGCGAAGGCGAACTTCGTGCACCATCTGCCAGCTTCGTTCACACAGATGCTCGCCGTGGCAGCCGCCCCCTACAAGCCCACGACTGTCCCCGAGGTGGCCGCGCTCAAAGCGGCCATCCTCGACACGGGCCCGATCGTGACGGCGCTGAAGCACACCAAGCCCAAAGCCTTGGTGTTGCCACCAGCGCTCTACCCCAGCTCGCTCACCACCCTCGAAGTGCACGTGGCGGCAGCCCTCGCTGCCTATGACCACCTCACCTTGCAGCCCGTCTCGTTGGCGGGGCTCCACGAGGCGGCGCGCCCAGCCCAAACCGGCGCCCTGCTCCCCGAGGACGAAGGGCCCTCCTGGGACCACGCCGGAGAGGCTCTCCACTACACAGAAACGGGCCTCGAGGGCTTGGGGAAGCTGGGATCGGTCTTCGGCGGGGAGGCAGGGACGGGCGCCGCTGAAGCGCTCGAGCCGTTGGGAGAGGCTCTGGGCCTGGCTTTCGCCGGTTGTGCTTTTGCCGCCGCCGGAGCAGCCTTCGACGAGGGCGGTGGTGGAGGTGGCGGCGAAGGCGGCGGTGGGAGCGGCGGGGGCGGTAGCTCCTATGGTGACCCCCACGAGGAGACATTCTCGGGTGCCGACTACGACTTCCAGGCCGCAGGCGAGTTCACACTCGTCAAGTCGACGACGGACAACCTCGACGTACAGGTCCGCCAGCAGCCCTACCCCGGGTCTGCCGACATCGCCATCGACACGGCCACGGCCATGCAGGTCGGCAGCACGGTCGTCGAGCTCGCTGCCAACGCGTCAGGCAACTTGCAGCTCTGGGTCGACCACAAGGCCGTGCCCTTCGGCAGCCGCTCCTTCGCCGGCGGCGGCAGCCTCATGGCACAGGAGGCCAACTGGGCAACGGTCAGCTGGCCCGACGGGGCGACCGCTTCGGTGTTCTCCGCGGGGACTTTGGCCCGGGAGCGAAGGATGCCGTGCAACACCGGCGAGGCCCTCGAGGTGACGCTGAAGGTACCACGGTCGCGCTTTGGGCACCTCACCGGCTTGCTCGGCGACCCCGGGGAGCCGGCGGGCCAGTTGCGCGGGGGCGACGGCGTGACCTACAGCTTGGACGAGCTCGCCGAGCCGTGGGAGAGCGTGCACGACTACGACGTCCTCTTCGACCAGTTCGGCCAGAGCTGGCGCATCAGCCAGGCAGCCTCGCTCTTCTACTACCCGAAAGGCACCAGCACCGCCAGCTTCACCAACCTCACCTTCCCGAGCAAAGCCGTCACCGTCTCGTCGCTTGCGCCCACCAGCCTCGCTGCGGCCGAGCGAGACTGCAAGGCCGCGGGCGTGACCAACAGCCGCATCCTCGCCGACTGCGTCTACGACCTCGGCGTAGCCGGTACCGGGGACATGTGCCTCGCTGGAGCCGAAGCCCTCGTCCAGGCAACAAACGGCGGCCCTTCGGCAAAGGGCCTGCCCGATAGCAGCGGCACGCTACCGCGGACGAGCCCCACCGGTACGGCGACGACCACCACCACCTCGCGAACGGCGCGCACTGTCCCGCCGGCTGGGGCCACCGCTCCGGTCACCGTTGGCAGCTCTACTAGCGGGGCGCCGGCCGTCGCTGTCGACGCCTCTGGGAACGCCTATGTCATCTGGCAGCAGAACACGAACAAGCTGAGCTTCTGCAAGCTGGCGGTCGGCGCAACGAGCTGTAACCCCGTCACCCTGCAGGGGGCCGACCCGAGCACGGACGAGATCGACGGCACCCCGAGCGTGCTGCTCGAAGCAGGGCACGTCTACGTGCTCGACTGGGTCGACGCCAGCAGCGCCGACCTCGGGGGCATCGACGAGTGGGTCTCCACGGACGGCGGCGCTTCCTTCACCCTCGTGCCGCATGCCGTCAGCTTCGTCAGCTACAGCTCCCAGGCCGGGCCGGCCGTCGAGCTGCCGGGCGGCGATTTCGGCGCAGGGTACGTGATACCCGACTCAAACCCCGCCTTCCAGGCCAACTCCCTCGCCTCGCCGGCCGACGAGTCGGAGTCGACAACGTCATCGTTCGCCAGGTTGAGCCCTCAGCCGGCGAGCGCCTACACGATCAGCAACCTCGGGGGTGTGTTCGGGTCGCAGCTCACCGGTTCACCCGGTGTGCTCGGCGTGTTCAACGCCCTGCAGGGCAAGGGCTACTCGCCTTGCCCATCAAGCGCCGGCACGACTGGGCTGGTCTATGCCTATGCCCCGGTCTCTAGCTCTACGACACCGGCCGCGCTCTCGGGCTCGCCGGGTTCCTCGAGCCCGTGGCACCCCCTAGCCATCGCGGACTGCGACGGCGGCAACCCGACCGTCGGGGGCGGGCCGTCCGGCCTCGGCCTGCTCGAGACCAACGGCACAGTCCGCCCCAGCCTCGTCCAGTACAGACCCTTCTCGCCCTCATCGGGCTTCGGCCACGCCGTGACGATCACCACCAACCAGCAGTCCCTGGACGGCTCGCTCTCCCAGGACAGCAGGGGTGGCATATACGCCACGTGGTTCGACGAGACGACGGGCGTCCAGCTTGCCTACAGCTCGGACGGGGGCACTACCTGGAGCACGCCCAAGCTCCTGTTCTCGAACTCGGGCGACCCGGCCGCGATCAGCTCGCTAGTGAGCGCTGTCGGCTCGTCGGGTCAGGGCTGGGCTCTCTACGCGGTGGGCAAGCATGAGTACGCCCAGGAGTTCAGCCGCGCCGAGGTGTCGTCCGGGAACAGCTGAACCGCCCCTGCGCCTGCCCTTACGGGGCGCGTTTGACCGGGGCAGGCAGGCCGTGGTGCGCCGTCGCCCGCCGCCGAAAGGAACGGTTGGGCACGGTGGCACCTTGCTGCCGATCTCCCGGCTGACGGCTACCACCTTGCGGGCCCCCCACCTTTCCGGCCGCTGCTTTTTCACATCTCGGGCGCCGCCGCACGAGGCCAGCTCCGTCGGGCAAGCACGGCTGTGACCCGTCAGCGTCTCGAGACAGGACGTAGGCATCAGGGACCAGCTCCACGCCCACCGTCCTCGCGTACATTTCTGCCCGAGCGAGGCGTGCAGCAGGGCGTGGTTGCGCCGCACGGATGCCGCTGACAGGCCGCGTTCCAGCAGGGAACGGTAGTAGCTGTCAATTTCCCGTGCCGTCAGCCTGTCAATGGGCTTCGTCCCGAGCGCCGGCTGCTGCTCAAGGCCCTATTTCTGGGTGGGGGCGGGGAGGATCGAACTCCCGGCGCGCAGATTAGAGGTGGCGGCCCACATCGTAGCTCCTTTTGGCTGGACCCGCTTTGAGCAGGTCTGTTGCATTACCAGAGGTTCGTCTGCAGGGTGCGATCGGAGCGTTTCGGCCCGAGTTGTTGCACCAAGAGTTGCACCATGCCCTGTCGGCGTAACGGTGCGCCGGCAACCTTGCAGACCGTGAGGAGCCTCCCTCGTGCGGTTTAGCCTCCCACAGACCCGCGTGACAGTGACGCTCACCGTCGAGGGGAGGGCTGGGCGGTTTGGGGGAGCCACCTTGAGCGGATGCCTAGCGGTCATCGGTGCGAGAGCTGTCCCGAGCCCCGTGCACGGCGGCGCGAAGCTTGACCAAGCTGACTCGCCAACGTCGCCCCAGCCGGAAGGCCCCAGGAAGTTCACCACGGAGCGCGAGGTCGTAGGCGAGGTCCCTTGAAATGCCGAGCAGCTCAGCCGCTTCGGCTATCGAGGCGACGTAGGGGTCACGCCGCCCCTGACTGGACCCAACCGGGCATGCAGCAGCCATTGCCATAGCCTCCGATCACGGGCGCCGTTCAGCGGCGCTCCACCGGACGACAACGGGCAGTCCGGGCTAACCAACAAAGAGCTTGTTGCCGGAGCCGGAGGCGGCCGGCAATCCGAACACACGCAAGATCCCAAGATTCCATGCATTGCGCGGTCGCTATCCTCACGTTGGGATCTTGGAATCTTGGGATCTTGCTGCCCCTTGAGGGCCGCTCGCGCCGGCTTCGCCGCCTCGGTGCTGGACGCGGACTTAGGCCGACAAACCTGGACCAACAGCCTCGTCATCGTGTGAACACCCAACCCTGGCGCGTCTTGGCCGTCCCGATGCCCAGCTGCTTGCGAGCCCGGTGGAGGTGGTGGTGCGCGCTATCCCGACCTCTTCGGCAGTAGCGAGCAGCTCTGCTGCCAGGACAGGCCCCGGGTGCCCCGAGCGCCACGCCGAGGGCCAGTTGGCGGCTTCGGACAGCGAAGAAGACTGTGCGGCTGCCAGCAGCTCGGAAGCGTTGCGGGGGTCGGGGCCGGCGTCCCATTCGATCCTGGCAACCCCCAAGTGCGGCACATCGGCCCACGAGTAGCCCCAAGTCAGGGCTTCGACGTCAAGGTTGCACTTCACGGTGGCCAGCAGCCGGTGGCCGGTGTCGTCGGGGTCGCGCACCACGGCATAGGCCGCGCGCGCCGCGCCCACGATCCCGATCGGGCCGCCGCGGTACATAGCAGGCCCTCCCGCGGCTTTGGTGTGGTGCCGTACAAGCACCACCGAGGTGCCGCTCCTGGCGGCTGCCGCGCCGAGGGTGGTTAGCAGCCGGCGCACGGGCCGGTCCTTATGGGAGTCGACCCGGTCCGACAGGTAAGCCGCGAGCATGTTGACCACCACCATGCCGGCGCCAGACTGTTCGACAGGGCGCATCATCCACGCGATGTCCTCGGGAAGGACAACCGGGCGCAGCTCCGGGCTGTGCTCGCCGTCAATCCTCCTGGCGGCGACTCAACAGGCAGCGCTCAAGGTCGGCGCCAGAAGCTTCCAGGCGGGGCCGCACAGTGTCGCCCTCGCTGTTCGCCAAACAGCAACAACCATGCCTCCGGTCTTCGACTGAGCTTTGCCAAAGTTCGTACGCCGCCTCCCACCGATAATGTCAGCCACAAACAGCTGCCCAGCAACTTCGTCACTAAGACAACAAATCCCCACGCGCACAAGTCCTACCAGTCGCCCAGGACCGGCACCTCCACGGCAACACCTGACATGTAAAAGCCCAGGCGACACCCATCTGCCCTCCACCGGAACGACGACGTCGTTCATTCGCCGAGAAATGAACCTTACACAGTCGGCATTCGAGGACGGCCATTAGCGGATCGGGCGCTCTGGGGCGCGCTCGGGCGGGCCTTTGACGCTCTCAGGCCGCCGCGTTTTCACGTCCATCGCGCGGCGGCCAGGGGTGCGAATGCTGACGCGGACTGGAGGCACCGCACGGGGATTCGGTGCGGTTTCCGCCGGCCGCAAGGCGGACGATAAGTCAACGACATCTCGCGTCACAGCGTTTGTTCACGGGCCTTGCCGGGTAGGCTCCGCGGTGCCGGCTTGTCGAGTTCGACGGCGTCCGTGACGTCCGTCAGGAGCCGTACGGCGCACTCGGAGATGAGGCGGACGCCCTGCGCGGACCTGCAAGAAGTGAAGCGACCGGGACACCGAAGTCGGGCCCGAGGTGCTGTACTACGGCGCTGACACGTTCCGGGGAGGCTTACGCCGCAGTCGTGCGCACGGCCGGAGATCGCCGCCCCTGTCTGAGAACGTCGGGTGCCCGGGTGACGTTTGCGGAGCGCCATTATGGGCGCCAAGCTGTCGCGCGATGGCCGGTATCTTCCCGGAAGCCCCATGGTTCCCCGAGGCATTGAACACTGCGAGAACCGTTGACCGGTCGCGCCTGCCGCCGAACAACACTCGGGGGCAGTGCGTCCAGGCTTGGGGCAGAATGCCCGTGTGGGCCGACTTGGCGACATCAGGCTGTCGTTCAATGAAGTGGCGGCGGTCTACGACGAGATCCGGCCTTTGTACCCTGCCGCGCTCTTCGACGCCTTGTTCCAACTACTGCCGGCTGAGCCGGAGATCGTGGAGGTCGGGCCTGGGACGGGACAGGCAACAAAGGACCTTCTCGCTCGAGGGGGGTGGGTCCACGCGATCGAGATCGGCCCGGCGATGGCTGCCAAGCTGCGCTCGAACGTCGCGTCAGACCGCCTCCGCGTGAGCGTTGGTGACTTCGAGAAGCTGGAACTCGCCACCGCCAGCGCCGACGCCGTGTTCTCGGCGACGGCGTACCACTGGGTCGCTCGGCCGGCGCAGATGGACCGGCCCGCGAGCGTGTTACGACTGGGAGGAGTTATCGCCATCGTCGATCTCATCCAGGTGCGTTCACCGTCGGATCTTGGCTTCTTTGCCGCGGCGCAGCCGATCTACCAGCGGTACGGGCAGGGCCACGCTGGCCCGCCGGCTCCCACCCGTGACCGCGTCGACCCGGCCATTCGTTCAGCCTTGGAGGCTGACGGGCGCTTCGACCGCGTAGCTGTCCGTCGGTACGACTGGGACCAGACGTACACGGCCTCCGACTATCGGAAGCTGATGCTCTCGTACTCAGGCACGCAAATGATGAACGAGAGCGACCGAGCCGGTCTGCTTGATGACACGGAGTCCTTCATCGAGCGCGACTTCGGCGGCCGGGTCACTAGACCCCTCGTCGTCACGCTCACCACCGCTGTGCTCTCCTAACGCTTACCTGCCTCTAGTTACCATGCCGACAACCGGTATGGCGACGCGCCAGGACACCGGCCGGTCGCACGCGCGGGGTCGCCCCGAGCCGGCTAGGAGGCTGTGCCAAGAGCTGACAGGGTTCGGCTCGGCACAGACTGTGAGGCTACGGCTCGGTAATATGAGCGTTGATTCTGGCGTGCCGAACACCGGAAAGCGCGTTGCTCTTCAACGCCAAATCCGTCGATCGGCACGCCTTCGCCGACGCTGGGAAATATTGGCACCCCGACACCGAATAGGCCAATCTGCGCTCCCGGTCTGCTAGCCGGCCCGGCTAGGGTTCGGGTCGTGGCGGACGGCACCCCAC